>OKTD01000001.1_pt1 | contig 405856 bp, 266 predicted proteins | sample 1606161 | NCBI WGS metagenome assembly OKTD01 (sample SAMEA3879527, study PRJEB24766) | human gut metagenome | biome: human-associated habitat; feature: feces | place: USA | collected 1985/1987 | reverse complement strand
ATTCAAGGCCGGGTCATTATACATCTTCATCTGTTTATATACTTTCATATATTTTTTTCCGGATTCAATATCAGCCAGCAATTGGTCAATGGCCGACGAAAGATCTTGCTTTTGTTCCAGAAGGATATCCAGTTTAGCCTTGCATTGAGCATGATGTTCGGGAGTAGTATCCGTACGTTCCACCTCCTTTTGCATGTGATAGATCTTTAATGCAAGAATAGAAAGACGGTCTATCGCCCATGCGGGACTTTCCGTATTAATGGTAGCCTCCGCCATCGGTTTCACATCTTTATATTTATCCAGGAAATAGCTATCGATCAGTTCCACCAAGTCTGTTCTGTCCTGATTAGACTTGTCTATTCTTCGTTTCAAAGTTAATGCCGCATTCGGTTCAATCTGCGGATCACGTATAATATCTTCAAAATGCCATTGTACGGCATCAATCCAATTCTTCAAATATAGATAATACTCAATCGTCTTCAACTCGTAAGGATTGTTCATTGGCGCATCCACGCTATCCGTTACATGATAATCCGCGACTGACTTCTCAAAAATGCTGTTGCAAAGGTTACTAAATGCCATAATCTTAACGAACTTTACAGTTATACAATAATACAAAGTTATGCAATATTTCCCACACAAGCAACCGTTCCCCACTTTTTATTCCCATCTTGCTCCAAAAGCAAAATATCCTCTTCCTTATTTATTTCATATTTTTACTACCCCATAACACCTCCAATAAGATAAGATCAAAGGGTTCGTATGAAGAATACGTTAACAAATCAAAGCAACTTTCATAAGAAAATAGAAACCAGCTATACTTTATTACTATAACATGACCCCATACATATAATTAATTTCTAAATTTGCCTGTATTCAAAAAAACAGAATTCCATGAAAGTTATTGTTGACAATAAAATACCTTTTATAAAGGAAGCTATCGGGAAAATAGCCGACGAAGTAATATATGTCCCCGGAAAAGACTTCACCCCTGCTTTAGTGAAGGATGCAGATGCACTAATAATCCGCACACGCACTCAATGCAACCGCGAATTACTACAAGGAAGCCGGGTACAATTCATTGCTACAGCCACAATCGGCTTCGATCATATAGATACGGAGTATTGCCACGAAGCGGGCATAACCTGGACTAATGCACCGGGATGCAACTCCGCTTCCGTAGCACAGTACTTGCAATCCACACTCTTATTAATAAATCTCCTGAAAGGAAAAAACTTATCAGAAATGACCATTGGCATTGTCGGAGTAGGCAACGTAGGCATCAAAGTGGCTAAAGTGGCTCGCGAATTAGGTATGCGGGTATTGCTGAACGACTTGCCACGAGAAGAGAAAGAAGGAAGTACTAACTTCTGCTCTTTACAGTTTCTTGCCGAAGAATGTGATGTTATCACTTTCCACGTACCTTTATATAAGGAAGGGAAATATAAAACTTTCCACCTGGCCGATGAAGCATTCTTCCGTTCCCTCAAACGTTCTCCTATCATCATCAATACTTCCCGCGGAGAAGTAATAGAAACAGCAGCTTTATTGAAAGCTCTTCAGACCGGTCTGATTTCCGATGCCGTCATTGACGTATGGGAAAACGAACCCGACATTAATCTCACCTTATTATATAAGGTATTCATCGGAACGCCGCATATCGCCGGATACTCGGCAGACGGAAAAGCAAATGCTACGCGAATGTCTCTGGACTCCCTGTGCCGACACTTCGGCATACAAGCTGACTATCACATTGCTCCACCCGAACCGGAAAATCCGATCATCATAGCATCTACCCCTACAGAAGCCTATTTAAAAATGTATGATCCGCGGAAAGACTGCGAAGCGTTGAGAGCTCATCCCGAACTATTTGAAAAGTTAAGAGGAGATTATCCGCTACGGAGAGAAAAGACAGCATTCTCCGCAATAACTCCGTAGCTTAGCCTTCGGATTCAAGCAACTTTTCTATCACTTTGGGATAAGTGTCATATTCCAGCGCATGAATACGATGCGCCAGATCATCAGGAGTATCTTCCGGCAACACCGGGCATTTCACCTGGCAAATAATGGCACCCTCATCATAATGTTCATTCGTATAATGAATAGTAATGCCACTTTCCTCCTCGCCGGCAGCAATCACAGCTTCGTGCACGCGATCGCCATACATGCCCTTTCCGCCGAACTTCGGCAACAACGAAGGATGTATATTTATCATTTTATTAGGATAAGCATGCAAAATAAGATCCGGCACGCGCGCCAGAAAACCGGCCAGCACTACAAAATCAATATCATGCTCCCGCAACACCGATAAAATCGCCTCTCCATTCTCCCAGTCACTCTTCGGAAAATAGAAACAAGGCACTTCCAGCCCGCGTGAACGCTCTAAAACAAACGCATTCTGACGGTTAGTTAAAACCAAAGCCACACAAGCCGAACTTTTTTCCCGGAAATAACGGATGATATTTTCGGCATTTGTGCCGCTTCCCGATGCTAAAACTGCGATATTTTTCCTCATATTTCTTCTTTTTAGTGCACAAAACCGTGAAAAATGTGCAAAACATTGCATTTAATTCCCTAAATATTTGCGAGTGACGATAAATATTTATTCCTTTGCCCCGCAAATTTAAAGAAATAAAACTAATTATTAATTAAAAACTTAAAGTTATGTCTGAAATTGCATCAAGAGTGAAAGCGATCATCGTCGACAAGTTAGGCGTTGAAGAATCAGAAGTTACTAACGAAGCTAGCTTCACTAACGATTTAGGAGCAGATTCTCTTGACACCGTAGAACTTATCATGGAATTCGAAAAGGAATTCGGCATCTCCATTCCGGATGACCAAGCTGAAAAGATTGGTACTGTAGGCGACGCCGTTTCTTACATCGAAGAACACGCTAAGTAATCCTATCCATCAATTTAATATGGAATTAAAAAGAGTTGTAGTAACAGGTCTCGGCGCCATTACTCCCATTGGCAACAATGTTTCCGATTTTTGGGAAAACCTTGTGAATGGGGTTAGTGGAGCAGGACCTATTACTCATTTCGATGCTTCCCTTTTCAAGACCCAATTTGCCTGCGAAGTGAAAAACTTCGAAGCTACCAAATATATCGACCGCAAAGAAGCCCGTAAGATGGACTTGTATACACAATATGCCATCGCCGTCGCAAAAGAAGCGGTCACTGATTCCGGTCTTGACATCGAAAATGAGGATTTAAACAGAATTGGTGTCATCTTTGGCGCCGGTATCGGTGGTATCCGTACATTCGAGGAAGAGGTAGGTAACTATGCCTTGACCGGCAAAGAAAACGGTCCTAAGTTCAATCCGTTCTTCATCCCCAAGATGATTTCGGATATTGCAGCCGGACAGATTTCTATTATGTATGGTTTTCACGGTCCCAACTACGCAACTTGTTCTGCATGCGCTACTTCCACAAATGCTATTGCTGATGCCTTCAACCTGATTCGTCTGGGCAAGGCTAACGTTATTGTGAGTGGTGGTTCGGAAGCTGCAATCACCGTTGGCGGTGTAGGCGGTTTCAATGCTATGCACGCATTATCAACACGCAATGAATCTCCTACAACTGCATCTCGTCCGTTCAGCGCAAGCCGTGACGGTTTCGTGATGGGTGAAGGTGGCGGTTGTCTGGTTCTTGAAGAGCTGGAACACGCCAAAGCACGTGGTGCTAAGATTTATGCAGAAGTTGCCGGTGTAGGAATGTCTGCCGACGCTCACCATCTGACCGCTTCTCATCCGGAAGGACTTGGAGCCAAGTTAGTGATGAGAAATGCGTTGGAAGATGCCGAGATGAGCCCCGAGGAAGTAGATTATATCAATGTACACGGTACTTCTACTCCTGTAGGTGATATATCGGAAGCTAAAGCTATTAAAGAAGTATTTGGCCAACATGCATTTGAATTGAACATCAGTTCAACAAAATCCATGACTGGTCACTTGCTGGGCGCCGCCGGTGCGGTAGAGGCCATCGCAAGTATTCTTGCGATCAAGAATGGCATCGTACCTCCGACTATCAACCACGAAGAGGGTGATAACGACGAAAACATCGACTATGACCTTAACCTTACGTTCAACAAAGCTCAAAAACGCGAAGTGAACGTAGCTCTGTCCAATACATTTGGATTTGGCGGTCATAATGCATGTGTTATTTTTAAGAAATACGCAGAATAATCAGTCGTGTTACGTAATCAAATAGACAAAATAAGGCTCTTATTCCGTAAGGACAAAGAGTCTTATTTTTGTTTTTATAAGATTCTGGGGTTCTATCCCCGCAACATTCAGCTCTACCAGCAGGCTTTGTTGCACAAATCCACCTCCATCCGCTCTGAAAAGGGACGCCCTTTGAATAATGAACGACTGGAGTTCCTGGGTGACGCCATTCTTGACGCCATCGTGGGAGATATTGTCTATAAGCATTTCGAAGGCCGTCGCGAAGGTTTTCTCACAAATACACGTTCCAAAATCGTGCAACGGGAAACTCTGAATAAGTTGGCAGTAGAAATAGGCCTAGACAAGCTGGTAAAATATTCCACCCGTTCTTCCTCGCACAATAGTTATATGTACGGAAATGCTTTCGAGGCATTTATCGGTGCCATCTATTTGGATCAGGGCTACGAGCGCTGCAAGCGGTTCATGGAAGAAAAGATATTCAAGAATTACATTGACCTCGACAAGATGTCGCGCAAAGAGGTCAACTTCAAATCAAAGCTGATTGAATGGAGCCAAAAAAGCAAAGTTGAGGTTTCATTTGAACTTATCGAGCAATTCCTTGATGAAGATTATAACCCCATGTTTCATACCGAAATCCGCATAGAAGGTATTTCGGCCGGGAAAGGAACCGGATATTCTAAAAAGGAGTCTCAGCAGAATGCCGCACAAGCTGCCCTGAAGAAAATAAAGAATGATGCTTCATTCAAAGAACAAATAGAAGCCACAAAAGCGCAGAATCATTTGCCTGAGAATACAGAAGAAACAGATGAACTCACAGAGGAGACTCTGATTGAAGAAAATCTTGAAACGATTCTGCCTGTAGAAAATCCTGAGACGGACGAATGTAAGGGCGAATAGCCTTCGCCCACATCATTATCAGCCGAAACAAATTCCCATCCGGCGCCCTTGAACAACCAGATCATTATCTTCTGTCACCAGTTTCAACTTTCCGGCTATTTCCTCCAGTGGTGCAGAAGAAATCTCATCCCCTTTCAACGTAATCATCCGGCCAAACTGTTCTGTTGCAATCAGTTCCGTAGCATGCCCACCCATGCGGGTAGACAGGTTCCGATCGAAAGGTGTAGGCGAACCTCCCCGCTGGATATAGCCAAGCACAGTCTCGCGGGTTTCAATACCTGTTTCATACTCTATCTCCTGGGCAATGTATTCAGCGGCACGTTTCCGGCCATCCGTCTGTATGCCTTCGGCAACCACCACGATGGAATAAGGTTTTCCTTTCTTCAGTCGGTTCAGAATAGTCTCACCAATATTATGGATATTATAAGGAATTTCGGGTATCAAGATAACATCACCGCCACCTGCCATACCTGAATACAGTGCAATCCAGCCGGCCTTATGCCCCATTACCTCGATCACCATCACCCGTTTGTGCGAACTGGCAGTAGAGTGCAGGCGGTCAATGGCATCCGTAGCAATACTTACAGCCGAATCAAATCCGAAGGAGAAATCCGTTCCCCAGATATCATTGTCAATAGTCTTAGGCACAGACACGATGTTCAATCCCATAGCAGCCAGTTTGGCAGCAGTCTTCTGCGTACCGTTACCACCGATACAAACCACACAATCCAATCCTAATTCCTTGATATTCTGTTCTATCAATGCCGGTTTATTGACATCGGATATCACACCGTTCTTCTTGAAAGGTTTCTCGCGGGAAGTGCCGAGCATTGTGCCGCCCTGATTCAACAAACCGGACAAAGATTTATCAGTAAACGACTCCACATCCTTGGTAAGCAACCCCTGAAAGCCACTATGAATGCCCACAACTTCCATCCCGTAATGATTGATTGCAGTTTTGCACACTCCACGAATGGTGGCATTGATGCCGGGACAATCGCCCCCCGAAGTCAAAATACCGATTCTCATGACACTTTTGTTTGAATTATTGTTCTTTAGGTCCGTAAAGATAGAAAAAAAAGAGAAAAAAGATAGAGAAGCCGATAAATAAGATTATTTTTGCGCAACAAAATAGTTTTAACTAAGAGAGATGAATATCACAACATTGCTGGATAAGGTGTATTTTGCCCCTCGCCTGAAAAAAATCGACTTCTATGCTAACCGCGCAGGAGAACTTCAACACCGAGTTCTTGACCGCTTAGTGCGCATGGCAGAAAATACAGAATGGGGAAAGAAATATGATTATAAAAGCATTCATACTTATGAAGACTTTAGAAACAGACTACCCATACAGACTTACGAAGAGGTAAAGCCGTATGTGGAACGCCTACGTGCAGGAGAACAAAACCTGCTTTGGCCTTCGGAGATACGCTGGTTTGCCAAGTCCTCGGGCACAACGAACGATAAAAGTAAGTTCCTGCCCGTCAGCAAAGAAGCATTGAATGACACACATTATCAAGGCGGTAAAGATGCGGTTGCCCTCTATCTGGGGCAGAATCCTGACAGCCGCTTTTTCTCCGGACAAGGTTTGATTTTAGGTGGAAGCCACAGCCCCAACCTCAACTCCAGGCACGGACTTGTAGGCGATCTTTCTGCTATCCTGATACAAAATATACATCCGTTAGTGAACTGCGTCCGTGTTCCGAGCAAGAAAATTGCTCTTATGAGCGACTTTGAAAAGAAGATAGAAGCAATCGCCAACAGTGCCATATCAAAAGATGTAACGAGCCTTTCGGGCGTTCCTTCATGGATGTTAGTACTCATTAAGCGTATCCTTGAAAAGACCGGTAAACAATCGCTGGAAGAAATATGGCCCAATCTGGAAGTCTTCTTCCATGGTGGTGTTGCTTTCACCCCTTATCGTGAACAATATAAAGAAGTGATCCGATCACCCAAAATGCATTATGTAGAAACGTACAATGCCTCCGAAGGGTATTTCGGTACGCAAAACGATCCGAATGATCCGTCCATGCTGTTGATGATCGACTACGGTATATTCTATGAGTTCATCCCATTGGAAGATGTAGGTAAAGAGAATCCCCGCATCTACTGCCTGGAAGAAGTGGAAGTGGACAAGAATTATGCATTGGTTATCTCTACTTCTGCGGGTTTGTGGCGCTATATGATTGGAGACACCGTGAAGTTCACGCAAAAGGATCCATATAAATTCGTCATCACCGGACGTACCAAGCATTTCATCAATGCTTTCGGTGAAGAATTGATTGTGGATAACGCGGAAAAAGGTTTGGCAAGGGCTTGCGAGGCTACCGGAGCATTGATTTCCGATTATTCGGCTGCTCCTGTATTTATGGATGCCAATGCTAAATGCCGTCACCAATGGTTGATTGAGTTTGTACAGGCACCGGACAGTATAGAGAATTTTGCCAAAATACTGGATGATACACTGAAAGAAGTGAATTCCGATTATGAAGCAAAACGACAGAAGAACATTGCCCTGCAACCTCTGGAGGTGATTGTTGCCCGCAAAGACCTATTCCATGACTGGCTGGCACAAAAAGGAAAGTTGGGTGGACAACACAAAGTTCCGCGTCTCAGCAATACAAGGGAATATATCGAGGAAATGCTGGAACTGAACAACTGATTCCTGCAATAGCATAGGACAATACGATAATAAATAAGAAAGGCCGCATCAGACAAAACCGATGCGGCCTTTTCCATTTTTGTTCCATGCCTTGAAACTCACAGTTTCATTACTTGAAACCAACAGTTTCATGCCTTGAAACTGCGAGTTTCACGCCGAGAAACCAGTAGTTTCACACCGAGAAACTAACAGTCATCCCAGGCTATCAGAAATTATAAGCCAATCCGATGCCCAATATCTCCTTGAACTGTACCTTCGGCCCTCTTTCAACGCCCTCATCATTAAAGGTTTTCACATCATTATCATACTTCAGTGTCATATTCAGGGTTGCTGATAGCACTTTATTGATCTTCATACTGATGAGCACATCCCAGTTGACATCCACATTACCAAAGTCTTTATTATAAGGAGTGAAGAAATCGGCTGTAGTAATCAGATTCACATTTTCCATGACAGGCAGCTCTGCACGGGCTTTCAGGAAAGCTCCGGCTTCGATCTTAAAGTGATCCCCCGGATCAACACCGAAAGAACCTAAATCAGAAAGATAATCATCGCTCACAAAGGTCATCTTTGTGGAGACAGGTGAAAGGAATACAGAATAATTACTCTTCGGACGATATTCCATACCCAATGCCACATTAGAATAGGCGGGAGCAAAGAAGTTAGATATATAGTGGCTCTTGTCCGGATAATTATATCCTTTGGCAAATTGAGTATTCAAGTCGGCCATAAGCGTATAATACCAAACTTTAGTGGCTGCATAGCCCAACTGGGTAGATAATCCTATCTTATCGGAACTCTTTCTCATCCCTTGCGATTTGGTTTTCGAAAGGCCATAATCCAGCACCAGGTTCGTCACCCATAGCCAGTTTCCGCTCTTATGTGTCAGTGAACCATTCAGGTAAGCATTTCCGGCGATAGAATTCTCACCACCGGCCGACCAGTTTGTCATTGCAGTTTGCGACATATTTATACCTGTCACACCCTTCAGTACCCAAGCTCCTTCTTTATATCCCTTATCGTCCGTTTGGGCAGAGACGATTGTTGCCAAAGTGGCAAATAGCATCATTAAATATATACGTTTCATACTGTTATTCGTTTTAATTGTTCCGCAAAACAAAGACGTCTTTGTATTTCAAACAGAGTAAACTATTTTTTTGTTCAGAAACAAATAAAAGAATGATTGTACAGAAATTACAGGATGATACCTCCTCCCAGCAACAGACCTGCCTCATCGTAAAATGCCGCAGCCTGTCCGGAAGCAATGGATTCCAGTGGTTCGCGCAATAGCACATGCAAGAGATTCTCATCCGTTATACTGACAGTGCAGTGATTAGCTTGCTTCCGATAGCGAATCCTGACAATGACATCCTCGGAATTCAGTAAACGGGAAGTATCCACAATATTCCAGTCTTTCAACAGCATTTCCTCTTTGTAAAGAGAAGCCAGAGGCGCAAGTATCACTTCGTTCCTCTCTTTATGTATCTCTTTTACGAAAACAGGACGGTTCAGATGAATACCCAATCCTCTGCGCTGACCAATCGTATAGAAAGGATATCCTTCGTGCCAACCTAAAAAAGTCCCGCTTTCATCGAGAAATTGTCCTTTTCCCGGCAAAGCATCCTGCGGAACTTCACGCTGCAAGAAAGAGCGGTAATCCATCGGGCAGAAACATACACCAAGACTATCCTTTTTGGTTGCTGTCCGTTCAAAGCCCCGATTAGCAGCATAGGCACGCACTTCATTTTTAGTCCAGTCACCCATTGGAAGGAGCATACGTTCTAAAATGTTCTGTTGCAGTCCCCAGAGGAAGAAAGTCTGATCCTTATCACGGTCGGCAGCCGGGGCTATAAAGTAATAACCATCCCGAAAAACTTTACGTACGTAGTGTCCGGTAGAAATCCAATAAATGCCCATTTCATCGGCAATCTTTGCCAGCAACGGCCATTTCAGTTCATTGTTACAGAGAGTACAGGGAACAGGGGTACGGGCGGAAAGATATTCATCTACGAAATAGCGGATAATGCGTTCACGGAATAATTCGCGGGCATCATAGATGATGTGCGGGATATTCAGGCGGGAAGCGAGATTACGGGCATCATCCAAAGATTCTTCAAAGCCTTCCGAATCATAGAAACGAAACGTCACACCGGTTACTTCATAACCGGCCTCTTGCAACAGCATGGCGGCAACAGAACTATCTGTGCCTCCACTCATACCTAACAATACACGCTTCTTTTCCATATAAATACGTTGACAAAAGTAGATAATCCGCTAAAGAAAAACAATCAAACCATTATTTTTATATATTTGCCATTACTAATACTAATGCACACAAAAAATGAAAACTAAAAACATATTCTATGCAGGTCTGTGCGCACTCTTCATGTTAACCTCGGCTATGTGCTGCGATGATGATGACAGTGAAGGTATCATCGAACTAACAGGCATCAAATTGAATCAATACAACAACACAGGAGCATATCCTGTGATTATTGAAAATGGACAATGTCCGAAAGAAGCGTATCTGATACGAATATCCCCGATTTCAGAGTATTACTACAGTACAAATATCCTAAAATCCCCTATTATAGCTTTCCGTATCATCACGCTGACCGATTTCAATGAAGACTATCCTGCGGGAAGCGATATTTACAAATTATTCAAAGAGTATCCTCCGATGCTGTTAAGTGAAAATTTTAGGGAGCATTACCTCAGTAGTGATTGTCTGGACAAAGGACAGCCTATCACCACTATAACGTGGGGTGATTTCTACAAGGTCTTGCTAACCTATCCCCAGCCGGGAAATTATCAATTCCGCATTGAACTGGAAACAGAAGACGGCAATATCCTTTCAGAAGAAACAGAAGTCATCCTTTACTGAATCAGTCCCACTTTAAAACAAATACTTCCATGAAAGCTATCTACTACACTTTAATATGTTTCAGCCTGCTCATTACACACAGCGCACAAATCCATGCACAAAAGGAATCAGCGCGGCGAAACGAGCACTTCATCGACCTTGGATTCGGAGCAGAGTTCAATACATCTTCCTATAAAAGTCCGATTGGAGAGATTGTTTTTCAAGGCAAACAGCGAGCATATGTAAGTATAACCATGAAATATCAATATTTCTTTCATAAGCATTGGGGAGCTTTCTTAAGTTTAAACTCCAATGGTTCGTCACCATATTCAGAAGAAAGGTTAATGGACAAGATGGAAAAACAACCAGCGTCCCACTACTACACCTATACCGGTTCTATGGATAAAGATGATATAATGCAGGGCACTTATACCTTAGGAGCCATGTACCGTCAAGATATACACTCGTGGAGCTTCAGACCCTATCTTGCGTTTGGCTGCGCACAATATATGCATGCAAACACAATAGACTATCTCCGCAAAGAAGAGGGAAATAATCAGGTGGAACAAGTGAAAGTCACCGTCGGCAACAGCAAGAATCTTCAATATGGGTTCTGCCTCTCTCCGGGAATTTACATCTCCAAAGCAGTAGCCAGCATTGTATACCTGACAGCAGACTTTTCCTATACAGTGCATACAAGAAAATTTGCAGCGCACTACCAACGAAGCAATATATATACTCACGAAATTCTGGAACAATACAACGTAAAAGAAACACCGGGAAACTACCTAAATCTAAGAATAGGACTAAGTATCCGGTTTGCAAAAAACAAATCGAAGCCTCACAAGCCCACTTCCAAATGAAGATTTACAGGATTCGGTAGTCGGTCTACCTCCAACTATCAGCAAGAAAAAGAATGAAAGAACTTATTATCTTATGAAATTGTTGTAACTTTGTGCTCTTTAAAAAACTAAAACTCAAACGTTATGGAACATCAACTGACAATTTACAACACCTTAGATAGGAAAAAGGAGCTATTCGTGCCACTGCACGCTCCACATGTAGGTATGTATGTCTGCGGTCCTACCGTTTACGGTGACGCGCACTTGGGACATGCACGTCCTGCCATTACTTTCGACTTGCTTTTCCGCTACCTTACCCACTTGGGATATAAGGTACGTTATGTCCGCAACATCACCGATGTAGGCCATCTGGAACATGACGCTGACGATGGAGAAGACAAAATAGCCAAAAAAGCACGACTGGAACAATTGGAGCCGATGGAAGTGGCGCAATACTACATCAACCGTTACCACAAGGCAATGGAAGCGCTGAACGTACTTTCACCCAGCATCGAACCGCACGCTTCGGGACACATCATCGAGCAGATAGAGCTGGTGAAAGAGATTCTGAAGAATGGCTATGCTTATGTCAGTGAAGGCTCTGTCTACTTTGACGTAGAGAAATACAATAAGGATTACCATTACGGAAAACTTTCCGGCCGCAATCTGGATGACGTACTGAACACCACCCGCGAACTGGACGGACAAGCAGAAAAGCATAACCCCGCCGATTTCGCCTTATGGAAATGCGCCCAACCGGAGCATATCATGCGTTGGCCTTCTCCATGGAGCGACGGTTTCCCGGGATGGCATGCCGAATGTACGGCCATGGGTAAGAAATACCTCGGCGAACATTTCGATATTCACGGTGGTGGTATGGACCTTATCTTCCCTCACCACGAATGTGAGATTGCTCAATCGGTTGCATCACAGGGCAATGACATGGTACATTACTGGATGCACAACAATATGATTACCATCAACGGACAGAAGATGGGTAAGTCTTACGGTAACTTCATCAATCTGGACGAGTTCTTCAACGGCACACATAAGTTGCTGACACAAGCATACAGTCCGATGACCATCCGCTTCTTCATCCTGCAAGCTCACTATCGCAGTACGGTAGACTTCAGTAACGAAGCCTTGCAAGCAGCGGAAAAGGGATTAACCCGAATGATGGATGCCGTGAACGGACTGGAAAAGATCACTCCGTCCGCCACTTCCAGCGTAGATGTGAAAGCAGTGCGTGAGAAGTGCTATGAAGCCATGAATGATGACTTGAATACTCCAATAGTCATTGCTCATCTTTTCGACGGAGCCAGAATGATTAACAACATCATTGCAGGCAACGATACCATCACTGCCGATGATCTGAAAGAGCTGAAAGAAACTTTCCATCTCTTCTGCTTCGACATTTTGGGACTGAAAGAAGAAAACAATTCCAATGAAGAACGTGAAATTGCTTTCGGTAAAGTAGTAGATATGTTACTGGAAGAGCGCATGAAGGCCAAAGCCAATAAAGACTGGGCTACCAGTGATAAGATTCGCAATGAACTTACAGCACTCGGTTTTGAGATAAAAGACGGTAAAGACGGTTGCGAGTGGAAGCTGAATAAATAAGCTCCACTACCCTATAAAAAAGCTGCCTCCCTCTGATCCAAGCGAATCGGGGGAGGCAGTTTCATTTAGAAAAGAGAGTTTTAGTAAGGTATCATGTCGGAAAGAATACGTTCCTTATACCAAGGATCATCTATCGCCTTCAACTCCTTGCCCATCTCACGGCAAAGTTCTGCAACGATTTCTTTATTTTCTTCCAACGGAAGATTATTCATCTGATAAGGGTCCTTTTCATCATCAAACAACAGGCTTTTCTTCAGCTTATGGTCTTTCTTATCAATATAGAAAGCCAAAGTATAGCGTGCCGTCTTATATCCTCTTGAAGAAGGGAAATAAGTCTGCACTTTACCATCCGCATCCTTTTCTCCGTCCAGATTCTGGATATACAAAGCACCACCGGGACGTTCAATTTCCGCCTTTTCATCGAAGAAAAGAGGTGCCCAGTTGCGTCCCTGCACATTAGACGGAATGGAATCACCCAAACCACACAGCCCCAGGACAGTCGGCATAATATCCGGCGCGGACATCAAAAGATTGTCTACACGCGGCTGGATATGACCGGGATAACGTACCAGGAACGGTATATTCATAGATTCGGAATAAGGAGAATTCTTCGGATCATCCGTGAACTGGCTACACATTGTTTCACCATGGTCGGAAGCAAAGATCACAATCGTATTCTTATCCAAACCCTGCTCTTTCAGTGTTTCAAGGATCTGTCCGAAAGCACGGTCTACACCGGTAACAGAGGCAAAGTAGTAGCGAACGCTCTCTGCTTTTTCACGCTTCTTATCTGCATTGGGACGGATAAGAAGGCTGTCCAGAGGTTGATCTTTGTACAGATTGAAATCTTCTTCCATACAATCATCCAATGAGCGGTACGGGCTGTGGGGCGGATTCATACCCACCATTATAAAGAAAGGTTTCTTCGGATCACGTACATTCCCTTCGTTCTTCAGATAGGAAACCACCATCTTGGACTCATGCAACGGTGACCATTCTTTCGGATCGTGACGATTTCCATCCGTATCCCAGTAACGGGGATTCTTATGTTCATCAAAAGTACCGTAGGAGTACCAGTAATTAAAGCCGTGACGGCGTTCTTTCGGCGTATAGGCATCCCAGGCAGGTATGCGATCTTCTACATAGTGACCGGGACGTTGCGGATCGTTCGGTGTAGGGAAGTCAGCATGTAACTTACCAAAATAAGCGCAGTCATATCCGGACTTATTAAATACATCACCTATACAATCCACGTCGGCACGCAGGGAACTGATAGGCCGGTTTGAATTACAGTTCAAAGGTATTCCGCTTTTATTGGGATACATCCCCGTCAACAGCATACCCCGATGAGGACTACTCAACGGACAGTTACTTTGGGCAGAACTTAACACCAACGCTTCACGGGCAAAGCTATTCAAGTTAGGAGTATGCACCGGATCATTGCGGAAGTTCACCTTGTCGCGAAACCCATCCTGTCCCCAGAACTCCATAGCCTGATTACGGTACTGGTCGGGGAAGACATAAATAACATTCGGAAGTTGTGCCTGCTCTTCCTGCTGAGTTTTGCAGCCTTGCAGGGCAAACAGGCCCAAGCCTCCCAAAAACAAACTAAACCGATTTATCATTTTATTCTTATTAAATTACGTTGAAATTATAAATGGGAATTTATCGGTGAGATACTGTTGCTATCACACCGAATGGAAACTTTGCCGGGGTGCTACGCCCCTAAATTATCATTTATAGTTTCAGCATGTGAATTAAAACAGCTTCTTGTTTGATTCCAAGTCTCTTTTGCGCATAATTCCTTCCAGGAAGTAATAGTCCGCATAATTCAACGGAACATCAATCTCAGCACCATGAGGGATACTGCCTACAGAGTGCATCAGAATGAAATTACCGTTTGTGCCCACTTCTGCACGATAAGCCGGAGAAGCGAGATTTTCCATAATCTTATCTGCTGTTTCCTTATAGTTTTTGCCGGGAACGTATGTACTCAACTCGTACAAAGCAGATGCCGTACATGCAGCAGCCGAAACGTCACGGGGTTCGTTCGGAATATTGGGAGCATCAAAGTCCCAATACGGTACAAGGTCCTCCGGCAAGTTCGGATTATTGAAGATAAAGTTATAAATCTTTTCAGCCATATCAAGATACTTCTGATCGTGGGTATAACGGTAACACATGGTATATCCGTAAATAGCCCATGCCTGTCCGCGTGCCCAGGCGGATTCGTCAGCATACCCCTGTGCGGTTTGTTTCTTACGTACCTCACCGGTTACGGAATCATAATCCACTACGTGATAACAGCTGTTATTGGCACGGAAATGGTTCTTCATGGTGGTATCGGCATGCTTCACGGCAACATTATAATAAGTAGAATCGCCTGAAAGCTTGGAAGCTTCGAACAACAGTTCCAGATTCATCATATTATCTATAATAACCGGGCATTTCCAACCGCGTTCTGCCTGCCAGCCTTTATCGGCATCCCAAGACTGAAGTACGCCTGCCGCCGGACGGAAACGGGTAGAAAGAGACTTAGCCGTCTGAATAATCACAGGCTTGTATTCTTCTTTACCGGCAAAACGATATCCGTTCAGATAGCTGCAACCAATCATAAAGCCCACATCATGATGCCAGGTCAGGTATTGCACGGAATCCAGTGCTTCTGTATACTTCTCAGCCAGTGGCAACCATTTCTTATCACCGGTCAACTCATACGTATACCAGATATTACCGGGGAAGAAACCGGAACACCAGTCATCAATGGGTACATAAACAATGCTACCATCCTTGTTGATAGTTCTTGGATTCAGAATTTTCCCTGACTTTTCGATAATGTCGGTCTGAATGGTCTCCTGCGCCACCGCATTATCAATATTCTCTTGGATAAAGTTGCTCTCGGTCTGCTTCTGACCTGTGCAACCCGCCAAAACAAGGAGGGATATTCCCAATGTCGTGAGGATTGTTTTCATAATAATGATTTGTTTATTAAAGTTTCGTATTCTTTCGTCAGCAAAAGTAGCGCAGGTTTACAGAAAAGACCCTCCTAAATTATACAGGAAAAGGGCAAAATTGTTACATTTGCACATAAATCATACAGATTGAACTTTTTAATCATATTGAAAACATGACTCCACAAGAATTTTTCAAGAAGGATCTCTTTGCAGAACAAACCGGCGTAGAACTACTGGAAGTGCGCGAAGGATATAGTAAAGCACGCCTCGTTATCACGGAGAATCACCTTAACGCAGGACGCCGCACCCAAGGCGGAGCCATCTTCACCCTTGCAGACCTGGCACTGGCCGCCGCTGCCAATTCACATGGTGCACTGGCTTTCTCCCTGTCTTCCAATATCACCTTTTTGCGCGCCAGCGGACCGGGTGACACGCTGTATGCCGAAGCACGCGAACGGTACATCGGACGTACTACCGGATATTATCAGATAGATATCACGAACCAGGACGGAAAACTGATTGCTACATTCGAGTCCAGCGTATTCAGAAAAGGGGATCCGCTGCCGTTCAGCTTGTAGCTCGTAGCTCGCAACTATCTCATTTCTTCTTTACCACCGACGTCATCGGATAACGATTTCCTTGTACGCTCTTCAGGAAAGCCTTTGCCGACCCGAAGTTAAGATACATATCCAGACGAATCGGGAGATGATTCTTATCATCTGAGATAAAGAAAGTAATCACTTCTTTTTCTTTTCCTTTCTTATATTCTACAAAAGAGAATACGAGGCAACGATAAATCGTATCATTATTGGCTTTTACATCTTCTTTGCCCCGGTAAATCAGCGTCTGTTCTTCTACCTTACGTCCGGTGGCCATAGGGAAAAGAATCCGGTCGCCTATTTTATAATCTGCCGGATCGTAAGAACGCGCCTGCGCCAGGATACTCAACATATCGAAGATGCAACGGCTGTCACTGTATTCCATCTCTTGCGGATCGCGGACCGGATTGTGCCAGATACGCCTCTGTTTCACGTTGGATACGCCATCCTTATATGAAAACCAAGCTTCATCCACCGTATAGCGGTCACCCTCTTCGGCCGCTTTACGGAAGTAGAGCGGCTCCAGCTTTTCACTGACGTAGCAAGTCAGCGTATCACGCATCTTAAAGAAGAAATCGGTCTTTTTACTTCCTACTGAAAGCAGGTTGAAGCGGTAGGCAGGTTGTGCCTGGTAAGTAGTGGAGAAGGTGGTCAGACTTGCCAGCCCCACCTTCTTCCAGATAAACTTCCAGTTAAAATATAAATCGTACATCACGTGCTCGCCGGACTGAAATGCGGTGTTTTGAGCCGTACATTGCGCCTTGGCAGGCGTGGACATCATCGTAAGTAACAGTGCTCCCAACAGGCAGAACACCCATCCGCGCTTACCGGTTATTGCCGGAGCTGCGGTTATTCTGGTTTCTCTTTTTCTTGTCTTCATCTGGTTTTTGTTTTTTGAGTTCATCCGGTTTCTGTTTATCCAGTGGCTTTTCATGTATGTTCCAATCCTGGGTCAAGTCGAAATTAGCTTTCAGTTCTATCACCTGAGGATAGTAATACACTTTCTCCGGTTGCCGTTTGTCTTCGTATTTTCCGGTGTCCCACACACCGTTTCCATTCGTATCATTTATAAGGCGCGCACTATATTTGCCGGGATTCAGGAAGTAGAAATCTGCCTTACCATCGACAACCGGCACTGTACGTACCACTTTATCCTGTGCGTCCAGCAATTCTACAAAAGCAATCGAATCCGCTCCCGTCACATTATAGAATATTTGCCCATACTCTTCAGGTTTCTTCACCTTAAATTCTTTCTTTATCTTATCGGTGAAAAGGCCATATATTCCATGAAAAGCCGTCGAATCGACTTCAAAAGCATAGCTTTCACCGGGCACCCAATCTGCATAAACATTATAGCGCATCAGATTCAGAGAGTCCGGAACAAAGTCGTAAGGGACATCATTCCACAAACTGTCTACTTTCTGTTTCAGATGAATGGCACCATCAGCAGCAGTTGCCAACGGTTCAGTAAACGTAAGAGAGATGTAGTCGTAGATATCCATCGTACCCGGTGCATATACATCTACAGGTAAGAATACCGTCGGTTCTACATACTCCTTACCCTCTTTCTCCGCTTTCTTTTTGGCTTTTTCCAGTTCCTTTTCTTTCTTCTCACGTTCCTTTTCAAGTTCTTTCTCGGACTTAGGTCGAATTTTCGATACAAGTCTCAGAGTATCCGTACGCGGTACCAACTGGTTGAGCGTATCCGTATAGAGGTAAGTGAGACTCATCTTCAAAGTATCCATCTTATAGATCAAAGAGTCTCTTATCCAATAATGAAGCGTATCAATGCGTCCGGTAGGCTTCTCCACGATGAAAGCGTTGGTTTCATCGAAATTCAGTCCCTTCAACAACGGCAGGCTGTCAGCCTGAGTAGAGAAATAGAAAGAGAATTTCCGGGATTCGGGACGTTCGCTCCTGATGAGACGTTGCGACAAAACCCGTTCTTTGAAACAGCGCAATATAACGTCATCCGGAGAAAAATGAGTATAAGCTCTCTCCATGATCGTATCTATCGTCAGAGAATCTTTCCAAAGTGTATCAAGACGTGTCCGTTCATCCATGGCAGGAATAATCAGGGAGTCTTCGAAAGCAATCATTTCAGTGGGCTGACTATAATAGAAGTTTTGGTCAGCATCTTGCAATCCGTAGATGCGGTATTCGCCCGGAGCAACACCCCGAATTGTGAAACGTCCACGACTGTCGGTACGCCCTACACGTTCAAAGGGTATCGTAGTAAAGGCCGAATCAGCTAAATTGGAATGCATACCTACCAGCATACCTTTCACCGGTTCCAGATTGGCTGCATTCAGCACGGTACCGGAAACCACCATCGAGTCGATAACGGAACCCGTGGAGAAAGTAAACCCGAAATCGGGCAACGGATTACCTTCATTATTGTCCTGAATAGCATCCGAGAAGTCTATCGAATAAGTCATATCCAGCTTTAGGGTATCCTTTAAGGTGATTACCACCTTCTTCCCATTCGCCTTTACCTCCGGTTGTTGCACCTGGGGGGGAGAAATCACAATCTTCTCCCCGGGTTTCTCAAGCTTGATAAATTCATCAAATTCAATCGTAATTTTCTTCCGGTTATTATTGAGGGCGCCCGGCGCAGGCGTACTACCTACGAAGCGTGGAGGGGTTTCATCAATAGCACCACCTTCCGGACGACCGATGCTGGCGCAGGAATAAAGCACGACACCAACAACGGCAACACCTGCCAGACGATTGAAAAGAGACTTCATATCTAAATATTTATTACGTAATATGCTGCAAAAATAAAGGTTATCCCTTAATAAACAGAATGCTTTACAGTATTTTAATCAAAAAAGAGCAAGAAGACAGTAAAAACAGATAAAACAAAGGAAAGGTTCAATCGGGAGGATGAAAGAGAAGATACTTCAGCAAGGTCCTGCGAAGAAGGGCAACTATTTGTGTGACAATCCACTGGGTGTTCCACAACAATCAGTCGCAATGAAACACGAGTTCAGTCGTAGTGGGAAGTACCTTCAGTCGTAGTGGGAGCTAGCCTCAGTCGTAGTGGGAAATAGCTTCACTCGTAATGGGAATATTATTCCCTTCTGTAATATAGAAACCGGAGAGGTAAAAGCTGATTAGAATGGCATCTTGGAGACTTATATATAAGATATGTATGAAACATAGTTAAAAATAGACGCAAATAGAACTAATCTGTTCAAAAATAGATAATTTTGCAGCCGGAAAACCCGAAGAGTGCTTTAAGTTTTCCCCTTTGTCCTCCGTATTATCCAAACTATGACAAGACAGAAAAAGCCTTTTTTACCAAGATGAAAAAATAAACCAAAAGACAGAGAATAATTACAAGTATGAAGAGTAGATTGATTTTATTGGCATGTTGCCTGTCACTGTTCAGTTGCGGACAAAGTGACAAAACTACGGGTAAAGCGCCCGAATTTGCAGTGATTACAGTAGAAACGACCACTGCCAACTTAACGAACAGCTATCCGGCTACGATCAGAGGTAAACAAGATGTTGAAATCCGCCCCATGGTAAGCGGTTTCATCACCAAACTGCATGTAGACGAAGGTTCAGTAGTACGCAAGGGACAAGTATTGTTCAGCATTGACCCCGTACAGTATCAAGCTGCCGTGAACTCAGCCAAAGCTGCTGTTGAAACAGCTAAAGCTGCCGTGAACACGCAAGAACTTACCGTAAACAACAAGCGTGAGTTGAACAAAAAGAATATCATCAGCAACTATGATTTGCAGATGGCAGAGAATCAACTGGCACAAACAAAAGCACAATTAGCACAAGCTGAAGCACAATTAGTAAACGCCAAGAACAATCTGTCGTATACCAGTGTAACCAGCCCCAGTGATGGTGTAGTAGGTAGCATCCCCTACCGTGTAGGTAGCTTGGTGAGCCCTTCCGTTACCACTCCGCTGACTACCGTTGCCGATATTTCTGAAATGTACGCTTACTTCTCCATGACCGAAAGACAATTACTTTCACAAATACGCGAGGGTGGCAGCACCAAGGAAATCCTGGAGAAGATGCCTGATGTACAGTTGCAACTCATCGATGGAACCATGTATGCCGACAGCGGACGCGTGGAAACGATCAGTGGTGTTATCGAACAGAAGACAGGCTCTGTAACCATGCGTGCCCTCTTCCCCAACCAGCGTAACGTTCTGCGCAGCGGAAGTACCGGTAATGTGGTATTCCCCAACCCGATGACGAATGTTATTATGATACCTCAATCAGCCACTACAGAAATACAGGATAAAAAGTTCGTATTCGTAGTGCAGCCTGACAACACCCTGAAGAATACGGAAATTCAGGTGTTCAAGCTGAACGATGGTAAGTATTACTACGTAACCGAAGGTCTGAAAGCCGGTGATAAAGTAGTAATGGAAGGTGTGCAGAACCTGAGAGACGGAGCATCTATCACTCCTATCACTCCTGCCGAAAAAGAAGCTGAATATCAGAAAGCACTGAAAGACCAGAAAGAGGGTAATATCCAAACTGCGTTCAATTAACGTTTAACGGTTAGTGATCAGTGATAAGCGGCTGCGCTATTATACCGCAGGTACTTATCACTAATCACTAACCCCTAATCACTAAATAACATGAAATTAGATAGATTTATTAATCGTCCGGTACTATCTACGGTAATCTCCGTACTGATAGTGATCCTGGGTCTTATTGGTCTGGCAACCTTGCCTATCACCCAATACCCGGACATTGCACCGCCAACCGTATCGGTGCGCGCCACCTACACGGGTGCCAACGCCCAAACGGTGTTGAACTCCGTTATTGCACCGCTGGAAGACCAGATCAACGGTGTAGAGAACATGATGTACATGACTTCCAATGCCACCAACAGTGGTTCCGCCGATATTTCCGTTTACTTCAAACAGGGAACCAACCCGGATATGGCTGCCGTAAACGTACAGAACCGTGTATCTATGGCACAAGGTCTGCTGCCTGCCGAAGTAACCAAGGTAGGTGTGACGACACAAAAGAGACAAACTTCCATGTTGATGGTATTCTCTATTTATGATGAGACGGACCAATACAACATCGAGTTCCTGGAAAACTATGCCAACATCAACCTTATTCCTGAAGTAAAGCGTGTGGCCGGTGTAGGTGATGCGATGGTGTTGGGTACTGACTACTCCATGCGTATCTGGCTGAAGCCTGACGTGATGGCTCAGTATAAATTGATACCTAATGATGTAGCAGCTGCTTTGGCAGAACAGAATATTGAGGCTGCCCCCGGACAGTTTGGTGAACGTGGTAACCAGACATTCCAATATACAATACGTTACAAAGGACGTCTGCAACAGTCGGAAGAATTTGAGGACATCGTTATCAAAGCAATGGAGAACGGAGAAGTACTCCGTCTGAAGGATATCGCTGATATCGAGCTGGGACGTCTGACCTATAGTTTCAATAACACCGTAAACGGTCATAAGGCCGTCAGCTGTATTGTATTCCAGATGGCCGGAAGTAATGCTACACAAACCATCAGTGACCTGGAGACATTGTTGAATGATTATTCCGATAAACTGCCCGCAGGCTTGCATATCAATATTGCACAGAGTGCCAACGACTTCCTGTTCGCCTCTATTCATGAGGTAATCAAGACATTGATCGAGGCCTTTATCCTGGTGTTCATCGTGGTATATGTCTTCTTGCAGGACTTCCGTTCTACGTTGATTCCCGCCATCGCTATTCCGGTAGCATTGATCGCAACGTTCTTCGTACTGAAACTAATCGGCTTCAGTATCAACTTGCTGACCCTTTCAGCCATGGTGCTCGCCATTGCGATAGTGGTCGACGATGCCATAGTCGTCGTCGAGGGTGTCCATGCGAAGTTAGACCAGGGGTATAAGTCTGCCCGTGCCGCTTCCATCGACGCCATGAGTGAATTGGGTGGTGCCATCGTTTCTATTACGCTGGTCATGATGTCTGTATTTATCCCTGTAAGTTTCATGGGTGGTACGGCAGGTATATTCTACCGACAGTTCGGTCTGACGATGGCTATCGCTATCGGTTTCTCCGCATTGAACGCTTTGACGTTGAGTCCGGCATTGTGTGCCATCTTCCTGAAACCGCATGACGAGCATGGTGAAAAGAAATCGACATTTATCAGTCGTTTCCATACAGGCTTCAATGTAGCTTATGACAAGATGCTGAAGAAATACAAAAATAATGTATTATTCTTCATCCAAAAAAAATGGTTGAGTTTCGGTCTTGTAGTCGGTTCCATCGTATTACTGATTTTCTTCATGAAGATTACTCCGACGGGTATGGTGCCTAACGAAGATACGGGTACCATCATGGGTGTAGTAACTCTGCCTCCGGGTACTTCACAGGAACGCGCACAAGAGGTGCTGAACCGTGTAGATAGCCTTGTGGCCGCCGAACCGGCTGTTGCATCCCGTACAGTGATTTCCGGTTATAGCTTCATCGGTGGACAGGGACCTTCTTACGGTTCTATCATCATCAAGCTGAAAAACTGGGACGAACGTTCCACAATGCAAAATTCAAACATCGTCTACATCACGCTCTTTATGCGTGCACAGAAGATTATCAAGGAAGCGCAGGTACTGTTCTTCGCTCCTCCTATGATTTCGGGTTACTCTGCATCCAGCGACATCGAGTTGAACATGCAGGATAAGACCGGTGGTGACCTGAACCACTTCTTCGATGTAGTGAAATCTTACAATGCCGCATTGGAAGCACGCCCGGAAATCAACTCGGCAAAGACGACCTTCAATCCGAGCTTCCCACAATATATGCTGGACATTGACGCTGCTGCCTGTAAGAAGGCAGGTATCAGTCCGAGCGACATCCTCAGCACTATGCAGGGGTACTTCGGCGGTCTGTATGCTTCTAACTTCAACAGTTTCGGTAAGATGTACCGTGTAATGGTTCAGGCAGAACCGGAAGCAACCAAGAATCTGGAGTCATTGTCCAGCATCAAGGTGCGCAACGGCGATGAAATGGCCCCGATAACTCAGTTCGTTTCCATCAAGAAGGTATACGGACCCGATATTATCAGCCGCTTCAACTTGTATACTTCTATGAAAGTAATGGTTGCCCCAGCTTCCGGATATACTTCCGGTCAGGCACTGGCGGCTATCGCTGAGGTTGCCAAAGAGAACCTACCTGCCGGTTTCGCTTACGAATTGGGAGGTATGGCACGTGAAGAGGCCGAAACCAGTGGTAGCACCACAGGATTGATCTTCGTTCTCTGCTTCGTATTCGTTTACCTGTTGCTGAGTGCACAATATGAAAGTTACATCTTGCCGCTTGCCGTACTGTTGTCTATTCCGTTTGGTCTGTTGGGTAGCTTCCTGTTCGTCAACGGTATGAGCGCCATCGGTAATATCTCCATTCTGAAAATGATAATGGGGTCCATGTCCAACGACATTTATATGCAGATTGCATTGATCATGTTGATGGGTCTGTTGGCGAAGAATGCCATCTTGATTATTGAGTTTGCCCTCGACCGTCGTAAGATGGGTATGAGTATTACGTGGGCAGCCGTACTGGGTGCCGCAGCCCGTCTGCGTCCTATCTTGATGACATCACTGGCCATGATCGTCGGTTTGATTCCGTTGATGATGGCATCCGGTGCAGGTGCCAATGGTAACCGTACATTGGGTACCTCTGCCATCGGTGGTATGTTAATCGGTATGATTCTTCAGATCTTTATCGTACCGGCCCTGTTCGTTGCATTCCAATATCTGCAAGAGAAGATTAAACCGATGGAATGGGCTGATGTGGATAACTCTGATGCAGAACCTGAAATTGAGCAATACACTAAATAAGTATTAGGTATAAATACTTTTATCATTATGAAGAAACAAATTATAACTCTGATGTGCGCAACTGCTCTTTTAAGCAGTTGCCATATCTACAAATCATACGACAGACCCGAAGATATTACGGCTGCCGGACTGTATCGCGACACGACAGCTGTGAACGATACACTGGCAGCGGATACTGCAAACTTCGGTAACCTGCCTTGGAGGGAAGTATTCACCGACCCTCAGTTGCAAGCGCTCATCGAACAAGCACTTGCCAATAATCCAGATTTGCGCAGTGCCGCTCTGAACGTGAAGAAAGCGGAAGCTGCACTGATGTCTGCACGCCTGGCTTATGCTCCCACGCTTGCACTGTCTCCGCAGGGAACTGTAAGCAGTTGGGATAAGGGAAAGGCTACGCAAACTTATTCGCTTCCTGTCACAGCAAGCTGGCAAATAGACCTCTTCGGTCAGATACTGAACCCGAAACGTGGTGCACAAGTGTCTCTGAAACAGACACAGTTCTATGAACAAGCCGTGCAAACTCAGGTAATTGCCAATGTGGCCAATATGTACTACACATTGTTGATGCTCGACCGACAGTTACAGATTACAGAATCCACTGCCGATATTCTTAAAAAGAATGTGGAAACCGTAGAAGCAATGAAGGACGCAGGCATATACAATACGACTTCTGCCGGAGTAGAACAAACCCGTGCCGCCTACGCACAGGTGCTGGCTTCTCTGCCCAGTATGCGTCAAAGTATTCGTGAAACAGAAAATGCTCTTTGCCTGATGTTGAATCAACCGGCACAGGAAATAGAACGTGGTGTACTGGAAGGCCAACAATTACCGACAGAATTCTCTGCCGGTATTCCTTTGCAACTGTTATCTAACCGCCCCGATGTAAAGGCTGCTGAGATGTCTCTTGCTGCAAGTTATTACGATACTAACAGCGCACGTGCAGCTTTCTATCCGCAGATTACATTGAGCGGTTCAGCAGGGTGGACTAACAGTGCAGGTTCCGCAATTGTGAATCCGGGCAAGTTACTGGCTTCCGCTATAGGATCGTTGACACAACCGTTGTTCTATCGCGGTGCTAACATCGCCCGTCTGAAACAGGCCAAAGCACAGGAAGAGCAATCCAAGATCCAGTTCCAAACCACTTTGCTGAAAGCAGGAAATGAAGTGAGCAATGCCTTGTATCAATACCAAATGACCTCCGAAAAAGCCGTTTCTCGCGAGATTCAGGTAAATTCTGCCCGCAAAGCTGCGGAAGATACAAAAGAATTGTTTAACTTAGGCACGTCAACGTATCTGGAAGTTCTGTCTGCTGAGCAATCTTACCTCAGTGCACAAACCTCCGAGGTATCCGACACTTTCGACCGCATGCAAGCTGTTATCAGCCTGTACCAGGCGCTCGGAGGAGGCAGAAAGTAATAACTAAAAACTAATTACTATGATAAGTCCATTAGCATTTGTAGATCCTGCCGCAAAGCTCGGCAAGAATGTAACGGTTCAGCCTTTTGCATATATCGAAGGCGATGTGGAGATTGGAGATGATTGTATTATCATGTCCGGTGCGCGTATTCTCGACGGTACACGCTTGGGGCAAAGGAACAAAGTGCATCATGGCGCCGTACTCGGTACCGTCCCGCAGGATTTTCATTATACGGGCGAGAAGAGTCTGCTGATCATCGGCGACCAGAACGACATTCGCGAAAATGTAGTTGTGAGCCGTGCTACACATGAAGGAGATGCCACACGTATCGGCAACGAGAACTTCCTGATGGATGGTGTACACCTTTGCCATGATGTGCAGATAGGTAACCACTGCGTACTGGGACTTAAGACTATCATAGCCGGTGACTGTCGTATCAGTGACTTTACCATTCTGAGCAGTAACGTCATTTTGCAACAACAATGCCACATCGGAAGTTGGGTATTGATCCAGTCAGGATGCCGCATTGCGAAAGACGTTCCTCCTTATGTTATTATGAATGGTAATCCGGCAAGTTATCATGGCATTAATGCTGTTGTACTGCAACATAAGCATCAGGTAACAGACCGCATTCTGCGTCATATTGTAAATGCTTACCGACTGATTTACCAAGGTAACTTCAGCATACAGGATGCTTTGCAAAAGATTGAGGATCAGGTACCGATGAGTGATGAGATACACAATATCCTTAATTTCGTACGCGAGTCTAAAGGCATTGTAAAATAAAGGAATACTCCTTATTCAGAAGGCGGTCGGGTTTACTCGTCCGCCTTTTTTGTTATCTTTGCACCACCTTACCCATTCAATTATGAGAAAGAAGAAGAAAAAACAAACGAATAGCAAGAAACAACTGACGCTCCTGATTATCCTGATCATATGCGGCATCGTCACCACTTATCAAACTACGAACTCTAAAGAAAAGGCTACTGGTACTGAACAAACAGAGACCATCGTTCAGAATCTTCCCCTGAATTCTGATATATACATCAAGCAAACGACTACCCCCGGTACTCCCGAAATTCTTCTGCAACGTACCGGGTACCTCGTATCCTATAACTCCAACACCCACATAGCCAACTGGGTAGCTTGGAAACTGACTCCCGAACGTTTAAAGGAAAATACCGAGCGAATCAATAATTTCCGTCCTGACCCTGATCTGCCTAAAAGTAAAGCCGTCACCACACAAGACTATAAAGGTAGTGGTTGGGACCGCGGGCATCTTTGTCCGGCAGGTGACAACAAATGGGACCGTGAAGCCATGATAGAAAGTTTTTACATGACCAACATCTGTCCCCAGCATCACAATCTAAACCGGGGCGACTGGAACGAATTGGAACAGAAATGCCGCAAGTGGGTGAAAAAAGACAGTTGTCTTTACATTGTAGCCGGCCCTATCTTCTATGACCGGAAGCCACAGACTATAGGCGAGCATAAAGTAGCCGTACCGGATGCTTTCTTTAAAGTGATACTTTCTCTGCACAAAAGGCCGAAAGCTATCGGCTTTATCTATAAAAACAACGAAGGAAATAATCCACTGGACTCTTATGTAAACACTGTGGATGAAGTGGAGCGGATCACAGGGATAGACTTCTTCCCCGCCCTTCCCGATGATATAGAAAAGGCGGTAGAAGCAAGCTATAATTTGAAAGACTGGAAATAGTTACTCAAAATTCAATGTACCGAAGAATTCGGGACAGTGGAAATTTGGCTTTTCCAGATTAATGGGATTCCATGAGAGGAAATGAGGCGTTTGCAACTTATCTCCGCATTTGTAGAAATTGGCACGAACCGTCTTTCCGTCAAGACTGGTGATTTGATGTTTGAAGAAAGCAGAATAAGGAATGACTAATGCCAATTCCCAGTTGCACGCTCCTACACGTTCCTCAAAAGACTGGCGTCCCAGAGAAGACCAACGCTGCACCTTATCCATTACTTCTTGCGGAGCATGTTCGCGATTGCTACGTCCGCCACCTGCACCGATCAGCAAAGTTCCCACACAGTTACACTCTACATTATAATAAATTCCATCTCCCGCAGGAATAGAAAAGAATTCTACGCAAGCATCTTCCCATACAGCACCGTTATCTCCCGTTGCTACAGCACGCACACTGGCTTCCTTTACTTTATAATGAATTAAAATCGCACCATCTGTATGGGCAATACGGAATTGTACCTCCGGCTGATAAGGGAATGCCTTCCAATTCACCGTATTGATCGACTGAAAAGCCACCTTTTCTTTATCCAACAAAGCAGGAATATTCTCTACTGCTACATTAGCCAGACTTACTTTTTTTACATTCAACTCTTTCATTTCTTTCTTTTGGGGGTTAGTTGCAGACAAGGGATAAAAACAAAGCAGAGATAAAAACAAGACTGCTGATTTCAACACCAAGTATGCAGGGGTTCTTTTGTTCATATTTTGATTGCATTAAAGAATTCATTTCTTTTCGGTTATGAATTAATTCACCACAGATTACACAGATTGACACAGATTTTATTTTACTGATTATTAGATTAATAAATCTGTGTGAATCTGTGTAATCTGTGGTGAGTCTTATTCCTTTCCATCCTGTTATAAACAGACCTTATACCAATGATTCCTTTATAAACTCCTTCATCTCCGGTGTATATTCCTCGGCACTCTGAAGCAATTTGAACTGCGCTTTTGTACGTACAAGGTTGTGTTCCGGATATTTAATCTTATAATAAGTATCACCATTAATATAATCTGCCAAAAAACGAACACACTGCATGTAAGGGAACAACGCAGCGGCATACGGCAAGTTCTCAATCTCTACCGGAAGCAAAAAGACTTTTGCAGACTCCAGATAGCCTTTTGCAAACGCCTTAAAGATTGCCATATTGAAGTTCACATTATCCAGGTCTTTATCATCCTCGGCGCCCGTATTGGCTGCTGAACGAAGGAAGTCACCGAAATCGGAAAAGATAAAATTGGGCATTACGGTATCGAGATCAATTACGCAAAGCACCTTCCCTTCTTCATCGAACATCATATTGTTCACCTTCGTATCACAGTGGCATACACGTTTAGGCAATTTACCCTCACGATACAAACGTTCACCTTTACACATTTCGTCTGCACGCTTTTCAATCTCATCCAGATAATATTGCACTTCTTTCACCCGGCCCACCGCATCCGCAGCCACGGCATCCCGAAGCTGCTTCAGACGAAACTCCATATTATGGAAGTCAGGAATCGTCTCTCCCAGCGTATCCGGAATATCCGCAAGCATCGCCTGAAAATTGCCAAAAGCAACACCGGCATAATAAGAATATTCCGCATCCACCGTTTCATAAGTCTTTGCATTGGGAATGAAAGTCATGATGCGCCAATAGTTTTCGCCATCGTACCAATACGTTTTTCCCGTATCGGCAGGAATAAAAGAAAGTACCTTGCGGTCGATATCATCCGCTCCCTGTTCCGTAAGTTTCTTGCGGATATGCCGGGTAACGGCTTCAATGTTTGTCTGCAACATTTCCACATTCTGGAAGATAGCGTGGTTGATACGTTGCAATACATAGTCGGGCGCGTCAGCTTCCAAAGTAGTCACTTTGTACGTGTCATTAATCAGTCCGCTGCCCAAAGGCTGGATTTCGTTAACTGTACCCTTCGTATTGAAATGGGATACAATGGATTGGAGGTTATTCATGATATTTTATAATAGATTTAAAATTGGTATGCAAATATACACCTTCCGAATGAAAGCAAAAGTCAAAATTCGTCCGACAAACGCCCAAAAATATACATTTCGACAGACATAACCATAAAAAACAGCCAATAAACATCCCCCTTTTGAGCAAAACGCCTTATATTTGTGTTTGAAACCTTAAAATACCGGAGGAAAAGTGCAAAAGTTTATCAGAACGCTGTTTCTTGTTTTAGTAAGCATAGTTACGGCAAACGTACACAGCCAGAATATCACTTTCAATCATCTAACCACCGACGACGGCCTATCCCAGTTTAGTGTCAACAGTTTGTATATTGATGAAAATGGTATCTTATGGATTGGTACGCGCGAAGGTTTGAACCGTTACAATGGAAACGATATACAGACTTACAAACTGAACAAAAACGATCCCTACAGCCTTTTCTGTAACACCGTGCTCCGCATGGCAGGCGACCAGAACGGAAAAATCTACCTGCTCTGTACCGAAGGTGTTGCCCAGTTCGATCTGACTACCCAACGCTTCACCACCCTCCTGCAAGGAAACATCAATAGCATATATTATAAAAACGGCCTTTTCATCGGGAAAAAGAATGAAATATACCGCTATAATGAGCAAACCGATAACTTTGATCTTTACTACCAGATGGCAGGAGAAAACATCGAAATATCCTGCATGTTCGAAGACAAAGGACACATGTGGATAGGAACCACCAGCGAAGGTGTGTTCAATCTGAAAATAGACGAACATCTGCTAACCCACCCCATCGAGAAAGGAAATATCACCAGTATTTACCAGGACAATGCAAGCGAACTGTGGATCGGAAGCTGGGAAAAGGGACTCTTCCGAGTGAAAACAGACGGAAATATCGAGAACCTGCGAAACGACCCGAAGAACCCGCATAGCATATCTTCCGATTTTGTCAGATCCTGCTGTGAGGATAATCTTGGCAATATCTGGATAGGAACCTTCAACGGTCTGAACCGGTACAATAAAACGACAGGACTTTTCCAAAACCATACCTCCAACGAGATGCAGAATGAAGGACTTACACACTCGTCCATCTGGTGCATCGTAAAAGATAATCAAGGTACTTTATGGCTGGGTACTTACTTCGGCGGTGTCAATTACTTCAACCCCGAATATGAAATCTATACCCGATACAAAGCTTCCATCCATGAAAAAGAAGGATTAAGCAGTCCCGTAGTCGGACGCACCATTGAAGATAAGAACGGAAATCTGTGGATTGGCACGGAAGGAGGCGGACTGAACTTCTACAACCGCCGTACACGTGAGTTCAAGTGGTATCTTGCCGGACAGGGACGCAACAGCATCTCCCACAGTAACGTGAAAGCCCTCTATTATGATCCTGCAAAGGAAATCATCTGGATAGGAACCCATCTTGGCGGACTGAACAAACTGGATATCCGCACAGGCGCATTCACGCATTATCTGATGGAAGAAGGAAATCCGGAAACTCTTCCGTCCAATATCGTTCGTGACATTGCCCCCTATCAGGACCAATTGATTGTCGCTACCCAAAACGGTGTATGCCTGTTCAATCCTCAGACCGGAAAATGTCAACAGCTCTTTAAAGATAGCAAAGAAGGGCGTAAGATAACTATGGTTGCAGATGTAGAGGTAGATAATGACGGTACGCTCTGGATTGCCGCCACAGGCGAAGGTATCTTCTCCTACCGCTTCGATACGAACAAGTTGACCAACTACCGTCACGACGGAACGCAGGCACACAGCCTCAGCAACAATAATGTGAACAACATCATGCAGGACAGTAAGGGTAACTTGTGGTTCTCTACTTCGGGAAGTGGCCTCGACCTGTATCGTCCCGCTACCAACGATTTCGAAAACTTCGACAAGGGCAAGAACGGACTTGTCAGTGATTGCATTTACGATACACAAGAATCTCCCGTCAGCGGTAAACTGATACTGATTACCAATCAGGGCTTCTCCATCTTCGATCAGAAAGTGGAAAAGTTTCAGAACTACAGCGTGGAGAATGGTTTCCCGCTGACAGCTGTCAATGAAAACGCCCTTTGTGTAACACGCGACGGAGAAATCTTCCTTGGCGGTACGCAAGGTATGCTCTCATTCAATGAACTGGAACTTAATTTCACCCCGAAGCCTTACAAGATCATCCTTTCCCGCCTCATCGTAAACGGCGCCGAAGTAAAAGTGAGCGATGAAACGGGCATTTTGACGCAATCCCTATGCCATACACAGGAAATCACCCTGAATGCTAACCAAACCATGTTCAGCATCGAATTTGCCACCTCCAACTACGTGGCAGCCAATAAGAATGAAATCATTTACAAACTGGAAGGCTTCTCCGAAGACTGGAACAGCACGCGCGGCCAACCTATCATCACCTACACGAACCTGAATGCCGGAACATATAATCTGCTGATTAAACCTAAAGGAAAAGAAGAGTCCATCTGTCCGCAGGTGCATCTTACGATTCATGTACTGCCACCTTATTATAAGACTCCGCTCGCCTATCTTATTTATCTGATAGTGACCGGTATCCTCTTGTGGTATCTGGTGAAGACATACAAATCGAGAATTAAGCTGCGTGAATCATTGAAGTACGAACAGAAGCATATACAAGACGTGGAAGCGCTGAACCAATCGAAACTACGCTTCTTCACCAACATCTCGCACGAGTTCCGCACGCCACTTACACTCATCGTATCGCAGGTGGAAACTCTGATGCAATTGCAAAACTTCACACCCACCATTTATAATAAGATACTGAGCATTTACCAGAACAGCATCCAGCTGCGCGAACTGATCACCGAACTCCTAGACTTCCGCAAACAGGAACAAGGACACATGAAGGTAAAAGTCAGCCCGCACAACATAGTGCATTTCCTTTATGAGAATTACCTCATCTTCATGGAATATGCAAGCAGCAAACAGATCAATTTCAATTTTGAGAAAGACTGTGAAAGTCTTGAAGTATGGTATGACCAAAAGCAAATGCAGAAGGTAATCAACAACCTGCTATCCAATGCCATCAAGCATACCCAAGCCGAAGATACCATCACACTCAGCATCACCACCGAAGGCAATGAAGCCGTAATTCGCGTGACTGATACAGGTAGCGGTATCGATGCCAAAGAAGTAGATAAGATATTCGACCGTTTCTATCAGACAGAGCAGATGGACAGTCTCACCACCGGTGTAGGCACCGGCATCGGTCTGGCCCTGACGAAAGGCATCGTCGAACTGCACCACGGCACCATCAAGGTAGAAAGCGAACTGGGCAAGGGCAGCAGTTTCATCGTCCGCCTTCACCTGGGCAACGCCCATTTCAATACTGAGGAAATCAGCAAAAAGAGCGAAGACGTACAGCAAATAGAACAACCGCAAATTTCTGAAATAGATGCTTCACTCAAAGCTGAATTGGAAGAAAATGCCCCGATTAAGCGCATGCCCGATGTCAAGATGGTTATCGTGGAAGACAATGCCTCCATTTGTGAGATGTTGGCAAACATCTTCCGCCCATTCTATCAAGTGCTGACAGCCGCAGACGGTGAAGAAGGTCTGGAGCTGATACAGAAGGAAATGCCGAATATTGTGGTAAGCGACGTCGTTATGCCCAAAATGTCCGGTACCGAGCTCTGCAAACAGATTAAAAATGATTTCAATACTTGCCACATACCGGTAGTACTGCTTACCGCACGGACCGCCGTAGAACAAAACATTGAAGGACTGCGTATCGGTGCGGACGATTACATCACCAAACCATTCAACACGAATCTGTTGATTTCGCGTTGTAACAACCTGGTAAATTCACGCATTCTCCTCCAAGAAAAGTTCAGTAAACAACCACAAGCTTATGCACAGATGCTTGCCACCAACCCGATAGACAAGGAAATCCTGGACCGCGCCATCAGCATCATCGAAAAGAATCTGGATAATACGGAATTTAATGTCAATATCTTCGCCCGCGAAATGGCTATGGCACGTACCAACCTGTTCACTAAGCTGAAAGCCATCACCGGGCAAACACCGAATGACTTCATCCTGACCATCCGCCTGAAAAAAGGCGCCTTGATGTTGCGGAACAACCCGGAACTAAACATTACCGAGATATCGGACAAAATAGGTTTCAGTTCTTCACGCTACTTCTCAAAGTGTTTCAAGGACGTATACCAGATCAGTCCGCTGGCATACCGTAAAGGAGAAAATATGGACTCCGATGAAAAGAACGAAGAAGAACCGCCTCTTGCCACTTAACAGGCAAGAGGCCGGCAAAGTACCAAACATACACTCGATACGTGTTTTGTACGTTTTTCCCCTTCACTTGTACTCTACTATACACAGAATTTCCCGAAAGCCATTACCTTTGACCTCAGAAATAACAATCTAAAGTCAAAGAGCTATGAAACATTTTTCACCTTTATGGTCTCTCCTCCCGGGCGCAGCCCTGATAGCTGGATGTGGAAATCCATCGAAAAAGGAAACCACTGACAACACCCGTCAGAAACCTAATGTGATATACTTAATTGCCGACGATTTGGGTATCGGCGATTTGAGTTGCTATGGCGCTACCAAGATAAGTACTCCTAATATCGACCGTCTTGCCGGACAAGGTGTACAGTTTACCAATGCCTATGCTACCTCCTCTACCAGTACTCCTTCCCGCTTCGGTCTGTTGACAGGTATGTATCCTTGGAGGCAGGAAAACACGGGAATCGCTCCGGGTAACTCTGAGCTGATTATCGACACAGCCTGTGTCACCATGGCTGATATGTTCAAGGCAGAAGGCTATGCTACCGGTGCCGTAGGAAAATGGCATCTGGGACTCGGCCCCAAAGGTGGTACGGACTTCAATCATCTGATAAAGCCTAATACTCAAGATATAGGATTTGATTACGAATACATCATTCCCGCCACAGTTGACCGTGTACCTTGTGTATTCGTTGAGAACGGACATGTAGTAGGTTTGGATCCTAACGATCCCATTACCGTCAACTATAACCACAAAGTGGGTGACTGGCCTACCGGATTGGAGAATCCGGAACTTGTAAAACTGAAACCCAGCCAGGGACATAACAATACGATTGTAAATGGTATTCCCCGTATCGGTTGGATGACCGGTGGTAAATCTGCTCTTTGGGTGGATGAGGACATTGCAGATGTCATCACAGGTAAAGCAAAAGATTTTATTATCAAGCATAAAGACGAACCTTTCTTTATGTACATGGGTACGCAAGATGTACATGTTCCACGCGTCCCCCACGCCCGTTTCGCCGGAAAGAGCGGTATGGGAACCCGTGGTGATGTAATCCTGCAACTGGACTGGACTGTGGGCGAGATTATGAACACTCTGGACAGTCTGAACCTTGCGGATAACACCATCTTTGTATTCTGTAGCGATAACGGCCCTGTCATTGACGACGGCTATCAAGATCAGGCTCTTGAACTACTGAATGGTCACACTCCTATGAAACAATACCGTGGTGGAAAGTACAGTGCCTATGAAGCCGGAACACGTATTCCATTCATTGTACGTTGGCCTGCCGGTATTCAGCCTTGTAAACAGCAAGCTTTATTCTCTATGATTGATGTATATGCTTCTTTGGCTGCGTTGTTGAATCACCCGCTTACACCCGCAACCGTTGCTCCTGACAGCCGTGATCAATTAGCCACTTTCTTAGGGAAAGATAATACCGGATGCGACTATGTAGTACAGCAGAATTTGAACAATACTTTATCGATTATTCAAGGAACATGGAAGTACATCGAGCCAAGTGATAAACCCGCTGTCGAACATTGGACTAAAATGGAGTTAGGGAATGATCCCAAACCTCAACTGTACAATATTTCCATAGATCCGTCGGAGAAAAATAACGTTGCAGCAGCACATCCGGAGATGGTAAAAGAGCTTTCAATACTACTGGAGCAGGTAAAGGCCGGGAAGAACCAGGGTACAAAGTAAGGAATCGTACAGAACAGGGTTTCTTTATCAAGAATGTACAAATTCGTACTTTTTGCGAACTATTAACTAAAGTCGACTTCTATTCAATCACATACATTTGCGTTGTGATTCGAATCGTTTAACGAGAAAGAACAACCTTTTTTAAAAACTAATTAATTTAATATTTATGAAACAGAAATCAAGCCTCTTGAAAGCGCTAAGTATCATGTTACTTTTTGTTCTGTTTGCGACACAAGCAAGAGCGCAAGGAATAACAGTTACTGGTACTGTAAACGACAACTTAGGTCCTGTTATCGGTGCATCCGTAGTGGTAAAAGGAACCGTCAATGGTTGCATTACAGATTTAGATGGAAACTTCAAATTAACAAATGTACCTTCAAAAGGTATTTTAGTTGTATCTTTTGTAGGTTACCAGACACAAGAGATTGCTGTCAACAATCAAACAAAACTCATTATCAATTTAAAGGAAGATGCCCAACAACTGGATGAAGTAGTTGTTGTCGCAGTAGGTTATGGTGACGTAAAGCGTCGCGACTTAACCGGTTCTATTGGTAAGGCCAATATGGATGACCTGACAAAAACTCCTATCAACAATATTGCCGAATCTTTAGGTGGACGTATCGCAGGCGTTCAAGTTTCTTCTTCTGACGGTGGTTTGGGCGACAACTTCAATATTGTTATTCGTGGTGCCGGTTCATTAACTCAAAGTACTGCTCCTCTTTATGTTATTGACGGATTCCCTATGGAAAGCTCAAGTATGGGTGCGCTCAATCCAAATGACATCGAATCAATTGACGTACTAAAAGATGCCTCAGCTACAGCCATCTATGGTTCCCGTGGTGCTAATGGCGTCGTTATCATTACCACTAAAAAAGGTAAAGCCGGAAAAACAATGGTTACCTATAACGGTAGTGTGAGCTTTAGCACCGTTAAAAATAAAATGGATGTCATGAATGCCTATGATTTTGCATGTATGCAGAAAGAAATAATGGCAGGCAATACAAAAGAAGTAGACGGTGAAATGGTTGACGAATTTGAATACTTCTATTTAAAAAACGGACTGACACTTGATGATTACAAAACAATGAAGAATTATAACTGGCAGGACGAAATCTACCGCACTGCTTTAAGTCATAACCATCACGTTGCTTTAAGTGGTGGTACAGACAAAATGGACTACACCGCATCTCTATCATACAGTAACCAAGAAGGCGTTATTATACGTTCTGATCTAAATCGCTATCAAGGTCGTTTCAATCTGAATCAAAGAATCAACAAGAGTATTAAAGTTAATGCAAATGTTAACTATGCCAGTGTTACTCAAAATGGTCCTAACCCCTCTATCAATACTTCTCAGTCTTCTAACTCATTAATGTACAGTGTATGGGGTTACCGCCCTGTTTCTCCTTCCGGTTCCGACCTATTGGCAGAACTTTATGACGAAGATGTAGACATAAACAACGATTATCGATTCAATCCGGTAAAATCTGCACAAAACGAATATCGTCGTAAAATTACAAATACCCTGCAAGCTAATTTGGGTGTAGAATGGGAAATCATCAAGAACCTGAAGTTAAAAGTAACAGCTGGTTATACAGGCAAAGACTATAAGAACGAAGAATTCAACAATTCTCAAACACGTACCGGTAATAGTCATCCAAACAATACTCAAAGTAAGGGAGTCAATGCTTATCTATATCAATCAGAAAGCAGAAGCTATCTGAATGAGAATACATTGAGTTATGTTTTCAACAAGAAAAAACATAATCTAAACGCCCTATTGGGGATCACTTTCCAAAAAAACACCAGCTACTATCATGATGTCAGCGTTTCTCACATCACTAATGAATCATTAGGCATGGCTGGCTTAGGAAATGGTGATGTTCCTGTTGTCAGCGCTTCTAAAGGAGAAAATGCTCTGATGTCTTATTTGGGACGTTTAAACTACAATTATGATTCAAAATATTACGTAACTTTCTCCATGCGTGCCGATGGTTCATCCAAATTCGCACCAGGCAATCGCTGGGGATATTTTCCTTCAGGCTCACTGGCTTGGGCTTTCGGACGTGAAAACTTCGTAAAAGATAATCTAACGTGGCTATCTAATGGTAAATTGCGTGTCAGCTACGGTCTCACAGGTAACAATCGTATTGGAGACTATGATTACATGGCTCGTTTGTATGCAAGTGAAAATACTTATAAATATCCTTGGGACAGCACTTTCTATCCAGGATACTATGTTTCCAGCATTGCTAATCCTAACCTGAAATGGGAAACGACCGAGCAATACGACTTTGGTTTGGATTTAGGCTTTTTGGATGGACGCTTAAACCTGAATATTGACTACTATATCAAAACAACCAAAGATTTGCTGATGAATGCAGATACTCCTGCCAGTTCCGGTTATGCAACTACCCGTCTTAACATTGGTGAGTTACGCAATACAGGATTTGAAGTTACTTTAGAAAGTACTAACATACAGAATAAGAACTTTACCTGGTCATCCAGTTTCAATATAGCATTCAATAAAAATAAAATCTTGTCTTTAAACTACGGGCAAGAACAGATGACAAGTTACATCAGCTGGGACCAGAAATTCAGAAACCAGATAGCCTATGTCAGTCGTGTAGGCGAATCTGCAGGTAAAATGTATGGTTTCGTATATGACGGAACATATAAAGAAGAAGATTTCAATATCACTGTTAATGAAAACGGGAAGAAGACTTATGAACTGAAACCAGGAGTTCCTAAATTTAAAGATGGTTGCCAGCCCGGTGATCCAAAGTATAAGAACATCGATGGCAGCGAGGACAATCTGATTACAGATAATGACCGGACAGTAATTGGCAACGGACATCCACTGCATACAGGTGGCTTTACTAATAATTTCGTCTATAAGAACTGGGATTTAAATATCTTCTTGCAGTGGAGCTACGGTAATGACGTTTTCAATGTGAATCGTCTCGTAATGGAAAATCCAGGAGCTAAAAAACAGTTGAACCAGTTCGCATCTTATAAGAACCGTTGGAGTGAAAGCAATCCTACCAGCAATATCCCCCGTGTAAGAGCAGTCGGCGCTGATGAATACAGTTCACTGTACGTAGAAGATGGATCATTTCTGAAATTGAAAACAATCTCTTTAGGATATAACTTTGATACCAAGACTTTGAAGAGAATAGGCCTCAGTGCAGCAAGAGTATTCGTTTCTGCTGAAAATATTGCTACTATTACGGGATATTCCGGTTCAGACCCTGAAGTTTCTACACGTCACTCTGTGTTAACTCCTGGATTTGACTGGTCGGCTTATCCTCGTGCATTCAATGCCTCACTTGGTGTAAATGTAACTTTCTAATCACTAAACTGAAAAACGAATATGAAGAAAATGAATAATCTCTTTAAAAAGATATGCTTGTGGTCACTCGTAGTTACAATGGCTTCATGCGACTTCCTCGACACAAAGCCCTATGACTTTGTTGCTCCTGAAACGTTCTACCAGAATGAAAAAGATTGTACAATGGCCTTGGCTGGAGTATATTATACCTTGGTAAAAGGGACCGTTTACGGTAATAATTACTCACTGATGTTCTCCAACACTGATGATTTAAGTTATTTTGCCCGCGAATTTGATGGAAATCCAGTAAAGAATCACGGTGCAGTCTGCAACACTCATGATGCTGCAAATGCGCAACTTTTTGATACATGGACAGATCTTTATGACGGTATTAATAATGCCAATGTGTTACTTGATAATATTGATAAGGCTGAATTTCCCGAAGATAAAGAGTATATAAGACAACGTATCAAAGGAGAAACTAAATTTCTTCGTGCCTACTATCACTTCCTTTTGGTACAAGGCTGGTATGAAGTACCTATCCGTACAGAAACGGTTACAGACATAGCTACGAGTAGCAAAGCTGCCACCCCCCATGCAGAAGCACTTGACTGGATTATCCAAGAAATGGAAGACTGTATCGACATGGTAGATGATAAAGAATATGACAAATCACCTTCTCATGTAAAGAAAACCATTGTCGAAGGTATCTTGGCACGCGTATGCCTGTGGCGCGCCGGTTATCCGAGTGAAGGTGGACAACCTTTTTATGAAAAAGCTGCCAAGTATGCTAAAGCTGTTTATGACTCTAAGAAGCACAAGCTATATCAAAATGACATTTATGCTATCTGGAAAATGATGGCTTCTGATCAATACGATCCCGAATATAATGAAAGTATGTGGGAAGCGGAATTCATCGGTACCCGTGATGACGGTAAATATACAGAAGGTCGTATGGGCAACGAGATCGGTAATATGCAAAATGCAAATTGTGGGAAAGGATATGGCGCCGCTTTTTATGCCGGTTCACTCATTCTTTGGGATCTGTACGAGAAAAATCCTGGTGACTTAAGACGTGATTTGGCTATGGCTCCTTACCAGATTGCCGCCAATGGCACTGAAAAAGCATGGGGCAAAACAGCTATTGTAGAACGTTGCTGCGGCAAATTCCGCCGTGAATGGGAAAAGAGTACCCCCCAGCACAAAAATTTCACTGAAGAAAACTTCCCTATTTTACGCTACGCTGATGTTCTATTAATGCTGGCAGAAGCAGAATTAGAATCAAAAGGGGTTACCACTCTAGCCGTATCTGCCATCAATGAAGTACGCACGCGTGCCGGAATCGGTAAATTACCTGAAACTATTTCAGCAGATGCACTGCGCCAAGAAATTCGTGACGAACGTGGACGCGAACTTTGCTTCGAAGCATTACGTAAATATGACCTGATCCGTTGGGGTATTTATGTAGAGACAATCAGTAAAAACTTGGCAAATGCTATTGAAGATGCACGTTGGTCAAACAAAAAGGCAAACAGAAGCGGTGCCGAAGGTTTTACTAGAAGCACTCAGGACAAACACCAGTTCTTGCCAATCCCCAATAAAGAATTGTCTGTGAACACCAAGTTAGAACAAAACAGCTATTGGAATCCCAAGAAATAGCTACATACATAACTTCTAACCTTAAAATGAAATCAAATAGACCTTAATCAATTTGATATGTATGGGGAGAGTGACCGTGAGGTTCCTCTCCCTCTTTTTAAAAACTTAAAAACAATATGCCTTATGACCAGAAAACACTTGCTATTCATCCTTGCGCTGCTATGCGGTCAAGTATCCTTTGCCCAACTGATAGGTTTTGAGACTGGGATTCCCAAGCAGTTTCAAACAAGTGATAAGGGAAAGATAACTTTATCTACTCAGTATTATAAAGAAGGGAAACAGAGTCTGAAATGGGATTTCCGTTCCGGTTCCAAGCTCAACGTTGCTCTTGAACAGCCTCTCACCCTTGATGAGCGAATGGAAAATTCATACGGAATAACCTTATGGATTTATAATGAAGTCCCTCAACAAGATTCCATTCGTTTTGAATTCCTTTCCCCCCAAGGAGATGTCTCTTATTGGTTCAGTTTCCAGTTGGCATCGACTGGTTGGCGCGCTTGCTGGATCGGCTTCCAGCACATGAAAGGAGATAAACAAAACAAAGAAATAGCAAGCTATCGGCTGATAGCCCCTGAACGAAAAGGTCGCATATTTCTGGACCGCTTGACTTTCCCTGTGAAAAAGATGAACGACCGCACTACCCCCGACTTACAGATGCCTTACAATAACTCCCTCTCGTATCGTGACCTGTGGCATTGGTGCCGGGTTTGGCAATGGGAACAATATAGGTATGATATTCCATTACCTTCCACCCTCAATCAAGCAGAAAAAGACGAACTGCGTACCGTAGAACAGCGATTAACTAATGCCCTCGATATTCAGAAAGCGCCGAAGGAAGCTGTTTCCAAAGCATACGATGTTTTTCAGAAAGCCAATATTCAACGCTCCGGAACAGGATTCACCGGTACTCCGATTCTAACACCCGATGAGCTTGACCGTTCTAAAGGAGAAATTTCCTGGAATGACCTGGAGACAATGCTCTCCGGATTCGCTTACGATGCTTATTATAATCATTCCGAAACTTCCTGCCAGAATTACTTCACCGTCTGGGACTTCGCCATAGATCAGGGATTCTCTTTCGGTAGCGGAATGGGAACCAATCATCATTACGGATATCAGGTACGGAAAATCTATACTACAGCCTGGTTAATGCGCGACGCTATCTGGAAAGCTCCCAACCGGGATAATATCTTGTCCACCCTCATTTTCTGGTCTGCCTTGCAAGAAACCCGTCAACCTTACCAATACGGCAGAGATGAATTACTGGACAGCTGGCACACCCTCTTAATGGCTAAAACAGTTTCAGCATTACTCTTCACTGACGAGCGGGAACGAGTACGCGCACTGAAAGGTCTTTCCCGTTGGGTATCCTCTTCTCTTCAATACACACCGGGCACTATCGGAGGTATCAAAGTAGACGGAACCACTTTCCACCATGGCGGTTTCTATCCGGCATATACCACAGGTGTCCTTGCCATGGTAGGGCAATTCATCTCCTTAACCAATAAGACAGTCTATGAACCTACCGAAGAAGCCCGTCAAGTACTGAAATCCGCCTTTATTGCCATGCGCAACTACTCCAACAAGTATGAATGGGGAGTTGGCATCAGCGGACGACATCCTTTCGGTGGCTCGATGAAAGCGGATGATGTAGCAGCTTTTGCTTATCTTGCTCTATCGGGAGACTTATCAGGAGAAGGCAAGGCTTTCGATCATTATCTAGCAGCAGACTATTTACGGCTTTGTGAAAAGGATACCCCTGAAGCACGTTACTTCAAAACGCAAGGTATCACTCCCGCCGCTGCTCCGCAAGGCTTCTTTGTATATAATTATGGAGCGGCAGGCATTTTCCGGAGAAGCGATTGGATGGTAACCTTAAAGGGATATACCACTGATGTTTGGGGATCTGAAATTTACCGGAAAGACAATCGCTACGGACGTTATCAAAGTTATGGTTCCGTCCAGATTATGGGATATCCCTCACGACTTGCCAGCGGTTATGATGAGAATGGTTGGGATTGGAATCGCCTACCGGGAACTACGACCATCCACTTACCATTCGAATTACTGGATAGCCCGCTACCGGGAACTACCATGGCACATTCCAAAGAGAATTTCTCAGGCAGTAGTTCACTGGAAGGGAAAAATGGAATGTTTGTTACGAAACTGATGGAACGTGAACTGAAAAACTTCACCCCGGATTTCGTAGCCCGCAAATCCGTCTTCTGCTTTGAAAACCGGATGATCTGTTTAGGAACAGGTATTCATAACAGCAATAACGAATATCCAACCGAAACAACTCTCTTCCAAAGTACATTCCAAAAGGAAAAGAGCACCATCCTCGTTAACGGAGAAGAAGAAAAAGAGATTGGTTTCAAAAAGAAACTTTCCGGTACTACTGAAAAGTTACTTTCTATCAGGGACGGTTACAATAACCATTATTTCGTGAAAGACGGTAATGTACAAATACAGATCAAGGAACAAGAATCTCGTCATGAAAAAACACGTGCTGTAACACAGGGCACTTTCGCTTCAGCATGGATTGAACATGGAAAAGCCCCTAAAAACGGAACGTATGAATACCTCGTATGGATACAGCCAACCGATCTGGAATTAAAAGAACATGAGGCTTTGCAAACATACGAAGTATTACAACGAAATGATAGTGCACATATCGTTCACGACCGATTAACCAATATCACTGCCTATGCTGTCTTCGAAACCTATCGCTCGCAACGGGATAGCCTGCTTAGTCTTATTCCGGCAGAAACAATGGTTATGTATAGGAGGGACAAAGCGAATATCATTATGAGCGTTTGCGATCCAAACCTAAATATTGAGGAAAAGGCATATACCACCAAGAACCCCAGCCGCGTTCTTAAAAAGAGACTTGAATTAAAAGGAAAATGGAAAATCAGTATACCTAATGAAAAAGTAATCCTGACTGCAGACGGAGAGAATACCATTCTCACTGTTCATTGCCAACATGGGCAACCTGTAGAATTCAGTCTCCAGCAAAATTAAAAATCCCGGAAGAATATTTGTAGCAATTACTCTGCTACATGTCTGGAAGTTGTCTGAACCGTACTTGCTCCGTACATTCTCCACTCAGAGGTACCTCTACACGACGAAAGTACGAGGTTGGTACGGAGCAAGTATAGTTCAGGTATGGTTTTATGGAACATGGTTATTCCGCTAAAATAGTTACCTTTGCAGAAATATTGAATAACTGATTGATATGCAGAGTACCCTCCCCATTCATTTTGCCCCGCTGCAAGGTTACACCGAGGCTATTTACCGACAAGCGCATGCCCGTATATTCGGTGGTGTAGAGAGCTATTATACTCCTTTTGTACGTGTAGAGCACGGAGAAATCCGAAAAAAAGACATGCGCGAGATTACTCTGGAAAACAACCGTGGCGTGCAGCTTATTCCGCAACTCATTGCTCCCGATGTGGACAAAATGGAGCTGATAATTGCCCTATTCATCGAAAAAGGATATAAGAATGTGGACATAAATCTGGGATGTCCTTTCCCTCTTTTGGCTAAACGGCACAATGGTTCGGGAATGCTTCCTTATCCCGAAGAAGTACGGGAGTTGCTGACTGCTGCCATAAAGAATCACCCCGACCTTCAGTTCTCTGTCAAGATGAGGTTGGGTTGGGAGAACCCGGAAGAATGTCTGGCTTTGCTACCCTTTCTGAATGAACTGCCACTGACACATATCATTATGCATCCCCGATTGGGAAAACAGCAATATAAAGGGGAAGTGGATTTAAAAGGTTTTGAAGCCTTCTACAACGAATGCAGCCATCCGCTTATTTATAACGGTGATTTACTTACAGTAGAAGATATACAGACTATCAGCGAACGCTTTCCACGACTGGCAGGTATCATGATAGGTCGTGGACTGCTTGCTAATCCCGCCTTAGCTTTGGAGTATCAACAGGGACATCCGCTTTCTGAAAAGGATATGCAGGAGAGGCTCAGATTGTTCCATGCTGACGTATTTGCCCAGTATGGCAATCTTCTGGAAGGGGGAGACAAACAACTGCTGACGAAAATGAAAAACTTCTGGGAATATCTGATGCCGGACGGAGACCGAAAGGCAAAAAAGGCGATTCATAAGTCCAACAAGCTGGAAACTTACCAAGCGGCAGTCCGCAGCTTGTTGGGGTAATCATTCATCTTATTCCGGATTTACGCCCGGAATCGTATGTACATCTTTACGTATCTGCGCTACATGATGCAACTTCATCCAGTCGTGCAGGTACTCACGGTGTTGCAACAGGATCTCTTTGTATTTCTCCTCGATGGCGAGGTTCCGCATTTCGCCACGGTCTTTTTCCATATCAAAAAGTTGCTCACGATAACGGCCTTTGTCATACAACACATATTTATAGCGAGAGGTACGCAAAGCCCAGCCACGTGTATTGCCACCTTTATCGAAAGTAGTTTCGGTTACGATATAGTCCTGATGCTTCAATGACGGATCAGCTTTCTCTGCCAACGATCTGAAAGAGACACCATGCAGCCCTTCAGGAAGCCGGATGCCTGCCCAGTCGCAAACTGCTGCAAAAAAATCGACACCATTATTCACGAGTTGCGGCATCTCCTTGCCGGCATTCTTCTTTCCCGGTAAGGTTACAATCAGAGGGATATTTACCACCTCTTCATATAAAGCCGATTTCTGGTTCCAGTGGTGTGCTCCCACTCCGTCGCCATGATCACTGGTAAATATCACGACTGTATTCTTCCATAAATCCTGTTTATCTATAGCATTCAGAATCTTACCGATTTCCGCATCCACCTTTTCAACCAGACGGTAATAGAGGTTCCGGTAACGGCGCCAATCATCCGGAGTATAGTTACGGGTAGGATAAGCCGAATAATTCAGGCTCTGCTCATAACTGATAACATCAGCGTCATAGGGATTCTTAGCAAAATTAAGAGGTAGTCCCGGCCACTCATTCTGCGGCAGGTCTTCTATATTCCCCCAAGGCAAATTCTGGCTACGTGCGTACTCACAAATATTATGCGGGTTATCGAATCCTGCCACCAAGAAGAAGGGTTTGGTATGTTTTTGTTCCAGAAAGCCGACACAGGCTTCCGCCAGCCCATTATCACTATGAGGATGGATAGTAGTAAAACCAAACTCTTTATCCGGCATGGAGGCAGTATGTACATGCCATTTACCGGCATAGATACAATCATAACCGGCATTTTGCATCAGTGTTCCCAAAGTCCGGGTACGCAATGAATCCGGTATCGGCGTACCATTTCGGGCAAGTCCTACTTCGTGCGAAGTATAGCCTGTAAACATAGCTGCCCTGGCAGGTCCACTCAGGGGCGTAGAACAATAGGCATTACGGAACAGAACACCTGCCTGTGCCAGTTTATCCATATTCGGAGTATGCAAGTCATCGTTTCCCATGCAACTCATCGCAGAGGCTGTCTGCTGATCGGTAACAATGTAGATGATATTAGGCAACTCTTTCGCCCAAGCCAAAGAAGGAACGACAGCCGTTGCACACAACATTATATTCTTTACTTTCATCACAGTTCTATTTTAAGGATTAACTTCATTATTTCTTCAGTTCCACATCGAAGCTGGCGGCATCTCTGCACGTAAATTGCAAAACAGTCTGCTGCTTATCTTTGGAAATCACTTTGCAATAAGGAGTTTCTGCAACATTCCATTCACCCTTTAAAGTAACGGTTACAGGTATTTCACCACTATCATTATCAATCCAGGGACGCGAATAGATACTGCGCTCCATACGTTTGCCATCCTTGTCAAAAGCCTCATCGCTCGGACCTCGATATAGTGCCAGATCCGGTTGGGAAACGGTCAATAAGAGCTTATCTCTGTCTTCACGTATCATGACGAGGCAGGAAGTATCAGCTTTCTGTAGCAATCCCTCCCCGGGCAATGCCTGTGGTGTTTCAAAAAGTACATATGAAGTCAGGTTATCAGTCAGAGAACGAACGATATGAGCATTGCGGTCTTGTTGCAATACCTTGTAAGACGGTTTCTTTGCGAAAGCTTTCAAGGAAGCTGCATCCGTACGGGGCAGGACAGCATATTCATAGGAAGCACCTTTCGGAGCTTTTCCATGCTCTAATACCAATGAAACCCAATCACCGGAAGTAGGTTTCGGATTACGTTCACCTACGGTAACTTGTGGGAAATTCCTTTCATATTTCGCCGCTTTCATCGTATTTTTCGACAGATAATATCCTACTCCGTTAGGATCGATATAGGTCTGTCCGTCACTTTTATAAGTTGCCCAGTAATCATGCATTTCGGGAGTAGTGGCTGCCAACTGGAAAACGGTAGTTTCTGTCGGGAATTCTTCATTTGTATTCTCAATATCCGTTCCCAGACATACGATCGTTCCATTGAAGAAGTGATAAGATTTACGGGCACGGTGTGAACCGTTGTACTTGTCATGCTCGTGAAGCTTCATGCCGAAGTTACCATTTAATTTTGCCTGAGACAAGCCACCTGCAAAAGCCTCGTCGGAATAAAGCATTTCTTCCATACCTGAGAAAGTATCTACATTCATCACTTTGGCACGAAGCTGATCGAATGGCAAATGAATAGTCGTCGTACCGGGAAAACGGTTCCAGTCGAAGCCTGCTTCCTGCCAACCACTGGTTGTAAAAGTAACCATTTCATCGGGTTTTCCGGTCAATATCTGCATACTTCCGTGAGCCAGGTAACGACCGAAGAAATTAGCATCCAGATAATGTTCGGCTGCCCAAAGGTAACGGGAATGCCCACGTACCACAGCAGCCCAATTATCCCGGCGCTGTACTGAAACGCAGCCGTACCCTAACGCCAAATTACCTTGCGGATCGGGTTCGGGGCGGAATCCCTGTGCTTCAAATAGTTGTTTCAATTTCTGTTCATGGGCAGTAGATGCTTTCGGTAGATAATCAGGAGAATTCTTATCAGGAGTTTCCGTATAAGAAACCAGACGCAGATAAGCAGCAGCCAGTTCAGGATCGTATTTTTGTTTTCCATCGGGAGTGCCAGCCAAGGCCAAAGTAGCATATTGTATAGGTATCAACTGTCCCTTTCCATTGGGATGACGCCCTGACATGGAAAGAGCCCATTGCTTGGTATTACAATAGAAACGCATAGTGAGCAATACATTCTTTACTGTTTCGTGCGCTATTTCAGATACTTTGAATCCTGTTCCACTCAACAGATAAATCATATTCGTGGCACCATCCAGACCGCCGACCGCATAAGCCGGGTAGTTATTACGATGGTGGAAACAAGCACCGTCTTTTTTGAAAGAACCGGCCAATCCAACTGCCGGGCGGCAACCATAATCTATCCAACGGGAGAAAGAACGAAGATATTGAAGTTTCTCAGGAGTATCTTCCATAATCAGGATACTTGCCATGCGCCCCTGCGTCTGCGTATTGAAAGTATCTATATCAATGCCATTGACCGTGGGTTTAGGATATACTTCATTGGTGATGGCATACCAGCGCAAAGTACGTTCCGCTTCGTTCAGCTTTCCGGCTTCTCTCAATACATCTTTCATCAGGAAATAGGCCACATACAAACCGCGCATACTGTATCCGTAATGATGGATATTTCCCCAACAACTGCCATAAGCTACTCCCTGATCGGTGATGTGGTCGTACATCGCCAGGAACTTCTGTTTCAGCTCATCCTTTGCCACAGCATCCGAAGCGTTGTTATAGGCATAGGCTATCCGGCGCATCAGATTGAAATACTCACTCATCTCCATCCCTAACTTGGTGAACATGCCTTTGTCCCAGTTGGGATACATACGTTCGTAAGCTTCAGCCTGGCGTACCATAAAGATGGGCAGTCCGCTTACAACACCGTCCTTATAAGTAATCCCATAGAAATCATATTTCTTACGGATACTTTTCATTTCTTTTTCTGTCAGTTTAGAAGGAGTATAAAGCATATCGCGGAAACGTTTTTCCATCAACTGCATGTCTTGTCTGTCCTTCTCGCTAACCGGAGTAAGGGCTATTTCCGGTTTCCACAGGGAGTGTTCATAAATCACCAGCCAATGGTTGGTGGTTCCTTTATTAACGAAAGGCACCTGCACATCAGCTGTTTGCTGACGGGCATCCACTTTACTGGCAGTTATCAGATGGTCTATGAACAACTCTCCCTTTACATCAGGTGCAACGATACGCAGTTCATTCATCCCGGGTTCAGGAGTGCCTTGCATATCGCGCTCGTAGCAGACCCACGCAGCACGCCAGCCGGTGAAGTTAATACCAAAAGGAAAGGAAGTACACTTCTTTCCATCTTTCAGGAATTCAAACTCAATAGTAGTATCCTGAGCCTTTGCATTGTACACCCAAACTATAAAAGCGGAAAGATAAGTGTCTTTTCCGGTAGAGTCTTTCTTCTCAAACTTCAGATCACGCTGAAGGGTTAGTACAGAACCGGGTTCAAACGTCCAGCGCAAACTATGCGTACCGTCTTTATAATGTTGGTCGCTAATGCCAAGCGTGGCCTTCGTAGCGCTCAGCCCGGCAGGAAGTTCAGGTTGTTCAAAAGAGAGCAACCGGTCATTCTTTACAACCTGTGCCGACAGGCTGAAAGAAAACAGTGCAGTGCATACAGCGGCAAGAATAGGTTTCATCAGATTAAGTTTCGTCATCATGGTATGAGAATATTAATAGAGTTAATTCAAGTGTTCGATACGGAAATTCGTGAAGCGGACATGATTTTGAAGAAGGCGTAAGCCAAAATGTCCATCGCCTGCACCGGCTTCGAGAGGCAGACGGAAAAGTTCCTCACCATCTACAAGAAAAGTTGTGCAATTGTCCTGAACGCGGATCTGAATATAATACCATTGATTAGGCTTCAACAGATGAACCGGGTCAGTATATTCTTTAATCAGAGGTTTGATACGGGCCTCGTCTACATCATAAAACTGACCGTAGTAACGACGAAAACGGGTAGTGGTATTATCATTACCACCATAGCCTACATAAAAAAGGTTCAATGTATTATAGTTGCGGAAGACACCGTTTCGCCAAGTGGAACGGGCCAAGAGTTTGCCGGGATGTTTCGGGTCGTTTGCAGCCCAGAAGCAGTTCATATCACTCAGACGGTCGTGTTTACCGCCATTCATTACCATACAGATATGGTAACTGATCTCGTAATCGCCGGTCAGGCGATCTTTATACCATAAAGTAAGTCCTTCGGGGACAATCAATTCAAGAGTATCTTCACGAATAGTGTCCATTATTCCCGACTGGTCTTCGGCTATCCAATGGCCCAATGAGAGCCGATCCTGTGCCAATACGGTACAGGGCAGGAAAAGAAAAAGACATTTCCACAGAATTTGTATGAAAGATGAATGTGTCATTTCCGGTATTAGTTTCGTTTACAATATTTCCACATTGCAAAGAAACGGTACTTTTTAGAGAAAATGACACATAAATCGTACAGAAAAGGTATATTTTAGTAATTTAAGGATGCATCTCCTCAAACGCTTTATTCTCCTCTTCTATCGTAGTGATGGTTTCCGGCAGTTCACTGATAGGAAGATCGAAATTATACCAGTCAGTATAGCAATCGGTAACGTACCACTTCCCGTCAATCAGTTCGAACACTACGCGAAGGGAAGCTTCCGACTCATCATAGCCAGCCTCAAACTCTTTATGCTTGGGGTTGTTCACGGTAAACCGGGAGACATAAACTCCGCCCTCTTCGTCTGTGATACGTTCTTCTTTAAACGCATCTTCACCCAGCAACGCCCACTTATCACGTGTAAACGGAAAAGTTTTCTCCGTCTCACCGTCTTCCTCTAACAAGGCTATGGGAGTTTTCAACGGAAACTTGATACGGGAATACTGGAAAGAAGCACTGGAAGTAAATTTCTTGAGGAATGTCTGGAAGTCCTCATTAGTTGCGGCAGCATGACCATTCGTAGTCGTCAGCATAAGTACCGCGAAAAGACAAAATACAAAGTGAATTGCCTTCATTTAGTTACAATGTCAAAGGGTTTATTAATCAGGCGCAAAGATAATGCAAATCCGCAGATTTGAGATAAAAAGGAAAAAGAATATTATACGGTGATGTTAGATCTATAGATGCAGCATGTCCCATCTATAGATGCAGCATGACCGATATATAGATGCAACGCGTCCGATATATAGATGCAACATATCCGATATATAGATGCAACATATCCGATATATAGATCCTGCACCCTTATCATGTAACCCTTCATCATATGTTTCATTTCTGCCTCAGATACTCAAACCCAAAACGACAGCGTAAGCAGTCTTTCTTATCGCAATACTCTTTCTGAAGCTGCAACAAAGCCTGCGAATCAGCAGCAGTAGATACAGGTAGTCCTGCCCCACTCCAGTGGCGGATGATATGATTATCCTCCGCTTTCAGACTTTCTAGAAAGCCCGTAGCCCGTTCGCAAAGCTCTTCATTCGCCTTATGCAGGCCATACGCATATAAAAAAGGGATGACAGTATTAATAACAATCAGGTTCTGAGCATTCTTTCCCACTTGTTTTTCACAGGAGGAAGAGACTTTCCGGAAATTGAAATGCTCTTCCCAATACGGAGAGGTAGCGACAGTCAGTAGTTTCCGGACAGCTTCCAGCGTATCCGCTTCCATAATACGGGAGAATAAGGACTGTTCTTTATAATAAAGATTTGCCAACTGCGCCAAGCGGACATGAGGGAAATTACCCGGACGTAAGCGAAGAAAGCGCCATTGAGTAGCAGCCATCGGAACAGGCAGTTCAAACTTATGCTGCAAGTAGCGAAATTCCTTCTGCAACTTCAGATAATACCCGTCTGCATCCGGCAGTTCTTCATCCAACAGCCCGGCTTGCCCCAAAAAGAAGGCTTCTACTTGAAAGAGATTATCCCGGTGCTTATCTATCGCACGAAAAGGCAGACGACTGGCCCATGCTTCAAAGGCATCCCCATTCAGCCCGAAACCAAAGTTGCGGGCCAAGGTGATAAAGAATACATCTTCCCAATGATTATTGCATCGCTCCAACCGGGCGGCAATCACATGGGCTTTCTGCTCGAAACGTTCTACCTGCAAAGCAGAAAGCCAGGAATGGACTGTTAGTTTCGGAAGAGAAGACAATATGGAATAACAAGGTGGATAGATTTCCGCATGACTCAGTTCATCATAACGCTGACGGACAGATTCAGGACAAGATAGTTGCAGTTGTGGCACCGGTGCTCCGTTTACACGAAACACTTCGCAATCTACAGTTTCCGCCACGTGCAGAATGACATTGTCATAAGCTGCATCTTTATCGTGACCATGCCTCATCCAATCGGATGCCAACGTATGCACTTCGATGTTTCCCACCCAAAGGGTACCACCAATTTTTAGTTTGGCATTGAAGAAGTCGGGGCCTGCGTTTGTGTTCGGTAGTCCGGCATCTATTACTTCAACCGGTTCGCCGGTGGTGGTCTGGAGCATCTTTAACGGAAAGATTTTATGCTTCCAGACATAATGCAATAGTAGTTCCATTGTTAACAAGAAGTTAATGTACGCAACAAATGTAAGAAAAAGATTATCTTTGCGACAAATAAGAGGTGAGTTTTTAAGTTTTTATGTTTTTGAGTTCTTTAGTTTTAAGTACATTAGTTCCTCAAAAACCCAGAAACCTAAGAACTCAAAACTAAAGAACTCAAAAACTCAAAAGCATGAAAATAGCATTAATCGGTTACGGTAAAATGGGTAAGGAAATCGAAAAGATTGCCCTCAGTCGCGGACACGAGATTGTCAGCATCATCGACGTAAACAACCAGGAGGATTTTAACTCGGACGCTTTCAAGAGCGCAGACGTTGCCATAGAATTCACAAATCCTATGGTAGCCTACTCCAATTATATAAAAACCTTCGAAGCCGGAGTGAAGTTGGTTTCCGGCAGTACCGGATGGATGGACAAACACGGTGAGGAAATCAAGAAACTTTGTACCCAAGAAGGTAAAACGCTGTTCTGGGCATCCAATTTCAGCTTGGGCGTGACCATCTTCTCTGCCGTGAATAAGTATCTGGCAAAGATTATGAACCAGTTTCCTGCCTACGACGTGACGATGAGCGAGACACACCATATTCATAAACTGGATGCACCAAGCGGTACGGCCATCACGCTTGCCGAAGAAATTCTGGAAAATATCGACCGTAAAGATCATTGGGTGAAGGGAACTTTGCAGGCACCGGACGGAAGTGTTTCCGGTTCTGCCGAATGTGCAGCAGATGAAATTCCTGTCAGCTCCATCCGCGAAGGTGAAGTACCGGGCATTCATGTGATCCGTTACGAATCGGAAGCAGACAGCATCATCCTGACACACGATGCCAAGAATCGAAAAGGTTTTGCACTGGGTGCCGTTCTTGCTGCCGAATATACTGCTGACAAGCAAGGTTATCTGGGAATGAGTGACTTGTTCCCGTTCTTAAAATAATAAACACGCTTCACCACAGATTACACAGACTCACACAGATGAAAGAGAGCAGAATTAAATTTTAGTATTAAAAAAAATCTGTGTGAATCTGTGTTATCTGTGGTGAACAACAAAATCTGTGGTGAACAACAAAAATAATATAATAATGAGAAAAGCTACTCGCGCCCAATGGGTTAAATTCGCAATCGTCACCGTGCTTTACCTCGCTTTCCTGATATGGGTAAAAAGCTGGTTGGGACTGATTGTCCTACCTTTCATCTTCGACATCTACATCAGCAAGAAAATTCCCTGGGGCTTCTGGAAGAAATCAGAGAATCCGGCTGTACGCAGTGTTATGAGTTGGGTAGATGCTATCGTGTTTGCACTGGTAGCTGTTTATTTCGTCAACATCTATGTATTTCAGAACTATCAGATACCTTCTTCTTCTCTGGAGAAATCTTTGCTGGTAGGCGATTATCTTTATGTCAGCAAGTTGAGTTATGGTCCGCGTGTGCCAAACACACCACTGTCTATGCCATTAGCACAACACACCTTGCCGCTAGTGAATACAAAATCATACATCGAGTGGCCCCAATGGGACTATAAACGTGTTCCGGGTCTGGGTAAAGTGAAACGGAATGATATCGTAGTATTCAACTTCCCTGCCGGAGACACCGTAGCCACTAACTTCCAGCAAACGGATTTCTACACCCTTGCCTACAACGAAGGACAACGTCTCTATCCGAATCCGGTAAATATGGACAGTTTGACGCGCAAGCAACAACGCACTGTCTACGATCTGTATTATAATGCCGGAAGAAATCTGATACGTTCCAATCCCAAGATGTACGGTGATATCGTTGTCCGCCCCGTAGACCGCCGGGAAAATTACGTAAAGCGCTGCGTTGGCTTACCCGGAGACACACTGGAAATCAAAGATGCACAGGTATATATCGATGGCAAACCGCTCGAAAACCCTGAAGAAATGCAGCTCAACTACTTCGTACAGACTACAGGACCATACATTACTGAAGATATGTTCCGCGAACTGGGTATCAGCAAGGACGACCAAACATTAATCAGCAACGAAGGTTTATTAATGGAAATGGGCTTGACTCACCGTGACGCACAAGGTCGCCTGGCTCCGGCCTATGACTTACCACTGACGAAGAAAATGTATGAAACCCTGTCTGCCAATAAGAAACTCGTCAGCAGCATCGTTATGGAACCGGAAATATTCTCCGGCCAAATGTATCCGTTGAACCTTTACACCAAATGGGACCGCAACAACTACGGCCCGATCTGGATACCGAAAAAGGGTGCCACCATCAAGCTGACTGAGGACAATCTGCCGATCTACGAACGCCCTATCAGAGCTTATGAAGGTAATACACTGGAAGTAAAAGAAGACGGCATCTATATTAATGGCAAGAAGACGGACGAATATACCTTCAAAATGGATTATTACTGGATGATGGGTGATAACCGCCACAACTCAGCTGATGCCCGTTCGTGGGGTTTCGTGCCGGAAGACCATGTTGTAGGTAAGCCAATTGTTGTCTGGTTGTCACTTGATAAAGATCGTGGTTGGTTTGATGGGAAAATCCGTTGGAACCGGATATTCAAGTGGGTAAAATGATACCAAATGAAAGAATGAAAGAATTAATAATGAAATAGGTGAGAACGTATTCATTATTAATTCTTTAATTATTAATTTCGACATGAATAAGGCTTGGAAAATAACGGGAGCAATCATCGGAATAATACTCGTTGTGGTGTTACTTCGGGGTTGTGTTATGACTTCCTATCTTATTCCTTCTTCGGGTATGGAGAATTCCTTATTTCAGGGAGAGCGTATTCTGGTAAATAAATGGAGTTACGGTCTGCGTCTTCCCCTTATGGCATTGTGGAATTATCACCGTTGGGCAGACAGCCCTGTACAAAAAGAGGATATCATTGTTTTCAATAATCCGGCTAATCTGTCAGAACCTGTTATTTCCCGGCGCGAAACATTCATCAGTCGATGCATCGGCGTACCAGGAGATACCTTATTGATAGACTCCCTGTTCTCCGTAATTCCATCAGAAAAAAACGCTCCCGACCAGAAGTTTTTATATACTTATCCACGAGAAAAAGAGAAACAACTGGATTCATTACTTACACTATTGTCAATATGCAACAACCACCTGATGGGACAAGATAGCATAAAAAATGTACGTAGCTTCAGCCGTTATGAATATTATCTACTGGAACAGGCTATGAATGGCAATTGCTGGATAAAGTTACTGAATGAAGGAGACTCCATAGAAGCCCTGCGCCCGTTAATCGTTCCCGGCAAAGGTAAACCGGTGCGTGTATATCCGTGGAACCGTACTTTACTACGCAACACACTTGTACTGCATGAGAATAAACAAGCTGAAATAAAGAACGATACTTTGTACATTGACGGGAAGCCTGTACAGCATTGCTATTTCACCAAGGATTACTACTGGGTAGGTGCTAATAACTCTATCAATCTCTCTGATTCCCGCTTGTTTGGCTTTGTACCCAAAGACCACATCATCGGTAAAGCTTCGCTCATCTGGTTTTCCAAAAAGACAGAAACAGGATTGTTCAATGGTTATCGTTGGAAAAGAATGTGGAAAACGGTAAGATAAATGAAGTACGAATTACTAATTACGAAGTATAAATTACAAATTGCGAAGAACCAATTATCTCATGAAAACCATATACCTCTCTTCCGCCTATCTGGCACCCGTAGAATATTACGCCAAGTTGGTGGCATACGATAAAATCTTTATCGAACAGCACGATCATTATGTGAAGCAAACCTACCGTAACCGTTGCACCATTGCAGCACCCGATGGCGAATTAGCTCTCTCCATCCCTACCGTCAAACCCGATACTCTGAAATGTCCCCTAAAAGATATCCGCATTTCCGATCACGGCAATTGGCGTCATCTACACTGGAATGCTTTATCATCGGCTTATAACCATACTCCTTTTTTCGAATATTATAGAGATGATTTCCAACCTTTCTACGAGAAGAAATATGAGTTTTTAGTCGATTTCAACGAAGAACTGTGCCATCTGGTCTGTTCACTGATAGATATACAGCCGGACATGGAACGTACTACTTCATTCCAGAGCAGTTTTGCACCCAATGAAGATGATTTCCGCGAGCTTATCCATCCCAAAAAGAATTACAAAGAAGAAGATCCGGACTTCATAGTCCGGCCTTATTATCAGGTTTTCCAGGAACGTCTCGGCTTCCTGCCGAATCTGAGCATCATCGATCTTCTTTTCAACATGGGACCTGAGAGTTTACTTGTGTTGCAGAAGTCATTTTGAGAACTTCTGCAAAAATTCCGCAAGATTCGCTCCTTCTTCCAGTCCCAGCTTCTTACGCAAGCGATAACGGCTTATCTCTACCCCGCGCAAAGAAATATTCAACAATGGAGCAATCTCTTTAGAAAGCAAATTCATCTTGATATAAGCACAAAGTAACTTTTCCTTGTTGTTCAGTTCCGGATATGCTTCTTCCAATTTTTTGAAGAAATCATGATGTACCGAATCAAAGGTACTTTGGAATGTCTGTAAATCGTCATCATGCTCAATGTTCGTATCAATCTGTCCCAACAGACGAAGTGTTTTCCGACGAAGAGAAACCAGATTCTCTTCGCTGATGGAATGGGAAATGCCCAGTACTTCCTTTTTTATATCCAATAGAATTTCATTCTTACGTACGATGTTCAAAGTAGTACGAATCAGTTCCTCCGATTTATGACGCAATTCCGACTGTAGGTTTTCTTCTTGCAGTGAATCTATCTTCTGATCTTTCAGATCACTTTCTTTTTGGAATTTTTGTTCCTGTCGATAGAGTTCCAGTTCTTTTTGCATTAACAAGCGCTTACGCCCTACTGAGATACGATAATACACATAATAAAACAGCAATACTACCACTACCGAATAAACCAGATAACTCCACCATGTACGATACCACGGCGGCAATATCTCAAAGACAAACGAAGTTTCCACAGGTTCCTGGCTGCCGTCGGTAAGCAATTTCACACTGAATACATACTTTCCTTCATGCAGTCCTGTAAACTCTTTCATATTATTCTCACTGTATTCACTCCAGATTCCTTTCTCACCACCCGTACTTAACTGATAAGAATATAACACAGTGTGTGCCTTATTGAAGTCGTTTACACTATATTCTATTCGCATTGAATTTTGAGAATAAGGAATCACTATCGGTGCTGTATCATACAAATAACTGCGGCCATAAATAAGCGAATCACGCAATCCCGTCAAGTAGACTTTCCTGATTTGCAATGTCAACGGCATTTGTTGCACCGGCAGGCTATCCAGTGTGATCAGTGAAAAACCTTCCTCTGTTCCTGCCACTACCTTGTTGGCCTTATAAAGATTTACATCTTCAAAGTTTTCTATCAATGCTCCTTTCAAGAACTGTTCATTAGTTACCCGGCGATACTCCTGCTTATTGGCATCATAATGCAATACTTTCAATGCGCCATCTGCTACATACCAGATATTTTGCAATGAATCTATCTTCATATAGGTATATGCTGCCTTTCCTTCTAATAACTGTTCCAGCCAAATACATGCTTCCAGCGTATCACGGCTCCGATTATACTGCCACAGACCATAATGTGAAGCTATAGTAACTTCATCTTTCACCCGCAACAAACAAGCATCATATCCACGTGGAAAGATGATGCTATTATAGTCTTTCATCTTTTCCACCTTTCGTAAATCATCTGCCAAAGTCAAACGGCAAACCCCATTTTCTTTATTTCCAACCCACAATATATGAGTCGAATCTTCCATCAACATATCTTTGCACGAACGGGTAAATCCCTCTATATAGCTTTCTACCCTCCAACTCGTCCCTCTCTTCATGAGCAAATACAGTCCACTATAAGTGCCTGCAATCAACACATCCTTACGGTCATCCACCGATACAATTCCCCATACTCCTTTGGGATTGTTGAGATGTTCCATATGATCTCCATCCATAATAAAGATGCCATTATCCGAACAACAGAACAACTTATCGTCATATTGGTGAAGTGACCACATCTGACCTCCTGTACCCGGTACGAAGTCTATGGGATTTCTCTGGTTTAACTGCCCTGGGAGAGTAGAGCGATACAACCCCTGATTCGTTGCGAAATAGTACTTACCCTGATAACTACAAGATGCATATCCCGAACCAATCACAGGTTTACCTCCATAAAGTGAAGCAAGCCTTGCTTTCAAATGAATGCAGTCAATCCCATTATCCAGCCCGAGCCATAGGTTGCCAGTCTTATCAAACAGCATACTCAACACCGTTTTGTTCTGCAAGCCATTTTCCGTGGATATGATTTCCATCTCATTCGTCTTCAGATTTAAAAGACAAACTCCACCCTGGATAGTGCCCAACGCCAACAACGAATCTTGCAATGCAGCACAAAAAACTCTATTTTTACGGCAAAAGTCCTCGGCTACAGTATTATATTTCTTTAAAACAGTGCCATCGTAAATAAACAATCCGTTATCCCGGGTTACCATCAACAAACTGTCCTGATGAGGTAACAATCCACCGACTTTGACAGTCGCTCCTATCCCCAAAGGACCAAGAACAGGTATAAACTCTGTTCCATTCAACATTAGCAATCCTTCGGCAGAAGTGATATACAGTTTGTTACGCAGGATAAACGAAGTGTAGATCTCTGAAGAATAATCTATTTTCTTCACAATGCCCTCTTCCCAATAAAAGAAACGACGGTCCGACTGAAAATACACCCGTTCTCCGTCTAATAAGATATTCCAGATGACTCCGACATTCACATTGGGAGATAAACTATCAGAAAGGCAAGTATACTCCAACCCACCAAGACGATTTGGAGTAAAATAGCCAAATTGTTCCATTCCACCGATATAAATTCGCCCATCATATCCTACTTTCACAGCACGTGTTTTGGCATTATGAATCGGATATGTATTCCACTCCACACCGTCAAATTCCAATAAGCCTTTGTTGTTAGCTACATATATCCAACCGTTATCATGCTGCTGAATACTCCAATTCTGATTGCCGGCTTTATAAGTATGTCGGGTATAATTTGTCACCGGACGTTGCCATCCGGCACTTACAGGAATAGATATAAAAAGGAGAAGAATATAAAACAGGAGGTCTTTTCGTTTCATAGCAGTTAACGTTTTATTCTTTGAAAACAAAGATAGGGTATTTTACCTACAAATAAAAGAATTATTTTTAGATGTAGCCATATTATTATAATAAACATTTAATTATCAACAAAATAATTAATCCAAGAGAAAGTTCTGATGTAGTTAAAACCAATGAATGAGAAAGTTTTGAAGTAGTGTATTTTTAGGAAACACCCTCATCATACGCATATATTTGCAGCGGATAAAACCATTTTGTTAAACCTATATAAGTCGTACTAACATGAAAAACAAAAGACTATTCACTTATGTGTTTCTTTTCGGCCTACTGGTCAACGGTAGTGCATGCGGATCGGACCACAATGAAACAGACTTCCCCGAAACGCCCGGCGGTGAAACTCCGCCCTCCCCTAGTGGTCTACAAGCCTACATGCTTACCACCACTGACACCCGTACCTATGATTTAAGAGAATCCACCGTGGAATTTGAGCCCCAAGCCAGCATGTCGCCTAAAAACATCCTACTGAATCCACAGCAGATCTACCAAACTATGCAGGGATTCGGAGCGGCACTTACAGGATCATCAGCTTTCTGTCTAAAACTAATGAAACAGGAAGATCGGACAGCATTCCTCAAAAGAACCTATTCGCTAACTGAAGGTTATGGATGTAGCTATGTACGCATTGCCATTGGCTGTTCCGACTTCTCCTTGAAAGAATACACCTGTTGTGACACACCGGGTATAGAAAACTTTGCTCTGACTTCAGAAGAAACAGATTACGTAATACCTATCTTAAAGGAGATTATTGCTATCAACCCGGACATCCGCATACTGGGTTCACCCTGGACTTGTCCCTTATGGATGAAAGACTACCGGAAATACCCTGTTTACCAAAATCGGGAATACACCGCAGGACAACTAAAACCCGAATACTATGCTGACTATGCCACCTATTTTGTGAAGTGGATACAGGCATTTCAGGCAGCTGGTATTCCCATCAATGCCATCACCATACAGAACGAACCACTCAACAACAAGAACTCAGCCTCACTGGTGATGGAATGGAAAGAACAACGTGATTTTGTGAAAGTACTGGGTCCTGCTTTTGAAGCTGCTGGACTTTCCACCAAAATATACGCTTACGACCACAACTACAATTATGATAACAAAAGCGACCAAAACGGTTATCCCTATCAGATATACAACGATTCCGAAGCCGCTAAGTATATAGCAGGAGCAGCTTACCATGACTATGGAGGTAATCGCAGCGAACTGCTCAACGTCTACCAACGAGCTCCTGAGAAGGACCTGATCTTCACAGAATCGTCTATCGGCACCTGGAATAACGGACACGACTTGACCAAAACTCTCCTTTCTAATATGGAAAGTATCGGTATAGGCACCATCAATAACTATTGCAGTGCAGTGACCATCTGGAACCTGATGCTTGAAACAGACTTCAACGGAAGCATACCCAGTAACAATGGTGGACAACCTAACCGCCCCGGCGGATGTCAAACCTGCTTTGGGGCTGTAGACCTAAACATGAGTGATCTTAAAACTATCTACATGAATTCGCACTACTATATGATCTGCCACCTGTCGGCAGTAGTAAGACCTGGTGCCATACGAATTGGTACAAGCGGCTACACAGACAATGACATAGCCTACAGTGCTTTCAAGAATACAGACGGAAGTTATGCCTTCGTCATCATCAACAAAAGCAGTTCGGACAAGAACATTGTACTTACTGCCCCCGATGGCGCCGGTAAGAAACACTCGGCAAGTTGCACTCTGCAGCCGCGCTCAGTAAACTCTTTCAAGTGGAAATAACAGAGATTCAAACATAATAAATCACTTTTTTAATTTTAAATTTATAAATTATGAGAAATCGATTTTTGCTCGGTATGATGGCACTCAGCCTTATAGGTATGACATCATGCAAAGATGAGATTGACCAGTTCGATGATCATGGCAGCTCGACTATCGTATCCTTTGCAGGCACTGAAAAAGCCTACATGGGCGATAGTATCACCTTCGACTTTGAGGTGAAGAGCGGAGGCGTGAAAATCAACCAGGCCAAAGTTCAGCTCTATTATGGAGAAGAAATGGTATCCGAAGCCTTCTACAGTCTGAAAGCCGACGGAAAATACAGTGGAAAAGTGCTGGCTCCCTACCAGAAAAACACGCCTGACGGAGAAGCAAAGGTTATACTGCGCATCCAAAATGAACGTTTCAGCAATGACAGTAAGGAAATGACCGTTGCTATAGAGCGTCCAAAATATCAAACATTGAAACTTGTGGCTGCCAATGGCAAGGAATATACCATGACTCCCGTTCCAGGTAAAGAATATGAATACAAAGCACGTGAGGCTTTCCCACTCGACATGGAAGCATCTATCGTAGCACCAGCTTATTCCGATGGAACAGGTAATCCTTATTTGCAGGGCAATGAACTGAAATTTGGTATGGACAATGGAAAAATTGTCCTCAATGCCACCAAGAATATTGGCTTTGAAAACACAGGTTACGGTGAAGATGGCAAGTATGAAATCACATTCAATACCCTGACTTTCGAAGGTAGCCCATTCCCAAAATTCGGTGTACGTTTCGACACTCAGAATAAGTTCCTGGAATTCGATGGGTCGGGCAATGTTTTCTACATCGAAACCGAATTCAAGAAGGATGATATCATCAAAATCAGCGGTGTCAAAGAAGAATATGCTGATTATTGGAAGAACCCCACTTGGTTTGACCTCGTGAAGGAAGACGAAACTCTGCTCCATTTCCGCGGAAGAGACGGCAAGTATAAACTCACTCTGAACAAAGGCATGAATGCAATTATGATGGAACAGTTGGAGAAAGCTTCTTCATCAAGTACACAGAATGCTACCGCTATGTGGGTGATTGGTAATGATAAGATAGGATTCCCGTCATATGCCCAAAACAACATAAACTGGAATACGGACAAAGCATTCAATCTGGTTCCGCTCACCGATACCAAATATGAACTGATACTACTTGTTGGACAAAATGTCAACGGGGTCAACTTTAAGTTTTTCGGACAGAAGGGATGGGGACTGGAATGGAAAGGCCCCGGAGCCTATACCGCAAAAGAAGGCGGTGATTATATCAAATATGCCAGTGACGGCAACTTCAACGCCAATGCCACCTGGCCATCTGGAAAATATATGGTGATGACTGTAGAAACCAGCACCAGCCCGAATGAACTATGGGTGAAAGCTTTGGACGAACTACCCTCATACGAAATGGGTGAATGATAGACTTTCTTAAAGTATAGATAAACAATCAAGTATAGATATATGAAAAAAAGATATTACATAGCAGCCATGTTTGCCTTTGGTTTGGTAGCCCAGCCTACTATTCTACGTGCCAACGCTGCTGACGAGGTTAACAGCATTGCGGCTGTACAGCAACAAAAACAACGCATCAGCGGTTTGCTCACCGATTCCAATGGTGACCCTATCATCGGTGCCACCATCAGAGTACAAGGTACTACCAATCGTGGTGTTATCAGTGACGTCGAAGGACGATACTCCATCGAAGCTGCTCCCGGCGAAGTACTGGAATTCAGCTATATTGGATTTGTCAGTATAGAACACAGAGTGAAAGCTGATGAAACCACCTTCAACCTCCGAATGGAGATGGATGCCATTGCTACGGAAGAAGTAGTAGTTGTGGGATATGGTAAACAGAAGAAAGAGAGCGTAGTAAGCTCCATGTCCACCGTAGGACCAGCTCAATTGAGTGTAAAGAGTGCCAACCTTACCAACAACATCGCCGGTAAGCTGTCAGGTCTGATTGCCGTACAACGTTCGGGCGAACCGGGTTGGGATGACGCACAATTCTTTATCCGTGGTATCAGTTCGTATGCCGGTGGAACAGACCCATTGGTACTGGTGGACGGTGTACCCCGTAAGATGAACGATATCGATGTGGACGAAATTGAAACATTCTCTATCCTAAAAGACGCCGCCGCAACGGCCGTGTATGGTGCCGAAGGTGCTAACGGTGTGGTATTGATTACTTCCAAACGTGGTAAATCACAAAAAACAGTTGTCAGTATGTCAGCAGAATACGGCTACTCGACACCGCTCCGCCTGCCCAACCTCATGAGTTCTTACGACTATTTGAGCCTATATAACGAAGCAGATTGGAATAGCAACGGGAACCCGCGCGCCAACTATACAGCACCGGTGAGCGACGCTGATCTGGAAAAATATCGTAGTGGCGTAGATCCCGATCTATATCCGGATGCAGACTGGATGAGTATGCTACGTGATCACACCAGCAGCCAGCGCTACACCATTAACTTCCGTGGTGGTGGTGACCGCGTACGCTTCTTCGTATCAGGTGCCTACTACACACAAGACGGTGTATACAAGGAGAAGAAGAACGCCGATTACGATTCAAACATCAGTTTCGACCGTTATAACCTTCGTTCCAATATTGACTTCGAATTGAGTAAGACTACCCGTATGTCCGTAGATATGTCAGGACAGTATATCAACCGTGTGGCTCCCTCCAAAACAGCCAGCGACATCTTCGGTGGTATGACATTGCAACCTGTACACCTCTATCCGCAAATCTATTCTGACGGTTCAGCTTCACAACATCCTAACTATGATAATTCAGGTCTTCGTCAAAACCCCTACAACTTCCTCTACTTCAGTGGATACAGTAAAAGCTGGGACGCTACATTCCAAAGCAAGGTATTGCTAGAACAAGACTTGGATTTCATCACAAAGGGACTTTCTATAAGAGGTAGTGTCAGTTTCGATGCCAACTCCAACCAGTATGTCAACCGTACTATGTCACCCGCTACTTTTACAGCTACCGGACGTGACGCCGATGGCAACCTGATATTCAAGTCACTGGAGTCAGGCTCGGCATTGAGTAACCCCTCAAGTGGTTCATCCGGTGGTAACAAGAAAATATACATTGAGGCGTCCCTCAACTATAAGCGTAACTTCAGTGACAAGCACGATGTTACAGGCTTGCTGCTATACAACCAAAAGGAAACTCAAAAACAAAACGTTGGCGGACTCAACCTGCTTCCTTACCGTAAGCAAAGCGTCGTAGGACGCGGTTCTTATACTTATGACAACCGCTACACCATCGAAGGCAGCTTCGGTATGACAGGTAGTGAGAATTTCGCTCCGGGACACCGTTGGGGTATTTTCCCTGCTGTGGGTGGAGCCTGGTATGTGAGCCATGAAAAGTTCTTCGAACCTGTGCAGAAAGTAATCAGTACACTGAAGTTACGTGCATCCTACGGACGGACCGGTAACGATCAGTTAGGTGAAACTCGTTTCCCTTATCAGGAAGCCATGAATACCGATGCCGGCGGTCTTAACCTGGGTATCTCAGGCATCTCTAATGGTAATGCACAGAACTGGTTCGGCGGATTGAGCGAAAACCGTGCCTACTACGCCAACCTGCGTTGGGAGATTGAGGATAAAACCAATATCGGTTTCGACCTCGGCTTGCTGAACGGACAGTTGGACCTCTCCATGGACTACTTCTCCAACCGTCGTAAAGACATCCTGATTACCCGTAATACGGTTCCTTCTATGAGCGGTTTACAATCCAACCCAACTCAGAACTATGGTATCGTAAGTAACAAAGGTGTGGATGGGAACCTGACTTTCAAACAGCATGTGGGTGGCCTGAATCTGACATTCCGTGCCAACTATACGTATGCCAAGAACAAGATTGTAGAAACAGATGAAATCAAACATAGATACAGCTACCAGGACCTCACAGGTATGTCATTGTGGACTCCTTACCTCTACATTGCCGACGGTCTTTATACACCCGATGATTTCAACATCACCATTGATCCTGTGAGCGGTGCCGAAAGCTACCAACTGAAACCCGGCATAGCCGACCCGGGAGCTGCTGTGGCACCCGGTGATATCAAGTACCGCGACTTAAACGAGGACGGACTTATCAACGACGATGACAAGACCTACCGTAATGGTCATCTGGACAAGACCCCGCGCAGTGTGTACGGTCTTTCACTGAATGCCGAATGGAAAGGATTCTTCGCCGGTATCTTCTTCCAAGGCGTGACGGGCTGTTCCATCAACCTGATGAGCAAAGCATCCAACTTCATGCCGTTCAACCAAGGCAAGGACGCTTCTTCTGCGCGTATGGAGGCTATGAACCGCTGGAAAGCATCCGACCCCTACAACGACAACGTGCTCTACCCTCGCTTGCGTAACAACACCTTTGCACACAACCTGCAAGCGAGTACCTGGTGGTATCGCGATGCCAGCTTCATCCGCTTGAAGAACGTGGAATTCGGTTACCAGTTCAACAAGAAGCAACTGAAGTCACTGCGTCTCACCAACCTGCGCCTTTACGTGCAAGGTACTAACCTAAAAACTTGGGATCACGTGAAGTATTGGGATCCGGAACTGGGCGATGCAAACTCAGGCGCCAAATACCCCATCTCCAGCACCTGGACCTTTGGAGCAGAAGTTACATTCTAAACATCTAATTAATAAACGATATGAAACTGAAAAATTTACTATACGCAACCGTCGGCTCTGCCGTCCTTGCATTCAGCACAGCATCTTGTTCAGACTATCTTGACATATCAGGCGAGTTCAACGCCAGTCTGGGAGTCGATCAAGTTTGGGACAATGCAACCTATACCCGAAACTGGTACGGGGTCATCTACCGCAATCTGATGGAATATTCAGAAACCGGATCAGAAGTTAACGCCTTCAAAAATCCATGGTCAAACCTCTGCGGTGAAATCGCTTCAGAAAAAGCTAGTTCACGCGACGTCATGATGGCAGGTTTCACGGCAGCCAGCGGAAGTTATCATCGCTGGGCTACTTTCTACAAAGACATACGCCAAGCTATGATCTTCATTGAACGCGCCCACGACCAAGGTGTAGGCGACCCCAGCAGTACTAACAAGCTGACTGCCGAGGAAATAGCCCGCATGAAAGACGAATGCCGATTCATGATAGCCTATTATTACTTTTCCATGTTCGAGCTTTATGGCCCTGCCTGCATCGTGACGGAGATAGACGACGCTGCCGAACCGCACATAACGGACTACGACCGTGCTACTGTAGACGAAATGGTGAACCACATTGATGGCATATTGGCTCCCCTATGTGACCCCGCACAGTCAAAATTGCCCGAATCAGTCATCACATCATACGCAGACAATACATACAACTTCAACACCAATGAAGTAGTACGCCCCACTATCGTAGTGGCCAAAGCACTACGCGCCAAGTTGTGGATGTATGCTGCCTCCAAGTTATTCAATGGTGGCGATGGTTCCGAATATTACCAGGGACTGCAGAAGTTGCAGAACTCTAAAGGTGAATACATCTTCCCACAGAGTAAGGACCCGCAGAAATGGGTAACTGCCAGAGACCGCGTAAAGGATCTGATAGACTATGCTGAAGCGCAACACCACGCTCTCTATCGCGTGATGGCAAACGGAGTAGAGCAACCCGACCGTTCTGTATACAACCTTTTCCAGGTGTACAATGAAGAAATCCTGTGGTGCAGTACCAACAACAGCTACTCTGACCAGTACAAGATGGAGAAACGTACTAACCCGCGTGACGTGAACTCATGCTATGGTACCATCGGCCCGTCTCAGGATGCTGTAGACATGTTCTTCATGGGCAACGGCCTCGCCATCAATGACCCAAACAGCGGTTATGACGAAACCGGATTCGGTGCTGTAGAAAACCATTGCTACGACCCCGACTATAAAGACAAGAAGACAGACCAGAATATCTCCAACATGTATGCCAACCGTGAACCGCGTTTCTACGCAAGCGTTGTATATCAGGGAAGAAGCTGGTTCAAGAAATGGATGAACGGTAATCCCAACTACATCGTAGATTTCTCTGCAGGTGGCGGAAACGACCTTTCCAACGGTGACAACGTGAAAACCGGGTATATGCTGGGGAAATTTAAGAACCGTACCGTAAATCATGCCAGCGGCGATACTCAGAGTTGGAAACGTGTTTCCATCATCTATCGTCTGGCCGAATTCTATCTGTTCTATGCCGAAGCACTCAATGAAACAGATCCGAGTAATCCGGACATCATCAAGTATATCGACATGGTACGCGAACGCGCAGGCATCCCAGGCTATCAGACCATGAACGATAACGGCATCAAGACCGGCATAATCGGCAATTACGACAAGCAGTTCGATGCCATACAGCACGAACGCTATGTAGAGCTCTATTGCGAGGGACAACGCTATTTCGACATCCGTCGTTGGATGATCTGCGGTGACAAGGACAGAATAGGTTGCGACCAGACACGTTTCTACGGAATGAACATGAAGGGTTCAAAAGACAAGACTCCGGGCGAACCAACTTCTTACTACACGCGTACGAAAGTAGAAAACCGACAATGGACAGACAAACTCTACCTCTATCCCATCCATCAGAATGTGATAGAACTGGCCAACGGACGTATTCCACAAAATTACGGATGGTAAAAAGGCAGCTTTTTTGATTAGTTTTCGAAGGATATAAGTAAAAAGATTGAATGAAGGTTTGGAGGCAGAAACTGGCATAACCGGCCTGGTAACTGCCTCCTTTCTTTTTCAGCTAATAAATCAACAATAAATATACCATGAGCAAAGAGAAAAAATATCGAATCGGGACATACCTGATCCTGATACCTGCTATTCTGTTCTTATTCCCCAAAGTATACGCACAACATGAGAGCAAAACGATCAACGACAGTTGGAAATTCTATCAGGGAGAATGCAAAGCTGCCGCTTCAGCAACCTATGATGACAGTGCGTGGAACAGCATACATCTCCCGCACACATGGAATACGGATGCATATACAGAAAAAAAGTATTACCAGGGAACAGGCTGGTATCGCCGTACGCTGACATTACCGCAAAATTGGCAAACCAAACAGGTATTCCTGAAACTGGATGCAGCCAGTAAGGCCGCTACCATCTACATGAATGGACGGAAAATAGGTGAGCATAACGGTGGATATACTGCCTGCACATTCGATATCACCCCATTCTGTTCATTTGACGCTCCTAATTCTCTCGCTATCCATGTAGATAATGCCCGACAGGATATTCCCCCCATCTCTGCCGACTTTACATTCTTCGGCGGTATCTACCGGGATGTATGGCTTACAGCCGTACCCAAACAACATTTCCATTTGACGAACTATGGTTCAGAAGGAATATTTATCAGTACCCCGCAAGTATCCGAAGAAAAAGGCACAATACTTATTCGCGGAGAGATAAAGAACGATGCAGAACAGAAAGCATCTCTTGAACTGGAACATATCGTATACAATCCCGATGGAAGTATTGCCCAGACCCAGAAACAGTCTATCCAGATAAAAGGTGGAGAATTATACTCTTTCCGCACCGAAACCGCCCCTATTCTGTCCCCCCGATTATGGACACCCGAGACCCCTCATCTCTACAGAGTAGAAAGCATTCTGCGCGATAAAAAAACAAAAGCCATCCTAGACCACAGTAATCACCATACAGGCTTCCGCTGGTTTAGCTTCGATGGTAAGACCGGCTTCTCCCTCAACGGAAAACCTTATAAATTACGCGGTATTTGCCGCCATCAGGACCAAAAACCCATCGGAGTTGCCCTGACAGACGAAATGCACCGTCGCGACATGAAGTTAATGAAAGAAATGGGTGCCAACTTCATCCGCATCTCCCATTATCCGCAAGATGACGCTCTGTTGGAAATGTGCGACAAACTCGGTATGCTAGCTTGGGAAGAAATACCCATTATTGATATTGTGCCCGACACTCCCGGCTATGCAGAAAACTGCGAAAACAATCTGCGAGAAATGATACGCCAGCACTATAACCACCCCTCCATCATCACCTGGGGATACATGAATGAGATATTACTCGTCACCCAGCGCCGCTATAAAAAAGAAGAAGAACTGAAACCCGTGCTGGAACGGACATTGTCACTGGCCAATCGTTTGGAGAAAGTTCTGAAAGAAGAAGATTCCACTCGTGTCAGCACTATGGCTTTTCATGGCAGCAACAGCTACAATGAGGTAGGACTGGGCAACATCACCGATATTGTCGGTTGGAATCTTTACCAAGGCTGGTATGGAGGAGACCTCACAGGCTTCGAACGTTTCCTGGCAGAGCAACACAAAAAGTACCCTTCTCATCCGATGATTGTCAGCGAATACGGTGCCGGATCTGACAAGCGTCTACATTCGCTGCAACCGCACGCTTTTGATTTCAGTATCGAGTACCAGCAGAAATACCTGGAACACTACTTACCGGTATTGGAAGAAACGCCGTATATTTGTGGTGGAACTCACTGGAACTTTATCGATTTCTCTTCTGCATTGCGTGATGAATCTATGCCGCGCATCAACAATAAAGGACTGGTATACTCAGACCGCAGTCCAAAAGACGTGTACTATTACTATAAAGCCGCCTGGCGTCAAGACATTCCCGTGTTACACATTGCCAGCCGTGACTGGACGCACCGTAGCGGTGTACAACATGGAAAGGCGCCGGTTCCGCTACCCGTCAAGGTATATACCAATCTTCCGGAAGTGGAACTCTTCATTGACGGAAAATCCTTAGGCAAACAGAAAACAGAGAATTATACAGTTACATTCCAGGTACCATTCAGCCGGAAAAAGCACTTCATCTCCGCCCAAGCTGAAAACAAAGAGTCAGATCAAAGCATCTCCATGATAGAAGATGCCCTCCACATCAATTTCACCCCTATCCCTGCAAATCTGAATGAAACAAACTTACGGAATCTGGAACTTGCCGTAAATGTAGGCAGCAACTGTTTCTATACTTCCGATGAAAGCCAGCTCACGTGGCTACCCGATCAACCCTACACTGAAAGCAGTTGGGGATATATCGGCGGAGAAAGCAAAAATAGCCAGACACAGGTTGAGAATACCCACGACGGCCCATTGTTTCAAACTCTTCGCAACGAAATTGAAGGGTATTGTTTCGATGTTCCCAACGGAGTCTACGAGGTAGAATTTCTTTTTACAGATATCTTCCGCGAAAATGCAGCAACTGTTTACCAGTTGGGCCGGGAATCCGGTGTAGAGAGCCGTGAAAATATCTTCGACATAGTTATCAATGGTGAGAGCGTTGAAGAGAACTTTTCTCCTTGCCGCGAAAGCGGTTATTTCCATGCTCTACGGAAAAGATACAATATTACAAACTTTCGGAATAAAATTGAAATACGCTTCCCTGTTCGGAATGGAAAAAGCTTTCTGAACGGTATAAAGCTCAGGAAACTTTATTAACTTCAAAACAAAAACACCATGAGAGCTAAAATTTGCTTAGTTATTACCAGTTTGTTGCTCGCAGTAGTCAGTATACATGCACAGTCCATCTGGGATGGGAAACATCTGGAGAGAGTAAAACAATCATTACATCAACCGTACTTTTCGGCCGCCTATCAGGAGCTGATTTCAGGTGCCGACAGGCTACTGGATGTGCGCCCCTTGTCCGTCATGCTGAAAGAGAAGACACCTGGTAGCGGAGACAAGCACGACTACATGAGTCAAGCACGCTATTATTGGCCCGATCCCTCCAAACCCGATGGCCTGCCTTACATCAGCCATGACGGCAAGTCGAACCCCGAACTGGACAAGCTGGATCGCAACCGCCTCGGAGAAACAGCTCAGCGTGTAACTACTCTTGCCCTTGCCTGGTACTTTAGCGGCGACGAGAAATATGCCCAAAAGGCAACGGAACTTATCCGCGTATGGTTCTTTAATAAAGATACGCGTATGAATCCAAACCTGGAGTATGCCCAGATGATACCGGGACACAACAACAATAAGGGACGTTGTTACGGCGTCATAGACACTTATTCATTCGTAGAGATGCTGGATGCCGTACAGTTGTTAGAGAAGTCGGAAGCCTTTACGCCCAAGGATGCCAAGCAGCTGAAAACCTGGTTCGGCAAGTTGCTGACGTGGATACTGAACAGTCCGCAGGGACAGGAAGAAGCCCGTCAAGCCAATAACCATAGCACGGCGCATGATGCACAAGTGATAGCCTTTGCCATGTACGCAGGAAACATGAAAGTAGCCCGGGAAGTCATCAATGCCATTCCCCGGAAGCGCCTCTTCACCCAGATAGAGCCGGACGGCAAACAACCGCATGAACTACGCCGCACTCTCGCTTTCGGTTACTCACAATTCAATCTGTCTCATTTCATTGACATCTTCATGATGGCCCGGAAGATCGGGATTTCCATTGATAATGCAACCTCCGAAGACGGACGAAGCTTCTACAAAGCCATGGACTTTCTGGTACCATACGTTGGAAAAGATGTCAAAGCCTGGCCGTACCAGCAGATCAGTGAATGGAAATACAAGCAACAGGAATTCTGCAAAGACCTGTACCGCACCTTCCTGCTGAACCCCGAACGCAAAGATTATCTGAAGCTCTATAAAACCCATCGCATCATCGACTGGAAAGACCGTTTCAACCTGTTATGGATGGAAGCCGATGATGTGGACAATGCCTACGCCTTTGCCTGCGGACAACTGCAATTTGCCATGCAGTGTGCTGCCAAGGCCCGAAAAGAGGCAGACAATCAATGCAAGCATCGTGTAATTCCCCGTAGCATCAACAAAGACGGTTCTCTGCGGATGATACACCCTCACGATTGGTGCTCAGGCTTCTTTCCCGGTTCATTATGGCAGGTATACGCCTATACAAACGATGATTTCTGGCGGCAGCAGGCCATCAGCAATACCTGGCTGATAGAAGAAGCCAAATGGCACAAAGGCACTCACGACCTCGGTTTCATGATGAACAACAGTTTCGGCAAAGCCTACCAACTGACAGGCGAACGCTCTTACAAAGATGTGGTGCTGCAAAGCGCCAAAACCCTGATTACCCGCTACAATAAGAAAGTAAAGAGCATCCGTTCATGGGATCATAATCGCGATAAATGGAAGTTTCCGGTAATCATCGACAACCTGATGAACCTGGAAATGCTATTCTGGGCTACACAGGAAACCGGAGATTCCATCTACTGGAAGGTTGCCGTAAATCATGCCAATACAACTATGAAGAATCATTTCCGCCCGGACTACTCTTCTTTCCACGTAGTAGATTACGATCTGGAAACCGGCGAAGTACGCGCCAGACAAACCGCACAAGGCTATGCCGACGATTCCTTCTGGAGCCGCGGACAGGCATGGGCACTATACGGATATACCATGTGCTACCGCTTCACCAAGAACCCCGCATACCTGCAACAGGCACGCCACATTGCAGATTTCTTTTTCGACCTGCCCAACCTGCCGGAAGACCTGGTTCCCTACTGGGACATGAAAGCTCCCGGCATCCCCGACATTCCCCGCGATGCCTCGGCTGCCGCCATCATGGCTTCCGCCCTGTATGAACTCCGCACTTACGTTTCAGCAGAAGATGGCAACCGCTACCAAAGCATTGCCGACAAGATAGTGGACAGCCTCAACCGGCACTATCAGGCCGAACCGGGAACAACTTATGGCTTCCTGCTCCTCCATTCCACCGGACACCATCCGGGAGGTGATGAAATTGATGTGCCCATCAACTATGCCGACTATTATTATCTGGAAGCATTGGCAAGAAAAGAGGCTCTTAAGCAATAATTAAGACTTTTTGAGACGGTAGTTCATCTTTTTGAGACGTTTTGTATGGTGAGCAAACTACTTTTCCACTATTTTTGTAGCACAGAGATATTAGAATCATTTTATAAAAGAAAAAGACATGAAAAACTTATTCGACATTAAAGACAAAGTGATTATCGTCACCGGCGGTTGCGGTATTCTGGGTAAAAGTATTGCCAACTACCTCGCTGAGCAAGGCGCAAAAATCGTAATTCTCGACCGTGTAGAAGAAATCGGTAAAGAACTGGAAGCAGAGCTCAACCAGAAGACGGAAGCCCTGTTCCTGGTAACGGACGTTCTGAACAAGGAGATACTGGAGGAAAACAAGAAAGCCATCCTGGAACGCTTCGGCACCATCGACATTTTGCTGAACGCTGCCGGCGGTAATATGCCCGGCGCCACCATTGCTCCGGACAAGACGGTACTCGACTTGGATGTAGACGCTTTCAAGAAAGTAGTTGACCTCAATCTCTTCGGTACCATTCTGCCTACCATGGCATTTGTAGATGTTATGGCAAAGAATAAGAAAGGTGTGATCGTAAACTTCTGTTCCGAATCAGCACTGCGTCCTCTGACACGCGTGGTAGGTTATGGTTCCGCCAAAGCCGCCATTGCCAACTACACCCGCTATATGGCAACGGAACTAGCCACCAAATTCAGTCCTGAACTCCGTGTAAACGCCATCGTTCCGGGTTTCCTGCTGACCAACCAGAACCGTGCCCTGCTGACCAATCCGGACGGATCTTATACGGACCGTGCAAAGACTATCATCGCCCACACCCCATGCGGACGTTTTGCTGAACCGGAAGAATTGTTCGGAACCATTCACTACCTCATCAGTGATGCTTCCTCCTTCGTGACAGGTGCCCTGTCGGTAGTAGACGGTGGTTTTGACGCCTTCTCCATCTAAAAGTGAAGGTTAGTGCAATTAAAACTCAAGAACTAAGAAACTCAAAAACTCAAAACCATGATATTATGTGAACAAACCTGGCGCTGGTACGGTCCTAATGATCCCGTCAGCCTGTGGGATATCAAACAAGCCGGAGCAACCGGCATCGTGAACGCCCTGCACCACATCCCGAACGGTGAAGTGTGGACAGTAGAAGAAATCATGAAGCGCAAAGAAATGATCGAAGCTGTCGGTCTGCGCTGGTCAGTAGTAGAAAGCGTGCCTGTACACGAGCATATCAAGACTCAGACAGGAGATTTCCAGAAATACATCGATAATTATAAAGAAAGCTTGCGTAATCTCGGTAAGTGTGGCGTGAACATCGTAACCTACAACTTCATGCCTGTACTGGACTGGACGCGTACCGACCTCGCTTACGAACTGCCCGACGGCAGCCGCGCCCTGCGTTTCGAACGTGCCGCTTTCATCGCCTTCGACCTCTTCCTGCTAAAGCGCCCCGGCGCCGAAAACGACTACACTGACGAAGAGAAGGCCAAGGCCAAAGCTCGTTTTGAGCAAATGACGGATGCCGACAAGCAACTGCTCATCCGCAACATGATTGCCGGACTGCCCGGTTCGGAAGAGAGCTTCACACTGGAGCAATTCCAGCAGGAACTCGACCGCTACAAAGACATCACACCTGAAAAGCTGCGTGCCAACCTGATTTACTTCTTGCAGGAAATCACTCCGGTTGCCGACGAAGCCGGTGTAGAGCTGGTTATCCATCCGGATGATCCCCCCTGCTCTATCCTTGGCCTGCCGCGCATTATGAGCAGCGCTGCCGATTTCCAGGCACTGATAGATGCCGTTCCCAACAAGAGCAACGGACTTTGTCTTTGCACCGGTTCGCTCGGTGTAAGCAGCTCCAACGACCTGGAAGGCATGATGAAGCAATTCGGTGACCGTATCAACTTCGTCCACTTCCGCAGCACACAGCGTGATGCAGAAGGCAACTTCTACGAAGCCAACCACCTGGAAGGTGATGTGGATATGTATCACGTCATGAAAGCTTTCCTCGAACTGCAACAGAAGAGACAAGTATCCATCCCCATGCGTCCCGACCACGGGCACCAGATGGTGGACGACCTGAAGAAGAAAACCAATCCGGGATACTCCTGCATCGGCCGCCTGCGCGGACTGGCAGAACTGCGCGGACTGGAAATGGGTATCGCAAAGTCTATCTTTAAGGATTCCCATTAAGCAGTCTCAACCACCTGACGCGTCCATACTATTAATTACGGGCTACAAGGCACCTATCATTCGTGCCTGTAGCCCGTAACTAATTATAAACTATTCTATCGGTGAATTTATATTATTCTACCTATTCAATAGTTTCATTTTGACACTTTGCTTTTTATGCATAACGAGAATGCCATATTTCCGTCCCGTTACAGGGAAGAACAAAAAGAAACGAGCGAATATCGGCATTTCACTGGCTGACAGCGCAATACAGAAATACATACAACTCTAATAAAAGAAAAACAGACGGTCTGTAAGCTAAAAACAGATGGTCTGTCTTCCATATATAGACCGTTCGTCTCCCATCTATAGATAGTTCGCATTAGATATATAGATTATTCCTGTCCCATCTATAGATTGTTCGCGTCCCATCCATAGTTCCTTTGTGAAAGAAGTATAGTTTCTTGCATACGTATTGCATATACAGCTCGTTTTATGCAAAAAACATGGATGTATATTCTACATATTATGCATCCGGAGTCTATTTCTGATATTTTCGGAAAAGCCTCTGTCACTAAAAGAATCATTCCGGTTACTTTTTGTCCGGAATAAAGCGTAACGAGTTTCACTTCTGTACGAATCGGAACCTAAAAAGAATGCGGAGCCACCTAAAGGACCCCGCATTCGCAAGATAAAAAGAGGAAGGAGGACATATACACAATACTATATGTCACTTGTTCACCTTCAAAAGATACGTTTTTTTCATATTCAACGTTCAAATACCTCTATGTTTCTATTCCAAGCTTAAAGAATATCAAATCAAATCGCTACAGCTTCTTCTTACAAAAAGGTTCACATACCTTTCATCAAGCACCTTCCACGATACCGGCAACGTATAGGTAAAATCTACCTTATCACCAGTATGAATCATCATTACCGGGGAGTATTCTCCCGGCTCCAAATTAGGCAGGATCACCAACACCTCTGTGTCGGTATACTTAAACACTCTTTTAACATGTATCAATGTGCCCTTATCGGAGACGGGAGAAAGACCCAGGTAAATAGTTCCAAGTGAAGATAGACACAGGTTTTCACCTGTAATAACGACCGGAGCATTCGGAGTAATCGTGCCATTACGCAAACCCGTCAACGGATCGTACACTTCCTTAATAACAGGAACCTTTCTTCCGAAAATCATCGAAGTTCCATTTCCTTCCTGCTTCCTATGATGTAGCTCAGCCGCCATTTTCTTTCTATCTTTCATCATTTATTCTATTCCTTATTAGTTAGTAATAACAGCTTCTTAACTGCACTACAAAATTACATCACAATGCATATACATTTGTGGCAAGAACAAGAAAGATCAAGCATCCGGGTTTTCTATATATGACGAGGTAAACAAGATCCGGCACTTTTTTCGGAAATGGGGTATCTCTAAAAAGAAATGTTACGATTTCCGAAACAAGTAGCCCCCGAAAAGTGTTAAATAGACAATAGACAAATCTCTAACTCACACAGAAGATTATGATAACAAACGAGTTAAACACAGGATTAGTAAATGCCGTCAGAGAGAAACTCCCATCCAAAGACAATCTTGCCAATACTTTAATGGACATTCTTTATATAGGCAAAGAAGCTATATACCGCCGGCTACGGGGTGAAGTACCTTTCACACTGACCGAAGCCGCTATTATATCCAGAAAACTGGGTATATCACTGGATAAGATGATAGGCGTAAGTTTCCAGGACAATGCTGTATTCGACATGAATATAGTGGGCAGCAACAAGCCTCTCGAAACCTACTATTCCATGTTGGAAAAGCAGGTAGAACTGTTTCATGCAGTCGAGGAAGATGAGAACTCGGAAATAGGAACCTCTTCCAACATCATTCCCCAGACTCTCTCTCTGAATTATGACATGCTCTCCAAATTCCGCTTATTCAAATGGATGTATCAGAATGAAAACATCCGATGCAAGCATTTTGATGAATTGAATATTCCGCAGAATATGGTAGACAAACAAAAGGAGTATGCCCGAATGGTATCCCGCATCCATTCCGTAGACTACATCTGGGACAATATGATTTTCAGTCACCTGGTCACGGACATCCAATACTTTTGCAGCATCCACCTCATTACGGATGAAGACAAGAATCTCCTGAAGGAAGAATTGTTCGTATTGATAGATGAAATGGAAGCACTGGCCGCCCGAGGGAAAAGCAAAGCAGGCAACGACGTCAGAATCTATATTTCAAATATCAACTTCGAAGCGACCTATAGTTATCTGGAGACAAGTTCCACGCAACTCAGCCTGATCCGCATCTATTCCATCAACTCCATTACGACACAGGATCCCGAGATGTTCCGCGGATTGAAGGAGTGGATTCAATCATTAAAAAAATTCTCAACCCTGATATCCGAAAGCGGCGAGATGCAACGCATTCAGTTCTTTAAGCAGCAGCGAGAAATCATCAGCACATTGTAGCGCTTTCTTTCGAATAATGAAATATATCCAAAGATATTTATCCTATATTGAAAACAAATAGACCGACTATCTGTTTTTTTTCACGTTTCAGCTATTTCCCTTAGCATTCTTTTCAAACAGAAAATAACTCCGCCTTGCACACATGAAATCATACATAGAAGTTTCATATACAAGTTCTATATTTGTATAAGTCACAAAACGTTCTATGATAATTGATTATTAATAAAAAAGAAGAAGGCTATGACAAAGAATTATATTGTAAAAGAGTTGATTAATCAAATGAAAGAGAGAATTCCTCCGGGACATAATTTAGCTAATTATCTGACGGATACATTATATATGGGAAAAGAAGCGGTTTATCGCAGGCTGCGAGGAGAAGTTGCATTCACCTTTGATGAAATAGCCGTCATTTCCCATAATCTGGGTATCTCTATCGATCAGATTATTGGAAACCACTTATCCAACCGGGTCACTTTTGATTTGAATCTGCTGCATTCACCCAACTTGATGGAAAGTTACTATGAGATTGTAGAACGCTATCTGCGTATATTCCAGCTTGTAAACGGAGATGAAAACAGTGAGACATATTCCGCCACCAACACCATTCCTTTCACCCTCTACTCATCTTATGAATATCTTTCCAAATTCCGTATTTGCCGGTGGATCTATCAGAATGGGAAGATGAAAACGCCTAACTCTCTGAGTGATATGCATGTGCCTGAAAAGATCATCAACGCTCACAAAAAGCTGAGTGAAAGCATCAGAAAGGTAGGAAAAACCTACTTTGTATGGGACAGCAATGTTTTTCAGTCTGTCGTGAAAGAGATAAAGTACTTTGCCGGATTGAACCTGATATCCACATCGGATGTCATGTACCTGAAAAATGAGTTACAACAGTTACTCACGGATCTGGAGCACTTATCCATTAAAGGTGAATTCAACGAAGGACATGAATTATACATCTACCTGTCGAACATTGATTTTGAAGCAACATACAGTTACGTCAGCAGGAAGGATTATCAGATCAGCCTTTTCAGAGTGTATTCCATTAATTCGATGGACTCGCAAAGTCCCCAGATCTGCCAGATACAGAAGAACTGGATACAGTCTTTGAAAAGGCACTCCACACTGATTTCGGGAAGTGGAGAGGCACAGAGGATTGCATTTATTGAGAAACAGAGGAATATTATTGATGTATTATAAGAAAGGGGATAGTTCAGCTATCCCCTTCTTATAAATTAGTCTATAGTCCTCACACAGCGATAATGAACCCAAGACAAACCAGAGTCTGTATAATCCCACGATTGCGTTTGGAGTTGACCATTTTCCCAAGCATTGGGACTAGGACCAACTACATAAAACTTACCGGATACACTAACGGTTTGTGACCATAGCCAATTATCAACCTTCACGAATCCACCTGACCAAGTCGGCACAGTAAAACCATCACCATTATAAGAGGTTTGCATCCCACCTAAACCATAGATTAGTAATAATTCCCTTTGAGTAGGTAACCGCCAATTGCCTGATCTCCCCTCACATTCGGCCTTTGCGCCCATTCCGGTATTTACCTTATCCACCAAATCAACCTCAAACTTCGGAGCCACCTTATTATATTGAGCCGGAGATTCACCTGAAGCAAGCAATATAGAAGACTTCACACCTCCACTATTGTCACGTGAGATAATAGTAGCTCCCGAGACTTTTGGATAACCTCCGCTACTGGCACCATTTCTGACGCACCGAAAGTATTGCTTATCTGAATCCCAAATAGAATTAGTTGTAGTTACACCACTTGAGAAGTCCATTGTAAAACGTTTATTTGAATCAGTAGGATCGACCGATGAAGACCAATTCCGATCTGCAAACCAACCAAATATATTTTGTCCAGCATAGCCGCTGCCTTGATTTGCATCTCCCCCCAAAGCATCGCGATAAACATAGGATAATATCAATTCATTAGCATTAGGAAGTCGCCATCCATCCCCCACAGCCTTACATATATTATCGGCTTCAGTAATATCTTTTTTAAGCCCCTCGCTTGCTCTATTTTCATCATAGTATAATCGTTTGTCGAACCGAAGCGGATAAAGATAGAAAAGTGGTTCTCCACTATCAGTATAGGATGTTTTCTCCGACGTCATTTTCAAATCAATTGTAGTATAGAACGGATAATCTATATAAGATTCCTGACTCCCAGCACGCATCATGTTTCTAAACGTAATTCTTATCGTTCCACTTTTCCCTTCCTTCCATTTACCAGGATGAAGCTTTAATCTGAAATTGTATCCACGACCAATTATACTCAACGGATTATATTCAGGCTCGTTTGGATTATCTACAACAGAATGCTCCCACATAATATTATCCGTATTGCTTCTACCTACAACTATATCATTTTCTGAATCAGACACTATTAACCCTGTTCCATCATCACCGATAATATCCAACTGTTCTATCTTGGTAATCTCCCAATTGTTATTTGCAAGGAGTTGCAAATATTGTTCTGCTCCAAGATGTACTTCATAACTACGGGGACTCAAACTCTCATAATAGTCAAATGAAAAATCCAACAACGCCTGAACGATAGTAAACTCTCTCTGTGCACCCAACAGCATTTCCTCCTTATTATGCAAAGTAAACAATAACTTATCCACACGCCAATTATCACTTTTTCCATCACCATCCACTTTAATTTTCGGTTCTACACTAAAGGCCTGTACACTGCCGTAAAATGGTGTAGCTGTTACTCTATCCGGATTCAGAGCCGGAATTAAACCTCCCCAATCAGGGTACGCTATTAAGCCATCAAAAGCCCTGTTCGGCTCAAGCCGCGCATTAAGTTTATCTGTAGAAAACATCACATACACCGACTGCGGTTCAATGGTATTAGTAGCAACATCAGTTGCTCTAAGAGGAAAAAAGAGATTCTCTATTTCATTTCCGTATGCATCCACAAACTTGATTACCCCCGGCTCTATCATCTTCTGCGTCACTGTAATCTCCTGGGAAAGCCTCGCCGTTTTCAGCAGAACAGTCCCCGTACGAGTGTCACCAATTCCTAACGCATTATCAAAATACCCCATACTCAGCTTAAACTGTGTATCACTATTTGATGCGCCAGACGTTGTAACATTCCCACCGGTAGTGCCATCATTAATTCTGAGCCAACTCTCCCCACTTGTAACGGTAACTGTCCAGCCGCCAGGGACATCAGTAAATACATCTACGGCGTATTCACTAATCTGAAATTGAGATATCTGCACATCTGTTACGCTCACACCAAGCATATACTGTCCATTGTAGACTACATCCTTTATTTTATTACGGTTATAACTAATCACACGCGTTTTCATGTTAGACATTACTGTATAGGAAGCCAAGGCGTCAACTTTATCAGTAAAACCCGGACCTGAAACCTCATTAATGTCAACAACATATTTGTAATTTCGCATCAAAGGCATATACTCTACCTCCGTTCCTTCCTCTATCGTGACCTTTTGAGTAAAATCTACCCGATAATAGTAAGAGTCTCCAACTGCAACTCCATTTTCAATCATCTTTCCCATTACAATCAGACATGTCGCATTCTTGCGACTTGCATTACCGTCCTCACCCACTCCACCGGCATCTATTGCCGCAGAAGCTTCAAGAGCATAGATTTCTCCAATATAAGAAGCACCGCCGTTCACCTGATACCTAATAGCATTCTCTGCACCCAAAGTCTTACCCGGGTCGGATGGCATATTGGGGGCAGTTGGTGTCAGGTTTATTTTCCCATTATTATCCCATTCAGGAGACACATATCCATTTGTATTGAAATTGGCCAGATATACATCTTCTATCTTGAAATTAGAAGTTGAATTTTGTATATCAATACGTGCCAACATTCGCTTCATCTCAATGTTGGCTATACTCACCGAAGGTTCTATCTTCGCCACCTCTATCTCTCCGTACATAGGAATTGCGGTGTAATTATCAGCATCAGCAAGCCACTTTCCGCTATTTTGAAAAATCAGACTGTTCAATACATCATTTTTGGGAGTTCCTTTCGTTAAACCGGAAAGTGAGCAATTTGCCACTACCGCTATGCACACTTTCTTGGAAGAGAGAGTAAGCGGAGCTGAAAAATCTACCTTTGAGCTACCTCCAGCTAAATTCTGCTCAATATTCTGGCTTTCCACTTCCACCCATTCCAAAAGAACAGCAGGTTCTACTGAAGCATCAAACACCAGAATATCTACACTTTGTACCTCATCTTCTTTATTAGCCTCTCCCACTCCTACCATTGAACGTGAAGTGACTGACGGCATTTTCACATCGAAAACAGACAGACTAAATTCCACGCTGTTTTCAGTTTTCTTTGGAGGAGTCGCAAACTCGTCTTGTACACACCCACTGAGGCATACCACTGTCATCAGAGTATACATCAACAAATGCTTTTTGAATATTGAAACAGTATATCTCATTATAATTTTCTCTTAAAAAGGTTCATATATCTATGCTGTAGTAGACGCATCGTCCGGTACAGTTAATTCTATCTCCACATCCGGATTGTCACCATTTGTATTGTGTAATACCAGCGTGGCTTTAGATCCCTCTGTGGCATTGGCCTTGTAATAGAAGTAAAGCCAACCACCACCTGTGCCATTTGCCAAAAGCATTGTTTCAGCATTCAGCAAAATATTATCAGGATCTCTTATTTCGCTTATTTCCCAATTCCAGTTCCAACTGTCTGTTGAGTTAGTTAAGGCAGTCGTGTTAAAGACTATTTTACGCCGCCTTTTGATTCCTTCTGTGGTGGGATCATTATCGGCAAATACGATATCCGGGGTTATCCAGTTGCCAGCTCCACCCCACTGTTGTATAGGTACACCAAGATTCATGTTACCGGCAGTAATATAAAATCTCATATCACGAAAGTCGGCAACAGTACCGACATAGTCACTTATCACGGCACGAATAGTATAAGTATATACGCCATTAGCTTCGGACGAATTAAGCAGGCTAACTTCAGACCAAGCTGTATTGGTTACTGTTAATTTCGCTCCTGCCGGATAGCCTGTGTATGGTATCGCATTATAGTTCGTTTTTACTACGATATCCACAGTATTACCTTTCCCTTCCAGTCTCACATTAGCTTGTGATAATTTAAGATAATACTGTCCGTCAAAAATCACATCTATTACCGGATTCTTGTCCCACGGAAGCGGAGTAGCCGATATCTGATAGATTGTATTCGAGATTGTAATGTTATAGTTGATGTATTCACCCGATTCCCATGAATGAGGTTTAGTAGCAACAATATCCTTGAACATAAACTCCCGCTCACCTAAATTAGTGGTAACAACAATCTTCGCCTCATCGGAGAATTGATCGGTAGGCAACATCAAAAATGTGTCACCAAGCAAGACCTTATCATCTGTTACCGTATTATTACTGCTGAGAGTAGAAACGATATTTCCTATAGTGACGTCATTCCACACAAAGCCAGGCTTTCCATTCGCTGTTGTCTTGGCAGGTATAGTGCCCACAGTAAGTTTACCAACATTCGGCACACCCTGAAATTCAATTTTCTGAATAGTTACCACATCAGGTACCGGATCCTTCTTTTGAAACGTAAAAGTAACTTTGGTCAGAGTATGATAGAAATGTATACCCACGCCTTCATTCCAGCCGGGTGTAGATACGGCAGCCATCACATCCACATGATTGGCAGCATCAGCATCGGCCGTATAATTCAGCAACATTTGTGCAGGGTTAGCGAAAGTTGCGGCAGGCGCATACGTACCCTCATATGGATACCATGAAAAGAACTTCATGCTGGCTCCCAGCAGGGCTGGCCAGTATTGTTCCGGCAATATAGTACCCGTTATGCCTCCTGCATTCACCCGGGCTTTTTCGTTGAAGTACATTTGTGTAGCAGACGCAGCAGGTGTCAGGGAAGCTGAAAAGCCGAATAATTGATTCTCCAGATCGGATACGGAAGAGACAACCGTACCACGGGTAACGGCACCTCCATCTTCTCCAATACGTTGCACAACAATCTGATTTCCGCACGTCATTTCTTCTCTGATACACGAAGAGAATATGACCGGAAGAATAACTGCCGTTACAATCGTCCTGATACTATTATTAAACTTTATCATCCTATTCCTTTTCCAATTAAAAAACATTCGCCCGAAAGCATCACAGATACATATCCAGATCAATATCCTGAACCTTACCCCATCCTTCCACACTTATCGTTATTATCTGAATACCGATTTTTCCAACCCGGGCTGTGATTTGATACACATTATTCCTCCGGATCTCCGTAAAAGGTTGCGCTGTCGGAGTACCTGAATTATCGACTTTTGTTATTGTTTCTATCACCTTCCCTGCTATTCCTGTAACATCTGGAGGTCCTTTCAGAACATTTACCATGCTAACAGCCAGCCGGTCGGAAAAATCTGACCTGAAAATACGCTCGGCAACATAAAATGAACAGAGTATTTTTCTATTTTCAGCTCCAGCTACAGATGAATACGCCCAGGTTTCAGTTGTTGCAGCTGTCCAAGTCTGCGTCAGCAAATCACCATCTACTGCATTTGTCATCACTTTCCCGTAATTCTTCGAAGGGTTAGCGTTGTCACGCGTATAGTTGGCCTCATTTCCCATCACAAAATAACTGTTATGGGTGAAGTTGTGTAAAGTGACACTGGTGACATCCTTTGTGTATCCTGTTACGGCTCCACCGTCTGTAGCTTCAAGGAAGATATCAACGCGAGCCACAGCACGCTCGACAACCATTTTTACCGCCTTGACTTCATCAGACGCCACGGATATATCCCTGATTACCCCAGTCATTGGCATACCGGTTGAGGAAACAATCTCTCCGTCACTGTCCAATATGTTGGCTATATCATAGTCCACACTCTGCAATAGCCATGGGCTGGTGACAGTATTGAGCTTGCTCGTAAGACTTTGCGGCTCATTGGCGATGACAATAACCATAATATCGTTGTTAGGAATCACTTCGAGGTTTTTCGCAGTTATATCGGTGGCTGTGGCCGGAGTATCCAACGTAACAAGTTTATTCACATTCAGCTTCACGTCGCCCGACGCATTGCTGAACACGATAAACCGGATGGATTTTATTTCCTCCTGCCGCTCCCCTTCCGATTTATCCTCAAGTCCGATGCTAAGCTGCGCCCGGGTAACAGGGAGCAGTTCATCATCCATCGCATCCTTGCTGCATGAGAACAAAAGGGCTGTGAAAGCCATACAAACGATATATAGTATTTTTTCCCTCATTCTTATATTTCGATATCATGAAGCCAATAAATCCAGGGTCCTACAAGAAGACCGATTTGAAGGAATCCTCCTCCCGGCTTTTCTACTACGGAGAACATCAGGCTCCATTCGCTCTGCCTGTCAAGATACTCCTGAAAAGGAAGCACCGTACCGTCATGACGGTACTCCGGCCGAGCAATACTCAACAGTTTCATCAAATCATAGCTCCACACTTCTGTTCCTGTATCCGCATTTCTTATAATAAAACGGTAATCCCATCCCGTCCGGTTAAACAGACGCATAGTATTCATACGCGCTGACATTAACACTTCAGAGGTCTCACCCGGTCCTGAATAATGAGACGCGTATGTAATCGGTCCCTGGCCTGTAGGCTCGTTTTCCCAGGAATAGATGGCATTTTCAGGCGACTGGATTTCAAAAGAGTACTGATTCTCAGTTTCTTCTCGACCTTCATAATCCATCAACGCAATATTAAACCGGTTGGTGTTACGTACCATGTTTACCTGATAAACATTGTGACTGGTATTGGACGGCAAGTGATTCACTTCCACAATTGCTCCGAAATAGAGGTGTGGGAACTCAAAATCCACGATATCCGATTCACGGTTCAGAGCTAAAGTGACTTGCTGATAAGTGGTCGACCGCAGAGCCATCCCGCTACCTCCATTTCCTAAAGCGCTAAATTTGTCGGACAGTCCGCCTACAGTCAGCACTTTATAGTTGCCGAAGTCCAGTTCGTCAGTCAACGACATTCGGTTTCCACCAATCAGTTCAGTAGATTCCGCTCTTTTAGAGAGAACCAGTTTGTCATCACTATCAAAAACAAATACATCTACCGACTTAACCTGCGGATTGAACGCATCCGCATATTCCATATTGTAGTCGAATGTGAATTCCAGCCAAAGTTCACACCGAGGCAAATCCTCACGTATACTATCGCACGAAGCGATGAACAACAGCGAGGTGACAATAAAGAATAGCGATTTGGTTTTTCCGAACATATCTTTTTTCTTTTATGAGGCAGTGCTTTGAGGACTGCCGTTTATATTGTCAGAGATCCTGCTTAATGATCTCCGGTTATTTCCATTTTAGGGGGCGCGCGGTTTGCATTCCATGCATTTCTGATGCGCCAAGATGTTTCCGTGCTGTTTTTAGAAAGCCTGTCACCGGCTTATTTTACTTTTCCCTACGGTTGGTTTCCGTACAGAATGTTTATTTAAGAAAAATACAGGGCAGGCAATAGCACTGCCCTGCGTTTTTTTCATAGAGAGTATATTAAATCTCAAAACCAGTTTCCCAATATACCCACGGAGCAATTTCGATATCGAATGCAAGGAATCCAAGCATTTCATCGATCGGATCTTCCGGATCTGGCTCATCAGGACCTTCATTAGGATACCATGGAGTACCTGCACCGTTCACCTTGTTCAATTTAAGGCTATACCAGTTATTACGTACTACACCATATTTACCAAGGTACATATATTCATCATCGGTATTGTCATGACGAATTTCATAGTAGTAGTAGTTAAGGGCCTTTTGATACCACTTGATACATCTTGAAGTTTTCACAATTTCACCACCATCTGAGATTTTATCAAGATGCTCAGTCTGATTAAGGTCAGCAAAAGCTGTGATTCCTGAACCGGCTGCACCTAATGTTGTTTTAACTATACCCAAGAAATTATCACAGACTTCAACAAACAAAACTTCCACAGGGAGAGCAGCCTTTGCCGCATCCTCAGCTTGAGTATCCGTCCATGTCGGATTAGCTATTTTCAAATCAGCAATTTTTGTTACAATTGCAGCCGCTGCATCAGCATACGCTTGCTTCAATTCTGCAAGATCCTTATAAGTTATACCGCCAAACGAAAACCAATCTTCATCAAGGTCATAGTTTTCCGGAGCATATTTGGCTTTAATTACTACACGTGTAGCAGCACCGAACTTTTGATCTTCTTTTGCCATTGTATTCTCAATACAATATTCGAATCCTTTTTCAGCCCCTGGATTAGTAGAAAGTTCACCATTCCAGACCACCTGAGGCGCACGATCAACGAGAAGATTCTTGTAAATCCCAGCACTATGATTAGGATTACTATAATTCGGGTCAGTAGTATAGAAATTATTCGAATAAAATCCGCTAGTATGAGATGACTTAGTCGTATTCTTCTCAGCAAACGGAAAGAAAGTGCTGTTATAATAATCAAGGACCCAACCTTCAAACCTGAATGTAGCGCCAGTCGGCAACACTTCCAAACCTGGATCTTTGACATTTACTTCCACTTTAGCAGACAGACGCTCGATTTTCAGTGTAGCCCTGTTCTCATCTTTTTCAGCTTCACCTTTTGCTACAGATTCATCTTTAATTTTAACACCATCCACTTTAATCACATTATCCGTTACATCAAGCAGACAGCCTTTTTCCCAAGCCCCACTTGTGATAAAACCTGAATTAATCATTGTAAAACCATCCACAGCATCCACAATTTCTGCCACAAGGGTCTTACGACTTTCTGCTGCAAGGGTCTGCGCTACAGCCACATTAAAATCATCAAACAAGGTACCAGCTGTCAGAGCTTTCAATCTTGCTTCCAACAGTGCACCCGGATTTACCACAACAAGCAAATACTTGGTTTTAGCACTTACCAAGATCGCATTTTTCGTTCCTTGTCCTTTAGCTGTAGCCTGCATATCATCTGAAGTTAGCTCAACTACGGGTTTCATCTTGGAATGATGTACCAACTTTTCATCCGTATCAAATGTAACTACAAACAGAGAGTTCACTTCACCCTCATTATCAACAGGATCTTTTTCCTCAGAAGTTCCTGTAGCACGAGTACGTGCATTCTCCGTTGGCAATGTAACTCTCAACGACATATAAGCTGCATCAATATCAGCCCCCGTCCTCGTATCTTCTCCTTCCAGCTCATTTGTTGAGCAACTTGCCATTGCCCCAAGGGCCAGCAACGATACTAAAATTGATTTAATCTTTAGCATAATACAAAAATTTATTAGAAATTAATAGATATAATTATTCACTTTAATAGTAACCACTTTCGGGTTCTTATTTATTATTCGTTTATTTACTCTTTTTCCTGATCTCAATAGCATTAGCTTTCTTCTTAGCTAATTCTTCCAAGTTGCTTTTGGCTACATCCAGCCCCAACTCTTTGGCAATCTTTAAATGTTTCTCTGACAATTCATAATCCTCCTTCATTAATAGTAATACTCCCATTGCATTATTATACTCCGGTGAATAGTCTGCTGACTTCACCCTCTCCAAATAGCGTTTCGCAGAAACCAGATCATTGCGTGACAGGGCTGCGGTAGCTGCATTCATATTGGCTATTTCACTCTCCGGATAGATACGGACAGCTGTTTCGAAGATATCGATAAACTCCTGCGAACCTTTCGGATACGTATTAGCCACCATAAACATCTCGTTCAAACTCAGATTCTGAGGCCGTCTCTTTATCACTTCTTTCGCCTCTTCCAGATTGAAATTCTTAATATCATAACTCACTTTACAGATCGCTACACGTAGACTCGGAAAAATATTCTTCAACATGAACCGGTATGGCACGCCACTATGTAACTTCATCAGCTTCGTCTCTCTTCCTTTCTCTATCGGAACATTCTCAATGATATCCAGCACTTCTGCTTTATCATCCATTTCTATGGTAGCAAGTGCCTTCACCAATCCTTCCCAGTTTTCACCTCCAAACTGGATATGATACTGGTTCTTCGGGAAATCATACTGCGTAGCCAGATAGTTACGCAATGCCATGGCACGGCCCTCAGACAAACGTTTATTCGCTTCCAGCGTCCCTTCAGGAGAAGCATAGCCAATAATATCCAAGCGCTTCACATTCACATTCGCATCATTCTTCAGATCGTCAATCATGGCACGTATCTTACCCAGTTCCTTGGGATTATTCATATATTCAGGACGAATATCCACTCTGTTCACCACAAAGTCCAGGAAACATTCAGCTTGTACATCACGGCTTTTTATCTCTTCCACCATCGGTTCTACATAAGACAAATAGGGAGTCACTACATATGGCACCAGCATACGTTCAAGCGTAACCTTATCAAAAGCATATTCCACATTCATCAATGTGCTTTCACCACAACCACATTCGTCACGCTGCACGTTCAACCGGGCATCTGCCATCCAAGGTTCATAGGGTAACGCATATCTGTATTGCAGCACACCACTTTTTTTCTTGTAATTCTTCTCTACCAGATAGGGAAGTCTATAACTATCCTTCTGCTTCCGGCTCATTACCGATAACCTGCGTTCATAGGCCAGATACTCATTCCGTCCTTTAATAGATATTCTCGGAAGATCGCGGGTGGTAGTAGACGAAATCAGCTGAGGAATAAAATCCACTCCACGTGCAGACTTCACTTTCACATCATCCATAATGACATCCAGATCTATATGGAGGAATTCACCCGATTGTTCCAACCGCACAGGTTCTATCCTGATAGTACCTTCGTATGAACGGTCCTGAGCCGATGCTCCGTTCACATTCAGGAATAAGAGAGCCAGTACCAGTGCAATGAATTGCATATTTATTTTCATCATTCTCAATCTATTTAATTAAGTAAATAAGTGATAAGCTCGCTTTTGTAGGACCCAGATAATTTTTGCTGGTATCTTTCAGTTTGGTGCCACACGTTGCACAAGGATATTTATCATATAAAATACGTGCATATCCCAGTCCGATAGAAGCCTCAAGACTCCAACGCTTCTTTAATATCCATGAATGCCCGATTGAAAGCCCACCACCATAGAGACGTCCTTGATAGCGCATGTTCTGCATATTCTCGCTGATTAACGGCCAATCTGGCCATCCACCTACATTGAAGTCGGCATAGTGCGCATGCAACCCGATGAACGTACGGTTAAAGCTTTCGCAGAACCAGTATCGAAGCTCCGGCTGTATACCCCAATGCTTCAAACGGGCATCATCAAACTTCCATGGATTATAGTTGACCGGGATATCCAGTGTCCACTTACGCGCCAAAGCAACTTCCAAACCAAGATTCATAGTAGTAGTGGCATCATAAAGCAGGTTACTTTTTACGGCAACCTTTTGAGCTTTACTTTCAACCGACAATAAACCCAATATGAATAGTATGCAGACTAGTATTTTCTTCATTTATTCCTTCTTTTTATTTTAAAACCATTCTATAAATCCAATTTCATGCCGTGAAACTTTGATGAAGGAGAGCATTCTTTAAAGAAACATTTTATATCTTTGCACTCTCCATCTATTCCATGCTTCGGCATCCCGACTTCATTCCCTTCAAACCCTGAATAACAAACCGAAAAAAGGGCAAAATCTCAGATTGCAAATATCGTGGAAATAAAGAAGACTGGAAATCGTATCAAGTTCTGTTATAGGCACTAAAAAAGAGGCCACACGACTAATAATGCTATTGAGCACAACAAGAATGACCCAAATAGGAAAAAAGAGAAATAATCAATCTACTTTTTCTCTATCCGCATATCTTTATTTATTTTGTTTCAATATTCGAAACTTTACGAAGAGAATAATCCAAACTATTTAATATATGAAAGAGCAAGAAATAATCATTAAATACAATAAAGACATAACATAATATACAACTTTATTCTTCTTACCTGCACCATACGCCATTCTCGACTTGATTACAAAGAAAAAGAGCACAAATTCCACAAAGGACAATTTTGTATTAATTACTACATTATATGCTTTATAGTCTTGCCTTTATTATAAAATAAATGTGTTGTCATCTTTTTCTTGCAGACTGAGCGATTATTCCCCCGGTAAACACTACCTTTGCTATCATTTACTTATTAAAACAGAATACGATCATGAGTCCCGACTTTAACTACAGCGAAGTGCCGAATATCTTCCTCCACTGCCTCAACAAGCAATGCAAACACTCCGCCAAATGTATGCGCTACCTGGTGACAGCCTATGTCCCGGACAACTACCCGGTAATCAGTACTGTAAATCCAAACTATTTTAGTTCTCACAAAGAATCCTGCCCGTACTTCATGGCGGATGAAAAGAAACGTTTCGCACTCGGCATCACCCACCTGTTGGATAATGTACCGCACAAAGAAGCCCTCGGCATCAAACGAGAACTGATGGCAGAGCTTAATCGGACTACCTACTACCGCTGTTACCGCAAGGAACGACTTCTTAAACCCAAAGAACAAGAATACATCCGTCAACTGTTTCTCAAAAGAGGAATAAAGGAAGAACCCGTATATGACGAGTACGTAGAACAATATGAATGGTAAACTTCTGTAAATAAGTCCGATGCCTTCCTCTCCCGGAAGGCTCTACTGAACCGGTATCGTTCCATTGCGAAGAAATATCCGTTTCACTGTATTGGCATTTTTGTTTCTTGGGTAAGGCACTCTTGTTTCTTAGGTGAGACACTTTTGTTTCTCAGGGAAGAAACTTTTGTTCCTTAGGCAAGGCACTTTTGTTCCAACAGAAAGAAACGAAATGGCACAAATAGAGGTTCTGTGAAGTACCAGTATCTCCCTGACTAACAACAAGAAAGGGCGTAATCTTGCGACTACGCCCTTTCTCTTGTCAACTGAATAACGTTATTACTTCAATTCAAAAGGAACGATTCCTTTGATATCCGCTGCCGAAGCGGCGATAACAGCTTCAAACTTACCCGGTTCGGCTACCCAGGCATGTTGGGCATCGTCAAAGTAGCTCAAAGCTTCTTTATCTATGGTGAAGGTAATTTCTTTCTCTTCGCCCGGAGCTAGTTTCACTTTCTTGAAACCTTTCAACTCTTTGACAGGACGGGGCAGAGAGGATTTCTTATCACTGATATACAATTGCACAACTTCCTGTCCTTCGCGGTCACCGGTATTCTTCACGGTTACGGTAAAGCTGATCTGATCATCGGCAGACATCACTTTCTTATCAGCCACAGGTTTGCCATAAGCAAACGTTGTGTAAGACAGCCCGTGTCCGAAGGGGAACAATGGTTTCACCTTCTTCTGCTTGTCCGCCCAACGATACCCCACAAAGATGCCTTCGTTGTATTTCATATCTACCACATCCTTACTTCTCTGACTGATATATTCGCCAACGCTATGAGCCGGAACATCTTCCAGACGGGCAGGGAAAGTGAAAGGCAGTTTGCCGGAAGGATTGGCATCCCCCATCAACACGGCAGCGATTGAGTTTCCGGCTTCCGATCCCAGGAACCAGGCTTGCAAAACAGAAGGGACTTCCGCAATCCAAGGCATAGCTACCGCATTGCCGGAAACATTGATGACTACAAGATTCTTGTTTGCCTTCGCCAAAGCTGAAATGACAGCATCCTGTCCGTACGGCAATTCCAAGCCAGCACGGTCGGTATCTTCGCAATCCTGATTGTTACTCTTGTTCAGCCCACCGATGAAGATCACATAGTCGGCATCCGCAGCCACCTTTACAGCTTCGGCTATCAGTTCCTCAGGCGTGCGGTTGTCTTTCAGATTTTGACCGGTTACCACGCCATTGTATTCACCTGTCGCATCACCTACGTAGCCACGCGCCCACACAACTTCCGCCTTGTTTCTTACGCGGTTCTTGATGCCATCCAACGGAGAAAGTTCGCGCTGCACCTTCAGGGAGGAACTACCACCACCTACGGTCATCATTTTCACAGCATTCTCACCGATAACGGCAATCTTCTTCACTTTATTCAAGTCGATGGGCAATACGCCGCCTTTGTTTTGCAGCAGCACAATGCCTTCTTCACCAATGCGGCGGGCAGCCTCGTAATGCTCGGGAGAAAGGATAGAACCGAAAGGACGGTTCACATCCATTGTAGTGCGGAATGCCAGGCGCAGGATGCGACGTACTTTTTCGTCCAGTTCCTTCGTACCTACTTTGCCCGATTTGATACGCTCCAGATAAGGCATAGCCAGATAATAGTTATCATAAGCGTTGCTGCTGCCATTGGCAAGACCATCCGTCCAGCTTCCGAACTCCATATCAAGACCGTTTGTAATAGCCTGATCGGTATCGTGCGTGCCGCCCCAGTCGGAAACGACCACACCGTCGAAGCCCCATTCGCCTCTCAGGATATCGTTCAGCAGATATTGGTTGTGGCAGGCATGCTGACCTTTATACAGGTTATAAGCTCCCATGATAGACCACGCTTTACCTTCCTGAACGGCCGCCTTGAAAGCGGGCAGATAGATTTCATACAGGGCACGGTCGTCTACTATGACATTGGTGGTGTGGCGGTTGATTTCCTGATTGTTCAGCGCATAGTGCTTCACGCAGGCTGCCACTCCATTCTGTTGTACGCCCTGCACGTAAGGAACCACCATACGGGAAGCCAGGTACGGGTCTTCGCCCATGTACTCAAAGTTACGTCCGTTCAGCGGAGTACGATAAATATTAACACCGGGTCCCAGAAGAACGGTCTTGTTACGATAGCGTGCTTCTTCACCAATGCTTTTGCCATAAAGCATGGACATCTCGGGGTTCCATGTAGCCGCCAAACAGGTCAATGCCGGAAAAGCTACACAAGAGTCATTGGTCCATCCGGCCTGATTCCATTCATCCCAAAGAACTTCGGGACGGATTCCGTGAGGACCGTCCGTCATCCAAAATTCCGGAATACCCAGACGGGGTACACCCGGACTGCTGAATTTACTTTGTGCATGCAGCATGGCTACCTTTTCTTCCACGGTCAGCCGTTTCAACGCATCTTCTACTCTTACTTCCATAGGTTTGCTCGCATCCAGATATACAGGTTTCTGTTGCGCAAAGAGCGGAAGAGCAACAGTGAATGCGAAACCGAATAATACTTTCTTCATATAAATAAGTGGATAATGGGGTTAGTAGTTAGTTTCTTTTTGTACTGTTATGAACCAAACTCAACTACTGACTCACATGATTAAATATTTAACAATAACTTCTTACTTCATTCCCAACGATTGAATATACCCTTCCTGCACCACACAGTTTTTCAGCTTGCAAGCCTCGATGAAATCCATCATGGCCTTGCGTGCCATTACCTGGTCGGGACGAGCATCGCGAACCTCCTTATAGGATGCACGGGGAGCCTCGGAGAAGTAAACGATATTCGCCCAATTCTCCGGAGGAGTGATACCGACGAAGCTGGAACCGTCCATCTTCTTATACGGCCAGAAGGTGTAGCCGATATTATTGTCACGCATAGTCTGGCAGAATGCCGCTTGCCATTCATCCGTATTATGTCCTATTTCGCCCATATACATCGGCAGGTTCACTTTGTCACGGAAATCAATAATACTCTGGATAGCTTCTTTGGTAGGATCGCCTCCGTAGCGATGGCAGGTGTACATTATCTTATCGTCGAACTTTGAATCCGTAAACGGCTTGAAGTTACCGTTCCATTGTGCACCGCCCAACAGGATAATATGGTTGGTGTCCACCTCGCGGATAGCGGCTACTCCTTTTTTATAGATATCTTCCAGCTTACCGTTCAGTTCTTCCATATTCGGGAAGTACGGAGCAATAGGTTCGTTGAAAAGCTCATAACCCAGAATCACCGGTTCATTTTTATAACGCTCCGCAATCTTGCGCCAGATGTCACAATACAACTGCTGGCTGGTTTCACTTTCAAACAACCAGGGATAGCCATAACTGTCGTCAATGTTATCTCCCGTTTGTCCGCCCGGAGCATCGTGCATATCAAGAATCAGATAAAGATCGGCTTCACGACACCATTCCACCACACTGTCCACCCGGGCGAAACCATCCTGATTGGCTGTCAGCCCCATAAAGTCCTCATCTGTGAACAACTTATAGTGAAACGGCAAACGGATTGTATTCGCACCTGTATTCTTGATGAACTGAACATCTTCACGGGTGATGTAATTGTCCTTAAACGCTTTCCAGAACTCAGCGGTAAAGTCGGGTCCCACCAACTGACAGAACATCTCGTTGATGAAACGGGGGGAATTCGTCTTACTGAACTTAAACATATATCCTTCCGGATTCAGCCAATTACCCAGATTGGTACCCATGATAAAGAGTTTCGTACCGTCGGGCTTTATCAGATCTTGCCCTTGAATTGTTACAAACGCGGCAGGTTCCTGTGCTTTTTCTGCCTTTTCACCGCAGCTCCCTAACATCAGAGAAGCTGCCAAGAGGGATGTACCCACTAAAATAGATTTCAACATGGTATTCTAAATATAAGATTATTTCTTCCAGCGATAGGATGCTACAGACTTGGCAGGCACCACACAATCCACACAGTTCTTTCCGTCCGTTACCGTCAGGCGGGCTTCCGTCGTACCTTCGTTCAACAGCACAAAAGCCACGGTTCCATCGGGATTTTCGAATGCAGAGTACATCAATCCCTTCTCTGCAACGCCTTTGCTTTCTATGCGGACAGCGCCCGGTTTCACTACGGTAGACAGATGTCCGATGATATAGTAATGGGAGTTGTAAGTCATTGTTTTATAGTCGTCACGACTGATATCCACGGCTCCGTAACAAGTCTTGCAGCCACCTTCACGCCAAGGTCCACGTTCATTGTCCAGCATCAGATTCCAGACTATGACACCTTTACACCAGTTGTTCACTGTGCCAAGGGCTACTTCACGCATATCTTCCATCAGGCGTTTCTCCAGGTTACGACCATCATTCCACATGCCGATAGAAGTTTCGGTGAAGATCAGTTCCTTGTCAGGGCGCTTCTGTTGGATATTGTTCAGTTCTTCGCGTCTGCCGCCATAATTGTGGTAAGCGGCTCCGGTCAGAAAAGCGGCGGCTACTTCATCATCATACATCTTAACGGGGTATTGTTGCTGGTCGGCCATGTTATCGTAGTTGTAATTATGGTCGAAAGCATAAATCTTCGTATCCAGTCCGGCAGCCTTGAAAGCAGGGCCAAGAGCGTCGCGCACAAAGGCCAGTTCTTCCTTCCAACCCATGAACAAAGATGCGGAATTTCCCCTATTCAACGGTTCATTCTGTGGAGTAACGGAATAAATATCAATACCTTCATTACGAAATGCCTCAATCCATTTCACGAAGTAAGTGGCATAATCCTGATAGTAATCCGGATTCAGTTGTCCGCTTGTCCAGGAATCGAAGGGTTTCTTTTCCTCCAGGTTATTCACCTTCATCCATTTGGGGCATGTCCACGGAGAGCCCAGTATCTTGATGGTGGGATTAATCGCCAGGATATCTTTTAAGATAGGTATCACGTATTCTTTCTCTTCCGTCTGTAAGGCAAAGTTTTCAATGCCCTTCGTATCGCAGCAAGTATATTCGCTCAGCGAGAAATCGGAACAGCCTATGGAAATGCGGATATAGCTGAAGCCTAGTCCGTCTTTATCCGAAAAAGTTTCGGTAAGAAACTCCGCACGGTCGGCAGGTGTCATTTGCATCAGATTGTAGCAGGTAGAACCGGTCACGGCAGCACCGAAACCGTCCATCTCCTGAAATTTCACCTTCGAATTCAGGGTGATTACGGATTCAAACGCAGGAGTTTTAGAGAGCTTCTGAGTAGTGTGATTAAAGCTTTGCTGACGGTCGGCAGTCGTGATGTACACATCTGCTTTCTTCTTTCCTGCCGCATTTTCGTCCAATGAAGCGGAAGTCTCGGCACAAGCTGTAATGGCAGCGAATAAACAGCATCCTAATAAAAGAGGTAGTTTCAAGTTCATGGTATGTTTTCCAAGGGTTAATTAATCTTCCCCAAAGGTAGGCAAGATAAAGACAGTATGCACCTCCGGTTTATCAAGATGTGGATAAGATGAAAGCATGCGGAATGATAACAGACTAAATAACAAGACTATAAGTTTGCGGTGAGAAAGTAAAAAAGTGGATGAACAGGAAAGAAATGGCGTATGTTTAGCGTATCCTCATAACGCACATTTCAAAGTCATCCCGCGAGACGCACGCCTTATTTTTCACTTTAGCGCGGTAATTATAGATTGTATTGACGGAATAACGAAGGAACTCGGCAATCTGCGAACTATCGTCAATACCCAGACGGATCAAGGCAAAAATACGCAATTCTGTATTCAGCAGTTCGCCCTTGCGGAGTATGATCCGTTCTTCAGGCTGCAACAACTGATTGAACTTTTCTACAAAGTCAGGGAAAAGATGAAGGAAGGCAGTATCGAAGTTCTCGTACAGTTCTTTCAGATCAGTGTCAAGCACATCTCTTGAGCGCACCATCTTCAGCAATTCTTCCGTTTGCCCGCCGGAAAGCTTTTTGTTGACCATGCGTCGGTAAGCATCCAGACGGTCGATATAAGTAGAACACAGTTTCAGGAAACGGCCGATATATTCCTCCTTTATATGATTGGACATCTGCAACTGTTCATTGGCCTGTTCCAGATGACTGCGGGCTATGGAAAGATGCTTCATCTGCCGATATATCCAGATGACAGCCATAATCAGCAACAGGGACAGGATACTGATCATCCAAAGATAAAAGAGCAGACGGTCGTTCTGCTTCTCCTGCATAGCCTGATAGGTAAGATCTATGAGCGACAGAATACCTGCCGTCTGCAAGCTGCGGCTACGGGCATTGTAGTGGTTAGTTTCATCCCACGAGAAGCGAATGTAGCGGTAAGCACGTTCAATGTCTCCTTCTTCATAAAGCAGTTGCGCCAAGGTCCACAAGGAAGCATGATCAGTAATTGCCAGCCGGACATCTGTCAAAGCAGACAAAGCCAGATAATACTTTTCCTGCTGCCTGTCTCCCAAACTACGGTAAAGCAGGGAACGGTGGTAAGTGACCAACGCATATTCCGGGGTATCGGGACGTATGCCCGCCAAACGGCTATCATTTATCTTCAAAGCCTCCTCCAATTGACCGGAGCCGGCGGCTTTCATCTCTTTACGTTCCAGGTAGAGGGCGGAGGCAGGAGAAAGCACCTGTATCAGAGAGTCTCCATAAGCGACAGACAAACCGTAATAACGGCTACGTCGGAAGGTATCCTGCGTATACGCTCCCAATTCATTGTATAAATGACGGTAACATTCATAATAATCGGGTAACAAACGGGGAGAAAGCTTAGAGGGTTTTATCTTTTCCAGATCTTCGGAAGCTTCTTTATACATACCTGCTGCTGACATCAGATGCGCCCTCCGGATACGGGTTTCATCTGCCGCATCCTGCTCACCGCGCTGTTGCGCCCAGCGCAGGTTACGGCTCAGATAGTAAAGGGCGGAGTCGCAGATGTACGCTTTGTATTCCTGATACATTTCCGCATTCAGCCGGAAGAATTCCGGGGTTTCCGAACCGGTCTGTACCAATTGCTGCCTCAACGCCTCAATACGGGCTTCACGCACCGCCACATATTCTTCGTGCTTACCGATGGCTACGTCCAAAGCATCAGTCCAGCCATCCATTGCAGGAACATCGGCCGGAGCCGACATTCCGTGAATGCCAACTAAAGCCAGACCTAGAAATATCAGCAGTTTTATCTTCATAGGGGACAAATATAAAAAATTTGTTTCCTATATTTGCAGCATTAACCCCCAAATGTATTCTATAATGAAAAACTTAACACCTCAACGAGTGGCGGCGGTCGATGTATTCCGTGCGCTTACTATGTTCCTTATGCTCTTTGTAAATGATATCCCCGGTCTGAAAAACATCCCCCACTGGCTTAAACATGCCGAAATGCACGAAGACATGCTGGGTTTTTCCGACACAATCTTTCCCGCATTCCTCTTCTGTATGGGTATGTCCGTTTCCTTTGCTATCCAGAACCGCTATCGAAAGGGAGACACTACCTTGCAAGTGATCGCTCATATTTTCTGGCGCACGGTGGCTCTGATTGCCATGGGACTGTTCTCACTCAACTCCGGCGGCATAGAGGGCGGCATCTCCCATCAATGGTTCTGCATACTGATGGTTATAGGTTTCTTTCTGGTCTGGGCGGTCTATCCCAAGGCCGAAGGTTCAAAAAAGTACCTATTCATCGCAATGAAGGTGCTTGGTGTGGCCCTGCTGGCATTCCTCGTATTATATAAAGACTTAAACGGAAAACCTTTCCATCAGGGTTGGTGGGGCATTCTGGGACTTATCGGTTGGACCTATGTCGTATGTGCCGGTATTTATCTGTTTACCCGTGAAAGTCTGCGCAAAAATGTAATAGCATGGCTGGTAGTTATGCTGCTTGCAGTAATCAGTCATTCCAGTCTGATACCGCAAGAATACGGTTTACGCGTCATACTGCTGCCTTTCATCCCCAGCGATTGGACGTTGCACGCATTCGGTATGTCGGGTGTACTCACTTCGTTGCTGATGCAGAAATATGCTGACCGGGAACATCCGCGTAAGTTTATCACGATTCTTTGTGTATTGGATGTTGTCATGCTTGTCGCTGCACTCTGCTCGCATCCTCACTGGATTATTTCCAAGATACAGGCTACCCCGAGTTGGTTGTTTTATTGCCTGGCTGCATTCTTCCCGCTGTTCGGCTTGTTCTATTGGCTGACGGATGTGAAAGGCAAAACGCCCTGGTTCGATATTATCAAACCTGCCGGAACAGCTACACTGACATGCTATATCCTTCCTTACGTATGGTATGCTGTGCAGCAATTGCTGGGTTTGCATTATCCAGAGCTATTGAACGCCGGTGCTCCGGGCTTATTAAGATCGCTTATATTCTCCCTCATCATTGTCCAATTGACCGGACTGTTGGTGAAGGTTAAGATAAAACTGAAGGTATAAAGGATTTCAGGTGCGGATTACGCGGACTACACGGATTCTCAAAGAATCGGAAAGGAATAATTTCCGTGTAATTCGCGTAATCCGCGCCTAAAAGAAAAACAGAAAGGATTATGTTGAAAATAGAAACCCCAAACAACGAAGACAAAGTACTGCTACATTCCTGTTGCGCACCTTGCTCTTCTGCTATTATCGAATGTCTGCTCGCCAACAACATTCGTCCCACCGTATTTTATTATAACCCCAACATCTATCCTCAGGCAGAATACGATATCCGAAAAGCCGAAGCTATCCGTTATGTAAAAGCCCTCGGACTTGATTTCATCGATGGAGATTACGACTATCAGCTTTGGCGCAGTTCCATGTCAGGGATGGAAGATGAGCCTGAACGTGGGGGGCGTTGTCTGCAATGTTTCACTCTTCGCCTGACGGAAACAGCCCGCTATGCCGCAGAGCATGGTTTCACGCTATTCACCACTACCCTTGCCTCTTCCCGCTGGAAAAGTCTCGACCAGATTAATCTGGCAGGCCGTCGCGCTGCCGCTCTCTATCCCGGCACCATCTTCTGGGAGCAAAACTGGCGGAAAGGAGGATTACAGGACCGCCGAAATCAACTTCTTAAAGAGCATGACTTCTACAATCAACAATATTGCGGTTGCGAGTTCAGTATGCGGAGGCTTGAAAAGAAAGAATAAAAACATCCGATCACAACTTATATTTCTCCATCAGTGACTTCACTGCATCTTTTTTAAAGTGATACTGAAAGAGCACGGGATTATAGTTCCCCTCGCATTGATTTATCCCCAAGCTACATTGAACTCACGGGACAACCTCGTCTAAGCTCAAATAGAATATATCGTCAGCTTTCGGTCTTGTTACGTACAGCCTGTTTCTCACCGTATCCAAAAACATTTTATCAATGTCATAATCCGTTTCCACCTTCTGCACCAGCCTGCCATGCCAGTCAAAAACATGAATCGTATTAATATATGGAATTTCAGACATTCCCCATCTATCCTTTCCCCAATACAACGCATATATATAATTATCGTCAGCCTGTACTTCTACATAATAGTTCTTTATATTTTTCTTTTCCCGGAGAGCCGAAAAGCTTTCTCCGCCTTCCATACGATATCCTACAACCTGTCCTGTTTCAAAGTCCAGTATATTCAATTGTGGAAGATGCCCCATCACTTGCACTGCTTTAGTCCCATCAGGCTTAAAGGCGTCGGCCGAAGCAAAGTAAGCCTCTGAAATAAGAGACGCTTCTCCTTCTTTTATCGCCTGCTTATAAATAGAATAATTCTTCAATGCCTCATTTGTATTCAGCGTCCGCTTTTGATAAAACAGCAAAGTGGCCTCATCATCACTTAAAGGCACGGGGTCCACTCTGGCAAGCAGGGTGTTATCATCCTGAAGATACATCTCATTATAGCACGCTCCCCTATTCTCATCCCTCCAGGCAAACGGAATCACTCTATCCATAATCGTAGTACCCCGTGCGATGGATTGAGTTATATTCCAAACAAATAATTTTTCTTCATTAGGAGCGAACAGCAAAGTCTTCAGCTCATTTTCCCGCTCAAAGAATTGAGAAATAGGACCAACTGCGGTGGCCTCTTCAGGGCCACCTCCCTTGTTACAAAAAGTACCGATCTCTTCTCCCGTATTTATATTGAATATATTGTAGAAGCGATCCGGCAATTTAGGATTCATAAAAAACATGAGAGAATCATATACGGCAATATATCCGAAATTTGCCCCATCCAGAAAAACCGGCTTTAAGGCTACTTTCTTCGTTTCCTTGCCACTGTCTTTAATCGTTTGTATTTCTCCATTAAAAAACAGGCTGTCATCATGCTTCTCATGGCAACCAATGCAAACGTTCAACGCCCACATCAAGCTAATTAATTTTCCAATTTTTCTCATATTGTTTCTTATGTTTGAGTTCAACTTTTCATCATTTTGGATCTCTCGCTATTTTCCGGTTCTTTGGGTTTCATCCGCATGACAAAGGAAACCTTTTTTTATTAATTTCAGATGATAGATCATTCGAAATATCCCGCGAATAACAATGCAAGTACATTATATTTGCTGTATATACCGGTCCAGGCTATCCGTAGCAGATAAGGACAATTTATTCTTTATGCGCTGTTTGGTTTTCAATACCGACTGGGAAGTAATATTGAAAAGAGCTGCAACAGCCTTGTTACAGAGTCGGGCACGCACCAGATAACACAACTTTAATTCCTGAGGTCCTAAACAGTAATCAACCAACTCTTCCGACAGGCAGTTCCCATAAAACCAATCGATAACGGTAAACAGATTTTGCCATTCGGTATCATCCCTGACAATGCCATAAGACGGATGCTGATGAAGTCGTAACAACTGGCTCATGGCCAATAATAAAGAAGATGAGCAATCTGCCAATACTGATGCTTCCTGATAGTTTTTCAGTTGTTTTGTCAGTTGCTTATTTCTGAACAATAAGCAAGCATTCCAATTATCACTGTAAGTTTCCATATACATCTCTTGTTTTTATAATATTTTCCTAAATACTTTTACGGTTCCTTTGCCAATTACTTTTCCAGCTCCTTTGCTATTTCCTCTACCTCTCTGCGCATCTCCTCAATGGCCGTAGAATGAATTTTAGGCGCTTTCATCAGCACTATTCGTTTCATCTCCTCAAACTTCTCCCTATTCAGAAATTCCGGTTCGGCATATAGTTTCGCCAGCAAATAGTAAGGATAAATCCGCCCGGGCAAACGATGAACCGAAGCCAGAAGAAGTTCCTCTGCCCAATGGTAGCAGCGCAGTGCCTGATAATTCTTGCCAATGACATTCAGTATCATCGGATCAGCGCAATATACCAGAGCCTTATCCAGATATTTATTAGACTCATTATAAAACCCCGCCTTATGAAGGCTATGCCCATATTCAAACAAGAATGTCCCTTTCTCCCTCAGTTGCGGATAGAGCTTATCATAAGCCGCATTTGCCGCTGTATAGGCTCCCGCATGATAAAGCATACGGACATTCACCCAGTCCCGACAAGCATCCTTTTCCCGTTGCCACTTGCCATGAAAACCGCCTGTCCATATAATAAGACAAGCGGATAAAACAACCGGTTTAGCTATTATATCTCCTATCCCACAAGCCAGCAACAAGCACACATAGGCTACAATGAAAGCAGGAAGATGCATAGGATAAGAAGAAAAAGAAAAAATAAGCAAAGCGATAATTGCACCACACACACCGTAGCGTCTGAACTGTGTCCCCGCCCATAAACAGGCAAGAGTAATCACTATCAGCATTATACAGATAACAGGTCCCTGTGTCAGAATCAATTCCAGATATTCATTAAATGCATATTCCGGACTTCCGGCCACCCTTTCCTCCCACCCGGCATAATCTCTCTGGGAAAAATAAGCTTCCTGCGCCTCACCATAAGCAAAAGCGAATCCCTTATCACATCCCCAGGGGTACTTGGTTATAGCCTGACAGGTTATTTTCCATAAAAACAAACGTCCCAGAGCAGAGTCCGGCTTCAGGAAGAAAGCTCCGGCACCTCCAACTATCAACACAAAAAGTATTCCTATCCCATAAGAGATATATCGTTTTTTATACCTTCTCCATAATATATTCCATTTATACCTATCCCGATGCATGTATATCACCCACACGCAACCTATCATGGCAGCCACCCAGGCCGAACGGCTCATTGTAGCCGGTAATACACAAAGAATCAGTACTCCCACTACTCCCGCCGCCACTTTCTCCAACTTTAAAGAAGCGCTCATCCACTTCCATGCTCCGAATTGCATATAATGATGCAGGCAGATTGGCAACACCATCGCCAAATATCCGGCATACGGACCGGGATTAAAAAAAGAACCGGTAAGTGCATAACGAAAATGACCGGAAGCAGAAAAGCCATACAACTGACGTAGTCCCCAAACAGCTTCAATTCCTCCAAGAAGTATCAGACTCCATGATACACAAGCGAAAAAAGACGAAAAGGATAACATCTTCTTCCTAGAAGAACCATAGAAAAGTTGAAGCAGACAGGCTGCAACAATACAACCGGCTGAAAACAATACAGCCTTTCCAAGCCACACCCACTGCCCGATAGTTTCTCCGGCAAGAAGTTCAGGTGTTGTTACACAGACCAGGCTCAGTGGAGAGCAAACAGCAAGAAAATGTAACAACACAACGGCTGTATCTTTTATTTTATGTATCCATATCTTTATTCTATTCTCTTCCATATTCTATCCCATCTTATCCTATCCTTCTCCCTATCTACCGACTTCCATATCCTGACAGCCTTGCCCACGATTAGAGGTTCCGGCAACAGTCCCCAATAGCGGGAATCCTGAGAGTTCATCACTTTATCTCCTGTAACAAAGTAATAATTCTCTTTAAAGCGATAAGCATATATCACACTGTCATTCAGTAAAATGGTATCTCCACGCAAGAAGAGTTTCTTCTTTTGTTCCCACTCTATTGCATTCTTATAGAAAGCGGCATGTTCAGGATTCATTTCCACTTCATCCCCTTTAGCGGGAAGATACAAAGGACCGAAATTCATAATATCCCAGTTTACCAATTCATTATAAGGATAACCACTCATGACAATTCCCCAATCCCTTTCTCTCCCATTCTCTATGATACGCCTCAACCCATCCTGAGAATCTACGTTTCCTAACGGCATATTACAACCGCGCACTTTATAATGCGCCTGACTTATTTCAAATGTATCGCCCGGTAATGCCACACAACGCTTCACATAATAAGTCATTAAATTCAGGCCGATACTGTCCCACCGGGCCGGATAAGGAAAATTGAAAACCAATACATCGTTTCTCTTAATCTTGCCTAACCCCGGCAAGCGGGAAATCCTAACTTCTTTTCCTTCTGCGGCATCCCAGATGTTGAAGATACGGGCACCCATCACCCACTTATTCACCAGAATGTTATCCCCCGGAAGCAAAGCAGGCTCCATGGAGTCCGAAGGAATCTTGAAAGTGGCAATACAGGTTACTTGAAGTAATACCCACAGAGCCACTAATCCACAGCCTATCAAAAACAAGTTTAACAACTTGTCGACAAACCAAGAGAGTTTTCTTTTTTTACGAAATAGCTTCATTCAAATTACAATATAGCTTTATTTTATCAAACCATAATAAACTAAAAAGTAAACTTCAAGAAACCGTCCTCAAAAAATTCACTGTTATACCCATAAATAATTCTATTCTCTTCGTCCACATCAAAAGCCCCCGGCATAATATCCAAAATATATTTAGCTATGGAATGACCGGAGTAATCAAAAACTTCTATAATGCATTCTTTTTTCTTTCCTTGACCTCTTGCATAGAAATAGCGCTTACCCGCGACCAATTCATCATAATAAAACAGACTATTTTCTATATCACCAATTACTATACGTGGAGTAATATTATCCCCTACAAGCCTTTTACAAAGTTTCATGCTATCCACACTATAAAAATCAATCTGTTTCTTGTACACATATGCATAAATAATCAGAGAGTCATTTGCAATCATAATTCCACTATTCTTATAATAGTATTTTTCAGGATGATCATCCGGCTCAAATAAAATCTGCCCTGCTTCCTGCCGGGTATTCAAATTAATTTTCTTTATGGCAAGTTTGTCTGTCTCATTATATATAGAGAGGGAATCTCTCACTATATGTCTATCATTAGGAATATCACTGGAGATAGGCAATTCGTATTTTTTTTCAAAGGAAAGATGGCACGTGTTATCCATCCTAAAACTCTTAAGAGAGAACTCTGTGTATCCTCCTATATAAACTTTATCGGTCAATGTTCTCCAAATTCTGGGATAAACTTGAAACTCATCTTCCGCTTGTCCTTTTACACCCCCTTTATAAATACACTTAAACTCAGGCAGAGAGTATTGGTACAGCATGGCATCATGATTTCTGCTGTCCGTAACCAATAGACTTTGCTTTTTCAGTACCATCTGCTCTGGATTTATAATCTCATCTACTCTTATTCTCTCTGCATAAAGTAACTTTTCCTCAGGAAATGGTTCCATATCTTGTTGCAACTTTTGTTCTGTACATGCCATTAATGTGATACAGAACAATAAAAAACAAACACGCTTCATACAATAAATATTTATATTGTTTTATTCTCAACACACTATGCACATTTCACATCATCATACTTCTCGCGACAATCAATACAGGCAATCAACAGCATCATGAGACATGATATACATTCAATTCTTTTCATAAATAAACAAGTAAAAAAACACTCTTAAAGACAAAAGGTACTTACAATAGTAATCATATTACTCAGAAAACTAAAAATAGGTTATATCTCTTTCAAAGAGGGTTGCCCTGTTTAGCCTTCTATCATTTTGCGTCCCCGGTTATCCTCAATAAGATAGGAGAAGAATCTGCATTACAATACACTTTTATGATTTTATCAAAACGCCCCGGTTGCTCAGCCATATATGTCACCGATAAAGCGACAGAATCCTTAGGACGAACCGGTTCCTTTGAATAACCGACCGTAGTACAGTCACAGGAGGTTAGCACATCATTTATCACTAAAAGCCGCTCACCTGTATTCTCAAGAATGAACTCTACCGTTTGTTCTTGCTGCCAATCAAAAGCACCCAAAGACAAGTCAGTGCTTTTTATATTGACCTTTGTTCTTATTCCCTCACTCTCGGAAGCTGTCTTCCCTTGAATTATATTCATATATAAATCTTTTATTTTAGGATTATGAACAGGATTCCCAATAGCTATTATCTTATTGCTTTTATCTAACAGGAAAGTTTGAAAGGTTATATCAGAGGGAAAACGATTCAAACGATAAAACTCATTTTTTTCATCCCAATATACAGGATAAACAAAATTAAAACGATGAAAAATATCATTTAACTCATTCTTACGTTCCGAATAAAAATAAAATAAAAAAGAAACACGTCCCTTTGCCAATGAGTCAACCTCATGCATCAACTCCATCCAACGATGTAATTTCAATTTACAACTAGTACATCCCACAGAATCCGTATAAACAACAACTTTATATTCTGGATTTTCTTCCATCATAAAAGTATCTTTCCCTAAGACAGTGGTATAACTCTCTGTTGGAAAAAGAATTTCTTTTCCATTCCATTCTTTTACTAATTCTAGAACCTCCTTTTTTTCAGAGTTTCCACAACCAATAAAGCATAAAGCAATCCATATACATATTAAAGACTTCATATCATATTTCTACCTTCCAAAGAACTTATATCTGCATTTTCAAAATTATCTTGTCCATATGCCACAGAATCTATCTAACTATTGGCATATTCACTTTTCATTTCAATCAATTTCTTTCAAAGAAAGAATCATCTTTTCCATTTCCGGCAACCATTTATTCCATCCCAAAGTTGAAGATGATACAAAATCTATAAGATAAACATTTTTCTTTCCCTGAACATACCACTTTTTCATTCTCATATATATATTCTTGCCTGTTTCCAAATGTCTAACAGGCATACACACCAGTTCTACAGATTGCTTCACTTTCACAGAACCAGGCTTACCCCAAGTTACTGTACTATAATATTGGCTATCCACAAAACTCAAGCTATCCATTTTTTGTATTTTCTTATAATCCTTACAGCCCTTGAATTCTAAAACAGAAACTGAAACTCCCAGGTTGCAATCAGGACAAATCCTAGTCATGCATACCGTTTCATGCCCTGCTATTTTCCGTCTCATCGGCTCTTTACTAATCTGTTCACTTGTACAAAGTTTCCAGTCTGCCATCATATCAATGCTATAAGTATCACCCTTCATTTTCACATAAGAAACCTGTTGCCCATTAACATGGACACCGTAAATAAGCCCAATCAAAAGAAGGACCAGTTCTTTTATCCTTTGCATGCCCATCATTATCTAATTCGCTACAGTTCAAATTTATAAATAGAATTCTCATCTTCCACGAACACACCATAGAAAGTCCCATTCTGTTCGTCCACAATGAAGGAACTTATATAACGGTCTAATTGATATCGCTTCAACGGGTGACCTTCCCAGTCAAAAAGTTGGATGCTGGGATTGCTAACCTTATTACTTATCTCATTTACTGTCATATCCAAATTTAAAGTGTAGATATAGCGATCAGTAGCATAAAGGGCTATCGGATGAATATACCTATTCTCATCCTTTACATCAGGTAGTTCTTGACATGGAAGAATATCTAAAACATTGTCCGTTTTCAGTTCACCATTAGCATTATAAATACGATATCTGCGTAAATGTTGGTAGAAAACAGCTACACAAGTTCCATCAGGCTTAGCTGCCAACAAACTATTATAAGCCTGATTACGCGCCAACGCATCTTTAAACCTAGGTTTTACCTCTTCAGGATACACACCTAATTCTTCATAGTTCCCATCAGGATAAAGAAACCTCAATTCATACTCCGAACCATACTCTGTATTGCAACAATATAAAGAATCTTTCAACTCCATCAAGCCATTGAAATATTGAAATTGATAAGGCATGTCCGTAGAAGTTATATGAGGTTCTGAATTTTCCCAATTTATAGCTTTCAACTTATTTAAATCACTTAATATAAAGCCAGATTCCGTATAGCTAACAGCCTGTATCGAAGGTAAATGGAAATCATTAGGTCCTTCCCCTTTTATTCCAAATTGCCCTTGATACTCAAGCTCAGGCATACTAAACACTTGAAATAAAGTATCTGTTTTCTCATTCAATACAATCAATCTATCTTTCAGAAGAAAAAGATTCCGAGGATAAAGCAAAACAGGAGGGACCTCTATTTTTGTACTTTTTACAGATATAGTTTGTTCAAAACCACTATACCTATTAATTTCCACTCTTTTATGGGAACATCCACAAAGTAAAACCAAAGTCAAAAACAAAACAATATTTTTTAATATCATACCTTCATTTATTTAATATAGATGGTTAAAACTCCAGATTTATTATTTAAATCATTCTCATTTTAACCATCTCTGATCATGCATTATAAAAATTAGTTTCTATAGCAAAAACGACTGATATCAAAGTTGCGCCTTTTTTCTAGTTACTACCACAACCAGTCTGTTTTAATTAGGTAGAAAATAACATTCCATAATTCACGCAAATCATATTTTCTTGATAACTTACCATTATATTTCATCTAAATTCGCACAATACATAATTATCTGAAGTTTGGTAACTAAAAATAATCATTTTGGCGGAAAGAGGAAACACTCTTTTTATTTTAAACTACAAAATTTAAACAGCTTCTAATTATATCTTTTCAAGAAAGAAGGTTCTCTTTCCATTTCCGATACACTTATTTCTATGTTTGTTCCTTTTTATAGCAAATGAAATCCGAAATAGATATAAAAATAGAATATTACAATTTATATCTTAACAAATAATCTTCATATTTTGCGTTAGTCGCATATATATATCCGTTCTCTTCATCAACAACAAAATAAAAGGGAATTATATCAAATGTATATTTGATTATCGGATTTCCACCATAATCATACACTTCTAAAGTCCTTTCAAAAAAATTATCATCAGATTCTTTATGTCCGACATATAGAGCATAGAAATATCTTTTTCCTGCGTAGATATTAAAATAGTGGTAAGTAACATCTTCAGTATCGTTAGTCACAACTTTAGAGTACTGTTTGCCATCATCAATTCTTTTGACTAATTTAAAATCACTCACAGCATAAATGTCTATTTGCTTTTTATATATATAAGGATGAATTACAAACGAATCATTTGTAGCAATAAATCCTCGATTGAAATAAAAATAAGGTTCGCTATTATCATCTTTTTTTAGCTCAATTTTATCTAACTCTGTCTTATTTTTCAAATCATATTTCGTAATAGAAAGTTGATTACTACTATAATATATAAATAAGGAATCATTTATAATATTCATGAAATTATATTCATCATACTTATCTAAGTTATATTCATCAACAAATAAAAAATTTCCGTCAGGCTCTAATACAATTTTTCTGATTGACATCGGAGAGTATCCTCTTATATATAAATAATCATTCTTCAATGTGTGACCAAACATAGGAAATGTTTGAATTTCATCTGGACCGTTTCCTTTTATTCCCGTGGCATTTGCGAATGCTAATGAAGGAGTTTTATATAGAAATAAAGTTGTGTCAGATTGCGAACTTGAAACAATGAAATAGTCTCCTGATTTTGTAACAAAATCAGGAGAAAACACTTCATTCACAAGAATCTTTTCAGCAAATAGCTTTTTACTTTCTTGGAAAACAGTTCCATCTACACAACATTGGGAACATGCGTTTAGCAGCCAAACTATTAGTAATATGTATATTAAATTATACTTCATCCAAATCTCAATTAAAGGTAATAATGTTAATTGTGCCTAATTTACGATCTATAAATTAAGCAAACAAACATCCGTTAATAAATCTTCAGCACACATATTATCGCATACAACGCCCTTGGCTCCACCAGTGCGTACATCTTATTGGCTTACAGTCTCCACAGTACGTTTTAGTTTCTACTGGCCTTCCGTCATCCACTTTTTCAACATTCGTATAACAATCCATTGGTTGCCCTCCACTTTCCCCTGAAGCTAGAGCCTCTACATTTGCCATAAAAACACATAAAGAATTACTCCTTTTGAAGCTATCGGCTACATTCATAGAAAATACCAACATAGCCACTAAGACTACACTACAATATAAATACTTTTTCATACTATCATATTTTTATTTAGAACATTCACTTGGATTAGACCATTTAGAAGCAGGTCTTGGTGTACAGTCGTCACACCATGTCTTATCTTCCATAGGAGCACCTTGATGACCCTCCATCTTATTATAACAAGTAATACGTTGTCCTCCACCAGACTCGCCATTATTAGCCAAGGCTTCAATATTAGCCAACATTAAATTAGAAACATTTGGCGTTGAAAACTTCTGATTACAAAACACTGAAATCATTACTATGAAAGCAATCAAACAAAATAAAATATTTTTTTTCATTGTGTAATTTATTATATTATTCCTAACAGGAAAGTTATTTTTACCATTAACTAATTGTATCTGCACTAAGACCAGAATTTCACTATAATTCGTATTTATCATTTCAACGAATAAACTAGTATGTTACCTGTTTAGTATATATCTTTTGCCTTGACCTCCTTTTTTATATATTATGGGACAAATGATTCGTATTTGCATATTACCACTTATTTCTTCATCAATATACAAGAAGCTGCATCATTAACAACATATTAGTACGAGTCTTCAAGGCTATAACCGGTTGCCACAATTTTAACTTTCTCATGATTTATCGGACAATCAACTGTCCCAGAACCTACACAATGCATAGGAACATGACTTTCTCCTCCCGCCAATGCTTCAATATTTTCCATTAGCAAAGCACTTTCAATCTTTTCCTCATGAAAAGAGCCATAGCAGACCATCGTCATTACCAGAAGTGACATACCTGCAAGCAAAACTTTCTTTTTCATATTTTTCATTTAAACAATAATTCCATTTGATTCCTCACAAAGGTAGCAGGCCAAAGAGCATAAAAACAAATATAACGTCTGACAAAACCTGTCAGACATTCAATTTGATGAATTTGATAGGTTTTGTAAGATTATGTTAGATTTTCACTAATTCTACAAAACATCATCCAACGGTGTCTTTTCTTCGATGGAATGGGCTATTTTCAACTGATACTTCGAATTTCCGCTGATAACTGATATTTGCGATGACATTTCAGCCAAAGAAGAGCGAAGCCGTCCTACAACAGTATGTACCCGTTCAGAACGTCCACTGCCATCCGGCCATAACAACAGGCAAATATCCGATATAGACATACAATACCCGTCAGCCTCTAAAAGCCCAAGTAATAAAGCGGAAACCTGTGGCAATAAACTCTTTATTTGATTTCCCTTCTTCAACAGTCTATCTGCCGGATCAAACAAAACATCATCTCCCAGTTGATAGATACAGGACACAGTTTCTTTCAAGACAACCACCAACTCTTCTTCCTCAGCAGCTACGCTTCCGAAATTATCATGTTCGCAAGCATCAACGGAGCGTCTGTTACAAACAGTCCAAATCCAGAAGAAAAACACAACGGACAACAAAAGAAAGAAGATTTCCATCCAGTCCCATAAAGTCATACTACGCCAATAACTAAAAGGCGACGCAAAAGCCGTCACCTCGACTTCACAGCGATAGCCTATGTAATAAGAGAACAAGCTATCTGATAGAGGCAGATAGCGAGTATCTTTTGCATAAGTCATAGATATATTCTCCGATAAATCAGTGACTGAAACACGTATATTGCCAGTACCAGAGATACCGTTTTTAACCAAAATACTATCCCACAGCATATTCAAAGAATCTGCCGCTAAAGGTTGTTCTTCCAATATAACACTGTCGAAAAGTCTCTCTGTAGGATTCTCCGCTATATTATTATAATGCTTATAGGCAGGTACAATATATTCTTTAGGGCCTTCTCCTACATCCATTGTAACTATCTTCGGGCTATCATCCTTAAAATCTCTTCTGCTATAGGAATGTGATACTATATACACATCTTCTTTTCCACGTTTCTCCATGCTATCTTCCAATACGCCGACAAGGGAAGTACGCATTTGCTCATTCCAGTTCCGCTCCTTCGTCAGATATCCATAAATAATATCTATTGATAAACACAAAGTTGCTGTCAATGATACTATCAGCAGAACTCTACCAAAAGCGTTTTTTCTATTCATAATCCAATTCTATTTTATGACTTATCATTATCTGCTACTACCAAAACACCTGTTCCCCATCCACATACTCAAATATCCGTTCATCTACCCCACCCGAATGATTCTTCAGATAAAGTAACGCCCCTTTAGGAACATTATAAACCAGTGAATCGGAATTAGCCACCGTAGTTCCCGCAGAAATCCAGCCTCCCTTTCCGGCATAGAAAAGCTCGTACTTATCACCTTTGCGAATAAAATTAACGCGATTTCGCGGAGTAAAGACTATCTTACCAACCGAAACAGGTTTTCCCAAATCAATTCCTGCCCAACCGCCATCCGGCTGATTATAATCAAAAGAAGTGTATGGGTCACCATCAAAGGCACTCATATACCAATGCCCCTTATCGCCCCCGAAACTTCCCGGTGTACCTATCACCCTTCCTTGCAACGGAACCATATCATTCGGATCCCTGTAAAACCCGACTTCCGAAACGTTGCAGTAGCTACCCGCAGGTCCGTAGTAGCGCAAATAGCGATACTCTTTCGGATTACTGACATAAACCACATTCTGAAGCCGTACGGGTTTCTCTTCAATCACAAACAAAGTATCTCTTGTCCGGAATCCCGCATCATTGCTGCCTTCGAATACCCCGCCCACCATACGGTCGATGAATGGTTCAATAAACAGGTTGAACTTATGAAGAATCGTAACCCGTTCCTCCCCCTCTCCGTTACCAAAATATCGGAAATAACTCAATTCCTTATGAGCCCAAAAAGGAACAGTCATGGGCACCAACTGCTTATCACGGTAAGAGGACAGACAAAAAACAGCGTTTCCATCGACATTTTCAAAACTTACCTGTCCATTCCTATACTTACTGACGGCTACCGGAACCCACTCCATGTGTGAAGGAAGACATAAATAGATAAGCTCATCCCGCTCCGGCCGGATAAGAAAGCGTGACTCAGGGATGCAGATCGTCTGTTCGCAATCAGAATAAATATCTGTCACGTCCAGCATCAACGGATAGCGGAAAGTAGGATGTATTTTCTCCGGCGGTTGGCTCATCATTTTCATCATGTCCCGGTTGATACTGAACATCCGGCGATAAACCTTTCCCCGGGGTGCGTCGTAAGTGTGCGATTGGATAAGAGGACCGGGATAGAGAAGCGAGCAGAAGAAAGCGTCGCAATGATCATCCGGTACGAAGTTCCAGTAATGGGGCACATTGTTATCACCACGCATCAGCATTTCATCACAACCACTCGGAATGCCCAGAGAGCGACAGATGTAAGTAAACGCATCCGCCAAATCTTCACAGTTACCGGACAGCCAGTCCGCAATTTCCGGCCCTGCGCTATGTTTGGCATAAGAATAAGAAACAAAACGGGGAGAACGTTTCTTCAAAGAATCCAGCAGTACATTCGCCACAATCCAGGGGAAAACACTCTCGGGTTTAAGACGAATGCTGTCCAACAGAGAATTATATTTATCGTAAAGCCGTTCGCGCCATTCCACCGGACATTCATCCCCTACGCGATAAGGAAGCACGTATTCACAAAAACTCTCAAAAGAAACCTTCTTGCCCCAAGGCTGTTCACGCCAGACTCTGAATGCCCAGTCTATATTGTGAACCAAATAGGCGGAATCCACCTCCCGAATATCATACTTCAACTCTGTCCTACCGAACTGTTCGCTCATTCTCCCACGGTTCAGGGAATCCGCAATCACTTCGGGCGACAAGGCCGTTTCATGAAGCATCTTGAAAAATTGTTTTTCATAATTCACCTCTTCGCCCGTATAGTAGTAATGATAGGGCATATTCTCGATCAGGAAACAGGCGGCCTTATACTTCAGCAAATCCACAGCATAGTGATTTAACACCTTTTCCAACTCCGCACGATTATCACCTGCCTGTATCAGTGCCGTCTCTAAATTCGTCTTGCCGCCACAAGCCATTACTGCGATGGAAAGGGCTATTATTGAAAGAATCTTCTTCATTGTCATCTTCTTTTTTGTGTTTTTATTCTCATTACCGAATAAGAGAAAGGAAGGAATTCGTAATCAAACAGCTCTCCAAACTCCCGAAATTCACTCTCACGCGGATAAATACGTTTAGGCTCCTCTGCCGTATTCTCGTCCATGCCGGTAGCGGCCGCCAATGTAAGCACATGTCCTTTCGCCTCAACCCGTGTGCCTCCCGCAAGATGGAACCTTACTTTATAAGGAGCATTTGCCGCATTAACCACCTTTACCACTGTCTCTCCCGCCTCTTCATCGTATCCGGCAGCATAAAACTGTCGGGGCATGACCGGCTTATAACCGACCACCAATCTCCCATTCACATAAAACTCCACACTCTCGGACGTACTCACCAATTTCACATCATACCAACGACTATTCTTCAGATGCCAAGGCAATATCTTGGTCACTACCTCACCCTTCATATCTTCGATATTAATGAAGCGGTTACCCCATCTTCCCACATTGACACAATATCCCTTTTTCCCGTTCGCCGATACACCATAATAGAGAAAAAAGCCCTCATTGCCTTTTGTGCGCCGTGCCTTGAACGTTAGTACATATTCATTCCCGATGAAATCGGGCAAAACGGCTCTGGTACACAGTTGTCTGGAAGTTTGCATCAATATGCCATCCCGCACTTTCCACTCCCCGCTATCGGCTCGGCAACAGGACACATCATAATGAATGTTTTTTCCATCCGCCTCTATCCGAATATCTTTAAACTCTACCTCCGTATCCCATGAACCAAGTCCTATCATGCCTTTTTCCATTCTGACAGGTGCTGGAGCACTTTGCGTTTTACTGATTTCTACGATGTAGGTCGGGGTATTCTCTATAGACATAGCTCGTGCATAGTCGGCGCTGAGTCTACTCTCATTATCATCCTTTACAATTAATGAGTCGAAGTCTATGCGAACCAGATCCCCGTTCCGCTCCATCCCCATGTGCCAGGCTACTTCGGCCAGCGTAGCCAGCATATTACCGCTATCGGCTTCACACACATATCCATGCGCATGGAGCAGAAATTTCCCGCGTGGTTCTTTGTCAAACATCGCAGAATTAGCAAAGAAGAACTCCGGACTTCTACGATAACAGGTGTCAATCACATTCTCAACAGGAATCGTTTCTATAGACATATTCTGATAAATATTTATATAAACTTCATCATCAACAGGAGGCGGACAACAAGAACTGAGCAGGATAGCTGATAAAATAAAAGTATTCCATACATGACTGTGCATTTTTCCTAATAGTATCATAATATAGGTTTTAAAGGTTTTGCCATTTCCACCAACAAAGTAAGCTATTTTTATCCACCTCTTAGGTATACAATCAAACCAATAAGGGGATAAAAACGTGTCTTACCTGCACAAATCATGCTCCTTCTTCTCTCATTAATACCAATAAACCTCCCCATTCTCATATACAAAAGGACGTACATGTTTCCGCTCCTTTTGAGAAGAAGGTCTGATCAACCACAATGCATTTTTAGGAACATCTGTAAAATGCAGAGGCTTCCCTCCTTTACCACTCGTAATAACCTGCCAGCCATTCTGCCATATGCAAAGTTCATAAATTTCATCTTCCTTATACTCCACATCCAGATAAGGGCAAAAACTCACCTCAGACAACAGGCAGCATTCCCCTAAATCCAAATCTACATAATCTGTATCAAGCGGCCTTCTATAACCTGTAGAAGACCATGCATCAAATATATTATCAGCTGGTTCCCCTTTGAAAGACAAAGGCAATGATGTCATCCAACGAACACTCTTCACAAGCTCCTTGCCTGAAAAAGTTTCTTTATAGAATTTCAAATCGCCAAGTGCCACCCCTTTTGCGGGCAACATCATCCGTACATAACGTACCGAATCTTTGGATTGCACTTGCAGTCGTTGGCTATTCAATTCTATTTGTTCCGGAAATACACACAAAGTATCTCCCCATCTACCATAAACCTTCCCTCCCTTAAGTACTGTTCCGGTTATGATCCCGTTATTATACCTGTTTAATGGATAAGCCAGTACTCCTGTATACTGTGTAGTCACCATTTCTTCCCGTGTGTCCTCCGGATAAAGTATTCGCACCTTTCCATCTTTCTGTACCAATACAGGATCAGCCGCCACTACCATCTCCCCGTTCATACAGTACATGGGCAAATAAACAATGTCTTTCCCCATTCCCGAAAACAACGCCACATCCCCGGTTATTTTTCCCCAATGAACAGGTTTCCAGTTATTATAATTCCATACGCACAGATACGCATACTTCGTGCCGGAAGGCATCTTACGCAGCTTTATCCTCACATTCACCGTATCAAAATACTCATGCGAAACATCTTTCTTCTTTAAACTTCTGAAGGCTTCAGGTATATCCTTAGCAGGCACTCCATCTGCCAGCGGCCCTTCCATATAATATCGGTATGTCTTCCTGAAAACCTTAGGCAGACGGAAGCGTCCCCAGTATTTATGATAATCCATATTGCTGTAAAGGCGCTTATACTGCCACAAGTCCTGTTCCCAAAAGGGATTAAAAGGATGAATATCCCCCTCTTCAATCAATACACTCCACGAATGAGAACTTCCCCTATTGGCCCATGCAGGAACGATGTCAGTAGCAGCCGCTATACCTAAAGAAGAAAACAACAATGCGTTATGCCAACATTTGTGCGTGCAAAGTCCGTGACGTAACTTCTCTAACGTAACAACATCCCATATAGGAATACCGGTAGCATGAAATCCCGAATGCCCTATATAACTATACAATCGCAACAGAGAATCCGCTTCTTCTATCATATTTTTTCCGGGATTGGCAAAAAACTGTCCGTGATGCCTACTGTAGAATACCTGGCGTGCACTATCCACCAACAAACCGTTTTCCTGGCGATAAGGCAGAATGTAATCACAAAAAGTTTCAAAAGAATAGTTTCGGGTATAGACATTCTCTTTCCATACCCGAAATGCCTGCTCAATTTCCGTTATTAACCGGGAAGCTTTAATGGTCTTAATATCAATACACATATCCTTTTTCAGCTTTTCATTATTATAGCTGGAATATGCATTCCACAAACTGTCTATCTGCCTTCCCCAGTCTTTACCCCTGGGATACTGGTCGTATATAGACAGAGAATCATAATCGTAGGTATGCGACAATGAATCATACATTTGGTAGAAAGGCTGGCAAGCTGCCACAATTTCTTCGTCCACGGCAAAAGCTCCCGACATATTCTCTATAAGAAAACAAGCCGCTTTATACTTCAAACTATCTCCCCTGAAGTAATCCAAAACCAATTCTAACTCTTTCCGGTTATCCCCGGAAGCTGCTAATGCGCGTTCTAACGAACTTTCTTGCCGACATGCGACGAGAAAAATCAATACCAGATATAAGGTAAACCTCAAGTTGCTCATTACTTTTTTAATATCTATGTTTTATTAAAGAGTTCTATTGAGACCTTTCACGAAAGGCATAGTGTTTTATTTCATAAACATAAACCATAATAATCACAAATATAATAAATAATATTATTATATATTCAATAAATTATAAATATATGATTAAACATTCAGATTATACATTTAATAAATTCATATTACAAGCAATAGATTTTAAATACAACATCAATATTTTACGAATTCACATTTAAAAATTAACTAACCGGAATTATCTTATAACAAGAGTGTTTCATTACAATACAAACCCTATCTAAACCATATCCGGGATGCACTTGCTCCGTAGCTTCTCCACTCACAGGTACCTCTGACCGAAGAAAGTACGGCCTTGGTACGGAGCAAGTGCATTCCGGGTGTAACGGAGACAGGTCATAATACAATGAAGAAGATCAAAGAGTTATCTACGCAAAATGACGCAAATGAACGCAAAAATCACAGGAAGCGGGTTGAAGAGATTTATTTTCCATATATTTGCGCAGTGACAGAAACAAGTAATTAAAAACACGATATCATGGGAATTATCAACCAGGGCATTCTCGGAGGTTTCTCCGGTAAAGTGGGACCGATAGTAGGGTTCCGCTGGAAATCAAACTACTATATACGCGCACGGGCCGCCAAAGTCAGCAATCCGCGTTCAACTCCGCTATGTCCTACACACTGAAAAGAGCCGTGACTGGCAGTGGAAAAGAAATCAAAATAGATTTTGACCGGGCATTGGTTTCTATGGGAACCCTGATGCCGGTATTCGAAGGTACAGCCACACAAGACGGAAATAAGGTGCACTTTAAATGGCAGGACAACATTGGCATGGGAAATGCAGAAGATACGGACATAGCCATGTTATTAGTATATAACAAAGACGAAGAAACAGCTGTTTACGATACGGAAGCCACCCTACGTTCCGCCCGACATGCAGAACTTCAACTTCCTTCCGACTGGCAGGACGATGAATTGATAGCCTACCTCAGTTTTCGCAGCGCCGACGGGAGTTGCGTGGCCAATAGCATTCGCCTGACGGTAACAGTAGACAAAACAGACTTACCTGCACCGGACCAGGAGGCTTCCGCCTTATGTACTTCATCAGATCTGATTCCGCTTTATCCAAAACCTAAACAGCCGGTCATTAATAACGTATCCGTCAAGGATCTTACCTACTATACCCTTACCGGAAAGCCCTTTCAGGGCAGACTGTACGGAACTGGGTGATTTCAGATGATATCTTCGCACAAACTCACCGGAAGTCACATTGACAGCAACATTTTCGGCAGCTATCGCACGGAGTATCTCACGCTGGCGCTCCGTTAAATCCGCAAAGATGGACTGATAGATAGGTACCTATGATAAAGGGATTCACTTGTATACTCTTCATGATTATCCTGCTTTAGATTATTGCAAATTATAATAATTATATTCATAATAATCATTCTAACTTGCTACGAAACTTTTGGAAATGCGGAAAGTTATTGCTACATATAAACATCTGCTTATAAACAAAATAACTAATCCATTTTTGATTTATGGCTACGCCGGGCCAGATTATTTTTGTGCTCGGAAAGAGGATACACAAAATCCCATTAAGTAAACGACAATCAGCGATAAATTAACGTTGACAGATAATCTTCTGCAAACATCTCATTCGCCACTTCCAGCAAAATCTCCGGAGTAATTTGTTCAATACGTTGATAAACCGCTTCGGAACTTTCATACTTATTATAGTGCAGGAAAGTCTTCGCCATGCCGAGAGCATTGTTCTCATTATTATCCGAAGCCACACCTATTTGTCCGATGAGTTGCTTCTTCGCAGCTGCGAGTTGTAACGAAGTCATCTTTGTATCACGCAGATTTTTAAGCTCTTTCATCACCAGACGCATACAAGTATCCACATCATCGGGATCGCAACCAAAATAAGTGCAGAAAACCCCGGTATCCGTATAAGAAGTCAGGTTAGACTCTACATTATAGACAAGGCCGCGACGCTCACGCAGAGAAACATTCAAGCGACTGTTCATACCGGGCCCGCCAAGAATATTATTCAATAGATAGAGCGCGGTACGCTTATCATCGTACGCATTATAGCCACGGCTGCCTATCATCACATGAGCCTGATGCGTATCCTTATGCACCACCAGTTTTTCGGGCGTATAAAGAGACGGCGGAGTACGACGGTTATCCACCGTCACCGCCGGAACATCGGCAAGCAGTTTCTCTGCCAAACGAATGATTTGCTTGAAATACAGGTTTCCCCACACAAAGAACACCATATTCCCCGGATGATAGAAACGGGAAGTAAACGCAGCGGCATCTTCGCTGTGAAAGGTCTTCAGCAGCTCAGGATTCCCCAGGATATTGCGTCCCAACGGATGTCCCCGGAAGATTAAATCCTCAAAATCATCGAAAATAAGTTCGGAAGGGGTGTCTTCATAAGATTGGATCTCATCAATAATCACTTCCGTTTCCTTTTCAATCTCACGTTGCGGAAAAGTAGAGTGAAAGACAATATCCGCCAATAACTCGAACGCACGGCCGAAATGTTCGGTAAGAAAAGCAGAGTAGATCACTGTTTCCTCCTTGTTGGTATAAGCATTCAGGTCACCGCCCACATTCTCCATACGGTTGAGTATATGCCAGGCTTTCCTCTTCTGAGTACCCTTAAAAATAAGATGTTCCACAAAATGCGCCATGCCCTGTTCATTCTCCAGTTCATCACGGGTTCCGGCATCAACTGCAAAACCACAGTAAGCCACATCGGAAAATGACGGCTGGTGAATAATACGCAAACCATTGGCAAGAGTATATTGATGGTGTCCCAACAAGGGTAATAGTGCTAACTTCTTCATTCTGACGTTTGAAACTAATTGAGGGCGCAAAGATAGCGCAATTTGACGAGGTCCCCTTATCTTCGCAAAGCAAAAATACAATAAAACTTATTGCCATTTATGGAAAATTGCAGATATTTGTAGGCTATAACCTAACTACTAACAAAAATAGTATAATGATTGAATCCATTCAAGAGCTTTTGCAGAAAGAGGCACAAGCCGTACTGAACATCCCCGTGACAGACGCTTACGAGCGTGCGGTAGAACTTATCGTGGAACAGATTCACCGGCGGAAAGGGAAACTGGTGACCTCAGGTATGGGAAAAGCCGGACAGATTGCCATGAACATTGCTACGACATTCTGTTCCACAGGTATTCCTTCCGTATTTCTGCACCCCAGCGAAGCACAACACGGAGACTTGGGCATCTTGCAGGAGAACGACCTGCTGTTGCTGATTTCCAATTCCGGTAAGACGCGTGAAATCGTTGAACTTACACAATTGGCTCATAATCTGAACCCAGACCTCAAGTTTATTGTTATTACCGGAAATCCGGATAGTCCGTTGGCACACGAGTCCGATGTATGCCTCAGCACAGGAAAACCAAAGGAAGTTTGTGCTTTAGGTATGACTCCCACCACTTCGACCACTGTGATGACCGTTATTGGCGACATCCTTGTGGTACAAGTCATGAAACAGACAGGATTTACTATTGGAGACTACTCCAAACGCCATCACGGTGGCTATTTGGGTGAAAAATCAAGAAAATTATGCGAAAAGTAATTGGTATAGGAGAAACGATTCTTGACATCATTTTCCGCAACGGCCAGCCGACAGCTGCCGTACCGGGCGGTTCAGTATTCAATGGCGTCGTGTCATTGGCACGGGCAGGCGTTCCCGTCAGCTTTATCAGTGAGACAGGAAACGACCGGGTAGGTAATACAATCCTGCAATCCATGCGGGATAGCGGCATGTCTACTGACTATGTCAACGTATTTCCCGATGGAAAATCCCCGGTATCACTGGCCTATCTCAACGAGAATGGTGATGCGGAATACATCTTCTACAAAGATTATCCCAAGCAACGGCTGGACGTGGTTTTCCCAAAACTGGAAGAAGACGACATCGTGGTTTTCGGCTCCTATTTTGCCCTGAATCCGGTGCTGCGCGAAAAGGTTCTGGATTTGCTGGAACAGGCACGCGAGAAGAAAGCAATCGTGTACTATGACCCCAACTTCCGGTCGTCGCACAAAAGCGAGGCTATCAAGCTGACGTCCACCATCATCGAAAATTTGGAATATGCCGACATTGTGCGCGGATCTATAGAAGACTTTTTCTATATGTACAATCAAAGAGAAGTGGACAAGGTATATAAAGACAAAATTCGTTTTTATTGCCCTAACTTCCTTTGTACTGCCGGAGCCAAAGAAATCTCACTACGCACGAATAGCATCACCAAAGAGTATCCTATTCCCCCATTGGAAGCAGTCAGCACTATTGGCGCAGGCGATAACTTTAATGCCGGTATTATTTATGGCTTATTGAAGTACGACGTGCGTTACTGTGATTTAGGACAGATAAGTGAGGACACCTGGGACAAGATTATCCGTTGCGGTATCGAGTTTGCGGCAGATGTATGCCGGAGTTTCAACAACTCTATATCACCGGAATTTGCCAAGCAGTTGCCTCCCGTTAACTAAATCCCCGTTAAAGGAGAAAAAACTCTGTGAAACTCTGTGCCCTGGAATAACAAAAGTCATCAGAATACATATCTTTGCAACAAAGCGAAGATAAGCTGCACCTCGGCATAAGAAATGAACAAGTTCATTTTATTCTGCTCTCGGTTTGCATTATCTTTGCATATATATGCTCAGACAAAAAAACTATGTATAGAAATCTGTTGAACTTGCTAACATGTGTATTGCTGCTACCGGCTTGTAGCGGCACAGCTCCTCATATTTCCATTGTTTGCGAAGAAAATAACGTTGGGAACAGTATCGTCAAATGGGAAATAGCCCCTCTCATCAAAGGGAACGTAAAGGTATATGCTTCGACTGATCCGAATAATATCCCCGAGGATTCTCCGGTAGCCATAGCAAACATTTCCGATCAGCGAATGACGATTGTCACCACAGACCCTACCAAGCGTTATTACTACACCCTCGTATTCAATGATAAATATCGCGTAAAGATTGCTACCCGCAATGTCAATATCCCCGGCATACAAAACTTCCGTGATATGGGTGGGTATCCGTCATACCCTACCAAAAAGAGGGTACGTTGGGGCATGCTCTATCGTTCTGCACAGATAGACAGTCTGGAATGCTACTCACGCAGGGAACTGAAGAATATAGGCATCAAGACCATCATCGATCTGCGCTCAGAATCGGAATTAAAAGGTCACACCCCACTGCAACAAGGATTTAATGTAATACATGTTCCTATAAAAACGGGAGATATGGAAGATATCCTGAAAGGCATTCAGGAACAGAAAATAAAAAGCGACACCGTCTACCGGATGGTGGAGCGAATGAACCGCGAATTGGTAATGCACTATCATAAAGAGTATCGCCAGATATTTGATATCTTGCTGAACAGTACCAATTACCCTGTCGTTATCCATTGCTCCTCCGGCAAAGGACGTACCGGCATTGCTTCGGCACTGATCCTCGCCTCCCTCGGCGTGAACAGCGACATCATTATGGAAGACTACCGCCTAAGCAACGATTACTTCAACATTCCCAGCGCTTCCAGTTATGCCTACAACCTGCCCACACGCTCGCAAGAGGCCATTACGACCATCTATTCGGCAAGGGAAGATTTCCTGAACGCCGCCAAGGAGGAAATAGAGCGTCGGTACGGTGATGTAGACACGTATCTGCAAAGAGCTATCGGACTCACCAAAGAAGAAATAAAGAAGCTGCAAAGCATTCTGCTAGTGAAAAACGATTAGTAATAAAAAAATAGCCCTGTTATTCAATTTTATCGCTGATAACTAATCACTAATCACTAAATTTGTTCTATCTTTGTGCCCGAATATAAAGATATACAAAGATTTAATGAAGAATTTTGAAGAGCTCGGTCTGTCGCCGGAGATACGCCGCGCCATTGAAGAAATGGGATATGAGTGTCCCATGCCGGTACAAGAGGAAGTGATTCCTTACCTTTTAGGAGAAAATAATGATGTTGTAGCACTTGCACAAACAGGAACGGGGAAAACCGCCGCATTCGGCTTACCACTTATCCAGAAAATTAATGTAAAGAACCGGATTCCACAATCCCTTATACTTTGCCCTACACGCGAACTTTGCTTGCAGATTGCAGGTGATCTGAATGATTATTCCAAATACATCACCGGATTGAGGGTATTGCCTGTATATGGTGGTTCATCCATAGACAGCCAGATACGCGCCCTGAAACAGGGTGTACATATCATTGTCGCCACCCCGGGACGCTTGCTCGACCTGATGGAGCGCAAAACGGTATCCCTCACCACCATCCAGAACGTAGTGATGGACGAGGCTGACGAAATGCTGAACATGGGATTCACGGACAGCATCAACGCCATTCTTGCCGATGTACCGCAAGAGCGTAACACCCTGTTATTCTCCGCCACTATGAGCCCGGAAATTGCACGCATTTCAAAGAAATATCTGCGTGACGCCAAAGAAATCACCATCGGACGGAAAAATGAAAGCACAAGCAATGTGAAGCATGTGGTTTTCACCGTTCATGCCAAAGATAAATACGCTGCCCTGAAACGCATCGTAGACTATTACCCGCAAATATATGGTATCATTTTCTGCCGTACACGAAAAGAAACGCAGGAGATTGCCGACAAGCTGATGCAGGACGGCTATAACGCTGACTCACTGCATGGAGAATTAAGCCAGGCACAACGTGATACCGTCATGCAGAAATTCCGTATCCGCAATCTGCAAATCCTGGTTGCCACGGACGTTGCCGCCCGCGGACTGGATGTGGACGATCTGACCCACGTCATCAATTATGGCTTGCCGGATGATACCGAAAGCTACACTCACCGTAGCGGACGTACAGGACGTGCCGGAAAGACAGGTACTTCCATCGCCATCATCAACCTGCGCGAGAAAGGTAAAATGCGTGAAATCGAACGGATTATCAGCAAGAAGTTTATTGTTGGTGAAATGCCTACCGGTAAACAGATTTGCGAGAAACAGCTGCTGAAAGTAATCGATGACCTGGAAAAGGTGAAGGTGAATGAGGAAGATATGGCTGATTTCATGCCTGAAATATACCGTAAACTGGACTGGTTGAGCAAAGAAGACCTGATCAAGCGTATGGTTTCTCATGAATTTAACCGCTTCTCAGAATATTACCGCAATCGCGAAGAAATAGAAATGCCTACCGACAGCCGTGGCGAACGCAACAGCAGAGGCGGCAGCGAACGCACCGGTGATCGCAACAGCCGCAAAGCAGATCCGGGATTCACCCGACTGTTCATCAATCTGGGTAAGATGGATAACTTCTTCCCAAATGAGCTGATAGGCCTACTGAACGGTAATACCCGCGGACGCGTGGAACTGGGACGCATTGACCTGATGAAGAACTTCTCATTCTTCGAAGTAGATGAGAAAGAGGCAGGTAATGTAGTGAAAGCCCTGAACCGTGCGAACTGGAACGGCCGAAAGGTATCTGTAGAAATTGCCGGCGAAGAAGGCAAGGAAGCTCCCAAAGGCAGACGTAAGAGTGAGGGCAACAACTACGGCAAGAAGGAATTTGAAGGCAAGAAACGCAGCTTCAAAGACGAAAAGCGTAGTGATGCATCTGGAAAACGTAGCGATGCCCCCAGAAAAAGTAGAAGTAAATCTGAAAGTGCTCCGGCTGACAAAAAGAAAAGTAAACCAAGCCGCGAAGAGCGTGGCTATACCGACGCCCGCGGCAAGAAAGACGATTGGAGACAATTCTTTCAAGGCGACAACAAGGAGTTCCGTGATAAAGAACCCGATTTCAGCGAAGAAGGCTGGGCAAGACGGGCACCTAAGAAGAAATGATTAATAGTGATTAGTGGTTAGTGATGAGTGATTAGTGCAACTGCTAATTACTCATCACTAACCACTAATCACTTATTAACGTGAACAAAGTAAACGGATTCTTATATGGCCTTCTCTCTTCGGCGAGCTTCGGACTTATTCCGCTGTTCACCATTCCTGCCATGCATCAGGGCATGCCGTTCTGGTCTATACTGCTCTACCGTTTCCTCTTTGCCATGCTGGCACTGGCCTGTATCCTGTTGCTCGACAAGCAGTCTTTCCGCATCCGCCGGAAAGAGATACTTCCACTTCTCCTGCTGGCATTCCTGTATGACTGTTCCGCTGTTTTTCTGTTCTGGGGATATAAGTTCATGTCAAGCGGAGTAGCTACTACCATTCATTTCATGTATCCGGTGCTGACTACGCTTACTATGATGATTTTCTTCCGCGAAAAGAAATCCCCTTGGCGTATAGCAGCAATCGCTTTAGCGGTAAGCGGAGTTTTCTTCCTTTCGCATGGAGATACGACAGGGACTGTTACTTTACTGGGTATTTTTATCGTTCTGCTCTCTGCTTTGGGCTACGCGCTCTATCTGGTCACCGTCAGTCAACTGAAATCCCTTGAAATGAAGGGGCTGAAAATGACATTCTATGTTTTCCTTTTTGGCGGAATCCTTCTTTTCACCGGAATGACAGTGACAGGAGTCGGAGTACAGGCCATCCCGGACCGGATAACCCTGGGAAACCTGGTGATGCTGGCATTGGTACCGACCGTAATATCTAATCTGGCACTGGTACGCGCCATTAAAAACATAGGCTCCACACTCACCTCTGTATTGGGAGCCATGGAGCCTGTGACTGCCGTCTGTGTAGGTATTCTCATCTTTGGAGAACCTTTCACTCAAAGCATCGCCTTAGGCATCGGATTGATTATTTCGGCGGTTACGGTGATCATACTGAAAAAATAGAATGTCCTGCTTTCAGCCTGCTCTTTTTAGTATCTATATATCGGACATGCAGTATCTATATATCCAGCGCCACCCATATATAGATGCTGTACATCCGATATATAGCTATAACACAAGATTTCATCTACCTTCACAGGCAGATGAAATCCCTGAACATCCAATTCAACGTTCTTATCTATTTTTGAATTTAATATATTAATACCCCGGATTCTGGTAATAACCACCACCCTCTTCCAGATTCTCCAGGAATGACTGCGGGAATGGTCTTACCTCATGTTTGCCATCTACAAAGTATTGACCGACATCAGGATTTGTAGACTTCAGATAGGTGCTGGTCAACTTCCCTGTACGCTTCAAATCATAGAACCGTACATACTCCCCACACAATTCTCTGGCACGTTCATCCAATACTGTTTCTACTGTTGCCGCACCGGACAGAGCCTTGGCACCGGCACGCTCACGAACCTGATTTATGTATTGCATCGCATTTGCTCCGCCATTTACGTAGATATCGGCCTCAGCAGCTATTAAGAAAACCTCAGGAGTACGCATCATAAAGGTAGCATTCAGATTTCCAAGACGCTTCTTGCTCAAGTTATTAACGTAATAATTGCTGCTGTTATGCTTCATCAACGACGGATAGAAACTGAGCCAAGGGCTGACTACATCCGTATTATCATAATCTCTGTGATAATCCATAATCACCGTGTTGTCCTCAGCATACAAATCCTTGTAGTCAACATACAGGATTTTTGAGTCCTTCTTTACCGCTGCCTTTTCCGCATATCCGTCATCTCCCGGACGGATAAATTCGAGCGCCGCTTCACCAAACAGAATTTTGGTATACTGACGTACCAACTCACCGGTTATCGGATCAGGTACCATTGCTGATATTTCAGGAGAATCCAGATTCTTATCAAACTGCTTCACTTGTGATTCGCTCCATGCCTGACCTTTGTCTTTATTCCCTGTCCAGGAAGTTTGAAAATACTCATGATATCTGGGGTCCAAAGTGCCATCTTCCTGTACATACAAGTCCAACAGATATTTTGAAGGCATAAAGCTTCCGCCTGCACGTCTGCCCCATATCTGATAATCGGACAAACCATCATATTCATTACCGGAATGTAAATCCGTCTTAAACTGAATGGCTGAGAAAGCTGTAAGCGGACAATAGAACTGCTCATCATTCTGGTTCATGATCCAAGCCTGGTTGCTTACACCTCCCACCACATAACGGTGTTTCCATAGGGCTTCCTTATTCTCAAAATTGTTGCTTTCAGCGAAAACTTCCTCTATATTATCATACATAGATACTCCCAGAGTCGCTCCTCCCGCTTTGCAGTCTTCCATCATTTCTTTGGCTACCTCTAAAGCCCGTTGTGCATACTTTTTAGAAGAATCATATTCTATGGATTGCAGACAGGCTCTGGCCAGCATACCCATTGCCGATTTTTTAGAAGGACGGGTAGTCCTTTCTTCCACCGGTAACCATTGTGCCGCAAACTCTAAATCCGGAATAATACACTTCTCATAGATATCCAACGGAGTATCTTTACCGGGATGTAAATCTACATTTTCTACTGGAGCCATTTGCAATTTCAAACCACCCAGTTGTTCCACCAGATTATAGTAATATACCGCTCTCATAAAATGAGCTTCCGCAACCTTTTTGTTTCTTTCCTCATCGGTAGTGAAAGGAACTTTATCAGCCTTCACAATTGCCTGATTGCAATAACAGATACCATCATAACAACAGTTCAACGTGTTAGCCATCATGTTATTAGCAAAGTCAGAACCCATACCATATTTCAGGTAGAGGTTATCACCATTTTTCTGTGAAGTCCAGATGTCTGTTCCCCCTTCAGTCATGAGCATAAACTGCCCATACCCATACAGTGCTCTTTCCATACCGAAATAAACATTATTAAGTATGGTTTGATAGCCCTCTACCGAAACGGACAACGCATCCATAGTGTATCCCGAAGGATTATATTCATCAAGTGTACAAGAAGCATTGCTTATCGTCACTGCCATTACTGTTACAGTCAGCCAGTTTTTTATTTTCGTAGTCATATCTATTCTTATTGAATTATTAGTTAAAAAGATACATTAAGTCCCAAGAGATAAGTTTTGTAAAGCGGGAAGGTATCAGAACCGTTGTTTTCAGGGTCTGTATGCTTCAATTCGCTCTTAAACGGCAGGACAAATACATTATATGCAGTTCCATAAATTCTACACTTTTCAATTCCCAGGCGCTTACACAGCTTGTTCGGGAAAGTATACCCTAAGGTTATGTTCTTTATCTTGGCATAAGAACCATCAATATACCTTAAAGACTCTATTCCCGTAGTACTGGCAATACCCGGCCGGGGGAAATAAGCGGTTTGATTCTCAGGAGTCCAGTAGTCAGTACCTTTGGGTTGGTTATTGTTTTTAGTAGAGTACCATCCGATAGTTTTACTATCTATCATTTGTCCATATCTTAGCATAACAAAAGCACTCAGATCAAAATTTCTATACTTAAATGTATTGTTTACGCCTAAGATGCCATCAGGCACATTAGAACCTAATATCTGAAGGTCACGTGTATTACTGTAAGTATGTACTCCACCGTCTCCCACAAGGTTTCCATTCTCATCTGTAGTGAATTGTTCCACTGTCTCTATTTTCACATAACCCGGTTGGCACCCGTATTTTGCGGCTTCTTCCTCTTCGGCAGTTCCCCATATTCCGACATATTTATAGTCATAGAATGTCTTGATGGGATGTCCTTCAAACAATTTCTTGGCAATAAGGTCACCGTCAGGCAGGCTTACAATCTTTTCATCGTTGTGAGTATAGGATATAGATGAAGACCACTCGAAGTTCTTGTTCCGTATATTCACAGTGGACAACTGTATTTCATACCCTTTATTGCTGGTTTCACCAATGTTTTGCCAAGTAGTCATGGGAGATCCCCAGGCCGTAATAGCAGAAGTTATAGGTAATGTACGGCTGAATAAAAGGTCTTTTGTCTTTGAATCATAAAAGTCTACACTCAGATTGATGCGATTATTAAACAGCCCCAAGTCCACACCATAATTCCATTGGTATGTCTTTTCCCAACCAATAGACGGGTTTCCATAAGGAGAGACAAGTTGGCTCATAGAACTCAACACACCGTCGATGGAAACAGCCGAATAAGTCGCTGCTCCGGTCTGTGAAGAATAGGCTCCCATACCTCCGGAGTTACCGGTAACACCATAGCTCAATCTGAGTTTTAAGTTACTCAGCCATTTTTCCGTACTCTGCATAAAAGGTTCCTGTGAGATACGCCATGCCAGTGCACCAGCAGGGAATGACTCCCACTTATGCCCATCAGCCAGATGGGATGCACCATCCCAGCGTGTGGTGAATGAAGCAATGTATTTATCCTTGTATACGTAATTGAAGCGCAAAGCATAAGACATCTTCTGATTCTGAGAGTAATAGGATTGTACACCATGTTTCGTAATCCCCGAAGCCATATTGTGAAACAAATACGAATCAAGTGGTTGTCCGGAAGCTCGCATATTGTTGTAATCACTCTGTCCATGGCTCCATGAAGTCACACCGGTCAACGTCACTTTATGATCTTTGAGGAAGTCAAAGTTATAGGTCAGGATATTATCCCATAAGTAGCTATACCCATAATTGTTATTGATGTATGCGTAAGGTGACGAATACCCGTTTTCAACTCCTTGCAAAGAATGTTCGCCAATATACTGTCCGTTACGTGAACTACTCAGCGTGGTGCTGATCTGCGAACGGAATGAAAGTCCTTTTAATGGAATAATTTCCAGATACCCATTGACATTGGCATAAATCGTGCGGGTTTCATTGGCATACTGATTCTCTATTTCATCTCCGAATGGCGAGGTTTCTCCTTCGATAAATTCAACATTGATGTTACCGTTATCATCATAGGGCTTACCCAGAGGAAATGCAGTCAACGATTTAGTGAAGATATTCTTGCCTCGCGAATTCTTGATTGTATAAGTAAGCGCTGAACTGGTACCTATCTTCAGCCATTTGCGAATGTCATAGTCCACATTAAACCTCATTCCGTAACGCGTCTGATTTTCATTAGAAAGCAAACCTTCCGTATTGTTATAGCTAAAAGAAGAATAGACCTTGATCTTATCACTTCCGCCCCGTATGGATAAGTTCACATCTTTCTGAGAAGCATTTCCTTGTGTAGCCTCATCAATCCAGTCTATCCATTGGTTGTTCTCATAAGCCTGTTGTATGGCTTCAGAGTTATACATCTGAAAGAAATTTTCCGGATAATCACCATTCTTAGTACGGTAATATTCCCTCTGATACTGATACCACTCATCACCTATCATACCATGCACAAAGTTAGCTCCGCCCGAGATACTGTACTTTGTATCCAGATTCACAGTCACCTTTCCGGCAGCACCGCGTTTTGTAGTGATAATAATAACACCGTTGGCACCTGCCGAACCATAAATGGCAGTTGACGATGCATCCTTCAATACATCAATTTGTTCAATGTCACTCGGGTTCAGTTGATTGTAGCTGGCTCCCTGCACACCGTCAATGATAAACAGAGGTTCATTGCTACCGTTTATAGAACGGGAACCACGCAGCAAAATGTCCACATCCTCGCCTACTGCACCGGACCCCATCATAATATCGGCACCTGCAATCTTACCTTGAAGGGCCTCCATCACATTGCTTGTCGGAGTACCTTTGATATCCTCTTTATTTATAGATACGACAGAACCACTAAGGTCAGCTTTCTTCACTGTACCGTAACCGACCACAACCACCTCATCCAGTGTTTTCGTATCTTCTTGCAGAATAATGTTCAAAGAAGTTTTGCCTTTCAGATTTATCACCTGCGTCATATATCCTATGTATGAAACTTCAATAGGATACTTTCCTGAAACTTTCAAAGTAAACTTACCGTCTACATCGGTAATCGTTCCATTGCTTGTCCCTTTCTCAACTACGGAAGCACCAATGGCGGGTTCTCCCAGATTGTCCTTTACAGTTCCCGTAATGTTCTGTGCGACGGCATTGACACTCAGGAAAACGAATAGCATACTAAGCAATATTCGCATGTTTTTCAGATTAATAGATGTTTTCATCAATTCTAAATTAATTAATAATTAAAGGTTGTTTGTTGCAAAATTACCTAACGAATGTTTTTTAACTTTGTATAAGCGTACAAGAATTGTGTTTGTCCGTCTATTACATAACGGCATATCAGTTTTTCCGATTAAAAAATCAATAAATACAAAATGAAATTATACCTGTCAATACTCATACTCATTTTTTGGTTCTGTCCGCCGGTTTTCGGGCAGCCACAGCATGTTATTACCCGCTACAGCATTGAAGACGGACTGCCGCAACAAACCATAACCGGCATCACAAAAGATAGAAACGGATATATGTGGTTCACCACCTGGAACGGAATCTGTCGTTTCGACGGACATTCATTTGTAACTTACAGAGTACTGCCCGGAGACTCGAATGATTTAGCTACCAACCGGATTGATGATATAAAGATAGACGCTCATAATCAGCTGTGGCTATTAGATGATGAGAACTCGCTTTACCGTTTTTCTCCGGAGAACAGCAAGTTCGATCATTTTGCTTCGCAAACGGCTCCTGTCCAAAATATATTCACCCTTTCCGATGGAGATACCTGGGTATTCCAGACTGACGGACGCCTGTTAAGAATCAGACCCAATAAAGAAACGATGGATTGTCTGCAAATTCTTGATAGTTCATCCCAAGTCCGTAGTATCATAAGTCTTGTTCAAAATCAGGATATCATTTGGATTATTGCCGACAGGGGGATTTACAAATTCTCGAAAGAAGACGGCAAACTCACACCTATTTTATCTTCCCCCAACCGCTTTTATAGTTTCAGAAAGTGGGAAGGTATGTTTATTCTGGGATCAGACAACGGGCAACTCTACATCTACGACCCTAAAAAAGATACGCATTCCATACTGAAGTTCAATACCACCAGCCCCCTAATAAGAATCAAAGCTTATGATTCCAAGCATTTCCTTGTCATAGCAGAAAATGACGGCTTCTTTCTGACGGAAGGGTATCAGGGAGAGGGTACCCACTATACCACCTCGAATCAACTGTTAAGCAACCAGATTAATGCATTATACGAAGATAATAATCAGAAACATATATGGGTGGCCTACAAAAACACGGCAATGATTACCCGCATCAAACCATTCAGCACGTACTATAAGCATTATCAGCTAAAAACACAAGAATATAACAACTCGCAACGTTCCCTGTCACAAGACCGCAACGGAAGACTATGGGTATTCTCCAAGAATGAATCCCTGAACTATTATGATGAAAAGGCGGATGAGTTCCTTTTATTCTCGATCAGCAGAAACAGTCAGGAATCAAGGCAACCCAGAATAAAGAAGATCTACTTCGACAACCAAAACAACCTGTGGATTGCCAGACAGCCGAAAGGACTTATAAAGGTATCTTTCAAGAATGATCTTTTCACTCTCTCGGTGCCTGACGTCAAAGGATATCCGTCCACGAACGAATTGAGAAGTATAATGGAAGATGCTGACCACAACATTTGGGTCGGAGGCAAGAATGGGGATATTCAAGTATATGACAAGGATAAAAACTTCCTTGGCTTCTTAAATTCCACCGGAAAGTTGTCTCATCAGGCAGAGTATCTTGGTGCCATATATGCTTTGCTGCAAGATAAAGAAGGAAATATATGGATGGGAACACGCAATGAAGGAATTATAAAATTAGTACCTCAAGGCAAACTGAACTTTCAACTCAAATACTATAAAGCAAATCCGGCTGACATATTCAGTCTGAACTGTAACTTCATCTTTTCCCTGAAAGAGGATAAGCAGGACAGAATCTGGGTAGGTACATTGGGTGGCGGACTTAACCAGATAACTAAAGATGCAAACGGAAATGAGCGCTTTATCCATTCGGGCAATAAACTATCAGACTATCCGTCCCGTTTTTCAAGAATCAAGAATATCTGCATAGATCATCTGGATAACATCTGGCTGGCAACCACATCAGGTATATTGCTTTGCAGATGGAACAAAGACAAGTTGACCTATACCCCCATCGTGCGCAACGGTAATGCAAAGAATAGCCTCAGCTGCGACAATGTTTATGATATTTTCGAAAGCAGCAAACATGAAATCTATGTAGCAACCTTCGGTGGAGGCCTCGACAAGCTTACGGGCTTTGACGAACAAGGCAACGGGATATTCAAAAACTATTCATCTCCACAGATGATCTCCAACGTTCCGCTGACGCTGGCGGAAGATAATGAAGGTAATCTGTGGATTCCATCGGAAAACGGACTGCACCGTCTGTTTCTGGAGAATGATTCAACTGAAATATATGATAACAGATTTCTACCCGAAGGGCTCCTACTGACGGACAGCAGGGCTTGTCGCCTCTCAAACAATGAAATGCTGTTTGGAACAGACAGAGGATTATTATCAATAATCCCCCAGCAAATGAAGAGGAACAGCTATACCTCCAACCTTATCATTACAGATATCCACATAAACGGAGAAAAAAAGGAACCCTCCTACCGGTCTTCCGGCATAACTCTCAGCCACAAGGAGAACTCATTCAGCATCAATTATGAGACGCTGGACATGAAATTCCCCAATAAGATAGAGTACGCCTACCGTCTGAAAGGCTTTGACAACTGGAACTATGTAAAAAACAACCGCATGGCAGTCTATACAAACATTCCTAAAGGGAACTACTGCTTCCAAGTTAAATCAACCAACAGTGACGGAGTATGGAGTAATAAGATAAAGGAGTTTTCCATCACCATATTGCCTTCATTCTGGGAATCCATTTACGGTACCATATTGTATTTCATTATATTTATCCTCATTGTTGCCATTTCAACCTATATTCTGTTTGTTATCTATAAACTCAGGAACCGGGTTGCAATAGAGAAGCATATCTTAGATATAAAAACCAAGTTCTTCACAGATATGATTCATGAACTACGTACCCCTTTCACACTGATCGTAGCCCCCATAGACCACATGCTCTCACAAAAGGACTTGAGTCCTGTCATTCAGCAAGACCTGGCTTTGGTAAAACGAAACACCAAACATACACTGAAAATCATCAATCAGGTACTCGATTTGCAGAAGATACAGAATGAGTCCAAACTTACAGTACAAAGAATAGAAATAGCCCCATTCATCGAACATATTATAAATAATTTCCAGTCAATTGCCATCCAACGGGAAAGTGAAATCACCTTTGAATCTAAAGAATCGCCTCTATTTTTATGGGCAGATCCGGATAAATTGGAAAGCATTCTCTTCAACCTGATCACGAATGCTTTTAAATATTCACCCAAAGGAACAGTCATACATCTGTTTGTTCAAGAAACTGATACCAATATCATTCTGCAAATATCCGACCAGGGATATGGCATCAGTCAGGAAAAACAAAAAAGTATCTTTAATCGGTTCGAGAATTACGTGAGTTCCGACATCTTCAAGAAACAAAGTACAGGCATAGGGTTGTCTTTAGTAAAGGAACTGGTAGAGTTACACAAAGGCAAAATCACTTTACAGAGCAAAATAAACGAGGGTTCCACTTTCACCATCTACTTCCGTAAAGGAAAAGAGCATTTTGCACCTGAAACAGAGTTCATTCTATCAGATTATGATGAACGGCCTCAGCTGTCCCAGAATGATACTCCTTTTCTGAGAGACGATTACGAAGCAGAAGAAGAGGCTTGTAAGGACTGCGGTAAGAGTTCCATTTTAGTGGTGGATGATAATCAGGAGCTTCTTTTCTTCTTACATACGATTCTTTCCGAAGAGTTTCGTGTGATCACGGCTTCCAATGGGAAAGAGGGATTGGAAAAGGCAATCAAGTACCTGCCGAATATGATTGTCAGCGATGTTGTAATGCCGGAAATGACAGGGATCGAAATGGTCAAGAAACTACAAACCAATACTTATGCCTGCCACATACCGATTGTTTTACTGAGTAGTAAGGCAGATGTAGAAAATCAAAATGAAGGTTTGGAATTGGGCGTGGATGATTACATAACCAAGCCCTTCAGTGCGAGTTATCTGATAGCCAAGATATGGAATATCATCAGACAAAGAAAGCGGATTCAGGCACTGTATTATTCGGAACTCATACAAAATAAAGAAGAAAGCAATATCGATTCCGAAGAGAAAGAAGAACTTCGCTCACTTCCGCAAGCCGATAAAGACTTGCTGGACGGGATTGTCTGTTTCATCAACAAACATCTGGATCATCCGGACTTGAGCGTAGATACGCTTGTTGAAGAAGCAGGAATCAGCCGCTCCGCCCTATTCAAAAAGATAAAGACGCTCATAGGCATCTCACCGATGGAGCTCATCAAAAACATACGTTTGAAGAAAGCGGCAGAGCTGATCAGAGAGGGGTCGGACAACTTCACCCAGATAGCATACAAGACCGGATTTAAGGATTCGCAGCATTTCAGTAAATGCTTCAAGATGATTTATGGAGTGACACCTACTGAATATAAGAAGAAAGTGCAAATAGAAACTATTTCCTACAAATAAGCCGCTTCTACCACTTTTTTTTCTATTTTTGTGCTTCATATCAAGGAATCCTGTTCTATATAGTATGAAGAAGCACCACTTTTATATAACAATTTTCTTGTTGCTCTGTCTCATCAACAAAGTATATTCACAAGGATTACAGTTCTATGGCAACGAGAAGCGAATTTCCGAACGTTCCTCCTTCTGTGTCTTCATGGATGGGCACATACCCGTTGCAACCGGAACGTTCAGCATCTCTTTTGAATATGCTGCACAAAACATAGAAAGCCCCGGATATATCTTTTACCTGAAAGATGTCGATGGCAAAGAGGCTTTCAACCTGACTTACGTATACGAAGACTCTGAAGGGAGTTTCATGTTCGCCCAAGATGGAAAACAAATCTATTACACCTCCCGCCATGCCAGCAATAAACTGCATGGCAAATGGATTCCGGTTTCACTCGAAATGAATATTACCGGCAACTGCGCTGTAGTCAAAATAGGAGATGATGAGGCTTCCATTGAAGATATCGGACTGAGTGGAAGGTCGTTCACTCCGCAACTTTTTTTCGGCATGTGCAACCATATTCTGGAAACCGCTTCCTTCTCCATCCGCAACCTTGCGGTCAGTAACGGAGAAGAGACCTGGCATTTTCCCCTGAACGAAAGCAAAGGAGAAGATGTGCACGACAAGAAAGGAAAAATCATCGGTCGGGTAACGAACCCCATCTGGCTCATCAACCATTCTTACTACTGGGAACCGGTATTCCAATCTTATTCTTCCACGCCATCAGGATTTGTGTTTGCTCCTGAAAACCAGAGATTCCATATCTACAACCGCGACTCTATCATTACTTACCACCTGCTTGAACATACGTCGGAACAACATCCCTATGCATCAGAAAGTGGTTCTTTCCCCATCCGACTGGGCATGAACTTTTGGGATAAAGACAAAGGAAACTTCTACGCCTACGAACTGAACTGGGAAAAAACATTTATTGCGGAAATAAATCCAGAAGCCAGAACCTGGAGAGTGTTCAACCGAGACAGCATTCTCCTGCAAATGCATCACCATTGCGGCATATTCAATCCCGACAGACAACAATTCCTGTTGTTCGGTGGATATGGCAACCGGCGGTATTACAATACTCCCATAACCTACGACCTTTTACAAAACCGCTGGGACACACTCGCTTTCTCAGGAGATCCTATACCACCCCGCTTCTTTGCAGGCATAGCAATGACTCCCGACTGTAAACATGCCTACATCTACGGCGGAAAAGGCAATGAAACCGGAGACCAGAATGTGGGCATTCAATATTACTACGATTGCTATCAACTGGATTTCGATACCCGGCAAATCAAAAAGCTGTGGGAACACAAAGCCCCGCAGACCAATCGTATTCCGGCAAGGGATATGATACTTTCCGAAGACGGGAAATACCTCTATCTGCTGGCCTATCCGGAATACAAGCCCCAAACGCAGTTGCAACTCTATCGGCTTTCCATCGCAGACGGCAGCTACGAAGCTCTGGGCGACAGCATTCCGCTCACCTCGGAGGAGATAGCCACCAATGCCAATCTTTACTTCAATCCGGAAACAGAAGTGTTTTACTGTGTAGTACAGGAGTTTGAGAAATACGGGCAATCCATCACGCGCGTTTATTCACTTTCCAATCCACCGGTTTCATTGGCAGCCGTAAAGTACTACGATACCCAAAGCAACAGTTCCGGGAAAGCTTCTGTCTGGCCTTATTTTCTCATCCTGTCGTTCATGGTGGTAGTTGGAGGTGTATTCGTTGTCATGAAGCGAAAACCGGCAGTCGGAAAAGAGAAAAAGCATGCCGGTACGGACACAGAAGCCACGATACCGGACAGCGCAACTGTCCCCATACCTGCGTCTTCTTCCTCCGGTGAAGAGGAAAACAAACAGAACGGACAGGAAGAGCCTTTCCTGGCAGACGCTATAACCATACGCAATAACAGTATCTTCCTCTTCGGCACCTTTGCAGCCATAGACAAAAATGGAAGAGATATGACTTATATGTTCAGTCCCAAAATAAGGCATCTGTTCCTCTATATCCTGATAAAGAGCATCACCAAGGAAGGTGTACTTTCTTCCGATCTGAACAACCTGTTCTGGGCCGACAAACCCGATGACAAGATAAAGAACTTGAAGAATGTAACCATGAACCACCTCCGCAAAACATTGCAGGAGCTGGAGGGCATTGAACTGACTCACCAGAAAGGGTACTTCAAGCTGGCGCTGAACGAAGATTGTTATTGTGACTTTCAGCGTTTCTTCCTCCTGACCGGAGGGATGACGCAGGCGCCTCTGTCGGAGAGTGAATCGGAAGAATTGCACAATCTGCTCGCGCGCGGAAAGTTCCTGAATACTATCGAAACAAACCTGTTCGATTATCCCAGGCAACAAGCTGAAAGCTTCACCATTTCCCTCCTTTCCGAGCAGATACATACCCTCTACAAGAACGGACGGAACTCCAAGACAATCCGCATCTGCAATATCCTCTTTGCCATAGATCCTCTGTCGGATATGGCCATGACGTATGCTGTATGTACATACCGCCGTCAAAACAGACCGGACAAGGCTATACAGCTTTACAGTACTTTCACCAAGGAATATCGCAGGGTACTGAACGAAGAATATCCCATAGCCTTTGATGAAGTGGACACCGACAATATACGGCTGTAATGCGGCATACATGAAAGAGTTTATTCCGGCAGTGTAATGTCTTTTGTTTCAAAGCTAAGGAATGAAAGTGCCACGCCTAAGAAACAAAAATTTCTCCTAACTGAAACAACCGTTCCAATTAGGAGAAACAAAATAAAACAACCTTTACCTTAATTACAATACCGTACCGTGTACGATCAGTTCTCCAATGTTTGTATTATTACTACCATCGTGACTGCTGGTTATCTCTACCTTCAGATAGCGTCCTTCCGCATCCTCGGTATCAAATTCCTGCATATCGGCAGATTTTCTGGCCTCAAACTTACCAATGCTTCTCCAGTCGGTCTGATTGTCACTGATAAAGAACTCCATATCCTTCGTATTGGCATCGCCGCCGGACTGCCTGCCATAGTAGTCGATGCTCAACACTTCGCTACGATCTACCATGTCGATAATGATGATATGCGGCCAATCCTGCCAACCACCACTCCACTGCGAGTGCCAGAAAGTATTGATGTCACCGTCGATAATAGCCTCTACCCGTCCGTTAGGAGCCGATTCATTAGGCTCGTCCGTATTGGCAGTGATGGTCCACTTCCTGGTACTAAGCACCGGATTCGTAATGACAATCTCAATCACATGGAGGTCATTGCCAGCACGAGTCTCAAATTGTCCGGATGAAAGACGGACAGGCAAGAGATAGTTGCCAAGCGGTAAGGAGGAAACTGCGAGCGCAACTTTTGCTGTTACTTCCCTAGTATCTTCCACAATGGTAACCGATGAAGGCAAAGTATAAGCACTCTCGGGCAGAAGTTCAAACGGCACGGTACTGGTCGCATTGTATGTGTCCAGATAACTGGCATCTACCGCCAGATTGCACACAATGTTCTGCGTATTGGTAGCATTGAAGCCGATTGTAAGGTTCTGCGTCACACCGGAAGCACCCAGTCCAAGGTTCAGGCTGGTACCTGAAGATGCGAAATAAATCATAGGTTCAATCACGGTAGGCGCCAGAATGGCCACGGCCTTATCACCGGTGATGCTAACCGAGGCGTCCGCCAGCTTTACGGGCAATACATACTCACCCTCGCCCAATGCTTCAATCGCTTCCGGCTTGAAGATAATCTCTACCACACGATTCACATCTTTACGGTCGGAACCGAACGACACAGAATAAGACGGAATCTCGTAACAAGACTCGGTCATCATCTTATATTCCGTCTCATTGACAGCATTGAAGGCCTCCAGTTCTTCGGCGGAACAAAGACTCACGGTAGCTGTACAAGAGGTTTCGGTAGCACCCGATTTATAGATAGCCAACTGATAAGTACTCGGTTCTCCCGTTTTGTAAATCTCAAACTCCTGCAACCCGCTCGATACGATATAGACTTTATTTTCCGTCAGGTTCTCTTTCAGCCCGTCTTCACAGGAGTAGAAGGCGCCGGCACCCAGCAACAACGCCCCTATCATCAGTTTATAGTTCTTCATATATAGCATATTCTAAATATTAATAATATTACCACTCCGGATTCTGTACCAGAGATGTGTTACGGTCCATTTCATCCTGCGAGATCGGATAGAGATACATCTTATCTTCGAACACACGGCGCTCGAACACGGTGCGCTGATAGAACTCCGTAGACTCGAAACTGTCACCGGCAAAGACATTCATGCCGTACATGTTCCCATTGTCACCATACATGCGGCGGTCGGGTGTATGTTTGGCATCCACCTTGCCCGAAAGCAAGCGGCGGCGGGTAGTGAAGTAACGGTCGGCTTCAAAGCAAAGCTCCACCTGACGTTCGCGTATGATGTACTCGGTTTGCAATTCCTTGTTACCTTTAATCTCCGGATGGGTATCGAAGATGCTGGGCAGCCCGGCACGTTCACGTATTTTGTCCCAATACTTCTTGATATCCGTATGATTGGGATCGTACTCGTTCAGCGCTTCAATGTAGTTCAGGTAGACGGTAGCCAGGCGGATATAGGTGTGCTGGCGCCATCCGTAATGCTGCCCACGGTATGGATTGCTATCATAGTGTATGAACTTGTTCATCAGATACCCTGTAGCTGAATGGTCGGAAGCACCGTTCGCACCGGACACCCCGCTGCCATAAAGTTCTACGCGGCCCCACCCGTCTTTGTTCTTCTCCGAAGAGTAGATGTCACGGTCGGCATTAGCCACCTGCAACACCGGATGCCCATTGTAAAGAATGCTTGCATAGAAGCGGGCTTCACGGTTAGCATACATGTTCCATTCGCCTTTACGATGTCCCCAGGAGTTACCGTCACGAATTTCCGCCACATTGTCGTTCACCCAGTTGGGATGGGCTTCTTCGGCAAAGCCCTCTTCCACATAGCCGCCCGCTTCATCATCAATGGTGTATCCGTTGGCCATATAAAAAGCATCTACCAGTCGCTGCGTAGGCGCTATACCATTCCAGCCGCCGGGGCGGGGACAGGCATGTTTTTCGAGGCCATTGGCATCGCACTTGGTCACAGCCCACAGTACTTCGCAGTTCCACTTCTCCAGATGCACGTTCCGCACGGATTTATAGGGATTGAACGTAGCGTCGCCATTCTCATCGTTGCGGTAAAGACGTATCTTGACTTCCGAACTGCTTTCGGCGGCATCAATTACGGCCTTGGCAGCTGCGGCGGCATCCTTCCATTTCTGTTCACTATAAGAGGTGTTCACCAGCGGCGTGCCATCATGATTCTTAAAGGAGGCATAAGCCGTATTACCGTTCCATTGCGGGCTGGCAGCCATCAGCGTCACTTCCGACTTCACGGCCAGACAAGCTATCTTATCGGGTTTGCCCAACCAGGTTCGGTCGGTCTGCCAGGAGAAAGGCAGGTCAGGATAAGCCTCATCAAGCATGCGAAGAATATAAGTCACGCACTCATCATAAGGCGTTCGGGGGAAGGAATTCCAGTCACTGTCCATCGGCTTCTCTTCGTCAATGAGGACGAAAGGACCGTACTGCTGCAACAGCTTCCAGTAATAGAATCCGCGCAAGAACTTTACCTCCGCCTTGTATTGTTTCTTAAGCTCCGCCGTCAATTCGTCGCAGAGATCTACATTGTTTTCGAATACGAAGGAAGCGCGGATAGCCTTGTAGTAATTGCCCCATTGATCCCATTCCAGGTTATTGGGTCCCCAGTTGCCCACGTTCATGCTGGCGGTGAGGTAACGTTCCCACACCATGTCACATTCGTCGGAAGCCCCCACCCAAGGGGCGTCACCCCAGAAAGAATGTTCGATGGGCATCTGCGAATACACACTGTACAGATACGCTTCCGTTTCTTTCTTGCTTTTCCATACCATATCCATTGTCTTCTGGTCATCGGGCATCTTATCAAGAAATTCGCACGATGCCATCGTCAGTGCGGCGGTTGCCGCAAGTAATATATTTCTTAGTTTCATAGTCATATCCAATTAAAAGTTAACTCTCAAGCCGAAATTGTATTTACGTTGCAGCGGATAAGAATCGCCACGTCCCTTGCCGGTTTCCGGATCCCACATCTTGAAGGGAGAGAACACCGCCAGGTTGGTGCCATGGAAGTAGATGCGCAGGCCGCTGAGGAACAGGGGCGTCAACCACTTCTTAGGGAAGCTGTAGCCTATCTCAAGATCGGCCAGGCGAAGGAAGCTGCCGTTCACCTGCCACTTGGTGGATTTCTGGAAGTTGTTGGTGGAACCTCCTATATTCAAGCGGGGATAGAACGCATCCTGCCGTGGGTTGTCTACGGTCCAGCGGTCCAGGGCTTCTACAAAGAGGTTGCCACGGTCGCCGCCTTCCTGGAAAGGAACGAAACCTTCTCCCTCAAGGAAATAAGAAACGCGGGTTTGCCCACGGAAAAAGATGCCCACGTCGAAGCCTTTCCACATAAGTTGGGTGCCGAAACCATAAACAAGCTCAGGAATGTCGGAGTAACCGATAGCCACCTGGTCATTGCTGTCCACAACACCGTCACCATTCACATCGAGGTACTTCACATCACCCGGACGCACGCTGCCGAACTGCTGCTTGGGACTCCGGGCTATCTCGGCTTCGTCGTTGAAATATCCCAGGGCAATAAGTCCGAACTGCTGGTTGTAACGCTTGCCCACACGATTCTGGTATTTGTATTGGTAATCGGGTTGATCCTGGTCGATTACAGTATTGTGCGTAAAAGTGCCATTGGCATACAAGCGCATACTGAAATCGCGGAACGACTTGTTATACTCAATGGTACCGTCGATACCCTGGTTTTCCATTTCACCCAGATTGGCAAAAGGCATATCGTTGATGCCTGCGATGCCGGGCAATGAGTTGCGCTGTATAAGAATATCCTTACGCTTTTCATAGAAGTAGTCCAAATCGAGTGAAACGGCGCCACCGAAGAATTCGGCCTGGAAACCAATATTGGATTTCAACCCCTTCTCCCAAGTGAGGTTCACCACACCGTACTGATTTTCTCCCGTGCCGGCATAGTTTGTTTCATTCGGGCCAAAGATGTAGCCGCCCAAGCCATCGCCCACAATGGTGAGATAGGCGTAACGGCGGTTATTGGGCAACGCTTCCGCTCCTACCAACCCCATTGAAGCCTTCAGTTTCAACATGCTTATCACATCCTTGACGGAACTGTTCTGCCAGAACTTCTCATTGGAGATGAGGTAACCGACGGCTCCGGCAGGGAAGATACCGAAACGCTGCCCTTTAGGAAAGTTCTCGGAACCGTTGTATCCGACATTGAATTCGGCAAAGTAGCGGTCATCGTAAGAGTAAGTGGCACGGGCAGCAAGTCCCTGCTTACGATAGGGCAATGAACGGATAGCCTCAGAGGCAGTACCGTCACGATAATCACGATGATAATACATGGCCATCCCTCCTACACGGTGAACCGTATTGAAGATTCGCTCGTAAGAGATTTGCGCTTTCAGTTCCATGGCGCGGTTGACCTCCTGTTCGGTTTCGTAACCCAGGTATTCGTCACCAATGGACATTTGCTTCAATTCCAGGTTTCCAGCATCATCACGTCCGGTAGCCATGTAGTAAGATTCCTTCTTGGTACGTTTGGTTATGTTTTTGGTGTAGGCATCGAAAGAGAAAGCAATATTGGCTTTCAGTCCCGGCACCCATTTCCCGAAGTCTTGCGAAAGGCGGGCCTGACCATTAAACTGATTCTTGAATTCGGTACGGTATCCCGACCCCATCAGACGTTCGGCGGGATTCTCCGTAGTAATGGAGTTACTGCCGGCCCATACATAGTTTTGGGTACCGTCTTCGTTGAAACCGTAAGGATAGCGTACAGGGATGTTGATGGGATTCTGCGTATAAGCCTTGTCGAAGAGTTCGGCACTGGTCATTCCGGGATTATGACTGTCTATCAGCCAACCACCGAGTTCCAGGTCAAGTGTAGTGCTCTTGCTCAACGACACATCCACATTGGCACGGTAGTTATACTTCGTCAGCGAGATGTTCGACTTATAGCTGTTGGCAGGATTATCCCTATAGTTACCATGTTCGTTCATGATGCCTACGGAAACGAAGTAGCGTGCCACTTTACCACCGCCATGCACATTCAGCGATATGGTACTGTTGTCGGAGTTCTTCTTGAAGATCTCGTCAAACCAGTTTACATTGGGATAAAGATAGGGATCGGTACCCAGGCGGGTTGCATTTATCACGTCGTCTCTATAAATAGAGGTACCGTTAGCTTCGTTGTAAAGCTCCATAAAGCTGGCACCGTCCAATAGTTTCGGCATACGCGTCAGTTGGCTGACGCCATATTCCATTTTCAGTTCAATAGATGGCTTTTCGGCGGCTTCACCTTTACGGGTAGTTACCAATACCACACCGTTAGCAGCCCGCACACCATATACGGCCGTAGCCGAAGCGTCTTTCAGGATAGATACACTCTCTATTTCTTCGGGTGAAATGTTGGTCATGGAACGCTCCACACCGTCCACCAGCACCAGCGGGTTCTGATTGGCCCCAAAGGTAGAGATACCGCGAATCCAGAAACTGGAAGTATCCTGCCCCGGTTCGCCCGAACGCTGCACGCCGATGATACCCGCCATGCGCCCCACCAATGCATTCTCCAGAGAACGTGAAGGTACTTTAAGATCGGCCATGCGCACAGAAGAGATAGAACCTATGACGCTGGCCTTGCGTTGGGTACCCATACCCACTACGACCACTTCATCGAGTGCCTGCACATCTTCCGTCATCACGATACTGATGCTGGCAGAGGCGCCCACTTCTTTCTTCACTGTGTTATAGCCTACGTATGAGAATTCCAGTGTCTCCCCCTTATGAGCTTCGATGGCATAAAAGCCGTCGAGGTCGGTAATGACACCCGTCGAGGTAGTCAGATTGCGAACTGCCACTCCAATGAGGGCAACGCCCTGTCCGTCGAGAACTTGTCCCTTGATTTGCTGTTTGCCTGATTGCGCCCAAACTACCGCGGGCGCCATAACCATCAGCATGCATAAAGCCAGAAACGAGGCTTTCCAGCAGGATGGTCGAGTTAAAGAATAATTGTTTTTCATTCTACTATGTTTTTATTTAGTATTAACGCGGGTATAAGGCCCGCAAGGTTCCAAAACATTGGCAAATCTATAAAACGCATCTTAAGAGAATGATTAAACAACGGTTAACAACGGCGTTAACCCTGCCACTTTTTTATTAACCGGGAAGAAACAGAGATAAAAAACGGAATAGATTAATGATGCCCGGAATTCGAACAGGGTTAACAAAGTATTTCCATCATTAAGACTCATTCTAACCCATAGTTAACCCGATTACTAACTTCCTTTTCTTAATTTTGCCTACGGTTCTGAAACACATATACTCAATTCTTACATTTACTTATTTAATAAATCAATCATGAAATTAAAGAAACTGCTCCTTATTACCGGACTCACTACGGCAGCCACCCTGTCGGTAACAGCGCAAAAAGCGCCCGAACCTTGCGGCCTGACTCCCAGCGCCCGTCAGATAGAATGGTACAACCGCGAAATAATCGCCTTCTTCCACTTCGGCATCAATACCTTCGAGGACTTTGTGAACGAAGGAGACGGAAGAGCACCCACAGCCATATTCAACCCTACCACACTGGATTGCGGACAATGGATGCAAACCCTGAAATCGGCCGGCATCCCATCAGCCATACTCACCGCCAAGCATGCCGACGGTTTCTGCCTCTGGCCGAGCAAATATACAGACTACTGCGTAAAGAACTCCGCCTGGAAAGGTGGAAAAGGTGACGTAGTACGCGAATTTGTGGACGCCTGCGAGGAATATGGCATCAAAGCCGGAATCTACCTTGGCCCGCACGACCGTCACGAACATCTGCACCCCCAATATAATACGGAGAAATACATGCATTATTATGCCGCGCAACTGGAAGAACTGATGGGCGACTACGGCAAGATATGGGAAACCTGGTGGGACGGCGCAGGAGCCGACGAACTGACCACGCCCATCTACACCCACTGGTACAAGATAGTACGCGAAAAGCAGCCCGACTGTGTCATCTTCGGTACCAAAAACTCCTATCCCTTTGCTGACGTGCGCTGGATGGGCAATGAAGCGGGAGAAGCAGGCGATCCTTGCTGGGCAACCACCGACTCCATAGCCATCCGCGACGAAGCGACCTACTACCAAGGGCTGAACGAAGGCGTATATGATGGCAACGCTTACGTACCGGCAGAAACGGACGTGTCCATCCGCCCCAGCTGGTTCTACCATCCGGAGGAAGACAACCGCGTGAAAACCGTGAAAGAGTTGTGGGATATTTACTGCACATCGGTAGGGCACAACAGTGTACTGTTGCTCAACCTTCCACCCGACCGCCGGGGACTGCTCCACTCGAAAGATTCACTGCACGTGGCTTTGCTGAATCAGGGCATCCGCGAAACGTTCGGAAGGAATCTGCTGGCAGGCAGCCGCGTCAGTGCCACCAACAACCGGGGCAGCAAGTACGATGCCCGATACCTGACGGACAACGACAAGCAGACTTACTATGCCGGACGTGACGGAAACGCAAAAAGCGATATCACCTTCGCCCTGTCCCGCGCCGCCACCTTCGACTGCCTGATGGCGGAGGAAGTCATAGAACTGGGACACCGCACCTCGCGCTGGAGTGTGGAGTACTCCGACAACGGCAAGCAATGGACACCCATTCCCGAAGCCACAGGCAAACAAAGCATCGGTTACAAATGGATTGTACGCTTCGCACCCGTGACAGCCAAGTACGTGCGCCTGCGCATAGAAGACGGTCGCGGCTGTCCCGCCATTCACACTTTCGGGGTGTATAAGCAGTCAGAAATACTTAAATAAGAAAGAATTATGCATAAGATAAGAAAGATACTCTCCGGTCTGCTACTGCTCGGCACCATCGGTGCAACGGCGCAGACCATAGATGTAAACCAGGCGTATGAAATACATGCTTTGAGCGGCCTTGCCCTAGACAATCAGGCAAGCGTGGATGCCGGTTCCAAGATATTCATCTCCAAGCGTGTTCCCGGTAAGGAATCACAGATATGGCAGTTCATTCCGGTAGAGAAGGACGTCTTCTGCATCGTCAGCCCCCTCTCCCAGCAAGCCATCGACAACGGAGGGAGCGGAGCTGTGGAGCGAAACATCATTCAATGGAACAGCGACCCCAACAATTCCAACCAGCAATGGAGAATCACACAGCAAGCCAACGGGCACTACACGTTTACGAGCATGGCGGGCGGATATAATCTGGGATTTCCCGGTCCGGGCCCGATAGGCGAACCTATCTCCCAGGTGAAGCCTGACGCCAACCAACCCAATCAGCAATGGCTGTTGGTAAAATCGAATGTAAAGGTGAAGGCCGATCCTCTGAAAACACACAGCGACAACGACTGGGAGAACCAGCACATCTTCGCCATCAACAAGGAAGACGGGCACGCCACATTCATCCCCTTCGCCAACGTGGAAGAGATGAAAGCTGATCCCGCCTATCGCCGACCTTGGAAGCGCACCCATTCCAGCCGCTACCTGCTACTGAACGGCAACTGGAAATTCAACTGGGCGAAACAGCCCGAAGACCGTCCGAAAGATTTCTACCGGACAAACTACGACGTATCGCATTGGGCAGAAATTCCCGTTCCTTCCAACTGGGAGATGCACGGCTACGGAACACCCATTTATACTAATATCACTTATCCGTTCCGAAACAACCCGCCCTTCATACAGGGGCAACGCGGCTACACGGTGGAGAAAGCCGAACCGAATGCCGTAGGTTCCTATCGCCACGAATTTACCCTGCCGGCCGGCTGGAAGGACAAAGAGGTTTTCATTCATTTCGACGGTGTATACAGTGCCATGTATCTGTGGGTGAACGGTAAGAAAGTAGGATACAGCCAAGGCGCCAACAACGACGCCCGTTTCGACATCACCCGCTACGTGCGTCCGGGCAAGAATCAACTGGCTGTAGAAGTATACCGCTGGTCGGATGGCAGTTACCTGGAAGATCAAGACATGTTCCGCCTGAGTGGCATCCACCGGGACGTATATCTGGTGGCAACGCCCAAAGTACAATTGCGGGATCTGCACCTGACTTCCATCCTCAGTCCCCGCTATGATAAAGCCGAACTGCATGTGAAAAGCAAAATCCGGAATCACGGGAGAGCAATGCGCAATGCATCAGTACGCATCTCGCTGCTCGATGAAAGCGGGAAAATGCTCAGGCAGTTCACAGCAGAGACTGGTGCGCTGGCCGCAGGCAAGGAAGTAACCGTAAGCAGCAAAGGGAGCATCCGCGACCCAGAACTGTGGAGTGCGGAGACCCCGTATCTATATACCGTTAACGCAGAGCTACTGGACGAACAAGGGCAAGTGCTTGAAGCCACCACTCAACAATACGGCTTCCGCACCATCGAGATACGCAACAAGAAAGTGTATATCAACGGCATACTGACATTATTTAAAGGAGCCAACCGCCACGACATTCATCCGCAATATGGAAAAGCCGTCCCGGTGGAAAGCATGATTGAGGACATATTGCTGTTTAAACGCCATAACCTGAACACCATCCGCACGAGCCATTATCCCAACGACCCGAAAATGTACGGATTGTTCGACTACTACGGCCTGTACGTTATGGACGAAGCCGATCAGGAATGTCACGGCAACATGTCGCTGACCGATAATCCCACATGGGAAGCTGCTTTTGTGGACCGCGCCGTACGCATGGTAGAACGGGATAAGAATCATCCGTCCGTCATCTTCTGGTCATTGGGCAACGAATCGGGAGGTGGTTGTAACATCGTAGCCGAATATAAAGCTGCCAGAGCCATCGACGACCGCCCGATACACTACGAAGGCATGAACGATGAAGCCGACATAGACTCGCGCATGTACCCTTCCATCGAAAGCATGATAGAGCAGGACAAGCAACCACGAGACAAGCCCTACTTCCTTTGCGAATACGCCCACGCCATGGGAAATGCCGTAGGGAATCTTGAAGAATACTGGGATTACATTGAATATCATTCCAACCGCATGATTGGTGGCTGCATTTGGGATTGGGTAGATCAGGCACTCAACAAACCGGGTGAAGCAAAAGATCACCTTTACTTTGGAGGTAGTTTCGGTGACGCCCCCAATGACAATGACTTTTGCTGCAATGGTCTTGTCACAGCCGACCGTCGTGTCACTCCCAAGCTACTGGAAGTAAAGAAAGTATATCAATACATCTCATTCAAGATGAATGACAAAAACAGTGTCGAACTACACAACCGTTACACGGTTCACAATATGACTCACTTCAACCTTCACTATACACTTGAAAAGGATGGTAAAGTTATTAAAGAAGAAGAGTTCGGCCTGCCCGATGGAAAGCCAAACGAGCGCCGTACCATTCATGTTCCAATGGAGCGTTATCTGACTGACCCTAATGCAGAGTATTTCGTAAATTTTGAAGTGAAACTGAAACATGACTGTGTGTGGGCCCCTGCAGGCCATGTAGTAGCAACCGAACAGTTTGCTCTAAATGAGAAGATTAATAAACCTTCTGAAATCAAGACCGATACTCCGGGAAACGAAATTCTAAAAGCTTACGAAGAAGAACGCCGTTACGTACGCTTCGAAAACAATAACTGCGGAATTTCATTCGATATGGCTACCGGACAAATGATCGGCTTGCGCTATGGTGCACAAGAAGTATTGCATCGGCAGCAAGGTCCCGAATTTAACTGGTATCGCTCCATCAACAACGATCCCCGCAATTGGACCAATACGCAAATCAAACTTCAGGATTTCACATGGAAACAGGCCGAAGATAAGAAGTCTGTAACTGTAATTGCAGAATTGGAGGCTATCATAGGAAAAGTTAATGTCCCCCATACCATAACCTACACTATCCATGGAAATGGTGCTATTGATATAAAAGCCAGTTTTAAAACCGGAACTGACTTTAATCTGCCCCGCCTTGCTTTACAAACCAGTCTTAACCCTGCTTTGGATAAGATCACTTGGTTTGGACGCGGCCCTATCGAGAACTACCAAGACCGCAAGAATGCAGCCTACGTAGGATTATATTCTACCACCGTAGAAGATATGCGCGAATACTATGCACGTACACAGAGCATGGGAGAACGATGCGATTCACGCTGGTTGACATTGACCAACAACTATGGGAAAGGCATTAAGATCACTCCGGAGGGTACTATTGACTTCTCTGCCCAGCACTACACCGACCGCGAATTATGGCAAGTGAAATATGCTCATGACCTTGGAAATATCCGTCGTTCCGAAGTTGTATTAAATCTGGATTGTGTACAACGCGGACTGGGCAATGCCAGTTGCGGACCAGGTCCACGTCCGAAGTATGAGATTAAAAAAGATAGCGTATATACATACGCTTTCCGCATTGAAGAAGTTAAATAAATCAGATTCTTAAAGAAGAAATCAATATACTCAATATAAAAAAGCAGAAATACTTGACTTCGCTTTTCCAATGTAGTATATTTGTATTCGTAATCTTAATTCTGATTCAAATTTAGATTAGCATAAGAGGAGGGGCATAGCTTCTCCTCTTTTTGTACCTATCCATTCCATAGTATTTCAAATGCCACACTTTAGTTCCCCGAATGCCACACCTGACCGAACCAAATGCCACACATCCCTACTGTTGAGGTATGGCATTTTAATAGTTGAGGTGTGGCATTCGGGGAACTAATGTGTGGCATTTATACCATCTATCTGAGGCAAACAGGCCATCTGTCTGCATGAAACACAGGGTGCGTTCAGGGCAAACAGATGGTCTGTTTCAAAAGAGTGTTATTTACGCTAATGACTATGAGATTCTTTCATCAACAGTTAATAATATAGAAATCTGCTCTTGACAAGATTTCCATTTCAGAGCATCATTTACTGTAAGAATACGGAAAATCTTCCAGATGTATTCCTCTTTCTCTATTAGGAACACTATCCATAACCAGACGGAATTCTCCACCGCCTACCAACTCTTCATGTTTCAAATAATTACGAGTAAACCCTTTAGCATTTAATTCAGCCGAACGAATATAACAATTAGTATCTGATACACCTTCAGCATGAATCGTAAATGTTTTCTCTCCGGGCAATGAAAGAGTAGCCTTCGGAAATAGCGGGCTGCCCAAAACATATTCGGATGCACCGGGACACACCGGATAGAAGCCAAGCGCTGTAAATACATACCAAGCCGAAGTCTGTCCGTTGTCCTCGTCACCGCAGTAACCTTCCGGACCCGAATTATAGAGCTTATTCATAACATTGCGAGTATGATACTGAGCTTTCCAAGGCTGACCGACATAATTGTACAAGTAAATGGCATGTTGCACAGGTTGATTACCGTGAGCATATTGCCCCATATTCAGGGCAACCATTTCAGCTATCTCATGAATGACAAAACCATATGTACCGTAATTGAAGGTATTGGGAGCGACGAACATAGAGTCAAGGCGACCTGCCATCAGCTCATGACCACCTAACAAGGACGACAAGCCTTCCGGATCATGGAACACACTCCAGGTCCAGTGCCAGGAACAGCCCTCTGTAAAAGGACCTCCCCACTCAGTTGCATCGAAGTTATCACGCCACTTACCATTGGCATCCTTTGCCCACATAAAACCTTTCTCCGGATAGAACAGGTTGCGATAGTTCTGAGCCTTTTTATAATATTCGGCTGCTACTTCCTGATGTCCCGTCTTTTCCGCAAAACGTGCCAAGCACCAGTCGGCATAAGCATATTCCAGAGTCTTGGCAGTCGCCTCATGCACTTCGGGATAAGGAACATAGCCCAAACGATCATATTCAGCATATCCGTCACGTCCCACAGAGGAGATCTCTTCACTGCGTGCCCGCGTCTGATTCAGCATAGCCTCCAATGCTTTATCTTTGTCGAATGTCCTTATACCCTTCATCCATGCATCGGTAAGCAACGAAATCGAATTGTTTCCTATCATGCAGCCACGATGCCCAGGACTTGCCCACTCAGGCATGAAACCGCTTTCGCTGTATGCATTCACGATTGATTGCATGATTCGTTCGCTTACTTCGGGATAAACCAATGTAAACAACGGATGTACAGCACGGAAAGTATCCCAAAAGCCATTGTCAGTGTACATATATCCATTGTGTATCTGCCCGTCATAAGGGCTGTAATAAACCGGTGCCTCATTCTTATCGAACTCATAGAATTCACGCGGAAACAAGAGCGTACGGTACAGGCAGGAATAAAACGTTTTCTGCTGTTCCTCCGTACCTCCTTCCACTTTGATACGTCCCATCTGTTCATCCCATACTTTCTTTGCAGCTGCTGAGACTTCCGCAAAGGAACGTCCTCTCACCTCACGGTCCAGATTCAAGCGTGCCTGTTCGTGATTAATGAAAGAAGACGCCACACGAATAGTTAACTTCTCTCCGGCTTTCAAATGGAAACCGACATATGCGCAAGCATTCTCGTCTGTTCCGGATTCTACAATAGGCTTATCAAACTCTAGAATGAAATGATTGCCAAAATTATCGGGAACTCCACCGTTATTGTAACGGGTAGTTCCATAAATACAGTTCCGCTCTGCATCCAAAGCCACGTTTCCTCCATGCTGGTATGCATCAATCACAATATATTGCCCTTCCTCTGAAGGATAAGTGACCTCGAATACCGCTCCGCGAGACGTTGCAGACAAAGCTGTGGTAACTCCGTTGTCAAACTTCACCTGATAACAATTCGGAGCCGCTTTTTCATTTTCATGACGAAAGCCCACCCCACGACTCTTGTTATCCATAATAACCTTACCCAGTAGCGGCATGATGGAAAATGTACCATAATCGTTTATCCATGGGCTGGGCTGGTGTGTCTGGCGGAACCCTCTTATCAGACTGTCAGTATACATATACATCCATCCACTACCGTTCTCCTCGGTCTGAGGGCTCCAAAAATTCATTCCCCAAGGTACGGCTACCGCCGGATATGTGTTACCATGCGAGAACGCGAATGTAGAAGATGTCCCCATCAAGGGATTTACAAAAGATGCCGGTGACGGCTGAGTCTGCATCTTATGCCCACATGATGCCAGCAAAAGACAAAGACTAAAGAGATAAATCAACTTTTTCATAAACATTAAAAGATTTTATTTAAGTATTCAAGTGTCTGTTCGGGGTGTCTGCTCATACGCAAACGCCATACTAGTTCCTGCATATTCACCACTTCAAAACGACCGTCCAGCTTCCCGGCACAAAGTCTGGCTGCCGCGGCTCCATGAGCATTCCCTTCAAAGCGACTCCAGGCATGTACACATATCGCCGAAAAGCTCTCTACCTGTGCTTCTGCTTTCAGTTTTGAAGCGATGAAATCAGGAGAACCTTCTCGCTCATGAATCCTATCCCAAAGGGAATACCTTACAGTAATAACCGGGATATCATATCCATTCTTATTCGTTACCCAAAAGACTTCTCCCCCGCCTCCGGCATAAGGAGAATATTGTAGAGCTATGATTCCCTCCAATCGGTCATTCGCATCCACAAAGGCCTGATAAGCTTCCTTAGACGCTACCGATTTTACATCCATAGCCATTACACCCAGCAATCCTACATGATACCGGCGCATAGAAACAGCCAATCGTTCAGCTGCAACCTTCAGGTTATCATTCCGATTATTATTCTGACTGTATGCATCTATATAATAGTAACCTCCTCCCAGCATTTCCAGCACAGAACATTCATCCCTCCGCAGGTTCATCAGATTATGCAGTTGGGCAGGCGCCATCATAGACAAAGTAGAAACAGGTAATCCATAGCTCATTTTCACTTCAATTGCCTCCGGAACGTCGTAAAAGCTGGTAGCAAAGTCCTGCATCATCCATTGGATATTATCGCCATCTGAGAGAAAAAAGGAAACATAATTACGTTTCTTATCGAAATCTATAAGTTTCGGATTGAAAGATTGAGCCTGTACAGGCTGTTGGCACTCCGTATAAAGCAATGATGTAAGAGAATGATTGTAACTCCAGTCACAAGGAATCATAGGATGTCCGCTTTTTGATATACGAGCCACAAACTGGTCTTCACTTACTCCCTGTTCCCACCCATAGACCGGGACATTCGGCTGTAGCCAAGCAAGCACTTCTTCCAGTAGATCCACGTTTTGACCACTTCGGGGATCTCCTTGCTTCTTGTTCAGATTCAATACAAACAAATTATTCTTGATAGCAAATTCACGCAATTCACCTGTCTGGACAGGCATAATCACCAAAGCCTCATTGTTACATTTATCTTTGAATTCGTGCCACGCATCGAGTGTTGTTTTGTGGGTGGCATCATACTTCATACTATATCCGGCCTTTTCAAAATATTCTTTATCGCGAACATCTACAATAATCGAATTATAAACGTGAGAAGCTACAGAAGCCACTATTCCACTCTCCGGATTATTTTTCACATCAGTCAGCACATATCCATCAAAGAAACCCTTCAGTTGAACACTCAAGCCGTCCACTGATTCATAATCACTACATGCCAGCTCCAGACCATTCTGTACGCCCTGCTCACAGATACCCATATCTTCCAATGCTTGTTTGGAAACTTTATAAGATGCCTTTCCGCCATGATCGTACAACCAGACTGCAACATCACTTTTCCCTTCTTCCACCATACGGTTTGTCAAACCGGCTAATGACTGGCATAGTAGATGATATTGCAATCCCTGCATGGTTTCGGTCTCATTAATACTGTTACGATTATCTATTGAAACGACCCCGGTACAAGTCCAGAACTTTCGGGGTTTCTTCTTCATTTCCGGCATAGAATACAGCTTTCCGTCCGGAACAAAAGAATTGATTTCCTCACGATTCAACAATCGTCCTAACCCCAAAGCAGACAGACTCAAACCTATCAAAGCTACAATGGCACTTATCTTCAGTTTCATGAAATAATTAGTTTAAGAATTATTCGTCAAGATTTTCACCGCCAAAATAGATAAAGAAGGTTAAGCAACCGCTTAACTATGGGTTAAGTACAGATTAATTCACGAAAAGAATCGTTAACCCTGCATAAATAGGGCTATTCATCGAAGTTTATATAGAAGGAAAGGTGACGAATTGGCAAAAAACATTTCACGATATCGGTCTGAATGATATTCGACGGACTTATCTATTTATGGTTGCCTGATTAACAGCTAACAACCCTTATTACGTTTCAAAGTGACAATATATCCTTATTTTCTCTAACAGACATTGATTTACAAATCTTCATTCCAGAATGTTCGGTGAATAAGTAATGGATAGGCATGCGCTGTTTTTGCATATTATTGCGCGTTTGAAAGCTGTTTATGCAAAAAAGGGTTACTACTTACGGGTGATATGATTACTACTTCCAGGCAATATGATTACTACATCCGGGTGATATGATTACTACATCCGGAAAGAAGACTTATTCTTATCAGGGTTTTCATTAATAAGTGTACTTCGGGAAGCTCTTTTTGAGCTAAAAGAAATGTAATAATTTAGATAATCATCTAATAGATTGCTACTTGCTCATTTTCATTCGCGTATTTTTTATCTTTAAGGGATTCGTTGGAAACAGCCGATTCTCAGTCGGTTAAAAATGCAATTTGTCAAAAGGACAATCCCACCTCTCCCAAAAAGCCGGCAGAAATAAAAGAAAGATCACGATTATATTTTATATATAAAAAGAAAAGGTGACCAAGCAGTGTTTCCACCACTTCATCACCTTTTCCATCATTTATCACCTAAACCTATATATTATTTGTCTGTGCATCCTTTTGTGCTGAAAGCAACCAGCATCCAAACCATCTTTTCCTGTTCTTTCAGATAGCCTGTCATCAGGTCGGCAGTAACGTCGTCGCCTGCTTCATTAGCCAGTTCAATGATCTTTCTCTCCTCACCAATGAGGTATCCGTAAGTTTCAAGAATATTGCTGATCGCATCGCTGCCGCAAGCCACGTCAGATACTTCTTTGATCTTTGCAACTTTCAGGTATTCGCTGAACTTGTTTTCGGGTACACCACCCAGCATCAGGATACGTTCTGCAATTTCGTCCACCTTCTCGGCTGCGTCGTCATACATACTTTCAAACTTCTCGTGCAATACGAAGAAACCATGTCCCTTGATGTTCCAGTGGAAACCGCGCAGATTCGTGTAATATACCTGGAAATCTGCCAAAAGTTGATGCAATGCAGATACTACGTTAGCTACTCCCGATTCATTTAACTTGATATAATTTAAAGTCTTCATAATTCTATGGTTTTAATAATTTATACTGTTTTTCTTTTTTCTGTTGCAAAGAAAGTGCAAATCGAAGGCAGAAGCAAGCTTGCTTGATTATGCTGAGATGCAGCCTTTCTTCGTTTTTTGTACAAAGATAAGGCGGAAACCCATGCTTGTCAAACAGATAATTTCTATCTTTGCATAGACAGAATCTATATAACCCGTTCAAACCCCTTATTTATCATGACTTTACAACAACTGGAATACATTCTTGCCGTTAGTCAGTTCCGCCATTTCGCCAAAGCCGCGGAACATTGCCGTGTAACTCAACCCACCCTGAGTGCCATGATACAGAAACTGGAAGACGAGTTAGACACCAAGATATTCGACCGCAGCCAACAGCCCATCTGTCCTACTCCAGTCGGACAACTTGTAATAGAGCAAGCCCGTATCGTATTGGAACAGGCAGGCCATATAAAGGATATTATTGAAGAAGAGAAGCACTCCTTATCGGGTGTCTTTAAGTTAGGTATACTCCCCACCATCGCCCCTTACCTGTTGCCCCGTTTCTTTCCGCAACTGATGAAGAAATATCCTAAATTGGATATCCGCGTAACAGAGATGAAGACGAAGGACATCAAACAGGCTCTTATAAAAGGAGAGATAGATGCCGGCCTCATCGCCACCCTGCCTGAAAAGGATGACTTCCGCCAGATACCTTTATTCTACGAACAATTCTATGCTTATATCGCGCGCGAAAGCAAACTGTTCGATAATAAGATTATCCGTACCTCCGATCTCAGCGACGAACAGCTTTGGATGCTTGACGAGGGACATTGCTTCCGCGACCAGTTAGTCCGCTTCTGTCAGATGAAGGCGGCACAAGCCAGCCAGATCGCTTATCATCTAGGTAGCATGGAGACATTCATGCGTATGGTAGAAAGCGGTAAAGGTGTTACCTTCATTCCTGAACTTGCCATCGATCAGCTCAACGATACACAGAAAGAGTTGGTGCGCCCCTTTGCCATTCCCACTCCTACCCGGCAGATCATTCTCATCACCAACGAACATTTCATACGAACCACTTTATTGGAGGTACTCACAAAAGAAATACAAGCCTCTGTACCCCGCGAAATGCTGTCCCTGCGGGCAACTCAGTGCGTTGTATAGATTTCGTCTATCGGCCCATAAATCTTTTCAATCGTTTTTTTTGTTCTATCGGCAAAAGATGCTATATTTTTGCATCAGTAAAACAAAGTACTAAACCTTTTAAAACAAAAAAGATTATGGAACCAATTATCAATTCTCAGCTTCCTGAATTCAAAGTTCAGGCATTCCAGAACGGAAGTTTCAAAACAGTAACTAACGAAGACGTAAAAGGCAAGTGGGCAATATTCTTCTTCTATCCCGCAGACTTTACGTTTGTATGCCCTACCGAACTGGTGGACATCGCTGAAAAATACGAGCAATTCCAGGCAATGGGTGTAGAGGTATACTCAGTAAGTACCGACTCTCACTTCGTGCACAAAGCATGGCACGATGCATCCGAAAGTATCCGTAAGATCAAGTATCCGATGCTGGCAGACCCTACAGGCGTGCTGACTCGCGCATTCGGTGTAATGATCGAAGAAGAAGGTATGGCTTACCGCGGCACATTTGTCGTGAACCCCGAAGGCAAAATCAAGATTGCCGAAATACAGGACAATAACATCGGACGTAATGCCGACGAACTTCTCCGCAAGGTAGAAGCTGCACAGTTCGTTGCAACGCACGACGGTGAAGTATGTCCCGCAAAATGGAAGAAAGGCGGCGAAACACTGAAACCAAGTATAGATTTGGTTGGTAAAATTTAAGTTCACATCCCTTTTTTATTAGCGAGGTCCCCTTTATCCATTGCACACATAGAGGGGGCCTCTTTTATCTTACATTAGTACCCGTTGGCGAGATTAGTTTATATCGATATAGGAATGAATAAGACTCACCACAGATTACACAGATTCACACAGATTTATTAATCTAATAATCAGTAAAATAGAATCTGTGTCAATCTGTGTAATCTGTGGTGAATTAATTCATAACCGCTCAGAAACGAATTAATCCCGCCAACGGAATACATTAATATAGACTGTTATGTTAGAAACAAGCATTTTAAATCAAGTACGCAGCGTCTTCCAAAACCTGGAAGCGCAGTACACTTTTCATATCACCTGCCATCCCCGGCACGAAAGCGCACAGGAACTGACAGAGTTGCTGAAAGATGTAGCAGGATGTTCCGATAAACTCTCCTGTAAGGTAACTGAAACCGAAGAACCGAAGTTGGAATTCTCTTTGCTGAAAAACGGGAAAGAAACCGGTGTCAAATTCCGCGGAATACCGAACGGTCATGAATTCACATCTTTGCTTCTGGCAGTACTGAATGCCGATGGAAAGGGGAAAAATCTTCCTGATGAAGCCATCAGCCGACGCATCCAGGCGTTGAAAGGACCTATTTCATTGCAGACTTATGTATCATTGACATGTACCAACTGCCCCGATGTGGTGCAGGCCCTGAATATAATGGCTTTGCTGAACGGACAGGTCACACACGAAATGATAGACGGTGCTCTTTTCCAGGAAGAAGTGGATGCATTGAAAATACAAGGCGTACCGTCCGTCTATGCCAACGGTAAATTGCTTCATGTAGGACGCGGCACCTTAGGCGAACTTCTGCAAAAGCTGGAAGAAATGTTCGGCTCCGAACCTGTGGGAAATGCAGAACCTATCTCACGGACTTATGATGTCCTTGTATTAGGCGGTGGGCCGGCAGGTGCCTCAGCTGCGATTTATTCAGCCCGCAAGGGATTACGGGTAGCTATTGTAGCTGAAAAAGTCGGTGGTCAGGTAAAGGAAACCGTAGGAATCGAGAACCTGATTTCCGTACCGCAGACTACAGGTGCACAGTTGGCAGACAATTTAAGAAGCCATATCAATCATTATCCCATCGACTTGTTTGAAGACCGTAAAATAGAGAAGGCGGAGCTTCAAGGAAAAGAAAAGAGGATTTCAGTAGTGGGCGGTGAAGTATTCATATCTCCCAGTGTTATCATCGCCACCGGTGCAAGCTGGCGCAAACTGAATGTGGATGGTGAAACGGAGTATATAGGCAGAGGAGTAGCTTTTTGTCCGCATTGCGACGGGCCGTTCTATCAGGGAAAAGACGTAGCCGTTATCGGTGGAGGAAACTCCGGTATAGAAGCAGCCATCGACTTGGCAGGTATCTGCCGGAAAGTGACTGTCTTTGAATTTGCGGATACGCTGAAAGCTGACCAGGTACTGCAAGAAAAGGCGAAAAGCTTGCCGAATGTAGAAATCTTCACTTCTTCACAGACCACAAAGGTAGTGGGAAACGGTGATAAGGTAACAGCTATCCGCGTCAAAGATCGTGTAAGTAGTGAAGAACGGGATTTCCCATTGGATGGTATCTTCGTACAGATTGGTTTGGCAGCCAATAGCGCTCCTTTCCGTGACATGCTGGAAACGACTCCAATAGGCGAAATCAAGATCGACGCTTTTTGCCGCACCACACTTCCGGGAGTTTATGCGGCAGGAGATGTTTCGAACGTTCCCTACAAACAGATAGTAATTGCAATGGGTGAAGGTGCAAAGGCGGCACTGTCGGCATTTGATGACCGCATCCGGGGAATTGCATAATAGGTACGCGGACGACGCGGATAGAGTATCTTCATTCCCCTCCTCCTCGGGAGGAGGGGAATGAAGATAGTACTGTCAATCATCTACCTATCTGTTTACAAGAAAGGAATTCAACGATATCCTCTTTTTCTGCCATGTCCAATTTCTGCCGTATGACCGTCTTACGTTGATACACCGTCCGTATGCTTTGCTGGATAACCACGCTAATCTCTTTCGTCGAAAAGTCCGACTTTAACAAACAGCAGAGTTGCAGTTCCTTTTCATTCAGGATATTTCCATACTTCTGACTGATACGGGTATAAAAGCCATCATGTACCATGTCGATAGTCTTATATAAATCACTCCAAACCAGCAAATCATCCACCGCTACATCTTTATTGGCTATCCGTCCCATCTGTACCAATAGCTCCTGATGATCGGAACTGGGATTCGTAGCCACAATACGTATCAAACCTAACTGCTGAAGCAGCATCTTCTTGACAAACTTATCATTATTGCCGCTTTCATCGCCTTCCGTCTCATGCAGCAGACGTCGCAAGGCCTCCAGTTCTTCTTCCTTTTCCACGAGTAAATGCTTTCTTCGCTGCAAATACCAGACGACAGTCAGCAACAACAAAATACAGAGAGCCACCACTCCGACAAAGAAGGTCCGTTCTTTCTGTTTTTCCAGTTGCAGATTCATATTCTGCTGTTGGAGTAACAATTGCACCTTCCCTTTTTGGGCTATCACCCGTTGGTCACGGATAAAGTTGTTATACAACCGGTTTGAGAAGAACGCCACATCCCGGATTGTAAAAGAACGGCTATCTATATAATTCATCAACGTTTTCTGTACCAGATAAAAGTTAGCTAACGATAAGTCCTGGTCAATATAGGGCGAACGCACACTATCCCCCATTTGTATATAGTAGCGGGCGGAATCCACCTGCCCCATATTCAGGAAATAACGTGAAAGAGCATAATAAGATAAGGACTCGAAAGGATGTTTCGTCTCTTTATACTCTTGTAAACTATGGCGTTGCAAATTGATAGCTTCCTGATTCTTCCCGGAGTCACTCAATATATCAGCATAGTTGCGCATCACATAGTATAACGCCTTTAGAGAGTCTGCGGATGTATACAGGCATTCGGTAGCTTTACGGAGAGCCAGCAGCGCAGAATCATTCTGATTTGCACAGTAGTATGATATCGCCAGACTGTTGTAATTGGAATATCGCCGGGTGGAATCAGGCTCTATAGCTATCAATTGCTTCTGCAAGCGTATCAGACCTTCAAAGTCATCATTACCTTCCCCTATATTCGCTACAGACCGCAGCAAATCAAGACGGGCTGCCGTATCACCACGCAGGGCTGCAATGCGATTCCCTTCGGCCATCATCTCAGTGGCTTCTTTATATCTCTCGCTATCGTAGAAGTAATGCGCCGCCAGTTTATAGGTACGCAGTAACTGCAATGTGTCGCGTACGTCCGGCCTCCCATAATAATCCAGAGCGTATAATAGCAAAGAGTCTTCATTCATCACCCAATGCGCATTATAGTGGGCTTGCCCCATAGCCAATGCAAACCGTGCCCGCAATGAATCCGGCAATATTTCGGGATCTTTCACCGACCGAAGCAGAGCAATCGCCTCCTCTGCATTCTGCTGTAACATCTGCTCCGCCTTTTCTATCTGGATGCGTTGTGACGGCAGGGCTTCTGCACATGCTGCCAATGCCAACACGCATACCCAACCTATCAAACCATGTTTCAATGCTTTCATGCCGTCCTTCCTTCTTGTTTTAAGTCTTTGCAAAGATAGATATTTATCAATTAACGAAAGTTACGGCATCCCATTTTTTGCACTTTTCTTTATATATAAACTTGAAATAGGAAGATATAAACTTTTCTATAAACCGCAGTTCAAAACACTTTAATTATCAAATAGTTGCAAAACCCATTGCACTTTATTTAGTGCCACATATAAACCGCTTTTCTCCCCCGATCCCCCTACCTTTGTCATGTTCAAAGAACAGAAATAATCACTAAAAATAATAAGAAAAATGAAGAGACTAAGTATCATTTTAGGAGTATTATTCCTATGTACCTCCCTGATGGCGGCAAACAAAATCACAGGGAAAATCATCGATGAGAGTAACAATCAGCACATCGAGTATGCCAATGTCAGCCTGCTGACTCAGGATTCAACATTCATCACCGGAGTTGCCACAGATAACGGTGGCGGCTTCCTGCTGAAAGAAGTAAACGATGGAGATTATATCTTATGCATCTCATGCGTCGGATATGAAAACTCCTATCTCTCCATCCGCAACCTGCAAGCCAACCTGAATCTGGGAGAACTGCCCTTATCGCCCGACAATGTAATGCTGGAAGGTGTTACCGTCACAGCCAGCCCCATCATCAAAAAGACCGACCGGCAAATTATCCTCCCGACCGAAATGCAGACTAAAGCCGCTTCCAACGGAGTTTCCTTACTGAGAAATCTACAACTGTCGCGCATCCTGATCAATCCGATAGACAACAGCATCACGATTCCCGGAGGAGACAATGTGCAACTTAGAATTAACGGCATAGAAGTGACTCAAGCTGAAATAATTGCCATCCGCCCGACAGATGTGATCCGCATCGAATATATAGACAATCCCGGCGCACGTTATGGAAATGCAGGAGCTGTACTGAACTACATTGTAAAGAGAAGAGAATCAGGAGGGAGTATCTCTGCCGATCTCACCAACGGAGTATCCGATACGGGATATGGCGAACATAACCTCGCCGCCAAATACCACTTCAACAAGTCAGAGCTCAGCACTACCGTATATTGGGGACAGAGAGATCTGAAGTGGACACGCGAAAACTATGAAAGTTTCCACTTCCCGGAGGCTTATCAGGAGAACAGAGAAGTGGGAGAACCTACCAAAGTAAAGTATGATAACCTTAACTTCAACCTCAATTACAGCTACCAGGATAATGACAAACAACTTCTCAATATTGCTCTCAGAAATCAATACAGCGATACTCCCAGTTCCATGTCGGACAGAATCAGTACATTGTATGAAGGAGACACCTCTTACTCCATATCCGACCTTTCTACCTCCAAAGTAGTTATCCCTTCGTTGGATATCTATTACCAGAGGAATCTGAAAAACAAGCAGACAATCTATGCAGATATAGTGGCTTCTTACCTGGACAGCAAGAATGAACGGACTTTTATTCAGAAAGCCCTTAATAATGACAATAACGATACGGATATCTATTCGGAAACCAAAGGTGAGAAGTACTCCATCATTGGAGAAGGTATCTACGAAAAACAATTCAATACGGGTAAGTTTACCGGAGGTATCAAGCATACACAGGCCTATTTGCAAAATAGATATTCGGGTAATATAGAGAATAAAATCACGATGAATACGGCCGAAACGTACCTATTTGCCGAATACCAATCAAAGATAAAAGCTCTGAACTACACAGTAGGGATTGGAGCCATGAGAACTTATAACAGTCAGGAGCAGTATTCTTCCGAGAAGTATATAGTCAAACCTTCCTTAAGCCTGTCGTACTCTATCAACGGGAAGTGGTTTTTCAGATACAACGGATACGTGTCGGGGTATGCTCCTTCCCTGTCCGACTTGAACGACATCTCGCAAGCAATGGATAAGTATCAGATACGCAAAGGAAATCCCGACTTAAAGTCTGTTACATTCTATGCCAATACACTGTCTGCCAGTTGGCAAAGCAAGTATATATCTGTCGATTTATTTGGAAGATATAGTTATGACAATAAGCCGATTATGGAAAATACTTACTACGAGGACGGGCATTTTGTACGCACTACCGAGAATCATAAAGGTTTCCACCGGATCAATCTGGAGACAGCTATACAAATACGACCTTACAAAGAGTATATCTCCATTAAAATCACTCCGTTTCTGAACCGCTATATCAGCTATGGCAACACCTACACGCATACACACACCAATGCAGGACTGCGAGGCAGTCTGATGGCAATGTACAAGAACTGGGTACTGATGGCAGAAATGAATACCAGCAACCACACTCTGTGGGGTGAAACACTGACTAAAGAGGAGAAACTGCACACCATCATGGCAGGATATAATACGGAGAAATGGAGCCTTTCTGCCGGAGTGTTGAACCCGTTTACCAAGAAGTATGAACAGGAAATAGAAAATTTATCAAAGTCGGCTCCCTACCGCCAGTTAGCGTATTCCAAGAACTTAAGGCTTTTGTTCATGGTAAATGCGTCCTTCAGCCTTGACTTCGGAAAGAAGCGCAACAGCCAAGGCAGAAGAATCAACAACAGGGATACCGATACCGGAATCTTGTCCGGAAGCAAGTAATTATCTCCCTCACGAAAAGCAGGGGCCCGTCTACTAATTGAGAATATTCAATTCCTGGATCAGGTTCCCTGCTTTCCCGTATTTCTCAATCATAAACAGTATATAGCGCACGTCCACCCCGATGGTACGCTGCATCTTCGGTTCATAAAGAATATCACTGCCCATAGCTTCCCAGTTTCCATCGAAAGCCAACCCCAGCAATTCACCTTTCGAATTGAACATCGCACTACCACTATTGCCACCCGTAATGTCATTATTAGAGATGAAGCACACCTTCATTTCGCCCTTTTCATCGGCATATCTTCCGAAATTGCCCGAAGAGAGTAATGAAAGTATCTCCGGCTGTACTGCAAAATCAACATCATCCACATGAGCTTTCACTTTCTCCAGGACACCCTTTGTCGTTGTATAATAATCATATTCCGCTCCGTCAAAGGGAGTATAACCGCATACCGTTCCAAAGCTTAGCCGCATGGTGGAATTGGCATCCGGATAAAAGTTACGAGACGTATACATCCGACGGATAGCCCCATTCAGCAAGCGTTCCCCACGGATGATCTCCGTAGTAGGTGCCTGCATCTGCATATTCATATCGAACAACATCGTCAGCATATCAATGCCCAACGAGATAGCCGGATCATCGAAAATCTGATAGGTAGTATCCCGTTCAAGAAAGCGTTTCAAACCACGGGGAGTAGTCAACTCAGAACTTGCATAAAGACTATCTACGAAAGCTTTCTCATCCCCATTATATTTCTGTGCGATAGTATGGTAGATTTCCGGCAGGAAAGTGGTATCCACTTTTGAGCGATACTCCTTCAACAGTGCCGTAAATACTTCCTTGTCTATATCCAGATCCAAATTAGAGTATTGCTCAACGATATCTTTCAAGGCGGCAATAACTGTTTTCTGCTCCCCTTCAAAGTCGAAGTTCAGAATCTTCAGTGCAAGCTGCACTAATTCCGGTCCATATAGGAAGGACTCGATAAAGTAAGCCTGTGCACGGTTTACCTCCCGGCGGTTCTTATAATTCAGTTCCAGGTCTGTAAACAGTTGAAGAAGTTTCTCACGTTCGTCCGGGTTTTGCTGTATCCATCGACGAATTTCCTGTTCCATTTCACGTTTCTTCTCCAGGATTCCCAGCTTACGGATAGCACGGTTGACACCGATACTGTTCTTCCAGTAATTGGAGCTTTCATCGTATTTGGAAGCATACTTAATGCGTATGCTGTCTTTACTGTCCATTTCACGTTTCCAAATGGCTTGCTTCACGCCACGGATGTCAATCTGCGCCTGATTGGAGTTATTCATCATTTCCTCGATACCGAATGAAGAAAGGTAACGTTCCGTACTTCCCGGATAGCCTATCGTCATACAGAAAGAGCCTTCCTTATAGCCATCCAGTGAAATCGGCGCTACATATTCAGGGTGATACGGGACATTGTCGGGGGAGTAATCGGCAGGCTGGTTCTTGCGGTCTGCATAAATACGAAACACACAGAAATCTCCTGTATGCCGAGGCCACACCCAATTATCCGTATCCCAACCGAACTTACCGACAGAGGAAGGGGGTGCAAACACCAGCCGCACATCGTTGAAATCGCGGTAAACGGAGAGCCAGAACTCATTGCCTCCATAGTAAGCATCTACCACGCCAAGCAAAGTGGAGTCTTTCAGGGATACCTCACCGCCTATTACCATCATCATAGAGTCTACCGCACTGGAACGTTCCATCTCGTTCATCGAAGGTTTAACGACTCCCAGCACACGCTTGGTTACATCTTCCGTACGAAGCAGAAAACGAACATAAAGCTCCGGATTAGGCAATTCCTCTGCACGGCTACGGGCTACGAAACCATCTTTCAGGTAATCATGCTCCACCGACGAATGTTGCTGCACACTACTGAAGCCGCAGTGATGATTGGTAAACACTAACCCGTCTTCCGACACTACCACACCGGAACAAAACCCTCCAAAGCTGACTACCGCATCTTTCAACGACGGTTTCTTCGGATTATATAGTTTATCGGCAGGCATTTGCAGGCCGAGTTCTTTCATGGTCTTACGGGTCTGTTTATTCAGGTTTCCCAGCATCCACATACCTTCGTCCGCCTGTCCCGTCAACGTGAAGAGGCTGCAAGCTACAATTAGGATACACTTTAGCTTCATTCTATACTTGGTTTAAATTACAATTTATATCTTAAGTTAAGAGTATATAAGAAATATCTAACTCAGTTCCCCTCCTTCTCGAAGGAGGGGTGCCCAAAGGGCGGGGTGGTAGGTAAGAAAAAATCCTTATTTCATGATTAATAGGCCCTTTATAACTTCACCTACCACCTCCCCCTACGGGTACTCCTCCTTCTCGAAGGAGGAGAATTTAGTTAGATTTAGCTCATGGCATACTCTCATTTTGAATAATTTAGTATGATATACTTTCCAATTGCGTCATTCTGCAATCAGTCTTAGTTTTTTCGCTCCAGTACGTGCCTTCAGCCATTCGGTAATCTTCTGTTTCTCATGGGCGTCGGGATGCTTGCCAAATTTCAGCACAGCAAGCGTAATGGTATCTGTCCGTACCGAATCAACCGTCAGTTCTATGGCATGAGAGATAGAAACAGTTTTCACTGACGGATAGAGAACTTTTAGCTCCGGAACGATCGTTTTGCCCAATTCATCGAAAGATTTGTATCTTGCCAGACTCTGTTCCAGCACTGTAATTTTCTTTGTTTGTTCCACCAGTCGTTCCTCACTGTTTTTATAGAAATCTTCCATCACCATAGCTCGGATAGAAGAAATATCCACAGCTTCATTATTCATTCCCTGAAGAACGATCAGCTTCGTTTCACCTAACTTATAGTCCTTCATCTTGCTGCGGGCAATGGCAATCGAAGCTTCGGGAACTTCTTGTCCGATCAGTACCACGCGTATTTCATTGTCTTTGTTGCCATGATAATGAATTTTTTTATCCAATACCTGTGTATTCTCAAAAGAAAGCTGTTCGGCAACAAACCGATTGGCGGCACTCTCATAGAAAGTACTCTGAATAATGCCTACCGTCAAGTAGACGGCCGGACACATAGTCAGCACGGCAATGAGTATTATGTATTGGCGTACTTTCTTCTCCCGCTTCTTGTCCACAAACTCTTTACGCTGGAAGTGCATCACACGTACACCGGCAAACGTGGCAAGACTGATGAATACCGAATTTATGAAGTAAAGATAGAATGCTCCGAGGAAATAAACCAGATTCCCCGTTGCCAACCCGTAACCTGCCGTACAGAGTGGCGGCATCAAAGCCGTAGCAATGGCAACACCGGGAATCACATTTCCTTTCTCCTTTGTAGACAGGGCAACTACACCGGCAAGACCACCCATCAATGCGATGAATACGTCATAAATCGTAGGTGAAGTACGTGCCAGAAGCTCCGACTGCCCTTCGGCAACAGGGCTTACAAGAAAGAAAATAGTAGCCGTAGTTACGCTGAACAGGGTGGTTATCAGAAAACTCTTCAGTGAACGCTTCATCAGTTCGAAGTCATTCAGACCGACAGAAAGTCCCACACCCATGATAGGTCCCATCAATGGGGAAATCAACATCGCACCTATGATTACAGCTGTAGAGTTGACATTCAGTCCCAACGATGCCATAAAGATGGCAAAGATCAAAATCCACAGGTTAGCCCCTTTAAACTCTACTCCCTTGCGGATGGAGTCTACTGTTTCCAGCTCATTGTCCTTATCCTTCCTCAGATCAAGGTACTCGCTCAGGAACTTTTTAATGGCAAAAACATTCCGGTTTTGTTCAGGTGTTTCTATCATATCATTTACAATTTGACGATTTACAATTTACAATTTACCATGCGGCTCATTTAGTGTTTTAAGAGTTTGTTCAGGATTGGTATTTGGTTCAGCGGTAAATCACGCTTAACGACATACGCAATAAACAGTAACAGCAAAACTGTACGATATGCCATACGCAAATAGATATTGTCTATCGATACATATTCGGCAGCTACATAAAGTACAGCGGCAAGAAGTACATACATGCCTATCGCCTTCAAATCGTACTGTATCGGATATTTCTTCTGACCGACAAAGTAAGAAAGCAGCATAGCAACGCCGTATCCTGTAAACCCAGCCCAGGCACAAGCAATATAACCATACTTCGGAACCAGGAAGATATTCATCAAAATCAGGATGATACAGCCCGTCAATGAGAAATAGGCTCCCCAACGGGTCTCATCAATCAATTTGTACCAAAAGGACAGGTTGAAATAAATCCCCATAAAGATTTCCGCCGCCATGACGATAGGCACCACCCGTAACCCGTCCCAATAATCACGTCCGATGACATGACGCAGGATGTCCAGGTAGAACATCACAGCCAGAAAGGCAAGCAAGGTAAAAATAATGAAGAACTTCATAGCCTGGGCATACATTTCACGGCTGTCTTTCTCCTTACTCTTACCAAATACAAAAGGTTCATAAGCAAAGCGGAATGCCTGGGTAAACATAGCCATAATCATAGCTATCTTACTGGCAGCTCCGTAAATACCGAGTTGTATGGTAGCTTCCGCCTCATCGGGATAAACGAAAGGAAAGATAATCTTATCAGCCACCTGATTCAAGATGCCTGCCACACCCAGAATTACCAACGGCAGAGAGTACCGAAGCATCCGTTTCAATAACTCTTTATCCAACACATAGGTAAATCCCCTCAGTTCCGGTATCATGCACACCATAACAACAGAGGTACATACCAGATTGAAGAGGAAGGCATACCCCACATCATTCCCTTCCAATATGACATAATAGAAAAGATTGAGTGCAATATTGAGGAAGATAAACAGCAACTTCAGTGCAGCAAACTTGATAGGGCGTTTTTTATAGCGCAAATAAGCGAACGGAATACTTTGAATGGCATCCATTGCTACCACAATCATCATCATACCGATATACCAGGGATGTTCGCCGTATTCCAGCCATCCGGCAATAGGTTCCAGAAACAACAATCCCAAAGCAACGAATACCAATGAACCGATACTCACGCTCAACAAGGTGGTAGAGTACACCCGCATCGGGTCATCCTGCCCTTTATTGGCAAAACGGAAAAACCCCGTCTCCATGCCACACGTCAGCAATACCAATATCAATGCCACCCAGGCATATATATTCGTAACCACACCATAGCCACCCGACGATGCAGGCAAAGCTATCGTATATACAGGCACTAGCAGATAATTGAGGAAACGCCCTACAATACTACTCACCCCATAAATAGCAGTTTCTTTTGCTAAACTTTTTAATCCCGCCACTTTATTTAATGATTAACGCTTAATTATTAATGGTTAACAGTACTATCTCCATTCTCCTCCTCCCGGGAGGAGGAGTACCCCAAAGGGGGGAGGTGGTAGGAAGAAAACTTTTCCTCTATCTCCCATATTATCTGTTCCGGATTCTCAAATGCTGTCCTATTTTCAAACCGTAACACCTCAATGTCTTCTACCCTATTCAGAAAATAACTACGTTGCTCATCATAATCCTGTTGTCTATTATGTACCTCACCATCCAATTCTATAGCCAATTTTATCTGCGGACAATAAAAATCAAGAACATATGGCCCGACACTATGTTGACAACGAAATTTTAAACCGGCTATTTGTTTCCCTTTCAGCATTCTCCAAAGAATAGCTTCGGCAGGAGTGCTATGGTTGCGTAACTCTTTTCTATTGTCGGTTACGTCGGATTTGTTCATGATGGTTTGCATAAGAATCTTTTTTTACCTACCACCTCCCCCTTCGGGTACTCCTCCTCCCAAGAGGAGGAGAACTGGAAATGATTTGTTTGACCATTCCTATATGAAGGTAGTACTGATGTTAATTTATCATTAATCACTAAATAACGTTTTCTGACTATTGTAAAGGCTACGTCCTAAATGTTTATAAGCCAGTTCAGTCACTTCACGTCCGCGGGGGGTACGTTTCAAGAAACCCTCTTTGATCAGGAAAGGCTCATACACCTCTTCCAAAGTTCCGGCATCTTCACCCAATGCCGTAGCAATGGTAGTAAGCCCTACCGGACCGCCTTTGAATTTATCAATAATGGTGCAAAGTATCTTATTATCGATTTCATCGAGTCCATACTTATCAATATTCAATGCTTCAAGAGCGAAGTTGGCAATCTCCGTATCAATGCTACCCGAACCTTTCACCTGTGCAAAATCTCGCACACGACGCAACAATGCATTTGCAATACGCGGCGTTCCACGGCTACGGGAAGCGATCTCAGACGCTGCCCTTGTAGAGCAAGGTACATTCAATATCCCTGCCGAACGACGAATAATACCGCTCAACACATCGTCATCGTAATATTCCAAATGCAGATTAATACCAAAACGGGCACGCAAAGGCGCAGTCAGCAGACCGCTGCGGGTAGTAGCACCCACCATCGTAAACGGATTCAGGTCAATCTGAATGCTCCGTGCAGACGGACCTTTATCTATCATGATATCAATGCGGTAATCCTCCATTGCAGAGTACAGGTACTCTTCCACAACTGGAGAAAGCCGGTGAATTTCATCGATAAACAGCACATCATTCGGTTCCAGACTGGTAAGCACTCCCGCCAAATCGCCCGGTTTATCGAGCACCGGACCGGAAGTAACCTTAAAACCAACTCCCAGTTCATTGGCAATAATATTGGAAAGCGTCGTTTTTCCCAATCCCGGAGGTCCATGCAGCAATACATGATCCAACGCTTCGCCACGCAAGCGGGCTGCTTTAACGAAGATACGCAGATTGTCCACCACCTTATCCTGTCCGCTGAAGTCTTCAAAGGACAACGGACGTAGTGCGTTCTCAAAATCGCGTTCCCTACTGGTCAACTGATTATCACGTATATCAAAATCTTCTCGTTCCATTCTATATTTATCTCTTTTCTTATCTTTTTAGAAAAAGAATAGAAAATAAAATCAAAGCTGACAATCAACCACTTAAATCTTTTCTTTTTCTATTTCTTTTTTATTTCTTTCTTTTTTTACCACTTATTTCAGTGTATAACGCCTATCAGTACGAGCCCCTTCTGTTATCAATTCCACATCCACCATCGAATAAACCATCTTCCTCAACTCCTGTAAATCGACTTCCGGTAACCGACCCGCAATCTCCGAAATAGTTGTCTTCAAATTTACCTTTGCGTTCTTTATCAACTGGGGATTCACAAAAAACTGAGTACCTTTCTTCGCACCATTTCTTCCGATAATATTATCTTTCAACAACTTATCTGTATAGCTGCGTAAACGGTCTGCTTCTCGCAATCCATGTCTCCATATTTTGGTTCTATTGAGCAAAGATAGTACAAACTGATGAACCCTATCTATTTTTCACTTAATTTTCTTTCCTCGCTTCATCATTCCGTCCTTCTCCGCTTACTCATGCAGAAAAGAAACTCTGCCTCTGCGGCTCACATGCAATCATGCATCATGAAAAAAGACTGCACAAGGAATAACAGCCTTACCGTATATCAACGCAAAAGCACCGTATGAGAAAATTCCTTCGCATACGGTGCTATATATCGGACGTGCAGCATCTATAGATCGGACATGTTGAATCTATATATCGGACGTGCTGAATCTATATATCGGACATGTTGGATGTATAGATCGGTGGCGTTGGGTAGAATCCCTTTTTACTTCACCATTTCACCTCCGTAAACGTAATTTTCTTCACCTGCGGACTCCACGGCTGTGAACTGGAAATAACCCAATCCAACCGTTGCAGGAAGGAGGCTCCATCCTTTATGCCGGGAACCAGAACACGGCACTTCGTACGCACCCCTTTCATCAGACTCACGGCATTTCCATTCGTCACAAACGAATCGGAGTTACCTACATAGAACTTTGTATTATATCCGGGGTAACTATTTCCCTTGTCATCCACCCCGTCCGATTGATCCCTATTGAACCAAACCCGCCAGTCTTCCCGGTTATTGGTCAGCAGAAACTGAAATTCCACCGCATCGGCATTCTTCACGCACGACAGAAACTCTATCTTCACCTCCGAATCGCAAGAAACGATTTCCCCGCACGAGCCTTTGCCTTCGGATGGCTCATCTCCACCACCACCTTCACTCTCACCAAATTTCACGCTGATTTCCACAGGCATGGATTCTCCGTCAGCCTCAACAAGCAGATTTGCGGTCATATCCTGACTTATCTTTTCACGGTCTATATTCACTATCACCGTACTGTTCTTCCCCTGAGCCGTCGTCCCGTTTACAGGAGTCACTTTCAGCCAAGATTCAGTAAACGTAACACTCCATGAAACAGAGCCGGAAGTACCGATATTCATTACATCAAAAGTTTTGGATGTCTCCTCTTTGGCGAATGCCAACGAGTTCGTACTCAACTTGATGCGCGACTCGCCCCGCTCCAGCACCATATCGCCGGAAGCCTGCTCGCCCGCAACAACGGAAATACGTTTCGTATTCGTTTTATATCCATTCTTCGATATCTGAATGGTGTACTGTCCCGGTTCCATATCAAGGAACTCAAAACGCCCGTCGCTACCCGTATTCGTCGTCTTACCTCTCGGATTCAAAACGACATAGACTCCCGAAACCGGCTCACCGTTATCGGCATCATTCACAATTCCATAAATGGTGCCGGTTGTGTCTACTTCATCTTTAGCACATCCTGTCACAATTAATACCGCCCACGCACAACATACTAAAAGAAGCGCCAAACCTACCTTACTTGTTTTCATGATTATTCTTTAAATAATAAAATCTTTAAAAATTCAAAGCAAAACTTATCCCGTTACATTCGCCTGCCGATGGATACATGGCAAACTGTACAGGCTTATGCACAACCGCCCTTTTACGCCCATTCATCACAATTGCATCAATCAGATTGTAAACATAAAGAGCCGCTGCCGCGCCAATACACACATTGCGTACATTTTCCCAATTATCGGCTTTTGTGTTATACGTCTGCTGATGCTTGGGTTGTTCGTGCATCTTCTTGACGTAAGAGCTTCGCAAGCTTTCAGAAGCGATAATGCCACCCGCAAGCAGCACTTCACCCCCCAGGATACATAGTCCCTTCGCCGTACTTCCTTTGTACATCTGTCCCCATCCCGGAACGATCAACGAACGCGCCATTCCCCGCACACCGTATTTGCGGGTAAAGGACAGGCGATCGAACCGTGGAGCCGGAACATCGGCCACTCCAAACAGCACATAGCAATGATAGCGCCCACCACCCGGATAATACACATATTCCCAATACTCATCATACTTGGTAGTGGTGACGTTTATCTCTTCATTCTCTATTTTGTAATGGAAATTATAGACTGATGATTCTTTATAGGCTCCATTCTTTTGTTCCATACGAATATCAGTTTCAGCCTCTCCGCTAATCTTCCAGGCCTGCTCGATATAACGGGAAAGAGCAAGCAGGCAATCATGCCGCGCTTTCTCCAACGATTCGTTCTCTGCTTCAACCAGTTGATAATGAAAAGTTTCATTGGTGGTTTCCGGAGTCTTGCTTACCAGCCATACCGGCCGCATATTCTCTGACTTCCGAAGCACTCTCTGTGCCGAGGCATTAGTTATACCTAACAAAAAACAGGACGATGCAATGACAACCATCCTCCCGAACCTCAAAATAAATTCTTTCATCTCTATATCGTTTTTACTGACTGATATATATAATTTCGCAGCCATCTCAGGCATCATTATTACACTACTCTTACAAATTGAGCCGAAGCCTTAAATGAAGGAAAAATAGACATAGAGATCTGCACTACGGCATTACACGGTTGACCACCCTTCGTTGCCGGAGTCCATCCCTTCAACAGATTCACCAGCCGCAATACTTCTTTATCAACACGCTCAACACAACGCCTTTTATAGTTTGCACCGGTAACAGTACCGTCGCGCGTCACGATAAACTCAACAGTAGTAGTACCATATCCCGCCGTTTCAATTGCAATCTGAGGTTTATGCATATTCTCCCGTAAGAAAGCATACAAAGCATTGGTTCCTCCCGGATATTTTGGAGCTGTCACTACACGGGCGGCACGTTCTGCGGCCATTTCCGCCTCTGCCGCCGCCACTGCCGCTATTGAATCTACCATACGTATCGAATCATCATAGGCTCTGTCAGTCGCCACTTGCTGCATATTATCTATTGTTTCGGTTTTCCGTTCCTCTTTGGGTATGCTCAACATCTCATCATGAATATAAAAACCTTGAAAACCCGTAGGAGTATATCCCGCAAAGGCAGAGACTATCTCAAAGCTAAACTGTTGCCCCTTTTTCACCTTAGGAAAATAATACGCGCCTGCCACTGTCGTCTTATTGCCTGTACTTATGTAATAAAAATTAATGCTTCTACTTGCCGTAAAGTCGTGATTGGCTGTTCCCAACACCCTGAACTTATAACCTCCGTTTCCTCGACCCGTGCAAAGGACTCCCTGCACATCCCAATAATACTTCACCTCTTCCGATACGGCAAAAGGCACTTTCATTGGAAAACTTTTAGGCGGCCACGAAAACTTCTGGGCGGAAGCTGCAACTACCAATAAACTCATCACAAATAAAACAAATAGCTTTTTCATAATTCGATTCCTTTCGTACCAATATTACATTCTATACCACACACTAAGTAAATTTGTTTCATATACATCATTTTGTTTTTTGTTCTTAATGGATTTCCTCATTTCCTACTTCTGTTTCATAATAAGAAATAACACGTCTATCTTCCGTATAAGTCTTCCCTTCCGCATCTTTCTGTATAATAATGAAATCACCCAAGAGCTTGCGGAGTTCTGAGCAATAAAGCTTTAAAACAACCCAGTTGTCATGCTCGTCGTATTCATAAGAATAGTCAATCTGGCAATCCCACGCTTTTCCGGAAGGATATTCCACACTATGAATCAAGTATTGCTCCATATCCTCTTTATCATTATAAGAGACATTATAAGTATTAACTATTGAATCAATCTTGTTTTTATAATACCGGGAATCCGGATAGTATATCTTAGTAAATCTCTTACATAATTCCGTCATAGGACATTCTGTCTGGAAATGCATACGTGTGTTTCCATCCATCATCCGGTATCCCTCCGGTTTATCATATGTATCGAACACCAACTTCTTATTATCACGAATACCCGAAAAGAAGTACAATGCTACTTCACTCTCCTTTTTACATTCTGTATTAACCACATAACAGGATCTATCCTCACCAGTATATTGATAAGTACGGGTGTAATCGTCTGCTCTACATTCTATCAACCGATTCCATTCATCATAAGCATAGACTTTTGCCTTCCACTTATTCCTTACATTATAAAGCTTTGTCAGTCTGCCTTCATCATCGTATTCCCGCTTGTATTCATCTCCAAAACGATGACTTGAATCAAACCACAAGCCTTGAGAGATCAAATTCCCGTCTTCATTAAATTTCTGAACCATTTCTGCAGCAGACGTTGTTTTCACTTCTTTTACCGTCCCCTGCAGTCCAAGCCTTACCAAATCACTCGGATAATCTACAAAATCTGACATGGAAGATTCTCCAACGTAAGGAGTAGTAGATAAATACACATACACTGGTGTATATTTTTTCTCAGAGAACGTTCCGGTTTCATTACAACCACATAAAACAGCAGACAACATAAATATTATGTTCCCCAGAAATGAGCATGAGAAGAGGTTCTTTTTCATATTTATAATATATTGATTACTTATTAATTTAGCTCTTCTAATTTCCCTTCATCATTTCTTTTATATTCTTTCCCATTTTCGCCTTTAAGGAGACTTTTGTCTTTAAAGAAACTGATGTCTTTCGCCTTTACATCGCCACCAAAAGGACCGGCACCTTTGATTATCGCATCACAATCTTCCTCCTGAGACTCATTGTTATTATCAGAAGATTCAGGCAAAGTATTACCCGAACTCTCACTTACCTTCCGAGGAGCCAACACAAATGCAATGATAGCACAGACAATCATGGCAACTATTACCACTGCCATTGATGATATCAGCAATACTATCCCTGCCGCAAAGAATACCGGATATAGCAACAATATCGCAATCCGATAAATTCCTTTTACAGAAACAGCCAATATAATCATCTGCACAATAAATAATAAACCTACAGCTACTACCAACAATGCCATTATAAATCCAAACAGTCCGTCCTGATACATTAATGAAGGTATAAAACGTTCTGCAAGAATATCGAATAGCATGTTTCCTGTAACCATATGGATTGCAAGAAGTACTACGGCAATCACAGCAGCAATGACAGTGGGAGTTTTACTGAAATAACCAAAACCCTCATAAAGCCACAACAAAATACTGAACAAACCAAATAAGAAACTCCCTGTGACCAAAATAACGGCTCCGTAAAGTTTCAGAACACTCATCAAGCCCGACTCGCCTAAATCCAGGTTCCCTTCGGTGCGGAATATATTGCAGACAAGAAACAATATTAACACACTCATTGCCAACAATACAGTGGCAGGTAACCAAAAACGTATTGCTCCCTCAACATCCAGCACGTTCAGCAGAATCAAGGAAACAACCAAAAGAACTGCCAAAACAAAAATCCACATACCTACTTTCGCAAACAATGAAGAATCATTAGCAGAAAATTCTTCCAAAACCGGTACTCCGTTTTTGTTGGGTAAAGGTGTTTCCCCGTTCATTATCAGAGCCCCGTCTTTCCAATTATAACTAAAATGAACTTGCATCGGCTTATCCTCCGGATAATCGGGAAAAACAGCCGTTACGGTTGCCTCCAAAGCATTGGAATAGATCACTGAAGTAATCATTCTGTAACTGATGTCCACTTCAGAGTCATAAATAATATACCCATAACAAGGCTGACCATTCAATGGATATTCTTCCGGAGCCTTTATTTCCTGATACAAACTAAGTTTCACATATTCGCTTGCACCTTCATTGTCTACCTTTTTCCATTCTCCAACAAACGGTCTAAGACCAGATACGTATTTGAAAACATCGCTCTTACCATAAGTAATTTCTTTCGTTTGAGGATTATAAGTAAGCGTATCTACATAAAGTTGCAAATCGTAAGTCCCTAATGACACCAGTCGATACTTATTATTGCCTATATAGGAAACCGAATCTATATAGTAACGATAGATGCGGGACATAGTGGAAAAATCCATAAAACCATAACTTTTCTTTCCGCTCGGCAGCTCTTCCATCTCCGTATCAAAAGTGCGTTCCGAGAAGTCCAACTCCATGCAGTAAGTAAGATTATCCACTCCATATTCCTGCCCCATCAAACTTGGATCCTTTCCTACGAACATTTCCCAACGTCCTTTCAGCGAAGGTTTCTCTTTGCTACACCCCGATATTCCGAGCAATAGAAATACAACGATCCCTATTGAGAGTATCCACTTTCTTCGATTTAAACTTTGAATTGCATTCATTCCTTTTATCGTTTAATGATTAATGTACGCAGATCATTTCAAATTCACGCGTTGTACATCTGCATTTTCCTTTTTTCACGATCTATTCATGCTTTATTGGAGTCTAAACATCAATGGCATGGTATACTGAACACTCACAGGTTTGCCTCCCTGCATGCCGGGCTTCCAACGAGGCATAACACCAACTACCCGCAAAGCCTCCTTATCAAGATAAGGGTTAATACTACGAATTACCTTTGCATTGCCGATAGAGCCGTCGCTCCCGACAACAAATTGCACCACCACCCTTCCTTGGATACCAGATTCCCGGGCAACCTTCGGGTATTTCATATTATCACTCAGGAAACGCATCATAGCAACCTCCCCACCGGGGAATGCAGGCAGCTCCTCCACCTTATCATATATTTTATCAGAATTATCTTCTGTCTGCACAGGGACATATTTTATTTCAACCGGCTTGTCCTCCACAATGACAAGCGTTTCCGGTGGCGGTGGCACCGACGAATTGCCTGAAGAGAAATTCCTAATCCCACAATCCTCTATGTTCTGTGGATAAACCAGACTAATGGCTTTTTGCTCCTGATAAGAACATTTGGAAAAATCTTTCCCAAACTTTTCATTAGCCAAATCCCCGCGCAGCTCCTTATAGGCCGCACGAATAGCAGCCATCACTGCCTGATGATCAGCCTCGGTAGTCTTAGCGTTCCTATACACGGCAACTTTATGATTCGAAGTAACCATTATTTCATCAAAATAAGGGATGCGCTTCTTCTGCTTTTCCGGGAGATTCTCATCATTATAAGGATTAGCAACAAACTCCTTCACCTTTTCTGTCAGTTGCCCGAGGTTTTCTATATAATCGCCCCCAGCCATTACCTGACCAGCCATATTAATCATCACCAACAACACATTACGTTCATCTACTTGATTGGCTACCGCAGGCGACGTAGACGTTTCTTTTTCTTTCAAAGAAGCTTCTTCTTTAGGAATCCTCAACAATTCATCATGGATATAAAACCCGTTGAAGCCTGCCGGAGTATACCCGGAGAAAGCGGAAACAATCTCAAAACTAAACTTCTGTCCTTCTTTCACCTTAGGAAAATAATATGCGCCTGCCACTGTCGTCTTATTACCCGTACTTATGTAATAAAAATTAATACTTCTACTTGCCGTAAAGTCGTGATTGGCTGTTCCCAATATCCTGAACTTATAGCCTCCGTTTCCACGACCCGTACAAAGAATCCCCTGTACATCCCAATAATACTTCACCTCTTCCGACACAGTAAAAGGCACTTTCACAGGATAACTCTTAGGTGGCCACGAAAGCTTCTGGGCAGAAGCTGCAACTACCAGCAAACTCATTGTAAGTAAAACAAATAACTTTCTCATTATCATATTTCTTTTGTACTTCTGTTACATAATAAGATTCCTGACTTTCATCCGGTCTATCTTAATTAAGATTTCTCATCTTCTTCCACTATCGTAAGTGCTTCCCCTCCTGATTCAAACTCAGCACATAAGTTCCCTGCTGATCTATATCTACCGAGAGGCTCCGGTTCGAAGAATCATACACCAGCGTTATCTTTTGCCGATTATCATGTTTCGCCTGTACTACCGCCTTCCTACCTTCCAACGAAAGAATAGAATCAATCTCATATTCATGCCAGTCATCATTCACCCACGAAGTTATCTTACCATAATCATCATCAATATCCCGGTTATATAAACTCAAGGAACAATTTACCAGCGTCCCGTCCTCCTTTTCATATTTCCACTCACCTACAAATGGGTGGTCAGCATCAGTAGAAGGCAGTATTTTGTAGTTTGTATAATTAAGTTGGACATTAAATTTCCTCTTTCCATTACTCCAATCTCCTAGGAAAAAAGAACCACCATTATACTCCCCATCAAACAATTTAAACGTACCTGTTTTCTTACCGTTAACAGTTTCATCAATGATAAAATCCACCCCTATCTTCTTTCCCGTCAGCTGTATTGGGTTATTGATATGCTTATAAGAATAACTGCCATAGAGTGAATCTCCAATTTGCGTCAATGCCATTTGTACTTCTTTGCCAGCTACTTGTCCACTTAAAGTCATTTCCTTAATAGCCGGAATATCAACAGGCCTATCCTCTCCTTTTCTTATAATATAAACAAAAGCTATAACCGCCACTAATACGACTAACCCTATGATGTAATAAAAAGAAGTTTTCCGCCTAACCGGAATCTCCGTTTTCCGTTTCTCTTCACTAACAGGCACGGCAACAGTAGCCGGAATCATTTCTGAAGGCGGCAAGACCTCTGTACCACCTTCCGGTTCCCCATCTGTAGCGGTCACGGTAAGTACAGCTTCCTGTTGACCACGTTTGGTACGACTTCTTAACTTCCGATTCCACTCCTTACGATAAGTATATAGCAACCAGAACTCGAAAACAAAAATTAGAATGGAAATTATTATAGAAACAACTATAGTCGATTTCTCGCTCGTACCGACGCTTGAAATTATCGCAGCTATCACTACATACAATGAAGAAACGATGGCCGGACGGATTAAAGGTAAATAAACTCCCCAAAACAGTGTTTGCAAAGGATACCATTTATAATATCCACAGAAAGTGCCAAGAGTATAAACGAAGAACCCTATGCCGAGGCAAGGCAGAATAAGAGGACCGAAACCCATTTGATATTTGACACTATAGAAGATCATGTCCACCGGTGCCTGACCTGCAACAGTGGATGCTGCCCAACATAAACCTATCCCCATTGCGAGAGCAAACAAACCATTATACAAATCTAACACAACCAACACATAATGGTAGAAAAGCCTGGAAAAAGAGAATTTCAATATCCCTATCACTAAAGTCAGCACAGGCAAAATAATCAAAATCAGCGAAACGGCATTATCACTATGCTCCTTCAAAAAGCCCTCCAATGTCTTTGTTTCAGCGATTTGTCCGTTCACCACCACATCCACAAAAGGGGCACAAAAAATCATGATGTAAAATACAACTGATAAAATGATATCAAAAATACCATTTTCCCTATGTTTTTCATTCGAATACATATCAATTAGCTATTACTCGTCTATATTTCCAACACTCCACTCTTGATAGCCTTTATCAACATATCAGATGCATTCTTGGCTTCCAGCTTAAGCATGATCTGCTTACGGTGGAACTCCACTGTATTAACTGATATATATAATTTCGTTGCTATCTCATTACTCTTCAAGCCTTCGGATATGCATTTCAGCACTTCCTGTTCGCGCTTGCTGAGTACTTGCGGCATCTCAGGAGGAAGCTTCCGGAGGCATTTCCGGAAATGGGGACAGAAATATTTACGTCCTGACAGAACAGAATAAATCGCCTCTTGCAGATTCTCCGGATCGGACTGTTTAAGAATCACTGCATCTACATCCGCCTTTACCATCCGACGGACAATCCACACTTCACTATGCATGGTTTCAATAATAATACGCATATCCGGATAGAGCAAACGTATCTGTTCTATCAGCTCAAAACCCGACATGTCCGGCAATTCTATGTCGACCATGCAAATACTGATATCGTGGGATTTAAGAAGTTCCAAAGCTTTCGCAGCACTGTCAGCCGCATAGATTTCACCTATTTCCGGACAGACTTCAAGAATGTTACGGATGCCCGCCAATACAATAGGGTGATCATCTATAAGAAGAAGATGGTATTTCGATGTATCCGATGGAAGTTGCACCATATTTCTTTTATTTATATGCTTGTGGTCAGATATTAGTCCTCCCTGTTATCATGTTTACTATTTTGTGCAAAGGAAAGGTATTTTTAATTTAAATCTACTATCATTTTCCGTAGTTTTTCAATAGACAGTTAGTAAATACTATGGTATACTTTCCGTACATGAAAACTAGTACAGAATAAATCTTTATTTAAAAGGAGCCGTAACTGTAACGCATACACCGGTCTCATCAGCAGCCACATGTAGTGTACCGTTCATACATCTGACCCTATCTTCCATCGTGCGCATCCCGATGCCTTTGGAAGAAGAGCGCTTCATAACTCCATTGCTGAATATCTCCAACCGCACATGCGCACCATCCATTAACAGTGAAATGGAAATCTGTGTGCCGGAAGAATATTTGAGAATATTATTCATGCTTTCCTGTACAATACGATACAATTCATATGCCACATTATAGGATACCAGACTCCAATCGGACGTAGAAGCATCGAATGAAAGATGCATGGATGAAGGAACATTCAGATGATCGATATAATCTGTTATAATCTCATCAATAGTGGCATCAGAAAATACGGGAGGCATTAGTTCGTGCGAAATACTACGGATATTCGCACGACTCCGTCCCAGTTTGTCCAGCAACTCACATTTGTCCTCTTCTCTATTAAAGCCCGATTTAAGTTCCATTTCCAACCCCAGAAGTTCATTGCACACCCCATCGTGCAGTTCGCGTGCCAAACGGGCACGTTCGCTCTCCATTCCGTCAATATATTTACGGCTGAGTTGTAACTTGCGTTTATACAAGAGAATGATCAAGAGGATAAGCATAAAGCTGATAAAAGCTATAAACCAAATTGTGAGCCGAAGACTGCGAAGTTCTTCCTGCTGTTGTAATTCTTTCAGACGCTTAATTTCAAGTTCTTTCTTCTGAGTATCATAGCGCACTTGCAGCTCGCTCATTTGCTTCTCCACCTCCTGTGCAGCCAGGGAATCACGCAATTCGAGAGCCTGCTCCATATATCTGTAAGCCTCATCAGGCTGTTGCAGGTTATGATAGCATTCGGCCATACGGCTGTACCACACATAGGGAGCGGTAGGTGAATTTGTACTTATCAATCCCGTCAACTTTCGATAGAAATCCAAACTTTCCCGATATTTCTTTTCCTTTAGTAAGAGTTGGGCTTTTGTCTCATAAATACCGATAGCTTCATGGCTCGTTTCTGGTAATTCATCCAGAAAGCGGTCACATACATTCAGATAGTAACGCACCGAATCATCTTGTGCTATAGCCTGAAAAGCGGGTAACAGCGCTGACAATACTTTTAACCGGAAACGTGGTGATTGTTGCTGGGAAGCTATTCCATAAGCCTTATGCAGATAATTGATCGCTTGATCGTATTCCCCTGTCTTTACCAACAGAGAACCGCAGATGTAGTAAGCCTGCAACCAGTCCAAAGCATCTTCCTCTTTCAGGGCATACGTAATGGCTTCTTGTGCATGCTCCTTCGCGTTTTCTAACTGTTTGAAAGAGATATACATCACGGCAATATTGGCATGCAGATTAGATACAGCACTATAATTCTTGCTTTTCATGGCTGCCTCAAGCCCCTTGCCATAATAGTAAAGAGCAGAGTCCGGGAGGTTTATTCTGCGATAGGCGACACCCAGAGAACTGCAATTGGTCAGATAGGCTTCACTATCACCGGATTTAGAGGTGGCATCCAAAGCTGTCAGATATTGTGATGTTGCTTCCCGGATATCCCCCTCAATCATATAACAGCTTGCCAAATCAGTAAGTAACCTTCCACGAATACTGTCAAGCACTGTATTCTCTTCACAATATTTCAGTCCTTCCAGTAAATAAGGCCTTGCCGAATCGGTCTGAGCTATTCCATTGTAGGATTGCCCCAACGACAAACAGGTGATAGCTACCTTTTCGTTTTCTCCACTCTCACGATATAGTTCTAAAGCTTTTGTCAGTTTATAGGTACAACTATCTATTTCTTCATTTTCATAATGTGCACAAGCTTCCTCGTAAAGACTATCGGCTTCACTGTTCATTTGCAGATCCAAGGTGGCAGGTCTCGTACACCCTGCCACAACAAACATCAATAAAAATGGTAATTTCATCTTCATCACAATTTACCATACACTATAAACTCCCATTCAACATGATGATGCTATATGGAATTTCATCTTCCAGTCAACTGAAATTGTGACAAAGTTAAGAGTCTTCATTTAAAATGAAAATTATCCGGTATATTTTTATCCGGCATTTTTACCACATATCATTTATTTTCAATCTTACTAATCACTATTTTAGATCTACTGATCCTTTACCTGTTGGCAGAATTGATTTATTTCGATACAGTAATGAAGTTTCACCACAGAGTAACACAGAGTTTCACGGAGTCCTATTTTCTGATTTCAAATCAATTAAACTCTGTGAGACTCTGTATTACTCTGTGGTGAACTAATTCATATCCCAGCGGAGAGGAGCGAACAGATGTTTCATATACGTCGTAACTTACTGTATAACAACACACTTGATGTTCCACCATGATCAGTCGCAGTGGAACACCAGTTCAGTCCTAGTGGGAAGTACCTTCAGTCCTAGTGGGAAGTACCCTCAGTCCTAGTGGGAAGGCGACACACTGATTACTTATCCGGACTTTTGCGGCGCAAATGACGAAAGTGTGGCCAACATTGTATGTCTGCCGCTTACCGCTTCATGAACTCTTTCCGTTCTTCTTCCGGAAATTTCTCTATCGCATAGCGCAACATTGTGCGAGGCATCACTTTACAATGCTTTTCAAGGAACTGCACAAGCAAATCTTTGTTCCGTTTTCCCATTTCCCGTAACATCCATCCCACGGCCTTCTGCATCAGGTCATGATGAGTGTAAAGGAGATGCTCGGAGAGGGCCAAAATATCGATGAAATCGTCGTTTTTAATCAATGTATAAGTAGAGACCACTGCTATGCGCTGGTCCCAAAGCAATTCATTACCGACCAAGCGATAAAGAACATCACGAGGTTTATCCTTCAGATATTCGCCCACAATACCCGAAGCAGATAAGTCTACCAAATCCCAGTTATTAATACGGGAAGTCTGCGACAAATAGAAGTCGAATATCTCTTTTTTACCCTTTTCATCGCACTTTTTAAAGCGTTCCACCAGCATCAGCAAAGCACACAGGCGACATTCATGCCATTCGCTTTGCAGCAACTCCGCCATTACCTCAAATGGCACATCCTTATGCCGCTTCGCCACTATACGGGTGTTGGGAACGACAATACCGAGAAACTTGTCACCTTCTCCGTATTGCCCTTTCCCAGTTTTAAAGAAATTGGGAAGATACTCCCGTTTCACCGGGTCAATGTACTGTTCCAGTTCTCGCTGTATTTCCTTTGTTATCTGCATAATTTTGTTGCAATATAATTCCTATTCGAGGCATAACTCCGGATAACATCAAGAAAGCCGCAATTTATGCTTATTCATTTGATAACATCTATAATTAAGATGTGCCAAATATAAAGCTTTTCGCACAAATGATTCATCTCTACAGGGAGATTTTATATATCTACTAATACCTTTTACAGACCCGGCCAATACTTTTAATAGAAGTTTGAAGGCATCATATCCCATACCGTCACACTCTTAAATCTAGCACTTCCACCCTCTCCAAATAAAGAAATATTCTTCTCGTTCGATTCCGAAAAAAATGCATTGGTACGCACCAAAGCCTGCCTTTCATTGGCATATACTTCGACAATACACTTGTCTATTAGAATATCCAATACAAGCTTTTCACCTTTTTGCAATTCGAATGGCGCTTCCTCAACCTTTTTAAACTCTACTCCAAGCGGTGTGACAGGTGCCATCCCAATGGCATTCAGACGTGACATATCAAGCACGAGTTTCTTACCGGAAACATCATAATAGATTTCACCATATTCCTTTCCATCCTGACTCTCAAGTATTCTTACACCACATTTGGTTACTTCCCTAGGATCTATTTCCACCACGATCTCTTTGACATCACCAGTGGCACCGACCAGCGGGGTCACTTTCGATATATTTTGTGCAGCATACGATTTCTCGTTATAACGCAAAGAGCGCAGCTCACTGACAGGACGCATCCCAAGTGTATGATCCTTTCTCATGAACAGCTCACGGGGAAGGCTCATCATGCCACTCCAACCACTTTTTTGTACAACCTCCTGATTTCTGGCATCGAATAGCCACGCCCACATCACCCTACGCCCGTCAGGAGTCAACAAGGACTCCGGTGCAAAAAACGTGTTATCAGCAAATGACATACAGGCATGATTCTCCGGATAAAACTTTTCATCCTTCCATGTGCCAACGTAATAACGGCAACCCAAATGATGGCTGATACATAATAATACTTTCTTTCCACCCAAAGTGAAAAAGTCGGGACAAGAAACATCTTCACTCTTTGAAACATCCGGCAGATATGTACCAAACAAATCACCGACATAGCTCCACTCATTCAATTCTGCAGCCTTAAACACAGCCGGACGTTTTCCGCCGAAAATCGCATAATATGTATCTCCTTCTACCCAACCATGAGGATCCCATGAAGCATACGGTGCACCACCTTCGGAGTCTCTGTCCGTCTCATTGGCAATAGCAGGACGATCTTTCGGATCGGGCACAACCGGATTGGAAGGCAACTGCCTCCACTGGTTCAATAGCGGATCACTGCTCAACGAAATGCTATTCCCCTGCCCTACACCATGATAAAGCATCGTAGCCTCTCCTTTCTTATTCACAAAACAGTTACCGCTAAAAATACCTTCTATCTTTGATTCATGAGTCGGATACAAAGCTTTGGGATGTTCTCTCCAATGTATCATATCCAAACTGGATAAATGGGCAAAAACATGCACACCACGATCCTGGAAGATATGAAACATATGATAGCGTCCTCCCCAATATATACACCCGTTAGGATCAGAAGGGACAGCGTAATCTTCCGGAATAGCAAAATGATAGACCGGACGATATGGGTCTGCCAGCAGTTTATTCCGAAACTCCCGGATAGCAGCCACATCGTATCCCGAAGGGAAATTATTTTGTTGGCCATAAGAAGACAAACAAAACAATATGCTCAAAACAGATAAAACTGAAATTTTCTTCATATAAGTATGTTTTTAGTTCATAGAATCTTATTCTTCCAACCTGAATAATTTTAGGTTCAATACATCCAAAGTCCCGTCATTGGCAAATACGCCCGGCAAATAATTGCCCGAACTATGCAAACTGGAATTAAAAACCAGTTCATCGTTGATATAGAGTTCAATCGTATTCCCCATCAGAAGCATACGAAAATCATATTTCCTCCCTTCTTCAAAAATATAGGAACGGCAATTCTGAAAATCCCAGGTATGGTCGGTCAGATAGACCCGATCTTTCTTCGGCTCAATCACCAGGATATGAGCCAAATCGCTCAAAGACACCTCCGCAACAGGTCTGGCGAGTACGATTCCGAAAGAAGAACACTGGAAATCCTCTATGGTAAATGAGATTTCCATATTGACGGAAACACCTTCGAATATAGCTGCCTGCCAACTGTCTTTATCTGTTTTGCATGAAAACACTCCCTCTTTTTCTTTCCAGAGACCACCGTATGTAGGCCAGCCGAAACTATTGGCAGGCTGATCATATATTACCGGAGCAATCTCCTGAATACGAAGTTTAGGCAGCAAATCAGAGGCATACAAGGCTCTCAATTTTCCTTGATTGTTCAGCCCTATATTCTTAGGCAATGACAAAACGGAAACCCCATCGTCTACATCAACATACATCAATCTCCGCTCTCCCTGATAATCGACAGTACGCATGCTATAACCACTGCTCAACTGTCCGCCTATCAAAACATTGTCCTTCATATCCTCCACAAACGGTCCTTGGGGCGAAACAGCAGTGGCATAGATAGTTCCACGGGTAATGTACGGATCGGAAAATGCAGTCAGACTACCATTATCCTTAGCGGTAGTCAGAGTCATGTACCAAACGCCTTCGTGCTCAAAGACATCAATCATCTCCGGCATACTGACTCCTGTCGGGTAATATACAATTCCGCGTTGCTCCCAATGGAGCAGATCGGTGGAATATGCCAAACCGATAACAGCCGTAGGAGATGTCAACCCAGACATATCGGAAGAAGAAACAAAGTAACCGTAAAAGCCTCCTCCGGACTTATCCTTAACCACCACCATATCCCGGCAGTCCACTCGATCCCAGTTTGCATAGCTGCTGCCCGTTGATGAATTACTGGAGAAAGTTATAAACCAACGTCCGTCAGGCACAATGACAGGATTTCCTTCATATTCTTTCCAAGTATACAGGTCGTCTGATAGAGCCACCCCTATGCGTTGCCCCGCCCACTTTCGCATGGTGTAGAAAGTGTAATATTGCCCTTGGTGTTCTACCGTGCATCCGGTATAGCGAAAATCAGCCTCATTATCCAGACTCTTGTCATATAGAGAGAGTACTTCCGGCTTTTCATTCCAATGCAACAAATCACCGGAAGCAGCATGCCCAAATCCGCGCAAATTAGTATCACGAGAATAAGAAACACCATTCACTATACCCTGAAGATGGAAAAGATGAATTGAGTCTTCCTTTACAATATACCAATTATCCCACATCATATAGTTATATGGCCGGTACTTCACTTTATTCACCACCCGCAGTCCCGCTTCCGGGTCAGGTTCCGGGTCAGGATTTTCTATCGGATTTCCTTTGGTTACTATATTATCATCTCCACATGATACCAACAGGGAGGCCCCTGCCAGTAATATGTACCATATTAACAGATTCTTTATGTACTTCATATAGTTTTTATCTTATTCATAAGATTCGTTCGGATCATAACGTTATACTCCCTTTCAGCGGTAAACATTCAGAGGAGGTCCCTACAAGTATTTCAAAGTCTCCTTTTTCTACTACGAAACGCTGTTTGTCCATATCGTAATAAGAAAAGGCATCATCTTCCAACTCTATGGTGACACGTTTGGTTTCTCCTTTCTTCAGAAAGACTTTTTCATATCCTTTCAACTCTTTATACGGACGTGGAACAGACGACTTCACATCATGCACATACACTTGGGCAACTTCCGCCGCATCCATTTTCCCCGTATTACTTATGTCAAACGTTACTTTTACCCGGTTCACCCCATTCTTTTCAACCATTAGATTACCATAGGCAAAAGTGGTATATGACAACCCGTAACCAAACGGGTACAGGGGTTTTATACCCGATTTATCATATCCCCGATATCCCATAAAGATACCTTCCGAATATTGTGTACGTTTGTATTCGGCAAACTTCATGTTTTCATAATAGCTCTTTGAAACCGGATTATCTTCCCAACGATGTTCTATTGAAATGGGTAGCTTCCCACTTGGCGAGATGACACCGGTCAGAATCTCAGCCACTGCACGCCCGCCTTCCTGTCCGGAATACCAAGCCATCACAATCGCTTTCACTTTATCACCCCAATCGGAAAAATCAATACCACCACCGGCATTTACCACAACCACAACGTTATCATGCAAGGAAGTTACCTTACGAATCAGCTCCAACCGAGGTTTGGGTAAGGCAAAAGAACGATCGGCTCCTTCTCCCTCGATACCACCATCTTCATCACCATTGTTAAAGCCGACACAAAGCACTACATTTTTTGCTTTAGCCAATGTCTGCTTTAACAGACTTTCATTCAATATTCCAGCTTTCAAACCAATACGGGCATCTCCACCATAATTATGATATTCTACACGCAACCGATATTTTTTACCTGCCTCCACTTCTATCACCTGTTCACGTTCCGGCAGATGATCAGTGCAAATCAGCTGATCATTGATATAAGCCCTATAGCCACCTCTCCCACACATCGTCATGCGCACAAGGCCATTGGTTACCGGAACATACGTTGCAGTCCAGCGCACAGAAAAGCCGTCGGCCGGAAATCCCTCCAATGGCACACCGGTTCCCCAATCATGGGCAATCTGATTTTCCATACAAGTCGCATCAGGAGTACCTTTCAATTCTACATTCTTGAAATATTCTGCCTTGAATCCTTTTTGCCGCTTACCCTCATCTGCATAAATTGCATCCTTCAAATCATCAAATAGCAAATCATCCTCCAGCCGGATTGTATTCCGCTTTTGTAACTGCTCCAGTCCTTCGGCAATAGAAACGGTAGAAAAAGGAGATACAAAGCCGCTTCCACCACCAGTTACCAGCACTTCTGCATTAGATCCCATCACAACTGTCCTACCTTTCAGAGGTAACATGTTCCCTTCATTTTTCAATAATACAATTCCTTCACGGGCAATATCCAAAGCAGTCTGACGCGAATGGGGATTGTCCAAAGCTATAGAAGTATCTTTAGGTTCCTTATCTAAAAAGCCAAAAGCTATCAGGGTCTGCAAAATATGCTGTACTTTCAAATCAATAGTGGCTTCTGTTATCAACCCCTGCTCTATAGCTGGCATCAGAAGTTCTTCATTCAGATACTCCCCCGTAGGCATTTCCAAATCCAAACCATGATTAGCTGCCCCTACTGTAGAATACACAGAAACCCAATCCGACATCAAGATTCCTTTAAATCCCCATGTATCTCTCAGTATGTCAATATTCAGCCAGCGATTTTCGCTTGCATGTACCCCATTCAGTAAATTATAACTATTCATCACAGCTCCTACATGGGCCTCTTTCACTGCTTTCCGAAAAGGTGCAAAATAAACTTCCTGCAAAGTACGCTCATCTACTTCCGAACTGACATGGTGGCGATCCCACTCCTGATTATTAGCTGCAAAATGCTTGATTGTAGCAATCACACCTTCCGATTGTACTCCTAATATGTACTGTTTGGCAACTTCACCCGATAAATAAGGGTCCTCACCAAAATATTCAAAATTGCGCCCGCACAACGGAGAACGATAGATATTCACCCCCGGTCCTAGCAGAATGCCTACACCTCTTGCCTTGGCATCTTGTCCCAATCCTCTACCAAGCCTGTAGTTCAAATCACGATTCCAAGTGGCAGCAGACAAAATACCGGATGGATACATCGTACTTTTTGTATTGTTACGGATACCCTGCGGACCGTCTGCCATAAATACCTCCGGCAATCCCAGACGGGGAACCGGGCAGATTGAAAATCCGCCCGTATAGCCCGATATATACCGTAGTTTCTCTTTTAAAGTCATTTTCGCAACGATCTCTTTTGCACGTTGCTCCGCCTCGGAAGTGATAACAACCTGGGCGTTCAGAATACCTATTCCGCATAACAGGATTCCTATGATAAAACACCTTCTTATATTCATCTTCAATCTCTATTTAAATTGTTCAAAGTATCATACTACTTATCCCAACCCGGACTCTGAACCAGATTCGGATTATTATCCATATCTCCCTGAGGAATAGGGAACCAGTAGAACTTCTTATCAAAAACACGGTTCTGATAGGATGAACGCTTATAAAAATCCTGCGTGGTAGTGGCCTGCCTGTTCATACCGTAGAATTTAGTATTCAACGTCTTCTCACCAATCATCCAGCGACGAATATCATTGTGACGGATTTCTGTTTCACAACACAACTCCACGCGACGTTCACGGCGGATAATATCACGCATTTCTTCCTGCGTACCGGGAGCGGGAATCATTCCTTGTCCATTCCCATATTGCGGAATGCCCGCCCGTTCACGAATCAGATTCAGATATGTCAGGATATCAGGATTATCAGGATCTGACTCATTCAGAGCTTCTGCATAGTTCAGATAAGCTTCGCCGAGACGGTAAAGGATGGAAGGATAGTAATTCCATTGCTCAATGACAGGATTATTTTCCGGATGAATCAGTTTACGCATCAGATAACAGGACTCGGGACAGTCAGGATTGTTATTCTCAGGCTGGCCAGAAAGAAAGTTCAACGGTCTTTCCAACCTGTTATACCAACAGCCGTTGTACAAAACGGAAACATAGAAGCGGGGCTCACGTTGACAATACATTTTGTATGTACCTGCATTCGTAATCATGCCATGATTGTTCTCCACATCATTATTCCAGCATCCTTCGGTCCAGTTTGTCGTACGAAACTCAGGAATAGTAGAAAAACCAGATTCACTATAACCACTTTGAGCGTTGATAATGGGACGCCCCACATCATTGTTCTCATACCCCAGAATAGGTGGGAGTCCATTACTCATAAAGAAAGCATCAACCAACGATTGGCTAACTCCCAGTCCGCTGCCACGGCCCACACCACGGGGTGCTGCCAGAAATGGAATAGCCCAATATGCCCAGTTGGGACGGGCAAATAAGATTTCCTTGTTTCCTTGCGATTCCTTTTTCCACATCATATTCTGGTAAGACAAGAATGGATCTATCTCTCCGTTGATGTATTCCTTATAAAGTCCTCTTCCTGCAGAATGGGCGGCATCAATCAATTCTTTAGCAGCCTTTGCAGCACGCGTCCATTTGGAAGCATCATACGTACTGTTGAAAAGCTCAACTCCATCTTTATTTACATGCCCTTTATACTCCGCATTTCCATTCACTAACGGACTGGCAGCAAATAACAAGAGACGGGAGCGGACAGCAAGACACATCAAGGAAGTAGCACGGCCAAATTTCTCAGCCTGAGGATAGACAGCCGGTAAGCCCTTGGATACTTCCAGCAACTCATTATCTATCCAATTAACAATTTCGTCGAACGGAGTCTGTGTAGCCAACAATTCATTGGTAGGTGTATCAAGCGGCCACAACTTATCAGGATTAAAAGGTACAGGACCATATTTCTCAACCAGTAATGTATAATAATAAGCTATCAGAAAACGAGCCTCCAGTTTCATATATTCCACTTCCTGACTTGTCAATAACTGGGCTTCATTAGGCTTCACGTTTTGAATGAAAATCAGAGAAGAACGAATGCGTTTCGGCAATACACTCCAATAATCACGGTCGACAGTACTTGCAGGATTCCAGTTTCCGGATTGAAAATAGATACAAGGCCATCCCCACTGCGCCCATATCGTATTCGGAGTTACATCATCCGCCATTATTCCCTCCTGATGGATAAACCTCTCATGGTCAGGGATACTAGAATAACATCCGGCCAGCCATTCTTCCGTATTAACCTTATTCCCAAAAACCATATCCAACGTCTCCATATCATCCGGAGACTTATCCAGAAAATCGGTACAAGAAGCCAACAGTAAAGCTCCCAGTAAGAAAATATATTTGAATGTTTTCATATCATTATCATTTTATATTTATTGCTTCTTAGAAAGAGACATTTAAACCAAGTGATACAGACTTCGTGATAGGATAACACTGTCCGTTCGGAGTATCCAACTCGGGGTCCCACATTTTAAACTTTGAAAATTGCAGCAGATTAGATCCGGCAATGAAGATACGCGCACTTTGAATAAAGTTCGGTAACAGCGTCTTTTTAGAGAAGCTATATCCTACCTCGATATTTTTCAACCGCAACATGCTCATATTACGCAGCCACCAAGTGGATGACTGTGCATTATTCTTGTTTTCCATACGCGAAAGACGAGGCCAAAATACATTCTGACTTGGATTTTCGGGAGTCCACCGATCATTGTAATTGGAGTAAATAGCCCCCCAACCGTCACCGCTTCCCGGAATAAAAGCATTCTTACCAGCACCAATCACACGGTAAGTCTCGCCATTACCCTGAAAGAAAAAGCCAAGATCAAATTGCCGGTACTTCACAGTCGCACCAAAACCATACACCAATTGAGGATCTATTGTACCACCGATAGCCGTTTCATCAAAACTATCTACAACGCCATCATCATTAAGGTCTTTATATTTGATATCGCCTGGGCGTACCGGTCCGAAGGTATGCCTAGGAAGTCCCTCCTTCAGTGAACCATCTGCCTTGAAATCATCTTCTGTAAACAACCCCTCGTCTACAAGTCCGAACAATTGATTGATACGGTGCCCTGTGCGGGCACGATTTGTTCCTACTACAGAAAGCGGTTCATCCATTTCCCTTATTTTACTTTGTGCATAAGTAAAAGTTCCCTGTAACATGATAGTCCAGTCCTTGCCCAATTGCTTATTAAAGGCCAGTGACAAATCAACACCTTGATTGCTCGCCTCACCATAGTTGGCAAAAGGTACTTGAATAAATCCCGCGGTAGAAGGTATAGTCTGACGTTGCAGGAAAATATCATAACGGAGATCATAGAAATAATCGACAGACAAATCTAAAGCATTCCATAGCCCCAAATCGATACCGACATTGAGTTTCTTTACTTTTTCCCAAGTCAGAAGAGGAGAACCGGCCAATCCCTCTTGTTTACCATTTGCATAACCATAGTTGTTATCAACACCCCAGTAGTAACCATCCGTCACATCAATTGTAGTCAGATAAGGAAAACGGATGTCCCTGCGGTTCTGACCGAGACAATCATTACCGACCAATCCATAAGAGCCGCGAAGTTTCAAAGTAGAAAGAGTATTCTTATAGCGTTCCATAAAGGGTTCTTCTGATATCACCCAGCCCAGAGCTACTGAAGGGAAGAATCCGAAGCGATGTCCACTGGCAAAGTTCTCAGAACCGTTATAGCCAAAATTGACTTCACCTACATAACGACTGTCATACGTATAAGACGCACGTCCTGCTATGCCTTGAAAACGGAATGGCAGTTTCTCGCCTTCATCAAGGCTACGCTGGTTATACATAAACATTGCACTAATGGCATGCTTGCCGAATGTCTGGTCATAATTGATTGAACCTTCAAGATAGACACTCTTCGTTCCAAACTCGGCCTCTTTCATGTAATCAAGATAGGGCTTACCATAACTCTGAATAGTAAGATTAAGCGTGCCGTCCGGATTACGTCTGGTGGCTGCTGCATCGTAGTAATTCGGTTCCTTGGTACGAAGCACAGAGTTAGCGGAATAACTATCGAATGAGAAAACTCCTTTCACCTTTAATCCCGGCAACAGGAACTTTAAGTCTTGTTCAACAGAGAACAAAGACTCTATCTTGGTAGTATTGGTATTTTTATATCCATTTTGCGTCGTTACAGCCCATGGATTATTATGTTGGCCATGTTTGGGAATCTCACCAGTGGAGTAACGTGTAGGATGTACATAAGGGGGAGTAAAAAAAGCATCTTCATACAATTTCGGAGCTCTGTCCGGTGCACTTGTTCCTTCCTGTAAATACCCGCCGATGCTAACACGTAACAGAGTGGTTGGTGTCACATTCACATCCACATTCGAGCGTAAGTTATAACGGCGTAGCCTAGTAGATGAATCCCACTCCTGACGTGAATCATTCTCAAGAAGTCCCTTCTCCGAATAAACTGAAGCAACCAACGAATAACGAAGAATCTCACTACCACCACTTACTTCGAGGTTAGCACGTGTGTTATGCCCCATATCTTTCATAATTGCATCTATCCAGTCTACATCCGGATAGAGGTCAGGGTCTTCACCCGTACGATATTTCTCAATATCCTTATAAGGTGCCGGTAAACCTTCGTCAGCATACAGTTCGTTCATCAGGCTCAGATAGTCATACGAACCGATTAACTTAGGTGTTTTTCCCAACATGGTAACGGCCTGCTCAAAACGTACATTCACTGAAGGCTTTCCTATTTTACCACGCTTCGTATTGATCAGGATAACACCATTCGCACCGCGGACACCATATACTGCGCTGGCAGATGCATCTTTCAGTATGGAAAATGACTCTATTTCAGCAGGATCAATATTATTCAGATCTCGTTCGATGCCATCAACAAGAACCAAGGGATTATTGCTTCCTTTGAAAGACGAGATACCTCGGATAAAGAAAGTGGAATTATCATACCCCGGTTCCCCAGTACGTTGCGCCCCAATGACTCCTGCCAGTTGTCCTATTAAGTTAGTACTCATGGAACGACTTGTACCTACCTGTAATTTCCTTGGCTCGATAGTAGTAACGGCACCCACCACAGAAACTTTCTTCTGCTTGCCAAAACCTACCACCACCACCTCGTCTAATGTCTTTGCATCTTCTTTCAGTGCCACATTGACATTCAACTGATTCCCAACAGTGATTTCTTGTGACTCGAAACCTATATACTGGAATACAAGTACGGATTTCTTATCCGGAACAGTAATAAAATAGTTTCCGTCCACATCAGTAACAGTACCCGATGTTGTTCCCTTTATGACGATATTCACTCCCGGTAATGGTTCACGCTGCGTATCCCGTACGGTACCATTTATCGCAATTCCTTTCTTTTGCTGAGTAACTTCCGTTACACCGGCATTGTCAAATGTATGTGCTTCCATAGTCGATATCGATTTAGTATAGTCATCCTCAGCTGCAAGAGGAAAACTCACTAAACCCAGTAAACCGACAAAGCATACTCGCTGTAAATTAATAATCAGTGCTTTCTTGTACATGATTAGATTGATTTGATTAACATTAATAGTATACATCTCTCTTGTATATGCTTATATCAAAGCATAAAATATTTGAAATCGTTTCTGTTTCTTCTTGATCATTGCATAGGCACTACATCTTTTAAAAGTTAAACTTATTTCTATCAATTCATAGATTCTCACTTAATTCTTCCAATGACTTGCCTTTCGTTTCGGGAAAATATAGCCAGGCCACCAGCATCTGCAACAGCATCATAATGGAGAAAAATCCGAAAGTGAAAGCAAGTCCGCTCCCCCCATTTTCCGCTATCACCGGAAAACAGAATGTTATCAGGGCCGCGAAAAGCCAATGGGTCAAACTGCCCAACGATTGTCCTTTGCTCCGCACTGAGTTAGGAAAGACCTCAGCTATCAGTACCCAGATTACAGCACCGGTAGACATACCGAAGAAAGCGATATAAAATAAGATTGAAACTAACAGAGGAATGCCACCCAGATCGAAGACAAAGAATATGTAGGAAGCAATACCCAAACACACCGCCATACCTATTGAACCAAACATAAGCAATTTACGCCGACCAGCTTTATCTATCAGCAGGAAACCCATAAATGTAAAGACCAGATTCACGATGCCAATAGCTACAGATTGTAGCAAAGAATCTTCCGACGATAAACCACTTTGCTCAAATATTCTCGGTGCATAATACAAGATAGCATTAATTCCGGAAAATTGATTAAACATAGCAACCAGAAAAGCAACAATGATAGCTTTCTTATTATTTTTAGTGAAAAGAGCACCTTTTTGGGTAATATTCTTCCTAATCTGTTGCTGTATAGACCCGACTACTTGCTCTACCTGCGTATCATCAATCTGCATCAATATCTCTTTGGCCTGAACTATCCTATTCTTCATTACCAGGAAGCGAGGACTTTCGGGAACAAAAAACAATAGGATGAAATAGATTAAAGCAGGAACTCCCTCAATACCCAGCATGATACGCCATGAATAATCCGACAAATCATATAGCAGGTAGTTGGAAACATAAGCCATCAGTATACCGAATATCACATTGATCTGAAAAATAGCAGTCATCTGTCCTCTCACTTTAGCCGGAGCCACTTCTGATATATACATAGGTGCTACCACCGATGAAGCACCCACACCCAACCCGCCAATAAAGCGGAAAAAGATTAAAGAACCTGCATCAAACGAAAAAGCACATCCTACAGCAGAAAGTAGATAAACCGATGCTATAATCAGTAACATGGGACGCCTTCCATATTTATCTACAGGCTTACTAATCCCTAAAGCCCCGATAACCGTCCCGATTAGGGCAGAAGAAATAGTAAATCCATGTTCTACAGAGGTTAAACTGAATATAGACTGAATGATCTTTTCTACACCGGAAATAACCGCTGTATCAAACCCGAAAAGGAAACCGCCTAAAGAGACAATTACCGACCAACTTAATATACGAAAATAGTTTTTCATGGTATCCATTTATTTTATGATAATAATGAAGAGGAAATCGCTGCACAAATATACCCGCCAGTAGTAAATATGAGTATCAATATTGTTTCGTATACTATCACCATTTCAGTTCCGAAACATCCATTATAGTAAATGAAACATGCCACTTCGGATCAGGTACAAATATTCCTTTTTCAAGTTATCACTTATAAAGAATCTTCATTCTTCAATGCCATACGTTTAAGAAATGCAGTAGGCAATTCCTTATAGAACTCACGATAACATTTAGTGAAATAGGCTGGTGATGAGAACCCTACCCGGTATGCAACCTCTGCAACAGCAAGATCTGTTGTAGACAATAGTTTTTTAGCTTTTTGCAAACGATACACCCTAAGCAGTTCATTGGGCGAATAGCCGGTCTGTTCTTTTATTCTTCGGTAAAGTTGTACGCGAGACAAGCCTATAGACTGCCCGAAAGCCTCTACCTTAAAACCACTATCGGCTATATGACTATCCATCAAAGCATATATCTTTTCTATGAACAGACGCCCTTCCAGTTTTGCCCCGTCATCGGGTGCAGGATCTGTATCATTCAAAATAGCTTTTGCATCCTTCCTGCTTTTAATCAAATTCTTGACGTAAGCTAGTAAAAGAGACGAATCGAAGGGTTTCTCAAAATAAATATCCGCTCCGCAATCAATGCCTTTTATCTTCTGGCTGCTCAATGTCAAAGCTGACAATAAAATGACAGGAATATGACGCGTTATCGATTCACCTTTTAAGCGCCGGCAAAGTTCAAAGCCGTCCATCATAGGCATCACTACATCTGCAATCACCAGGTCAGGCAAATACTGAGAAGCCAGTTTAAGTCCATACTGACCATTCTTCGCCAGCAAAACAATATATTCTGTTTGCAGCAGGTTACAAATGAAATTCAGTATATCCAGATTATCATCCACCACCAAGATGACAGGTTTATTTCTCTCATTCAAAAGAAGTGTTTGATTGCCAAGGTCTATGTTATCCCCTTCTTCATCATCGCTTTTAGTTTCCAACGAGAAAGTCTGTCCTTCTATGGTTGCATTGAGATAAGGTAGAATAACATAAAACTCCGATCCTTTACCTACTTCACTTTTTACCCGGATATCCCCTCCATGAAGTTCTGCAAAAGCTTTTGCAACAGCCAGACCGATACCAGAACCTGATGAATAGTTATCGACTTTGAAAAAGCGGTCGAATATGTTCTCTATATATTCAGGATCAATTCCGACCCCGGTATCGGAGATTTTAATGACAGCCTTCTTCTCATTTTCGTCCCATTCATTATACAAATCCACTCGTATGGTTCCTCCCTGATTTGTAAATTCAAGAGCATTCGACAATAGATTGTAAAACAGGCGTTCTATCTTATTGTAATCAAGAGGCATTTCAAAATTCGCAGCATCTTCTGTTGCATGAATACAGAATTTGATGCTCTTCCGCTTAATGGCAGGACAAAAAGCCTTACTCCATCCTTCGATACAATCTTTCAGATTCGCTTGTGATAGATTCAGTGCCAGCTTTCCATTCTCATATTTCCTAAAATCAAGAAGTTGCTTAACCAAGCGATGAAGGATAATAGCATTCCGTTTTACCATTACCAACAGGTCATATTGATCATGCTTCATCTGATGATTCTGCAACAACAGTTCGACTGGCTCTATAATAAGTGTCAGGGGAGTCAGAAAGTCATGTGAAATGGTAGTGTAAAAGTGCAATTTCGATTGTGTGGCTTCTTCTATTTGTTTCCTCTGCAACTCAAGTTGCTCATTCTTATCTTCAATATCCTTATTCTTTTGAGATAATTCATTGTTATGTTGTTTATTCTTCCTGAATGCATTCATCAGCAGATAAAGAAATAGCAGTAACAAAATCAAAATAATGACAGAACAATATAACAGCACCTGCTGGCGTGCATACAACGAGATATTCTTATTAATGTCTTTATTCAGTGAAAATATCTTATCGCTTTGCCCATTCATATATCTTGCCTGGAGCTTCAATATTCTGGCATTCGTATGATCCACCTGAGTAGTAGGCAGGATTGTCTCCCGTTCAAACGGCTTATTTTGCAGGATATTCATGGCCAGCTCCATTATCTTATCCCCTCCTGTAGCATTCACAAACGAAGCTGCTAAAACTCCATCCAATATCATGTCAACACCGTATCCATCTTCAGCAAGTCCATCGATACCCACAAAGGTGATCTCTTTCTCTCTTCCCTTCGCTTTCACAACTTTATATGCCCCCTTAGCCATCCGATCATTGTGAGCAAACACCAGATCTATTTCCGGATTCAGCAGCAATGCCTCTTCCATTTTCTTTTCTCCAATGCTTTCCAGGAAAATACCACTCTCCGAATAAATAACCTCTATATCCTTATATTTATTGACGACGGACATAAACCCCTCATGTCTTTCAATTGTAGGAGAAGCACCTTCTGTACCCTTAATCTCAACAATCTTGCCTTTTCCTTTCAGGTATTTCACTATAAATTCACCTGCCAAAGCTCCTATTTCATAATTATCAGGGCCGATATATGCAGTGAACTTATCTGAACGTATCTTCCTGTCGCTGATAATAATGGGAATATTACTTTTGTATGCCATCTCAACAGCAGGAGTAACAGGTGCAGATTCATTAGGAGAGATAATCATGAGATCCACCTTTTTCTTTATGAGATAAGCTATATCTTCAGCCTGTTTAGCATTATTGTCATTAGCAGAGCAGAAGATAACATCTATATTCCCCCTAAACATCGCTTCCAGAAAGATTTCTTTATTCAACTTGTCACGCCACTCGTCATCACTGCATTGTGATACTCCTATCAAATATCTTTTCTCCTCACTTTGCTGACAAGAAAAAGATATCAGCATCAAAAATGATATTCCTATCAATAATGATACTCTCCTTAATTTACATTTAATTCCTATCATCATGTTCTTCATGTATATTGATTCAATAATCGCAAACATAATGATTTAAACAGAAGTTCAATATAACAGATGATTCATATAATATCATTTATCAAGGTTTCAGAGAAGGAAAAAACAACAATATCCTATCATGTTGACACAAATATAGGATTCTGATAAAGTATTGATATATTGCAAAATCTTAAAGGAATATAAAAATCCGGATACTGATAAGTCATACTAATCAACCGGGAAGTGGTGAAAAGTATCAGAAAATAGGAATGACAGTACGCTTACTGGTAGCTAAAATGAAAATAATATAGATGTATCCACCTATTTCCAGTTTATTCTTCACATCGACACACAGAAAATAACACGGGTACCTTGAGTGTACCCTTTATCAATCCTCAGGTAGCCACCCAGCCTTTCCGCAACAATACGACAAATGGACAAACCGAGCCCTGCTCCCTGACTAAAGTTATCCAACTTCACAAAGCGCTCAAAAACACGTTCCTGTTCCTCAACGGGAATACCGATTCCGGTATCTGTAACCGTGAAAATCAATTGATTCTCTTCTTTCTTAACCTCATAGGCTAATGTAACGGAACCCTCATGAGTGAACTTCGATGCATTGCCCAACAGGTTATCAAGTACCTGCACTATATAATTATAATTACTGTTTATGATCAGATCGTCACAGGCAGGTTCAAAAATGAGCTTTACGCCCGGATCGAAAGATGCCCCCGCCGCATCTATCGAAGCCTGGCAACAGGCATTGACATCAACAGCATTATGCTTGATTTCAACCTCACTGTCGAGAATGGAAATATCAAGGATATCACCTACCAACTTCAGCAATAGCTTGCTGTTACTCTCAATCAATGCAACATATTGCCCGATGTCTTCCTTTTCATCAAGCATATCAACCAATACCCCGGAGAACCCGACAATAGAGTTAAGCGGAGTACGGATTTCATGGGACATATTCTGAATGAACATAGTTTTCAACCAATTGCTCTGTTCAGCAACTTCCTTGGCTTTGCGCAGTTCCTCCTCGGCTTTGATTAATGTACGATTCTGCTCATCCAGCTTATTTTTTGCCCGATGCAACTTTGCATTGAGTTTTCTCTGTTGCCACAAAAAGATAACGACGATACATAAAAGACCTAGTACAGAGAATAAAATGATCCGGGTATTTTGCAGTTGTTTCTTCTGAGAGATCTTTTCCAACCGTACCTTCTCAGCATTGAGCTGTTGCAAGTTCAACATGGTAGCAAACTCACTGGTAGTGATTTCTTCATTCCTTTCTTTCTCCTTCTTCTGTTCCAACAGGAAATCGCGGTAGAGCCCGGCTGCTTCTTCTTTACGGTTCATATCCCAAAGAATATCCGCCTTTGTTTTTCTCAATGCCATCAAAGTTGTCAGATTGTTTTTCTTCCTCAATTCGGTTTCCCGTTCATCCAATACACTAAGAGCCTTATTATAGTTGCCCACCCTCCAGTTATAATCAATCTCTACATCATACAAATAGTGTATATGACGCTTCATTGAAGGTTCTTCCATATACATTTGTCTACACTCCTCCAATGCCTTGCGGGCAGCTGCCGTATCTCCTTGCGCAAGATAGAGTGATACATAAACCAGCTTGGCCGTCACTTCATGATAAGTAGACTTAGAAGTTTTGAGTGCCTTTTTAAGCAATTCGGGAGCTTTTTCTGCTTCGCCCAGATCAATGTATATCTTTGCGACATCACTATACTGGCAGGATATATTATATCTAAAAACATTGGCATTCTCAAAAATATCAATCTCTTTAAGCATAAACTCCTGAGATTTTTTCACTAACCCTTTAGCTGCATACACATTGGCTAACGCGTAATAACATTCAGCAATACTCCCCTGCTTTTTCTCACCTTTAGCCTCCTGCAACATCTTTTCGGCTTCAAGAAGAGCAATGTTATATTCTCCTTGCGTAATATAATAGTTAACCAACCTGGCAGCCCACGCCCAGTAGTAAAGTTCAGCATTACCGACACTTCTGGCGTATTGTTTTAAGCGATTTACTCCGGCTATGATGCTATCCGTGCGGTTCTCGCCCTGTCCGTAATAGTAATAGTCTACCTTGGCTCCCAAAGCTATCTTAGCCATCACCGTATCGTTGCACCTGATTGCCATATCAAACAATGTATCCGATGCTGTCAGAACAATGGGATCAGTCGGATCATTAAAATACTGTTTATAGTAAGCACGCATGCTTTTAACATCGATAGAGTCTATCTTTTGAGATGAAATAGTTCCTACAACCAAATGGAAAAGAACACAGGCAAGATTCGTTTTTTTCAGCATAAGTTATTTGTCTGTTGTATATTATATGATGATAAAGATATATTTTATCTATGAAATAAAGCATCCCGCTATCTCACAAGACAGACCAATTGATGATTTTTACCTTTTTATTGCATATAATAAGCATTATTTAGAATAACAACAGCCAATAAGTAAGCAAACGTTCGTCTTCACAGTATCTATCGCCAAGTGGCATCAAAAAGAGCTCCGCTTATTATCAATAATTTACAATTGACAATAAGCGGAGCCGCCATACAACCAGACGCACTGATTATTTCTGCGTCACCCCTTTCCAATCATCCGTACGGAAAGGTGAAGCCGGGAGTCCGGCACCATTATATAAGTTACAAACCGGGTTGTTGGCCCATGCGTAGCGCACGGCAACGGGATACGACACTTCGGGAGAACTCACCACAATCTTATCACCCTGTATTTCTGCCTTCGCCCAATGGAATTTATGATCACGACCGGCAATGGCAAAGCCTTGCAATGCTTTCCCATCACTACTCTTTAAGCCACCATCTGTATGATCAAAAGAAAGGACAATCTTATCTCCGTCCACCTGATAGGAACGATAAACGGGACCGGAATAAGGTATTTGTTCTCCATACGTATTAGCACGGGCTACCAACGCCAAGCGATGTCCAACGGCCTGTTTATCTTTCGGGTGGATGTCATTGGCATCGCCTTTATCGATGATTACAGCCATTCCGGTATTCGCTACCGACAATGTGCGCGCTTGTGCTTCGCGGAGTTCCGCCCAGTCAGAATCAACAGGGTTGGGAGACACTTGCATGAAGTTAGCTAACTGTACAAAATAGAAAGGAAAATCCTGTCCCCAGTCCTTACGCCAATTCTCGATAACCAGCGGGAAAAGTTCACGATACTGATAGGCACGGGAAGCATTGTTTTCCCCCTGGTACCAGATAGCACCACGGATACTGTAAGGCACCAATGGATGGATCATAGCATTGTATAAAGATGTCGGCAGATTGGGGTCCTCGGACATATCCTTCGGAAACATACCCTCTTTCCGGGCATCGGCCGCTATCTGATATTTCCATTCACCGGCCAGACTAATTTGTTCTCCATTGTCTGAACGGAGATAAAGTTCATCCGGCATACCACAACCACCACCTGTATCTGTCACACGGATAGCCAATGTAAGCGGTCCTGCTTTCACCAACTTACCCGGAACGGTGTAATTGCGTTGAACAGAATAACCATCGGTACGGCCCACTTTCCGACCATTCCAATACGTTATATCATTATCATCAATAGCCCCTAAAACTAACTGCACTTTCTTACCTGCCCAGGATGCAGGAATATCAACAGTGCGGCGAAGCCAGATTAGTCCGTCAAAATCACCAAGCCCTTGCTGATCCACCATTCCGGGGAAGTTCAGCTTGCCCCAAGCCTTATCGTCCAAAGAAACCTCAGCCCGTACCGGTTTCCCGGCAGCAAAGCCTTCATCAACACGATTGTTCCAAGCATCCAAAGCTTTCAAATAGTCCGCTTTCATCGCAGCTTTATCAGGCATTGCACGAATATCTTCCACTACTTTACTGAAGTCCGGCATTTCTTGCAACACCTTTCCGCTTATCCAGGATTCTACATTGGTCCCTCCCCAGGAAGTATGAATCAACCCGACGGGTACATTCTGTTTTTCAGAGATTTCGCGACCAAAGAAATAGGCGGTAGCCGAGAATTCAGGAACGGTCAAGGGTGAGCATACCTGCCAGCCATTATCACGGATTTTGATATCCGTCTCCGGCTGCGTACTGGTAACATGTTCCACATGCAATAAACGAATATTGGGATGATTGGCTGCGGCTATTTCTTTCTCATAATCCAGAACCTTGCCCCAACCTTTCAGCGGCATTTCCATATTGGATTGTCCGGAACAGATCCATACCTCCCCAATCATTACGTTCTTCAACACCAGTTTCTGACCATCGGTCAGTGTAAGCTCATACGGGCCACCCGCTTCAGGAGTACGAACGGAAAGCTTCCATCGCCCTTCCTTATCAGCCAGTGTTTCATACGTCTTCCCATCCCAGGAAGTGGTTACTTTTACCGCTTTCATCGGTTTTGCCTCACCCCATATAGGGGCATCCGCCTGTTGCTGCAACACCATGTTATCCGAAAACATCGGCGGCAACACAACCTTGGCCGAGATTGTACCGGATAACAACAGCAAAGCTGCAACTAACATACATTTGTTTTTCATATCAGTTAATTATTTTATGAGAGTCCGGAGTTAATAACCTCTTTAACTCCTTCTCCCTCTAATTCCGTCGCAATATCAGAAAGCAAAGATAGCCAGAATTTCATATTCGAAATAGTGTTATTGCCCTAATAAATGCAATAATCTTTCCATTTATCACGCTAAATAGAAAGATATTCCTACTTTTGCACGAAAATCAACGCGTTATTTTATGGTTTTAAATTACATTTGGGTAGCATTCTTCGTAATTGCTTTCATTGTGGCACTCATCAAGCTCCTGTTTATGGGCAACACAGAAATCTTTACGGAGCTTGTCAATTCAACATTCACTTCCTCGAAAACAGCCTTCGAAATATCGCTGGGCCTGACGGGTATCCTTTCTCTATGGCTGGGCATTATGAAGATCGGCGAGCAAAGCGGCATGATTAACGCATTATCCCGCTGGCTGAGTCCGGTGTTCTGCCGTCTTTTCCCCGAAATCCCCAAAGGCCACCCTGCCATGGGTTCTATCTTTATGAACCTCTCCGCCAATATGTTGGGACTGGACAATGCCGCTACACCAATGGGATTGAAAGCTATGAAGGAGCTGCAAGAATTGAACCCTCAAAAGGATACGGCAACCAATCCGATGGTCATGTTTCTGGTGCTCAATACTTCCGGGCTGATCCTGATTCCTATCAGCATCATGATGTATCGCGCTCAGATGGGCGCTGCACAGCCTACCGATATATTCATTCCCATACTGATCACATCAGCCGTTTCCACTCTTGTAGGAGTGATTGCTGTCAGCATTGCTCAACGCATCAATCTGATCAATAAGCCCATCCTTATCCTCATCGGTTGCATCAGCCTTTTCTTTGCTGGACTTATTTACTTGTTTATGCAACTCGGTCGTGAAGAAATCGGTACATATTCCACATTGATTGCCAACGTTATCCTGTTCAGTATCATTCTTTTGTTCATTGTCTGGGGATTATGGAAGAAAATCAATGTATATGATGCCTTCGTAGAAGGTGCCAAAGAAGGCTTTACCACGGCCGTGCGCATCATTCCATATCTGGTAGCGTTTCTGGTGGGTATTGCCGTATTCCGCACTTCCGGTGCGATGGATATGTTAGTAAGCGGCATCGGTTACATAGTGGGATTGTTTGGCGCAGATACCAGTTTTGTAGGCGCCTTACCAACCGCACTGATGAAATCGTTGAGTGGCAGCGGTGCCAACGGATTGATGATTGATACCATGAAGGAATATGGTGCAGATTCATTTGTAGGACGAATGAGTTGCGTAGCCCGTGGTGCTTCGGACACCACTTTCTATATCCTGGCTGTTTACTTTGGAAGCGTGGGTATTACTAAAACGCGTAATGCCGTCACCTGCGGACTGATAGCAGACTTTGCAGGTATCATCGCCGCCATCATCATCAGCTATCTGTTTTTCTTTTAACTTTTAATTATTAATTGATATGATTTCCTATCAGACAGACGGTGTAGAAATGCCCGCCATCAAAAAAAGCCAAACCACAGAATGGATTAAAGCCGTTGCTGCCACTTACAAGAAAAGAGTCGGTGAAATCGCCTATATTTTCTGTTCTGACGAGAAAATACTTGAGGTAAACCGCCAGTATCTGCAACATGATTACTACACGGATATCATCACTTTTGATTATTGCGAGGGCAATCGCCTCAGTGGAGATTTATTTATCAGCCTCGACACGGTACGTACAAATGCAGAGCAGTTCGGCAGTGACTATGAAACGGAGTTACACCGGGTTATTATCCACGGTATTCTGCATCTTTGCGGTATTAATGATAAAGGACCGGGAGAACGGGAGATTATGGAGGCAGCAGAGAATAAAGCGCTGGCTATGCGATGAAGAAACGAAAGAAAGTAGCTGTTTAGAGCATCTATAGATGGGACACGCAGGACATATAGATCGGACGTATAGGATATATAGATCGGATATGCAGGATATATAGATGCAACGTGCATGAGATTATGACTCATGCACGTTGTATTTTATATCCATCTTTTTATTTCAATAAGAACTTCTCCGCACGTCCCGGAGAAAAGAGTTCCCACAGGGAAGCAACTGTCCAGCCCGGAGCAAAGATATTATTATAATATCCCTTTCCATTGCGACCATAATCCCAGTTGGTGTGCTGAACAACTTCGGGATAAAAGCCCACTTTAGCCACACCACACATGTGTCCTTCGTACGGTAACAATTGACGCATAGAGGTAGAAATCACTTGGGCAAAGTCAGAGAAACGAGGTTCATCGTATTCTTTCGAAAGCCAATTCAATACATCGGCAAATTCAAAAACAAACACATCTATGTGGTTATTCTCCACCGATACATTTCCCCAGCCACGAGTTTTCAGGCCGATATCACCCAGCATCTGTCCTTCGGCAAAAGGAACGTCCCAAGTATAATACCAGGATAAAGCAAAATAAGCTGCTTTCTTCGACAATTCTGCATAATGCGTACGCTCCGCCCCTTTAGTAACCAGCGCCAGATAATACGTAGCAGTAGCGGCATACAGAGAAGCTTCTTTATCCTCACAGTTTGCATCCAGGGTTGAAGAGAAGAAATCCGCCTTAGATATAAGTTCTTTCTCCAGATAGCCCACCGTACGTTTCGCACTCTCCAGATAACGTTTATCCTTGAAATACTTGTAAGCCATCACCAAAGGCAAGGTAGCTGAAGGGGTGCTTCCACCCGTTCCATCTACAATAGAGAAGTCATCCTTAAACTTACGCGGGAAGCTACCATCCTCATTCTGCAAACGCAGGAAGCTATCCAAAATTCCTTTGATACGCTTCTCCCACTCAGGATGTTTGCGCTTCTGCTGCTTTTCGTAAGTCAGATAATTCAGCACGGCATACACACCCTCTGATTGGCGGCGGATACTGTGCTTGGATTCTTTAAAGCCACGATTATAATGTACCACCTCATTGAAAAAGCCTGCCGGAGAGAAACCGTTCTGAAGATACGTATCAAAAACACTGTTGGCACTATTCATCAATTCCTGGCGGTTCTGTAACGCACCATATTCCAGTGCATTGAAGGCATTGAGCAACGTACGTCCCACAAATCCGATTTCAGCAACATCCACATGATCGCAAGTAGCCGTTTTCAGTTCCACGCCGGAATAGTAATGAGTAGGCGTATTGTCCACATAACTTTCCACAAAGAAATTACTGAGTACTTCTTTCATTCTGTCCACCGTATAAGGCGTATCGACAGGCTGCGGACGGTTCGTGTCATAACAATACTCCCAAGTGCGCTGCACGCACTCAGAAAAATCAGCGGCATCTATTTCCGCCAACTCCCAGGTCAGAGTAATGCTGTCTCCTTTGCGAAGCAACTGAAAAGCCTCAACAGAAGGAGCTAAAGTCAATTTACGAATATAAGTTTTCGGAGCTTCCCGATACGGGAAACCGTAAGAAAGCACAGTCATGCCTCCCACATTTTCAAATCCGGTATAGCCTATGGATGTTTCTCCGGACACAATGACCTCTCCTTCTTTGTGAGTGGCCAGCGCCTCCTTGTCAAACTTATCAATGCGGATAACCGACATTGACTTACCATTTGCAGAGTTGAAAGCTGCTGTAAGCGGAGTGCTCAAACGGTCCTCGCGCACCAACCAACTATCCGAAGTATGGAATGAAGGCGCATCTTTGGGCGAACGCAGGTTACGACGATACCAGAAACCGGGCATATAGAACTGACAGTCATCATGCTTATAACCGGTTTTTATCTGCTCTCCATAATTGAAATACACATTCTCCAAGGCTTTGATGACAACATTGATGCGTTGTTTTCCATCTTTCTCCGTAACCTGACGGGTAATGACCAGCGGCAGATTTTCGGAAGGCTGACAATCGTACACACCATCCTGCACTTTCCGGAGAGTTAATGAATAGTGTTTGGCATCATTTCCCGGAACTTTTAAAGATACAGAAACATTCTCAGGAGTATAGTTTGCCGCTCCAATATTTGCAATGCCCGCAGAAAGCATTATCCCTAAAAACAATCTTTTTAACCTCATATTCAATCTTCATTTTACTATTTTACAATACAGGTCTTTCGGATTCTGATGACGGAGAATTGCCAGACACGGATGGCCACCCGTCTTTCCAATCAACCTTATCTAGCATCAACACACGGCCTCCGGGATTCTTGGTACTGACTGCATGATAAAACACCCAGTCATTACCCGCCTTATCCGTTACAATCTCTGAGTTATGTCCGGTACCTACAAAAGCCTCATTCTTGTGAATCAGTATTTCATGGTGGTTATCCAGCATCTTCTTACCATTTTTATCCACATAAGGTCCAAAAAGTTTCTTCGAACGACCTACAACCGTAGTATAAGTACTTTTCAATCCTTCACAGCAAGTTCCTATAGATGCAAAGAAATAATAATAACCATCTTTTTTATGAATATATGTTCCTTCATAGGCTGTTCCTGCCACCTGGCGGAGCTTGGCACCTTTCCTAACAGAAAGTCCGTCATCCGACAGTTCAATGCCGTAAATTCCCCGGAAACTACCCCAAAAGAGATATTTCTTTCCTCCATCCTCTATATAGAAAGGATCAATGGAATTCTGTACATTGATTTCATTGCTGCGGAACATCTTTCCATGATCTGTAAAAGGACCTTCGGGCTTATCGGCAGTGGCACATCCGATACCACAGGTCCATTCGCCACCCCAGACAGACATGGAATAATAAAGCACGTATTTATCACCTGTTTTATTGATATCAGGAGCCCAGAGTCCTCCTTTAGGTTCAAAATCCGGACGAGTGCCTTTGGTAAAAGCAGTACCCACATACTCCCACTCCACCAAGTCTTTTGAACGATGGATAGGCAAGTTTCGGATATCTTCGGTGGCATACAGGTAATAATAACCATCTTCCCCTTTGATAACAGAGGGATCGGGCAGGCTATAATTTACAACCGGATTCTGATAGTTTTTGACGGGCCCTTGCGCCATAAGCAAACAGCTTATGGCGACAAAGGCTCCGATTAACAATATTTTCTGCATATATTCACTATTACTTATTTACAAACCGGAGCTTCTGCCTCGGTAGATGGACTATTACCGGCAATCACCGGCCAATCATTCTCCCAAACAATCCGGTCAATCATCAAATAGCGTCCTTTGCTCGGGGTGTGTCTGTCATAACTATGATATAGCATCCATTCATTACCCTCACTGTCCGTTACGATTTCCGAGTTATGCCCCGGTCCTACAAAACGATCATTGGCTCTGATCAGCACTTCATATTTATTGTCCAGCATTGATTCTCCGTTCTTATTCACATACGGACCTAAGAAAGAAGTGGAACGGCCAACAACCGTAGTATAAGTACTCAACATAGAGTTACAGCATGAACCGACAGATGCAAACATGTAGTAATAATCGCCACGTTTATGAATGTAAGGTGCTTCAAAAGCAGTACCTGCAACCTGCACTCTTTCTTTCTTGGCTGTTGCAATGTCAGGGTATACTCTCGTACCGTCTTCATTCAGCTTCACAGCATACAAACCGTTGAAACTACCCCAAACCAACCATTTCTGTCCATTGTCTTCAAAGTAGCAAGGGTCAATGGAGTTTCTTACATCAATTTCACTTGAAGTGAACAACTTTCCTTTTCCGTCTACCGATATATCCAATGTGAAAGGACCTTCGGGAGAGTCAGCCGAAGCAATACCGATACCGGCAGTTGCAGGCTTGCCCATGGCAGACATGGCAAAATACAAGATATATTTATCACCCACCTTTTCGATATCCGGTGCCCAGACTGCTGCACCCGATTCCGTAACAAACGTAGGTTTTGTTGCAAACATCTTGCCTCCGTCCGTCCAGTGAATCAAGTCTTCCGACTTACGGATTACAGATGTATTGGTGGCATATACATAGAATGAATGGTCATTCTCTTTCCAGACTGTAGGGTCAGCTGCGCTGTAATCAGTCAATGGGTTTGAATAAGGATTCTTATAGTTTGCTGTTCCCTTATTATCGTCGTCCGAGCAGGATGCCAAGGCTCCTGTCAGAGCCAAGGCAAACAATATATATTTACTTCTCATATATTATCTTATTTATATCTTTGTTCAAGTTCTTCTACCGGGATATTATCTTCATAACCGTCGTAACCATAGTTCTGATTGATACGGCCTTGAGTGTTGGATTCTATGGCATTACGCGGAATGGGCCACAACACGTGATACGGCTTCATGATAAATGCATTGGTTGAATAATAATATTCTGTTGCAAAGAAATTATTCTTCTCCATCATGCGGTCATAATACCAGTTCTTCTCTGAAAAGTTATTGAGTGAATATCCATCTATACCCTTTTCTGCTTTCAGGAAGGCAATACGGGTCAACTCAGTCTTACGATGGTCTTCCAGAAACAATTCTCTGGCTCTTTCATCCAGGATATCTTCCAGTGTAACGGATGAGAGTTCTGGTGCATTCACACGGCGACGGATTGTATTCACATCCTCAGTAGCCAGATCGTTCTTGCCTAACCACCAGTAAGCCTCAGCTCTATTCAAGTAAGTTTCGGCAAGGCGGAAGATATACTGGTCAGTGAAACCACCTACAGGTACTTTACCTCCTGCATTCGGATCATCCTTATCAATCAGAACCTTCACAATCGGGAAAGAGAAATAACAGCGCATGGTATCGGTACAGTAAGCAGGATTAACCGGTTGACCGAAATAAGCGGCACTACCACCCTTTGAAGCCGGCAGATTGTATTTGATACGTGACTTATCATACCAGTTATTGGAATTATGACGCATATCATCTCCACAATCCTTCCACAACTCATATTGTGCATAGTTGGTAGGACGTATCTTGGCAAGACCTCTACCCAGCTCTTCCAACTGTTCGTATCCATCATAAATGCCTGATGCATCAGTCGTTCCGTTCTTTCCGTCCGGTGTCTTCATTTTGCTTCCGGCATGCCACTGCGGCACGAAGTTACGCTTACGTTTTGAACCACTTGGAGAAGAACATCCGTCCAGACCGTAGATTTCCTGACCGATCATAATGCCTTCTTTGTTCTCAACAATACTGATATTCTCTTCCTGGAATAGGTCGTTGTATACGTCCTTACTCTTATCATCCATATTGATACCGAAGCGTTCGGTCATCAGACGCAATCCGTAATCATTGATACAACGAGTTGTTGCATCTACCGCCTGTTGGAAGTCACCGGTAGCCAGACATATCTTAGCCAGTAAATGTTCACCTGCGGCTCTGCTCACAGCACCACGGATTACTTCTTTAGGTAACCATTGTACAGCATATTCCATATCTTTCTTGATATTCGCCAAGATAGTTTTGCGGGAAACGGTATTAAAGTCCAGTTTTGCACCGGTAATTTCTTCTCCGATCCAAGGTACATCTCCAAATTGGTTAGTCAGCAGATAATACCAATAAGCGCGATGGAAATATCCTTCTGCTAAACAAGCGTTTCTGTCTTCTTCCGAAGCCATACCGTCAGCTTCAGGAGCACGGGTAATAACCGTATTGGCATACTTGATACCGTTCCAGCCGAAAACCCAGTAACGAAGGTGCAGATACATATTGGTGGTAGGGGTCAACTGAGTCACCATATTATGGATTTCCTTCGTTTCAGGACCTCCCATAACAGCCAAGTCAGACCAAGCATATTCATATACAGAATAGGTTTCACAGTTTCCAGAGTTGAAAGCGTCTCCAAACCATTCAAAATTCATCTGTTTACGGCAGAGGCGAAGCATGGTTTCCAAACCTGCTTTATCAACAAAAGTGTTCTCCGGTGTCAGGAACGACATCGCCTTCGGTTCAAGATCAACACAAGCAGAAAGACTGGCAGCTATCAGGCAAGTTGCCAGACCTTTTAGTATATATTTCTTTGTTTTCATTTGAATATCTTTATTTAATTATCGTTCTATCAGATTATAAGGTAATGTCTACACCAAATGTCCAGATGCGTGGAGTAATGGCCTTAGTCAAAGGATCAGAAGTTCTCCATTTAGAAATAACGAATGCGTTATCCACATTAATACTGAATCTTAGATTATCAATCATAAACTTGTTGATCAACTTCTTCGGGAATGTATAAGACAATGCCATATTCTGCATTCTTACGTAGTTTCTCTTTTCGTAAATGTTCACGCCCGGGCTATCGATGTTTGCACCCAAACGAGCATATTTGCTATTCGGATTCCATGGTGTCCAATACTCGGTCCAAACAGAGTTTGAAGTATTGTAGTAACGGTTAGTTTCGTTTCTCGGCAGGTTATCAATATCCATCCAACCGAATTCTCCACGCAGTACAAAAGAGAAATTGATGCATTTGAACAAATTCAGGTCACTGCTCAACGTCATACGATGCTTCGGAGTTTTTGTACCCAACCAGAGTTTATCGTCATCATTGATCTTACCATCGTTATTAACATCCAGTAGTCTCGGGTCACCCGGTTGCTTACCATATTTTGCAGCTTCCAATTCTTCACCCAGTTGCCATACGCCAATCCACTTATAATCATAGATTTCATCAATAGCATGTCCGATATACCAACCGTTCTGTACATCATCGTCTTCACGCTGACCGATAACATTACCATCGGCATCCAGCACATCAATCATATCACCGTACAGGTGTTTGATTTCATTCTTATTAGTAGAATAAGTGAAGGTGGTATTCCAACGTACATTAGAAGTATTGATATTTACACTTGACAAAGTTAACTCAGCCCCTTGGTTAGCAATTTCTCCCAGGTTAGAAGCGATCTTACCATATCCTGAAATTTCAGGCATAGCACGGTCCATCAACAAGTCATTCGTCTTATTCTTATAAAGTTCTACAGAACCGCTCAGTCTGTTTTTGAACAATCCAAAGTCAACACCGAAGTTGAACCCGGTAGTAGTTTCCCATTTCAAGTCTCTGTTAGCCAAACTTGAAGGATATACACCTTTATAGTTTACCCCATTCTGAATAACGTTGGTAATAGTTAATCTTGAGAAGGCAGCATAACGGCCGATGTCACGGTTACCGGTTTGTCCCCAAGAAAGACGCAGCTTCAGGTTGTTAATCCATTCAACATCCTTCAAGAACTTCTCTTCTGATATACGCCATCCGGCAGCAACTGTAGAAAATACACCGAAAGGATTATTCTGTCCGAAAGCTGAGAAACCGTCACGACGTACAGAACCTGTCAGCAAATAACGGTCCATCAAAGAGTAATTCAAGCGCCACAACAAACCATTACCAGTCTGCATTTCGTCATTTGCACTGACAGTAGGAGTTATACCGGCCTGGATACCATGATAACTCAGTGCACCATTCGGCTGGAAACCTTCATTGTTTCCCGTACTTTGCCAGTTCTGATATTTTTCAGCAGTATATACGAAAGTGAAGTCAAAGTTATGAATTTTAGCAAAGGTACGGTTCCATTTCAACATGTTATCAATGCTCCATTCATAGTCTGAATAGTCCACACGTTTTGCTTTACCACCTGCTACTACACCCGGCTTGATATCAGAATCAAAATAGTAATCCTTTCTCCAGCCGTAGCGCACATTGAAAGTTGTCTGCCAGGTAAATCCAAAAGGAAGAGTTAACTTACCATAAACGCTTGAATTAAATGTCTGCGTTCTGTAGTATTTTTCGTCCACTGAACGGTTCAGTAATGGGTTGGCAATACGGTTGTCATCCCAAGGTCTAACCTTGATACTTCCATCAGCCTCATAAACGTCTCCAAAGGGGCTGGCTGCTTTAGCCGCGCCCGTATCTGCCTTAATATCATCCGAGCCTTTATGAACGAACTGCGCATTCAAACCAATATTCAACCATTTCGTAATCTCAGTATCCAAATTCACACGCGATCTTGAAGCACGGAATTGATCACCTACTACGATACCATCATTATTAGTATAACCCAACGACACATAATAGTTGGTTCTTGCCGTCTTACCGGAAACAGAGGCATTGTAATCCTGTCTCAAACCATTCTGATAAACTAGGTCCATCCAGTCAACGAATTTACCGGCTTTATAGTTGTTAACCTCAATAGGATTGAATTCCAGTCGTTGCATCCAGGTTTCAATATAATCACCGGAGAAAGAGCTGTCATAGCTTGCCCATTGTTCACGAGAAACGCCATCGGGCAGACTATTGGGATTATCATAATATCCCAAACCATGCTGTTGTTCGCCCGGCTTAAAGTAATCAATTGTTTTGAAGTAATCAACACGTCTCTGCATATACTGTTCAGCAGTAGGCATCTCCGGCATAAAAGTAGCTTGTGAAACACCTATTTTTGTACTTACGTTGATAATGGGCTTCTCGGAAGAACCTCTCTTGGTATTGATAAGAATAACACCTGCCGATCCTTTGGAACCGTAAATAGCAGTAGAGCTGGCATCCTTCAGGATATCCATACTTTCAATGTCATTCGGATTAATATCATCAATGTTACCATAGAATACCACACCATCCAAAACAATCAAAGGAGAAGTACTGGCCTTCAACGATTGTTTACCACGGATCAGAAGCCCGGAGGCGCCGCCACCTGCATCAGTAGAAGGAGTGATGTGCACACCGGGAACCGTACCAACCAGGAAGTCAAGAGCATTTGTTGCAGCTCTATTCTTTGTCACTTCCTCGCCAACGTGTGCCACGGCACCTGTTACATCCTTTCTTTTCATCGTACCATAACCCACCACAACAACTTCATCCAGCAACTTAGAATCTTCCACTAATGTAACGTTCAGAGTTCTTGCATTGGCATCAATCGTTTTTTCTACCGTTTGGTAACCAATGAATGAGAATACTAAAGTAGATTTTTGCGCAGGAACGTTCAATGAATACTTACCATCTAAATCGGTAATAGTACCCAAAGCAGCATTACCCTTTACAGTAACGTTTACACCGATTACTGTTTCGCCTGTGGCATCTTTAACGACACCCGTAACGATTCTGCCCGATTGGGCTTGAGCATAAATTGTAGAAATCAGGAGGAGGAGTAACATCCTAACCCTTGCATCAAAAAAGCATTTTGAAATTTTCTGCTTCATAATATTAAATTTTAAAAAAAATGTAAAGACTTACTTGGCTTTAAAGCAAGACAAAAATAGATATTCAAACAAGCAATCAATAATACAGTTATCTCTAAAAAAAGAAAAAATGTCCCAAATCACGCGTTAGAAAGGTTTAAAACAGCAATAGACACAATAATCTCAATTATAGGGACGTATCTATCATTTTATTCATAGGCTGTAAGCTGCGAAACTAGTCAATCTTATAAAGTTTCAGAATAACAACAAAGGCGTATCCTTAATAGAACACGCCTTTGTTCTAGAGATATCGAATCTGAAAGAAAATATGCCTCTCGCAGAAAATAATCTAATCAAGAGTTCGAACTACAAGTTCCCCTGTTTTATTCGTAGCCGGCAGAGTTATTTCTAACATTCCTGCATGGCCAGACCTATACTGAACCGGCTTTCCGTTGAAGAATACTTCATATTGATGCCCTGCATCCATACAGACAATCATGCAACGCTCATGAGGTTTTGTCGAATCATCAAAAGAAAGTTCAGCCTTATATCTGGAATGATTCTCATTAAAATCACTCTTTGTAATCCATACCTCAAAACCGGTGGAGACTTTACCCGGCTTATAGTATGCTGCAAACCAATTTAATATAGGAGATGAAAGCCCCGAGAACTGGTGCCACCCTGCTCCTCTCCCCGACGAAATGATGAAATGCTCGAATGTGAAATAGCTTTCTTCACACTCCTTCTCCCAATTATCCAGAGCTGTATGTGCCACCCGGTAAGCCTCTTCCCCTTTACCCAAATCTAAAAGAGCCTTCCACATCATCCACTGATGGGGAAACCAGACAGCACCGTTCCAATATCCATCTTCTTTATAATAAGGAGCAGACTGATCGACCGTTGAGAGCCCGACTTTAGTCCACAGTTCGTCAGGAGAAAATAAATGTTCCATCAACCGGTCCACTTGAGCGGGAGAACAAATACCTGCTACCAAAGGGGTGACCCCATCCAGTCCCTTATTAAAATTAGATTGATCCTTATACTGGAAAATATCTGTCGCATTTCCCAGAGAATCATGGACTACATATCCGAAGTATCCGCTTTCTTCATCCCAAGAGTAAGTTTGCAAGGCATATGACAAGTATTTGATGATCCGTTCATACGCCTTCACATCCTTTTTCAGCCTCAGTTCCTTCGCTGCCAGGCGCAGAATCTTCGCCGCCCGCAGATAATAAGCAGAGGTTACCACAGGAGTCACCGATTGATACTGCGATTTATTACCGCGTAATGCATGTTGAGGCGGATAATCGTCCCATCCACCGGAATTATAGAAATAATCCCAAGTACGAAGCAGACCGGAACCTGCCATTCGGGTAGGTGAATACGGATCAGCTCCAACCATAAAATCAAAATATTGTTTCAGCCTGGGATATAAGAATCTCAGCGCTTCCTGTGACAGGCTGTTGTTCCACAAATCAGCATAAGCATACATCTGAATGGGTAATGGGGTACCGTGATGGATGAAAGCCGATTCACTCCCCACCGGAGTCGTATAAGCCTTGATACATTCGAAAGCCTTGACCGGGTCCACATCAATCAGTCCCAACGCAATGAAGCCGGAGTCCCAGGTATAAAGACTGTTCCAATTCTTACCCGGCGTAAAATGTCTGATGTATTCCTTCTGCGTATAAACCGGATATACGATATTCGACAAGAGTGAGGCTTGCAGCAAACGATTCCCCAGAAGATACTTCTCTCCGCCTGGCAACACCTGGTCTTCAGGCTTCGCTTTTTCCGCAGAACTGATCCGTGCGACCAGTTTATCCGGTGTTGAATGGAAATCTTGCAGTTCCTGCTTCACCTGTTCTTTATTCCCACTGCATACCAGCATGTAAATGGTCTGTTCCGAGTCAGGTTCCAGTACGATAGGGCGCAAAAAAGCATTGGCATAATGCCAGTTCCTGTCCCCAATCAGTCTTGAAGATACATGTTCATGCACCCTTCTACGGAAGAAAGACTCCAATTCACCGTTCAGTATCTCCCTCACTTCCGAATGTTGGTAGTTCCAGGCCACGCCATAATAGTTGTCACAATCCTTGTATTTCAGTATAAAATCCTGTTTGGTTTCTCCCACCTCCATTACAGGAGTGAAAGGAATCGGCGTACGGACCACATTTACTTTGTTTATACCGTCAACATCCCCTATAAAGAATCCATCCAGACTGATTGCAACAGTACTTCCCGAAACAAGTTCCAGTTTATATTCTCCGGCCTTCTTTCCATAATAAGGAACTGACAAGAAAGAGAATTCCCCCGTACCTTCCAATTCTACAGATTGTTCCACCAGTCCTTTCAGACACAGTACGGCACTCTCCCCTTTCTTCATCTTAAACCGGAGACCTATCGCCCCGTTTTCCTGCCCCGGAAGAATGTTTACCAGATAACTCAACCGGTCACCTTCATTCCTGCCGAACCCTCTTCCCAGTATGGAACCATCGAGTGATGAAACACTGCGCTCCTCATTCCGTTGCCATCCGTCATACACCAGTTTGTATTGAGGGGATTTACTGGCAGGTTCATTCTCAATATAGTCAATGGCATTATACCATTGCAGGCCGGACGTATCCGAAACCGCTACCTGCGGATATGTCTCAGGATAATCTATATACGCCATCTGATTCAATACCAGATTTTGAGGCATACTCGTATTGTTGACGCAATGTATCCCGACCAGCGTACGGTTATCATCCAATATGTGATAGGTGACATCCGTATAAACCCGGTCTTTCCACTCCAGTTCATAGCGGTAAGTGATGCGGGTCATCTCCGGATTTATTTCCCACGGATAGTAGGATGATTCGAACAGGACATGCGGCACCAATTGACGGTTCCGGTAATACCCGGGCATCACCGAGAAGTCAAAACGTATCCCTTTACGCATATCAGGTATGTGCGAGATACCGGCATAACGTTTCGAGTAAGGCCCCCATGTATGCAATGATGCTATATCATGGCTATTGCCCGAAGAAGGCAAAGGAAAAACAGTTCCTGCACAGCAAAGGGTCATAATTACGGTCAGAAATGTCATCAAGTATCGTTTCATCTATTACTATAGCTTTAGTATTCGGCACTATGTGCACTTTCATCATTAATTTACAGAATCATTTACAGCAATCCTACATTATGAAACAGTCGTTACCTTAACCTATATCAGTCGTTACTTCATTGCCATTCACTCGTTACTTCATCCCTATTCAGTCGTTACCTCATTATAGAGCACTTTTGCCTACTGATAATCAAAGAGTTGTAAAAGAAACAAAGAGTATTATCCAATTCCATAAATCCCAACAAGCAAACCACTGATACATCATTCAGTAACTCCTATTCCAGACATATCCGGAGTTACTTTTCACCCCAGCAAACGGATTGCAGGAACCATGTCGCTTGCTCGCTCTTCAAACCCTGCCGTTCCAATACCGAAGGCAATTCATGATAACTCTTCCAGAAATCAGAGATCAAAGTGGGCATTTCAGACGGAGCATACATCACAGCCTCATTCAGACTTCCCATTTTGCCGAACTCTTCTTTAAAGACAATATACGAATTACGATACTTCAGTTGTTCCATAGACCGGGCTATTCTTTTGGATGCCCCTAAAAGTCCGTTCATATCCACTTTCCCGGACGGATAAATGATCTTAATCACTTTTTCCTGGTTACAAGGCAACTCCGGCAAATCTACCAGTAATGCAAAGTCTTCAGCCGAATATCTGTATTCTGCCGGAACTCCATTTACCGTGACGGACTGGGGAAGCAGAGATGAAAGCACTTTCACCGTGAACGGACGGGCAAGAGGCATTTCTTTATAGCCACCTTCGCGCTTGCCGATAACAATCGTTTGCTCATTACCACTACGGGCAGAGGTCAGCTTAGTCACGGCATACTCGGATGCATAATTCTTATCATTTCCGTTATCTTCATACAAATTAAACGCCGTTGTACCGCTTCCACCGGGAAACACCGTCACCGCTATTTCTTCGTCATTATTGTTAAGGTTCATCACATTCTTCAGATACAAAGGAAGTATGGCACCCGCTTTTACATAAATTGGATATTCATCAATGGCGAAAGAGCGTTCTACAATCCGGTTACCTTCCAGTAAAGCTCCCGTATGCCATTCGTACCATTCTCCTTCCGGCAACCATACACGTACCTGTGCATAACCATCCTTGGCTGGAGTAGTGACCGGTGCAACCAGAACGTCATCTCCAAACATATACTCATTGCCAAAGTCGTAAGCTTCTTTGTTCTCCGGATAATCATAATACATCGGACGGCAAAGAGACAATCCGTCATCGTACCCCTTACGAGCCATGGTGTAGATATAAGGAGCCATCACATAGCGTTGGCGAATCGTTTCACGGATGATATCACAATATTCCTTGTCGAACACCCAAGGTTCTTTATTCAGCTTAGCCCCTTTCTGGGAGTGGGTACGCATAATCGGGCTTAATGCTCCGAATTGTAGCCAGCGGGTATACATTTCGGGATCTATCTGGCTACCGATATGTCCACCCAGGTCATGACTCCAATAGCCGTACAACACGTTGGAAGCTGTAGAATTGAAATAGGGTTGGAAATCAAGTGATTTCCATGAAATCACAGCATCACCCGAGAACCCTACCTGATAACGATGATTTCCCAATCCTCCCCAGCGGTGGTAAAGCATCGGACGTGTCTCCCGACGTTGCTCCATATCGCTGAAAAATGCATAGTTAATCCACCAGGTATTACTCAGATTCTTCATCTTTGAGTCGAACATTCCCTGCTGCCAGTCCAGCCACCAGAAGTCCACTCCGTCTTTTTCCATCGGAGCCAGAATATTCTTGAACATATTCTTCATGAACTTCTTATCTGAATTTATCCAAGGGATCGTCTGCTTTGTAGCCGGGTCTACACCCATGTCCTTAGCCATCTCCGGATATTTCTCTTCATAAGCGGCCACTCCGTCTGCCGGATGCAGGTTGAGTGTCACTTTCACGTTATTCTGTTTCAAGTATTTCAAGAAACCCTGAGGATTCGGAAATAAGTCCCTGTTCCAGGTCCAGCCTGTCCAGCCCCCCTTACCTTTCTCGGTATAATGCCAGTCCATATCTACCACTAACACGTCCAAAGGTATCTGATAAGTATGAAAATTATCAATCAGATTACGGAACTCTTTGTCAGAATACAGCCAATAACGCGACCACCAATAGCCAAATGCGTAACGGGGAGGCAACGGCATCTTACCAGCAAAAAGAGTATAGTCTTTCAAAGCCTGCTTATAGTCATGTCCGTAAGCCATGAAGTACCAGTCTTGCCCTTCATTAGCGGGGCGTTCCTTAGCCCAGTCCCAGTCCGGATCATTATCAAACAAAAGTCCGCGGGAATCGTCAATGAGCGACCAACCATCAGTTGCCAACAGGCCGTCTTCCAGTTTCAGTTTATCCCCTTTCTTCGTATCAGACACCCAAGTTTGAGTCTGTGTATCACCGTCCATCCCATCAAGAGTGCGATATGTACCTTTCAGATTGCCTTTCTGTTGCATTCCAGGCTTCCAGGTGAAGGGGAATGCCCCCTTTACAGCTTCGATTATCAGATTATTGTTCGTAAACCGCCCACTGTCTTTTTTATAACGCATTTTCATCTTGGAGGTGGTTATTTCAATCCATGCCCCCCTTGTCTTCAGTTTGTAATCAACCTGCGGATATAAACGGTCTACTGCAATAAAAGACTTGTCGTCTACAAATTTTCCATCCGGAGCATACTCCAAACGGAGCGTTCCATCCGATATGACCGTAAACCGTACATTGTTATCAGTATAAGCAATATTCTGCTGTTCACCCTGCGCTCGCAGTGACAACAGGACACCCTGCAAAATGCAAAGGATAAGTATCAACTTCTTCATCATGGTACTATTGATTTTAAATGGTTTCTGAATTCGATATCTCTTTACGTAACATTAGACTATATGTAATATAACGACAACAAAAATAGGGAATTATATCAGTCTGACACCTTAAAAACGATTCAATAAATAGAAGATTCGTATCAAAACAAAAGATGTAGGATTCTATCGAATCCTACATCTTCCATTTAAGCAATTATATAGCAATACTTTTTAAGAATTTCCTGCTATTCAAGCAAGGAAGCAATTCTATTCACCGTTCACAATGGCTTTTATTTAGCAACCTCTTGTTCATTTCTGGTAGGTTGCGGTCCCATATAGGAACGCTTCATACCGCCAAAGTCCAACACAACCTTTTGCAGAACTGTTCCGGCATCTCCACAGATGATTTTCACCGTATGCTTACCCGGTTTATCGATATGGAGAGTGGTCTTGTTGATTCTGCAATTCTTCAATACGCTTTCATACCAGATCTGGGCATATTCGAAAGAAGAAGTAGATGGAGTCATTACCGGACCTTCGTCTATACATACACCATATTTGGTTTCAACATTTGTTGCTTCATGTCCGGCATATCCTCTATCCTTGCTGATGGGGAATGTAGGCAGCACATACGTATAAACGTCTACTGATCCCTGCTCAAACGTATAGAAATCATATTCCAGGCGCGGTGTATTACGTCCTGCGGTACGTTGTGCCGGAGCGATAGGATTACCCAACTGTACAGCTGTATTCTCGCATCCCAGGTTCGGAATCATAATCATCTTAATGGCATCATTCTCCACTTTACGGTGGAAACTTGCCGCATCTATCGAAACATATCCGTTGTTTTCAACAAACAGCGTATCCATTTCGGCCAATGAAGGAGAAGTAGGATTAAAGACGGAGATATAGACACTTTCCTTCTCACCGCGATCAGAAGTGATATCCAGTGTTCCAAGTATTCTTTCACCGGCAGGAACCTTCGCCCAGTCGATAGAAACCTCGATACGCTCTTCAGTAGCAGTCTCTCCGGATTTCTTACTAACTAAAATCCAGTCATTTGTTACAGCAGCTTTCCATTTCAACGGAGTAGCACCCTTATTGAATACATCTACATAGTAAGACTGGCGCAAGTAAGTATTGAAACATGGCAATGAATGGAAACTCTGGAGACCTTTCAACACGGCCTCACCTTCGGCCATTACGCCTAAAGAAGCAGTAGGAGCCAATTCAACATCTCTCAATTTCGGAAGTTCAAAATAAGCAGCGGCAAATCCCTGTTTCATCGTCATTACATGATCCCACTTACCGCTAAGCAACGAGTTATAGCCCTTGGTAATTACTTCCAAACTGTCGTAACAGGCTTTCGCTGATTTTTCCAGTTCTTTGGTTGATGCTCTCTGCTGAATAGAATACCAGCGGTTTCTTTGTCCGTCCAGTATCATTCTGTTCAACAACTCGCACCCTTTCACCGGATAATACAGTGTCTGGTAGAAGCATGCTTTCTGTTTCTCGTCCGACATACTGTTCAATATCTTCTCTACGGTGCTTCCAATACGACGGTATTCGCTCAAACGATTATCCACCTCACGATAGTTGGTAAGCGAAAAGTCCGTATCCGTATTCCGTTCTCTCCCGTGCTTATCAGTAGTCCATTGGTAGCCCCATCCCATAAATTCGGGTTTACGCGCGAAAGCCAGCTTATAGAAAGAATTAACCACATCCTGATATTCGTTGCGGTATTGATTGCCCAACATACCACACAGCCATTCGGTACGGTAGTTAGCTGCCCTTTCAAAGTTGAAAGAATCAATATCGAAAGCCATCGTCAGGAAGTAATCAACAGCGAACTCACAGGATTTGATATCACCGGCATTCAGCAACCAGATGCGATCTGCCGTTGCATCATACGCTTTACGAAGTTCTTCATACATCAATGTAGGAGAAATCGTGTTCATCCAAAGATGATCGTGAGGCTTACCAAGATAAGAAGAATGGTAGTACACACCCGAACGGCCCGAACGCTTCTGTTCCTTCGGGCTGCTCAGACGTTTCATATAACCATAGTTATCATCCGGCCAGATGATTGTTACGTCATCCGGTAGTTCCAGACCTTCGTCATATACATCCAACACTTCTTTATAGGGAGTAAATGCTTGGGGAATCTCTTCACCCGGTTTACCAATGGCATCAATCAACATCTGCCTTTGTGCCATCAGAGCCTCCTGAAGCATATCTTTCCGGTCGCCCATATCATTGCTTGCATTCATGGCTCTGTCGTGCAGTCCGCGTAATGCCAGCGTATATACATTTTCAAAGGGAGCACATTCCTTCACGCGTGCATTCAGCACACTGTCTACGCCTTTTTTATTATTGATGTAGTCCCACTCACCCATTTTATCACGCTTCCATTCACTTGCCGTATTAAACAATAACGGTTCGCAATGAGAAGAACCCATGATGATGGCAAAGCGGTCTGCAACCACTCTGTTCTCGGGAATGCGGTGAAATGCCATAGACGCATCGTGCATGGCCGGACACAAATAGTTGGCCTGGAGGCGGAGTAACAGTTCGCAAACCTTAGCGTAAGTCCGGGGACCGAAGTTACCCACTTCTTTCTCGAAGTTTCTCTTCGACCAACGGTAGAGGCCCCAGTCTTCATCATTGATGAAAATGCCTCTGTACTTCACAGTAGGCTCTTTAGATATATATTTATCTACTTTCAGGTGTAACTGATCCTTCTTTACAATAGGAGCATCTGCCCACCAGTACCAAGGAGATACACCGATAGTTCTTGACACGGACAGCAATCCATAAGCAGCACCTCTGCGGTCGCTACCCACAATAACCAATGCCTTGTCTACACCAGGAAGCGGATTACGAACGAGTTGCACCAGATAGCTTTCCCAACGATCCTTCAAAGGTTCCACGTCCAGTTTCTTCTTCGCAATCATCTGGTCAATCCATTCATTATGACCCAAGGTTCCGACAATGATACAATTCTTCTGAGGAGCTTCTTTGGTAGTAGCAACGCCCAGAATTTGTCCACTCACCTCTTTCACATCATTCGCAAATAGTCCCGCCGTTGTTTTTACAACTTCAAAATCTTGTGCGTCATAGTACACGCAGGCTTTATCCTTCTTGCCTACGAGACTAAATACGTTGGATCCGCTACTATTTTGCGATAGCGAAACCTGAGCCAGCGCCACTGAAGAACTCAGTAGCAGCATACCTCCTAATAAAACAGATTTAAAAATACTCATGGTTTATTTATTGATAATTTATAAGTTACTTCTCCATCAGGGCGACCACACACCAGAGGTAAGGTCCTTGCGCATGAAAATCACCAGTACGACGCGGACGGTCATAATAGTATTGCTTGTCGTTCTTCTTATTGGTACCTACGCAGATTTCTCTCACCTGATTCTTTTCGGTAAGGTAAGTCACCAAAGCCATCCATGCCTTGCGGGCTGCCGGAGCATATTCTTTGGCATCCAGCCATCCGTTCTTTACCCCCGTAATAAAAGCGAAGGTAAACATGGCAGAACCCGATGTTTCAGTCCAGCATTCGGGATCATCGAGCAACTGATTCCACAGACCTTCCGGATTCTGATATTCCTTCAGACTTTTCATCATGGTCAGGTAGCCTTCCATGATGCGGGGACGGTCTTTGTGCTTCTTGGGCAAATAACGAAGCAATTCTGCCATACCTGCTGCCATCCATCCGTTTCCGCGCCCCCAATAAAAAGGTACGTCCGGTGCATGATAGAAGAGACCGTTGGGACGTTGCAATTCATCCAGATACATCACCATCTCTTTGGCTGCACGATCTATATATTTGCTATCATTGGTCACTTTGTAGGCATGTGTCTGTACAATGGTAATCATGTACATATCGTCAATCCAAAGACGTGTCTGCCATGAATAGCCCTTCTCTGCCCATTCCTTCTCACTTGGTTTGGCATCTTCGGGAACTTCCCATTGGGTATCGGCATAAGGCAATCCCAGTTCTTTGTAGCGTTCATCCTTCGTCACCCAATAAAGCTCCAGAGGCAAACTTCCGAACATATTCAGATCGACATGATTCTTGATGGGCAACAACTCCTTTTCGGTAGTAAACAGATGCTCAAATCTGGCTTGCAGAAGCTTGATGAGCGCTTTGTCTTTGGCTGCCGCCGCATATTTAAGAGAACCGTTCCAATAGAAGGTTTCAGGATAACCAATCCATTTTCCGGCATGCAATGCATGTTTCTCGGTTACAAAACGGTAGGCAATACGTCTGCCGATTTCATCGGGAGTATACCCTTCGGGAAAATTCTTCAGAAGACTAGTCTGGGCGATTAGCAACTGGAAAGATGATAATAAAAATAATAATGCGAATACTTTCTTGTACATAACAATTTGAATTCTATCTATTAAACATTACAATAATTTACTTTCTCTGGAATATCCGTTGATATTACTTCACTTTCAATAGTTTCTTGGTGTCGTCGCACACGGCTACCGCCACTTTGGAGTCTGCACAGCCGTAATAAAGATATAGCTTCTTCTTATAATAGGCCAATCCTTCGATAAACACGGTTCCGTCCTTATACTGCCCGCTCTTCTCAAAAGAAGCTTCAGGCATGAAGAAAGGCTTGTCTAAACGGCCCAATACTTTATAAGGATCTTTGGAATCAAACAGGAGCTGACCAGCGCAGTAAGCACCTGCCGGATAATTTGCATCGCCTCTCTTTTTATCATTCTTACCATTATACATCAATACGATGCCTTGTTTGGTACGAATAGCAGGAGGACCACATTCAGTCATCTGGCTGTCGAAGTATCCGTTACGCGGCCTGGCTATTTTCAACAACTCGTTGTTCTCATCCAGCACAGGATACCAGTCTGTAAGATTGTCGGAAGTAGCTGCATGCACAGCATATTCTCCCCAATACATGAAGTACTTACCATCTACTTTATCGATAACCAGTTTCCCACCTTTCACCTTGGTAAGCATGGAGGCTGACTTGGTAGCAATTCTGGCGAAACGCCCGTCATACGCTTTTTCAAAAGCAAGACCGTGCTTGGTCCAGTTCTTCAAGTCTCTGGAGGTAGCCACCGCAAGACGGGGGGTCTTCCGGTTCCACGCCGTATAAAGCATCACGTATAATCCGTCTTCGGTCATTGCCACTCGCGGATCTTCGCAACCACCCGGACACTCTATATTCTCAAAATCATCTCCACCGGGGAAAAGTACCGGGCTGTCGAATCTCTTTATAGTTACTCCATCCACGCTTTCAGCATACCCGATACGGGAAGTTCTCTTCCCGATGCCTTGTGCCGAGTTATCTTCAGCACGATAGAGCACGACAATCTTTCCATCTTTCACGGTGGCAGCAGGATTGAAAATATCACTTTCCTCCCACTTCACCTGTTCCTTGCGCATCGGACAATAGAAAGAGGTAGGCTGTGGAGTGAGTACAGGATTGACACCTTCAGGGCGATGAAATGGGCCAATTACCCAGTTCTCCTGTTCTTTCTTATCGGTATCATCTGAAGAAGGCAGAGTAGAAAAACTACTCAATGACAGCACTCCTATCAAACCGACTATGAGTTTTAACTTCATCTTAATATCTATGTTTCGCATGGTTAAAATTATCGTTTTATTGACGAATATGTTTATAAATCTCGGTCAATACTTCCAATCGGGTTGTTTTTCCGGGAACAGCTCGGGGCTTAAACCCACATAATGTACTCCAGTCCTGCAACGTCTTTTCATCGACCGTTCCTTGCAAATCCGCATCCCATCCGGGCAAATACCCTCTCAATCCCATATATTGAGCCAAATGGAAACCAGTATTTTCCGGACGCAAGTCACGAAAGTAAATCAGCGTTGCTTTCTGGTCGATCAGCAAATCCTGCAATATGGACATATCCACATCCTGAACAGCAACTTTACGGTCAATAGCCAGTGAAGCAGCGATACCTGCCGCCTGCCCCAATGCCATCCAACATGGCTCCATACGCAATGTGGAGAATCCGATATGCGAACCGGATACAGGTACAGGTAATAGCAGATTATCTACATTCCGGGGTAGAATCACGCCCAAGGGCACCGTATACACTGCTGTAGGGTAGCTGATGAATCCATCCAAATGTACTCTTCCGGCTTCCCGCTTTCTGGCAGCATGCGAATCGAGTGCATAATGGCTGGCTGTCACGCTACTGCCATGCAAAGGCGGGCGTTTACCCGGTGCAGTGGGTAAAGCATCCTTAGCAGTAAAGAAGTAAACTCCTTCAAAGCGTCTTCCTTCACGCACATAGACCTGGCGGGGAAAATATTCATTATCCTGATATTCATCTTTAGCCAATCCCCATTCTAGCATTGCTTTACGGAAATGCTCCGGTAATTCCGGATCATTCTGGGCAAACCAGAATAAACCCAATGTATAATCTTTCAGACGTTTGGCAAACTTATCTCTCCACTCCCAGGAAGAAGTAGGCCAAGGCCAGTTCTCTTCCGGCAGATCAGTAGAGATAAATGCAGCATGCTGATTATTGCCATCTGTCTTCTGATTAGGCAGTTTCACGATACTGCTCAGTTTTCTGATTCCCCAACTGTCTCCTGGAAGTTTAGTCTGGTTACCGCCAGCGATATGACGACGGTTTTCTTCCATCATTTCATCAGTTACCTTCAGCATGGCCCGTTGAGTATTCTTTCCGGTCCATACATCTTCAATCAGTGAGACATATTCGTTCCTGTTATACGATGCCGGCTTCGGAAAGAGGACACGATTATCAGGATCATTAGTCAGGCAAAGGCGATAGTTATATGCCTGGACTGCATTATCAGACTCTCCTGTGCTACCATTGGCGGGCAGACTTTTCCAGTATTCATAGGTTCTTCCTGCTCCGGGTTCTCCGAATTCGGCTTTACTTTCCCTGCCTACGCGGAAAGGCACACCTGCCGCAGCACCCAGATCACCTTCATAAGTGGCATCCACAAAGATGTCACCCTGATAAAGTTCTTTCTCTCCATTCTCACGATTCAGTATACAGATGCTTTCAATGCGCCCGTTTCTGAGAGTGATATTCTGATCTTCAGCATCGAACTGCCGCATAAGAAGCACGGTAATCTTATCCTTATGTTCGTTCAGCATATCCTGATAGATAGAGGCTGCAACAGACGGTTCGAAATGAAAGCCGTCACTGCAATCCTTCAGCTGCTGAGAGTTCTTTCCATACCGTTCTGTATAATATTGCTTGATTCTGGAAGTAAACTCCATGAACAGACCGGTAGTTGCCTCCCGGGTAGCAATATCAGTAGCTCCCAGTCCGTTGGCCGGAAGTCCTCCAATATGTTGACTACGTTCCAATATAACCGAGGTCTTGCCTTGCCTGGCCGCTGCAATCGCCGCCATTATGCCACCGGGATTACCGCCTACCACCACAATATCAAAATGATTTTGAGCGGATATCCCCCAGCTGAGCAACAACAGAACAGTAAGAATATGGAATCTCTTCACGTTATTTTTTTATTTGAGTTTATACTTCTGAGTAGTTACATTCCAACCCTTCAATACCAGAACAGCTCCCTCAGTCAACTTTTCTTCCGCCGTTTCAATGGTGACAGTTTTCTTTTCACCCGGAACCAGAGAGAAAAAGTTATCCGAATAGAACGACGGGCGTATCGGACTCATTTTGGAATTGAGGAATTGCAACTGATTAAAGAAAGCGATACCACCGGAGGTATTCTTCAATGTAATGTCTACGAAATAGCGACCGTCTGCCTGACGCGCTTTATAGGAGAGCTTCACATTAGCCGCTTTCAGCTTATTCAAGTCTTCAAATCCTGAAGATGCAGGACCGGTCAGAGTCTTACTGCCTTCATACTTATCATTTGATCTCCAATAGAAGTTGGAAGAAACGTCTTTACCCTTCTCATCTTTCAGCACCAGCTTGATAAAGTGAACCTGAGAGATGTTTTCAGGAAAACGGATGGTCAGTACATCATTGGCTACTCCATCTTCCGGAAGATTCACGGAAGCAGATTCTTCATATACCTTCCGGCTATTGATATCATATACCCGTGCTATCACTTTGTAATTATTAAAAGAGCGATAATAATCGTTCACCACAGATACTGTATTCTTCAGATAATCGAACTGGGCATGTAGTGGCTCCAATGAATTGGCTGTATGGTACAAAGAAGCAGTGGGTTCCAAAGACCAATCCCACATACGGGAAGATACCTGACGCATGGAGCAGTTATGATACCAAAACAAGAGTCCGGAACAGAAGCGATCACCATAATCCAACTTATTGTAATTCCACACTTCCCAGATACTCTTTGAGTTAATGGCACCCAACAGTTGTCCTTTCTGAGCAAACTCATCAATAGAGGATGACTTTCCATAGTTGTTCACCAAATCAGTATACATGGTAGTCATCAAGTGGAAACCATTTCCATCCAGGTAATCCCACACCTCTTTATTGATAGGCCAGAGGTCTTTTTCGTCCATCATCTCACGAAGAATCTCCACTGTGGGAAGTGTAGGCGCACCATACTCCGGATTGAAACCATCGACACGGCTTCCACGTGGAGATGCCGTATTTTCATAATGCTGCATCGGATTCACCTGCTTATACGGACTTCCATCATGCACTCCGGCACATTCTGACTGCATCTGATATCCTCGCGTACCGTCCAGTTTGTTCAATAATTCAGGGGTACCTGTAACCTCGGTACTTTCATTAGAGGCTACATAATAAGCCAGAGAAGGATGATTGCGGATACGTTTCACAGTAGATGCCACATTATCCAGATAATTGCCCTTATCGTTCGGATGGCGTGTATCACCCGTCATCCAGAATTCCTGCCATACCAGCAGTCCCATCTCATCACACAACTGGAAGAAATAATCGGATTCGGCAATGCCACCTCCCCACATGCGTAAGAGATTGACACCCGACTGACGGCTATATCGCAGTTCGGCATACGTACGCTCGTCAGAAGTTCTCAACATAGCTTCCGGTATCCAGTTCGTTCCACGAATAAAGAGACGCTTGCCATTGACATAAAAGACACGTGACTTATCAGGCGTATTCGTATCGGAAGTAATCTCACGAATACCGAATTTTGTTTTAACCGAGTCGCAAACTACTCCATCGATGGATACGGTCATTTTCAACTCATACAGGTTTTGAGGACCTTTGTTCACAGGCCACCACAAACGAGGAGAGTTAATCACTAATTGAGGAAATTCATCCGGAGAAAAAGACAAGATTTTCTCTTCTCCACGCAAAACTTTAAGCTTTTTCTCGAAAGTTATATTTTCACCTGTAATCTCACCTCTTACCGTACAATTAATTCCGCTAAATCCGGTAGTAGGATTTACAACTTCCACAGAAATGAACTCACGTGCCTGGTCATAACCAGGTTTACGCAATTCGGATTTCACAAAAGGATGACGTAACGCCACTTTACCGGTAGCATAGAGAGAGATGTTTTTCCAGATCCCCGTATTACGGTCACGGATACCATCCATGAAAGTAAAATCCCAGCCTACGGTCATCAGCATAGTAGTGTTCAATCCGATATTTCCGTTCCCACCATTGTGGAACTCACCCACTGCACCCCAGGACTTGGGTTTGGCACTGCCGGGGACATCAACCGGATATACTTTTATAGCCAATGCGTTAGCCTTATCTATCTTCACAAAGTCAGTCACGTCAATATAATCCTGCATAAACATACCTTTAATAGTACTGAGCAGGTTTCCATTCACCCATACTTCGGCACGATAGTTGATACCATCCACTTGCAACCAGACATGTTTTCCTTCAAATGATTTGGGAACTGTAAATTCAGTCCGGAACCAGTAGGTATAAAAGTCACGACCGGTTTCAGAGATATCCGGTATTAATTTGGATTCGATCTTATTGTTGATTCCGTAATAAGGTTCCGGATATTTCCGGTTATGTACCAATGAATTCAGAACTGTACCGGGCACAATGGCAGGCAACCAGTTCGCGGTCGGGTAATCTGACAATGAAACCTTTTCTCCAGGATCTGCTACATCTCCTGCCTTTATCATTTTCCACTGATAGTCTCCATTATGGGTAATTTCCGAGTCGAGCCAGAGGCGTTCAGAGTCTCTGACATCATTTACTTTGGTTTGTCCGGTTACTACTGTCGAATAGGAAAACAACAGTACAACAAAGGTAAGGGCCTTCACCCAACTGCTTATGTTCATCTTATAAGTATAAATAGATTTTCGATATGAGATTATTAAAGTAATGCTATCTTATTCCTCCAGAAGTGCAACGGCACACCAGAGGTAAGGAGCTTGTCCATGATAATCACCTACATTTTGTTTGCGATCATAGTAATACTGTTTGTCGTTCTTCTTATTGGTACCTTCGCAAACAGATTTCACATTATCATTTTCATCTATGTATTTCACCATAGCCATCCATGCTTTGCGGGCAGCGGGTGCATATTCCTTGGCATCCAACCAGCCATTCTTCACTCCTTTAATGAAAGCAAAGGTAAACATGGCAGATCCTGAAGTTTCGAGCCAACAATCGGGATGATCCAGCAACTGATGCCACAAACCGTTTGAAGACTGATATTTCTTCAGGCTTTTCATCATGGTACGGTAACCGTGCAGAATACGTGGACGATATTCACTGTCTTCGGGCAAGCTGCTCAACAATTCAGCCATACCGGCAGCCATCCATCCATTACCTCTTCCCCAATAGAAAGGAACATCCGGAGCATGATAGAAAAGACCATTCGGACATTGCAGTTCGTCCAGATACATCACCATCTCTCTTGCAGCACGGTCTATATATTTACGATCACCGGTAACTCTGTAAGCCTGAGTCTGCACAATAGTAATCATGTACATATCGTCAATCCACAAACGGGTCTGCCAGGAATAACCTTTCTGGTCCCATTCTCTTTCTTTCGGTTTGGCGTTTGCAGGGAGTTGCCATTGAGTATCGGCATAAGGAAGGCCCAGATCCAGATAGCGTTGATCCTTTGTAATCTTATACAGTTCCAAAGGCAAGCTACCGAACATATTTACATCCACATGATTCATGATAGGCAATAAGGCCTTTTCTGTTGTGAACAGAAGCTCAAATCTGTTCTGCAAAAGCTTCACAAGCTCTTGATCATTGGTAAGTGCAGCAAACTTTAGCCCTCCATTCCAGGTAAAAGTCTCCGGATAACTAATCCACTTTCCAATATGAAGCATATGCTTTCCATCTACAAAATGATATGCAAGACGTTTACCGACTTCTTTAGGGGTATATCCCTCGGGAAAATCGGTCAATAAACTTGTTTGAGCGAATACGAACTGAAAAGGAAGTAAAAACAGCAATAATAACGACTTCTTACACATAAGGTTAATTCTTTATTTATTAGACATTAAGAAACACATAATTGTTATCATGGTATAATCTCTTATGAGACGGTTACAAAGATAGCGCACAGTATCTTCTCAATACGAAATAAGCATTCCAATAAATAGAAAAAACATCTCAAAATCGCATAAAAGCCACAATTTTATTCCAAATAAAGCCACTAAATATCAGTCATCAATGAATTTGTTCACTCCGTCATCCTGAGCTTACTGAAAAATCCCATTTCTTTGCACAAGTTGCTTCTTACTTACTTTAGCCGGAGCGTCCGGAACATTCGGTACATGAGTTTAAACTTTCCCGGCAATCAGTTGTATAGACAGAGCGTGTAGCATCTATATATCGGACGTATTGCATCTATATATCCAATGTGTTGCATCTATATATCCAATACGTTGTATCTATATATCCAACGCCACCGACATATAGATGCAAAACGAACAGAAAAAAGAAAGACGTTCAAGACTTCCAATGCCGATGATTTAACTCATACACCGGAAATTCCGGATGCCTCCCTTTAGCCGGCAAAATCCTTCGGAAGTACCCCGAATTGCTTCAGGAAGCATTTAGAGAAATAAGAAGAAGAATTGAACCCGACCATATAACAGATTTCATTGATACGGCTCTCACCTTCTTTCAATAATTGGGCGGCACGCTTCAGACGTTCTATGCGTAAATACTCATTGGGACTCAAGTCTAATACTCCCTTCATCTTACGATAGAAACTGGAACGGCTCATATTCAGGCTCTCTGCCATATCATCCATACTGAATTCCTGGTTTGACAGGTTAGAAAGAATTATTTCGTTCAGCTTCTTGATAAATTCTTCATCAGCCTTGGTCAATGCCATTGTATTGACCGCAACAAAAGGAGATTTAGCAAAATCCCTGCGAAGTTTCTCCCGGTTATTTATCAGATTAGAAACCACAGCCAGGAGATATTCCGGTGAAAAAGGCTTTTCAATATAAGAGTCCGCTCCCAGTTCCATTCCTTCAATCTTAGACTGGATATTTGTCTTTGCAGTTAAAAGTATAATAGGAATATGGCTATAACCTACATTCGATTTTATAGTCTTGCAAAGTTCAAAACCATCCATCAACGGCATAACGACATCACTCACCACCAGATTTACGAAATTACTATCCAAAGCTTCCAAAGCCTCTTTACCATTGGTAGCGGTGATTACAGCATATTGAGACGATAACTGACGTTCGATGAAAGCGAGCATTTCCGGATTGTCTTCTACAACCAAAACCATATGTTTGCTTTCTTTCGAATGTTTCCCTTCCAATTTATCATCCGGATAGGATTCACCGGATGTTTCCGCTTGCAACTCTGCATCTTTATTCTCTACATCAGAATCCAGAGCTATGACCATATCCTGGGTGATAGGAAGTGTCAAGCGGAAAATGTTCGCTTCTTCTCCCTGAACCATGACCAAAGTGCCACGATGGAGCTCTGCCAATGAACGGGAAAGAGCCAAACCGATACCCGCACCTGTAGTAACCTTTCCCTCTTCTTTCTGGCTAAAACGGACAAAAGGCTGAAAGATCTCCTCTTTCATCTCATCAGGAATGATTACTCCGTCGTTCTTAGTCACCACATAGAAAGCCTGCTTTTCCTGATCTACTTCCAGCTTTATATGCATATAACTATCAGCATACTTCATCCCATTATTTAAAAGATTACTTATAATCTTCGTAAAAGCTTCACGGTTGACATGCGCACAGAAGTTTTCATTCGGCAACTCCAATGTAAAGTCGAGACCTTTCTGGCGCGAAAGGGAACTAAATCGCATATAAGTCTCTCTCAAAACATTAGTAATATCACATTTGGTAAAGTTCAGACTGTATCCCTGACTCTCTACCTTTCTGAAATCCAGAAGTTGATTCGTCAGGTTCAGCAACCTTTCCGTATTATGCTGCATGATGTTCAGATCTTCATGAGTTTCCGGGTCCAGATGCTTTTTCAGAATGATATTCTCCAAAGGTCCTTTTATCAATGTCAGCGGAGTGCGGATTTCATGTGCTACGTTCGTAAAGAAATCTATCTTGGCATTATAAATCTCACGTTCTTTCTCCTGTTCGAACTTCTCAAGCTGGCGGCGGTGCTGCCTGCTGCTACGTTGCTTGAAATACCAGAAAGTATATACAAAGCAAACAATAAACAACAATAAATAAATGCAATAAGCCCAGATGGAAAGATAAAAAGGAGGACGGATATGGATATATAACAACTGTTCTTCGGGTCCCCAAATACCATCACTATTGGACGCTTTCACACGAAACTGATAATCACCATGCCACAGATTGGAATAAGTCACAATAGGGCTTTCCCCCACAGTTATCCAGTCCTTATCAAAGCCATCCAATCTGTACATCAATTTATTCATTTTCGGCACCTGATAACCCAAGGCTGCAATACGGAAGGAAAATGAGTTCTGATTAGCCTGAAGGGTAATGCTGTCCGAGAAAGTAATGCTCTTATCAAGAGGAGTATTCTCTTCATCGGCACGAACTTCTTTATTAAACAGCATAAAATCGGTAATCACCACCGGCGGCAGGTTCTTATTCTCTGTAAATGTCTTAGGATTAAATACAATAAAGCCATCAATACTACCCAGATAAATGTTACCGGCTTCATCCTTATAGCTGGAACGGTAGTTAAATTGATCACCAAGCAATCCATTGGCCGTAGTATATCCCTTCACCTGTTTAGTTACAGGGTTAAAACGTACCAACCCACTATTCGTAGTCAACCAGAACAGACCCTCCGCGTCTTCTACGATCTGGTAAACGACATCATTAGGCAATCCGTTGGATGAATTATAGCTGGTAAAAGTCTCCGTTTCAGGATGAAACAGACAGAAACCACCTCCTTGCGTAGTCAGCCAGATCTGGCGATGGGAGTCTTCAAAAATACTCAAAACCTTATCATAAGGAAGGCTCTCTTGATTACCCTCATTGTGCACATAGTTTTTCCATCTCTTTTCATTCACATTATAGCAATAAGCGCCATTCGCATAGGTTGCCAGCCACAAGTTACCGCCCGAATCCTCCTTTATATCATATACAAACCTGCCGGCCAGTTCTGTAATCCTTTCAAAGTCATCCGTTTGCCCATTGTATTTTAACAGACCGAACATCGTTCCCAAATAAATATCACCAGTCGTTGTTCTGCAAATAGCAAAGATGCTGTTATCAATTAATGAACGTGGAGAACCATTTTTCTGGTAGGTTTTCAGGATATTACCGGTATTAGTATCTACAATTTTCAAACCTTTAGAGAAAGTTCCAACCCACAACTTATCACCCACCATACAGAGCCCATGAATATTCGTAAACCCGGAACTGGGTGCAAAGAATGAGAAGGTCTTGGTGCTCGGATCAAAACGGTTCAAACCACCATCTTCGGTGCCAATCCATAATATGCCCTTATTATCCTGGCAAAACTCACGGACCCGTTTGCCTTGCAAATTATTGTCCCCATCTTTCGGATAATACTTCTCAAAATAAGTATAGGATTTCGGATAATAATCTACTCCCCCAAAATATGAACCTACCCAGATGCCACTTTCACGATCCTCACACAACGAATAAACGGCATTATCGGACAACGAATAAGGATCATCCTTAGAACTATGCAAATGCACATACTTGTCCGTACGAAGATTGTAGATATAAACTCCCGATTCAGCTCCTATCCACAGTTCGTTATCCGAATTTACCAACAGGTCACGGCTATATACCATTTCACCAGTTTCATCCATCAACAGCAAATTTCTCAGGTTACCGGAAGTCAGATTCAACTCCTGCACTCCCTTTCTTATGGAACTTATATAGATGCAATTATATGCTCCCGGAACTATCTTCATGATAACATCATCCTTAAAAACCTCATCACTATCCTTCGGGGAAAGATAAGGGTGAAGCGTTTTTAAATTATCCTTGGAATAGAACAGGCCATTGCCATAAAATCCTACCCAGATTGTTCCACTATTATCAAAAGCAACGCTCTGTACATTGGCTGAGAACTCATTCAATGTATAATTATGAAGTTGGCCTTTTTGCGGCTCATAACAGAAGAGTCCCTGTGTTTCGACCGCTATCCATACCCGGCCCTGTTTATCTCCCGAAATAGCGGAAACAGTCCGTTCTATCTTTGTATTCTCCCCACTCAGACGGTCAAATGGAATAAAAATCTCCTGGTCAGAATAATAAATATACACCCCGGCATCTGTACCAACCCAGATATTCCCTTTATTGTCCTGATAAAGACAGGTCACGAAATTGTTTCCCAAACTATGATTATCAGTCATATCACGTTTAAAGTTCCGGAATGACATCCCATCGTATCGGCTCAGTCCACCCTTGGTACCAAACCACATAAATCCCTTCTTGTCCTGTATAATAGCATTGACTGTAGTCTGGGATAACCCATCCTGAATGCTGAGATTTTTGAAATAGTAATGTTCATCTGCTGCTTGTGCCCAGCAAATGATATAGCAAAGAAAACTAATAAGGGCTATTATTCTTTTCTTCATTTTCGTGCTTTTTATAGATTCATACGTCAAATATAGCCCAATTTGACGATAAACAATAAAAGAAACATTTCAATAAATAGAAATATCGTCCCTTTAAGATTCAAGAAAATCAATCAAACAACGGTTTATAACAGAACTTCGATAAAAATAGCCCTTTTCATCGAAGTTCTGTGACTCAAAACAAGCGTCATTTCACAAGTTTAGGGGTTATATACTCTTCACTAATTCTCATGCGGTCCACTCCACCGACATTTTCAAACGAAACTTCTCCGATGTACATGGCACGCGGATGAATGTTATCCTTATCTTTATGAGCATGATAGACTATGCGAAGCTTGCCGGCTTTATCCGTAAACATAGCACTATGCCCCACTCCAACCAGCTTACCGGGCTTTTGCAATAAAGGGTTTTCATCATACTTCGTCCATGTACCCATCAGATCGGTAGCCGTAGCACAGCCTACACCATAAAATGGACTTTCATAACTGTTAGCAGAATAAGACATATAATAAATTCCATTATGCTTAAGAATATAGGAACCTTCATTCACGCGAGGCCAGACTTTCTCCCATTCCTGAGTTACATGGAGGCAAGGATGCATTGTCTCTTTCTTGATAGTAATCAAATCCTTTTCCAATTCTGCTATCCAAATGTTGTTACCGTCATTGAAACGTACAAAGGATAAATAAGGCGTACCGTTATCATCTATAAACAGAGAATTGTCAATACACTTCTCATCAGCAATCATCGGCTCCTTCTTATCCTGAACAAACGGTCCCGTGGGAGAGTCCGCAACCGCTACACAGATATGTTCATCTGCCGAATAATACATATAGAATTTCCCATTTACAAAATAAATCTCAGGAGCCCAGAACCAACGGTCCGCCCAGGAATCTTCCTTATTCAATGCCAACCCTCCATACTTCCAGGTCAGCAAGTCATCGGAGGTATAAAATTCAATTCCTTTATTCGAATGCGTACCATAGGCATAGTATACTCCATCGTGCAGCAAAATGAACGGATCACCCAAAGGCACAGGTGTTTCAGTGGTATTGACAACAGCATTGTCAGCACTCTTTTTAGAGGAACATTGGCAAGATGCCAATGTTCCAAACATAAACAAACAGACAAGAAATAAATTCTTTTTCATACAATTCTATTTCGATAATACTCTATTGACACAACCTGAATACATGCTTCATTAGTCAGTAAAATGATAGTTATAAGGGTTCCGCTTAAAATGATAACGATGTCTTGGTAATGGCAACGGGTCCTGCAAACGCAATTCCCAGGCCAACAATTTTGTCAGCAACTCGCTCTGCTTATCTATCAACTTGGGATTTCCAAATAAATTATTAATTTCATACGGATCTTTCTTCAAATTGTACAGTTCCCCTTTTCCATAACTATTCATAATCAGTTTCCAGTCACCCATACGTACCATTCGGGAGGTTCCACTTTGAGTCCATGTATTCAGTTCGTCAAAATGAGCTATCTTATTGGGTCCCAGCGCACCTTCCTGCTCAAAAGTCAAGCTATCGTCCAAAGGAACATCTTCTCCGCCAAAACCTAACTGTACAACAACGCTTGAAAACTCTTCTTTCGGATATTCTTTACCCGTCAACATAGGCCACAAACTCCGTCCCTGAACACCTACCGGTATTGAATCACCTATCGCAGTACAGAAAGTAGGGAAAAGATCGGCTAACGAAACATGCGCATCTATAGCTTTAGGCTGCTTCTTTATCTGATAGCCTGCCCAAACCATCGGTATTCTGGTTAGAGACTCAGACAAGCCTACTCCCTTACGAATTAGTCCGTATTCACCGCAATAATCTCCATGATCGGACAGAACAACGATGATAGTTTTCTCAAATAGTCCCTTTTCCTTCAGATCCTCAACCAAGCGTTTGATCTGATCATCAATGAGACGAATCATCCCCATATAATTTCCACGCAACCGAGGCAGATCTCTTTCAAGATCAGGACAAGAAGCGTCTTCCAGTTCCGCCAGAATCTGATACTTTTCCCCCTTCTTCAATACATCCTTACGTGAAGTCTTCACAGCCGGAATCTTATCCGGTGCAAACATTGAATAATAAGGTTCACAAACCTGATACGGATTATGCGGTTCAGGGAATGAAACCCATACAAAGAACGGATTGTCCTTCTGGCTATCTATCCACTCTATAGCCTCATCCACAATTCTCGTAGGTTGCTGATCTTTCAAAGGTATAGGCGAAGGTTCCAGATACTGCCCGACTGCCTCTTTAAAGAATTTGGAAATAGCACGCTCTCCTTCCGTCACCGGCTTATTCTTCCCCCAGTGAGAATATTCAGACCAGAAATCCATATCCTTTGAGTTCAGATAAGCATGATTCTTACCTACTAAAGCTGTTTTATAATGATTCTCCTTCAGAACGGTTACCAAGTCTTTCGCATAATTAATGTCACGCACATTGTGATTGGTACGTACATGAGTTGCAGTTGGAAAACGGCCGGTAAACATGGAACAACGTGCAGGAGTACTGGCCGGCATAACCGTATACGCTTTATCGAACCAAGCGTTCTGATGCGCCAATTCATCGACAAATGGAGTAATATCCATGGGAAAACCTTCACGTCCACACAAATCGGCACGTTGCTGGTCCGTCATTATCACTACGATATTAGGTTTATCTGTCTGTGCAAACAAAGACAAACCTATTCCCTGGAGAACGATTCCTGAGAAAAGATGTTTTCTAAAATTCATAACTATCTGATTTTAATTAATAACCATATAAAAAACGACACATACTCCATAACCCCTATAAAGAGATTATGAAGTATGCAGAGACTCAATCACATCAATCCCAACCCGGATTCTGCACCATATTAGGATTCATTTGCATTTCTCTCGCCGGTATCGGAAGACTCCAGTAATGATCTCCTCCCCAGGCATAATTATTAGTTCTGGTTCCCCATATCTGAGTCATACCATTCATCTTGCCTTCTTTGTCCTTATAGAACTTCAGATCTTTCCAGGTTCTCCAGCGAATCTCATCGAAATAAATCACGTCTTCACCTATTAATTCCCAATGGCGTTCGTTCATGATACGCTGGTGCATATCTGTTTTTCCTGTAACCTGAGTAAATTCGTTGGTTCCCAGTAATTGGGCTCCTGCCCTTTCGCGCACCTCATTCACTTTGCTTATGGCTCCGGGAAGATCATTCAACTCATTCAATGCCTCCGCCCAATTCAACAGAACATCCGCATAACGGATAAACGGCAAATCCAATTCAGAATATATATTCGGTAACTCTAATCCTTCACCCACAAACTTACGATTTAAGTAATAGAACTTCAAACTTGTATCTGTTTTCAAATCCCCATATGTGGTATAAGAACGGAAAGGATAACGCATCACATACTCTTTAGGAGTTCCTTCAACCCCACCAAGAAAAGAGGCATAAGGGGTTATAACGGACATTGCCATTCTCGGATCACGGTTTTCATAGGCTTTTTTAATCCTCTCCTCGTTACCGGAAGCATCATATTTGGACATATCAGCCCCCGCAGCTACTGCGTTCTTTCTTTCAGTCTCCGTGATGTTATTCCGCAGGAAATACACCATACGCTTATCAATGCCCATATCATTATATCCGGGGATAATGTCATCCCAATTGAACTTACTACCGTCTCTATTTTCGTAAGACTCGGCAAACTGCGGGTTTATAATATAATTATTCCACCCCAATCCATTGCCTGAAGGGTCGGGCGGCAAGCATCTGTTACCGAAACCTCTGTTCTTCTTCTGCGTATAATCCGGATGGTCCAGACATTGCAAAGAGAATATCATTTCATCGCAACGCTCATTTTCCACCTTAAACAGTTTCTTGTATGACTCCTCACCCGCACCTTTATAGAGCGTGTATCCACAATCCTTTACTGCCTGAAAATCATCAGCCGCCTTTTTCCATTCTTTCATCCACAGATATACCTTGCCTCTTAAAGCATAGGCTGCACCTTTTGTAATATGCCCGTAATTGGCATCATCCGAACTGTATTTATCCGGCAAATCCGGATTATTGATACAGGAAGTCAGATCATCCACTATATATCCCCAGACTTCATCCTGAGTGGAACGTGCCAGTTTTGCCTCATCAATATCCTTAATCGGATCTTTATAGTAAGGAACTCCATTATACAAGATATTCAGCCTGTAATACCACCAGCAACGCAGAAACATACATTCTGAAATATAGCGGCTTCTTTTAGTCTCATCAAATCCCTCGACCGTAGGCAGATTGCCAATCACATCATTTGCCTTGATAATTCCCTTATAGAATCTTTGCCAGGGAGCAGAACTCCCTTTAACAGAGCTCGGAGAATTTGTCGCAAATAAGAAATTGAAAGTAGGAGCTATACCTATACCGTAATCCATAGTACTGGACCATATATCAAACCACCCGTTGGCAACATCGCTATAATCCACATACAATTGATTATACACACCCGCTATCGTCTGTTCCGCCAAGGTAGGAGTCGACCATACATTCCCTTCCGCCGGCTTTCCATTGGGTGACAAATCCATATCTACGCAACCTGCGGTTGACATTCCCACAAGGACCACTGCGGCCATCGTTTTCATCAGATTTCTTCCTTTGTTTATATTTATCTTGTTCATACCATTTAATTTTAGAAAGTAACATTTACACCAAAAGCATATTGTCTCATAGGAGCATAGCCCACTCCACTCATCATTTCAGGATCAATACCTTTGAACTTAGTAATCGTCAACAGATTCTCTCCCGAAACATAGACACGCACATTTTGCATGCACACCTTCTGTACCCAATCTTTGGGGAGCGTGTAGCCGACTGTCAGATTCTTCAGTTTCAGATAATTGCCATTATGTAGAATATGCTGGCCGGAAACACTTACCTGAGCTGCTTTATCCATGGTGAGACGGGGATTTGCCGAAGTAAGATTTGTCCGCGGGTCATTCGGATTCTCAGGATCGTAAAAGTAATGGTCATAAGCTACATCTTTACCCATTCCATACCCAAACCAGGTTATACTGCTATTCTCACCAGACTGATACCAGTTGATTTTGAATCCGGCAGCACCAGCCCAGTTCATAGAGAAGTCAATGCCTTTCCATGACAGGTTTGTCTGGAAGCCGAAGTAATACTTCGGTGTTTTAGAATAACCCTGGAAATCCTTGTCATCGTCGTCACCATAAATGCCATCTCCATCCAAGTCTGCATAAATGATATCACCATACCAGATATTACTCTTGCCGATTCCCTGTTTCGGATAGAACTTATATCCGGCATCCGTCATGGCCTGCAACCATTTCATATCATCTTCCGTACGGATCATTCCGTCAGAAGGCCCTCCTTTCGGATTTACCGTACCATCGGCATTAAAATAGTTTCTATTGCCTTTATATACGTTCAGCACATAAAATTCATTGATCATGTGCCCTTCCAAAACACGCTGCAAGTCTCCTGTTGAAACCTCACCCAGATTGGTATAATAAGTGGAACTACCATCCGCATTCTGCTGCCATCCGCGGACCAGTTCTCCTTTGTATTTGGTTACTTCATTCTTGTTGTAAGAGAAGTTTCCAGATATGCCGTACGAGACAGAACCGATCCGATCATTCCAACCTAAGGTTATTTCAAGTCCCTTATTAGTAACCTCTGCAATATTCTGTCGGGGAGAACTGAACCCAGACAAAGTAGGTGACAAAGTCGGATTATACAAGATACCGTCCGTCAACTTATTATAAACCTCCACTGTTCCACTCAAACGGTTTTTCAGCATAGAGAAGTCGATACCCAGGTTGGTAACCGTAGTTGTCTCCCATTCCAGGTTATAGTTGGAAAAACTTCCCATGCCCAGTCCGGGAACCTCCTTGTTGCCAAAAGCATAATGGGGAGCCGTAGCATAAACAGCCTGCCATTCATAGTTACCGATTGAGTTATTTCCGAGTTGTCCCCAGGAAACACGTAGTTTCAGGTTGTCGAGCCAATTCAGCTTCTTCATGAATTTCTCTTCCGACAAACGCCACCCTGCCGAAAAGGATGGGAATATACCCCAGCGGTTCTCCGGAGAAAAACGGGAGGAACCGTCATAACGGACATTCGCCTCAAATAAGTAACGGGAATCATACGTATAAGTAACACGACCAAAGACAGAACGGGATGAAAACTCTGTAGTGCTTCCATCGATATAATCAGGCTCCGTCAATGCGTCAAAATCTGTAAGACTGGTATCAAGCATTCCTTTCTTACTAATGTCGGTAGTACGTGCCCATTTGCGGAATTCCTCATAGCCCACTAAGGCTGCCACATCGTGTTTACCTTTGAAAATCTGTCCCCAGTTTAAGGTGGTAGTATTTTTCCAGCTCTGATTTCCATCAATATAATATTTCACAGGGTACTCCGCAAGCAATTCGGAAGTAGGAGGAACATTCATAGTTTCTCCACGTTGGAATGAAAATCTTTCCTGATAATCGGAATAATGCCACAGATTCTCCTGCCGATAATGATCGTAGTAGAAGTTAGAAGTCAAATGGAAGTTCTTAAGGAAATCAATCTTAATATAAGGATTCACAAAGAATTTCGTTGTTTTATAAAAGCCTCCCGCACTATTCAGATAATAGGCCGGATTGTTAACTACCGGATCTTCTTCGAGGGCTTCGGGAGCTCCATATTTCCCATCGTAATACGGATAGGTTCCCGGTGTACTTTTCTGCATTTGCAAACCATTCAGATTATCAACATTATTTCTTTCCTGATCTACATGATAACCCCATGCATTCAGCCCCACAGCCAAGAAACTGGCAACCTGTGACTCCAGATTACTGCGCATATAATATTTCTTCATTCCTGAATTCACCACCAAACCGGGATTATCCACATACGTAGCATTCAGGCTATACCGGGTTCTCTTTTCCGCACCGGTAAGCGTAATAGAATGTTCCTGCATCAATTTCGGATTATACACCTCATCGTACCAGTCCGTATTCGGATAGGCCACATAATTCGGGTAGCCCGATTCGGATATTCCATTCGGATTGCTGGCCGCTGCACGCCACGTATCAATGGTAGTTTGGCTAAACACCTGTGCCTGCCCTGCATTGTCCGAAGCCTCATTGATAAATTCCATGTAGTCGGCATAGTTTGAAACCATACGGATCAGATTAGCCGGTGTATTATAGGAGAATTTTCCTGAATAGGTCACGTTGATTTTCCCGTCCGTACCTTTCTTGGTAGTCAATAGAATAACACCATTAGCACCCCGGTTACCATAAATAGCACACGAAGCGGCATCTTTCAGGATGGAGATAGAAGCGATATCATTAGGATTGACATTATTCAGCGACATTTCCATTCCATCGACCAGCACCAATGGTGCAGAATCATTTAAAGTACCTGTACCGCGAATACGCAGAGTAGATGATTCTGAGTTGGGCTTACTGGATGTCTGCATCACATTCAATCCGGCCACCATACCCGATAAAGTAGAAGCAAGCGTAGTTACGGGACGCGACAAGGTCTTATCATCAAAATTAACCGTAGCAACAGAGCCCGTCAGATTCACTTTTTTCTGAGAGCCATAGCCCACCACTACCACTTCATCCAACAATTCGTTATCGGACATCATCCTGATGTCCAAGACACTCTGATTGCCAACCACTATCGACTGGCTTTTATAGCCGATATACGATATCTCCAAGACATCTCCTGTAGCCACAGACAATGAAAACTTCCCATCAACATCGGTCACCGTACCCATAGAGGCTCCTTTAACCAGAATGCTGACACCAATAAGAGCCTCTCCGGTATCTCCGTCGATTATACGTCCTGTAATGTTCCGTTCATTTTTTGTTTGATCCGCCGAAAGGATAGATACGTGCACCGTTTCATTTGCCAAAGAAGACGATCCCACCGCGTTCGCAGAAAGACTCCCCATATATATAAGCGAACACACGAGGAATTTTGTATTTACCTGCATAAGATTTAAAGTTTTAATTAAACATCATTTTTTGTTTTCCATAAAACCGGTTCTTCCTGATAGTTTCCGGATACTAACAAGCTGAATCCAGCCATTCAAAGGTAGCGCTTATGTGCAATTTCCGATAGAACGAAAAAATCATTTTATAGAATAATCGAGGCAAAAAGGTATTAGTAGTGTATCCGGCTATACCTCTGACACAGATATTGTACAAACAGGTCTTATTCTTGCATACAGAATACCCGAGATGTACTTGCTCCGTATCAAATCCGTAGTTTCTTCGTCCAGAGGTACTTCTGAGCAAAGAATGTACGGAGCAAGTACGGCTCAGATACGGCTTAGATACGATTTAAATATCCCACTACTTCAGTTGAAAAGTTGTTTTAGAGATCAAGAATCAAACGCGGACGGAACTCCGCTTCCAGTATTTCCCGCTGACGGGCATCAGCTACAAATAAACCGGTCGACAAAACTTCGCCTATGGCACCATTGTCCGTAACCACCGCTACTTCTCTTTTCCCTTCCACCGGTTTTCCGTTCCGGGGATTAATAATATGTTTTCGCTCATGCGAATCATTACCGGAAGTAGTGAGGCATTCATTCTGAAGAAGCAACTCCTGTGGTTTCCTCCCGTTTGGAACAGCGCCCTGTCCAAAACCGACCTTCCATCCATCAGCCAAGGGATGATGCCCCAAAGCCAATACAGAACTGTTTCCCATATTGATCAATGCATCCTTCACTTCATAATATTGCAGCAATTTCCGTGTTTTTTCCAAAGCATATCCTTTCAGGAATCCGGAAAGGTTGATAGTCACTCCCGGTTGCAAAAAGAGAAGGGTATGCTCCTGAGGTGATAGTTGAACACTACGGATTAAATTGGGTGTATAATCAGCCGAATGAATAGTTACATCAAAACATCCAGCGGTACGGATATAGCAATCTACACAGAAAGTAAGCATATCATAAAGCTCGTGGCTGACCTGTTGCGGATGTGTAGAAGCAGTCCGGTTCAAATATGCCAGTTCACTATCCGCATCATAATAGTTGGCCATCTTTTCTAAACGACACAGCATTTTGTACACCGCATCGACTACCGACAGTAAAATGTCCTCCCCTTGCCTGCCACACAGTATTATATCGACACGTGTATGCATAGATGGAAACCAGGCATAAAGCAAGCCACCCTGAGAAGGTGAATATTTATAAAGATGTTTAATAACGTCTGGCATTTTCAAGTCTGTGTTTCCTAAAGAAAAATGAAAGGGCAAGTCACAATTCTGCAACTCACCCTTTTCAAAGACATACTATTAATTACAACTCTTTGATCTTTATATTCTTAAACCAAACTTCATCGCCATGGTCTTGCAGAAGAATGTTTCCAGACTCTGAATTACCGAAGTTAGGCCAATCTCTATACTTGCTATATGCAACCAGTGCATCCCACATCTGGTTCTGACGTGTGTATTCGATGAGCTTCACACCATTCAGCCAATGCTCTACGCGATCACCTTTCACGATAATCGTAGCCGTATTGAAATCTTTCTTGTTGAAAGGTTTATCTGCCGGAGCAGGAATCAAATCGTAAAGTGAACCCAATGTACGGTTTCCTTTCACGCCCAATTTAGCATCAGGATGCTTATCGTCATCAAGAATCTGAAACTCGCAACCAATAGCCGAACCGGCTCCTTTATTCATATCGGGGTTTACGAAATATTTCACTCCACTGTTAGCGCCTTCAGTAATCTTGAAATCTACTTTCAGGATAAAGTTTTTGTATTGGCGGGTAGTTACGATATCGCCACCGTTAGCAGATTCAGCACCACCACTCTTCATCACTTTCAGGATGCCGTTTTCCATTTTCCAACCCTTTTCAGGGAAAGAATTCAATTTGGCTCCTCTCCAACCTTCTGAAGTCTTACCGTCCCAAAGAAGTGTCCAACCTTCTTTTGCTTCGTTCGGAGAAATGGTATTGGGGATAACATTTATCTCCGGAGCTTTCCGGTCTGTCTGGTAGCGCTCTACGTCTGTTGTACAAATGCGGATATTCTTCCAACTGACTGTTTTTCCTTCATCGGCAGCATTACCGATAGCATGTACCTGCAAAGCAATAAAACCGGCAGGAGTCATATCGTCCCAAATATTGGCACAAGGCACTCCATTGATCCAGGTAGCGATAGAATTACCTATAGCCTCGATACGAGCCTTATTCCACTCATTGTTCTTGAAAGCACTTTTAGCTGCCGGATTTTGTGTCAGCGGATAAAGCCAGTTGCGACGGGCCTCATCATAGATGCCACCCGACCAGGCACGCTTAGAGGGATCAATCTCAAACTGATAGCCGTGCACGCGTCCTTTCTGGTAGTCTTTCTTGCTTTCACTGCGCAGCTGCACACCAGAATTCAAGCCATCATCTACTTTGAAATCAAACTCCAGGATAAAATCACCATACGTCTTCTTTGTAGCCAGAAATGTGTTAGGTGTTCCCATCTTCGAAATGCCGACAATAGCACCATCTACCACTTTGTATTCGGCTTTACCATTCAGCTTCTTCCAGCCACTCAGGTTCTTCCCATTGAAAAGCGGCTCCCAGTTTTGCGCCGAAACCACAGATGCACAAAACACAAACAAAAGCAACAAATAATTCTTTTTCATATTGATATTTCTTCTATTGATTATTTAATACTATGCAATTACAGTTTATAGAACTCATCCCATCCTTTACGAGGCGGTACGCCGGCCAACATTGCATTCGCAAACTCATTATTTGTAATCTGCTTGGTGCGAGGATCAAAGAATATTTGCGTATTGAGACGTTGAGCAATCACTCCTAATGAGAATACCTGCCCCAGCACACCGTTAATTTCAAACGGTGAGCGGGTCTTTTCCTGTCCCATACAAGCCAACAGGAAATTTTCGAAATGATTCGACGGACTCTTAGGTACTTCCGGCAGTTTACCTGCCATTTCCTTAGCTTTCTCTTCCGGTATTATGGAAAGTGTGCTGCCATGACTTCCACCCTTAAATATCAAATCCTTTGTATAAATAATCTTTCCGGGGTTCAGACTGGAGGCCGGCGTATCTCCCTGGTTAGTTGCAGGAATATTAGGATCTAAACCGGATACCCCATAACCGGCAGGGATAGGAGGAAGATTGTCCAGACCATCATACCATGTAATGTCAACCGGCGGCATACCCTTACGTTGAGGGAAACGGAACAGGATAGTGGAAGAATAAGGGAAGAAATAGTCATTATGTCCGTTGGCATATTTCATAGACACTTCGTAGGGCAATCCCAATTCCAGGAATTCGTGAACCGTATCCAGGATATGTGCACCCCAATCACCCAGACAGCCCATTCCAAAATCGTACCAGCAGCGCCACTGTCCCAAATGGTAGTCTTTGTTATATTCGTGATAAGGAGTTACTCCCAACCAGGCATCCCACTCCATGTCTTTCGGCAGTTGCTGGCCGGAAGGGAACTTATAGATATTGGTATCCCATTTGTGCCAGCGACGGGGATTATTCATGTGTGCCGTCACAGCCGTTACATCCTTGATAATACCGGCATCCATCCACGCCTTGAACTGAAAATAGTTAGCTTCCGAATGTCCTTGGTTACCGACCTGTGTAGCCAGGTTCGGACGTTTCAGTGCAGCTTGCATCAGCAATTCTCCTTCATAGAAAGTACGTGCCAGAGGTTTCTCCACATACACATGTTTACCTGATGCCAAAGCCAGCATACTGATAGGGAAATGTGAATGATCGGGAGTAGCTATGGCTACCGCATCAAAATCATTGCCCGCCTTGTCAAACATCTGACGGAAATCGCGGAAGCGTTTCGCCTTAGGATACTGGTTCATCACTTTCTGGGTGTGAGCGGCTCCCATATCCACATCGCACAGAGCCACAACTTCTACCATACCGGTACGGGCAAAATCGTTTATAATCTGCTCGCCACGGTTTCCAATGCCTATATAGGCAATCTTCACTTTATCCGTCACTTTCCTTTGCGTAGTGGAAGCACGGGCTCCCAGCACATCACCGGCTCCGAATGCCAGTCCGGCAGAAGCCATTGTCATCGTTTTCAAAAAATCTCTTCGTGTCGTCATATATCATTGGTATTAATTAAGTTACTGAATCTTGATCATCTTCAGGCCGCATTTCTTTTCTTCAAAAACAGACTTCTTATCCCATAGAACAGAATGCGCAGGATTGTCCAAAAGACATAAAGCACGCCCGAAAACGCGAGGACATAGAAAAAAGATGTCAGCATCTCCGAGAAAGGTGTCTCATAAGAAATTATGGCATACAGATTTGCCAGATTGCCTATAATGAAGCACGCCAGCAAAGTCAGCAGTTCTATCTTTTTCCGGCGGGCAGTAATGACTGTATTTTTCATACGGCTTCAGGTGTTTTAGCTTGATGATTCAAGTAGTTGATTTTATATTCATCGGGGAAGTATAGTACCCGTTCTTCCTGTAAAGCCTGATCGCCCAACAGGCAAAGCATACTTGCATAATAGCCCTCTTCAGCTATGCGTTCTGGCTGCCTACGGGTAATAACAGCCTCAACAAAAGCTTCTAATAACAAAGAAGTACCATCCGATTTAGGTCGTTCTCCCAGAATAAATTCCCCTTTGTTTTCATTGGCAGTTTCCGGTGCCCAGCTAGTTCCGGCAAAAGGTAAGGAATCAAACACTTTATTCTCCCAGTCGTTAATCATCTGCAAAAATCCAGGTGCAGGAGGGACACTTTCAAAGAAGTATTTACCTTTCTCCGGTTCCACCGTCCCCAGATTACCCATGATTTGTTCTTCCAAACCATAGAATTTATTGGATATGACAGAATCAAATGTCATCTTCACTCCGTCATCGAACACATATATGCAACTTACATTATCATATACTTCCCTACCGTCTTTCCAATAGGTGATAGCCCCATGTCCCATCACTTTCTCGGGAAGCTTTTGCAGTGCCCAGCTCCCTATTTGCAACTGATGGCAAGCCAGTTCAGTCATCAGTCCTTTGGAATATTCGCGATACAGACGCCAGTTAATCAGACGTTCCAGATCAGGTGAAGGCACTTCCCGCCTCCAGTCTCCATTCCGGTTCCAAAAAGTACGGATGGCGTTTATCTCACCAAAAGTACCGGCATGAATCATTTCCATGGCCTTAATGTATCGCGGATCAAAAAGACGTTGCTGCCCGGTAAAGAATACTTTCTCCGTACTGATGTGCTTATTATAGATGCGGAAACATTCTTCCATCGTAAAGCCTATAGATTTCTCACAGAACACGTGCTTGCCGGCATCAAAAGCATCCAGCACTATTTGGCAATGGGAATTAAGCGGAGTAGCTACCAGTACGGCATCAACGGTTTTATCTTCCAGTATTTTCCGGTAATCGTCATAAACTTTAGCTTTCGGAGCCAGTTCCAGTGCTTTTTCAATAGAAGGCTGATAGATATCGCACAATGCCACAATTTCTACTTTAGGATTCTGTACCAGAAAGCTCATCAAAAAACGTCCTCTTGAACCCGGACCGATAATAGCCAGACGGCACTTTTCACCGGATGTTTCTACAACTTCCGAAAAAGCAGAAAGCCAAGGGCTTGCCGATAACAGCACTCCGGCTCCAATCATCCCTATATCTTTCAGAAACTCTCTCCTGCTGATCAATGTATCTTTCATAATATAATCTTTAAAATAAAGCCTATTTCCCGTCTTTTACTGAAGGCGGAACAGCGATATAAAATGACAGTCCAAAAATAGCAAAATATTGAGATATAGAGTATAAATATTTATCCAAACAATGCGAAAATAGTACCAATCGCCCCTGTTGTCACTTTATAAAGTCCTTAGGCAGAACTCCAAACTGCTTCTGGAAGCATTTTGTGAAGTAAGAAGGGGTATTGAACCCAGTCATGTAACACACTTCATTGATCTTACATTCTCCTTCCTGCAACAGCTGTGCCGCCTTCTTCAGACGTTCCAGACGAATGTAATCATTCGGGGTCAAATCCAATATCCCTTTTATTTTCCGGTTCAGGCTCGAACGGCTCATATTCAGCAGGCTCGCCATATCATCAAGACAGAATTCAGGATTTTGCATATTGGCCACAACTACTTCTTTCAATGTTTTAAGAAAGGTTTCGTCTGCTTTAGTCATCGCCATACTGTTAGCTTGTACAAAAGGAGAATGAGCAAAAGAAACCCGCAACTTCTCGCGGTTACTCAACAAGTTAGACACACATACTCTCAGGTATTCCACAGAGAACGGTTTTTCTATGTAAACGTCCGCACCAAGCCTCATACCTTCTATTTTTGCCTGAAGGGTGGTTTTAGCTGTCAATAATATAATGGGAATATGACTATAATCGAGCTCCGACTTCAGATGTTCACACAGTTCCAATCCATCCATCTCGGGCATCATAATATCAGAAATAACCAGATTGACCGTATGTTCTCCCAACACTTTCAACGCTTCTATACCATTGACGGCTGTCAGCACCTGATATTCCGATGACAATTGTTTAGTCACAAACAACCGCATCTCCAAACTATCTTCTACAACCAACAGGGTATACCGGCATTGTTTACGACCGGTTTCCGGTTCTCCTTCTCCGGATGATTCTTCATTCATTACCGGTTCTTTTCGTTCTATTGTAACAGTTTGTACATGCTTCAACGGAAGTGACAACAGGAAACAATTACATTCCATGGAATCTTCCATGTATAATGCACCTTCATGCAGTTCGGCAAGCAAACGGGCTAATGCCAACCCAATACCGGTACCGGATACAGAGCTCAAGACTCCCTCCTTATACTGGATGAACGGCTTAAAAATCTCTTCACACATTTTTGCCGGAACAACAGGACCGTCATTACAAACCGAAAACAACAGTTTATCTTCTTCCACATACAGCCTAACGCGGATATAAGTTTCAGAATACTTGATGGCATTGGAAAGCAGATTACTGATAATCTTGGTCAAGCCTTCCTTATCGACCGAAGCATACACCGTTTCGGGAGAGTCAATAACAAATTCCAATTCTTTCTGACGTGCCGAAAGTCTAAAACGTTTACACGTCTTTTGCAGGATATCCGACACATCACATTCCACAAAATTCAGTTGGAATCCTTGCGTCTCCGTTTTTCTGAAATCGAGCAACTGATTGACCAAATCGAGCAGCCGATTTGTATTCAGGTCCATTATCTCCAAATCATCCCTGATTTCATCGGATACCGATTTGGATGACAACACATTCTCAAGCGGACTCTTTATGAGTGTAAGCGGCGTACGTATCTCATGAGCTACATTCGTGAAGAAATCTATTTTAGCCGTGTACAGTTCCCTCTCCTTCTCACGCTCAAACTTCTCCATGGTCTGCTGATGCTTCTGTTGGGTCCTTCTCCTAAAGTAGAAAATAACGGCAACCAGAGAACATAAAGCCAATAGTACATAAACGACATAGGCCCAGGTAGACAAGTAAAAAGGAGGTCGAATACGTATTTTAAGCACACGTTGCGCTTCATTCCATTTACCGTCGCTATTAGATCCCTTTATACGCAACGTATAACTTCCGTAAGGCAGATTGGAGTAATTGATCATGGAGTTCCTGCCTACCGTATACCATTCACTGTTAAAACCCTCCAGCTTATACTCTAACCGATTCATCTCGGGAGCCTGATAACTTAAGGCAGCCACCTGAAGAGAAAAGGAATTCTGATTGGCATCAAGCTCTATTTCATCTGAATAAGTAATGCTCTTCTCCATAGGAGAATCCGGACTATCCACTGATAACCGCTTGTTGAACAAGTAAAAATCAGTAATGACCACCGGAGGAAGAAAAGTGTTCTCTACAAAAGTTTCTGGGTCAAAAGCTATAAACCCATTGATACTGCCCAGGTAAATACGTCCTTTTCTGTCACAATATCCGGACTGGAAATTAAACTGATTGCTCAACAATCCGTTGGCCGTGGTATAGACATGCTTGCTCTCTGTCTCCGGATTGAAGCAGACAAGACCGTTATTAGTTGTAAGCCAGAGATTTCCCCGCTTATCCTCCACCATCTTATAGATAGTATTACTTGGAAAACCTTTCGACATATCATAGCGGGTGAAGTTATCCGTCTCCGGATTATAACGGCAGAAGCCCTCACCCAAGGTCATAAACCACAGACATTTTCTGCTGTCTTCATAGATACTGATCACCTTATTGTAAGAGAGCGAAGCAGAGTCTTTTTCATTCGACAGGTAATTTTTCCACTTCTGACTTCGAACATTATAGCAAAAGACTCCATTGGAGAAAGTAGCAAACCAGAGATTGCCGTTGAAATCCTCCAATATATCATAAGTGAACATACTCTTCAGTTCAGCAATGCGTGTAAAGTCGTCAGAAGAGCGGTTGTATTTCAGCAGACCGGCCGTTGTACCGATCCAGACATCGCCTGTAGTGGTTTTGCAAATGGTAAAAGCATCATTAGCGGACATAGAGTTCTGAGTTTTACCTCTGGAATAATGCTTCACTTGCCTGGTATGCAAATTCACCCGGTTTAATCCACCGGAAAAAGTGCCCACCCATAGATCATCTCCATCCAGACAAAGTGCATGAACATTTTTGTAAATGGCAGGATGATCAAAAGGTTCTATTTTACCGTTCGCAGGGTCATAATTGAATAATCCCTTATCTTCGGTACCTATCCACAACGTACCGTCATTGCTTTCGCATATTTCTCGTACCCGACGCCCGAAGTGCCTGAGATCATCTCTTGGATAGAATTTCTCAAAATAAGTCCATTGATATGGATAATAGTTCACACCACCGAAATATGAACCTATCCACATACCATTTTCCTTGTCACGGCACAGTGAATAAATGGCGTTATCCGACAATGCATAAGAATCATCCTGATCAGGAACCGACAGATGTGTCACCTTATCATTTGCCAGATTGTATATATACAGACCAGATTCCGTACCTACCCACAGCTCATCATCGGATTTGAATTGCAATACGCGTACATAAGCGTTCAACAATCTGCGAGTTTTGCCGGTGGTAAAGTTTATCTCAGTCAATCCGTTAACCGAAGCTATATAAACGCAATTGTGCGGCCCACTGACATGCCAGTTAATGATATCTCCTTTAAATATCTCATTGCCATCTGCATCCTTAAAAGGTTGTAGCGGACTTTCAAAATTATCCTTTGTGTAGTAAAGATTGTCAGCATACAAAGCCAACCAGCAGGTACTTTCGTTAAGCCAGAAACGAGCTACATTGGACATGCCCGAATCATGCAGATAATTCCGTAACCTTTTCTCATGGTTGTAGCAAAACAAGCCCTGATTCTCCACCGATATCCAAATATTATCGTATTCATCGCTTCCAATCATGGTTACGAAGTCTTTAATGACAGTTCCTTTATCACTTGTTTGATTGAAAGCTGTGAAAGAATCAAGCACCGGATTATAGATAAAGACTCCCCCATCCGTCCCTATCCAGATATTCCCTTCATGGTCTTCATAAAGTGCAGTAATGAAATTCTTGCCTAAACCGGAATTTTCCTTTTTGTATACGCGGTAAGATAGACCATCATAACGGTTCAGACCGTCTTTAGTCCCAAACCACATAAAGCCTTTCCTGTCCTGCAAAATCTGATATACCGTATTTTGTGAGAGACCGTTCCGGATGTCCATTGTCTTAAAATAGTAATGAACAGCATTTTGTGCATATGACGGCAACGCCGTCAATATGCACAAATAAAAGAAAAGCTTTATAATCGTTCGGTTCATAACCTCCTCCTTCCCGGAAGATTACTTTTTCAACGAATTACAGATACGTGTATTTATTTCTTTAGCACGCTTTTCATCCAGTTTAATAACCTTACGGTCATAGGTCATCAGGCCATTCACTTCCACTTCCACGTCAGTAGTCTGCGTATAGACAGCTGCGGAGAATCCTCTGTCTACCATCTTATACAGCATATCGGCATACCTCACATATTCATCCGTAGCTTCTTTGGAAGAATTAAACTGAACATAACCCCAGTTACGGTTCGGCTCCCAGATATGATCCTTCAGAACAAGACCGATACCACCGTATTCACCCAAAACAGTTGCACGCTGAGCATCATACAAGTACATCTCAGGTGCCGGATAATTATGCAGGTCAAGCATATCACCACAAGTATAATGGTTACCGCCACTTGCTGGATTCACCAAACGGGTCGGATCATATTGTTTCGTCCATTCAGCAATTTCAACGGTCTTAAACTGTCCCCAAGCCTCATTAAATGGCACCCAGGTACCAATGCAAGGATAAGAATACAGACAGTCCATTATTTCTTTCCATTCTTTGCGATAATAAGCTTCTGATTCGGCTGAACGCTTCATTTCCGTACCATCAAAGTACTTCCGGTTCTGCCATTGCGGGTTGCGGTCACCACTCGGCATGTCTTGCCACACAATAATTCCAAGCTGGTCGCAATATGTATACCAACGGGCAGGCTCTACTTTAATATGTTTACGGATCATATTATAACCAAAATCTTTTGTCTTCTGAATGTCGTACAGTAAAGCTTCATCCGTAGGAGCCGTATACAGACCGTCAGGCCACCAACCTTGATCAAGCGGGCCAAACTGGAACAGCGCTTCATTATTCAGTTCCAAACGTACGATACCATTGGCATCCCTGCGAGTGGAATATTTACGCATGGCCGCATAGCTATCCACCTTATCCACAATCTTATTCCCCTCTTTTAAAGTAACTTTCAAAGTATAGAGAAAAGGAGAATCAGGGCTCCACAGTTTTGCATTTTCAGGCATTGCCACTTCTACAGGTTCCCCATTAATACTCTTACCGACAGCAATTAATTGATTACCATCATACACATTCACCTCCACGAAGTCTGATGTGCTGTTGGTGTTCAGTTCAGCTTTTACCGTTAACAGATGACGGTCAATATCAGGAGTAATACGAAGATTCTCAATATGTTTACCAGCAACAGGTTCCAGCCATACAGTTTGCCAGATACCTGTTACAGGAGTGTACCAGATACCTTCCGGTCTGCTGACTTGCTTACCACGTGGTTGAGGGCCTCTGTCCGTAGGGTCCCAAACCTTTACAACCAGACGGTTGTTACCTTTAGCCGACAAGGCAGGAGTTATATCAAAGGAGAATGGAGTAAATCCTCCGGTATGACTTCCAACCTTAATATCGTTCACCCATACATCGGTTTTCCAGTCAACGGCACCAAAATGTAGCAAAACCTGTTTTCCTCTCCAGGCTGAAGGTATCTCAAAGCTCCGCTGATAGATTACTTCCTGATTTTCGTTCACTCTTTTTCCTACTCCGGACAAAGACGATTCTACAGCAAAAGGTACGAGAATTTGGCCTTCAAAATCCGTTGGAATGCGTCCACCTTTATCAATAATAGCATAATCCCACAAACCATTCAGGTTTTTCCAGTCATTACGCTGCATGATGGGCCTTGGATACTCGGGCAATACATCGGAAGGATTGATCTGTTCTGCCCACTTTGTCTTTATTCTATCTCCGGCCGGTTTCCATTGAGCCGAACTCTCCAAAATAAAAAACGTTACTAAAAATAACGAGATGAATAATTTTTTCATGGTATGTAACTCTATTTAATGTTTGGAAGCAAAGTTAGCTACAAATTTATTTTCAGAATAACGCAATTGACTCAATAAATGCAATAATCTTTCCATTTATTCGCTAAGATAGAAAGATACACGAGAAAAACATACCAATTTGTGAGATCCAATAGCAAAAAATAAAGAAGATGGGAAATTATAAAAAACAAGAGGTTAACACCTTGCAAAGACTTAATTCTCAAGAAAAGCTCCTTTTCTATCAGGTAATCTGTCGTTTCAAAGCATTTGCATATCCCTCGATAATCAATTCCAACCCATCCGTTAATTCTTGTGGCGAAATAACAATCTCCAATTTTCCCACCGTAGCATTTTCTGATATTTTTTTATTAGGGAAGCTGATCTGTAGTTCATCGTTTATAACTTCCAAGGCAAATTCTGCCGTCACAGTAGCCTTCTCTATTTTAGAAGCCGTAACAGGTACCAATGTGATTAAAGGGACCTGAACTGTTGTAGTAGTAACTGCTCCGGTATCATCCAAAGCGGGATATTCAAGTTGCACTATCTTCGGAACCAATGCCCCTTTATTTTTCCCCTCCCCGTCAACAGGCTTTTCAAAATACTTATCCAGCAAACCTTCATTCTTATCCATCAGTGAGTCGCTGGCACTTACAATGGCATGATGGATAGCCTCTACAAACAATTTAAAGCTAATCATATCGATGAGTTTTATGATTCGACATTATGCTATTTTACTTTTTCTGAGGTGCCATCTTCTTCAACTTTTCAAAGTTGTCGACCGCCTCACTCACTACTGAGCGACTTTCCGACGCCAACCCAATCGCCGCTTGACAATTAGGGCATGAGAATTGCACACCTTGAATTAGCAAATGCAAATCAATGGGTATTTGAGTCCTACATACCGGACATGGGATATATTGATCTATCATACTTCTATTCTTCTTTTTCCGACTGTTTATCTATCTTTTGTATGGGCTGTATCGATTTTGTATACAAATCAAGTAAAGTCAATACTCCTTTAGGCAAAGGTAATCTGCCCGCATGTATATTCACTTTAAGACGGCTCGACAAAGTACTATCATATTGTTCACGGGAGTTTTTCTTATATTCCTGTTTGGCCGGAGCAATTCTTCCATTCAGAACCGCCTTCTTCTCTACAAGCTGCACATCCGCATTTACTTGCGATTTATAATCATAAGAACCCACCGATGTGATTTCCAGATCAAAGTCCACATTGATCTTATCTATTGCAAGAGAATTTAAGGGCAATAAGCACAGTAAAGGAACCTGAAAAGCCATTTTGTTAATAGAGATGTATCCTGGATCAGTGGGTTGTTTCGTATGATCAACAACCGGCTGACTCAGTACCATCTCTATCATAAGAGGTTGTCGCAAGTTGCTTCCCTCCTCTTTTGTGAAGCAATAATCAAGCAAGAACTGAGCCTGCCCGGTCAGCATCATAACATTGGCTTTCGAGGCCGCCACCAAAGGTGCGCCAATGATTGATTCAATGTTAAGTTCTGCCCCAAATTGAGGTTTGAATGTACCTTGCTCGTTTTCAGACATAATCGTTTATTTCTACTTAATATTAGATTTCTCCGAAAGCTGGAATTTTATCATTAAGTTGTTGTATCTCCTCCAGCATTTCCATTTCCAGTATTTCCTCCTTCAGGTGTCTTCGCAGGCGTCAATTCTATAGGCTGAATTGCTTGCGTAAATGCTTCAATTATAGTATTTACTCCTTTAGGAAGCGGCAGCTGACCAGCATGTACATTTACCGTATATTTGGCAGAATTGCTCTTTTCATAATGTGTATTATGAGTAGCAGAATCCTTTGAAGAATAACTGGCTGATCCTTTTATAGATACAGATAGCGGTCCCCAACCCAATTTAGTTTCAAAGCTACCGGAACCTGAACTTGCGCTTTCAGATGTTTTGTTATCGTCTTCAGAGAAACTGGATTTTACTTCCATCTCAAAATTAATATCCACAGTTTCCACAGCTAATGAATTAATTGGCAGAATAGTCAAAAGAGGCAAAGTGAATTTTGTAGAAGCAGGGGTAACAGAAACCTTTCCATCTTTATCCTCTGAAATAACACTTCTAGTAAGAATCATATCAATCATGATAGGCTCATACTGGGTCGGAATTTCGTTCCCACCTTTATCCTTCTTCGCCATGTTGAAACAAGTATCCAACATAAACCTTGTTTGCGTAAGAGCCATTGCAGAATTCGCCTTAGCGGCTGCATTCAAAGGACCTCCGATTAAGCTTTCCATTGGCAGCCCGGAGAATTGCTGCGACATCGACAATAAATTTGTATCCATAATAATGCGTTTTGAAGAAGTTATTAAATATGTTAACTAAAACTCAGAAGTCTCTTAATCCATCTTTTTATGCATTCGAATAAGCGAGCAAAAAATCCTTTTTTCCTCTTAGGCTTTTCCGCCGGATAAAAACTAATAGTAATGCGTTCACCCATATGCCTTTCACATTTATCCCGATTCGTAATGTGACAAAGTTAGTGACATAAAAGTATAAAAAGAGAATATAAGTGATAACATCTAATTTTCACAATTAGCTATTTATCACTTACTTACAAAGAGAAGTAATAACAATCTTCAAAAAGCAGGCTAATTAGCAACCTTCAATTTTATCCGATGCCTCCTTTGAGCCACAATTTGCTTATTGACATTCCCAAAGCAAAGAGCAATGGTAAAATCATCTAACCCACAAATTGAGAGGCATGAAAATAGACAATCATCTTCCGTATATTTAGGATAGGTTTGGTGCAGATACTCTATATAGTCCTTGTATATCTCCATAATAGTAGAACGAAGTTTCTTCTGCTCATTTTCCAATAAAATACGTAAATCCTGTTTGTTTTTAGTCTTGTCTTGACGACTAAGCCGTTCTATTGTTTTATAAATGGATGTCTCTTTAAAGATCACATTGCATAATTGCGCCTTTTCATCGGCCAATTTTCTGATTTCATTTTCTTTCTGAGAAAGCAGTTTTTGAGTTTCTTCTTGTTTATCCCTCAATAAAGAAATATAATACTCAGTCTCTATCGCATGTACTTCCAATAAAGCCTGATCGTATTTATGCTCCTGTTCGAGAAACTTCTTCCGCTGCTTTGTCCGCTGAATATACCAGACCAGAAAAAGAATCACGAGTAAACAGAAAACGATCAGATAGATAAATGGAAACTGCATCTTCACTTTTACTTTAAAATATTCGGTTATCTGACAGCAAAGAAAATCAAAATATAGAGAAATAGCAATATATATTTCAAAAAAAGCTGACTCATAAACCTACATTGTTCATTTGATCCGCTACCTCTTTCTATTCTGTTACCCGCAGAAGCACAACACTCACATTATCTCTACCACCTGCCGCCTTTGCAGCTTCTATCAGATTGATTGCAGTAGGTTCTTGATGAAGAACTTCTTCAATCTGATCATCTGTAAGCATATCACTTAAACCATCGGAACAAATCAAAAAGAGATCTTCATCCAATAATTGACCGGTTAATTCGGTGAAATCGGCAAAAGCAGATGTTCCGGCACCCAAAGAATTATATATTACATTGGATGGAGTAGTCATATCTCCGGTCAGCTCCCGCATAGAATGGTCCGACGAAAGTTGTTTCAGAATACCGCCACGATAACGATACAGGCGACTGTCTCCAATATTCACCATATAGATGCGCTCTTCATAACTGAACATGCCTACAAAAGTGGTTCCCATTCCCTCGTATTGAGGAAGTTCAACGCCCTTGTTTGTTATCAGAGCATGAGTTTCATTCACCCAATTCTTTATCTCGCCGGACAGTGCCTCATGGGAAAGATCGGAAGGAAGATCGGTAATAAAACGGTCGAATGCCTGGGTAGCCAACTCACTGGCAAATTCTCCACCTTCGTGTCCGCCCATACCATCCGCTACAAAAGCCGTAAATCGAGCCTGAGGAATGAGTTCAAACTTCTGTTCGTATGTTTCGTCACGATAAAGTCCTCCATTGAAAAGTATCATGTCTTCATTATTGGTACGTATGCACCCCATATCACTGGCAAGCTGACATTTCAATAATAACATAAGGCAATTTTGCGATTTAATGATTACAACCTACGATTAAAATGATCTCTGTTCCATCCGAATCTATTCAACCTTAAAATCAAGATTGGCTATACGAACGATATCTCCGATGCTAAACACCACAGGTACATTCGGCGAAAGACGGTTACCGTTTACAAACGTACCATTGGTAGAATCCAGATCCACTATTTCCCATTGTCCGGAGGCGCTCTTCTGTAAGCGGGCATGGGTACCGGAAACATATCCCTGAGAAGCGAATGCAGATACATAATCACCTTTTCTACGCCCAATCACCGCACCATTTCCCAAACCTAAACGAATGCCTGCGGCAGAACAAACCAAGCGTACAGGAAGTGGAGGTACGGATACTCCCGGGCGCATTGTCTTTTCAGGCTCAGAGGAAGCCGGGCATACGTGGACAGGCCTGGAAGGTTCCGGTGCAACAGCTTTAGAGGGAGCCGGACTCACAGAAGAAGCCGAGGAATTCACAGGTGACACCACTTGATTTGCAGCGGATACTAACGGCTGACCGCATTGCGTGCATCGTTTCCCCTTTCCAAACACATGGCATTGAGGGCAAATATACAGTTCAACACCACATTGATCGCAATAGTAACTATCACTTTCTATTTCAACTCTGCATTTAGGGCAGTTGACTAATGTACTCATTTCTTTAGTAATTAACGATTAGTGATTCAATTATCCCATATCCTCAGGCAACAATATACTGTAACTTGCCGGATCAAAGCCAGGACGCTCCATTTCGTGACGAAGACGGGAACTCTGATTCTTTTTCACCCGATCGAAATAATTATTCACTTCACGGGCATTGGCAAAATTACGTTCACGACGATTATATAAATCCGTGAAGTAAACACGCATGGCATTTTCTGCTTCAGGAGTCAGTGTAAGCTTATCCTTTTTCGCCTTCATCCTAAAAATTTGCGCCAATTCATCGGGATTATAGTCCTCAAAATGAATCACCTTAGTGAAGCGGGATTCCAAACCGGAATTCGTATCAATCCATTGGCGGATCTCACGCGGATACCCTGCAGCTATGCAAACCATCTTCCCCTTATAATCAAGCAACATCGGCAAAATGGTATTCGTAGCCTCCTGCCCGAAGTTATCGCCCATCAGTGAATAAGCTTCGTCAATAAAGAACACACCGCCCACCGCACGCTTCACAACCCGTGCCGTTTTAGTGGCAGTCTGTCCCACATAGCCTTCTACCAAATCCTTACGGGTTACTTCCAACAAACGATTGCTGGGCAATACACCCAATGAATAGAAAATATTTCCCATGATACGTGCCACAGTAGTCTTTCCCGTTCCCGGATTACCGACAAAGAGATAGTGATCCACTACACCCTGGAATTTCTTACCCATAGCTTCCGCCTTAGCACGCTCCACTTTGATATAATCGGCAATCTCCTTCACTTCACGTTTCACGCTGGATAATCCGATCAATTGGTTCAATTCAGCCATGCACTCTTCTTCATCGATCATCTTTGGCGGATCATACGGAATATCCTCCGCCTCGATGGTCAGGTACATTTCGCGAGTCAAGGTCTGTCCTCCGGCATGTAATTGTGCCAGCCGATTGGCACGGCGGGCTTTGGTTTTCTCAAAGAGTTTCACCATTTCCCCTGCATTTCCAAAGTTCTCATCTTTCGATGTCACCATTTCATCGACTAACTTAATCAGCATCTCTTCTGCATCCGGTGTCAGGATATTCCCTTTCTTCCTGATAAGAGAACGATAAATACAAATCAACTGGTCTGCCGAGTAGTCCTCGATATGCAGAAAATTACTAAACCGGCGTCGGAAGCCCGGATTGGCATTATTGACAAATTCCTCCATTTCAGCGCGATAACCGGCACAGATAACCACAAATTTCCCGGCATCCTTCACCATTCGGGTCATTAGTGCCTCCACAGCTTCCACTCCAGTCTGATCCTTACTTCCACCCGCACTGATAGGCATCAGGGCATAGGCTTCATCTATAAAAAGAATACCGCCCATTGCTTCGTCACAAGCCTTATCCACAAATTTGGCCGTCTCATTCTGATACGTACTTATCAGATGTTTACGCTCCTTTTCCACGACTTTATCGGTAGGCAGCAGACCGATAGCTTTAAAGACCTCTCCCAACTTACAGGCGATGGTGGTCTTACCTGTCCCCGGATTACCCGTCAGCACAATGTGTACAGGAGTCACCTCAGCGTCAGCAATACCCATTTCCATCATTTCCTTGTCCATGGCTATCTTGTTCGCCAGCGCACGTATCTCTGCTTTTACGCTGTCCATACCGACGAATTCATTCAATTCAGCAAGTACAACGTCCAGACTCTTGATATTTTTGCTTTCTTCACCTTCAATATCGGCACGCGTCAGTACATGCACCATAGACGCATCATAATCCGGTGTACCCTTCAGTTCCAGCAACCGGACTCCCTGATTCTTGATTGCACGATCCATTGCGTTCCGTACCTCACGGGCATTACCGAAATTGCGTGTACGGGTCAGGTACATCTTCGAGAAGTAATTACGGATAAATGCCTCGGCCTCTTCATCCAGGGTCAGATGCTCTTTCTTCACCTGTCGGCGGAAGATTTCCGTCAATTCATCGGCTTTATAGTCGCGGAAAGTCACCGTTTCATTGAAACGGGAGGCCATCCCCGAGTTGGAACTCAGAAATTCTCCCATCTCTTTTGTATATCCGGCAGCAATAGCCACAAACTGCCCGCGACGATCTTCTACCAGTTTCAGCAACGTATCAATTGCCTCCTGACCGAACTGGTCATTATCACCTTGCTTCAATGTATAGGCTTCGTCAATGAACAGTACTCCGCCCATAGCCATATCCACATATTTTTCCACCGCCAAGGCCGTCTGACCTACATATCCCGCAACCAGCTCCTTTCGTGAAACTTCCACCAACTGACCGATGGGCAACACTTCCAGCGAATTCAGGATATCAGCAAAGATACGGGCAATCGTTGTCTTCCCCGTCCCCGGGTTACCAAGGAACAGAAAATGATCTTTGACCTCCCGCTTTGCTCCGGCACCTTTCCGTTCCCGTTCAAAATCTATCTTATTAATGATTTTCTGCACCGTTGCCTTGATTTCATCAATACCGACAAACTCATCCAACTCTGCCATGATCTCCTCATAACTCTTCTGCCGGAACTCTTTACCGGGAATATCCTCAGGAATGGCAACCGATGCATTCGGATCGCGCTTGATAGTATTGGCAAAGATATCAGCCGCTTTTTTCACAGCCAAATGCCCATTCCCGAAATCATCTGATTTCTGTCGCATCTCATTCTTAAACACACGTTCCAATTTAGCATCCGCTTCCTCACTCAATGCAATCCCATAACGTTTTTTGAGTTCATAGATACAAAGCTGCTTCAGTTCCTCCATACTGAAATCTTTCAGATCGAAGTAATACTCAAAGCGATTGCGCACATCAGGATTGGATACCAGAAACTCTTTAAAGGCCGATGAAAGCCCGGAAAGAATGACTATCGGATCATTGTTCCACTTATCCATACAGCTGAACAGCTTATCAAGCTTATTAATATCATTGGCTGCACCCGAAGGCAAAAGCTTCTGCACATTTTCAATGCAGAGAATTCCCCCTTTCAGATCGGCGGTATTCTTTTCCCACTCTTTGGCAAACTCCTCATAATCCACTGCATCCACTACTTTCATGGCAGGCTTCTTGATAATACCACTGGAATACAATAGTTTTTGCAATACTCCTGCCAGTTTGGTTTTACCGGTTCCGGTATTTCCCGTAATAATCATGTCCATGCCCAGACGAATGGAAATGCCACTACGCTGTGCACGCAAAGCGAGCGACTCACAAGTATTTACCAAATCCTGCAACTGGTTCTTGACGGTTTCCATCCCCACCAACTCACGCAGCGGTTCGGTAGCTTTAGTAACCACATTGGTACCACACCATTTGCAGAAAACAGCCTTTTCACGGTTCGGCTTATTACATTTCGGACAATTCATAGTCATCTTCATTTATCAGTTCTCTACATCTGCTTTCGCTTTTTTGAAACTGAAGTTCACTTGTTTTTTGGTCGTATAATTCTCATAAGTACCTTCAAAAGCATCCATTCCATCGCCGGTGAACGTACCGTTATACTGCCCGTCGAGAGTACCGTTCTTGTATACATCGTCAAAATGGATAGTATTCGTAACGGTATTCACAGTGCCCGTCAGTGCTTCGTTGGTCAGATTCGTATATTGCACATGTATGGTAGCTTTCAAGCCTTCCGAGTTTGCTGTCGTTATGTTCAGCGTAGCATTACGCCCTTCAAACGTACCCTCCCATGTACCTACCAGTTCTTTAAGCTTTCCATCGTTTTGCAGAAAACGGGAGGCATCCAGTCCGAATGCCGGAGTATATTGCACAAACAAATAGGCCAGCCAACCTACCACCACCATGGAAAGTACAGCACGATAAGAAAACTTACGGATACAATCTTTCAGATATTTAGCATATTGTGCCGATTCACCGCCAATAGAAGACTCAAAGTGTGTCCCCACACTCGCCTTAAAAGCAAAATGCAATGGCTCCAAGCCTGTTTCCTCAAAACCGGGATTCAGCAAATGATCATGCAACCTCCGCTCAACCGGAAGCTTGAAATAACAGCTTTTCATCAGATAATAAGCCAGTAGGAGCAAAAGTCCAGCCAGTACATAATGAGCATAGGGCATGATGAGATCCAGCACAAAATAGACTGTATAGTAGATAATTGCCCCCACAATAAAACCTAAAATAGCACTTCCGATAAGATTCTCAAAATCAGAAGTTACAAAAATAAGGATACCGAAGATGATACCCATCGTCACAATGGAACCGACAGAGAAACCGGACAACGGATTTTCTGTGAACGGAAGCCCGTAGAAGCATAATGCAACCGCAAAAGCCAAAATAGGAATGAAACACAGTATTCCCAGCAAGACACGCATCACCGTCAGCGTCCTACAACGCAAACGCACTTTCCGCAGGTTCTTATTCACAAAATTGGTGGCAATACGGAAATTGGAAACGTCTGTATCTTTACTATCTATTTTCTCGATGAATTCGAGATATTTCACCGTTTCCTGCTCGTATGCGAATTTGGGAGAAAGATTCTTCAACGGATTCTCCTGAAAGAAAGTAGTAAGCCAGTCTCTCAAATATCCACTCTCCAGTTCTGCCTTAACTTCTTTCGATGGAATGGACCTCAATCCGTCCAAATCGGTTATACTCTTATCACTATCCTTGAAGTAATAATAAGGTAAAGCACCCAATCCCTTGATCATCTTGAAAGTAGCTATTATCCAGTTGTAAGGACCTGCTTTCCGGAGATTATCTTTGGATTTCAGTTCAAAGCAATAATTTATCCATTCAATCTTATCCTCATACACACCCTTAGACTTCAGATAGAAATAGAGCCGCGAACCTTTCAGACTTGAGAGCATACCGAGAATATAATCGGCATATTCATGATCCGGATCATTCTTCGGTGTATTCTTGTAAACCATCAACTGTTGATTGATGAATTGGGCTATTTGAGTATGTGTGAAATAATAATTATTTGCTGTCTCGTCCATTTGCAGGGTGAAGGAAACTTTAGGACTCAAATTATAAAGTACACCGTAAGTTACCGCAGCATCCGATGTACTGAAGCCTTTCAATTGAGTACGTATCTTCTCTACCAATCCTTTATCACGGCCTGCCAACCATATCAGGAAAGACTCTTCTGCCAAATCATTCCACGAGTCGGCACTCAACATATGATTATAAGCATAATGAAGAACTTCTTCCGGTGTATTGCAACGCCCCAAATTCCCCTTTTCATCGATCAATTCATAAGGACGTGAAGGATCAAGTTCATAGATCAAACGCCATAAAGCCTCCCTTTGGCGACCTTTTTTATTAAACAAGGGAGCTGCATTATCCGTAAGCCGCTTCAGATCGTGCGCATTAAAAAAGAGAAACAGGGGATCGTTCGCATTCGCCAAGGTAGTCTGGTAAGTGTTGAAATTCTCAATGAGAGATTGCGCTATTTCTTCGGCGGTAGTCCGCGGACGTCCCTTGACATCATAATAGGGCATATCCACATTGAGCGTATAACAGGCGGCATACAGCCCTGCAGTCTGGTCTTTTGGATAGCGCTTTTCCACAATATCTTCGATTTCCGAAACCAATTCCGGCCGCTGATTATCATTCAGCCATTTAGTAAGCTTACCGGTATAGAGATATTTAATGGCAAGATTCTGATCCTGTCGCATAAAATCAGCCAATTGTTCGGGTGAATGTGCTATCTGATTCTTTCCGGCATTAAAAATAATACTGAAACGACGTTTACTTTCCTGCCCGACAAAATCACTGAATACATCCTCTCCCCGAGCCCAACGAACGATTTCGGTAAATCCACAACGTTTTTCCGGCTGAGGTGCGGTCAATGCTTTTATTAATTGCAGCGTTCGTCCCGATAAATCCGCAGGAAAAGGCAAATCCCCCGTGCGTTTACGCTTCATCAGTTCAAATTCTCTTTCTTTAAACTCTTTCTCGCCCATCCACAGACAGAGCAAAACCATACCAAGAGAGTAAAAATCGCTCTTCGTGTCAATCTCCACCCGATTCTCACCGGGAACCGTATAATACATTTCGGGAGCTGCATAAATGCGGGTACGAGCCTGGTCCGTACGGGCAACTCCATTCTGATCGCATCTTACCGAAATACCAAAATCTCCCAGCAGTACCTGATTCTGATTCTCATCGGCAAAAAAGAAATTACCCGGCTTTATATCCCGATGAATAAACCCATGCTTATGGCAGAAATCAATGGCGGCAGCAGCTTGTTTAGCAATTTCACAAAGCCTTCTTTCGTCTCCTTTCAGATTTATTTTATCCAAAGAGCCTCCTTTACAGTAAGTCATTACTTCATAATGCCTCAATTCACCGGAAACACGCGGATTATCCCACTGACCATGATCTATGATATCCACTAATAATCCCGAGCGCGGAGTTTGTCTTATAATTTCAAGTATCTGATGATTAGGAGGCGGCTCAATACCAACATAATAGAGTTTTAGTACGTACTGCTTTCCCTTATTTTCCACCAGAAAGATCTGAGCTTCTCCCGTTCCATCCGAGATTACCTTTATAACCCTGTAATTCAGCCCTTTAATAAGATATTCCGTATCATGCTGGCGAGTGATAGCCTCAATCGCCTTTTGCTGTTCGGCACGTAAGGTCGCATCATCTGACGAAACCGGACGTAACGTCTTATCCTCCATTCCACCGGGATGCAGAGTTTTGTCAATGTTAGCTACACCAGGGCGCAAGGTCTTCTTACTATCATCTTCCGGGCGAAGAGTTTTTTCTTCTTCACCAGGACGAAGGGTTTTCTCGGCTTTCAGGGCAGGGCGCAAAGTTTTATCACCGTCCGCACTACCGGGACGCAGTGTTTTATCACTGTCTCTCAAGTCGCTCATAATTCTATATAGTTTTAAGATTAGCCAATCCGACAAGGCACCCTGAAGGATCAATCATCCTGATACTCAAAGGTTTTTGTAACAGTCACCACATCTTCATATACCCAAGTACCCCCCAGTTCCGGCTGGGCACACTCACTTGGGTGACTATGGTGGCAACCGCAGAGGTTACATATCCAGCAAACAGGCGCTTTTGTTACGGATTTCCGCAAAACAGGCAATTTCCTTGCCGAATAGTAATTCCGCTGCATCTGTGGCGTCATATCTCCTTCCGGACGAAGTTTCTCCATCAGTAACTTCATCTCTTCCAGTTTCTCTTTATAAGATTGCTTTGCTTCGTCAAGATCTACCTTCTTCACATTCAGTTGTATCTTCGGACGAGTTTGAACAGGTTCCTCCACTTTCGGTTCAGGTCTGGCAACCTGCATTCCTTCAAGAGAACCGCTTCCTGAAAAGAGATCTTTATATTGTTGTATCAGTTTCTTATCGGCTTCACTCAATTCTACAGGGGGCAGTTCCGGTTCCCCCACCGGAAATTCTTCAGAGACAGTATTCAGTATTTGTTCTTCCAAATCGGCAAGTTCCTGCGCCAATGCCAGCATTTCCTGAAAGACGGGGTCTTTCTTCGCCTTCTGCATTTCCTGCATTGCCATCTCATTCAGAGGACGATTACATTTTCGGCAAAAACTGCGGAAATTAAGGGTATTGCAGTCAGGACAGATAATCCCTGTGCGAGGATTACCACAATCAGGACAGAAGAAATCATCCGCTTCCATCGAGGCACCGCAGAATGAGCACAATTCTGCATGAAGCCCTTGTCCGCAATGAGGGCATATTTCCCAATTAGGCTGAACAGGAGAGTTACAACGCACACATGAAGTTCCTTTAAGCGCCATGCCACATTCTTCACAGAATTTATCACCACTGTGACAAGGTGTCCCGCAATTAGGACAACATTGCGGCTGTTCCGCCTGTTTCTCCGAAGTCTTCTGCTGCGCCTTTATCTGTTGTTCCGATAAAGATTGATGTTGCTGTTCCATAAACCGTATTCAGACTATAAGTTGACCATCCAGATTTTAAGTTTCCAAATATATCAAATTATTTGCGGAATACGATGGCGGCAGATAGAAAAAACTCTTTTTTGTATTAGTAATGAGTTTTCACCACAGAGTAACACAGAGTTTCACGGAGTTATATTCTTTTGATTTCAAATTAATTAAACTCTGTGAAACTCTGTGTTACTCTGTGGTGAACTAATTCATAACCCTACAAAAGTGCACAAAACATAACCAACAGAAATTCAACTCATATTCTGGATATTAGCTATATACATCGGACGCGCAGCATCTATATATCGAACATGTCGCATCTATATATCGGGCATGCAGTATCTATATATCCAATACCACCGATATATAGATGCTAAAAGAGCGGAATGAAATAAAAGCACTCAGTCTTTCCAATACAGATGTTCCTATATCCTCGAAAAACAGTTCTCCAAATGCCACACTTAAGTGTTTGAAATGCCACATCTCGGTAACCGGAATGCCACACTTGAAGAAGTGCGAAGTATGGCATTCCGGGAGTTTAAGTGTGGCATTTAAGGTACTCAGATGCGGCATTTCAAACACTTAAGTGTGGCATTTCGGGTACTTATATATCAAAGCTGAGCGCTAAATAAAAGTTGATGTGATTTACCCTCACTACTCTCACTCTTGAAATAAGCGGTTGATAGACTAAATATTAAGTGTGAGTGAGAGTAAATTTTGGGCGTGAGGGTAAGTTCCCTACCCTCACGCCCAAAATTTCATTTCTACAGATCAACTTACTATAACACAATAAGATATCCCGTATTTAACGTAGATACCGTACAGGCCCGTAATCCGGCATTTTTAGCTTTTTTCCCCCGCATAGACGGCGGTATGTAACCCTTTCCAAGGATTATTCTCCTATAAATGTATAGTTTCTGTAGAGTTCATGGGGTGATCATTGCCTGAAATTACATTGCTTGTTATGGATGAGAACAAGCAATGTAATCACCCACAACATTACTTGTACCGGATCACATCATTACTTGTTTTCAGGTCAAATATTCTTCAAATGACTATGCCTGGATTTACTTTACACTTTTGTTTTGATATATACTGCTTTTCTTCACAGTTAAAAAATAGTCTTCCTGTTTAAGTTTACATCTTGGATTTTACGTTCCTGATAAACTTCACACATTCCCCTGCCGGTTATAAATATATACATCTTCTATAGATGTATATTTTTCCATGACCCAATTAGCCATTAATTATATATCCGACAAGGAATATTATGAAAAACACCACGGTGGTTTGCCTTAGCGGCTGGAGGCGTGAAGCCTCCAAAGAGCGTTAAGCTGCTGCGCTAACCCTCATTTCCTTGGGTGTTTTCATATTAAATGATAAAGTAATACTATCTCGATTCTCCTCCTCCCCGGAGGAGGGGAATTGAGATACTCTATTTACTTAATATTGGAATTATCATTTAATTCATAATCCGTCAGAAATAAAGATTTCACAAGCCACTAACCATCCCTTAAACAATGATAAGAAAAAGAAAAACTGGATGAGTAGTAGTTTTTTTCGTAACTTTGCACTGTTTTAAAGACATTGAATGAATGGAGTTTAAATACGACGTTATCGTGATTGGCGCCGGACATGCCGGTTGTGAGGCCGCAGCTGCTGCGGCAAATCTGGGTTCAAAAACCTGTCTTATCACCATGGACATGAATAAGATAGGACAAATGAGTTGTAACCCTGCCGTAGGAGGTATTGCCAAAGGACAAATTGTACGCGAAGTAGATGCTTTAGGTGGATATATGGGATTAGTGACCGATCAGACCGCCATCCAGTTCCGTATCCTGAACCGTTCCAAAGGCCCCGCAATGTGGAGCCCCCGTGCACAATGTGACCGCAATAAGTTCATCTGGGCATGGCGTGAAATCTTAGAAAATATTCCCAACTTGCATATCTGGCAAGACACAGTACGTGAAATTCTCGTTGAAAACGGAGAAGTGGTAGGCTTAACCACTTTACTCGATGTAACCTTCCGTGCAAAGTGCATCGTACTGACCGCCGGCACTTTCCTGAACGGATTAATGCACGTAGGACGTACCAAACTTGCCGGAGGACGTATGGCAGAACCTGCATCTTACGAATTAACCGAATCCATCGCAAGACATGGCATTGAATACGGACGCATGAAAACCGGTACGCCTGTTCGCATAGACGGACGGAGCGTGCACTATGAATACATGGAAACGCAGGATGGAGAATGTGACTTTCATAAATTCTCATTTCTGGATACCAGTGTACGCCACTTAAAACAACTCCCATGCTGGACTTGCTTCACGAACGAGGAAGTACACCGTGTATTACGTGAAGGGTTGCCGGATTCTCCCCTTTTCAACGGACAGATTCAGAGTATCGGTCCACGTTACTGTCCCAGCATCGAAACTAAAATAGTTACTTTCCCCGATAAGGAGCAACACCAGCTTTTTCTGGAACCGGAAGGAGAAACAACTCAGGAACTTTATTTAAATGGCTTCTCTTCATCACTCCCGATGAATATACAGATAGAAGCGCTGAAAAAGGTTCCCGCATTCAAAGATCTGGTGATTTATCGTCCCGGATACGCTATCGAGTATGACTACTTTGACCCTACCCAACTAAAACATACGTTGGAAACGAAGAAAATTAAAAATCTATTCTTTGCAGGGCAGGTAAACGGGACCACCGGATATGAAGAAGCAGCCGGGCAAGGAATCATTGCCGGAATCAACGCACATATAAACTGTCACGGCGGTGAACCATTTACCCTTGCACGAGACGAAGCATATATCGGCGTATTAATCGATGATTTGGTAACCAAAGGCGTGGATGAACCTTATCGTATGTTTACTTCGCGCGCCGAATATCGCATCTTGCTACGTATGGACGATGCAGATATGCGTCTTACCGAAAAGGCATGGAAACTCGGACTCGTAAAGAGCGACCGTTATGAGTTACTGAAACGGAAGCGTGACTCAATCAATAGTATCATAGAATTCACTCGTAACTATTCGATGAAACCGGCATTAATCAATCCGGTATTGGAGCAATTGAGTACCACTCCCCTTCGCCAAGGATGCAAATTGATCGACCTTATAAACCGTCCGCAAGTTACGCTTGAAAGCATGGCGGAGCATGTCAGCGCTTTCCGCCGGGAGCTGGATAAAGTTACTGAAAGAAAAGAAGAAATAATTGAGGCAGCTGAAATCCTGATTAAGTATGAAGGATACATTGGACGTGAACGAATGATTGCAGATAAACTGGCTCGTCTGGAAAGCATCAAAATAAAAGGGAAGTTTGATTATAATGCCATTCAATCCCTATCCACCGAAGCAAGACAGAAGCTAGTGAAGATTGATCCGGAAACGATAGCTCAGGCAAGCCGGATTCCGGGCGTATCACCAAGCGATATAAACGTATTACTGGTGCTTTCGGGCAGATAAAGCGAATACGTTCCACGTGAAACAAAGAATTCAATAAACGCATTAAAAATACTGATTATGAGCAAAGAAACTCTTGCAAAAAGCATTCGGGAAATTCCTGATTTCCCTATTCCGGGAATTCTATTCTACGACGTAACTACATTGTTTAAAGATCCTGCAAGACTCCAGGAACTTTCAGATACATTGTATGAAATGTACAAGGACAAAGGTATCACAAAAGTGGTAGGCATTGAATCGAGAGGCTTCATTATGGGACCTATCCTTGCCACCCGCTTGGGTGCAGGTTTCATTCCTATCCGCAAGCCCGGAAAGCTTCCTGCAGAAACCATTGAGGAAAGCTACGATAAAGAATATGGCAAAGACACCATTCAGATACATAAGGATGCCCTCAACGAGAACGACGTAGTTTTGCTACACGACGATCTGCTCGCCACAGGCGGAACAATGGAGGCTGCCTGCAAACTAGTACAAAAGATGAATCCGAAGAAAATATATGTAAACTTCATCATAGAACTAAAGGAGTTGCACGGAATAGACTTATTCAACAAAGACGTAGACGTACAGTCGGTACTTTCATTATAAACAAAGAGAAGAGATCTGAGAACCACATGGAGAATAACCCTGAACTTAAAACCAGCGAATATCTGAAAGGAATTGTATTGAACCTTCCGGATAGCCCCGGTATTTACCAATATCTGAATACCGAAGGGGTTATCATATACGTAGGTAAAGCTAAAAACTTAAAGCGAAGGGTCTCCTCCTATTTCAACAAAGAACACGAACCGGGGAAAACAAGAGTACTCGTCAGCAAAATAGCCGATATCCGATACATTGTGGTGAACTCTGAGGAAGACGCTTTGCTGCTGGAGAATAATCTCATCAAGAAATATAAGCCACGGTACAATGTCTTGTTGAAAGATGACAAGACATATCCGTCCATTTGCGTTCAAAACGAGTATTTTCCCCGGATATTCAAGACACGTAAAATCATACGCAACGGTTCCTCTTACTATGGCCCTTACAGCCATGTACCTTCCATGAATGCATTGCTCGATCTTATCAAGCACCTGTATCCGTTACGCACCTGCAACCTGAACCTTTCACCCGAAAATATCCGGGCAGGAAAATTCAATGTTTGTCTGGAATATCATATCAAGAACTGCGCCGGACCTTGCGTCGGGAAGCAATCACTGGATGATTACATGAAAAACATCGGAGAAATCAAGGAAATCCTCAAAGGTAATACGCAGGAAATACAACGGATGCTTTTTCAGCAAATGCAGGAACTGGCTGCCGAAATGAAGTTTGAAGAGGCACAAAAGGTCAAGAGTAGATACATGCTGATTGAAAATTACCGTGCCAAGTCAGAGGTAGTAAGCAATGTTCTGCATAATATCGATGTTTTTTCCATAGAGGAAGACAGCGATGGCAAATCCGCATTTATCAATTATCTGCATATCACAAACGGGGCAATCAACCAGGCTTTTACATTCGAGTACAAGAAACGGTTGAATGAAACCAAAGAAGAACTTATCCAACTGGGCATCATTGAAATGAGAGAGCGATACAAGAGCCTTTCACGCGAAATCATCGTGCCTTTCGAGGTGGATATGGAGTTGAAAGACGTGATCTTTACAATACCTCAGCGAGGGGATAAGAAGAAACTGCTGGATCTTTCCATTCTGAATGTAAAGCAGTATAAGGCCGATCGCATGAAGCAAGCCGAAAAGCTGAATCCGGAGCAGCGCAGCGTCCGCTTGATGAAAGAGATACAGGAAGAGTTACACCTTGAACATTTACCCATACAAATAGAGTGTTTTGATAACTCAAATATCCAAGGTTCCGATCCGGTTGCCGCCTGCGTGGTATTCAAGAAAGCCAAACCCTCAAAACAAGACTACCGGAAGTACAATATCAAGACCGTAGTAGGCGCAGACGACTACGCCTCCATGAAAGAAGTCGTAAGACGCCGTTATCAGCGCGCTATTGAAGAGAAAGCAACCCTACCCGACCTCCTTATCACCGACGGTGGAAAGGGGCAAATGGGCGCCGTGAAAGAAGTTCTGGACGAACTAAATCTGAATATCCCCATTGCCGGACTTGCCAAGGATGGCAAACACCGCACATCCGAACTGCTTTATGGCTTTCCACCGCAGACTATCGGTTTAAAACAAAATACTCCCCTGTTCCGATTATTGACGCAAATACAGGATGAAGTACATCGTTTTGCCATTACTTTCCACCGCGAAAAACGCAGTAAGCGACAGATTGCTTCCGAGTTGGATGAGATAAAAGGCATTGGAGAAAAGACTAAAGCAGCTCTGCTAAAAGAGTTTAAAAGCGTAAAGCGCATAAAAGAAGCATCCCTGGAGGCGCTTACGAAGGTTACAGGAGCAGCTAAAGCAAAAGTTATTGAAGAATATTTTAGGAGTTAACCCCTCCTTCTACATATTCATACATACAAATTGCAGGCAATCACGAATTTATTCGTAACTTTGCATCCGGAAAAGTTTTAAAAGATTAGGATAAAAAGAACATGAGAGTAGTCATACAACGTGTCGGACACGCTTCTGTTACAATCAACGGAACATGCAAGTCCGCTATAGGGAAAGGGCTTCTGATATTGGTAGGTATTGAGGAAACAGACGGACAAGAAGACATTGACTGGCTTTGCAAAAAAATTGTCAACCTGCGTGTCTTTGACGACGAGAATGGGGTAATGAACAAATCAATCCTCGACATTAACGGTGAAACACTGGTAATCAGTCAGTTCACCTTGCATGCTTCTACAAAGAAGGGTAACCGTCCTTCATATATACGTGCAGCAAAGCCCGATATTTCTGTTCCGCTGTATGAACAGTTTTGCAAAGATTTGAGTTTTCTATTAGGCAAAGAAATAGGTACCGGAGAATTTGGTGCCGACATGAAGGTAGAATTATTGAACGATGGCCCTGTGACCATCTGTATGGATACAAAAAACAAGGAATGATGACATTAGAAGAAGCTCAGCATCAGGTAGATTGCTGGATCAAAAAGTATGGTGTACGCTATTTCAGCGAACTCACCAATATGGCTGTCCTTACTGAAGAGGTAGGTGAACTGGCAAGAGTTATGTCCCGCAAATACGGTGACCAATCCTTCAAAGAAGGAGAAAAAGATAATATCGAAGACGAAATAGCGGATGTCCTCTGGGTACTACTCTGCATTGCCAATCAGACAGGTGTAAACGTCACTGAAGCGTTTGCCCGCAATCTGGAGAAGAAAACTCAACGGGATAACACCCGCCATATCAATAATCCTAAATTGCAAGACCATGGAGAAGAATGAACCTAACCAGAACAAGTATGATGCCGCATTGGCAAAGTACAACACACAGCTGGACGATACGGAAGTAGCTGCCCAGGTAGCGAAAATCATTGCAGAAAAAGTGCCCGGAAACCATACGGAGGAGGTCAAGAAATTCTTGTTCCACTGCATTGATCTCACTACACTGAACACTACGGACAGCGATGAAAGCGTGATGAAATTCACTCAAAAAGTAAATCAGTTCGACGAAGAATTCCCTGATTTGGAGAATGTCGCTGCTATCTGTGTTTACCCTAACTTCGCAGAAATCGTAAAGAGTACCCTGGAAGTAGAGGATGTAAAAATAGCCTGTGTTTCGGCAGGTTTTCCTTCCTCACAAACCTTCACAGAAGTAAAAGTAGCAGAAACCGCCATGGCACTGATGGAAGGTGCAGACGAAATAGATATCGTAATTTCAGTAGGCAAATTCCTGAGTGGAGACTACGAAAACATGTGCGAAGAGATACAGGAACTGAAAGATGTCTGCAAGGAACATCACATGAAAGTGATTCTGGAAACAGGCGCTCTGAAGAGTGCTTCCAATATCATGAAAGCCTCTATCCTATCCATATATTCGGGCGCAGATTTCATAAAGACATCTACCGGGAAACAACAACCCGCTGCAACCCCGGAAGCTGCTTATGTAATGTGCCGGGCTATTAAAGAATATTACGATAAAACCGGCAATAAAGTAGGTTTCAAACCTGCCGGAGGCATTAATACCGTAAATGACGCTGTCATCTACTACACTATCGTCAAAGAGGTGCTTGGCGAAGAATGGCTCAACAACCAATGGTTCCGCTTGGGCACCAGCCGCCTGGCCAATCTTCTGCTTTCGGACATCAAAGGCATGGAAATGAAGTTCTTCTAAGAGCTTCCATACCATAATAAAAACTAAAGAAGCTTGATAGGAAAAGCGAAACTTTTCCTATCTTTGCGACAACATAAGCCAATAGAGTTTTGGCTAAAGCATTGTATTAGAGAACGTTTCATTTATTACCTTTTTCCTGGAATTCGGCAAAATTCAATCTATGAAAGGTAATGAGCAAACGGGTCTCACGCACTTTCGTGTATATACTCTTGTTATATATCGAATAGGCGTGAGACTGTTGCTTGTATTTCATAGAAGGTTTGCCGAAGCCTCAGGAATGGTACAAGTAACAGTTCTCACGCTTTTTGATAACAAACGTAAAGATAAGAGTATGGAAACAAATTCGGCACCCCTCTTCCATCGGAATCCACAGGCACCTCCTGTGAACCGAAATCGTGAACAAGCCCTTCTCATCGGACTGATGAGCGGAGAGCAAGAGTTTTTTTACACAAACAGTCTGACTACGGGAAGAAGTCGTGAGGAGCTATCCCGACATCTTTCTTTAGCCGTAAGACTAAAAGACAAACCTAACATTCAACTGGTATTTAACTTTCTCAAAGAAGAAGGAGAACGCAGCGCATACAACATCATGATTTCTCTTTTTCTATCGGAGCATAACGAAAAAAAACGCGAAGCACTCATCAAAGAACGCTTTCTTGGCATCGATCGCTTCGTACAATATTGCAGAAATCTGAGTGACTTCCTGGTGTACATCAAAGAGAATAACACAATCGAAATAACCAATGAAGACCTCCAACGAGGTATATTAGCATGGGATTTAGGGCATCTGGTAAGTCTCGCTCGCGTATCTTATGACTATGGACTTTTAGCCGAAGAAGAAGCCTGGAAGTATATAGAATTTGCCGGTAAGAAATGCCGTGAAACATTCGCTTGCTGGAAAGAGATAGGCAAAAGCTTCCTGTTAGGACAAATCATGAGCTATCCCGGCGAAGAGAACTTCCAGGAAGCAATCCGCTATTTCCTGCTTTCGACCGAAAGTCCCGAAAGCCCTTGGGTAAAATGTAAGTTTGGTTGATTATTTATCGCGGTCCACTACATAATCCAAATAAGCAGCAAGGCCGGCTTTTACATCTGAATCAGGCAAGGACGCCAATAATGAAAGTGCTTTTTCCTTATAGGCAAACATGGTCTGCACTGCATATTCAATGCCACCTTGTTGCTTGGCAAATTCGATTAATCGGGCGATTTCATCGGCCGAGGCAGTACCATTTTTCACTTTGACGGCAATCTCTTCCGCACTTTCATCCTTGGTAGAGTTCAAGGCATAAAGAACGGGAAGGGTCAGTTTGCCTTCCAACATATCGTTTCCTGTTGGCTTACCTATCTCCTTACTATCATAATAGTCGAATATATCATCCTTAATCTGGAAGCAAAGACCGATATATTCACCGAACTGGCGCGCAAATTCCGCCTGTTCATCGGTCACTCCTACCGAGAGAGCACCCGATTTGGTACAAGCTGCAAAGAGCACAGCCGTCTTCTTACGGATCACATCAAAATAGATTTCTTCGGAGAATTGGAGATTACTTACATTAGAAAGTTGAAGAAGTTCTCCCTCGGACAAATTCTGTCCCAAACGGGAAACCACATCAATAATAGCGTAATTATGCGTCTTGCCTACCTGCACAAGTGCAGTTGCCAAAAGGTAGTCACCCACCAGTACCGCTACCTTATTATTATAAATGGCATTCACCGACAGCTGTCCGCGACGCTCGGTGCTTTCATCCACCACATCATCGTGTACCAGACTGGCCGTATGTAATAATTCAAGGGAAACCGCCGCATGAAGTGATTCGGGACAAATCCGTCCATATAGCTTTGCCACAAGCAGCAGCAAAATCGGACGCATCATCTTCCCATTCTTTTGTCGAATGTGTGAGATTACTTCATTCAGCAAAAAGTTGGAACTGGTAAGCGAATTGTCAAACAGCTTTTTGAAATCGTCCAGTTCTGCCGCTATCGGAGTTTTTATGAGTGATGAGTTGTCCATGCATCGCTATTTTCCCACAAAAATAGTAATAAAACACTTAATACGGTATTTTTTTGTACTTTTACCATGAAAAAAAGGATAAATATATGAATTCTGACGATAAACTGTTTCTTCTCGATGCCTATGCATTGATATATCGCGCCTATTACGCGTTCATCAAGAGCCCTCGGATTAACTCCAAAGGGTTCAATACTTCCGCCATTCTGGGCTTTGTAAATACCCTGGAAGAAGTACTCAAAAAAGAGAACCCTACTCACATCGGAGTCGCTTTCGATCCCGCCGGACCGACCTTCCGTCATGAGGCCTACGAACAATATAAGGCACAACGTGAGGAAACTCCGGAAGCTATCCGCCTTTCCGTACCTATTATAAAGGATATTATACGTGCATACCGCATTCCCATCCTGGAAGTAGTGGGATACGAAGCTGACGATGTCATCGGCACGCTTGCCACTGAGGCAGGGCAACAAGGCATCACCACTTACATGATGACTCCCGATAAGGACTATGGCCAATTAGTATCTGAAAATGTATTCATGTACCGTCCCAAACATACCGGCGGGTTTGAGGTTATGGGAATAGAACAGGTAAAAGCTAAATTCGACATTCAATCCACCCAGCAGGTTATTGACATGCTGGGATTAATGGGGGATGCTTCCGATAATATTCCCGGATGTCCCGGCGTCGGAGAGAAAACCGCACAAAAGCTGATCAGTGAATTCGGCAGTATCGAAAATCTTCTGGAGCACACCGATAAACTAAAAGGTGCATTGAAGACGAAAGTCGAAAATAACCGGGAAATGATTATCTTCTCCAAATTCCTTGCAACAATCAAAATCGATGTTCCCATCAAACTTGACATGAAAGCTCTGGTTCGTGAAGAACCGAATGAAGAAGAACTCAGGAAAATTTTCGAAGAATTGGAATTCCGTACACTCATTGACCGTGTACTCAAGAAGAGTAGTTCCCCCTCCCCTTCTTCCGTTGCTCCCGATCTTTTTTCACCAGGCCCGCTTTTTACTCAAAATAACGGTCCGGTTCAAGGCAATTTGTTTGAAGAATTTGCGTCCAACGGGCCGGAAGATTCCAAAAATTCAAATCTCGCGCGTTTAGAAACCATCAATGCCGACTATCAACTCATTGATACAGAAGAGAAAAGGAGCAAAATTATTAAAAAGTTGCTTACAACGAAAATTCTCTCAATAGATACAGAAACCACTTCAGCCGAACCAATGGAAGCAGAATTGGTAGGGATGAGCTTCAGCGATACCGAAAATCAGGCTTATTATGTTCCGGTTCCGGCAGAACGGGAAGAAGCGTTAAAAATAGTAAATGAGTTCCGGCCGCTCTACGAAAATGAAACTTCAATGAAAGTCGGACAAAATATCAAGTATGATATTCTTGTTCTTCAAAATTACGGTATGGAAGTGAAAGGTGAACTTTTCGACACCATGATCGCACATTACGTTTTGCAACCCGAACTTCGTCATAACATGGATTATCTGGCAGAAATTTATCTGCATTATCAAACCATCCACATTGATGAACTTATCGGCCCGAGAGGAAAGAATCAAAAGAACATGCGGGACCTTCCACCAGAAGAAGTTTACAAATATGCATGCGAAGATGCAGACGTTACTTTAAAGCTAAAGAATGTACTTGAAGAAGAATTGAAGAAACAGGGGGTTGAACATCTCTTCTATGAAATAGAAATGCCGCTCGTACGCGTACTTGCCAATCTGGAAAGTAACGGGGTGCGCATTGATACCGAAGCGCTGAAACAAACCTCCGAACATTTCACTGTCCGCCTGCAAGAGATAGAAAAAGAAATCTATGAACTGGCAGAGGAAACGTTCAATATAGCTTCACCCAAGCAGGTGGGCGAAATCCTGTTCGACAAACTGAAGATTACGGATAAGGCGAAGAAAACCAAGACAGGACAATACGTCACTTCGGAAGAGGTGCTGGAAAGCCTGCGCAATAAACATGAGATTATCGGAAAGATCCTCGAATACCGTGGATTGAAGAAATTATTAGGAACATATATCGATGCTCTCCCCCTGCTGATCAATCCACGCACAGGGCGTATTCATACTTCTTTTAACCAGGCAGTCACAGCTACCGGACGACTCAGTTCCAGCAACCCGAACCTGCAAAACATTCCTATCCGCGACGAAGACGGTAAGGAAATCCGTAAAGCCTTCATTCCGGACGATGGTTGCGAGTTCTTCTCCGCCGACTATTCACAGATAGAGTTGCGCATTATGGCGCATCTAAGCGAAGATAAGAATATGATTGACGCCTTCCTCAGTGGTTATGATATTCATGCCGCCACTGCCGCTAAAATATATAAGGTAGATATAAAGGACGTCACTTCCGACATGCGTCGCAAAGCTAAGACAGCCAATTTCGGTATCATCTACGGTATTTCTATCTTTGGATTGGCAGAACGTATGAATGTGGACCGTAAAGAAGCCAAAGAATTGATTGACGGATACTTCGAAACCTACCCGCAAGTTCGTGAATATATGGATAAAAGTATTCAGATAGCACGCGAACAAGGATATGTGGAAACGATCTTCCACCGCAAACGTTTCCTGCCCGATATCAACTCCCGCAACGCAACCGTACGCGGATATGCAGAGCGCAATGCCATCAATGCGCCTATCCAGGGAAGTGCAGCTGATATCATTAAAGTTGCCATGGCACGCATCTACAAACGCTTTCAAAGTAACAATCTGAAAGCAAAGATGATTTTACAGGTCCATGACGAACTAAATTTCAGCGTTCCAGAGGCTGAAAAAGAGTTTGTGCAACAAATTGTAATTGAAGAAATGGAACGCGCATATCGCATGCACGTACCCCTGAGAGCCGATTGCGGGTGGGGAAAGAACTGGTTGGAAGCCCATTAATTCCACCTATAACTTTATTTAACTTACAATCAGAAAGCAACTGAAGTAATCTGTTCGAAATACAGTTTGCTCACCATAATATCCGGCAACATCACTGCCGGATATTTTTTTGTCATCAATCTTGGCAAAAAGAAAGCATAAGAAAGCAATCATAACTGACATTTTGACTATTTTTAATTCATATATGATATTTATGTCAATTAAATACGTACCTTTGCAGCGAATTCAATGACATATTGATAGAATATAGTAAGAGATAACTTAAAAACATATAGAACCATGAGAACAAAAGTATTTTTAAAAACAGTTGCTTTATCAGCAGTTATTCTTTTTAGTGCTATGGCAGCTTCTGCAGCTAACAAAAACAACCTTATTTACAATTCGGAAGAGAAAGACGGAATGATGGTTGGGCAAACCGTTTACAAGATGGACAGTGGAACTTTAGCAAACTACATGAAGTACAGCTACAAGTATGATGACCAAAAACGTATGACGGAAAGCGAAACTATGAAGTGGAACAGCCAAAAGAATACTTGGGAAAACGACCTCCGCATTTGCTACGCCTATCAGGGAAAAAGTATCACTACCACTTATTATAAATGGAACAGCAAACAAAAAGCATACGTCCTTGTACCTGACATGACGGTTACAATGGACAATCCAAGCCTGTAAATCTTACAGATACTCTCTTAAAATTCTAACAAATTGAACAAACCGAAACCTTTATAAGTTTTGTACACCAATGAAAGCCGGAATACGCGATGTATTCCGGCTTTTTTCATAACTTTGCCTTTCAAAAAAAATATCTATTTATGATACCTGCCAACCTCACCCACTACATTGAAACAGAAATCATTCCACGTTATGAGAAGTTCGACAAGGCTCATAACCTCTCGCACGTACAGGCCGTTATAGAAGAGAGCCTTTCACTTGCCAAACAGTATGATGTAAATGAAAGTATGGCATATACTATTGCCGCTTACCACGACACCGGGCTTTGTCATGATCGTGCTACACATCACCTAATCTCAGGTGAGATTCTGAAGCAAGATGTCGCTCTCCGCCAATGGTTTAATGAAATAGAAATAGAAACAATGAAAGAAGCGGTAGAAGATCACCGGGCATCTACGGACCATGAACCTCGGAGTATTTACGGAAAAATAGTCGCAGAAGCAGATCGCGTGATTGACCCCGCTATCACTCTACGCCGCACGGTACAATACGGACTGAAACAACAACCAGAAGCAGATAAAGAATGGCACTATCAACGTTTTCATCAGCATTTAATGGACAAATATGCGCCTGGAGGATATCTGAAGCTCTGGCTTCCAGACTCCAAGAATACAGAACGCCTGAAAGAACTACAAACTATTATCCTAAACGAAGAGTTGCTCAAAAAAACATTCAACAAATTATTTTCAGAAGAAAAAAACAATTAAACCTCCAATAATGAAAGCACTTTATTATAATGCCATACTTGGCATATTACTATTCTTTCCCTCATTTTTGAAAGCGCAAATCAGACCTTTTGAACCACTTAATCCAGACAGGATATTCTTTAAGGGAAAGGTTGTGGATACAGATAACAACGCTCTCCCCAAGGTAAGTATCTACATACCCGGAAGTATGCGTGGAACAATTTCAGACTCAAACGGAAATTTCTACATAGATGCCAAACCTAAAGAAACCCTATACTTTACCTAATGCAGGAAAAGAAGATGCATACAGACAATTACAGGAGAAAGATACTACCGGCTTCATAGTACAAATGCAACCACGTATTCAAAGATTGAAAAATGTACATGTAAGAAAAGATAAGAAAATCATTGAAAGACATAGGGCAACATTAATTAAAACCTAATCTTTTATCAGATAAACAGAAGAATACCTATCTTTGCAGCAAGAAAATAAGTAATAACAAAATAGATAATGGCTTTACAATGTGGTATTGTTGGTTTGCCGAACGTAGGTAAATCAACACTTTTCAACTGTCTGTCAAACGCAAAAGCGCAGGCAGCAAACTTTCCTTTCTGTACAATAGAACCGAATGTAGGTGTAATCACCGTACCCGATGAGCGCTTGAATAAGCTCGCCGACCTGGTACATCCGCAACGAATTGTCCCCACTACAGTGGAAATCGTGGATATCGCCGGATTGGTAAAAGGTGCCAGCAAAGGTGAAGGATTAGGTAATAAATTTCTCGCAAATATCCGAGAAACAGACGCTATCATCCATGTGCTGCGTTGCTTCGACGACGAAAACGTGACACATGTAGACGGAAGTGTAAACCCCGTACGTGACAAGGAAATCATCGATTATGAGCTTCAACTGAAAGACCTTGAAACCATCGAGTCACGCATACAGAAAGTACAAAAGCAAGCGCAGACCGGTGGAGACAAGACCGCTAAACTGGCCTATGACGTACTGGTAAAGTACAAAGAAGCACTGGAGCAAGGCAAATCAGCACGCACCGTAGTCTTTGAAACTAAAGATGAGATAAAACTTGCCCGCGAACTCTTCCTGCTGACTTCCAAACCTGTGATGTACGTATGCAACGTAGATGAAGCAAGTGCTGTAAAAGGTAATAAATACGTAGATATGGTACGGGAATCCGTCAAGGATGAGAATGCCGAAATATTGGTGGTAGCCGCCAAAACAGAAGCGGATATTGCCGAACTGGAAACTTATGAGGATCGCCAGATGTTCCTCGAAGAAGTAGGACTGGAAGAGTCAGGTGTAAGCCGCCTCATCAAGTCAGCCTACAGCCTGCTGAACCTGCAAACTTACTTCACTGCCGGTGTACAAGAAGTACGTGCCTGGACGTATGAAAAAGGCTGGAAAGCTCCGCAATGCGCCGGCGTTATCCATACAGACTTCGAGAAGGGATTCATTCGCGCTGAAGTTATCAAGTACGAAGACTTTCTGCAATATGGCAGCGAAGCTGCTGTAAAAGAAGCCGGAAAGCTGGGCGTGGAAGGAAAAGAATACATAGTGCAGGATGGCGATATCATGCACTTCCGGTTTAACGTATAATCAATTACAGGTTATGAAATATCTCATAGCCGGTACAGGCGGCGTAGGAGGCAGTATCGCCGCTTTTCTTTCTCTTGCCGGGAAAGATGTGACTTGTATAGCCCGCGGCGAACACTTGACTGCCATACGCGAACATGGATTGCGTCTGCACTCTGATCTGAAAGGTGAACATACACTACCGGTAAAAGCATATACTGCCGAAGAATATAACGGCAGTGCCGATGTCATTTTCGTATGTGTCAAAGGCTATTCGGTTGATTCTATCACTGACCTGATCAAGCGTGTATCGCATAAAGACACTATTGTCATCCCTATTCTCAATGTATATGGGACAGGTCCGCGCATTCAGCGCCTTGTACCCGGAGTAACGGTACTGGACGGCTGTATTTACATTGTCGGTTTCGTATCAGGTAAAGGCGAAATTACCCAGATGGGAAAGATATTCCGCTTGGTTTACGGAGCACATAAAGACACGGTTGTTCCCCGTGGAACGTTGGAGGCTGTTCGGCAGGATTTAGAAGAAAGTGGCATCAAAGCAGAGATATCTCCGGACATCAATCGGGATACCTTTGTGAAGTGGTCTTTCATCTCTGCCATGGCTGTTACCGGAGCTTATTACGATGTGCCTATGGGCGAAGTACAAAAGCCCGGCAAGGTTCGGGATACATTCATTGGTCTTTCAGAAGAAAGTGCCGCTTTGGGCCGGAAATTGGGTATTGAGTTCAAAGAAGACATTGTGGAGTATAACCTCAAAGTAATCGACAAACTTGCCCCGGAAAGTACCGCCTCCATGCAGAAGGATATAGCCAAAGGACATGAAAGCGAAGTACAAGGACTGCTATTCGATATGATTACTGCTGCTGAGGAACAAGGAATCGACATTCCGACGTATCGGATGGTGGCGGAGAAGTTCAGAAGTTGAAACAATAAACTTAATAAAAAAATATATTATGCTTCCATTACTCAGCATCAATTGGGACCCAAATCCCGAACTATTCAATCTGCTCGGCCATATTCCCGTACGCTATTACGGTCTGTTATGGGTCATCGGTATCGCCTGTTCCTATTTCGTAGTCCGCTACCAGTACAGAGACAAAAAAATCGGCGATGACAAGTTTGAACCGCTGTTCTTTTACTGCTTTTTCGGCATCCTCATCGGAGCACGCCTGGGACATTGCCTGTTCTATCAGCCGGAATACTATCTTCATCATTTCTGGGAGATGATATTGCCTATACAGTTCCTGCCCGATGGAGGTTGGAAATGGACCGGCTATGCAGGTCTCGCCAGTCATGGAGGCACGCTGGGGCTGATGATAGCCCTATGGCTGTACTGCCGCAAGATGAAAATGCACTATATGGACGTATTGGACATGATTGCCGTAGCAACTCCTATCTGCGCCTGCTTCATCCGCCTTGCCAATCTGATGAATTCTGAAATTATCGGCAAAGCGACCGATGTGCCTTGGGCATTTGTATTCGAACGAGTAGATATGCTTCCCCGGCATCCGGCACAGCTTTACGAAGCAATCGCCTACTTCATTTTCTTCCTGCTGATGATTTTCCTGTATAAGAATTACGGCAAGAAGCTGCATCGTGGTTTCTTCTTCGGACTCTGTCTGACAGAAATTTTTGTATTCCGCTTCTTCGTAGAATTCCTGAAAGAGAATCAGGTAGATTTCGAGAATAGCATGTCACTGAATATGGGACAATGGCTCAGTGTTCCGTTTGTAATCATAGGAGTGTATTTCATGTTCTTCTACGGAAAGAAGAAAACACAGAAATAAAAGAAAAATGAGGATGTATCAGACACGATTCTGATGCATCCTCATTTACACTATTTACGTTGCCACTTACTCTTCGAGGCATGCTCCCGCTTCAGAATATCACTTAAGGGAACTTCAAATATCTTGGCCTCAACCCATGCCACAAAATCGAACTTACGTAAAATAAGCAAAACGATTCTACCTTCAGATTATACCCTTTGTTTTTGGACATTTCCCGCTTGATAGAACGAACTTCGGAGTGGATGTAGTCTACATCCCCCAACTCAATTACACCAATTCACACGGATTATCTGATATGATTCATTTTTAATCTGTGCAAATCCGTGTAGCCTGTGATCCCCTACTCTTGCTTTATGTTTTTGTGACACATCTATCTATTTTTATGCCATTTCCCCTCAGGAATACATTTATGTCGTGAAATCATATATCATATCTGACACATACCGGTAACTTTGCAAACAGAAAAAGATATCATAGGTAACAAAACAAATAGGTAAGAAAGATTCCAAAACAGGAGAACAAAAAACAGGTAGTTCAGACTTAAAACTACTACCTGTTTTCTAAGAAAAGAAAAATGAATATACAAACATACATAACTATTTAAACTAAGAATGATGAATTCAAAACAAACGCTTTTCAGTCTATTAATGTGTGTACTGGCAATAGCAGGTTGCGACACGCAAAAACAAGCTATCGTGGGCAACGAACTTGCCTTAACACGAGCTAAGCAAACATTGGATTCTTTATACCTGAATTATTCCGTTTCCGGTACATGCCTGTTACGTGAAAATTACCCTTCCAATATCGGAGAGTACACAGCAACCTATCTGGCATCTGAGGAACAAAAGAATATGCCCAATCTCTATTCTTATTTATGGCCCTATTCCGGAACCTTCTCAGCCGTAAATGCATTATTCGCCACAACAGGAGATAAAGAGTACAAATCGGTACTCGACAATAAAGTACTGGTAGGTCTGGAAGAATACTTCGATACCCGGAGAACTCCCGAAGCCTATGCTTCATATATCAACAGTGCACCGCAATCCGATCGTTTCTACGATGACAATGTCTGGTTAGGCATCGATTTCACCGATACATATATGCTCACTAAAGAACCCAAATATCTACAGAAAGCACAACTCATCTGGAACTTCATCGAAAGCGGTACAGATGATAACCTGGGAGGTGGTATCTATTGGTGCGAACAAAGGAAAGAATCCAAGAACACTTGTTCAAACGCTCCCGGCTCAGTCTTCGCATTAAAGCTTTTCGAAGCTACTAAAGACAGTGCTTATTTCGTAAAAGGGCAACGCCTCTATGAATGGACGCAAACAAACCTGCAAGATTCTACAGACTATTTATACTTTGATAATATCAATCTGAACGGAAAAGTCGACAAAGCCAAATTTGCCTACAACAGTGGACAAATGATGCAGTCAGCCAGCCTGCTATACCAGTTCACGGGCCAAGAGAAGTATCTGACTGATGCACAAAACATCGCTAAAGGATGCCATAACTACTTCTTTCAGGACTATACACCGGAAAACGGAGAACCATTCAAACTATTGAAAAAAGGAGATGTATGGTTCATTGCAGTCATGCTGAGAGGTTTTATCGAGCTCTATCAAGCGGATAAAAACGAAACTTATCTGGACTCTTTCAGCAAAAGTCTGGATTACGCCTGGGGACATGCACGGGATGAGAAAGGACTGTTCAACACAGACTTCAGCGGAAAGACCCAGGATAACAGAAGATGGTTACTTACACAAGCTGCCATGGTAGAAATGTATGCCCGCCTTGCAGCCATCAAATAATAAGAAAAAAAATACTAATACCTAAAAAAATGAAAAAGAGAAATATCGGTTTATGCGCTGTAGCGTTGTTCTGTATGCACAACAATGCCAAAGCTATGGAACCATCCCTGAAACAGGACAACACCACAGTGGTGAATCATGCTCAGATAGCCGCTGCCTACAAGACAAACCGTCCTGCCGTAAAAAACAGACTCTACACGTCTAAAGCCGTAGAGGCCGAAATCCTGCGGGTAAAAAAGTTACTGACCAATTCCAAGCTGGCATGGATGTTCGAAAACTGTTTCCCGAACACACTGGATACCACCGTACATTATCGTTTGCTGGATGGTAAACCCGATACATTTGTCTATACCGGCGACATCCATGCCATGTGGTTACGTGATTCCGGTGCACAAGTCTGGCCATACGTGCAACTGGCACATAAAGATCCTGAACTGAAGAAGATGTTAGAAGGCGTAATCCGTCGTCAATTCATGTGCATCAATATCGATCCTTATGCCAACGGATACAACGATGGCCCTACTGGTGGCGACTGGATGTCAGATATGACAGACATGAAACCCGAACTGCACGAACGCAAATGGGAAATAGACTCCCTCTGCTACCCTCTCCGACTGGCTTACCAATATTGGAAAGAGACTGGTGATGCCAGCGTCTTCGACGAAGCATGGATAGAGGCTATCACCAACATCCTGAAAACGTTCAAAGAACAGCAACGCAAAGACGGTGTAGGTCCTTACAAATTTCAACGCAAGACAGAGCGTGCTCTCGATACGCTGAACAATAATGGTCTGGGTGCTCCGGTCAACCCTGTCGGACTCATCGTTTCCTGTTTCCGTCCTTCGGATGATGCCACCACACTTCAGTTTCTGGTTCCGTCGAATTTCTTTGCTGTATCTTCTTTGAGAAAAGCTGCGGAAATTCTTTCAACTGTAAACCATAACAGCTCTTTATCCCAGGAATGTACAGCTTTGGCTGACGAAGTAGAGTTGGCTTTGCAGAAGTATGCCACTTACAATCATCCGAAATACGGCACTATTTATGCTTTCGAAGTGGATGGTTTCGGCAACCATATGCTAATGGATGATGCCAATGTGCCCAGTCTGCTCGCTATGCCTTATCTGGGTGATGTGGATGTGAACGATCCTATTTATCAGAATACCCGCCGCTTCGTATGGAGCGAAGATAATCCCTATTTTTTCAAAGGGAAAGCGGGAGAAGGTATTGGCGGTCCTCACATCGGATATGATATGGTATGGCCCATGAGCATCATGATGAAAGCCTTCACCAGCCAGGACGATCAAGAAATTAAAGAATGTATCAAGATGTTGATTAATACGGATGCAGGTACAGGCTTTATGCACGAATCTTTCCACAAAGATGATCCAGCAAACTTTACCCGCGCCTGGTTTGCATGGCAGAATACTCTTTTTGGAGAGCTGATACTGAAATTGGTAAATGAAGGAAAGCTTGAATTATTGAACAATATCAAATAAAAGGAGAAGTCAATATGCGTAAATTAATAATAGTAGGTTTAATAACTTTTGTACCCATTTGGGTATCGGCACAAAAAGCATTTAAGAATTGGCCTGAAGGTGTATCTCCTAAAGAGATAGGTGAATTGGTCAGCAAGCGTTTTGTAGAAGTTCCACACCCCAATTTTAATGGCAATCCAGCTCCCCCCAATGAAATCACTTATCCTGAGACATGTGCCTGGTTCGGCGCTTTACGTTATGCGGATATAACCCATAATAAGAGACTGCTCCGGCAACTGGAAGAGCGTTTCTTACCTATTTTCGGTCCGGAACGTCATTTGCAACCATTACCTGACCATGTAGATCATACCGTATTCGGAACTATACCTTTGCAACTATATGCGCAGACAGGTAAGGAGATTTATTATCACATGGGAATTTGGTATGCCGATGAGCAATGGAAGATGCCTCGTAAAACAAAGTATAAAGAAGAATATCAAACATTGCTGAATCAAGGGTTGTCTTGGCAGACACGCTATTGGATTGACGATATGTTTATGATTTCAGCTATTCAGTCCCAAGCCTTTTTTGTAACCAAAGACCGTCAGTACATAGACCGTGCCGCCGCAGAGATGGTGATTTACCTTGATAAAATACAGCGACCGAACGGACTATTCTACCATGCGGAAGATGTCCCGTTCTTCTGGGGACGTGGTAATGGGTGGATGGCAGCCGGAATGACAGAACTTCTCGGACTTTTACCTAAGGATAATCCGAATCATGTCCGCATTTTGAAATCATACAGGAAAATGATGGATACTTTACGCCAATATCAGAAAGAAGACGGTTTATGGGGACAATTGGTAGATGACAAAACGACTTGGACGGAAACATCCGGTTCGGCTATGTTTACCTATGCAATGATAAAAGGCGTAAAACAAGGTTGGCTGGATGAGGCTGTCTATACTCCGGTGGTTCGAAAAGCCTGGATTGCTTTAGTAGGGCATATCGATGAAAACGGGGATATTGCAGGCGTATGTGAAGGTACTAATAAGACGAACGATCGTCAGTTCTACTTGAACCGCCGTACTTTATTGGGTAATATGCACGGACAGGCTCCTGTGTTGTGGTGCGTAAATGCATTTTTGGAAAGATAACCCTCTAATTATAGAAAAACAATGATACATAAGTATTTTACACCTGTACTGATAGCACTATTGTGCATGTACGGAGGAAAAATTTCTGCCAAAGAAATCAGTGTACTGTCACCGGACGGTAAACTGAAAGTGAATATAGAGTTAAAAGACAAAATATACTACTCTGTATATTCGGGTAGTGACCTGCTACTGAGTAATTGTTCATTAACTATGACGTTAGACAATGAAGTACTAGGGAAACAACCGAAATTGAAAAGCTTGAAACGTAGCAAGATTAAAGAAAGTGTTAAACGGGAAATTCCACTAAAAAATGCAATTGTAGAGAATCATTGCAATACTTTACGCATGAATATGGCAGGAAATTATGCCATTGAGTTTCGTATTTTTGATAATGGAATGGCCTATCGTTTCCTAACGGACAAGAAAGGTGAGATTGAAGTAAAGGGAGAAGATTTCGTAATCAACTTTCCGGCTGACTATTTAGCCCATATGTCTCAACCTAACGGCTTTAAAACATCCTATGAATATCCATATACACATATACAGACTAAAGAGTATAAGTCGACGGACCGTATGAGCTATCTGCCGGTACTCTTAGAAACGGATAAACAATACAAGATACTGATATCAGAAGCTGATTTACAGGATTATCCATGTATGTTCTTGAAAAGTACGGGTGATAATGGGATGCAATCGCTTTTTCCAAAGTGTCCGCTGGAATTTGGCGAGGACGGTGACCGTAGCTTAAAAATATTGAAAGAAGCCGATTATATAGCCAAAACTTCCGGTAAAAGGAACTTTCCGTGGCGTTTATTTGTAATTTCGAATGATGACAGGGATATTGTTTCCAATGAGATGGTTTATAATCTTTCTTCTCCTTGTGAACTGAAAGATTACAGTTGGATTAAGCCGGGCCAAGTAAGTTGGGAGTGGTGGCATGATGCCCGTTTGTACGGAGTTGATTTTCGTTCCGGTTACAATATGGATTCTTATAAATACTATATTGATTTTGCTTCGACTTTCGGTATTCCTTACATCATTATGGATGAAGGATGGGCCAAAAGCACCCGTGACCCATTCACGCCGAATCCTACAATCAACTTGCAGGAATTGATTAAATATGGCAAGGAACGCAATGTGAAGATTGTGTTGTGGCTAACTTGGCTGACGGTAGAAAATCATTTTGACCTGTTCAAGACATTTGCCGACTGGGGAATAGCTGGAGTGAAGATAGACTTCATGGATCGTAGCGATCAATGGATGGTAAACTACTACGAGCGTGTTGCTAAAGAAGCTGCTAAACACAAATTATTTGTAGATTTCCATGGCTCATTCAAACCGGCAGGTTTGGAACGCAGATATCCGAATGTTCTCTCGTATGAAGGAGTACTGGGTATGGAGCAAGGTGGTAACTGCAAACCGGCAAATTCCATCTATCTGCCTTTTATGCGTAATGCAGTAGGTCCCATGGATTTTACCCCTGGTTCTATGCTTTCTGCCCAACCGGAAGACAACCGTTCTACTCGCGCCAATGCGATGGGGTCAGGAACCCGTGCTTACCAAATGGCACTGTTTGTGGTATTTGAGAGTGGCTTACAGATGCTGGCCGACAATCCTGTGTATTATTACCGTGAGCGTCCTTGTACAGAGTTCATATCTAGTGTTCCCGTGGTGTGGGATGAAACTAAAGTATTAGATGCCAAGGTGGGAGAATATGTCGTTATAGCCCGCCGTAGTGGAAAAAAATGGTTTCTTGGCGCCATCACCAATAATATGGGACGTGAACTTGAGGTAGATTTAAGTTTCCTGCCAGAAAACAAAAAACTACATCTTACTTATTTTGAGGATGGCATCAATGCAGATCGGCAGGCAATGGACTATAAAAAGAAAGAAACAGAAGTCACAAGTTCTACCAAATTAACGATGAAACTGGTCCGCAATGGTGGTTGGGCTGGCGTAATCGAATAAAAAGGAGACAATATCATGAATTTGAAAAATATATGTCTGTTTCTTTTGCTATGTTATACACAATGGTTGCATGCAGAAAACGGTTATGAGCTGTGGCTACGTTACAAGCTGGTAAGCAAGGGAGAATTTTACACCTCATACTGTCTGAAAAACCGTAAAGTCATGTTTCCTGGAGAAACAGAAAGTCTGATTGCTGCAAAGAAAGAGTTACAAGCTGGTCTATCCGGATTGTTAAATATACCCTATACGGAAGAGGAGACTTTAGAGGATAATATGCTTATAGTCGGTACACCTCAATCTGTCCCTTTGTTTAAGGAACAAGCTTTCCATGCCGAAATTAACGGTTTGTCCGATGAGGGCTATTTAATTTTAAATTGTACCATAAAAGGGAAAAAGACTACAGCCATAGTAGCTCGAACAGATATCGGAGTATTATATGGCGTTTTCCATTATCTCAGATTGATACAGACCAATCAGTCTTTGGATAAACTACATATTAAGGAAAATCCCAAACTGAAGTATCGTGTATTAAATCATTGGGATAACCTAAACGGAACAGTAGAACGTGGTTATGCAGGTTATAGTATTTGGAATTGGGAAAGGCTTCCGTCTTATAAAGAACAACGCTATACAGATTATGCACGTGCCAACGCCTCCATCGGTATTAACGGAACGGTACTCAACAATGTGAATGCACAAGCTAAAAGTTTGCGGACTGATTGGCTGGTAAAAGCTTCCGGACTGGCAGATGTATTCCGCCCTTATGGCATAAAAGTATATCTGACAGCAAAATTTAGCGCACCTAAAGAAATAGGTGGACTGAATACAGCTGATCCAAAAGATCCTCAGGTACGAAAATGGTGGAAAGATAAAGTGGAAGAAATATATTCTTTAATTCCCGATTTTGGTGGTTTTCTAGTAAAAGCAAACTCAGAAGGGCAACCCGGACCACAAGATTACGGCTGTTCTCATGCTGATGGTGCAAATATGCTTGCTGAGGCTTTAAAACCTTATGGAGGAATTGTATTCTGGAGAGCGTTTGTCTATCAGAACGAACGTCATGTAGATCGTGTGATAAACGGGTACAATGAATTTAAACCACTTGATGGTGAGTTTGCAGAAAATGTTTTTGTACAGCCCAAAAACGGTCCCATAGACTTTCAGCCACGTGAACCTTTTCACCCATTATTCGGTGGTATGCCCTATACACCGCTGTCTTTAGAGTTTCAGATAACGCAGGAGAACCTTGGACATGCAGGACATCTGGTATACCTGGGTACTCTGTTCGAAGAGGTCCTTCAGTCAGATACTTATGAGAATGGCAAAGGTTCTACCGTTTCAAAGGTTTTACAAAATTATCAGAAGACCCATGGCATTTCAGCCATTGCCGGTGTGCCTAATATAGGAACAGACCTTAATTGGACAGGACATTTATTCGGACAAGCCAACTGGTATGCTTTCGGTCGTTTGGCATGGAATCCAGATACGAGCTCAGGCAAAATAGCAGAAGACTGGGCAAGAATGACCTTCTCCAATGACAAAAGCGTACTCTCCCTAGTACTGAAAATTATGATGATGTCCCGTGAAACCTATGTCAACTATACGATGCCTCTCGGATTGAATCATATTATGAACTATGATACACATAACGGACCTGAGCCTTGGCACGACGATCCGGTATGGACTGCTTTCGACTATCATAAAATAACCAAGGACAGTATCGGCGTAAACAGAACTGCCAAGGGAACGGGAGCTACCAGGCAATATCATAACCCGGTCGGCGAAATGTTTGATGATATCAAGCAGTGTCCTCAGGAATATCTGCTATGGTTCCATCGGGTTCCTTGGAACTACAAGATGGCTTCAGGAAGGAATTTATGGGATGAATTAGTTTATCACTACTACAAAGGTGTGGATGAAGTCCGGCAGATACAGACAATATGGAACGAACTGGATGGTAAGATAGACCGTGAACGTTTTGAGCATGTCGCATCTTTATTGAAGTACCAGGAACAGGAAGCTATCTGGTGGCGAGACGGTTGCTTACTTTTCTTTCAGGAATACTCAAGACTGCCTATCCCTGCAAATCTTGAACAGCCCAAACATTCATTGAAATATTATAAAAACATTCCTTTCCCACATGATTGGAAAGGACTCTACAAGTAAATAAAGACAAATGAGATACATGATGTTTACAGTATTGTTGATGTGGCTATTAGCCGCACCAACCCAGGCACGTCAGCCCGATGATTATTGGAATTCCCCCCGTAGTACCTATGAAGAACGCCGTGCTCTATTTTTAGATTACTATTCAGAGAATGGAAGCGGACACCCGCTTTACGGTGTTTTCCGCCAAGCAGCACGTGCCGCCTCCGGTCGCCCTTTAGAGATGGACAAGATGAGAGAAGTAATTTCCGTCATCAAATCGAACCGTGATTGCAATGACTTTACACTCAATTGTCTGCTTCGCATGGTATATCTGGACAAGAAGCAATCTTTCTTTCCGACAGAAATAAAAGGAAGCATTGAAGAGTGTATTCTGGACTTTAAATATTGGTGGGATGACGGCCGCCGCGATACAACCTACCGTTGCTATCATACGGAAAACCATCAGGCGCTTTATCATACCGCAGAATTACTAGCAGGTCAGCTTTATAAAAAAACAAAGTTTACCAATGGAATGAACGGCAAGCAACACATAGCACACGCTAAAGAAAGGCTGATGAAATGGTTGGAATATCGTTTCCGTTTCGGATTCAGCGAATGGATGTCCACCTACTACGAAGTGGAAGTATTGTTGCTAGCCAATTTGTATGATTTTGCCGAAGACAAGGATATCCGTTCCAAGGCCGGTATGGTGCTGGATTTACTTATGTTTGACGTAGCGTTGAATAACTATGAGGGCTTCCTTGGCTCGGCAAGCGGACGCAATTATGCCCATTCTATCATTATGGGAGCCCACAATACGGCTCCATTGGCCAAGTTGGTATTCGGCGTGGGAACCTATGACCGGGATGAAGTGATAGCACCCGTAGCTCTCTCTACCAGTTCGTACCGTTGTCCGGAAATCATCCGAAAAATAGCAGTGGACTATAAGACTCCTCTATTAAACCGTCAACGGGTAAGTATGAACGTGGAAGATGCTCCTGCCTATGGCATTTCCTATGATAAGGAGTTGGACTGCCACCTCTTCTGGGGTATGCAGGAGTTCATACATCCGATGGCTATCCGTATGTCCAAACAGATTTCAGAAAAATACGATGTATGGCCCTATCGGAACTATGATGAATACATCAAAAAATATGATGTGCAGATTGCTGAACATGGTAAACTTGTGGATATGCATCTGGATCGTTTTGCGCTTTCTGAGGCCAATATAGAGACTTACCGTACTCCTGATTATATGTTGAGCTGTGCGTTAGACTACAGAAAAGGCGCTCCGGGCTATCAGCAACATATATGGCAGGCAACCTTGGGCAATAAAGCTTTGGTATATACCAATCACCCAGGCGGAAAGAATCTGCGTTGGTCGCCTAACTATTGGGCTGGCAATGAGATTCTGCCTCGTGCTGCTCAAAGTAAGAATGTGGTAATCTGCATCTATAACACACCAGCCAATCAAAAGAATGATTTTTCCCATGCTTATTTCCCAGTAAAAGCTTTTGATGAAGTGCATATTTCCGGTTCCTGGATATTTGGACGTAAAAAGGATGGCTATGTAGCTTTATATTCAAGAAACACAGCAGATTTAAGAGCTGATGACAGAGGGGAAGTCTGTGACCTACTGGCGAAGGGCCGACAGAATATCTGGATTTGTGAGACAGGCTCAAAATCGCAATGGGGTAGTTTTTCGAAGTTTATCGAAGCCATATCTACTGCATCAGTTCATAGTGACGGATTAGACATCAGTTATGAATCTCCGTCTGAAGGTACGGTTTCATACGGTTGGGACAACCCTTTCTATGTGAAAGGCAAAGAAATGCCATTGCGCTGGCAGTATAGATATGATAATCCTTACTGCAAAGCCCCATTTAATTCAACTTGTATAGAGATAGAAAAGGATGGCGAGAAAATAATCCTGAATTACAATAAGACGAAAAGGTGACATTCAGTCACAACATATAGAATATGAACTATAATTAAATAACAAATCGTTTAATTTAAATTGTATATTATGAAGTTACGAAAAACACATTTATTATGGATACCTTTAGTGGTATGCCTATTTCTCGTAAATAGTGTAAATGTCATGGCGGCTATAGAGCAAGCCATTCATGTGAAAGGGCAGATCGTAGACTCCACAGGTGAACCTGTGATTGGAGCCAATATCGTAGTAAAAGGCACTAATACTGGGGTGATTTCGGATATAGATGGCAATTTTGCTATTGACGCTCCTAAAAATTCGGTTCTGCTTATCTCTTTTATCGGATACAAGTCACAAGAAGTGAAATTGACAGGTCCTTCAGTCAAAATAGTGTTGACTGATGATGCCGAGATGCTGAACGAAGTGGTAGTTGTAGGCTACGGTTCTCAAAAGAAATCAGACATAACCGGAGCCATGGTGAACGTAAAGAGCGAAGCACTACAACAAGCACCTGTAGGAAACATCGGGACGGCATTGCAAGGTCTTGCTGCCGGTGTGGACGTACAAATGGCAGGCGGAAATACGCATCCGGGAGCTTCTCCGCAGATTCGCGTACGTGGGGAGCGTTCTCTCAATGGAGGTAATGATGTTTTAATTGTAGTAGACGGAATTCCTTTTTCCGGTGGATTGAACGAAATCAATAACGATGATGTAGAAAGCATCAGTGTATTGAAAGACGCTTCGGCAACAGCCATTTATGGTTCCCGCGGTGCCAACGGTGTACTCCTAATCACGACGAAACGTGGAAACAAGGGAAAAGTCAACGTTAGTTATAGCGGCTACTATGGTTTTACGACTGCTATTAAAGAATATGACGTAATGAATAGCTCCGAATATATACAACTGAAAAAATGGGCCACCTACAATGCCAACCCGGATGCCTACACCGGAATTGATGATCCGAACCTGATGCGCGTGGGTGATGTCTTCCGTGATCAAGAGGAAATGGAAGGCTATCTGGCTGGAAACGATACGGACTGGCAGAACATGATATTCCGAAACGGCATGACAACAAATCATCAGGTAGCTGTCAATGGCGGTAATGACCGTACGACTTATAGCGCTTCCGTAGGCTATTATAAAGGACAGAACAACTATGAAGCACATAGCTTTGAACGTATGACAGCCAAACTTTCTCTTGACACGGAAATAACCAGCTTCCTAAAAGTAGGTCTCTCTACCTTAAACACTTACATCATCAATAAAGGGCAGGATACCAATCCGATGGAAATGGCTTTGCGGGCTTCTCCTTTCACTACTCCGTACAAAGAAGACGGTTCTCTGCGTACTTACCTACCCGGTAGCGGACAAAATGTATGGAATCCCCTGCTGGATACACAAAAGAACAGTGTGGTAGACGACCGCAAAAGTCTGTCAACCTTCACGACCGGTTACATTGACGTGAAATTACCTTTCGGCATTAAGTATCGTTTTAACGGTGGTGTAAATCTGAAATATTATTCAATCGGTCAATTCCAAGCCACCAATACGACTAAACGCATGGGAGCTCTTGACTGGTCTTTTGGAGAATACCAGCACACCGTAGACTATACATTGGAGAATATCTTGACTTGGGACTACTCTTTCAACAACATTCATAATTTTAATGTTACCGGATTATTTTCCGCACAAGAGCAAGAGTTCACAAAGAACAACGTATCGGGTAATGATTATTATGATGACAATATCCAGTATTATAATCCGGGACTTGCACAAGGCAATGTGACCGGCGGTGGCAGCTATGAAAAATGGGGCTTACTTTCCTATATGGGGCGTCTGAACTATAATTATAAAGAAAAATATCTGCTAACGGCAACAGTGAGATACGATGGTTCGTCCCGCTTGGCCGATGGCAACAAATGGCATGCATTTCCCTCTGTTGCTTTGGGATGGAATTTGATGCGTGAGAATTTTATGCAGAATGTCAATGCAGATGTTCTTTCCGGCATGAAACTTAGACTCAGCTGGGGTAATGTGGGTAGTACAGCTATTAGTGCTTATCAGACTATGTCAAGATTGGATACCGGCAGCAAGTACTTGTTAGGGACAAACGGTGTGATGGGTGTTCGTCCGGGTTCTGTGCCGGATAAATCCTTAGGATGGGAAAATACCGAAACTTGGAATATAGGTGTGGACTTCGGTTTCTTGAACAATCGCATTACAGGTACTATTGAATGGTACCAGCAAAAAACCACGGACTTGCTGTTAGGTGTGAACCTGCCTTCTACTTCGGGTTATTCCCAATCCTATCTTACCAATCGTGGTGCTACCCGAAATCGTGGCTTGGAATTCAATGTAACTACAGTCAATATTGCAGGTGACGGTCTGGATAAACTCTCTTGGTCAACTGACTTGAATATCTTCGGCAACCGCAACAAGATCATGAATCTTGGCGAAGGAGTAGAGTTTGACAAGGATGCCGGATTCTTCTTGGGACAAGACAGATATATCATTTACTCTTACGAACACGATGGATTGTGGCAGGATACTCCTGAAGACCGTGCACTGGCAGAATCATTCGGCTACGCAACTTCCGGCGCCAATTCAGTAATCGGTACTGTTAAAATCAAAAACCATCATATAGATTATGAAGAAGATGGTGTAACTCCGAAAGCTAAGCAAATAATCAATGAAGATGATAAAACATTTATCGGACAGCGTGCTCCCAAATTTGAAGGCGGTATCAACAATCGTTTTGCCTGGAAAGGCTTTGATCTTTCGTTCTTGTGGACATTCCGTTGTGGCGGGACTATTACTTCGGATATGCATAACGGCTGGATGAATACTTTGCAGGGTGGTTATAACAACCTGAATATAGATTATTGGACACCGGACAACACAACTGCCCGTTGGCCCAAACCAACTACCGCTACAGTTTCCAATAAAGGGTTACTGGCCCGTTACGATGGCTCCTATCTGAAACTGAGAAATATCACGTTAGGATATAATATCCCCAAAACATTTCTTTCCAAGTTAAATGTACAGTCAGCTCGTGTATATGCTACAGGCTCAAATCTCTACACTTGGTTTAGTAAAGAATACCGTAAGGATGGTGGCATTGATCCGGAGACTACAAGTACCATCAATCTAAAGACTCCTCCTACACGTACATTTGTGTTTGGTTTGAACTTAACTTTCTAAATTAATAATCGAATAATAGCAAAATAGATATGAAAAAAATATTATCAACACTTGCCTTGTCATCACTTGTTTTGCTGACAACTGGTTGCTCCGATTTCCTAGAAGAAGAAAATCACTCGAATGTGATGCAGGATTTCATGGCGACACCTTCAGGTTTTAGCATGGCCTTGAACTCTGTTTACGCCAATGTACGCTCCACGTATAGTGCCGAAGAAGGTATCCATGGTCTGATGAATCCGGGAACGGATGAATTAAAGAATAATATAGGAGGAAGTAACCGATGTGCAGATCTGGCAAATTACGATCTAGAAAAATATAATGCAAACAATGAATATCCACGAAAGTTATGGAACGATGCTTATATTCACATCAACACTTTGAATTATATGATTGAAAATGCTGCTAAAGTAGATGTCACTACCACCGCCTTAACCGCTGCACAGCGTGATCAGTACTTAGGTGAAGCTTATTTTATGCGAGCTTATAATTACTTTCATTTGGTGGAACAATTCGGTGACGTCACACTGACTACTACCTATAATGCATCTCCCAGCACTTCGTCCGAGCGCCATGATATGGTACGTGTTTATGAAGAAGTCATTATCCCTGATTTGTTGAATGCCATCAGACTCTGTTCACCCAGCCCACAGCTGAACAATCTGGAGTCAGGTCGTGCTTCTGCCGCAACTGCCCGCCACTTGTTGTCACGTGTTTATTTGACATTAGCCTGGGTATTCGACAAAGACCCTGCTAATCCATCTTATAAAGGAAATACGCAAACGAAGTACTATAACACTACCAAAGCTAAGGAATATTATCAAAAGGCTTTTGATATGGCAACCGGACTAATCGCAGATGCTTCTTCTTTGGGACTGAAGTTGATGGACAATTTTGCAGATATTTTCGATGAAGCAAATGATGCACCTTCCGGCAAGAACAAGGAAGAACTATTTGTAGCGCGTATGGACTGGGATGATGACAACACTTTTGGTGGCCGCAGCACGCTGAACCATTACTTCGTGAATGGCTATGACCAGTATTTGGGTGAGCGTAATATTAATGACGGACGTTGTTACTCTTGGATTAATCCTACCAGCTATACCTATAATGCTTTCAACAATCGTGATAAAGATACACGTTATAAAGCAACTTTCCAGACAGTATGGTATGCCACTAAAACGCAAAAAGGCGGTGTTGTCAATTATGTCATTGACGGCAAGGACGAAAGCTTCAACTGGGACTATACCATTGTTGGTGATACTGCCATGTACTATCCGGGATATTATATGCCTGCTGAGGAAATCAGAGCTAAAACTCAAAACCGTGAAGGTAATCACTATCTGATTTTTACCCCTGACGCTTACAATGGTCGCGCCATTTTCCCAACTATCATGAAGTTTCTGGACAGAACGCGTGCTATTCCTAATGACAATACAGATCGTTCTTACATCATTTATCGTTTAGGTGAAACTTATTTGCTGGCCGCTGAGGCTGCTTTCAAATTGGGTGACAACACGAATGCAGCTAAATATATAAATGTGATCAGGGAGCGTGCCCGTGATAAGCAAATCGGTGAAGTTGGGGCACTGGATATCGCTCCAAGCGATGTTACGCTCGACTTTATTCTTGAAGAACGTACCCGTGAGTTACTTGCAGAACATTGCCGATGGGCAGACTTAGCCCGTACCGGGACATTAATAGATCGTGTACGTAAGTATGACGATGGTAAAGCCAATACGAACATTACGGAAGACAGACATTGGTTACGTCCTATTCCGCAACAAATGATTGATCGTGTGACGACCGGTGAACGTTATCCGCAGAATCAAGGATGGTAATAGATTTAACTATATCTTAATAGAGAGCAGGTACGATCTATACACAACTTTGGTACATCTCAAATGCGTTCAGTTCTTTCAGTACCTGCCATCTCTCCTATTCCATCGACCTTTACGCTGAAAGCATCCCTTTAGGGGATACTTTCAGCTTTCAGCCGTCACCACAACTGCAGAAACATTCTTCAGTCGCACTGCCTCCTAACCACTTGATACACATTTCCATACTCTGTGTGCCGACGCACCACCCCCGCTTTCAGCAGCACTTGGCCGAAGCGCATAGGATTGACGCTGCGCATGGCAGCGGAATTCTTTTGCTGAAGTTCCCTGAAAATCTGGGCAGCCGTAAGACCGATACACTTCTCACCGAAATTCGCCACACGAAAATAACTATGAAAAACATCCTCTGCGGGACAAACACGGTAGAACGCCTCATTCTGCACCTGCAACACCTGCTCCTCTTCTTTGGTGAACCAATCGCGCCTCCCCGCAAGCAGTTCCGCCTTCAGTTGTGCATAAATCTGGTCATGTTCTATATGGGTACAATCGATCACCCGCTCCACTTCCACGCAAAGAAAACGGCGGCTTCCCGTAGGGTCTGTAAGTAAGTCGAAACGGTTACTGGTACCAATAAAAGAGGCGACACGAGGCAGTTGGCGGAAGCTCTGCTGATAGGCCTTACGAATATTCAAGTCAGACATTTGCATCAGGTTCTTCAGCAACGGCATTTTGCTTTCGGCATACTTATCAAACTCGTCCATATTCAGCAAGCCCATTTCCGCCAAAAGGCGTTCCGCCTGCCCTTGCGAAGTAAGCTTCAAATTATCCACATAATATCGCCGCAGAACCATCGGCATCAATGACTTGCAAAATGTGGATTTCTGCCGTCCCTGCTCTTGACTTACAAGAATAGGCGCCACACTGTTGGCATGTATGCCTGCCAGCCCCGACCACTGCGCGGCAAGCCCCAGCATCCAGATATGAAATCCCTGCACCCAATGCGGACAGTCGGAAACCCGCAAGGCGAGCTGTGTCAGCCGGTCAACGCCGTCCCATTGCGGCAATTCCTCCATATAGAGCTGAAAGGGGTGATAATCGGGAATGTAAGTAGAATAGATGTAGCGACTCAAATCCTTGTCCCAGCAAGGGATACCCTCAGCATGAGCCTCAATACAGAAAGCGTTCAGGTTTCGCTTACCGACAGGCAGGAAAGCGAAATCACGCTGCCCGGCAGGACGGAATTCGGTCTCTTCCGTCAACAGATTATAACGGAAATCATAACGTTTCGTCAGAAAATCCATAACCTGTCTCGTCAGGCGAACCGTTGTATTCGTGTTGTCTCCGGATTCCGACGCCTCCGATGTTTTCTTTTTCGCTTTCTGCCTTTCCGATAAAGCCAACAACTGTTGTGCCTCGCGCAACAAGCGACGTTGTTCCAATGTCATTAATTTCTTTTTCATAACTTCTTTTCATTTTAATAGTAAACAGGTTTCGTTTTGTCAGTACCAACGCTACGAATTTACTACAACGAGAAAGCGCTTTGCAAGCATTCCATCAACTATTTTTCAGAGAACACAGTTAGAAAGAAAGTAAGGACTTTCATAGGTAAATCTTACTAATATCACTATCTTTGTATGCTGACTTATAAACGGCCCACTCCAGTTGTTCACTCGACCAACTCCAGTCACTCATTCTACCAACTCCAGTCATTCACTCGACCGACTCCAGTGGTTCACTTTCAAGACAGCACCTTCGAGTCAACAAGTATATACATTTAAAGCATTAAGAAACAAGCATTATGGCAATAGTTTACGATTGGTACGAGAACCCCAACGCGGAAGGGGAATCGGAAGAAAGAGGGCTGCATCCCCGTCCGTTGCTCAACGGCAAAGTGAGCATGGAGCAATTATATTATCGGGTACACGAACGCAGTTCGCTCAGCGTGGGTGATGCAAAAAGCGCAATAGACACTTTAACTCAGCTTTGCGGAGAAGAGCTACGCGAAGGTCGGGAGGTGCACATCGAGGGATTGGGCTATTTTTCCCCCACTTTGGAAGCCACACAGAAAGTGACCCGCAAGACCAAGAACAAGCATTTGAAACTACGCTTGAAAGGTGTTAGTTTTCGCCCGGACATTCGTCTGAAAGCCGCACTGGCAGGTGTTACAGCCACCCAAAGTAAATACACGCGCCACTCCCTGCGACTCTCCGAAGTAGAGATAGATATGCGCTTGAAAGAGTATTTCACGGAACATGAACTGCTGCTTCGCATCGATTTCCAGGAATTATGCGGCATGGCACGCACCACCGCCAACAACCATCTGCAACGATTGCAAAAAGAGGGCAAACTGACAAATGTAGGAAGACGCGCACAGCCGATCTATCGCCCCATGCCGGGATATTACGGTATGTCGAGGGATGCGGAACTCAAGAGATAAAGTTAGAAACACTTCCCTTCAAAATAAGTGAAAGAAAACGCATCGTCGCTATAAGAACTTTTGTTATCTTTGTGTCGTTATGTGACAAGGCTACAAATTAGGAGGACAGAAAATAATTCTGCAAGAAGTACAATGATGCACAACCTGCTTTGGAGAAGTGGGTAACAAAAGTAACAAAGGCTTCCTGGAAGAACCATAACGAATTGAAGAACGATTATTTATCCGCGGACTATGTGGGAAACAATCGTTATGTATTCAACATCAAAGGCAATAAATATCGCCTTATTGTTTTGGTTGTATTTTTTGCTGGGAACATTGATATTCGTTTTGTTGGAACCCATTCAGATTATGATGCTATTGATGTAAATAAAATTAAAACTATATAGGAGGTGCGTATATGAAGATTAAGACAGAAAAGGAATTCCGTGCTTATCAGGCAGACATGGAAAGCATCATCGCTAAAGGTACATCTTTGGGTGATATGGAATTGTTGAGTGAGGAAGACAAAGCAAAATATATAGCCCTCTCTCAAGCCATCAACGAATGGGAATCTGCCTATCATCCGCTACCCGGAAAAGTTTCAACTTTGATTACTGATGCAATTAAGGCAAGAATGGAGGCAAATAACTTAAAGCAGAAAGAAGCAGCCAAACGACTTGGAATATCAGAATCCAGAGTTAGTGATATTCTGAATGGTCGTCGTTCATTGAACCTTAACATTGTGAAAAGGTTACGTGATAATTTGGGCATACCGGCTGATTTCATTTTAGACAATATTTGATAAAACGTTTTTTGTAAGAAAACTAATAAGACGCAAGAAAACACAAGACATACTCCAGATGTATCTTTCATGTGCAAATTTCAGCATTATTATCTTAAAGCGGGAAGCATTTTGTGACATGAAAGCACGAATACATGCCTATAAGCGTAATATGGAGATATTACGTACTTTTATGTCAGAAATTCATAATAAACGATTTCCAGAACACGCTATTTTTGTAAGCAAAATATCTTATAATCATTACACTAAAATGAAAAAGAAACTATTACTCCTATCATTCTTACTGGGAATAAATGGAGCATTATTCTCCCAAACCAAAAAGAGCGTTGTAGACTATGTAAACCCACTAGTAGGGACAGACTCCAGTTTCGAATTATCCAATGGTAATACCTATCCTGCCATCGCAATGCCCTGGGGGATGAACTTCTGGACCCCACAAACCGGAAAGATGGGAGAAGGATGGACTTATACCTATGCATCTAACCGTATCAGAGGTTTCAAACAAACACATCAACCCAGCCCTTGGATAAACGACTACGGACAGTTCGCCATCATGCCCATTACAGGTGAGCCCGTATTCGACCAAGACAAGCGTGCAAGCTGGTTCAATCATAAATCTGAGGTATCTACACCCTATTACTACCGCGCATTCCTCTCCGATCACAATATTACAACAGAAATTGTACCTACGGAGCGGGCAGCCATATTCCGCTTTACCTTTCCCGAGAGCAAGGATTCTTATGTAGTAATTGATGCATTCGACAATGGTTCGTATGTGAAAGTTATTCCGGCCGAGAATAAGATCATCGGCTACACAACCAAAAACAGCGGTGGCGTACCGGCCAACTTTAAGAACTACTTCACCATTACTTTCGACAAGCCCTTCACTTACTCGGCAACCGTAAGCAATGGTGAAATCAAAGTAGGCCAACCAGACGTTAAAGAAAATCATGCCGGCGCCATTATCGGATTCGCCACCCGCAAGGGAGAAAAAGTATGTGCCCGGATCGCATCTTCTTTCATCAGTCCCGAACAGGCTGAACAGAATCTGAAAGAACTCGGTTCAATGAATCTGGAAGAACTAAAGCTGAAAGGTAAAGAACGCTGGAACGAAGTACTCGGCCGAATAGAGGTTGAATCGGACAACGAAGATCAACTTCGCACCTTCTACTCCTGTTTATATCGCAGCGTTTTATTTCCCCGGACGTTCCATGAGATTGATGCGGCGGGAAACATCCTGCATTATAGCCCGCACACCGGCAAGGTGATGCCCGGACGCTTCTTTACAGATACCGGCTTTTGGGATTCCTTCCGCGGAGAACTCCCAATGATTAACCTGATATACCCTTCCATGAGCCGACAAATGGAAGAAGGTTTCCTGAATGCCTATCTGGAGAGTGGTTTCTTCCCGGAATGGGCCAGTCCGGGACATCGCAACTGCATGGTAGGCAATAATTCCGCATCAGTAGTGGCAGATGCCTATGTGAAAGGCAACATCAAACAGAATGCCGAGAAAATGTATGAAGGTTTGTTGCATGGAGCAAACAACCAGCATCCCACGGTTCCTTCTTCCGGCCGCATGGGCTACAAGGAATACAATGAATTGGGATATGTACCTTCCGATATCGGTCAAAGTGCCGCCCGTACCCTTGAATACGCCTACAATGACTGGTGTATCTATCAGATGGGGAAAAAACTGGGCAGACCCGCATCGGAACTGGACATCTACAAGAAACGCAGCCAGAACTATAAGAACCTGTTCTATGCTCCTTACCGCCTGATGAGCGGCAAAGACCGCAACGGCAACTTCCCGCAGCACTTCGATCCGGTGGAATGGTGGGGACCTTTCACTGAAGGAAACAGCTGGCATTATTCCTGGTCCGTATTCCATGATATGCGGGGCTTAATTAACCTGATGGGAGGTGACAAGAACTTTGTTGCTATGCTCGACTCTGTATTTACTACGCCGCCCGTATTCGGCGCAAACACTAATACCCGGCAAAGCCTGATACACGAAATGCGCGAAATGCAGGTCATTGACATGGGGCAATACGCACATGGCAACCAGCCCATACAACACATGATTTATCTCTATAACTACGCCGGGCAACCCTGGAAAACACAGTATTGGGTACGCGAAGTGATGAACCGTCTTTACCAGCCAACCCCTGACGGATATTGCGGAGACGAAGATAACGGACAGACTTCAGCCTGGTATGTCATGTCGGCATTAGGTTTTTATTCCGTCTGCCCGGGTACAGACGAATACGTGTTGGGCGCACCACTCTTTAGAAATGCCAAGATACATCTGGAAAATGGCAAAACTATCGAGATTTCTGCGCCCCTAAACAGCGATGAAAACCTCTATATCAGCGATGTACGATACAATGGCAAGAAGTATGACAAGAATTATCTGAACCACTCCTTATTGATAAAAGGTGCCAAAATCAGGTTCGACATGGACAGCCACCCCAACTATAAACGCGGAACAGAACCGGATAGCTTCCCCTATTCTTTCTCAGATAAAGAGAAATAATCATGATATCAAACAATATGAAAAGGAAAATAGCAACTTTCTCCAGTCCCACGCCTTCAGCAACAATGGTATCTCGACATACAATTGTTATAGGTCAATCTCAAAATGCTGGTAATCCTTCAATGAGATCCAGTCGCCTCCCCATTCAAATCCGGCTTCCGTAAAGAGCCGGTATGCCAGGTCGTTATGATCTATCTTGTACGGTATATCCGTCCTGTTATCACGGTCGAAAGCGTATGGTTCACCGGTAGCGGGTTCTATGTGCCAGGAGCCGTCAGCTTTTTCCTTGACGTATGGATTGTAAAGCGTATTAATATCGATGGCAAGGCCAAGTCCGTGCTTGGAAATCTTGGTAGTGGAGCCGGTCATGAAGCGGAAGTTGAACGATGAGGAGTTGTTGGCACGCATAGAACTTTCATCGTCGGCATCGTAGTTGTCAATGAGCACCATCCGCTCAATGCGGTAGTCTGCCAAGTAGAGCTGGCGAAATATGTCGATTGCTTTATCGGCAATGGCGGCGTTCACCACCATCTCACCCCGTTGGGGGTTACCGTCAGCGTTGCGATGCAATACTTTTAGATAACGCAGTTCGGACCGATTCAAAGGACAGTCCTCTTTCCATGACTTGAGCCACATGCGGCTGAATATCTGGTCGCTGATAGCTTCCGAATAGAACCAGGCATCCACACCGGAGTGTTCTACGTCAACTTCGGACACCAAAGTTTCGGCTATCCACTCATCGTTAGGACTTTGATGTCCGAGGTCGTTGTCACATCCAACCAAGAGTAAGGTGAAGGACATGACAAAAAGTAGCAGGTATTTTCTTCTTATCATATTTATTAATGTATTAATTATCTGTCTTTACTTCTCAATCTTCCACTCCGGTAGTGTGCTGCGGCGAGTAGTGGAGGTACAGTAAAAAATTGTGTCGCGATAGGTACGTATGTAGTCAATGAGTAGGGTGCTGTCGGTGTGATTCATTACGTGTACGTTTTGTACCGGCTTATCGGGGTGTGACATATAGAGGGTGTCGTTGCGGAAAGTGTATCGAAACCGCAGCTTATTCATCAGCGTGTCATTTTGGATGACGTAGAAGGTCATTATGCTGTCCGGGGTATAGACTTCGTAGAATTGCTGTTCATGCGGGTTATTGACGTAGTCGTAAAGTATGGTGTCGGAAGCAGTTCCCAGCACGGCTTGAGTTATGGTTTCATAGTGCCATGTGCCGATGAAGTTCGGAATGCCGGATTCTGTGGGGGATGTTTTGCTTGTTGTTCCGTTGCATGATACGAATGCTATTGTTGCCATCAAGGCGATACTGATGATATAAAGTATTTGTTTCATAATTTATTGTTTTACTTACCTATGTTTATAATATATGGTTTCTAATTTCAACGTATTAATACATCTTTGAATTCTCCGGTAATGGCCTGTCCTGTAGAGGGGTCAAGGTTATATAAGTAGAACACCGAGAGTGTTCCGTCTTCCTCTATTACCACATTTACCTCCGAACTTTGTCCGTCTTTATTCACCCAGCGCAGTTCACCGGTAACGTTGTTCACGCTCCAGTTCATATCGCTCGTCTTTTCATCCTCACCGTTGCGCGAGTATACGGTAAATGAACCGTCCTCACGATACAAGTACCAACCCTCGTTAGGCAGTCCGAAGGAAATCTCCACCCACTCGCCGTTTTTCTTCTCGTAGCTCTTGGAGAAATTCCATTTGCCTATGAGTTTTTCGGCAAGTGTCTTCTGTGCTTCATCTATGTTCCACTTGCCGATAACGTTCTCGGCGATGGGTTTCAGAATTTTATTATCAGACTCTGGAGTTGCATCTTCACTGCAACCTATGTTTAGTGTTCCCATTGCGATGCAAACAAGGAACAAAAACAATAGTCTTTTTCTTATTCGATTCATAATGTTACATCTCATTGTTAGTCATGCTATTTATAGAATTATATAAAGTTTTCGTTGTCAGCACAAAATGTAGCAGTACATACAACCTTTCCCGTTCCCACGTTCGTAACCTGAAAGGTATAATCCCCTTGCCACGCCTCGCCTTTGAGCGAATCGAATGCTTTCTGGCAAGCCTCGTAAACTTGTTTGTCACATTCTTCTATCGTACCTTTCTTGGTGAAAGGTTTGCCGGTGATACCGAGAGCAGCCTGGAAGCCTTTCTCTATCTTACTCATCTCAGCAAGGAAGTCGGGATGCGATGCCGACATTTCGGAAAAACCGTAAGTGTAAGTTACCTCGATGTTGGTGTTCTCTTCATCGTCGTTGCACGCGGTGAAGGTGAAAGTAAGGATGGCGATAGCCATCATCGTCAGCAGTGCTGACATTTTTTTGATTGATCTTTTCATTTTGATTTATCGTTTTTGAAATTTATAAATTCTGACATATTGGCTGAATAAAGATTGCCATAGTTTTCGGCATTATAAACCATTACATGGCTTCCGACAGTATTGATGAACAGCCGATAATAGAGGTCGCGCATAGCTACATCCTTGTTATCGGTTATTTGTTCGATAAAAGTGGAGGTGAAACGGTTGCTCATCCACACTTTCATCTCTCCGTTGAAGACATCAGCCTTGGATGTTTCGTCACCGTTGGCCGCAGTGATGAACAGCATTCCGGGGATGCCCTCGCACTGCTCCATCACACCACCCGAAAAACATGCCTCCACCATCATGAGAAGTTTACGGTAACGCCTTTTGAGGTTCATATCCTTAAAAACAGTGGACAGGTCATCGCCTGTCATGGCGTAAGGCTCCTCATCCCAGCACATGGCTCCCGGTACACCGTGTCCGCTCCAGAAAACGAACAGGTTGTCGTTTTCAGTAGATTCGATCACTGTGGGCAAAGTTTCGCTTTTTTCGCCATTCAGAATGGCAAGTATATCTTTTGCCTTCAACGATGACATACGATAATCAATCTCTACATTCTCATACACATTGTTTCCCCCAATAGTCACCTGTATAACTCCTTTGTTGGGATTTGAGACATTATCGGCTATGTCATCCTCGACAATGAGAATGATGCGGTCGTCGGTATATCCGGCCTGTCTGAGCTGCTGATAGATAGCGAGCACATCTGCCTGATGGCGGTAATTGGTCCATTCCTTGGAGGAAGCAACAAGGAGTGCCCAGTTGCCGGTATGTGCAGGGTAATTGAATTCCCCTGAATTGTTGAAATCCTGCATCTGCGAGGCTTTCCAGTTCCAGCCGGCAAGTGTCGCATCCGTGCGGTTCCCTCCGTCGCTGGTGTTATAGTCAAGGATGATATACTGTCCGTTGTAAACCTTGAAATTATAGTAGGTGGTGGCAAGTACATTGGTAAACACCTTTGCATCAAACCTCAAATGCCCCGAAGCTCCGCGAACATACGGCGACTTTCCGGCAGCAAGCGCATCCACCACAAGCCCCATATCCTCACCTGTCCAGCTACCCATGTTCAAGCCTTCACCCGAAACAACGGCCCTTAATGATTTTTGTAACGACAACTCCGGTTTGAACTGCTGGTACCATGCGGCATAGCCGATGAGCATTGCAGCATCGTAGAGCTGTGACTCACCAAGAGTAGGTGTGGCATTGAAAAACGTCTTGTAACTCACGTCAAATCCCGATTCAGGATCGGCACCAAATGCGACTCCCTCTATACCTTCGGCTGCATCACCGTGAATCTTGAGCACATCCGCACCGTAGGCAGTATCCGAAAACAGCATTCTCGGTACACTACACCCGTTCAGGCTTTGTGTTTTATGCGCTTCAAGCATCGGTCCCATCTCTTCTATTTCAGAGGGGATGCATATCACATATTCTGCACCTGACTGCATGGCTTGGCGAGACACATCAGCTACATTTTCGGAGGTGTAAGCATAGCATCCCATGTTTTTCAGTCCGAGTTCGCGTGCCTGAAATGCGAACCAGTCAATGAACGTTTGTCCGTAATTGTCGTTCTCCTTGGCCAAAAGCGCCACGCTTTCACCCTCATAGTTAATCACCTTGGAGAGAAGCACCTCACATTGCGTAATGTCGGTCTCGGTCATCGCCCAGAGATAGCCTGTCGATGCGTATGCACGAACCAGTTGTTCGGCGGTGGCGAGAGTGAAGAATGTTTTGCCCACAAGGGTCAGTTCTGCCGCGAGGATTGCCGCGTTGGATGAATACAGCCCACCGATTACGGCATACACCTCATCGTTGAATGCCAGCGATTGGGCAAGTTCTTGCACATCGACCTTTGCCTCATCGTAGTATTCAAACTTTAACCTTATACCTGCTTCGTGGTTTTTGAATGCACGCTCAAAGTTGGTTGTAAACATTCCCAATGTCCTTTTCCAATGTACATCAAGCCCTTTCTCCATGGGAAGCACCACGGCAACAACCTTCTCTGTCCACTGCTTGTTGTCAGGAGAATAAGAAGGCTCATCGTCCGAACAGCTCCACAGACCGATCAGGCAGAGGAGCGGCGCAATAAGTTTAATAACCACTCGTTTCATAATACTCTTTCTCAAAAATAATAGCCTGGTGACGCATTCCATTGACTAAGCTGCTGAAATCATTCACGTATCGGGGGGCGACCAGCCAGTCGGCATACCCGCTTTCAAGACCGTAAAGTTGGTTCTCCGGCATAATCCCCGTGACTACCCATTCCGTCAGATACCTGTAAATCAATTGGTCGATATGCTTAATAACCGAGCCAGTGATTCGGTTGGAGAGACTTGACTGGTCGATATCCATGCCCACCAGAAATGGTGAGTACTCAAATTCCCGGGAGTAGCGGTATATACCGGCATTAGAGCCACCTGCCACTGGGAAAATGAAGTCGTAATCAACCACCCAATCACTCATTTTCCGGTAAGCGAGCGAAGCCGACACATATCCCGTCCAATCATCCGCAAGATACTCCACATTGCAGTCACTGCCGTAGCCTGCAATAAAACCGTCTTTGGCTATGTTGATGGGACTGTCGGTATTATTAGCAAGCAAAATCAGAGGTGTCATCTCTGAACATTGTTTTGCACATACTCCTGCGAGGTATGAAGCTCCGAACATTGAAATCTGGAATGTATGAATGTTCTCGGCTTTATATTGTTTCCGGCTTTCAAAAAGCAGGATACTTTTGTTGGGTGTCAAGTCGTGCTCCGCCAGATGAAGTTCTGCCATTGGCTCATAATCGCTGCTACCCAAAACAAACAACACCGGAATTTCGCTTTCCGGTCGTTTGAGCCAGTCGGAGAAGATTTTCTCGGCTTCAAGCAATGATTCGGGCGAATAGATATAAATGTCAATCTCTTTATGTTCCATTTTGAATTTCTGAACGCCTTCAAGGATGCAGTCGTTATAGCTCATGTCGCCCAATCCGCTTGGAGAAAAAAGAAAAACAATCTGTGGTGCCAGAGAAACCGGCTCCAACTCATCGGCATGATTGCAGGATGACAACGCTCCTGTTACCAGGAGCGTTGTCATTGCCAAAATAATACGGACAGGATTATACATACTATTCAAACTCACATCCGCATTTAGAGCATTTATAGGGTCCGGATGCAAATGTTTTCCACTTATGACCGCATTGGGGACATTCTTCAGTCCACCTTGCCGGGAAGTATTGGTCTATAGCAAGATTATCCCCGCTGAGGTATTCCTCTGGAACAATTACGACTGTCATAACCGGCTCTCTGAAATTCTTGAGTGCATTGAGCGAAATAGTGTAAAAGACGCTTTCATCTGTCCCCGGCGTAAGTGAGATTGTGCCGCAGTTGTCAGGGAGCTTGACAGTGCGTTGCTTTCCGTCCCATTGGTTGAGAATGAACTTCTCACACAATTCATGGGCTGCCTCCTTTGAGTCTGCAACCAATATAAGCCGAGTAGCATCATCCTTTTTCAGATAAAGATTTCCGGCTTCAGCTTGGTCGGCAATTATCTTGTCGATATTCTCCACCATTTTTTCTCCAGATGGTTCTTGTGGCTCATCGTCGTTGTTACAAGCAGTGAAAGCGAGCATTGCCATCACTGAAGCAAACATGATCGTTAAAATTTTCTGTTTCATTTTTAATTATTTTTTTAAATTTCTGTATTTGATATTGTAAATGGTTATTTCACCTGATTTATTCACGCACCAATATATCCTTGCGTCCCACGTCTGCCACACCTTCGCCACCAGGCCGCAGTTCATACTCTATCATGTCGGGGTTTGGCGTTTCAATATACTTGCCATCTTTCACCTCGTAACTTTTCCATTCCTGCCATACGCCTTGGATTTGCTGTTCCAAGGGCCGCAGGATGGGATCTTCGGGCGCGTCGCTATCATCACAGGATGTAGCAATAACTGCCAGTCCGATGAGAGCCGGCAACAGTAAGAGACAGTGTCTGATTGTTTTCATATCTGCTGATGTTTTTTTTAGTTAGTCTTTCAAAAGAAGATCTCTATACTCACCCTCGCGCATTTCTCCTGTAGCAGGGTCGAAATTCACGGAGTAGAACACGTACATCGTGCGGTCATCCTCCAAGGTGATGCGCACTCGGGACACCTTGTCGCTGTCGAGGGGCTTGTAGGAGACTGTGTCGGTGACGGCATTCGCTTTCCACTGCATCGGTGCGGCGGTATGCTCCTTGCCACCCTGACGCGAGTAGGCGGTGAAGGTGCCTTGCTCGGTATATTCGTGCCACCCTTCATCAGGGATACCGTAGGTGATCTCTTTCCACTCGCCTTCCTTCTTCTCGTAGCTCTTGCTGAAATGCCAGCGGCCCACAAGGCGTTCGGCAAAGTTCTTCTGCTCTTCGTCAATGCGGCGGAAGAGCCATTTGAATTCTCCCTCTTGCGTGGCACCGGTAGCATAATCGGTTGCCTTGTCGTATCCGAATTCCAGCTCGTCGGCAGTGAGCCGCATCAGGGTGTACTCCACCGGATATGCTTTATAATTGATTTTAAATGTGTTTTTATGGTCTTCCGCCTCCCAAGTCAGAGATCTCAGATAGGTGTCGTGATTGGCGTAGGTAACGGCGGACATCATGGAGCCGTCGGTGCGGAAAAGATAGGTTGTGCCGCTGCCTTCCGGCTCGATCACTTCTTTCCACTCGCCATCCTTTTTCTCATAGCTCTTGGTCATTGTCCACTTGCCGGGAAGGTTTGCGGCGATGGGGTTGCGTATGGCTTCCCCTTTATTCTCTTTGTCGCTACATGAGGGGAAACCTGCTAAGGTCAGCAGGGTAATACAAAAGAGGGTTAATACATTCTTCTTCATAATACTTATCATTTAATATAACCAATATATTGTTTAATATTCTATTTTATCGTCTTTCTTCATCCACATATCAAAAGCCTTGACTGCTTCGTCCGTACGGGCGTCTTTCAGATTGAGGGTGACGTTGATAAGCACTTTGTAAGCTTGTTCGGCCGGTTTGTCTTTAACAGTGGAGGGGGTGACTTGCGAAGTGCCAGTAATACTGTTGATTGTACCGTCCACATAAAGGGCTTCTTCGTTACCTGCCAGTTCGTTGAAGTGGAAGTCTCCGTGATGACCCGAAATCGTGTGACGTCGCTTAATGCTTTTACGATAGCTTCACGCACCGAAGGGGCATATTCATCGTGCTGGGTAGTACTCTTACCTGTGACGGCGGTGGTAGCCAGATCGGTCAGGATGCTGCCTACGGTCTGCTTTTTGTTTTGTGCTTTGTCAACGTAACGAATGTCTCCCACAGATACCTTCAGGAAACTGTTACGCGAGGTTTGTGCCCGCAGGGCTGCCGCTTCCGGCAACAGGGCCGGAAGCAGCAGGATGAGGGCAAAAGGAATGTATGTCTTCAGTTTCATCATTCTAATACTTATTTATCTATTAAATCAAAACCACAGGCGGTGTACCATTGGTTTAAACGGTACGAACGTATAGCATAATTGACATAGTCCTGAAATAACTGAAAGCCAGAGTAGTTTTCCAGTGCCATGATAGGATATATCGAAAGTCCGTTGTAATAGGGTTCTATATGGTTGTCAACTTCATCATACATCTTTACATCTTTCCCGAATCCGTAAGTGTTAATCAGGCATGCTTTGTTGTATGTCGAAAACCATTCATCGGTAAACGCTCCTGTCTTGCGCATGAAATCCACAAAATCAAGCTGGGCAGAAGGAAAGTTCTTTTGGAATAGTTCCTCGCCTTTGCCATCGTCGAAATAGTTTTCTGTAAGATGGCATTTGTTGATAAAAGCGTCCTGAATATCAGCTAAGGTGATTTTACTGTCCATCAGAGCTTTCTTTGTATCTGCGGCAAGCTTGTCAAGTTGGGAAGCATCTATGAGGGACAGTGTCGCACATTTGTCGTCATCGGCCGAATTATTGTAAAGCCATTCGCAGGAATGTAACACAAACTTTGACAGGTCGGCACGGGGGCTGGTGTAAAGATACGACAGATTTTCATGCCAAGGCCATCCTACTGAAGAAAGGGATACTTCGCTTGCAACCAAATACCTGGTCTTATGACGCAGTTCGAATGCCACCTCCACGCTTGCCATCATACAAGCGTGCATGATCATAAATTCATAGTCGGGCAGAGTAAGGTCTGCTATTTCTCTGTTTTCAAGATATTTCACGGCATCACCGCCCATTCCTTTGGTCCTGAATGTATTATCATCGTTTAGGCCAAATGGGAGTATGCCGCTGCCATGTCCGAAAAGCATAAGTGCCATAGCTTTTCGCAGGGGCTATGGCACGGACGTCGTTCTGTACTTCCGGATAACGAGCGATGTCCCCGTGAGTCCCAATTGGCTCATATTCTTTGACAACCTCGCTTACGATGGCCGGTGTGTCATCACGCTTTATTTTTAGCAGAACCGGATTTTCAAACTGTACAAACATGGGCGACGGATCAATGTAAACATAAAGGCTTCCTGCATAACTGTCGTCCCATCCTGCCTCCATTTTATTGATATAATCCAACTGAGAATTACTGAGAACAAGACCGCTTTCGCCGTCAATATCCCCCCAGATATAAGCGAGAATGGTTCTTTCCACCGGTTGGGGTTCTTCCGGCAGAGGTTCTTCATTAATGTTGTCGTCGTCATTGTCACATGACGCAAACATTGCGGTGAATGACAGCAGTATAATAGCTGTGATGTTTCGGCAAAGCAACTGTATCGTGTTCATAAAAGCCATATAAGTGAGTAATTAAATTTATTATATGTAAAAGGTTACGTAAATATAAATTTGAGGAGAAACAACACCGACAGCACATACATGGTAGGGCTAACCTCCCGGTGTCTGCCCGTGCCCAGTTTGAGCAACACATAGCAGAGCATACCCAAGATGATGCCATTGGCAACGGAGTAGGTCAGCACCATAGTTATGATGGTGATGAACGCAGGAAGTGCCTCCGCGATATTCTTCATGTCTATTTGAGTGATGGACTCCATCATAAAGACACCCACCAGTACCAATGCTCCGGTCGTGGCAGCACCGGGGATGAGCAGGAAGATGGGAGCGAAGAAGATGGACAAGAGGAACATTCCACCGGTGACCAGCGAGGTAAACCCGGAACGCCCGCCTTCGGCAACGCCCGAAGCACTCTCCAAGTAGGTGGTAATCGTAGAACAACCCAGTATGGCTCCAAAGGTGGAACCGATGGCATCGGCCAGCATAGTCTCTTTTGCACAGGGAATTTCGCCGTTCTCTTTCACAATCCCGATCCGGTAGGTAAGGGCGACCAATGTGCCGATGGTATCGAACATATCCATAAAGAGCAGCGTGAAGATAATCACCGCCATATCGAGCGTGAACAACTGGCTGAAGTCGAATTGACAAAAGGTAGGAGCCAGCGAATGGGGCGTGGAGATGGGCAGGAATCCTTCGGGAATCGTAGTCACACCCAACGGAATGCCGATAAGCGTACAAATCAGGATGCTATAAAACAAGGCTCCCTTCACCTGCTTCACCACGAGCAGTCCACTCAACAGGATGCCTGTCAATGCTAATACGGAGACGGGCGTGAAGGGACCGAACGTCACGAACGTAGCCGGGTCAGAGACGATGATGCCGGCGTTCTTCAGCCCGATAAAGGCGATAAACATCCCGATACCTACAGAGATGGCGTAGCGCAGCGTGGCTGGAATGCTGTTCAGCACAATCTCGCGCACGTTAAAGAAAGTGATGAGGATGAAGAGAAGTCCCTCCACAAACAAGGCAGCCATAGCCACTTGCCACGGATAACCCATGCCCTGCACCAGTGTGAAGGCGAAGAAGGCATTGATCCCCATGCTGGGTGCCTGTGCCAAGGGCAGCTTTGCCATGAATGCCAGCAGCAAGGTGGAGAGGGCGGTGGCAAGCGCAGTAGCCGTGAACACGGCTCCCTTGTCCATCCCGGTGGAGGAGAGGATGGAGGTATTCACGGCAAGGATATAACTCATGGTAAGGAATGTTGTGATTCCGGCGATGCTTTCCGTGCGCAATGTCATAGTCTTGGGGTTGAATTCCAATAATTTCTGTAGCATAGTGTTTCTGTAGTCTTTAATCATTAATTCTTAATCGGATGCCCACTTCATCCCCGATAGTCGAGTTTGAATGATTCACAGCGTGAATGCCAGAGAGAGGAAGCTGCTCTCTCTGGCAAACACGTCTTTATGGACATCTACTTCTCGTATTTCCATATGGGCATCTCGCAACGGCGAGTGGTGGAAGTCATATAGAAAGTGGTATCACGAAGGGTGCGCACATAGTCAATATGTATGACGCTGTCGGCGTGGCTCACCACGTGTACGCTTTGCAACGGCTTGTCGGGATGCAACATGCAGAGGCTGTCGTTGCGGAAGGTGTAACGGAATTCGAGCTTGTTCAGCAACGTGTCGTTCTGAATGGCGTAGAAATGCATGGTGCTGTCCGCCAAGTAGACTTCGTAAAGCTGCTGTTCTTGCGGATTTCCCACGTAGTCGAAAACCGTAGTGTCCGAGGCAGCTCCTTGCACGCTCTGGGTCACCAGTTCGTAGTGCCAAACACCTTCAAAAGTAGGGGTAGCGGTTTTAGTGGTATCCTCCGCGTTCTTGCACGAGGCGAAGATTGCACCTGCCAGCAGGGCGATGCCAACAATATAAAGTAATTGTCTCATTTTGTTTAAGTTATGACATTATTAAGTTATAAAATCAGTGAGTTTATTCTTATTTCTTTATCAGCACGTCTTTGAACTCGCCTTCCACCACTTGTCCTGTGTCAGAATCGAAGTTCTTTCCATAGAACACGTTCATCGTTTGGTCATCATCTTCCAGGGTGACACGTGTGGAGGAGACTTCGGGGTTGTCGGCTAACTTGTAATAGACTGTGCCGGTGTCCTCGTTCGCCTTCCATGCGATATACTCGTTCTTCATTTCCTGGTCCCCTTTCCGCGAGTAAGAGGTAAAGAATCCTGTTTCAAAGTATTCGTGCCATCCTTCATCGGGCAGTCCGTAAGAGGTTTCCACCCATTCGCCGTTCTTCTTCTCGTAGCTCTTGGAGAAGTGCCACTTGCCCAGCAGCCGTTCGGCGAAGTTCTTCTGCGACTCGTCTATGCGGCGGAAGAGCCATTTGAACTCGCCTTCCAGGGTCTCATGGGTAGTCATGTCGGTGGAGAGGTGGTAGCCGAACTCTAATTCGTCATCGGTCAGACGATAGACCTTGTAGACGTACTCTTTGAAGAGAGTCATTGTGTTGTCGGTGTCGTTGGCCATCCAGGTGGTACTTCTCGTGTGGGTGTCATGACTGGCCATTGTGACGATGGAACGCATTGTCCCGTCGGAGCGCATCAGATAGGTAGTACCGGAACCTTCGGGTTCAATCACTTCCACCCATTTGCCGTCCTGCTTTTCGTAGCTTTTCACCTGAGTCCACTTGCCTGTAACATTCTCGCCAATAGGTTTGCGGATGGTTGTGTCAGATGTCTCATTATTGTTGCAAGCAGCGAAAGCAATTATTGTCGCCGCTGCTGTAAACATGATAGTTAAAATATTCTTTCTCATAAATTTCATTTGTCAATGCGTTTTTATATCAATCAGGATATAGTTACGACATCATGCCTCAACGAAACTCGAAGAGGTTGAAGAAACCGGTGATGGTGAATACGGACCGGATGTCATCGTTGATGTGGCTAAGGGCCAAGGTGCCCCCCTTCTTTGCCACCTCCTTGCGCAAGGCAAGGAACAGCCGCAGACCGGAGCTGCTGATGTATTCCAATCCCGTGCAATCCAGCACGATGTCCTTGTCCGCGCTGTCCATCAGGGGTTGCATATCCTTTTCTAATTGGTTGGCAATGGCTGAATCCAATCGCCCGTTGAGTATCCCGGTCAGTACTCCGTTCTCGTTCTTAATCTCAAAATTCATCATATTCAATTTTTAAATTGGTTATAAAGGGAATAATATAGTCACAATAAACAGGTTGGCCGCCAAGATAATCAGGTTCATCAACAGACCTATCTTCATGAAGTCCGAGAAGCGGTAACCTCCGGGACCATAGACCAGCATGTGGGTGGGCGACCCGATGGGGGTGGCAAAGCTGGAAGAGACGGCAATCATCAACGCCACGCAGAAGGTCAGCGGGTTTACCCCCAACGCTATCGCGCTCTTGTAGGCAATGGGAAAGAACATGGCTGCCGCTGCCGCATTGCTGATAAGCTCTGTGATGAAAGTACCCACCAAGCAAATCACGGCAAGCACCACCAGCGGGTTAGTCCCGCACATCCCCAACAATCCGTCGGCAAACTTTTGCGCGATTCCCGTGTTCTCAATGGCCATTCCCAAGCAGACGGAACCTGCAAAGACCATCAGCACATTCCAGTTGATGCTTTTACGTGCCTGCTCTATGCTGCAACAGCGTGTCAGTATCATGGCAAACGCTGCTAGGAAACAGGCATTCAGCAGCGGCATCACATGGAACGCCGACAGGAGCATCATGGCCAGCATAATCCCTGACGATACGAGCGTCTTATGATTGACCTGCTGGATATTCTCCGAATCGAAGAAACGGACATCTCCGTTGAAATCTTCCTCGCGCAACTTCTTTCCTTCCAACAGCAAGGTATCTCCGGCCTGCAAGACAGCCTCCCGGGGACTCACTTCCAAACGCTTGCCTTGACGGGCAATGGCCACCAGCACCACATCGTGCTCTTCCTCGAAGCGCGTATCCGTCATGCGCTTGCCTATCAAGTCGCTGTCAAATGCCAAGTAGCCGGTCTGCAACTTCCGTTGGCCTTCCATCTCGGTCACACTATAGACGTGATGGGTGGCATTCACCAATTGGTGCGTCTCGCGCAGGTCCAAGATGGCATCAATCTGGCCGGAATAGACCAGACGGTCGCCACCAAGTATGAATTCATCGGCGGGAACGGGAGAGATAATCTCTTTGTCGAAACGTACGATTTCGACCAAGCGGCCTCCCCGCACATCCATCAAACCACACTCGCCGACACTCTGCCCCACCAGCGGGTTCGTGGTAGGCACCATCAACTCCACTGTATAATCGGAAATGGACTCAAACGAACTTTCCGGTGATTTCCGTTCGGGCAACAGCTTGCGCAGGGCTATCATGGAGAGGATTCCCACCGCTAGGCAGAAGAGACCCGGCAGCGTGGTGGTGAACACACCCAACTCCACACCGGTCTCACGTGCATAGAATCCCGAGATAATCAGGTTGGGCGGTGTTCCGATTAAGGTACATACCCCTCCCATTCCTGAAGCATAGCTCAGAGATATCAACAGCTTCGAAGGGGCAACATCCAACTTCTTCGACCACATCTTCACCACGTTGATGAACAGAGCCACCACTGTCGTGTTGCTCAGCATCGAGCTTAGCATCGCCACCGGCAGCATCAGCCGCACTATCGCCTTGGGATAGGACGAAGGGTTGCCCAACAAATGGCGCACTATCCACTGCAACACGCCTGTATAAACCAGGCCTGCCACCACCACGAACAGTACACCGACCACTACCACCGATTCCGAGCTGAAGCCCGACAGCACCTCCTTGGCAGGCAACACGCCACATACCAACAGGACCGCCATCCCTCCAACAAATACCACATCCGCCGGCAGCTTGGTGAAGAGCAACAAGCCAAACATCACCAGCACCAGCACAATCGTAATCCAAGCATTCAAGCTAAGACCTAAAAATACGAAACTCTCTATCATTCTCTCTTAGTTTTTGAGTTTTTTCTCATTATCAATACATTGCAATCTCCTTCCCGCCTGTACGCCACTTCATCCATCAAGTTGCGTATCAGGAAAATACCCAATCCGCCAATCGGCCTCTCTTCCAATGAGAGGGTCACATCCGCCTCCGGCACGGTGAGGGGGTCGAAAACCCCTCCCCAATCCTTCAGGCAGAAGGTGTGTGTCCGGCTTTGTTCGTCCCAGGCTGAGGTAAGGACTATCTTTCCTTCCTCCATCTGCGGGTAGGCATAATGGATGACGTTGACTAATGCTTCTTCCAACGCCACATTCAGCGACATCATCTCCGCCATACCCATGCCCGTCTCTTCAGCTATCTCTTCGAGAAAGAGCGGCAGACGAGACACTTCATCCAGACTGTTAGTCATTACAAGTTCCTTGCTTTCCACTGTTTCAATTATGAATTATAAAACTATTAATTATCAGCTGTCAACCGCACACAGAGTAGCGTCAAGTCATCACTCTGCTCCGCCTCTCCGGCGAATCCGGTCACTAATTGTATCATCCGTTCCACAACGGAACGTGCTGACAGATTACCCAAGTGTGACATCTCTCCCAACATACGCTCATTTCCCAACAGTTCACAGTTGCTATTCTCTGCCTCGTTCAATCCGTCCGTATATATTAATAAGGTGCTTTCCTTAGGCAACATCACACACTGCTCTGTAAACTCAAAACCATCGCAAACACCTATCGGAATGTTCGGCACCGTGTCTACAAAAGAGCTCTGCTTATCCGGCTCTACCAACAAGGGTGGATTGTGTCCAACACTGCAATACGACAACCTGCCACTATCCAGTTCCAGTGCCCCGATGAACATCGTGACGAACATATTGGCGTCATTCTGCTCCATCACCGCGTGGTTCAGCTTGGCTGCAATCTCCGAGGGGGTGTCGCAAGTGCCTGCCATGATGCGGAACAGGCTACGCGTCACCGCCATGAAAAGCGAAGCGGGAATGCCCTTGCCCGACACATCGCCCACGGTGAAGAACAGTTTCCCGTCGCGGATGAAGAAGTCGTACAGATCGCCTCCCACCTCCTTGGCCGGAGAGAGGCTGGCATAGAGGTCAAGCGTCTTCCACTCCGGGAAAGGAGGGAAGATGTTGGGGAGCAAGCTCATCTGCAACTTGCGGGCAATGTTCAGCTCGCTCTCTATCCGCTCCTTTGCGCGGGTGGTCTCCGTCAGCCGATGGATGTAGTCGTCCAACGAACGCTGCATGTAGGCAAAGGAGTCCCTGAACTGAGCCAATTCATCTTTGGTGCGAATCTCGGGCAGCGGTGCCGCCAGGTCGCCTTTCGCCACGCGGGACGCAGCCTCGGAAAAGAGCTTCAGCGGGTGGGAGGTACGTCTGATGCGCCATACGCAGAAGAACAGCAACGCCAGCAGTCCCAACAGGAACACCGACACCACCACCAAAGTCAGCCTGTCCAGCGGAGCAAACACATCCCTGTAGGGACAGACCACTGCCACCGACCATTCCGTGCCCTCCACAGGTTTGTAGAAGACATAAGAGAGCGTATCATCGTTCTGCAACTCGTGCATGCCTTCCTCGCCCCGTATCATCGCATCGCCCAAGATCGTCACACTGCGGTCCGTCATGTCGGATGTAGCGGTATAGATGGTCTCGTGCAGGATGCGTTCCGGCTTGGGATGCACCAAGTAGTTGCCTAAACGGCTTATCATCAGCGTGTAGGAACCGGGATAAGGTTTGATGCCATTCACCAGCCCGCTCAGATGGTCGAGCGAGATGTCCGCCGTCAGGATGCCGAACATCTTGCCTTCGCCGTTGCGCAACACGTGCGAGTAGGTGGACATCACACGGTCTCCCCCACCCTCGTCAAAATAGGGTTCGCTCCAATAGTTGCGGTCGAGGCGTTTGGGGGTGGCATACCACTCCTTCGCGTGATAGTTGTAGGCCGCATAGCCCAGGTTTCGGTCCTTCACCTCGCCTTCTTCCGTCAGGTAGGAGTAAGGGGCGAACAGCTCACCCTTCTCCGCATAGAATCCCGGCTCGAATGCCACACAACTGCCGATAACGTGCGGGTTGGTCCGCATCATCATACGGGTCACGGCATAAAGCGAGTCGGGATTGCCGAGGCGGTCGCGCACGAGCCATTCCATGTTTTTTGCCGCCGCCTCCACCTGGTGCAGGATGTCTTCTATCTGGTAAACGGTGCCGGAAAGTTCGCTCCCCGCATGGCTCTCTGCCTCCTGGCGCACGATGCGTTTGGAGGAGAAGAAGAGCACGGAGAACACCACCCCGAACACCATAGAGGCTATCATGACCACCTGCAAGCTCAGGCGGGCGGAAAAGGACTTCCGAATTGTCTTCATCGGATTCATCAGTTGTTCGGGCTGCTGAATACAACGTAGTATTTAGGTTGGTTTTTCTCCTTCTTAAAGACTATATTCAGACTTGCAAAACCGTCCTTGACTCTTTCCGTTTCATAAACCACATGCACGTACTCTGAATTAAAGGCTTTTATCGTAAAAAACCAACTTTTTGCCTCAGAATCGCTAACAGAAATTATCTCCCTACATACAAAAGCATAGACTTCTGTCTGATTCTTGAAATCGGTGCATGTCAAAGTCGTGTGTCCCGAACCCGAAGCAGGAAAGCCGGAATCCAACTTCTTAACGAAATCGGTAATATTCTTAGCCGTCTTCTCTTCCGCACTCTTCGAAGAGCCACCGAAAATATTCTCGTTGTCGGCATTGAACGTGGCTATGCACACCAACTCACCGGTGAGGGTGTTTCTCACCTCGAAAAGGTAGTCGCCCTGCCACACTTCGCCTTTGAGCGAATTGCAGGCTTTCTCGCAAGCTTCGTAAACCTGCTTGTCACACTCTTCCACCGTACCCCGTTTCGTAAAGTTCTTCCCGGTGACACCGAGAGCCGACTTGAAGGCGTTCTCTATTTTCCCCATCTCTTCGATGAAGTTGGGGTGTGAGGCCGACATTTCGGGGAAGCCATAGGTGTAAGTCACTTCGTTGTCTGCATCTTCATCATCGCTACAAGCAGTGAAGGTAAAGGAAAAGATGGCCATAGCCGCCATCATCGTCAGCAATGCTGACAGGATTCTAATTATCCGTTTCATGTTTATTCTTTATTATCCATTATTCTACATTTTTCATTTCATTCTCACAAACACATCCTTGTGACCGCCGGGAACCATCTTCTCCGCCTCGGAGTCGTAGTTGTCGGGGTGGTAGATGTGAACGGTGTTCTCGTCCTCGAAACAGAGACGGATTTCCACACGCGCTTGGCTACAAATGTCCCACTGGCTCAATATGTCCGCCGGTTCGCCCCACTTGGCAATTTCACCTACACAGCCGCTGTATCTCTTAGTCTCAAACTTGTCGCCTGTAAGGGTGTAGAGAGCGCAACTGCCTCTCATGTCGTACTCGCGCGCGCAGTAGTCAGGCATGTCTTGTGTAACCTCTACCCATTGGCCGTCCTGCTCCTGAAATCTCTTCTGAAGCTGCCATCTGCCCAACAGCTGTGTGTAAGCGGTTTTGGTCGGTTGGTTGACGCGGGTATATACCCACTTGAACTCGCCTTTCAGCACTTCGCCCGTTGCGTGGTCGGTAGCGGTGGTGTCCAAGACAATGAATTCGTTCTCGGTCAGGCCTCCCAATCGTATCCCTTCACCGTTCACCTTCAGTGTGTCAGCGGTTTCGTCGGCACTCCAGGTGCTCTCAAACATGTACGTCTTGCCGTCTTCGCGCCTCACATTGTGGTAGTAGATGCCACCGGGACAGAACACTAAGTCATTCACGTACATTTCGGGGATGGGATCCTCTATCCACTTGCCATCTTGCAGCATGTAGCTGTTCGTCTGCTTCCATATACCAAAGAGGTTCTTGGTGAGGGGGCGCAGGAAGAGGGTTTCATCGGTATTGTCATTCATCTCGTCATCGCTACATGCAGTGAAGGTGCAGGCAAAAATTACCATAGCCACCGTCATCAGCAGCAGTGTTGACATTGTTCTGATTGTCTCTTTCATATTCATTCCTTGCCTTTTATTTTACCTTTATTTCTCTCTTATCAGCACATCCTTGTACTCCGTCGAAGTCTGTTCCTCCAACTCCGGATTGAAGTCTTCGGAGTAATACATCACCATTGAATTGTCATTGTTTTCCAATGATATGCGGTAATATCTCTCTTTCCGTTCTCCGGGAACATAGTAAGTGACGACACCGGTTGATTCATTGACAGACCACCACATATTATCGTTTTTCCATTCCTCAGCAGGCCAGCGCGTATAGGTAGTGAAAACCCCGCTTTCGGTAAAGTCACTCCAACACTCCAATGGATAATCACCGGTTGTTTCAGTCCATACTCCATTGGCTTTCGCATAGCGTTTTGACAGCGACCATTTGCCAACCATTCGTTCCGCGAGGGTCTTCTCTTCTTGATTGATACGCTGAAAATGCATCTTGTACTTCATGTCTCCCAATGTTGAGACAAGCACCAAGTCATTTTCTGTGAGTTGATAAACTTCAAATCTATCTTCAAAGATTTTTAAGGTATGGTCAGCGTCATTTACATCGCCCCATTTATTGAGCGAGAGGTGTGTTTCATCATCAGTGGAGGAAACCATGAAAAATTCGCCATCGGGTCTCATTGAATATTTTAAAATTCTATCGTCATCTGTGCCGGTTGATTCCCATTTCCCTCCTTCCTTTCTGAATGATTCAACCAGTTCCCAGCTGCCAACAATGTGTTCGGCAATAGGAGTCCGCACAGTGCCCTTACCCTCTTCCAAATCATGTCCATACGCCATTAGAGTCTCGTAGAAGTCGCACCATCCGGTAAGCTGTTCAAAACGGCATTTGCGATATTGCTCTCGTACATCAGCCTGGTAATCGGAGGTATTGGTGTAGGCAGTATAAAGAAAATCATGTTTGCCGTTGGTTTGCCTATGGGTGACCACAATGTCTGAAAGCACTCCATCGAGACGGTTTATATAGAACGCGAGACCCATGTTCCCGCTCTCGACATAGACGGCGTGGAGGAAATCCACAAGATCCAAACTATAATAGGGTCGCATCGTCTGAAAGAAATCGTCATAATCATGACTCACCTTTGAATGCAAGGCTCTTAAATAACCTTCTCCATAAGTCTGGCCATATTTTGCCGGAGCGTCAGTTGTGAAATTGACACCCGACATGGTGTTGCCCATCTCCTCTATAGTTTGACGGAGGATTTCCCATAAAGGAGTGAGGTCACGGATTCTGCTCACCTCAACCGCAAGACCAACAACTTCCTGATTGTGAAACTCCTGCCACAGATTCATGGCGCGGTGTGCGGTTAGGGTAAGGGTTTCCTCCACAGAGCGCCCTTGTCTCAGGTCGTTGACAAGTGAAGTGTAATCATAGGCGAGGTCGGGTATGACGAAGGGGGAGCCGAGCAAGAGATCTGCCGCACCTTCCCATTCAGCGAGCATCTCGATATTTCCCTGATTGCATGAGTTCATAATCAAGGCATCGATGTGTTGTCCTGACTGGCGTATAGCGTCCCCCAACTGGGCGGACGTCATTCTATGGTAGCTGTCGTACAGAGTGGCTCTTGTTGAGGGTGGAGTTTCTTGCTCTTTCAAATCGTTATAAGGAGTAAAATTGCTTCCATGACCGCCGATAACAAGAATGTAATGGCGGTTGGGATATTTCTCTGCCGACCAGCGGATAAACTCTGTCAACTGCCGGGAATCGGTGATGGCAAAATCATCACCGGGACCGAATGTTCGGTCCTCTGTCATGATGCCGTCCTGAGCGGTATATCTGCGAACACCGTTGTGTTGGTCTCCTTCCCCTTTTCCGGAAGCTTTGAACAACACTGTTGCCGATACATCATCACCGGTAGCATCGGTTGCCTGACGGATACTCTCGGCGAAAATAAGGTCATGCTCCATGTCGCCGCCCGATATATACATCATCAGACAGAATCCGTTCACCTCCGGCTCTTCTGGTATAGGTGACGGTTCGTCTTTGTCGGAACAAGATGACAATCCCGACAGCGCAATAATCAACGCCAGTATATGATTGAGATATTTCTTCACTGTTTCTGGGTTTTAGAATTAAAAAATATATAATCCAATTCAATTTCTAATCAGAATGTCTTTATACTCGGTGGTTGTCTGTTCTTCCAACTCCGGGTTGAAGTTTTCCGAATAGTTCATAATCATTGTATTGTCGTTGTCTTCCAACGCTATCCGGAAAAATCTCGGTTCAAGTTGTGCCTCCGAGTCGAAGTAAAAGACGGTTCCTGTTTGTTCATGAAACCTCCACCTCATATTGTCATTTTTCCATTCTTCAGAGGGCCAGCGGGTATAAGTGCTGAATAATCCTGATTCCGTGTATTCGCTCCAGCACTCCAAGGGAAGATTCTCCGTTACTTCCTTCCATTCGCCATTGGCTTTCTCATAGCGTTTGGACAGCGACCACTTACCGACCATTCTTTCACCAAGAGTCTTTTCTGAATCATTGACACGGGAAAGCCGAACTTTTTGTTTATTCTCGTCAGTATCGCCGACAAGTTCCAATATGTTGTCAGAAAGTTGATAAATCTCAAGTTCTTCTCCATTCCAATCAATCTTATTCCCATCCTTTATACTCCATTGGCCTTTATTCAATGCTGCAAATTGTCCAAAACCGCCCACTAACGGCATCTCGCCATTCGACCTGAACACCATACTCTTTACGCGAAAATTCGTATATGACGCAGGGAGCCACTCATGAAATTTCTTAATTAACACGTCTTTCACCTCCCATCTTCCGATGATGTGTTCCGAAATGGGGGTGAGAATCTCACCTTTCTCCTCATAATTATAGACGAAATACTTTAGACTCTCATAGAAATCACGCCAACCTGTGAGCTTGTCGAAACGGCATTTGCGATAAAGTTGCCCTCCTAACTCCCCATCATACTCATTCAAAGCATTGAATACAAGATAAATGAAATCATGCTTTCCATTGGTCTGTCGATGTGTCACAATTATATCCGCAAGAATCTCGTCAAGTCGATTTATGTATGGAGCGAGACTCATGTTTCCACTTTGCACATAAGCGGCATGAAAGAATCCCACTATATCCAATGTGAAAATTGGGCGATTATATTCAAAAAAATCGTCTTCATTGCCGACATACTTGGAGTAGAGCGCTCTTCCATAACCTTGACCGTAGGGTTGTCCATACACAGCCGGGGCATCGGTAGTGAAGTTTACATCTTCCATGGAGTTCTTCATCGCATCGATAATCTGTCGCATAGCCTCCCAAAGAGGAGTCAGGTCACGGATTCGGGAAACTTGTGTCACCATTCCACATTCTTCTTGGTTGTGAAACTCCTGCCAAAGGTTGATGGCGCGGTGGGCGGTACGTGCAAGAGCCTCTTCTACAGAGCGTCCCTGCAGCAGGTCGCCTATAAGCGAAGCATAGTCATAGCCAAAGTCTGGCAACATGAAAGGAGTACTGAGCAGATAGTCGGCAGTACCTTCCCATTCCGCGAGCATTTCAATATTTCCTTGCTGGCATGAGTTGAATATAAGAGCGTCAAGAGTCTGGCCCGATTGGCGGATAGCGTCTCCCAATTGTGCGGATGTCATATATTTACGGTTATCATAGAGGGTAGCCCGCGTTTTAGACTCAGTCTCTTCCTCATAAATTTCACTAAATGGATAAAACACCTTTCCGTGTCCGCCAATTACAAGCAGATAATGGCGGTTGGGGTATTGCTCCGCCGACCAGCGGATGAAATCCGTCAGTTCCTTTGGGTCGGTGATGGGAAAATCCTCACCGGGATCGAATGTCGGGTCTTCGGTCAAAACGCCATTCTGCGCGGTGTAACGGTGCGTGCCGTTGTGCGCTTCGCCTTCTCCTTCACCGGAGTTTTTATGCAGTACCGTAACGGCAACGTTGTCATCCGATACTGCTGCTGCTTGCCGGGCACTCTCCATTAAAGTAACATCATGTTCGGGGTCGCCGCCCGACATGTAGAACATGAGGCAGTAGCCGCTCGGTGTGGGGTCTGGTTCTGGAACCGGAGCAGGTTCGTTGTCATCGCTGCAGGATGACAGAGCCGCCAATGAAAGGAGGCAGGCGACGAGATAATTCAGGTATTTGTTCATGTTGTTCATTCTTTTAATGTAAACAATGTATTATTTAAGATTCTATTTTATCGTCTTTCTTCATCCACATACCAAGCGCCTTTGCCGCTTCTTCTTCCGGCATCACTTCCGATGATGTTCACGATGTTGTCGGCCGGCAGGCCGTTAATCTGGTACTTGATGTCTTCTGCCATACTTGAATTCTTTTATGGGTTCTCTGATTTCGGCTAGAACTCGTTGATGCTGAGGAAATTGCCCCAGCCTGTTTGCCGGTGGAACTTCAGCATCGGGTAGAGGACGGCATAGTCGGCATAGTCATACTGTTGTCCGTTTGCGTCCTCTATCACGAAGTCGTTCCTGTTGTAGTATTCGGCAGGCATCCAAGTGATGCCTACGGTAAATTCGGGTATGATGCCTTCGTTATGGTGGCTTGCACGCACGGGCTGCATTTTCTGCAAAGCGTTGGACAGCAGGTAGGCTTGGGTGGAAAGCGTCCCGTTCATGCAGTAGTTGGCGATGTGGTTGGCATAATAGTCGAGGTCGATGGAGTAACTGCCGGGATACTGGTCGAATTGGTAGATGGAATAGAGTTGGTAATAATCGAACAGCTCCAAGGACTCGGCGTCATTCTGGCAGCTGTTGCGTTCTTCGATGAGCGCGTCGGTGAAGAGGCGCATCTCGTCGAGCACGGGTTGCAACATGCGGGTGTCGGTCAGCGACAGGTCGTACGAGTTGTTGGTATCCAGACTTTTCCACAACTCCACCGTCAGCGGAACATATTCCTGCATGGCGGGCAGCACTTCGCTGTGTTGCTCCAGTTTGTCCATCAGCCGGCCGTAATGACCGCCGTAGCCGGGGGTGATGTGCGAGGCGCTGAGGATGTAGTCCGTGTAGTCGGCTATCTGGCAGATGTTCTCCATCATGTTCATCAGGCACACGTCCATATAGATGAGGTCGAAGTGCACCCCCGACCGCTTCAGCCCTTCTTCCAGCTCGAAGATGGAGAGATGGCTGTCCACGCCAGCTTCCTTAACGTTGTCGTCGAACACCACGCCGCGTGTGCTGCTGCTGCCAGGCCAGTTGCTGGGCTGGTCATAGACAGGCGTGAACTCCGAGCCGTGGTTCCACAGCACGAGGACATACCGCTTGGCGGGCATCCGCTCTGCCGCGTCGCTGATGAACGAGGCCAGGTGGTCGGGATTGTCCAGACGGTAGTCGGCATCGGCTATGCGCTCGTTTTCCATACCTGTGGGCGTGAGGCTGTAGAGCCGCGTGCCTTGGAACTGAGCATCATCGCCCGTTTGATAGGGGACTGAGAATTTCACCAGTCCGGTGAACTGCACCTTGTCCGAATAGCCGTAGCCTTCCACTTGCGAGAGGTTGTAGATGAGGGCATCATCCAAGTTTCCGCCGCCGCATCCGTAGAGCATGACGGTGTAGTCGGCGTCAGGTTCCGGCTCCGGTTCCGGTTCGGCGCTCTGTTCGGTGGTGGGGTCTTCATCGTCGCTGCAGGCGGTGAAGCCGAGCGGCAGGGTGGCGCACACTAACCACAGCAGGAGGTGTGCGAAGGTGAATGTAGTTGTTTTCTTCATTGTGAATGAGAATTTGAGTGATTAAAGAATATGTTTGTCAAAAACAATACTTTACCCCAGCCTGTATTGTGAAGGTGGTGTTGTATTGCGGTTGTTTGGTATGTTTCATATAATCCTTGGTCGTGGAGGTCAGTGCATAGTAGCAACGGCCTTCCGCTTCCAGCTCGATATGGGGGTGGATACGATAGCACACGCCCACGCCGCCCACCAGTCCGGCATCGAAACGGTTGTCGCGTTTGGAGATGAATTCATACCGGCGGTCGTAAGGTGCAAAGACAAACGACTCTTTTTCGGCTAAGAAATCATCTATCAGACTATCGTAGGTTCTTTCTGTACCTTTCACCCGGCTATCCGCCCAATAGCCCATGTAGCCGCCGGCATGGAGGAAGCCACGTAACTTTTCACCGCCGAAAGAGAAGCGTGCCATTACGGGCAACGAGAGGTAGTGGTCGCGGCGGTCGCGGAAGCCTTGGTCATAGGCACGTTGCATTGAGTAGCCCTTTTGCAGATATACAAAGTCGGCACGTACCGCCAGCCAGTCCAGGATGCCGTATTCCACGGGAATGCCCACGGTCAGCCCGCCGCGCCCGTCGAAGTTGAAGTCGTATGCATATTGGGTATCGATGCTGTACTGGTTGTAAGCATAACCGGCGCTCACTCCCACTTTCCACTGCGCTGCTGCCCGGTCGGGCAACAGGCATCCTGCCAGAAGCAGCAGGCTGGTTACTATCCATTTATTTTGTTTCATATCTTTTTTCTTGTTTATTTTTATGTCTTAATCTTGTTATTGTCTCATTTTTTGCCATGCAGGAAGTCGATGGCGTATTCCAGTTGGCTGTCTATGTGCTGGCCGGTAAATTGTTCCACATCCAGTGGTACCGTGATGTCAGGTGTTATCCCTTTGCCTTCCAGTATTTCGCCTTCGGATGTACGTGACATCGATGTACTGGTATAAACATAATAGCTTACACTTGCACAATCCGGGTCGCCAAACTGCCCGGAGAAGGAGAAGTGTGTTTCAGAAGTCAAGGGACCATGACCTCCGAACGTGCGTGTGCCTATCACCGTGGCATAGGGCAATTTCTTGACCGGCTCTGCTGTCATTTCCGACATGCTCACTGACCAACTGTCTGTCAGCACTACCACTTGGCGGTCACCGATACAGTCGGTTTCGGGCAGTGGTTCCTCCATTTCGAGCAGTTCGCCTAATTTCCGTTGCGTGATGACTTGCGCCCGGAAAGGAACCCATTCGCCGTAGTCCAGCCTTCCCACTCCCATCTTGGTTCTTGTGTCGAACACGTGTATGTCTTCTTTCAACAGCGGTCCCAATACGGTGAACATGTCCCACAAATAACCTCCCCCGTTGCTGCGAACGTCAATGATGACTCCCTTGATGTTCGGGTTGAACAAGAGTTGGTTGGCGTATTCGCGATAGACCGCGGCGGCAGCCTGCGCCACCTCTTCGCCCGATTTATTATGGTTCCCCAACTGGGCAATGATGCTGAAGTTGCTGAATCTTAGGTAGAGGATGTCATTGTCAATAACGTAGGTGAACATGTGGTCCAAGTCGGGATTGGGGTTATTATCGACGAACTCCCGGTCGTGCGTGATGCGTCCCTCCTTCTTCAGTTTGTCACGATATACCTGGAAGCCTTCGCGGGGGATATACTCCTGGTAGTCTTCCCGTTTCTTCACCTCCATTGCGCCGGATTGGACATAGAAGAGCTGCTCCGTTTCTTCCGGACCTGCCTTCACATTCCTCAACTGGACTAACATGTGATGGTCAATAAACGAACCGCATATCTCTTCATACAGTTTCTGCAAGTCGGCGGTAGGAACCGCTTCCTGCTTGTCCAGCTCCACGAAGCGCGGACGGTATTGGCTGTAGACGGCATCCCAATCAGTCGGGTCTGCCTCCCAAAACACATAGTTCTGGTTGATTCCATGCCAGATTGCATCAAACTGTTCGGTCAGGGACTTGTCGGCAGTAAGTGCGCCGGGCTGTATCACGTCGTCTACCTCGTCGCGGCAGGCAGTCAGCAACGCCAGTAGGGTAACGATGGCGAAAGCCGACATAAATTTGGTAGTATAAGTCATTCGTTTCATAAACATTATTGTTTGCTTTTTGAGATATCTGTACATTTTATAAGTTTTCAATGCTTTTTGTGAGTATTTCATTTCATATAGTCATCCTTTCTTTCGGTCTATTCCACACCGTTGATCAGGATACGGATCTCCATGTCGAGCAGGAACTGGAACGTGTCCTTGTCCAAGGGATTGCCATACTGAGGAAAGCTATGCAGGATATAGTTCGCAATGGCGGCATCAGCGTCAGCCGTTATGAAACCGGCTGTCAATTCGTCTGGAATGAAGGGACTCGCCTGGAGGACGAACGTGTTGTCCTCGCCCACCGTGTTGATCTCGTCTATCCCAAAGTTGTCGATGAAAACACCGTGGAAGTCGATGCTTGTCGGCCTGCGCGTCAGATGCGAAGCCATGTCCGCCGTCAGCCCGTATTCGGCAGCTTCGGCACTCAGGTCGATGACGTAATCGATGTCATCGCGGTTGGCGTTCAGCTCTGCAATCGGCATGTCTCGGCGAATAATAACCGTGCGCGGACAGTAGGTGATGGGCAGGTCGATAATCTTCTGCGTGCCGCCGAAGTCGGTGATCGCCACTTGTGACGCAGTGCTCACCTTCTTCTCTTTGCCCTCTTCGAGCGAGGTCCACAACTCATGGTCTTTCTTGGGAATCAGCGACACGTATTGTTTCTCGTGCAGGGTGAGCCAATCGAGGGTCATCGCCTCGCCCTGAGACTCAGCCTTCGTGATGAAGCTGATATCGTAGACCCACTCCCCGCCCGAGGCATTACGATAAGTGTTTACGTCCGTGTAGAGTATGTAGGGATTAAGCTCCCCATGCGCGGTTCGTAGGGTCTGCACCAGCGAGTAGCGAAACTCCACCCCTTCGTCCGCCGTGGGGACAATCTGCACGGGCAAAACCGGCGAGCTGACTTTATGAGCCACGCCCGCTGCATCGGTATAGTTCATGACGAGGTAGAGGTCCGAAACGTTGCGGAAATTCCCTTCACCCTGGGTCTTGATGGTCACAATCCACTGGCCGTCGAGAATCTCGCCGCTACCGTTGCGGTCGGGTTCCACTCCGGTGATTTTATAACAGTCGGACGGGGTAACGTAAGAGGCCCGCGACTGGGCAGAGAAGGCACTTCGAGTAGGTGGTACGAGCAGGTAGGTGTCGCTGTTCTGCAAGTCGAGTTCAAGATTACCTTCCGTAACTGCCACGCCTGAAGGGTTCACCCGGAAACGCAGCTGAAATGAGGTTCCTTTCACCGCCGTGACTGACACGGCGTCCATGATGACGATACCCGTGGGCATCGGTTGCTTGAGCGCATCCACGTCGTCTTTCCACTCGTCTTTGTTGCAAGCGGCCAGCATGAGGGCGATGAAGACAAGAACCGATATAAATTTGGTGGTATAAATCATTCGTTTCATAAGCATTAATTCTATTCATTTACTTCGTTTTCATTCAAATTGTTTTCCGGTATCTGCATATCGTCCGATTTGATGTTGTAGGAGTTTTGCTCCAAGAGTTTCCCTACTTCATCCAATTCTTCCTGTGTGATGTGAAGCAACTGTTTGTTGCGCTCATTCAGCTGGCAGACAATACCGTGCGTATGTTTCAGCATTTGGATGACGTTGGAATGTATGGACAATACATAACGCACGTCGTACCGTTCGAGGAGTGCCTTTGCGGCCTTTTCGGCATCGGGGTAATCCATGGGCGGACATTCGTGCCAATAGGCTTGATAGGCCTTTTGGCGCAATTCTTCCATTCTAAGGTACTCTTTGCGACATACATCCAGGACACTATAGCAGTTGCCTATCCGTCCTATTACCTTTTCGTCGTCCAGACATTGCCACACTTCGAAACTGTTGGAGAAAATGCTGCTTGTGGTATGGTCCGTCATCAGCAACCGGCGTGAGCCGAATGCATTGACGAACATTTGCAGCGAGTCACTCCCCATCTGGCCGAGCCGGTCGGGCATAAGGGAAGCGGCCCGTGTGAAAAGCGTATCGTACTGTTGCAATTCATCCAAAAGCGTCTGCATATTTCGGGTGGATGCATCCAGGTTGTGCAAAGTAAGCATCACGGTTTTCCGTGCCATTTCGGTTTTGTTCCGGTTTTCCAAATAGGAACTCGTACCAAAAGTCAGCAGGATACCGATCAAGGTGCCTACGGTACACCCGACCGTGTTCTTCCAAAAATCCTTATCAAAAAACTGTTTCATCGCCTGGCTGTCTGTTTATTTGATTACGATTTTGAATTTCAGATTGGCACAAGAAGGATTGTATGTCTTGCCATTGCATTCCCACGGCTGGCGGCAACGCAGTACGTAGTAGTAGGTGCCCGGGGCATAGTTGTATCGGGCATCTCCTGTCAGGTTCACGCTGCATTTGGTGTTGCCTTCGGCATCCATGATTTCGAGCTGTGTCTCAATGAAAGGCCCATCGTCCACCGATTTCCCGTTTTCGTCCAACAGACCAAGACTTTTTACTTTGAATCCACTCTTTTCCAATATGCCCATTTGTCTGAGTTTATGGGTTACATCAATGTCGAAGCCTTTTTCAAAGTCAGGGTTGCCCAAGTCGGATCGCGACAAGGTCAGCGCATCATCTTCCACGGTTGCCTGCGGTGCACAGGCGATAACTGTCAGTGGCAGGCTGGCTACTCGGCTGTTCTTGGAGGTCAGCTGCACGTTGAAGTCTAACGTACTGTATGTCGGGATGGCTTCCTGTACCTCTTCCAGCTTCTCGGGGTTCACATTCAGCGTAAAGCCGGTTTCTTCCGTCATGGGAATTATATTGAAGTGGACGGCTCCCACTTTATGGGACACTGCTCCGTCAACCACCTTGATGTTTTTGCTGTCGATCAAGGCAAGGTCTTCCTGTTTCTCTGCTGCGATGACTACCGGCAGACCGGTTTCATACAGGTTTTCCTTATCAGCACTGTAGTAGTTGAATCCTTTGGGATTGGCAAGGGTGAACTTGTTTTCTATAGTGTACGGGTCGGTTACGACAAGCTCAACTTCACTGGCAGCTCCGCCGGTCTGTCTAACGGATAGAATGACTGTATTCTCCTGCTTGATCTGCGTGAAGTCGGTTACCCTGGCATTCAACAGCCATTTGCCCCCTCCTTTGGATGTGAAGCCTTGCGCCTCGAACGCTCTGTTTTCTCCTATGATTTTTACCTCGTTCACTTGGGCGTTTTCGGGGATTACTTCAAATTCCAAGGCGACATCACCCACTTCATTCAGTTCGTAAGCGGATGCACACGGCTGTGCGGCTTCAATGACTGCCGGTGCATCATCATCGCTGCACGACGGCATGGCGCAACAGATACAACCTGCCACCAGCAAGACAGACACATTTCTCCATAAATTACATATTCTCATTCTGATTCTTATTTTAGTTAGTATGATATTATTTCTTTGTGCTATTGTCTTCATGCTTTTCCATGCACATGGCTCAACTACCAATGAAATAACCGGAACAACTATTGGGACAATGAGCGTTAATCGTTGTTTATAAACTGTTTACTAATGAAATGGCCTCGGTCGGACAGACTAACGTACAAAGCCCGCAACCCACGCAAAGCGATTTGTCAATCATCGGAGTACGTTTTTCCCATCCGATGGCTTGATGTCCGCCGTCAAGGCACGAGATGTAACAACGCCCGCAATGTATGCACCGTCGGCTGTCGATCTCGCAATGAAGTTTGCGTTCTCTGTCTAACTGTTCCGGCTGAACTAAGTTGGGCAAAGCCAATCCGCGCAACTCGTCAAGCGAAGCGATGTCGTGCTGTTTCATATAAATAGAAAGCCCTTCCTTCAAATGATCGATGATGCGATAACCATATTCCATCACTGATGTGCACACCTGCAATGCCGTACACCCCAGCAAAATGAAATCCAAAGCATCTTGCCAGGTTGTTATTCCTCCAATACCAAACAGAGGGATACCTTTGAGCGGTGGATAGGAGGCCAGGTCACGAATGAAACGGAGGGCTATCGGTTTCACCGCCTGCCCGGAGTAACCTCCAACAGCTGATTGTCCGCCTATATCAGGATAGGAAGAAAAATTTTCAGTATTGATGCGCGTAATGCTCTTCACCGTATTGATAGCGGCCAAAGAGTTTGCTCCATTGGCAATCGCAGTCATTGCCGGAAGTTCCATATTGCCTATGTTGGGTGTCATCTTGGCTATGATAGGTAAACGGCTTCCTTTGCGTGTAGCCCGGGTATAGAGCGCAATAAGATCCTGATCTTGTCCGATATCGCTTCCCAACCCCTGCTTGGCCATCTGAGGACAAGAGAAATTGCATTCTATCAAGTCTGCACCGGCTTCTTCTGCCATGCGTGCAAGGACAGTCCATTCGTCGCAATTTCTACCCATAATGGAAGCGATAATGACCTTTTCCGGGTAACGTTCCTTTAAACGACGGATAATCTCGAAATTCTCTTCGGCGGAATGAGGCGACAGCTGCTCCAGATTTTTGAATCCGCAGAATGAAAAGGGATGTTCTCCGGGAAGCGCATCAAAGCGGGGAGAAACTTCCCGGCTCTGATAGAAACTGATTGTCTTATATGATACTCCTGCCCATCCGGCATCAAAAGCATGGCAACACATCTCGAACGACGAAGCCACTGGCGATGAAGCAAGGAAAAACGGATTTTCACATCTGATGCCACAAAAGTTGACCGACAACTCTGCTTGTGTGCTCTCTCGTGATATGTTTTTCATTTGGGATACATATCTGCAAATTTCCTGTATTCGGATTGGAGAATCTACCCGTCCGCGTGCGCAGGCTTTTTCACACTTTGCATCATCACAATGAAGGCAGGAAACATTTTCTGCTGACCGCAAGTATGCTCCAGCCTCATTCTTCAAATGTAAAGCATGTATAATTCCGGCCGGGAAAACCTTTTTCTGACAAGCTATGTCACAAATAGGCTGATAACACATCAGACATCGTGTCGCATCTGCAATTCTTGTCTTGTTTTTTGCCATGATGAAATCTATCTTTTATTCTTATTACTTAATATCAAACGGTTATTTCAAGGTTGCCTCGCCTGCTTCATTCCGTTTATTAGCTAATGAACTCAGTGCTGTACCTGCATGGTTGCCGGTGCTTCGTCGTTGTTGCACGACGGCATGGTACAACAGATACAACCTGCCACCAGCAAGGCAGACACATTTTTCCATAAATTATGTATTCTCATTTTGATCCTTTTTTTGATTAATATTTGTTTTACTTCTTGTTGTTTTATTGTTCTCGTATCATTCCCGCACATTATCCGATCACTAAAAAAATAATAGACACCACCACAATTACCAATGAGATTATCGTCGTGACTATTTGAATAATGAACACAATATCTGTGTTTATAGAAAAGAATGGTAATTTACTTCGTTTCATAATGACTCGGGATGTTTTTTTAACCTGGGCAAAAATAAGTGAACTGTTCGAGAGTGTATGTCGCAAATTGTCCTAGTATATCTCAAATTGTCCTAGTATATCTCAAATTGTCTATACACGTTGATATATAATTTGTTATGATGCCTACTCAATGTGGGTGTAAACTGGAAAAACATAGCGAAAACTACAAGGTTGAAGAGATGATCTTTTGGCTTAATCAAGACGGTTTATTACATTTGCCAATGTTTTAAATATAATAAAAATGAAATTGAGTTGTTTCTTGGTATTCTTCCTCCTTTGGGTGGTTAATTCTTTTCGTACGAGTGCCACGGTTCCCGATAGCCTGCTGACCGAACGTACGATCCGTTCTATTTATGTAAACTATCCGGATAGCGCTTTACGACTGTTGGACGAAGCGGAAAAAAGTCCGGCTTCCGGTATCATTCCCTTTCGGATTGATCTATTGCGAGCGATGTGTTATGAAATCAAGCACGACCTGACTGCCAAGGAAATCTGTGTGCGCCGTGCGTTGCAGAACGACTCAATACGTTTGGTACCGGAGCGTAAACTTTCATCTATAGCGATGCTGGCAAATATCTTGGAAAGACAGAACAGATATGAGGAAAGCATCGGTGTGTGCCACGAAGGTATTGATCTGGCACGCAATCTGGCATGTAAAAAAGAAGAATCAGATATGTACTCCGTAATGGCGCGCGTCTGCATAGGCATGACAAACGACGAAATGGCACAGGAGTATTTTCAGCGGGCGGTGAGGCTGCTGGAAGGAACAGATGATGTGCGTGAAATGTCTCGTCTCTCGACTATTTATGGTGAATACATGTCCTTCTATATCAATCGGAACCGGATGGCGGAAGCAATTGAAATAGGTTACCGCCGTGAAACCGTCATACAGCGTATGAGCGGGCTCCCCGGACCTCCTCCAGGATATATTGACCAGCAATATGGCTTCCTTTATGCCAAAATGGCTGTGCTGTTGCACGATGAAGGTAAGAAAGAAGAGGCAACAGAAATATTCAGGAAATACCAATCTACCAGCTTTTCGAAAACTCTTATCGGCAAACAGTATAGTGTACCTTATTTGCTGAATATCAATCAATATGCGGAAGCGGCAGCTCTGAGCGATACATGCATTTCTGCTTTTACAAATGATACCGTAAGCTATGAATATCTGATTTTGCTCAACTATCGTGCGCGAGCCAGCCGTGGAATGAAACGTTTTGACTTAGCCGATGTCTTCACCCAACGTGGCTGGGTGGTGCAAGATAGCATTTATACCCGCGAGAGCAAAAGTAAGGCACAAGAGTACGCTTCTAAATTCGAGCTGAAAGAAAAAGAGTTGCAGTTGGCCAAATCTCACGCTTTGTCCGAACGGCGTATGCTTCTGTTGGCAGGCTCGTGTGTCCTGACGGTTCTGCTCATTATCATCCTTTGGACGACTTTTGTGAATTTGCAAAAAACAAAGATGCGGAACCGTATCGCAGCCAAACAGATAGATGAACTGTTGGCGCAACGTGAAGAATTGCGTAAGGTGTTTACACAAACAAGAAATACTCATGAAACAACGAAAGAAATCGGAACTGGTTCATCCCTGCCTGAGGAAGAGACATTAACAGCCGCTACAAAAACAGATGTGGCAGCTCCGGGGACAAATAGTGATGAAAATTATGCTAAGTTCATGAAGATGGAAAGCCAACTTATCGAACAAAAGCTTTTTTTGAAACCCGGATTCGGGCGTGACGACTTGATACGTGTCACCGATATCAACAAGAATGATCTCAGCCCCCTGTTGCGGAGATATGCGGGCTCTGACAATTTCAACGATTATCTGAATGGTCTGAAAATAGAGTATTCCATTAAACTGATGAAAGAAAAACCTTATCTTTCTGTTGACGCGATTGCCGAAGAGGCTAATTTCAATAGCCGTAGCACATTCTATCGAGCTTTTGTAAAGATTTCGGGAATGACGCCTGCACAATATATGCGCACTAAAATAGAGTAATCATATCTGTTCCTTGATGTTATAACGAATGCCTTAAGCATTAATTGTTGCAATACATTTTTCTTTTCTAGAAAAAAGTATACTTTCAGTCCGTAATTTGCAAAGCTGTTATGGCAGGTAAGACATCTTAGGCGATTGATATTGGAACTGTTCATCAGTTTGCACTGCTTGGTGGTGTTAAGTAACGCTAAAGATCTAACAAGACTGGAAACGTACTATAATGTCACAAATCTATAACTAATTATTCATGTCACACGCTACCTTTGCAAATAGGAAATCAAAGACTATTATCATGAAAAAACTATCATTTTTATTACTAAGTTTTTGCACAATCCTGTGCATGTACGGACAAAAAGCACACGAACTTCAATCACCGGATGGTAACCTCCGGATAGTCATTAACCTTTCAGATAAGATTCAGTACGACGTGATGTACAGGAACGACATATTGCTGCAACAATGTGCTCTTCGATTGGAAGTAGGTAACCAACAATTGGGAAGCAATCCTAAACTCACAAAAGTAAGCAGAAAAAGCATAAACGAATCACTTACACCGGTAATTCCACTAAAATATTCCATCGTATCCAACACATACAATCAACTACTACTGAAATTCAAAGGAGATTATTCTATTGAATTCCGTGCATTCAATGACGGAGTCGCCTATCGTTTCATTACAGACAAGAAAGGAATAATCGATGTGAACAGCGAAACTCTTCAGCTAAACTTCCCGGAGAATTATCTGCTTCATGTGCAGCAACCGGGCGGTTTTAAAACAGCTTATGAAGAAGAGTACCGCCACATACAAAGTAATGAATGGAAAACGTCAGATCCAATGATACTCCTACCTGTACTTATAGATACACGGAAAGAATATAAAATCCTGATCAGTGAATCAGATTTGACAGACTATCCGGCTTTGTTTTTTAAAAGTAATGGCAATAACAGCATGTCTTCCATATTTCCTAAAGTTCCTCTGGAATTCGGTGAAGACGGAGACCGTAGCCTCAAAATAGAGAAAGAAGCAAGCTACATTGCCCGAACCAATGGAAAACGCAGTTTCCCCTGGCGCTACTTTGTCATCAGCACAAACGACGAACAATTAATAGAGAATACCATGACCTATCAGCTCGCACAAAAAAATGTATTGAAGGATACTTCTTGGATTAAACCGGGATTGGCAAGCTGGGAATGGTGGAATGGTGCCACCCCTTACGGAGCGGATGTAGACTTTGTAGCAGGCTGTAATCTGGATACTTATAAATATTTCATTGACTTTGCCGCCCACTATGGAATACCTTATATCATCATGGATGAAGGCTGGGCCATGTCCACAAGAGATCCTTATACTCCCAATCCAACAGTGGATGTTCATGAACTTATCCGCTACGGTAAAGAAAAGAATGTAGGAATTGTACTTTGGCTGACATGGTTAACGGTAGAAAAGAACTTCGGTTTGTTCGAGACATTTGAAAAATGGGGCGTGAAAGGTGTCAAAATTGATTTTATGGACAGAAGCGACCAATGGATGGTAAACTATTATGAAAGAGTTGCCAAAGAAGCAGCCGAGCATCATCTGTTCATCGATTTCCACGGATCATTTAAACCGGCAGGTCTGGAATACAAATACCCCAATGTCCTTTCTTATGAAGGGGTAAGAGGTATGGAGCAAATGGGTGGATGCCAACCGGACAATAGCGTTTATCTGCCTTTCATGAGAAATGCAGTAGGGCCGATGGATTATACTCCGGGCGCTATGCTGAGTATGCAACCGGAGATCTATCGTTCCGAGCGTCCCAATTCAGCCAGTATCGGTACACGCGCTTATCAGATGGGATTATTCATTATATTCGAAAGCGGAATTCAAATGATGGCAGACAATCCAACTCTCTACTACCGTAATGACGAATGTACACGCTTCATCACCCAAGTGCCACAAACTTGGGATGAAACCATTGCTCTGAAAGCCAAAGTTGGCGAATACGCTATCGTAGCCAAACGCAAAGGAGATAAGTGGTATATCGGTGGCATGACCAATAATAGAGAGCAACAACGAGACTTTGAACTAAACCTGAACTTCCTGAAAGAAGGACAAACCTACCGTATGACCTCTTTTGAAGACGGAATAAACGCTAACCGCCAAGCTATGGATTATCGTATGAAAGAGCGTACACTTAGAAAAGGAGATAAGTTAACTATAAGTCTGGCACGCAATGGTGGTTTTGCAGCTGTAATTGAATAATCTAACAATTAATCCGGAGAAGTTTTTTGAATCTCCTCCCCCTGAGAATTACTTTAACACAAAATTATTAACAGAAATACTCAAATAAAAAATGAAACGTATTGTTTTTTTAGATTATGTACGCGTATTCGCATGTTTCCTTGTTATTTTGGTCCACGCCAGTGAAAACTTTTATGGTGCTGCCGGCTCTACAGATATGGTAGGACCTCAGTCTTATTTGGCCAGTGAAACAGACCGGCTATGGGTAGCAGTTTACGACGGTTTCTCACGCATGGCAGTACCACTATTCATGATTGTTTCCGCCTTCCTCCTTGCACCGATGAAAAAAGAACAGACCACATGGCAATTTTACCGCCAGCGCTGCTTACGCATCCTGCCACCATTTTTTATTTTCATGATACTCTATAGTACCTTACCAATGTTGTGGGGAGCGATCAATGGAGAGACATCATTGAACGATATGTCGCGAATATTACTGAACTTCCCATCACAGGCCGGACACTTATGGTTTATGTATCCTTTGATCAGTCTTTATTTGTTCATACCCATCATATCACCGTGGCTGAGTAAAGCCACAAAGAAAGAAGAGCGTTTCTTCATTGGGCTATTCCTGTTATCAACATGTATGCCGTATCTCAACCGCTGGTGTGGTGAAGTATGGGGGCAATGTTTCTGGAATGAGTACCACATGCTATGGTATTTCTCAGGCTATCTGGGATACCTCGTATTGGCACATTACATACGTGTTCACCTTACATGGAACCGTTCCAAACGTCTCACCGTAGGAGGTATTCTAATGATCATCGGAGCTGTATGGACCATTTATTCATTCTATATCCAGGCTGTGCCCGGAGAAATTCTTTCCACACCTGTAATAGAAATAGGATGGGCTTTCTGTACAATCAATTGTGTGCTTCTTACAACGGGTACATTCCTTATTTTCACATGCATCAATCGTCCAAATCCCCCACGAATTCTAACAGAAGCATCAAAACTCAGCTATGGCATGTATCTCATGCATATATTCTGGCTCGGGTTGTGGGTAACAGTATTCAAGCACACTCTGGCACTGCCTACCGTTGCGGCTATACCTTGTATTGCAGTGAGTACATTCATTTGCTGTTTCGTAACAGCAAAGATCATCTCATTTATACCGGGCAGTAAATGGATAATAGGATAAATATCAAATTGTTTATGAAAAAAGTGGGGGCTGATCTAAAGACAGCCCCCAATATTTCCATCAATCGGATTACGACGCCAGTCAATGGGATGATATCAAATACACTTTCGCTCAGCTACCTCGCTTCTCAGCATGAGGGTGACCATTTATAATGGCCTATTCTGCCATTACAAATTCTATGATTGTCCGGCCTTGAGTAGCGACAATGGGTTTCTTTAAGTTATACTTAACACCATTTACCAGCATGGCGGATAGCTTACTGCCTGTTCCTACCATCTTGACATCCAATGTCCCCATCTGATAACGCAAGTCTTTAAGTTCTTTAAAACCCAGATCTTTCATCAACTTAAAGTTGGGTGCAAAAGTTACCCCCGAAGTTGAAAATGACATGCCAAGCAAACCACTGAAAACCATGTTTATATACCCCGTAGCCGACCAAGTCTGATCATATACAGAATTCCATTGGCCACCCTGCTGCCAGCCTCCATCAACCTTGCCCGTATCCTCATTATATATTTCATAAAAGCAGTTATTACCCTTATTGATGGCTAAATCAGCAAGATTCATCATCTCCTTCATGAAGATGTCATCTCGTCCACTCTTGCTACAGGCATCCGCCCAAAAGCCATTGACAAATGGCCACACAATCTGATTATGGCGACCGGGATGCTCCTTTGAGAAACGTTTAAATGCCGGATAAATGGAAGGCAAACCGTATTTTCCCATATATAAACTCCGTTGATGATCTTTTTTGCTTCCTGAGGAGTCACAACCTGGAACAAAATAGCTAAAGAAATACCCAATCCTTCTTGATAAGCATGCACTTTGCCATTTCCATCAATCAGATAGTTCAAACGGTTCTGTTTCTTATCATAGAGATATTTACGTATATTTTCCTTTTGGATAGAGGCCTTTTGCTTATATTCCTTAATATTCTTCTTATCTCCTAACACTCGTGCCATATCAGCCAACAACTCATATGCTCGAAAATAAATACAATTTGTGCTCAAACACTTGATAGTCTTTGATCCTGAATGGTCCAACACATAAGAAGATTTATTGGTAGGTTCGTAGATGGGCTCTTCATATCCGGCAATACCGTCGTTGAAAACCGAAGGGCCTGTGAATAGACCGTATTTCTCATCATAGGCTTCCTTCTCCAATTTCTTCATTGTATTAGCAGAAGCTATATAAGCTTGTTTCAGAAAGTTAAGATCGTTGTTTTTCAGATAGAAATCATAGGCAGCCATAACCCAGATAATCTGATCCCAGTATTGATGTCCTATCAACTTCCGGTCATCGATTGTAACACTCCAGAGAGAATAAGCGGTTTTCTCCGGTATAAGTAGACTGGCAGCATTCCAAGCATTGATAGAAACATCACGTGTCCACTCACCGCCATATTGTCCCCCGGCTTTAATCAAACTGTCAGGAGCATTTTTATATAATGTCTTAGTGGCAAGTGTAAAGGCTTTATCGACTAACGGAGTTTCCGTTGTCAGTTGCTGAGCATTTACTTCTGCCGCTATGAAAAAAGCTGAAGCTAGAACAAAAAGACTTTTCATAATATTCTCGTTATTGATATAATGTTATATACTTATTAAAAAACTGCAAACTCATAAATACGTGTGTCCTTGCCATTAGCGGCCTGTACCGGTTGAGTAACCAACAGACGCAGATAGCGTACCTTCTCAGTCTTACCCAAAGAACGGTTGATAACATTCTGCTTGTTTCCGGTTACGAAGTCCAATGTGCGCCATGCTTCATTCGGGTTATTCCGGCCTTGCAAGAAGCAGCTGCCAGTGATGTAAGAATAGCTTTCCTGAGCAGCATTCACCATCTTCCAACCGCTTATTTCCTTTTCCATTCCCAAATCAAAATCAATATAGTTAGGAAGCATAGAGGTATCGCACCATTTAGTATTCTCGTTTCCATCAATGAGAAATGCAGGTTTCTCATGGTCGTTGGTATATCCCGACCAAGCAACGATATGTTCCGGTTTCAACAGATTGATCTTCAGTTCTGCTGTCTTCTGCAAGCTGGTATCATCTTCATTGGCAGTCTGGAATAAAGTAGATAGTGCTTTAACAGGTGCATATGGTTCTTCAACCAATGTAGCAGCAAAAATAACAATATCTTTATTATCGGGCAGGATAACCTCAGTTGCTTTAGCAGGGATGTCAATGGCAAACTTGAACATATAAGTAAACTCATAAGCATGATCTCCCTCAGCGGAATGGCGGTGTGTACCGACATAGGCCACTTCTACATCTTTCAAATAGCCTTGTGTATGGCCTGTATGCCCCCATTGTCCGATGAAACCGGTATAAGAAGGAACGACAATCTCCTGCAAATTCTTCCCTGTCTGGAATACGCCTCTAACATCTTCTTCAGCAGTTGCCGCAGCAGCCAGTATATACAAACGGTTATAGGAATGTCCGGCAGGCAGTTGCAAGGTATTTCCGCTACATAACATACCATTCATTTCTTCTTTTGTTTCCAGATGGAAAGGAACACGATTAACAGTTATATCGGCAGGTATTAATTCAGCGGCATAAGAATAACCGGCTTCGAAATTAGCCTCCCAACGAAATTCGTTCCAGCTGAAACATTTACGGTCATAATTGAGAGGCAGTTGTTCGCATCGCAATTCTTCCTTCTTATTATCATTGAAACGGACTTTATAGGTCCTGATGCTGTTGGGCTGTATGGAGACTTCCAGCTGATTACCACTGAAGTCCGCACTTCCTATACTCTTCTCCGTACCATCTGCTTCAACGGCACTTGTAATAGTTCCTGCAAATGTCATCACTGCATTTTGTGGAGCTTTGCCACCCGTTTCGTACACACGCACCACATATTCGTCCGAACTTTCCGCTTTCTTCAAAGCTTTGATGACAACGTTACTATTGTCCGAAGATGCGAAAGAAAAGGCTTTGCCCAATGTTCCGGAATGTTTCTCGGCAGTAAAAGCCTTCAGACGCTGATTCAATACTTCAGACTCCTTAACGACCTGCGCCTTGTCCAAACCGCCGGCATGCCCTACCAAACTATAAGTGAAAGTATGATATCCCAGGTCCTGACGGTCCTGATACGGATAGTTGTTCTTAGTCTCGGGTGTATGAAGCAATGTCAGGCGGAGTGTATGATTATCAGGTTTATCCCAGCCATATTTACTGTCATTCATAATAGAAACACCATAACTGCCGTCACTATCGGTTAAATCCGCCCAATATTGGGCATATACTTCATAAGCGGTCAATATATTATTACCTCTCTGAACGCTGCCTATACCCAGATCGTAGGTCGCCTTTTCGTTATCAACATTCAAGGGGAATTCTGCTTTCAGCAGTGCATTCGTTGACTGCCAGTCTATCTCATTGTAAAAGTCTATACGGTCAGCCAATTCTCCCTCGTAAAGCCGAATATACTGACGGAACAACGATTTGCCATGGCGCTTTTCTATACACAAAGTCTTGCGCAGGGCACCATTCTCACACAGATTCATTTTCACGTCTTCAGTAATAGAAACAGGCGCACGGTCAATAGTCTTTTTCAGAATCTCCCAAGCTGGCCAATTATATGATTCATTCTCAGTAAAAAGAGCCAGACGAATAGATTTGCCGTCCTTAACAAGTTCTTTATTGTTTTTCTTATCGTAAAGCGAGATTATATCTCCCTTCTTATCCAATGAGATTTTATAGACAGAGTTCTCCACTGTTGTTTCTGAAACAAAAGAATCTGCCTGCTTCTGGCTTCCGGAAAGTCGGACATCATACACGGCATATCCTGTAGCAGGTACAGTTGCTTCTATCAATAAATACACAGTTCCATTCCGGTAAGAAAGTAATTGGGAAGCAACTTGCTTGCCTTCCGCATTATAAACACTGACACCTTTAGGGAATTTGGGAGCTTCAATCGCTACCTCCGCTACATCCGTAACCGGAAATCCGAGTGCATTGTAGAACACAACCGGAATACCCTTGACGCGAGTATCCATTTTCTCAGAAACAGCCCCTACCGAAGCTGTCAGAACACCTGAAAATTGCTTTAATGAAAGCAATTCATCATTCCACGAAAACTCATAAGCACGTGGGATACTGGTACCGGTAAGGTCATCATGGAATTGGTGGAAAATGAAACGCTTCCATGCTTCTCTCAGACTTTCACCCGGATAACCGGCTATACCCAACCAATCCGCTGCTACGGCCGCTCTTTCGGCAGCATCTCCCAAAAGTTCATTCTGACGGTTATAAAGCTTCATGGCAGCTTGCGAAGTATAACATCCGGTTCCATGTACATCCATCAGCAATTCACCGTTGAAAACGGGCAATTCCGAATGTTTTTCATAAGGAAGATAATCCTTGAATAACTGATCGCTCGTTGCGCTGATTATTTCTAACGGTCCGTTCCCCTTGATACCTTTCTCTACAGAACTGACAGAGCCTATTGAGGGAGAACCACCCGTATCACCCGTACCATAATAGCGATAAACCGTATTCAATGGAGTGCGCTTAGTCAGTCCCAACAATTCTTTATCTTCCGACAGGTCAATGTTATTCCAGCGCTTACCATAATCATAGCCATGAGCAAGCATAATAGAAGAACCGTCAATCCCCTTCCACAATCCAAGCATAAAAGGATGTTTGCTCTCTCCATAAAAAGGATGGTTACGCCAGTCGAGTTTCTGTGAAGAAAAGCCGATGAGACCGCAATGTTTGGCAATAGTAGGCAGCGTCCAGCCAAAGCCAAAACAGTCGGGCAAGAAAATATCCGTGCTTTCTGTCCCGAACTCTTTTCTGTAATATTCCTGTCCAAGCAGGATGTTACGAATGGAAGACTCAACAGAGGGTACCAGCACATCCGATGCTTCCCAACTACTGCCACTGATATGCCAGCGACCTGAACGCACAAATGCTTTGAGTTGCTCATATTCACTGGGAAAGTATTCTTTCATCCAAGCATATTTGACACCTCCTTCAAAATTGAAGATATAATCGGGATACTTCTTCAACAAAAACAGATTACGGGACAAGGTATTCCAAACATACTCTTTGATGGTGGTTTGGACATCCCAATTCCATTGGGTATCCAGGTGGGCATCTGCCACCATATAAGCTTTCGCTTTTTTCTCCGGTTTTGCACTCTGTGCATGCATACTACCTGAACAAAGCAGCGCAGATGCTAATAGGATAACTGGTAATTTCATAGTAAAATATTCTATTGTGAATAATACAGATATTTATCAATCGCAAAAATAGCGGCACTTACCTAAAAGCATACCTATATTTATGCCATAAAAGTGTAATTACATGGCTATGGCTGTAAAACGCACAAAAAAGTCAGAAAAGTATTACTCTTTTTTCTATGCTTCCCAACCATATCCTACCATAATTCTCTATCTTTGCAATACCTAATTAGTCCGATATACAGATATGAAAAACAAACACTACTTCCCTCAAGTTTCACTGCTTATCTGCATCTTATGCTGCTTTCCGCATTTGATTCATGCATACAGTCTACGGCAATTTTCAAACAAAAACGGCTTATCCAACAGTGCTATCTTATCCCTTTACCAGGATCATCAGGGAGTCATCTGGATCGGTTCATGTGATGGTCTGAATATTTTCGACGGCACCAATATCCATGTATATAATCCTGTCAACCCGACGAAAGCCCCATTATCCGGAAACCTGATTAACGACATCATGGAGACTGAAAAGGATGTATTATGGATACAGACCAACTATGGACTGGACCGTCTGGATACTAAACTCCAGACATCCAAAAGCTTTACGGAGTTTAAAGACAAGAACTATATGGCAAAAAGCAGGGATAATGACCTTTTCATTGTAAAAGACGACGGATATATCTATTACTATCAACCGGAAAAACAACTCTTCCAAAAGTTGGAAGTACCTCAAATAGCATTCGGACACGTATTATCCACTATCATCGACAAAAACAATATTCTATGGGTATTCACTTCGAATAATGACACCCGCAGCTATCAGATAATCAAGAATAAAGAAGAGATAGCCCTCACCCCCAACAATCTTTTTAAACATTCCGAACAGTTATTATGGGCATTCGCAGAAGAAGACCTGGTCTATTTCATCGATAAGACCTACTCACTCTATGAATATGACTTCGGAAATCAACAGCAATACTTTATTGCAGATCTCAAAGCAGAAGTCGAAACACGCGGAGAAGTTTCTTCCATCATCAAACAACAAAACGACTATTACATTGGCTTCAAAAGTAGCGGATTGATCGTATTGAAATATATGTCCGATCAGAAAATAAAATACCAGATGCAAGATACAGAAATCCATTCCGGCATCTTCTGCCTGATGAAGGACAAATATCAGGATATTGTTTGGATAGGAACAGACGGACAAGGGGTATACATGTATTTCAATGATGCTTTCTCCATTACCAATACACTGCTGGATACTCCTGTATACCAGATAAACAACCCCGTACGTACCGTTTACTACGACGAGGAACAAACCTTATGGATAGGAACCAAAGGAGGAGGTATATTGCGTATCAGGAATTATTCTCCGGAAACCAATGCAGCAGTTTCTTTCGACCGGATTTCCATCAGCAACAGTACCTTAACCGACAACACCGTCTATTGCTTTGCCCCCGGTTCTGCGAACAGGCTATGGATTGGAACGGAAAACGGGCTTAACTACTATTCATACCAGAATAAACAGCTGAAAGCGTTTACAGTGATAGCCGATGGAAAGAAGGTGAAATATGTACACTCCATCAACGAATTAAATGATACCACTTTATGGGTATCCACTGTAGGTGAGGGTATCGTAAAAGTTATTTTGGATAAAGCCGGTAGCTCTCCTTCCGTTAAATCGGCTACCAGAATTGTTCTGGATGACGGGCGTATGGCTTCCAATTATTTCTTTACCTCCTTCCAAGAGAATGATTCTATCCTTTGGTTCGGTAATCGTGGCTATGGAGCCTACCGGCTCAATGTCGAAACCGAACAGCTAACTCCATACAGGTTTGATAATGTAGTGAACAGTCAGACGGCCAATGATATTTTCGCCATTTATAAAAATGAGAAAGGATATTGGTTGGGAACCAGTTCCGGACTACTTCACTTCAATGAAGATTACTCACATTATCATGACAGGGCTGACCTTTTCTCAAACAACACAGTACATGGCATTTTGGAAGACCAGCAAAATAACCTTTGGATCAGCACGAATCAAGGACTGGTAAGGTTCAACCCTAAAACCAATACCGGGCAGACTTACGACCGGGAAAACGGACTGGAAGTCACTGAATTCAGTGATGGAGCTTTCTATAAAGACTCGCGGACCGAAACTTTATTCTTCGGAGGGACAAACGGATTTGTTACCGTCAAGCCTAATGCTTATATTATGGCAGACTATATGCCTCAAATAAACCTGAAGGGATTATCTATCTTCGGAAAAGAATACAATATTCATGATTTTCTCCACGACAAAAAAGGAAAGAAGATACTTCAGCTGGATTATAGCCGGAACTTCTTCTGCATCGACTTTATGGCAATAGATTATATAAATGGTAACAATTACTCTTATTCTTACAAATTGGACGAAGTAAGCAGCCAGTGGATAGAAAGTGGAACATCGGCCAGCGCCATCTTCTCCAATCTTGCACCCGGACAATATACTTTGTTAGTGAAATACAAGAATAACATGAATGGAAAAGAGTGCGAACCGCAGAAACTTCTGATTCAGATTACTCCTCCCTGGTATTTAAGTAATTGGGCATATATTCTCTATTTCATATTAATCGCTTTGTTCTGCATTCTTGCTGTTTACAGGATAGTTCATCAATACCGCCGGAAGCAGCACCGCATGATTGAGAAATTGAACCGGGAAAAGAAAGAAGAAGTCTATGAGTCCAAGCTGCGTTTCTTTACCAACATCACTCATGAATTCTGTACGCCACTGACGCTGATTTATGGTCCGTGCGAAAAGATACTTGCCTACCCGCAATCTGATTCGTACATCCGCAAATACGGGAAGATGATACAGCAGAATACAGAAAAACTGAATGGTTTGATTCTGGAACTGCTGGAATTCCGCAGGCTGGAAACCGGTCATAAGGTGCTTTCTATCCAAAGATTATCCGTATCGGACAAACTCCGGAACATAGCGGAATCCTTCTGTGAATTGGCTGAAAATAAGAATCTGAACTATCGGTTGGATATTGAACCGGACATCGAATGGAACACGGATATCAGTTGTTTCAATAAGATCGTTAATAACCTGATCTCAAATGCTTTTAAATATACTCCGGAAGAAGGGAATATCACCATCGGTCTGAAAGTAGAAAAGCAGCTTCTAACTCTTAATATATCCAACTCAGGAAAGGGGATAGCGAAAGAGAATCTTGCAAAGATATTCGATCGCTATAAGATATTGGATTCTTTTGAAATGAATGACAAAAATTCACGGAATGGGCTGGGATTGGCCATTTGTAAGAATATGGTTACTCTGTTGAACGGTGAAATCAATGTCAGCAGTATTCAGAATGAGATAACTACATTTACAGTCACTTTACCGGAACTATCGCCCACTGCACAGGAAGCAGAAACACCCCAAAAAGTGTATGAAACAGGACCTCTGAATACAAATACGGAGCCCATGGAACTGGAACAGACCACTGTTAATTTCGACACTTCCAAGCACACGGTTATGATCATTGACGACGATCCTTCGATGTTATGGTTCGTCTCGGAAATATTTGTAGATAAATACAATGTATTATCTTTCAATAACGCTGCAGAAGCTTTGGCCAGCCTGGAACTGAAGCAGCCGGATCTGATTATTTCAGATGTGATGATGCCTGAAATAGACGGGCTTTCCTTTGCCCAGAAAATCAAGCAAAACAAGTTATGGAGCCATATTCCACTCATTCTACTGTCTGCCCTTCATCACGAAGACGATCAGGTGAAAGGCATTGAGGCTGGTGCAGAAGTGTATGTGACGAAACCTTTCAATGTAAAATATTTAGAGAAAGTAGTCTACCGATTGATTAAAAGAGAATCGGACCTGAAAGAATATTATAGTTCCATATTCAGTTCATTCAAAGTGGAAAACGGGAACTGTATCCACAAAGAAGATCAGGAATTCCTGGATAAGGTGATAGAAACCATAGAAAAGAATATCACAAACCCTGACTTATCCGTTGAACTATTGAGCAGTGACCTGGGCTATAGCACCCGTCAGTTCTACCGTAAATTAAAACCTATAACAGACAAATCTCCTGCTGATATCATCAAAGAATATCGCCTCACAATGGCCGAGCGACTGTTGCTGACAAAGAACTATACCATTGAGGAAATTATGGACAAGACAGGTTTCAATAACCGCGGAACGTTCTATAAGTTATTCTCCCAGCGTTTCGGTATGCCACCACGCCAATATAGGGAACAGCAGAAGGATAGTGTGAAGAAAGAATTGACAGATATGGATTCTATCAACGAATAGCGTCACCGGATAAGAATAAAAAAGGGAAGCTTTACTTCCCTTTTACAATCCTCTTAATATCATTCAATTTATTCAATGCCTCCAGCGGGGTCAGATTATTCACATCCAGATTCAAAATCTCGTCACGTATCTGGCAGAGCACAGGATCTTCCAACTGGAAAAAGCTAAGTTGCATGCCGCCACGCGTCTCTCCTACTTCCGCCATCGGCTTACTTGCAATACCTTGCTGACGATTGTCCGCCTCAAGCTGTTTCAGAATGTCATTCGCACGTTTTACGATACTTTTCGGCATACCTGCCATCTTTGCCACATGGATACCAAAGGAGTGTTCACTACCGCCACGTTCCAGTTTACGCAGGAAAATGACCTTATTATCCACCTCCTTAACGGAAACATTGTAGTTCTTGATACGCTTGAAGCTTTTCTCCATCTCGTTCAACTCGTGATAGTGCGTAGCAAACAACGTACGTGCCTTTGCTTTAGGGTGTTCATGGATATGCTCTACAATTGCCCAGGCAATAGAAATACCGTCGTACGTAGATGTACCTCGTCCCAACTCGTCAAAAAGCACCAGACTGCGCGAAGAAAGGTTATTCAAAATATCAGCCGCCTCGTTCATTTCCACCATGAAAGTAGACTCTCCGACAGAGATATTATCACTGGCACCTACACGGGTAAATATCTTATCTACCAAACCGATATGTGCACTCTCGGCAGGTACGAAGCTGCCAATCTGCGCCAGTAGCGTTATCAACGCCGTCTGTCTCAGCAATGCAGACTTACCCGCCATGTTCGGACCGGTAATGATGATGATCTGTTGCGAGCTACTATCCAGCACCACATCATTGGCAATGTACTTCTCTCCTATGGGAAGTTGCTTCTCGATAACCGGATGTCGTCCCTGGCGGATATCCAGAACATCGTTATCTTCGATGACAGGACGTATATAGTTATTCTCACGTGCCACATTGGCAAAAGACAGCAAACAGTCCAGACGCGCGATCTGGTTTGCATTCACCTGAATGGCAGGAATAAACTCACTTAGAGCCTGCACCAATTCCATGTAGAGCTGGGTTTCCAGTATCAATATCTTATCTTCGGCGCCGAGAATTTTCTCTTCGTACTCTTTCAGCTCTTGTGTAATGTAACGTTCGGCATTGGCCAAGGTCTGTTTACGTATCCACTCCTGTGGTACCTTATCCTTATGTGTATTGCGCACTTCAATATAGTAACCGAATACATTGTTGTAACCGATTTTCAGACTGGGAATTTCAGTCAGTTCACTTTCCCGTTGCTGTATCTGTAGCAGATAATCTTTACCGGAATAAGCTATCTGACGTAATTCATCCAATTCGGCATTGACGCCTGACTTCATAACACCACCTTTGTTTATCAGCAACGGAGGATCATTATTAATCTCTTTTTCAATGCGGTCGCGAATGGACTTACAGATATTCAGTTGTTCACCGATACGGTTCAGACTAGCATTATCCGCCTCCAGACAAGCTTCCTTAATAGGCTCAATAGCCTGCAAAGCTACCTTTAATGCAACTACTTCACGAGGAGAAACACGTCCTACAGCCACTTTAGAGATGATACGTTCCAGATCGCCTATCAAATGCAACTGTTCTTCGATCAGTTCTTTGAAATCCGGCTGACGGAAAAAATATTCCACTACATTCAAGCGTTCATTGATAGGCAGTACATCTTTCAACGGAAACACCAACCAGCGCTTCAGCAAACGGGCACCCATCGGACTGATAGTCTTATCAATCACGTTCAGCAAGCTGCTGCCTCCATCATTCATGCTGCCTATCAGCTCAAGGCTACGGACCGTGAATTTATCCAGACGGACGTATTTATCTTCTTCAATACGTGCCAAAGAAGTGATATGCCCGATTTGGGTATGCTGCGTCATGATGAGATATTGCAGGATGGCTCCCGAAGCGATGATACCATTCTTGAGATGCTCTACACCAAAACCTTTCAGATTCTTCGTTTCAAAATGTTTCAGAAGTTTCTCCCGGGCGGTGGTCTCTGTAAATACCCAGTCGTCCAGTTCGAAAGTAAAGAACTTACTTCCGAAATTTCCCTCGAACATCCCCCGCTTACCACGTTCAAAAAGTACTTCTTTGGGCGCGAAGTTATTCAATAGCTTGTCTACATAGTCAAAAGGCCCTTCTGCTGTAAGAAACTCACCCGTAGATATATCGAGAAATGCCACACCGCACGTTCCCTTACCAAAATGTACGGCAGCCAGGAAGTTATTCTCCCGGTAATTCAGTATATTATCATTGATGGAAACACCGGGAGTTACCAGTTCCGTAATACCCCGCTTCACCAGTTTCTTGGTCATTTTCGGGTCTTCCAACTGGTCACAGATGGCTACACGCTTCCCGGCACGTACCAGTTTAGGCAGATACGTATCCAGTGCATGATGAGGGAATCCCGCCATTTCAACAGTCTTTCCTTTACCATTGGCACGCTTAGTCAGGGTAATTCCCAGGATTTCGGCTGCAACAACAGCATCAGTAGAATAAGTTTCATAGAAGTCGCCGCAACGAAACAGCATAACGGCATCAGGATGCTTGGCTTTCAGGTCCAAGAACTGTTTCATCATCGGGGTAAGGACAATATCTTCTTCGCTCACAGTAGTTGTTCTTTATAAATTTATTAATATGCAAAAGTGCAGCTATTTTCGCAGCCATGCAAAGATAATTCTTTTTTAGAAAACAAGTACTGGGGGGACTCAAATCCTTAGTAAGCCTTAACAAAAACAATACTTTTACTAAAACATGTTATAAAACACTCTTTTTTATTTGTTTTATTTGCAGATATCCCAGAAGTACGTATCTTTGCACTGTGTTTTTCATAGTATTAGATTTAAGGTTAACAAAGGTTGGAGTACAGCGGTACTCCTTTTTTTATGCCCATACTTTACAGGGAGGTTCACAAAAATGCCATTTTGATTGAAGTATTGCCAATAATACCCTATTTTTGCAATCGCCACCAAAGAAAATACCTTGTAACATTATGGAAAACAGAATTCATCGTACAGAAATTCAGATATATGTATCCCCCTTTCTCATTGTCATCTTCCTATTAATGAGCATTTCCTCATATGCACAGCAAATAATAGCCAAACAAATGCCTTTTCTGGAGCAGCTGCCTTCCAATGAAGTAATAGACTTACATCAGGATCAGAATGGGTTCATCTGGTTAGGAACTAAAAACGGCTTAGGACGATATGACGGATACCAACTCCAGACTTTCAAATCAGACTTTAACCAGCCTCATTTATTAACCGATGACTTCATCTGGTGTTTTGCTGAAGATGATAATTGCCTGCTGGTAGGAACAAGACAGGGGGTTAATTTGGTGGATAAAAGCAACTATCAGATACGGCCATTCCCAGATACAGAAATCCAGAATACATGGATAAACTTCATGTTGGTAGATAGCCGGAAAGAACTATGGATATGTACCCGTAATCAGGTTTCTCACTATAATTCAGACTATTCATTGAAGAAGCGCTACGGAAATTTGATCCCGGCGGTTCCCAATAATGGTATAAACTCAATATATGAAGATCATTTCGGCAATATATGGGTATGCACATGGGGAGGAGGTTTATATAAGTATCTCAAGAATACAGATACATTTATGAGTTTCCCTACACTCGGAGCGAATAATAATCCGTTTAAAATATTTCAGGACAAAGATGACCAATATTGGATATTGACTTGGGGAGATGGTATCTACCGTTTTCATCCGGATGCAACAGAGGATAAAATGTACACGCATCAAGAAATCTTCAATGAAAAACTGCACCAGCCTGAAACCGCCTTCTTCAGTGTAGTACAAGATGATATTTACGGCTATATATGGATATTCGGCTACCACGAACTTTATGCTTTCAAAGTGGTGGACGGACATCTGGAAAAAGTGGATCTCAGCTCGTATATGTTCGATTACAATAAAATGTTCAGCCAGATCATCAAAGACAGGGAAGGCAACCTTTGGGCCGGGGCTTACGACAGTGGATATCACTTGCTAATGGGAAATCCTGCCATAACTAACAATTTCCTGCCCAAACTGAAAAAGCATGTAGGTTTCGACACGAATATAACTACTCTGGGCATTGACCCCAACAATGGACTCTGGTTTAATCAGGAACGTTGGGGACTCTGCTGGTATGACATAGAGCAGGACAAATTCTATGACTATTCGAATACTAATCCCGGAGTGCATAATGTAGGATATATCCTGCGTTCGAAACAGCCGGGAGAATTCTGGCTGGGATGCAGAGACCAGCCCACTCTCTACAAGGCAAAACTAAACAGTAAAAGAGAAATTGAGTACCTACTGGCAAAGGACTTATACACACCAAAGGGTGCTACAGGTAACATTACATCCATGTATGAAGACAGTAAGGGGAATTTATGGGTAGCTACCACCGGACAGCTCTATCTAAAACCGGATAGCAAAGACTTTATCATCCCCGAATTCTCTCTGCCCAACATTACATCTATTGCAGAAGACGGACACGGTAACATCTGGTTGGCAACCGAAGATTCCGGTTTACATAAGGTTTCTTTAGGGGATAAACTGAAACCGATTAAACAATACTCAACCCAGAATTCATCCTTACCCAGTAACAATATTGACAAGATAGTGATCCAGGAAAATCATTTATGGATTGCCACTACTCAAGGTTCCATCCTGCAAATGGATCTCAACTCAGAGATAATGAAGGACTTCAGCAACTCATGCGGAATGACCGGACAGTCTATTTTAGGGATGAAACATGACAGGAATACCCTTTGGATACTAACAAACCGACAATTGACTGCCTATGATATCCAGTCAGATAGATACATTCATTATTCAAATTCAGACGAATCCGTTCAGATAAACTCGTTCAAGAAGGACGTCATAGACTTGTTCAACGGCAAGCTTTATGCCGGTGGGCATGGTGGCTTTGTATCGATGGCTTCCTCAAAATTCCCATCTAAGAAGATCAATTCCAATCCGGTCATCATAACAGATATCAAAGTATCCAATCATTCTTTCTTCCTCAATCCCCAGCGCCAGTCGAATGATTTATCAACCCGAAGCATCTGGTTGGAGCCCGAAGATAACAATCTTGAAATCTTCTTCTCCGCTCTTCAATTTACAGCAACATCGAGAATAAGATACGCCTACAAGATGGATGGTGTGGACAAAGAGTGGGTATACACCGAAACCGGTAATCGGTCGGCTTTCTACAATAAAATTCCTAAAGGATATCATACTTTCAAGGTACGCTCTACAGATGAATACGGCTACTGGAAAGACGACGTCACAGAACTACGTATCTATAAAAAGCCGGCTTGGTACGAAACATGGTGGGCATACGGTACCTATATAACTCTCATCATTCTGATCCTTTATTCCATCATGTTCTATTACCTGCACAGGGTAAGACGGTCCGACCAGGTTAGATTCCAGAAAGAACTAACCAAGACTAAACTGGAATATTTCACCCATATAAGCCATGAACTGCTCACCCCGCTCACTACCATCAGCTGCGTAGCAGATGATTTGGAAGAAACAAAGGCATCTCCACAAGAAGATGTACATATATTGAAAAGTAATGTGCTCCGCTTAAAACGCTTAATCCAGCAAGTGCTAGATTTTCGGAAAGTAGAAAACGACTCGTTTGTACTCACCCCTACCTATGGCAATATCAGCAGCTTCATCCGTGAAATCTACCATACAGGCATACGACCGATCATTGAAAAGAAAAACCTTCATTTCAGTCTTCATCTGGAAGAAAAAGACATTTGGGGATATATGGACTCTGACAAAATAGACAAGGTTCTGTACAATATACTCTCGAATGCGGCCAAATATACACCTGCCGATAAAAAAGTAGAGCTGAATGTATCGACTCTGCAAAAGGATAATTCCCGATTCCTCCGGATAGAGGTGCAGGATGAAGGAATCGGCATAGATCAGAAAGAAATATCCAAGATATTCACTCCATTCTATGTGAACAAAACAGCTTATGCACCTCAATCAAACGGTGTAGGGCTTTCATTAACCAAGAAACTGGTGACCTTGCATAAAGGAGACATCCAGGTAGAAAGCAGCATCGGAGAAGGTTCCAGATTCACTGTTCTAATCCCTATCGACCGGAATTATTATCCGGAAATAAAGGACATTATCGAAACCAGTGAAATACCGTCAACAGTACCGAATGAAGCAACAGAAGATACAGAAGAGAAAGAAGGTACGATATTACTGGCAGATGACAATGAAGAGTTCCTGCTATTGATGAAAAGAAAGTTGGCAACACACTACAATATACTCACTGCTACGAATGGGAAAAAAGCATTGGAAATTGTAAGAAGCGAAGACGTAGACCTGATGGTCAGCGACTATATGATGCCCGAAATGGATGGAATCGAGCTCTGTGCAACAATGAAACAGGACATCAACACCAGCCATATACCGGTATTGATGCTTACGGCAAAAAATTCAGTGGAAGACCAAGTGAGATGTTTCAATGCAGGAGCAAACGGATACCTGACGAAACCATTCGATATGAAAATGCTTAATGCACGCATTGACAATCTGATGAAATCCAACCAGAAACGGCAAGAGAAGTTCAGAGTCGATACGGAAATCAATGTTGTAGCACTGGAATATCAGAGTACTGACGAGCAGTTCTTGGAAAAAGCCATCGAATGTATAGAGCAACATCTGATTGAAACCGAATTTGATATAGATACTTTTGCCTCGGAACTCAACGTTTCCAAGTCCACTCTAAATAGAAAAATGAAAGCAATGACCGGTCTCTCCCCAGTAGAGTTTATTCGCAACATCCGGCTTAAACATGCGTGTACACTCCTGAAAAAGCCTTTCATTAATGTCTCCGAGGTTGCCTATGCGGTTGGTTTCAGCAATCCAAAGTATTTCACGAAGTGTTTTAAAAAGGAATTTGACGTGACGCCTACCGAATATCAGAAAAAGGAAGAAGATAAATAAACGACTTACCCGTTGGCAGAGTTTATTGCTGGAGGGATATTAAACAATTCATTTCTTTTCGGTTATGAATATAATTTTAGGCGCGAATTACGCGGATTACACGGATTAAAGGCTGCGCTACAACATTGTACTACAGAAAAAAATCCGTGTAATCCGCGTAATCCGCACCTAAATTATTATCAGCAAACTAGCAAGAAGTTCATTAGCAATCTTTGATTCATTCCTGGAGGGTTATGAATTCCTCAATCGATTGCTACTTTATTATTTGCTTTCCCCTATACTACAACAAAATCCCTCTCCAGCAATAAGTGTATTTTTGACGCAACTAAGGTATATAAATAACGCATTTCCTCCACTTTACCCCTTTCTGCCTCATTTGAGTACTCCTCCCTGTTCTTTTCTATATTTATTTGCATCGGCCTTAAAGACCGCAAACCAATAACAAGGATAAAGAGTTTCAGTGACCAATCCTTTTAATAATAATATATATGAAAGACAAATTTCTTAAATCAATCCAAAGAAAAAGCTGGCTGTTGCTGGCCCTGTTCTTCATCAGCAGTTGTAGCAATGAAGACATCGTGAAACATCCCGTCATCACCAACAAGTATGATCCCTCAAAGCCTCAGGCACTGACCGGCTTTATCCCGGAAAAAGGAGGAATAGGTGACAAAATCATTGTTCAGGGAAACTTCGGTACAGACCTGTCCAAGATGAAAGTGATCTTTGCCGATACCAAAGAGGCTAACATCATATCAAGTGACGGAACTTCTATTTACTGTACCGTACCAAAACAACCGGGCGGTAATAATTCTGTTAAAGTCGTTGTAGACGATAAAGAGCTTACCATCGACAAGACATTTGCCTACACACAGGTACAGAAAGTTTCTACAGTTTGCGGAACCTACAATAAAAGAGGAGATACCGATGGAAACATCTACGATGCACTATTCAATAATGTATTTGCTGTCGGTATAGTGGCAGGAGATAACATTGTAGCAGTAGAGTCGGACAAACAACGGGTACGCCTGATTTCAGAAAGCGAGAACCTGGTTACAACCCTGATAAGCGGATTCAAAGCAGGTAAACCTGCAATCAATAAAACCCGTGATAAAATGTACTTTATTGATGTCAAATCAGCTAAAGTATATATCCTGCGCCGTGAAAATAGCTGGCAGCCGGAGCTATTGCGCGAAAGTATCACCGAATTATCCGCCAACAATGGTGAAACCTGGTCCTGCATTATTGACGATGAAGAAAAATACCTCTATACAAGAAATCACCTGGGGATCTTCGTACGTATCAATCTGACAGAAAAAGATGATAGCGGACAGTACAAAGTAGAAAAACTCCTTGAACACCGCTGGGACTTTGAAGCTTGGGTTTCCGACCATTGTAGCTATCTGGCTTATAGCCGTGTAGAAGATTGCTTCTATTTTGCAGAAGACAGGACACATGCTGTATACCGGATTAAACAGAACGCTGACGGCACATGGTCGGACGAAAGATATGCCGGAAACGGCTGGCCTAACCAAACCAATACGGAAGGTTATCGGGAAGACATACAGTTTGCCTGGCCAAATGGAGTAACTGTTGACAATGAAGGCAACATATATGTAGTAAACGCAGGCGGACAATCCATCCGAAAGATATCCTACCCGGATGGCTACGTAACAATCGCTGCTGGTGGCACCATATCGGGCGAAACTGAAACAGACGGACTCCCACTGGAATGTACATTCCTATATCCCAAAGATATAGCTATGGATTCTGAAGAAAACTTCTATATAGCCGGAGGTGCAGGATTGAATGTGCGTAAACTCGCTATAGAATAAACTCCTTCCCGTAAATCAATAAATAAACTAATATATGAAAAATAGATTTTTCCTTATACTTTCATTCCTATTGCTTGCAAGTGTGTTTCCACTTGCCGCACAGAATGGTTTCACCGTATCCGGTATTGTGATGACGGAGCAAGGTGAAGAATTACCCGGTGTTACGATTCAATATAAAAACAATCCTTCCAAAGGAGCTATCACGGATGTTGATGGTAATTTCCGCATGGACAATGTTCCCGCCAATACGGTATTGGTGTTTACCTACATAGGTTATGCACCCCAGGAACTGGTGGTAAACGGAAATAAAACCAAGCAAAAGATTGCACTGAAAGAAATTGTAAATGAAACCGATGAGGTAGTGATTGTAGGTCGCGGTACTCAACGTAAAATCTCGGTAGTAGGTGCGGTAACTAACGTAAAGGCATCCGATTTACAGGTTCCTTCATCCTCGGTAACAAACATGCTGGGAGGTCGTGTACCGGGCATCATTGCCGTAACCCGAAGCGGCGAGCCTGGCAATGACTTTTCTGAATTCTGGATTCGTGGTATCAGTACTTTCGGTGCAGGTGCATCCGCTTTAGTGTTGATTGACGGTGTGGAAGGCGACCTGAATATACTTGATCCTGCCGATATTGAAAGCTTCACCATCCTGAAAGATGCTTCCTCTACAGCTGTATATGGTGTACGCGGTGCCAACGGTGTGGTACTCGTTACAACAAAGCGCGGTAAATCGGGTAAACTGAATATCAGTGTGAAAAGTAATGTCGGGCTTTCCTATTCTGCACGCAATCCCGAATATGTGGACGGATATACGTACGCACAACTAGCCAACGAAGCCTCCGTCGTACGAGGTGGACGTCCCGTATACAGTAATGCCGAGTTAAATCTGATAGAAACAGGACTGGACCCGGATTTATATCCCAATGTAAACTGGCGTGATGTTATGCTGAAAGATTATGTATGGAACAATCAGCATCACATTAGTATCAATGGTGGTGGAACAAATGCACGTTACTACATGAGTGTGGGTCTTCAACATAAGGATGCCATCTATAAGCAAGATAAAGGAATTAAAAACTATGATAACAGTGTAGGTTATAATAAATACAATTTTCGCGCAAATATCGATGCTAACCTAACCAAAAGTACTATTATTGAGCTGGGCTTATCAACAGAGATTGTAACCAATTCTTTCCCCGGATATGCCAATGATACGAAAGCCTTGTGGCAAACACAAGCCAACCTGACCCCTGTGACCGTTCCGGTACTTTATTCGGATGGTTCGCTTCCAGCCTACGGTGCCAGTGCTGACCAACAGAACCCATATATCTTACTAAACTATACAGGTTATAAGAAGAAAAATGAAACGACAAGTAGTATCCGCCTACGCCTTGAACAAGATTTTGACCAATGGATAAAAGGTCTGAAGGCAGAAGCCACCATGTCAATCAATAATTACTCAGCCTTAACACAGTCTCAAACAAAAACTCCGGCGCTCTACTATGCACAAGGAAGAAACAAAGACGGCTCCTTAAATCTGATAGAAAAAGTAGCCAAAACAGATGATAAATACGAGTCTACCAATCTGTCTACACGGAAAATCTATTTTGACGCCCGTGTTAACTATAACCGCCTGTTCAATAATGATCATCGCGTAACCGGATTAGCCGATTTTTATATGGAAGACTTCATAACCGGTGAAGCGCAAACACTTATCGCATCTATCCCAAAACGGTATACAGGTTTGGCTGGGCGTGCAACCTACTCTTACAAGGATACCTATTTCCTGGAAGGTAACATCGGCTATACCGGTTCAGAAGCATTTGAGAAAGGACAGAAGTTCGGCGTATTTCCAGCCATCTCAGCAGGTTGGGTACCTACACAATATGAATGGGTGCAGAAGAACTTGTCTTTTATCAATTTCTTCAAGATCAGAGCTTCGTATGGTATCGTAGGTAACGACCGACTTGGTAACGACACACGTTTTCCGTTCCTTTCTACCATGACCGAAGGTAGTGGAGCCGGTATCTGGGGAAGTGGCAAGAATATAGCAGAAAGCCAGGAGGCGTCCCAAAACTTACGCTGGGAAAAAGCAAAGAAGTTCGATATAGGTATTGACGGACAACTATTTAATAGTAGTGTGGAGTTTACAGTCGACTTTTTCAGTGAACGCCGTACGGGAATTTTCCAGCAACGTGCAAGTATTCCCGATGAAATGGGATTGGCTACGCTGCCTTGGGCAAACGTAGGCGAAATGAAAAGTTGGGGAGCGGATGGTAACATCTCATACACTTACCGGTTCAAAAATGATATGAGCCTGACAGGACGCGCCAACTTCACTTACTCTAACAATAAACTGCTTGAATACGAACAAAGCGGAATTAAATATCCCTACCAAGCATGGAAAGGAACACCTTGGGGAACTCAACGCGGATTAGTTGCCTTAGGACTGTTCAAAGACCAGGCAGATATTGATTCAAGCCCCAAACAAACCTTCGTAACCAGTGTAATGCCGGGTGATATCAAATACAAAGATATCAATGGCGATGGTAAAATTGACAGTTACGATGAAGTACCTATCTGCTACTCCAATGTTCCACGTCTGCAATACGGTTTCGGTCTGGAATTCCATTGGAAAAGACTGACTGTAAGTGCCCTGCTTGAAGGAGTAGGCCAAGTGAACTTTCTGTATGGAGGCAGTGGTTTTCACCCTTTCAACGGTGGACAAACAGGAAACGTACTCAGCATTGTAGCGGATGCCAGCAATCGCTGGACACCGGCTTCTTATTCCGGAACCAAAGACACGGAGAATCCGAATGCCCGTTTTCCGCGTCTCACCTACGGAGAAAACAAAAACAATAATCAGGCATCCACATTCTGGATTGCAGACGGATCTTATGTACGCTTGAAGAATGTACAGATTATGTATGACATCACTCTGCCATGCTTCAAGAAGATCGGCTTGCAAGGTTGCCAGATCAGCTTGATCGGTGATAATCTTCACTGCTGGGACAAAATCAAACTATGGGATCCGGCACAAGCATCCGACAACGGTGCGGTATACCCGCTGCAACGTGTATTTACCATACAGGCAAATCTTCAGTTCTAAACCTAAAAAACGATATAATTATGAATACCAAATATACATTTAAAGCTCTTCTTTGCGGCATATCCATTTGGGCAGGGATGAGTCTCGGATTAACCTCATGTGAGTCTTATCTGGATGTGGATTCTTACTTCTACGACCAGACAAATATTGATTCAATCTTTCAAAGTAAAGTTCGCGTCAATGAATACATTAACGGCATTGCCACCATACTACCGGATGAAAGTAAACTGTTCACCTCCTCTTATTTCCCGTTCGGCATGGGTTCCGACGAATGCTTCGCATCGTGGGCGGACGATTATGGGAAAAATGAGAAAGACCCTTACAGACATGCCGCAATGGCTCTGTTGCTGGGAGATGAAACTCCCCAAAGCGCGAACTATAATAACTGGGGAAACTTTTATAAAGGTATCCGCAAAGCCAACATCGTGTTGACCCGCATCAGCGAATGCAAAGACTTGTCGGATATGGAACGCCGTGACTATACAGGACGCACTTACTTCTTGCGCGGATATTTCTATTTCAGTTTGCTGCGCCAATACGGACCGGTGCCTATCGTTCCCGACAAGCCTTTCGATGCCGATACCCCATCCGACGAAGCCTCTATCGAACGAAGCACATACGATGAGTGCATAGACTACATCTGTAGTGATATGGAAAAAGCAGCGGAGTTCCTCCCGGATTCCCGTACACAACAATTCCAGTACATTGCAAGCAAAGGTGCAGCATTAGCGGTAATCTCTCGCCTACGCCTTTATGCGGCAAGCCCATGGTATAACGGAAATACCCGCTATGCGGACTGGAAAACAGCCGATGGGCGGAATTTCATTTCTCAAAACAACGATAACTCTAAATGGGGTGTAGCCGCTGTAGCTGCCAAACGAATCATTGATATGGGAAAATACGCACTCTATACAACTGCCCGTACAGAAAGAACACAGGAACTCCCGTCCAATATTTCACAGGCCGGTTTCCCTGACGGGGCCGGTAATATCGATCCTTACGCATCTTACAAGAGCCTGTTCGATGGTTCTGTGAATGCAGAGTTAGTTCCGGAATATATTTATTATTGCAATGCCATAGTGAAAGGGAACTCTCCTCAATGGCTGGCGACTCCTACCGCTCTGGGAGGTGCCAACGGTATAAACCTCTGTATGGATTTGATTGATTCCTATAAAATGATAGATGGATATGACATCCACCATTCCAGCGCAAACTATCCTTACCCTGACGCGTCTCATGCAGGCGACCCGATAGATATTGCTTACAGAATATCCGATGGCTATACCGTGAACGGCAATGTAGCCAAAGTCGATGCTTATCGCGAACCGCGTTTCTATGCAACGATAGGATACAACCATTGCATCTGGCCCGGTACTTCTTATGTAGGCAATGATCCGGTAACAAATGTAGAAGTGACTTATTACTCGGATGGTAATGCAGGCCCCCTTCCTGAATATCCGGACAACTATAACCGTACAGGCTATACGCTCCGCAAATACATCAATCAGGAAGACAACATGAAAGGTTCCTGCCGTACCAAAACATTTGCCGTATTCCGCTACGCAGAAATCCTGCTCAACTATGTAGAAGCATTGAATGAATTGGAAGGAAGTTATACGGATGAAGCCACAGGCATCACCGTGACCCGCAATACAGAAGAAATTAAGAAGTATTTCAATATGATACGTTATCGTGCCGGTATGCCGGGCATTACCGATGCCGAGCTGAACAGTAGAGACGATATGCGTGAAGCTATTAAGCAGGAACGTAAAGTGGAGTTTGCCCTCGAAGGACTTCGCTACCATGATTTACGCCGTTGGGGCGATGCGGATATGGCTTATAATACAAAGATTATCGGTTGGAACACCAAAGCCAGAGTAAATAACCGTACCGGATTCTACACCCGTACAATATGGGATTCAGAGAGAATACAGAAGCGTGTATTTACACAGAAGATGTACTTCTTCCCCATCCCACAGACAACGTTGGATCATAATGCAAAACTGGTTCAGAATCCAGGCTGGTAATTAACTTTAATATTAAGACAATTATGAAAAAGCATATTTTATTTTCATTAGCAATAGGTTCGCTCTTTGTACTCACCGGATGTGAGAACACCAATGTTTGGGAAGAGGAACAGTATATAAAACAAGCCTATCTGGTAGGTATCGGAGAAGAAGGAGCATTAGTGACCCGCAACGTCAACTATGCGGACGAAAGTGCAGAAACTTTCGTATCGGTAGGCACCAGCGGCTCATTGAATCCGGATGGGGATATTCACTGTACATTAATTGAAGATCCCTCAGGCATCACTTCTTACAATCAAAAATATAAATCGAGTACGGAAATCCAATATCAGGCACTTCCTGCGGCCAATTACAACATATCTTCAATGAATGCAGTGATCCGTGCCGGAGAATCTTATGCCCGCATACCTGTTGCCATCCACCCGGAAGGATTACATTGTGATTCCTTATACGCCCTTCCGCTGAAAATGGAATCTTGCAAAGAGTACCCTGTTGCACAAGCTGAAACAGTGGTTCTGTTCGCTATAAAGACCTACAACAACTACTCGGGATACTACAATTACATCGGTACCAACAACGGAGCTTCCTTTAGTTTGATTCGTAATGCTGTTGCTGTAAACAAGAATACAATTCGTATTTATTATACAGGCACTGAGGAACTGGCAAGAGCGAAAGATACCGGACTCACCATTACAGTGAACGAAGATAACACACTCAGCCTTGCCGGATGGAAGAACCTGAATGTTACAGAGGGAAGCGGAAGCTACGATCCTCAAAACAAAACATTCAGTTTTACATACAGGGTGAATGGGAATGAAGTGGAAGCCTATTTAATATCGGCAACAGCAAGCGAAGAATAATCGTAACCGGAAAGGATATATTAAAAACCACCACAGATTATACAGATAAAAACAGATACTTGCTTCTTCAATATAAACAATCTGTGAGTATCAGTGTAATCCGTGGTGAATTATTAATTACATAAATGAACTATTATCATGAGAGAAAAAAACATCAAAAGAGTGTTCATGTGTTGTCTCACCGCTTTGGCTGCTAATACCTATGCCCAGAATTTCAACTGGGTCAGCAGTACAGAAGGCAACACTTGGAAACAATCAAAAGTGAAATTACAATCGAGCGCCGGCCAAACCCCGCTTTTAGATATCAGCGGAACGGAAGAAGGCACCACATTCAAAGCATGGGGAACCACCTTCAACGAACTGTGCTGGGATGCCTTGAACATGCTCACCCGTGATGAACAGGACGACCTGTTGAAGAAAATGTTTTCCCCTGAAGGAGAACTTCGTTTCAACAGAGGCCGTATTTCGATGAATGCCAATGACTATGCCCGTGACTGGTATAGCTGCGACGAAGTATCAGGCGACTTCCAACTGAAGTATTTCAATATCAACCGTGATAAACTGGCTATTATCCCCTTTGTCCGTGCAGCGCAAAAGTATAATCCGGGTATGACTTTCTGGATGTCTCCCTGGTCACCTCCCAGCTGGATGAAAATTAACAATGACTATCCGGTTCGCAGTGACAGGACTAATAAGATGTCGCCTCTGTCTGATGTAGTACTCTATGAGGATAATACGGAGACACGCGATAACGTCTTCCCCCGACAACTCGCAGTGAATGACTACATGATTCAGGATCCACGCTATCTGCAAACTTATGCCAACTTCTTCTGTAAGTTCATTGATGCTTATAAAGAACAAGGAATTCCCATCGATATGATCATGTATCAGAATGAAGCATACAGTTATACCCCGTATCCCGGTTGTGCCTGGACAGCTGAGGGTACCGTACGTTTCAACGTAGAGTATCTGGCGCCCACATTAAAGAAACATCATCCGGAAGTAGCTCTCTACCTTGGTACTTTCAATACCAACCGCTATGACTATGTTGATAAAATACTTTCCGATCCACGCATGCCGCAAAGCGTTCAGGGAGTTGGCTTTCAGTGGGAAGGAGGACAGATACTGTCTAAAATACGTGCCAAATACCCCCAGTACAAGTATATGCAGACAGAAAGCGAATGCGGTGGGGGCACCTTCGACTGGAGAGCGGGCGAACACACCTTCCATCTGATTAACCACTACCTGGGTAATGGCTGCGAAGAGTACACCTTCTGGAACAATACCCTCTGCGATAACGGTGAAAGTCCCTGGGGTTGGAAACAAAATGCTTTGATACATGTTGATTCAAAAACCCGTACGGCAACTCTTACACCGGAGTATTATGCAGTAAGACATTATAGCCAGTTCGTAACACCCGGTTCACGCGTTATAGCCTACAAGCCTTCAACAGAAGGAAGAACACCGGTCTTGGTAGTGGAAACTCCAGAAAAGAAAAAGGTAGTGATAGCCGGAAACTTTAATGATGAGGCTAAAAAAGTAACCGTGAAGTTGCGGGACCGTTACCTGAACATTGAACTTCAACCGCACTCTTTCAATACATTCGAAGAGAAATAAATTTCTTCAATAAAATAATAAGCAAGTGAGCATAATTCATTTATGCTTTGGGAGTATCTGTCATGCTAAGCGTAGTCGAAGTATCTCCTCTCTTGAAATGATGAAGAGAATGAGATCCTTCGATAAGCTCAGGATGACAGATAGTATCAGATAATTAAGCACGAATATTTAATGATAACTACAAGCATTATTGATCAGCCATCATTTCTTACCTGTGAGACTTTTGTTTCTTATCTGTGAGACTTTTGTTTCTTACCTGAGAAACTTTTGTTTCTTGCCTGTGAAACTTTTGTTCCATAGGCAAGGCACTTTTGTTTCAATAGGAAGAAACAAAATAGAACAAATAGAGGTGCGACAAAGCACTATTGTTTCAAATACTCTGAGGGCAATACCCCAAACTCTTCCTTAAAGCATTGCCGGAAATAAACCACGCTGTTTATACCTACCCTGAAAGCAACTTCGGAGATATTATACCTGCCTTCCAGAAGCAACCGTTCAGCATGCTGCATTTTTATCTTACGAACATATTCATTGGTAGACAAGCCTGTCAAAGCTTTCATCTTGCGATACAGCGTAGACTTACTCATACACATATTATCAGCCAGATAACCTATGTCAATCTTCTCGGATGACAACCGGGCTTCTATCAGCTGATTTATCTTCTCGATAAACTCATTATCCAGTTTATTCAAAGACTCTGCCAATAAAGCACGTTTCTCATCCATATTATGATGTGGAGTACTGGTATTAAAACGCTCTGTCAGCCGCTTGCGGGATTCAAGCAAATTGTTGATACGACTATGCAGGAGAGTAGCACTGAAAGGTTTCGTCAGATAAGAATCGGCTCCCACCTGATATCCCTCTTCTTTATCCTGCAACGAATCTTTAGCAGTCAACAGAATAATGGGAATGTGACTGGTGCGCACATCTTCTTTCAATATTTTACACATCGTAATTCCATTCATCACAGGCATCATGATATCACTCACAATGATATCAGGAATACTATTTAATGCCTGCTCCATCCCCTGTTCGCCATTCGCCGCTGTTTTCACTTCAAAATCATCAGAGAAGGATTCAGCAATATAATTGCAGATGTCCTGATTATCTTCCACTATCAACATAATACGCTTTCCACCGGAAGCTGACTCAGGAATCTCTTCTTTTTCTTCCTTTTCATCTACGGTTCTTTCCGGTGAATCGGCATGTAATACATGAGGATAAGTATTATCAGTCAATAGACTGAAATAGAAGGTACTACCTGTACCTAAGGTACTCTCCACCTTTATTTCCCCCTCATGCAACGTCACCAGATTTTTCACCAGTGCCAGGCCGATGCCGGTACCCGAAGCCTGATGATCGCCTCCTTCCTGATAATAACGATTAAAGATATGGGGTAATGCCTCAGGAGTAATGCCAAAACCTGTATCACTTACTTTTATTTCAGTATAACTGATATTATTCCGTACCACATTGTGCAATCCCAGGGTGATAGAACCCTTCTCGGTATATTTAATAGCATTAGAGATCAGATTATCCAGGATAATAGTCACTATCTCTTTATCAAAGTATAGAGGCATATCCTCTTTTTCCAGTTCGATGCGAAACTCAATATCCGGCTTACGATTCAGTTCTTTATATTTAAGTCCTATTTCGTATACCAGATTGGCAATATTGTCATGAGCCACACAAAGCTTCTTATTCTGTGTTTCCGTCTTTCTGAATTCCAGTATCTGGTTGATCAGATTCAATAATCGTATGGCACTTTGATGGATGACTGATATCTTCTGGGCATCCTTGTTGGAAAGCGAATTACTCTTCTGCATATCTTCCAGTGGGCCCAGTATCAATGTCAGCGGTGTACGAAGTTCATGCGTGATGTTGGTATAAAAACGCAGACGCTCCTGGTTCAGTTCCTGCTCTTGCACATGATTCTTTTTTTCCAGATCGTACAGAACTTCCATATCAAGCTTCTTCTTGTAAGCATAAAGAATGAAGAACAGGATGGCTCCACTCAACAATACATAGCTGCATTTCGCCCACCAGGTAAGCCACAAAGGCGGAACAATATGGATATCCAAAGTTGTAACCTCATCCGACCATTCCTGGTTCTTGATACGGGTTTTTACCATGAAATGATAATCACCGGGAGGCACATTACGGAAGGTTACGCTATTGGGGTCTGTCACCGTATACCATGCATCTTCCAGTCCTTTCAGCATATAGGCATACTCCACCTGGTTGACCAATGCATAGTTCTGTATATTAAAAGTAATATTAAAGCTATTCTGCATATACTTCAGCCTTACTTTCGACTGACCGTCAATACTGACCACTTCTTCATTGTCTCCCATATTACCCAAAGGAGCAAATATCTTCATTTCCGTGATAACAGCCGCAGGAGACTCACGCTTTGTCAGAACAAAATCCGGATTGAAGTGGCAAAGTCCATTGATGGAACCGAAATAAATCTCTCCATTCTGATCCTTAGCTACACTGCCACTCATAAAATTTCCCATCGGCACATTATCCCAATGGTCATAGTTATAGAAAACATCCTTATCCCGCAACAGACAACTGATTCCCTTATTGGTACTCACCCAGATATTATGATGCGCATCTTCCGTTATAGCACGTATATGTGTATTGGTTAAGCCTTCTTCACGGCGGTAAACCTTATATTCCCAATCGGATGGCGAGGAGAAACACACCAAACCTTCTCCTGTCCCGATCCATACATTCTTCCTGCTGTCTTCATAAATTGCATTGATGGTATTGGAAGGGAACAGGTTCTCCATATTAAAGAGCTTGATATCCTGTAACTCATCATCTCCTATCCCCAGGCCACTCCCAAAAGAACCGATCCACAGACGTCCCTGAGAGTCTTTCATAACGCACCGCACCAGATTATTCTCAAACTCATAATGTCCCACGATCTTCTTATCAGCCAGACTAACTTTGTAGATACCACGACTGGTGCCAATCCACAGAATATGCCGATTGTCTTCATAGAACGAACGGATATCCTCGTGCTCCAATTCTTTAAGGAAGTTCCGGTGGAATATCTTTCTCTTCGAATCGTAATAATTCACTCCACCCATAAATAAGCCGAACCACAGATTATCTTCCGAGTCGCGCAGTGAGGCCAGCACAGAGTTTCCACTCATATCTTCAATCTCTTCCTGATAAACGGATACCCGTTTACCTTGATCAAAGACATTGATTCCTCCCCCATCTGTTCCAATCCACAATTTACCTTGGCTATCCACACAAACGCTGCTTGCTGTTTTATTATTCAGGCGACTCATTGAATTCTGATTGGGAGAATAGTAATAACCACTAAACAAAGGTGGCTCATAGCTTAAGAAATTTATGCCACCACCCCATACACCCGTCCAGATATTCTTGAATGAATCCTGAAAAATGCACCTCGTACTTGAATTAGAGAGACTGTATCCGTCATCTCCTTCCCTGATATAATGAAATTGAGTCTGTTCGGGTAGCAGGAACAAACGCTGCGATAAATCCATTATGGCTATTCCGCCAAATTCCATAGCTATCCACAACTTATTCCCGTCAAGCTGCTTAATGTCGTAGATATAGTGCGAAAGATTCCCGTCTGAATTAAACTGGATGAAATTCTCTGATTCAGGATTAAACAATGCCAGACCTTTGTTTGTCCCTACCCAGATATTATTATTCAGATCCTTATATACGCATCTCACTTCATTACCCGGCAAGCTGTACGGATCACCCGGATCATGCACGAAGTTCTTCGCCCTTTTATCTTTAATGGAAAGAATACTAAAACCATTATGGACATGGCCTACATATAACTTACCATTCCCCCCATCAGCAACAGTCCAGATGTTATCACTGACAAGCCCCGGTATATTTGCCGTATTATAATGAGAAAAGTGACCGGTTTCTTTATCGAAATATTCAATTCCTTTCCAATAAGTTGTCACCCACAGATTTCCATCAGCAGCGGCAATAACATTGGTTACGTCATCCGTAATGATACTTTCAGGCACAGCCTCATTATGCCGGTAGAATGTAAAGGTGTCCTTTACATAATTATAAGCATTCAACCCCGCCCTCTGTGTGCCAATCCATAAGATGGAATCCTTCGGATCATCCAGCAGGCAGTTCAGTTCATTCCCCGTAATGCCATAGCCGTTCTTTGTTTCATTCTTATAGTAAGTAATGAAGCGTGTTCCATCGAACTTATTCAAGCCCTCTTCAGTCGCAAACCATAAAAAGCCCTCTTTGTCCTGGGCTATACTAACCACATAGTTATTGGATAATCCCTTCTCAATTCCCAATTGCCTGACAGCATAAGGTTGTGCCGTCAGAAGGGCAGGTAACAACAGTAAGTAAAGTAATAATCTGCTTTTCATGACATCAATTTTCTATTGCAATCCAAAAGTATAAATAAATTCTTTATTTCAGATACACAAATCGTTCATTGCAAGATTTACATCCCCTCACTGCAAGATTTATGCAGTTCAAGAAACCTAAGATAGCTTACATTTGCATTATCTAAAAGTGATATTTTAGTAAAGAATGTATCTAATTGTTTAACTTTAAAAGTAATATGTATGAAGAAGCATTTATTCAATGCCGCCCTACTCTGGGCATTCTTATCACTGACTTTATGGACTACAGGATGTAGCGACGACGATGGCTATCCTGATGTGGACGGACAGAGCCCGACCCTGACTTTGGCCACGGAACACATCGAATCCGGTGCCGGACATAGTTTTACAATCGAAGGGAAACTGACCGATACCGACGGTATTGCTTCCATTCGTCTGCAATGTCCGGACCTCTATCTGAACAAGACTATTGATTTGATTGAAATCTATGGCGCTCCCAAGACGGAGTACGATTTGAGTTATTCTTACAACATCAAACGTGACGAAATCGGTGAGCGTTTCACTGTGAAGGTTACAGTGATTGATGTGGGAGGACGTGAGGTTTCAAAAGATGTGTTGGTAACGATGGATGGTGACTTTGCCTCGCCTACCTTCACTATCGCTCCCGACGCTGCGGTTACAGTACTAATGAAGTCTGAAACAAAGTTCAAATTGAGTTTTACTGTTACAGATGACCGTATCTTGGATTATGTGATTATCAATATTCCTGGTATAGATGGTTTTGATAATCGTAGAGTAGAGGCTGACGGAAAGTCTTCATTGAGCTTCACAGAACAAATCATTCTCCCGAATGAAGTACAAAGCTACAACATTACGATGACGGCTGTAGATGCCAAGGGAAAGGAGACGACAATAACAAGCACTATTAATGTTTCCGAAATGCCCGACTTCTCCAAGATGTATCTGGCTGACGTGAAGACTGTAGAAGAATTGAATAGCGATGTCTTCGGCGTGCCGATGCTGATTAACCATACGGGTGAGTTCCAATATCGGGCACGTTACTATAACAAAGCTGCTGGTACGGAAATCTTCTTCTTACCACAGAAGACAAACTTTACTCCTATTTGCTTCGGTCTTGATCCGGAAGATAATTCGAAACTGACAGATGATCCTGAAACAGCAAAGCCCATTGTTCTTGATAAGGCGGGCGTCTATTATGAAATAGACATCAACGTGCAGGATGCCACTTACAGTATGCGAACTTATTCGGTAACAGAAGCAACTACTCCTATAAACTATGAATATGGCAAGAAATGCTTCGACCGTAAGGAGAATGGCAATGAAGCCGATTTTATAAATTTCTATATCGGCTGGGGCGGTTCTCCTCAAGATGCGGGCAATCATTTGTTTGTTCAGGATACAACTAATCCTCACCTATTCTATTATCCTGAAAACGGAACTTGGACACTTGAAGCCGGTGAGGAACTTAATTTCATCATCTCCAATTCTCATCCCGATGGATGGTGGGACCATGTAGAGTGGCGTTGCGACAATTCTCAAGAGGTGGAAAAGTTTGGCTACTACAGCAAGAAGGGAGATGTGAATCCCAATTGGGAAGGTACGAATATGCGCTGGGAAGACGGAACGGTTGTAGGCGATAACTGGATGAAGCCTACGATTACGGTTGCCGGGAACTACCGCTTTGAGTTTGATGCACACTTGGGGCGCGGCAAGATTGTTCCTGCTAAATAAAAAAGTAACATTAGATTTTAAATATGAAAAAGCAAATTCTATTATTGTGTCTTGCGCTGATAAGCCTTTGCGGTTATGCGCAGCAGATAACGGTAAAGGGCGTGGTGACTTCGGGCACCGACCAACAACCGTTGATTGGAACTACAGTTCAAGTGAAAGGTACCGGTACAGGAACGATTACTGGTATCGACGGTGATTATACATTATCTAATGTAGGCAAGAATGCCGTATTAATATTCTCTTCCATTGGTTTTGACTCTCAGGAAATAGCGGTAGAGGGGCGCACTACGATTAATGTGGTGTTGAAGGAATCCAGTGAATTGCTGGACGAAGTGGTAGTAATAGGTTATGGTGCCGTAAAGAAGAGCGACTTGACCAGTTCCATTGCTACAGTGAAAGGTACAGAAATCACTGAAACCGTGACGGGTAACGCTATGGACGCCTTGCAAGGTAAGGTCAATGGTGTACAAGTCACCAGCGGTGGTGGACCAGGTGCTACTCCGAAAGTGCTCATCCGTGGTGTAACCACGATGAACAACACTAACCCGCTGTATGTAGTGGATGGCATGCCGGTAGGTGATAATATCAACTTCCTGAACAGTAACGACATTGCTTCTATGGAAGTGTTGAAAGACGCTTCGGCCGCAGCTATCTACGGTACGCGTGCATCAAACGGTGTCATCTTGATTAGCACCAAGAAAGGTAAAACAGGCAAGGCCCGCATCAATTACACTACCTCTGTGGGCTTCCAGACTGTAGCTAAACCGAATATTGCCGGTCCTGCCGAATACAAGGAAGTGTTCAATACCCGTTATACGAACGATGGCCTGGGTTCCATCTGGAAAGATAATGGTGCTACAACCAACCCTGACGGGACCGACTGGTGGGACACGGTGGTGAATAAAACTGCTCTGGTACAGAATCATTCACTCAGTGTTTCTGGTGGATCAGAACAGCTTGTCTACAATTTCAGTGTAGGTTACTACCGTAACAATTCACAATTCGATGTAGGCTACTGGGATAAAATCAATATTCGTCTGAATACCGAATACACATTCAATAAGTATGTGAAATTGGGCGTTGATATTGCTCCGCGCATAGAATCCTGGGATGATACTCCGAATGTCTTTTCGGCAGCAATGGCTATGGACCCTACTACTCCGGTGTTCCGTCCTCAGGATCAATGGGAAGACAATGAGTTCAACAACTACCAACGTTCCTATAATAATCAGGAATGGAATCCGGCAGGTACGGTAGCCCGTCAAAACGCGCACTCCCGGGAAATGGGGGCTATCTTGAATACTTACTTGCAGGTGAATCCGATAGAAAAGCTGACCTTACGTACCCAGTTTGGTGCCAATGCGCACTATCGTCGTTCCGACACGTTCATTCCTGAATTTAGCATGGACCCTCTGGAACAACAAACATTGAGCGAAATTACCCGTCGTAATCAGGAATGGTTTGACTGGAACTGGACGAATACAGCCACTTATATGGATACGTTTGCCGAGAAACACAACCTGAACGTTATGGCCGGTTTTACCGCTGAACGTTTCGCATGGTACAACACGCAAGCCCGACGTGACAATGTTCCCAACAATCTGGACCAGATGCAGGAAGTAAATGCCGGACAGCAGGGTACGGACGAGGCCAACGGTGAGACTACTTACAATACGCTGGTCTCTTTCCTGGGACGCGTCATGTATAACTATGATAATCGTTACTACATTTCTGCCTCTCTTCGTGCCGATGGCTCTTCCCGCTTCCCGAAAGGCAACAAGTACGCCCTTTTCCCTTCTGTATCTGCTTCCTGGCGTGTCATCAGCGAAGGATTCATGCAGGATCAGGAAATCTTCAATGATTTGAAAATACGTGGTGGCTGGGGACGTGTAGGTAACCAGAACATCGGCAACAATGCTACCCTAACCCTGTTGAACGAAACTCAATATTATTTTGGCAATACGCTGACGAACGGTTATTACGTGTCTACAGTAGGCAACAATCAGCTAAAATGGGAAACTGTGGAAGACTGGAACGTAGGTGTAGATATGTCTTTCCTTAATTCACGCTTGGGCGTTACATTCGAATATTTCCAAAAGAAATCTATGGATATGCTCTATCAAAAACAGAATATCCTGGCTTTGGGTTATGATAACTGGAACAGCCAGATTTGGATGAATATTGGTAGCATGCAAGCCCGTGGCTGGGAATTGGGACTTACCTGGCGTGATGAAATCGGCAAGGACTTCTCTTATGATCTTGGCCTGAATCTTTCTGCCGTGCGCAATAAGGCTATCAAGTTCTCAGGCGACGGTCCTATGAATGTGGGTGGATTCAACAGTGACCAGATTATCCGTAACGAGGACGGTGGCCTTATCTCCCGTTTCTATGGTTATGTAGCCGATGGCTTGTTCCAGAACATGGAAGAAGTATATGCACATACCGATGAACATGGAACACAGATTCAGCCTAACGCGAAGCCGGGTGACATCCGTTTCAAGGATTTGGATCACAACGGTGTGCTCGATGCCAACGACAAAGCTTATATCGGTAATCCTTATCCCGACTTGATGATGGGTCTGAATATCGGCATGCGTTATAAGAGTATTGATTTTTCCGCCAATTTCTATGGTACGTTCGGTAATGATATTTACAATATTACCAAAGGCAGATATTCCGGTGCCGGTGGACAGAACGTCTGGGCAGGCACACTGGAAAAAGCATGGCATGGTGAAGGTACCAGCAATGATATTCCCCGCCTGTCGAGCAACGACTTGAACCTGAACTATAATCGTGTATCCAGTTTCTACGTGGAAGACGGCTCCTACATGCGCTGCAAACTGTTGCAAATAGGTTATACACTTCCTAAAAAATGGGTGGGCGGTGCTGATTTGCGCCTCTCTTTCTCCGCGCAGAATCCGTTTACCATTACCGGCTACTCTGGTATGGATCCTGAACGTCCTATGGTTGACGGTACTACTGATAGTTCAGGCAGCGCCATCAATACCGGTATCGACAACGTGGCTTATCCTAATCCGAGAACATTCTTGTTCGGCATTGACTTTAAATTTTAATTCTTGATTATCCATGAAACGAATATTTACAATAGTAGTTTTGATTGCTTCGCTAATGTTTACCTCTTGTGAGGACTTCTTGACCGAAGACGTGCGCGGGCAATTGAACGTGGACACTTATTACAAGTCCATAGAAGAATGTGAATCCGCAGTTACGAGCTGTTATCAGGCTCTTACTTATGGAGGATGGTGGCAAATCAATACAGTATGGCTGCTCTCTGAGATGTGCAGTGACGATGCCTGGATGGGCAATACGACACAGAGCCAGAGTGACTATATTTCATTAGCCCATTATCAGGGAAACGGTGCCAGCAACGGTCCTATTTCTAACTTCTGGCAATACCGTTACAAAGGTATCTTGCGATGCAACATTGCCATAGATCGTATTTCGGCTCTTGAAACTCCGGATACTGAATCCCGGGACCGTCTGGTAGCGGAAGCTCGTTTTCTGCGTGCTTACTATTATTTCGAACTGGTGAGAAATTTCGGAGGAGTGCCTTTGATGACCAGCTTCCAGATGCCGGAAGAAGCTGAAGGAACCGAACGTGCAACAGAAGAAGCTGTCTATAAATTTATTGAAGATGACTTGGCGGCCGCTGCCGAAATTTTGCCACAACGTAATGAAGCCGAAGTGGGGCATGCCACCCGTGGCACTGCTTTGGGATTACTGGGTAAGGTTTATCTCTATCAGGAGAAGTGGCAGGATGCCCGCGAGGCGTTGAAGACCGTGATTGACGAAGGGGAATATAAATTGCTCCCTGACTTTGGTGATGTATGGAGCTTGGCTTATGACAACAGTGAAGAGAGCCTTTTTGAAATTCAATACGAATATCATGCAACATTAGGTTTAGGTGGTTCGCTTGCCACCATCACCGGTGCCCGTAACGGCCCGGGCGACGGTTGGAGTTGGTGTCAGCCTACTGCCAATCTGGAACAGGCCTATATAGATGCCGGTGATACGGAACGGCTGAAGTGGACTATCATTAAATCCGGCTGTACGGAGATTGCCGGTGAAGACCAATTCACGGAGTTTGTAGAGACAAGTAAAGCCTTGAACAAATATCAGGAATACGTTGATAAGTATGGTTGGGATCCTGATTGTTATATCGTTGATCCTGCACAGCACAAATCTGCTCGTCTCATCCGCAAGTATTTCCTGCCGTTGAAAGATCGCCCGGAAATCTACAATACGGACAAGAGTCCTTTGAACCATCGTATTTTGCGGTATGCCGATGTTCTTTTGATGTATGCTGAGGCTTGCAATGAATTGAATGATGACGAATCTGCACGTGATGCCCTCAATCAAGTGCGCAAACGTGCAAAACTGGCTGATGTTACTGCTAGCGGAACAGAATTGCAAAAGGCCATTCGCCTGGAGCGGCGTCTTGAATTGGCTTTTGAACAAAATCGTCTGTATGACATCCGCCGTTGGACTGACAGCAACGGAAAGAAAGTTATTTGTAACTTGATGGGCCCTAACGGAACATTCGTAAAATGGAATACCGATGAAGCGACTCGTGATGCTCTTGAATGGGATAATCAAGGAGAAGCTAGTAACAAGGGGATCTCTTTCAGTGAAAACCGCGACATGGTATTCCCCATTCCTTTGTATGAAATCACAATGTCTAATGGTTCTATCGTTCAGAATCCGGGTTGGAATTAACCCCGGTGAATGTCTAAATAGAATTCTTCAATAGGTCTTTATACTCTGTCGCGGATAGTTTCATAATAGATTATCCGCGACAGTCTTTTTTAAACCATCGAATATTTATGAAACTAAAATATTATTTCACTCTGCTGTCCCTGCTTTCCTTTATGGCTTGCAGTGACGATTCTCCTTCTACACCCGATACTCCCGATCAACCGGATGTACCGAATAGTGTAGAGAAACTAGTCACCATTAATGCCGGAAAAACCTATCAGACTATCACAGGATTCGGTGCATCAGACTGCTGGAATCCTTCCTATGTAGGTAAATACTGGACCAACAGCCGTGACAAAATCACCGAATTGCTCTTCTCTTCCGAAATCCAGGCAGGAAGCCCCAAAGGTATCGGTCTCTCCATGTGGCGTGTAAACCTGGGCGGTGGAACTGCCGAACAAGGTGATGCAAGCGGCATTACCGATAAATCCCGTCGCGCAGAGTCATACCTGACAAACGACTTGACCCTTGACTGGAATCGTTGCGAAGGGCAACGTTATTTCCTGAACCGTGCTAAAGAGTTCGGTTGCGAAAGTATCGTCCTTTTCAGCAATACACCACCCGTACAATATACACAGAACGGCAAAGGTTTCTCCAACCAAGGAGGAGTATCAAACCTGAAAAACGATTGCTACGATGACTTTGCCGCTTACATGGGCGATGTAGCTCAATACTACATAGATAAAGGTTATCCTGTGACGCACATCTCACCGGTCAACGAACCGCAATACAACTGGGATGGAGGACAAGAAGGAAGCGGCTGGACCAATGACGAAGTTGCCAGATTGGCCCGCGAACTGGATGATGCCTTAACCGAACGTAATTTGTCTACCGATATCCTACTCGGTGAATCGGGCGACTGGGAATACTTATATAAGACCAAAGACGATGCCAATCGCAGTAACGTTATGTCTGCCTTTTTCACCCCCGGCTCGTCAGCTTATGTAGGTAACTTAAATCATGTAAAGAAACTAATCTGCGGTCATAGCTATTGGACCGATGGTACTTGGGACGGTATGCGCAGCGTACGTAAGCAAGTGGCACAAGCAGCAACGCAATATGGTGTAGATGTATGGCAAAGTGAATGGAGCATGCTGGGAGACAACTACAGCAACACAGAATTTGTAGGATATGACAATGCTACAGAAATGGATATCGCATTTTATATGTCGAGAGTGATACACAATGACCTTACCGTAGCAGGAGTATCTTCATGGAGCTACTGGACTTCCATGGACGTAGCCCGTTGGGGACATAAAAACCGTTTTCTTCTGATATCCCTCGTACCTGGTGGAGGAATCAACGACAACAATGACAACATAGAAAAAGAAGGTACCTTCCAACCCACTGCCACCCTTTGGGTATTGGGTAATTATAGTCTGTTCATCCGCCCCGGATACCAACGTATCAACATGCAACTGACCGAATCGCTCAACTTCTTTGGATCTGCATGGCTATCCCCGCAAGGAGATAAAATAGTAGCCGTCTTCACCAATATGTCCAGCAAGAATGTCCGCCTAAGCGAAACTCATGAAGGATGGAGCAACGAAGCTACGTCAATCCGGACCTACACCACTACCAATAGCAAAAAACTGACAGAAGCCACCGTATCTGCCGGAGAATCTGTACTTTTGGAAGCGGAAAGTGTAACCACAGTAGTGTATAATCTAAAATAATCATCCAAAATGAAAAACGCTATATTCACGCTGACTGTATTCATGACAGCCCTGCTCACCGGCCTTCCGGCACAGGCGCAGGTTTCATTTGGTAATGCCACCAAATTCAATGAAGATTGGCTCTTCCGGCTGACCGATGACTCAACCATTGTAAATCCCGCCTTCAATGACAGCGAATGGCGCAAACTCAGATTGCCGCATGATTGGTCTATTGAAGGACAACTTTCACCTTCTTTAGCAAGCTGTACCGGCTATTTACCTGGCGGAATCGGCTGGTATCGCAAACATTTCAAGATCACGGATGACGCTCCACGCCATTATATCTATTTCGAAGGAGTATACAATCGCAGTGAAGTCTATTTAAACGGACATCTGCTTGGCAAACGCCCTAACGGTTATATCTCATTTCTCTACGACATGACTCCTTATCTGAAAGAGGGGGACAACGTGTTAAGTGTACGTGTGGACCATAGCCGCTATGCTGATTCCCGTTGGTATACAGGATCGGGCATATATCGTGACGTATGGCTAATTGCCGCTCCTGAAATACGCCTGGCACAATGGGGCACAGGTTGGCATGCCACTTCTCTGACCAACCGACAGGCTACCATAGCCGTCGATATGGAAGTACAGAAACACATAGCAACCAACGACAGACTTGAACTTTCAGCTACACTATACGATGCTGCCGGCAAACAAGTAGCGCAACGCCGCACTCGTGTTTCTGACGGTAAAGAAGGTATTACTAAAGAAAATCTCACACTGAAAATAACTAACCCTCACCGTTGGAATCTGGACGATCCTTACCTTTATACACTAAAAACGGAATTGCTCAGCAATGGACAACGTATCGATGGATGTGAGACTAAAGTAGGACTCCGTACACTGAAGTTTGACCCTAATAAAGGATTTGCGCTCAATGACAACTGGATGAAGGTCAAGGGTGTATGCCTGCATCATGATGCCGGTGTACTCGGTGCTGTAGTACCTCCGGAAGTATGGGAGCGCCGTTTAAACAATCTGAAAGAAATAGGTGTAAATGCTATCCGCATGAGCCACAATCCACAGGCTCCCGTTGTATATGATCTATGCGACCGACTGGGACTTCTCATCATGGATGAAGCATCCGATGAATGGGAATTCCCGAAACGTAAATGGGTGAAAGGCTGGAATAAGGGGGAACCCGCCTATGACGGTTCTTTCGATTTCTTCGAAGAATGGATTGAACAGGATGTAACCGATATGGTACGTCGCGACCGCAATCATCCTTCCATTTTCATGTGGAGTATTGGTAATGAAGTAGATTATCCGAATGATCCTTACTCGCATCCTATTCTTGACGGATCAACCATCAATCAACCCATGTTTGGCGGTTACAAACCGGATGCTCCTGATGCCATGCGTATCGGAAAGATAGCCAAACGACTGGCTGCATGCGTCCGTGCTGTCGATACGTCACGCCCCGTAACGGGAGCACTGGCAGGAGTTGTTATGTCCAATCAAACAGAATATCCCGAAGCCATCGATGTAGTAGGATACAACTATACTGAAAACCGCTATGATGAAGATCATGCCACCTATCCCAACCGTGTCATTTATGGTAGCGAAAACGGTTCCGGTCTTGAAGCCTGGTATGCCGTAAAGGATAAAGAATTCATCTTCGGACAATTCATCTGGACGGGTACCGACTACCTTGGTGAATCGGGTGCATGGCCCTCACGCGGACTATATACCGGATTGCTCGACTTTGGTAGTTTCCCCAAACCCCGCGGTCACTTCCGTGCTTCCTTATGGTGCGAAAAACCGGTTACTTATGTGGGTACTTATCCCATACCGGATCGTTTCAAAAACTCCCGGCGTACCTTCCTGTCACCCGATGCATGGGATATATGGAACTATGATCCCGGTCAGGAAATACGTGTAGTCTGCTATACCAATGCTCCACAAGCACGTCTGTTACTTGATGGAAAAGTGCTAGGTGAGATGAAACCCTATGATGAAAAGACAGGTATCATCTACTGGGATATTCCCTATCGGGCGGGTGAATTGAAAGCCGAAGGTTGCGATAAAGACGGAAATATATTGTCCAGCTATTCCATCAAAACCTCCGGTCGCCCCTACGCTCTCCGTGTAAGTGCCGATCGTACCAATCTATCTTGCAACCGCGCTACAGCGCATCTCATTGTAGAAGTGATAGATGAAAAGGGTGTCGTAGTGAAATTAGGCGATAATGACATTACTTGTACCATCGAAGGTCCGGCACATTTACTGGGGCTCGAAGGTTCCGATAACAGCGACATGAGTGACTACACCGATAATCGCCATCGTGCCTTCCACGGACGTCTACTTACCTACATACAGACCACGGGTGAGAAAGGTCAGATTCGCGTAAAGTTTACTTCACCACTTTTACAAGGAACAGAGATTGTCTTGAATGCTAAATAACCCTCTAAAAACAAATATTTATATGAAATACAAAGTATTATTACTCGCCCTCGCCGCAATAACTACTTCGTGTTCACCACAAGCAGATATAAACTATCAGATTATTCCCGAACAGCCTCAGCAAACCATGGATCATTTCAGTGCTTCGGATGCCTGGAGCATGCACATCATAGGCAAATGGCCTCAGGAAAAACAGGATCAAGTAGCTGACTGGTTGTTCAGTAATGACAATGACGCTAACGGAAAACCCAAAGGAATCGGGCTTTCTCTGTGGCGCTTCAATGTAGGTGCAGGAAGCACGGAACAGGGCGAAGCCAGTCAGATAGGCTCCCCTTGGATGCGTACCGAATGTTTCCTGCAACCGGACGGAAGTTATGATTGGGACAAACAACAGGGACAGCGTAATTTCCTCCGATTAGCAAAGGAACGTGGAGTCAATAAATTCCTTGCTTTCCTAAACTCTCCACCCGTTTATTTCACTCAAAACGGACTTGCCACCAACACCGGACGTGACGGCACACTGAATCTGAAAGCGGAACATTATGAAGACTTCGCCCGTTTTCTGGCAAATGTGATAAAAGGAGTTGAAAAGAAAGACGGCATTAAGTTCGATTACCTCTCCCCTTTCAACGAACCGGACGGACACTGGAATTGGATAGGTCCCAAACAAGAAGGTACCCCGGCAACAAAGAAAGAAATTGCCCGTGCCGTACGCCTCATCAGCAAAGAGTTTGTGAAAGAGGGTATTGATACGGAAATCACCATCTGCGAAGCGTCAGACTATCGTTGTATGTTCTCCACACACATGACAAACCATGAACGTGGATACGAAATACAATCTTTCTTCTGCCCCGACAGTGTAGATACTTATCTGGGAAATACCCCGAATGTCCCCCATCTCATTGCAGGGCACAGCTATTGGACAAATACACCTTTAGAAAGTCTGAGAGATTACCGTCGTCAGTTACGTGATACATTGGACAAATACAAAGTTGACTTCTGGCAAACGGAAACCTGCATTATGGGGAACGATGAAGAAATTGGCGGAGGCGGTGGATTTGATCATACAATGAAAACAGCCCTCTATGTGGCCCGTATCATTCATCACGACATTGTTTATGCAGGAGCACGTAGCTGGCAGTGGTGGCGTGCCATAGGAGGTGACTACAAAGACGGATTGCTACGCGAATACACTGATCCCGATCTTCATGATGGTAAAGTGGAAGACTCCAAATTATTATGGATATTAGGTAATTACAGCCGCTTTATACGCCCGGGAGCTGTACGCATGTCTATTAAGGCAACAGACAAATCCGGACAGGTAATCCCGGAAGGAGATACTGATCCCCAAGGACTCATGTGTTCTGCTTATCAGAATACAAACGGACAATGGGTAATGGTAGTTATCAACTACGCTGATCAGGAGAAAAATTTCACTTTCAAAGTGGATGGTTCCAAAGTAAAGTCATGGCAAGGCTACCGCACCTCAGATGAAGCAGGTGAAGATCTTCTACCCATTAAGAAACTGAAAAACGAACAGATAGCAGTAATTCCTGCACGTTCCGTTATCACTTTTGTTTCTCAGGATTAAGAGATTTCACCACAGAGTAACACAGAGGTTTACAGAGTTTTATTTTCTTGATTTAGAAATTATTGAACTCTGTGAACCTCTGTGTTACTCTGTGGTGAAATCCCTATTCTTTCGGCCGCCCAAATCCCTCGCAGACATTCAAACGATGAATATCTACCACTGCACTTATTTCTCCCATCTTCCCTAACAATGTTTCCGCACCATTCTGAATCTTGAAATTGACTTCTTCTTCGTACAATGGAATCATCTGATAGAAATTCACTTCTTCCCCATTAGGCAATTGGCAAACAGCAGCTCCTTCTTCCACATTCTCCGGATTGATCAATAATACACTGGAAAGCTGAGTATTCTCTGCAAACGGTTTCCCGTTAGGTACAGAATGTCCCCAACCTAACCAGGAGTCCTCTTCCAATGGCAGACGGGCAAGTATCTTCAGCCAACGTAGCGGCCAGTAATTCTTTTCTTCATGGTCAGAAATATTCCAGTCGGCAGGTAAATATACCACTATCTCCGCACGCTCCAGCTTATACTCAGCCAGTTCCTTAGGTACATTCATCCGATGGGCACCCATGCCCGATGTGACCAGCGTGTAATAATTCCTTTCAGCCGTCGGCTCGACAATAAAGATATCCACATGGATATCCGGTGAGGCGATCTCATGGAACACATGATCCGAATGACCAAAGAACTTGTCAATATGCGCTTCAAGAGCATCCAATTCCTCCTCTTCGTACATCTCAGGATTATGAGGCAAAACACCATTCTTACAATTTTCAATGTATTCCTTTGCATCTTCATCGCTGGGATCCAATTCCAATGAACGTTCAAAGGCTTTCTGCGCCTTATCCAGTTGGTTCAGATAATAATAAGCATAACCCAGTCGATAGAACCAAAGCGCATCTTCCTTACATTCTTCCTTTACTGAAAGAAGCTGTTCAATGGCTTCATTATAATTCCCCTGATTATTGTATGAGCGCGCCAGAAGCCCCGTCAATTCCGCAGTTCTCTCCTCTTCAGGAACTTTCAGAATAGCGTCAATTATCTTCTGTTCTTCATCGTCCGCGTTCCATTGTTCTATTTGCTGAAGCAACTTATCATGCTTGTTCGTTTTGGTAGCAATCAGATGATCAATAAAGTCAGCTGAAAAGCCCATTGCTTCATCCTTTCCCTCGCACGAAAGAGTAAACAGGGTGAACTGATGTTCAGTGATAATCTGGCACTGGCACACATATTCATCACTGTCTTCTTCTCCACCCAGATCATAAAGCCTGCACTTACCGTTTTCAAAAAACTTCTCTTCAATCAGCACATTCTCATCGTCTTCCAGATAATCCGCTTCGTCATCGGGCATAGAATACGCCAACATCCGCACTACATGCCAATTCTCGTCTTCTCCATCATAATACCCGCGAGAATCATCCTCTTCAAAATAAAGGTAATTACCCGGAAGATCAAACTTCAGATTTCCTAATGTATAGGTCACTTTGTCCTTGCGATAACCAATCGGAAATTCACTTATGAAATCCGGCAATGCAGAAACATCTACCGGCTCTTTTTCCACCAAACGACAAAGCAACAGATAGTCTTCTTTCGGGAAAGCAAGAGACGTATCCATTGCGGCAGCCTTCTCCAAGTTTTCTATAATAAACGAATTGATTTCCATATCTTCTTCGCTACGCGCGGAAGGCATAAAATAGCAATCTTCCCACAAGGCACTCAAAGCCGTATTCCGATAGAATAATGCATCACGCTCTTCATTATTCCACATGAAAAATTCGCTTGCCAACCTCTCGATACCTTCATCTTTTATCCGTTCGACTAAGTGCTCCGGACATATTCTTCCGAAAGAAGATACCACCGTTCCTTCTATCCCACGGGGCATGTACTTATTGCAATCCCAACAAATGGCAGACATGCTGCAATTCTCCTTCAGACGTTCACAACAGAGTTCTACGATGGCGTTCAACCAACGATAGAAATGTTCAGAACGCATCCGCTCAAAGTCCCTGTGCTCATAATATTCCGTATCGTCCTCCACCTCAGTAGAGAAGTCTCTCAGTTCTACCAACTCGTCAACGATATCTATCGCAGCCTTATGAAAACCTGCTCCCAACAGGTTAGTCTGACAATCACCTATGACAGCTATATCATCTTCTTCCTGTTCATAATTGAAGAATATATTTCCTAAACGGCAGACTGATAATTCAGAATAATCTTCTGTATGACTGACAGATGCCTCGTGCCGGGCAGCAACTACATCCAACAATTTCTGGAATGAAGAAATACTTTTGCATTTCGTTGTTAATCTGAAACCTATACTCATGGTTGTGATATATTTATAATTATAGATTCATTTTATTCCTCAGACTCGTCATCCTCCGTTTCATACAGTCTGCACAAGTCACTACCCTGACGGAAGTCGGAAAGATAGAAGTGATATTGGGGATAGTCTTTCAGAAATGGAACAATCTTTTCCATAAATGCCGACTCATCAAACAAAAGAAGATCAATATAGCAGGTACCGGTACCGATAGCTCCCCCTAATAAAAGTCCCAAACCTTCCGGTTCAAGCAATTCCGCCGCCAGGCGGTCTTCCAGTTCATAACGGAAATCCAGCACTTTCTTCCCATCACCTTCTTCCTTATTTTCATAGGGGAAAGCGATAAATACAGCCTGCGCACCAAATCCATTCAAACGGTCGAACAGTTCTGTGGAACCATTATAATAATTGGCCACCAAAGGCTGGAAGCAGGAGCTGCCTGCCATGACGTCAAAACGTAATTCCTCGTTCTCCTGAGGCTCAAAACGATAGCTGGTATAGACTTGCTGCGGATTATCAAATATCTCCTTACCATGAGCCTTTAATGTATCTGTAATGTAGGCTCTGAGTTCAGGAAGCTTTATCATATTCTCCAATGGAGCATCTGCACGCTCCACACTGGCAATATACTGGTAAGAAAGTCCCTCACCCAGCATAATCTCCATCATGATATAATAAGCATTATAGCTTTGTGCTTCTTCCAGAGAGCATAACTGTTCTTCATAGAAATGGATATTGAAAGCATTGATATCTTCCTGATAAGCAGCAGATACCTGCACCTGAGCCATATCTACATTCGCCCCATACATGCCGAAAGAGAAACTTGCATCCGTCCCCTGATTGAAAGGAAAAAAGTGCCATTTATCCTTGAATTGTGCAGGCATTTGCGACACAATGTAGGGATAGAGATAGAACAAATGTGTATTGCCCTCTACGGAGAATGTGAATTCATAGTCTCCACCCAGGTTAAAATGTACATCCTCATCTATCAAATTCGTACCGGCGGTAACAAACTCAACAGCATCACCACCGTCAAGCTGCCCGCGGTTCTCAACAATCCGGGAGAGCTCCTCCTCGTTATCGGTAAACCACTTCCAAAAGTCCTTCACCCGCTTCCGGAAAGGCAAAGCTTTTTCATATTCACCCAGGTTGTTATATGCACGTGCCAGCAAACCTGTAGCTTCAGAATCTCTTTCTTCAGGCGAAATCTGTCCTAACATATCAACAATTCTACCATGCTCGTCAGTTTCTGTCCAAGCATCAATTTGTTTCCTTAATGTTTCATCCATTGTTCATTGTGGTTTAATGATGTCCAAAGATATAAAAACTCAGTTTATTCACTCTATAAACTGCCATAAAAAATTACAATTGGATAATGGCTATTTTATAGAAGCCATGACAAATTGCAAATTCCATTCTGTCAATTTGCTTTTCCAAAGAACTTTTATTTAGTATTTATTCAGGAAGATACCCAAAAGGTAGGATAAATGTCATTATATTCACAAGAGAAAGAGCAAGAAGTACAAATCTTTTCTTTATATTTTGAAGACTGTTTTTCAAGAAGAACAGATTATAAAAGCTGCATTGCTATCGTTCAGTTCATAAACAGTCTTTTCAATATTGCTGTATATACTTATCCAAACAATCCGCAGCCGATAAAGTCAATTTCCCTTTTATACGTTGCTTTGCCTTCAACACTGAACAGGGAGTAATATTAAAAAGAACTGCAATAGCCTTATTTCCTAACCGTGCACGAATCAGATAGCATACCTTTAACTCTTGCATACTCAGCCCGTATGAAGATAACTGCTCTGACAGGCAACCGCCATAAAACATATCAATGACAGTGAACAGATTCGTCCATTCAGTTTCCTCCCGGATTATGCCATAGGAGGGGTTCTGATGAAGGCGAAGCAACTGTCCCAGAGACACAAGTAAGGAAGAAGAACATTCAGCCAGTACCGAAGCATTCTGGTACTCTTTCAGTTGTTTAGTCAGTTGCTTATTGCGGAATAACAAACAAGCATTCCAGTTATCATGATAAGTTTCCATATTCTATTTCTCATTCTTTTAATGTTCCACATAATCCGTATTCCAATTTTTCGCTATCTCCTCCACTTCTTGACGCATCTCCTCAATGGCCGTGGAATGAACCTTGGGCGTCCGGTTCAGCACATTCCATTTCATATCCTCAAATTTGTCTTTATCCCGATAATTCGGTTCAGAATAGAGTTTAGCCAGTAGATAGTAAGGATAGATTCTGCCCGGCAGGCGACTGACAGAAATAAGAAAAAAAGCCTCGGCACATTTATATTCATGCAACGCCTGGCAATTTTTACCCATAATATTCAATATCATCGGATCATTACTATACAACCGTGCCCGATCCAAACACTCAAAAGATTCGTCATAACGACCGGATTTGTGCAAGCTATGTCCATATTCAAACAAGAATGTTCCTTTATTCCTCAAAGACGGATAAAGCTTTTCATAAGCCCTGTTGGCAGCTTCGTAAGCCCCCGAGCGATAGAGTATTCTCGCATTCATCCAGTCCCGGCAAGCGTCTTTTTCTTGCGTCCATTTTTCCGTATAGCCTCCGAGCCACACCACCAGACAAACACACAGAATAAGATACTTACCAATTACATCACCTATCCCACAGGCAAGAAGCAAACATATACCAGCGACAATGAAAGCCGGAAGATGCAGCGGATAGGAAGAAAAAGAAAATACAAGCAAGGAGATAAGGGCACCACAGACACCATAGCGACGGAGTCTCACTCCGATCCAAAGACAACCAAAGATTACAAACAGCGCCAATATACACATAGCAATACCATACGTCAGGGCAAACTCCAGATACTCATTAAATGCATATTCAGGACTTCCTGCCACACGTTCTTCCCAAGCAGCATAGTTCCCTGAGGCAAAATATAAACTCTGAGCCCCACCATAAGCACAAGCGAATCCGGTATGACATCCCCACGGATGAGCAGCGATGGCCCGGCAAGTCATCTTCCACATAAACAGACGCCCCAATGCTGAATCGGGTTTTAAAAAGAACATTCCCGCAGCAGCCAACAACAGAATTAAAAATATCCCGGTTCCCCACAATATATAACGCTTTTTATAGCGACGCCACAATATATTCCACTTCCGTTTGTCACGATGCATATATGCCACCCAGATACAGCTTATTGCCGCAGCTATCCAGGCGGAGCGGCTCATAGTGGAAGGCAATACGCAAAGAATAAGCATACCCGCCACAGCAGCTGTAATTTTTTCTATCTTTAGTGACTTACATAAATATCTCCACTTTTCCGGCACCCTCAAATAATGATATAAGCATATCGGTAATATCATTGCCAAATATCCGGCATAAGGACCAGGATTGAAAAAAGAGCCAGTCAACGCATAATGAGAATGTCCCGAAGCCGTAAAACCATACAGTTGCCTCATTCCCCATACAGTTTCTACCATACCAAAAAACATTAAACTCCAAGAAAAGTAAATAAAAAAATAAGGAAAACCCAATGCCTTTCTCAAAGGTACCCCTTCATATAGCTGCATCAAACAAACTGCAATAATAGAACCAGCCGTGAAGGGTAAAACCTTTCCAAACCACACCCATTGAATAATAGTTTCCCCACTTGAAAGTTCAGGCGTAACCACATGCGCCATGCTTAATAGTAAGCATAGAGTAGTAAATAACAAACCGTGTTTTACGTACTGCATTATTATGAATACCAATAATTAAACAAATATCACTTAGTATAATATTTCAAAAGAATGGAATGTAAGTATTCATATGTAAATTTTACATTTTCCTTCTGTGGAACAAAAACATTATTTATTCTCTCATCTACAAAAGAATAAACAAACAGATACGGCATACCTATATCTACTAATACAGAATCCAATGCATTGCTAATGCCATAAATATCAAAATGAATGTTATTGACCCTCTTAAACTTTTTTACATAATTCATATTCTTAGTACTAGTAAATAGTACAATATTCTGTAAACCAATAGAGTCTTGATAAATATTCAATTTACTGACTATGCTATCTATACAAACATCACAATGCATTTCTGAATATCGCAAAACCAATGTATTATCAGACATTATATCTGAAAGTGTCTCTCTACCTCCCTGCAAATTTGTAATCTCCCAATCACGCGATATTTCATTTCCATTCAATAGTATTTCATTAGCTCTACATTCTTTCAATGCTTCTAATTGTCCAATCTTAATATCCGAATCTTTTTTCAATTCATATAAGAACGATTGAACTTCACTTATCTCCTTATATTGGATATAGCTATAGATATTGCTCAATAATAAAAAGAGAACAAGTATAATAGCCAAATTTAGTTCTTTCCTTTTCATTTTGCCATTCCTCTAAATTTACACTTAAATAATATTGGATTAGAATCATCACCTATTTCTCCAACAATTGAATCTATTTTCTCACGATAATAGCTATTCGTACAATAAGTTCTCAAAGATTTCCAATTAAAAGAGAAAGTATCCGCATCTTGTAAGATATAAAGTTCACCATTTGTTGTTGTATAAAAATAGTGAAATATCATATTCCCAAACAAACCTATACTAAGCCATTTCCCAACACGAATATTAGTACTGAGTTTGTCATATATAAAATATTTGAAAGAATCATCCGAATAGTAGCCTAATAAATAATCCTTTGAATTTTGTAAATATTCAAACCCTTTCAAATATCTATTTTTGCGAACGAATCTAAAAAGCATGTCTTTATCAACATTTACATCTTCAGGAAGACTTCTAGAGGTGTAATTTATAACATAAAAGGGGCACACTGTGTCCTCTTTCAAGATATAAATCGTATCATTTAGAGGGTAAATTAGTGTAGCTTCATTATTGTATTTGCTAGCGTATTTCCTTAATCCATATCCAGATTTATCAATCTGTTTTCTGTTAAATGGAATTTCAGAAGATATGACACTAGAGGTAGCTAAGTCAAATTTAAAAAGATTAAAATCCCCATAATCCGATCCCTCATAATTAGAAATTAAATAGGCAATATTATCGAATGATATAATGTCTTTATGATAAACATCATAAGAAATCTCTCTATGCGAATTGCTGTATAAATCATACGCAATATATTTATTACGATATAGATCCTGAATTAATATGGAATCACCTTTAAAAGTAAAATTCCCCAAACGAGAGTATTCACCAGGTCCCATGCCTTGTCTGCCAAGGCTATTAAGAAAGTGTCCTGTTGTAGTAAACACGAATATTTTTGCATTTCCTTTATCAGACACGAATATTTTGTCTTTATAAAGCTCTATTTGTTTAATATCTGATATTAGGCATTGTTCCGTTGTCTCTAAAGGTATAATTTCTATTGAGTCTTGTAGTATTTCGGATAAATCTAAATATTCCTCAACCACTTCCGGATCTATAAGAATCTCATTTAAACCTTCATTAGGTACATACTTATCAGATGAAGAAAAACATCCCCCAAAAAGCAAACACAAAAAAAGCAAAATAATATTTTTCATTTCAATAAATGTTTTATGATTAAGTTTTTAGGGACTATCTTTCAATCAGATAGTCCCTAAAAATTAGAACGGCCAACGTCTAGTGCAAGGATATGGAGAACAACTTCCTGTTTTACCCTCACACTCTCCCAATTCCCCTTCACGAATAATCTCAGCAAAAATCGGATTATTATCAGAATCATAAGCTACTATAACCTTCTCAGGTATACCACATCCAAATTTATGAAGAGGTCCCAATGCACCGCCCGAAATTTCATCATTATTTGCAAAAGCTTCAGATTTTAAAGATACCAAATCTACAATTTCATCACTATTGCGTATTGTAAAGACTGTATTAACAATAGCAATAGATACGACAACTAAAACATAAATAATTTTTCTCATAAATACTTTTTTTAAAATTTAAATAAATACTTATATCCCACTTTCGAAGAGATATTTTCGTAGAATAGGCAGATATATCCACTCACTCTATATTAAAAATACTACTTTACATATTATCCTCCTCCATTCTTTAATTTTTATTATTTATACTTTTAAACGTCCTATCCCACCGAATTTCATCCGTTCCCCTATCCACCGACTTCCATATCCTGACAGCCTTACCCACAATAAAAGGTTCCGGAAGCAAGCCCCAATAACGGGAATCCTGGGAATTCATCACCTTATCGCCTGCAACAAAATAATAGTTCTCTTTAAAACGGTAAGCATGAATCGCGCTATCATTCAGGAAAACCGTATCACCATGCAGGAAAAGTTTCTTTCTTTGTTCCCATTCTATCACATTCCGATATAGGACAGCATGTTTAGGGTTCATCTCTATCTCATCTCCTTTTGCAGGAAGATAGAGGGGGCCGAAGTTCACGATATTCCAGTCCACCAATCCATTATAAGGATACCCACTCATCACTATTCCATAATCTTTTTCTCTGCCATTTGCTACTATACGCATCAGTGCATCCTGTGAGTCCACATTTCCCAACGACGTTTCACAACTACGCACCCAGTAGTGAGCCTTCCTGATCTCAAACGTATCCCCCGGCAAAGCCACACATCGTTTTACATAGTAAGACATCACGTTCAGGCCTATACTGTCCCATTGTGCGGGATAGGGAAAATTAAAAACCAACACATCATTCCGCCGTATCTTTCCCAATCCCGGCAAACGGGAAATCTTGACTTCTTTCCCTTCAAGAGCATCCCAAATATTAAAAATGCGTCCACCCATCACCCATTTATTCACCAAGATATTATCTCCGGCAAGCAGGGCAGGTTCCATTGAGTCGGAAGGAATCTTGAAAGTAGCGATACTAGTCACCTGAAGCAGTATCCATATCACCACTACTCCACAAGCTATCAGGAACAGGTTGAGGAACTTGTCAACAACCCAAGACACCCCTTTCTTTTTCTTACCAGAACTGTTGTTTTCCATCTTTATATTCAAATATACGTTCATCCTTTCCACGGGTATGATCTTTCAAATAGAGCAATGCACCTTCAGGAACCTTATAAAGCAAAGAATCGGAATGAGGACGGACCCTACCTGCCGATGCCCATTCCCCATCATTATAATAGAAAAGTTCATACTCATCGTCCGTACGAATAAAATTATCACGGTTGCGGGGAGTGAACACAATCTTTTCAATACGTCGAGGAGTACCCAAATCAAGCCCCGACCAACCACCTGTAGGCTGGATATAGTCAAAGGAAGTATAAGGGTCGCCGTCAAACACGTTTGTGTACTCATGTGAAGCGTCCAATCCGTTACATCCCGGTGTACCGATAATCTTCCCTTTCAAAGGGACACTGTCAGCAAAAGATGTATAGAAAGCAACCTCCGAAATATTACAATAGCTGTCTTTAGGACCATAATAGCGAACATAACGGTAAGACCGGGCACTATTTACCCGTGCAACATTCCAAAGCCGCTCGGGGAATTCCTTGATGATAAACAGTGTATCTTTCCTGTTGAAATGAGAGTCATTGCTACCTTCAAACACACCGCCTACCATTCGTCGGACAAAAGGTTCAAAGTAAAGTTCATATTTATGGAGCAGCGTAACTTCGACCTCCCTACCGCCCGAAGGGAAAAACCGTACTTCACCGCTTTCCCTATCAAGCAAGAAAGGATCGCTTTGCGGGTATATACTGCCGTTTTCATAAGTTCCCAAACGGAAGACAACCTGTCCCTCCACATTTTCAAAGACAGCGCCCAGACGCTTGTCGTAAAGACACCACCCGATGGGAGCCCAGTCCATAAAGCTGGCGGAACAGAGATAGACCGGTTCACCCTTCTTTAAAGGGTTGTAGAGATTTTCAGGACCAATCGTTAATGTGCGGTTCTTGCTCCCCGCATATATAGCAGTAACATCACGAAAACAGGGATAACGGAAAGAGGGATGTCTTTCTTCCGCTTTCTTTCCCATAGCCCTGATCATTTCCCGGTTAACGCTGAACGTACGACGATAAACCTTTCCTTTAGGATCCCAATAATTATCAGGGCTATTCAGTTCGGAAGTAGGATCCAAAATGGAGCAACGATAAGAGTTGCCATCTTTGTCAAAGGCGGCATTCCAGTAATGGGGAACATTTTTATTTCCCCGCATCAACATGATTTCCTCGCTGCAAGGCAGGCCCAAAGCCCTGAAGACATACAGTTGCAAATCAGTGAAATTTACACAACTTCCCGAACGCCAGTCCACTACTTTGGGACCGTAATGAGGACCAAATGAAAAAAGTTCGGTAAAATAGACCGGAGCCTTATGTAAGGTATCCATCAGTACTTGAGAAACGTACTTCGGATCTTCGGCTTCCGGAAGTCCTCGAATGCTGTCCAGCAATGGGTTATATTTATTATAGATTCTTTCGCGCCAAGATTCCAGTCTTTCATCACCTACCCGGTAAGGGAGAATGAATTCACAAAAGTCTTCAAAAGAGACGTTTTTCCCCCAAGGCTGTTCACGCCATACTTTGAAAGCCCATTCAATATTCTCAATCAAATAGACCGGATCAATATAGATATCGCTCTTCGCTTCCAGTCTATCCAAATGAAAAGGGCCGCAAGCACGTTTAATGGAGTCCAACACTTTATCCGGATACATAGTACCTTTGCCGTGAAGTTCAAAAAGCTTTAGGTAATCATTTAGAGCTTCACCTTCATAGCTATAGTGAAAAGGCAGATTTTCGATAAGAAAAACGGCAGATTTATGCTTCAAGGAATCATCTTGGTATTTGTCAAGAACAACCTGCAACTTGGGATTGGCTGATAAAATATCTTCTAAGGAAGGACCAACCGTATTTTTAGTACAAGAAGCCAATATCAAAAAAATACAGACTATTAATAGGATACCATGTTTCTTCATAAGTATTTCATTTATGTCATCTTATTCTGCATCACCGGTTATTCTCAAAACAACAGGAGAAGATTCCGCATTGCAATATACTGTTATAGTTTTATCAAAATGTTCGGGATCGTCTGCTTTATATGTCACATTCAGTAATATAGAATTTCCCGGACGAACGGGTTCTTTGGAATAATCAACGGAAGTACAACCGCAGGAAGTACTTACGTTGTCAACTACCAAAGGATTAGTACCTGTATTCTTTAATGTAAACACAGCCTTCTGCTCTTGCTGCCAATCAAACTTACCAAGAAATATACTTTTATCCTTTATATCAACTTCTGTCCTTACTTCCTTATTAGAAACAGGACATTTTTCTTGAATGATATTTAAATATAACTCCTTTATTTGAGGATTATGGATAGGATTACCTATAGCAATAACTCTATTACTCCTATCTAACAGAAATGTTTGATAAGTTATATTTGCTGATAAATTATTTAATTGATAAAACTGATTCTGTACATCCAAGAATATTGGATATGCAAAATTATCTCTACGGATTAACCGCTCCAATTCATCCTTATTTCTCATATTTGAATAAAATATGAAAGAGACATTCATTCCATTTAAAGAATCCACAGCATGTATCAACTTATTCCACAGAAACAATTTCAGTTTACAGTCAGTACAACCAGCAGAGTCTATATATGTCAATATTTTATATTCAGAATCTATTAATAATTGGCTTAATGTATCAGAATATTGAATACTAATAATTGATTTTTCAGGAAAAATGATCTCCTTTCCTTCCCACTCCTGCAGCAAAGATATAATCTGACTTCTCTTGCCATCCTGACAAGAGAAAATTAAAGATAAAAAAAGCAGAAGCATCAATAAAAAAGAATTTTTCATATTAATATCTCATAAAAAAAAGAATTGGATTAGAGTCTAAATCTACATGAAACCTAACATCCTCTTGCAAAATTTGCATATCTTTTTCTTGTAATTCATATGGATGAATAAGAAATACCAAATCATTTTCAAATGTTGCTTTAGGCTGCATAAATGTCATATCATTGAACTTAAAATTTTTCTTACGATACAGAGAGTACCCATCATAAATATTCACTTTATTTAATTCTATATCATAGCATGCTATATATTGCAAAGAATTCTCTGAAATACTAGAAAACGTAAAATAGAGTTGATCCCTATAAAATAAGAAATCGCCTAAATACCCTAAATAATTATTTTTTTCAATGAGTTTATTGTATTCTTTCTCATCTGAAAAAGTTGCTATCTTTTCATAGGGGAGAGTTTTATCTCCAAAATCAATCCTGATATAAGGAGCTAATGAATCATTATAAATTCGATAAATAATATTATCATATGGAGAGATAAAGTACTTCTCATTTTCTTTTTGTATAAAAGTAGAGTGAATTATTGTGCGAAAAAATACCTTTTGAGGAAATTGCCCTCTAATAATGGCGAAATCATCATCGACTTTCAATAGACTATTATCTGTATCATCATTATTATAACCAGTGTAAATCCAATACCCGTTATCCACCTTACAAAATGATCTAAACCAAATATGATCTGTTGGTATCTCCCGAATTAAATCCCCCGACATATTATAAATATACATCACACGTTTTATTGCTTCGTGAGCAAAAACTAAGTTTGTGCTTTTATCAAAAGACACATCATTAAACAAGATATGTTCTCCAGGCCCCTCTCCTTTTCTCCCACACTTATTTATATATTTCCCCTCTTGATCAAACAAAAAAATATCACTCAACATATCATCAAAAATGATAATCAAGGAATCCGTTATAAACATCTTCTCCACATGTTTTATCAATGCCTCTTTTGTCGTCTCCAACGGTACGTATTTAATAAAGTCCGCCGTTTTTGAAAAGTTCAATGTTTTGCTTTCATCGGGGTTTATATTCACTTCATATTTAACATCTACTATAGAGGTGCTATTTTGCAGATTGCAACTGACAAGTAAAGCTCCATAAACAAATAAATAAATATATATATATTTCTTCATAGTATATAATTTTTAATACAACTAAACCTACTTAAATCTATTATGCAAAAGATTTAAGTAGATTTAGATAATTTGCAATTTAGCAAGGAGGCGCATCGCAAGCCTGATTCCCGAAATTTTTACAGCCATCCCATGTAGATTTTTTAGTTGTTGTTTTTTTCTCATAGGATGGAGGTGGTGTTTTAGTTACTTTACCATTAACAAGCCACGCTTTTAATTCGACACTCCATGTATAACCTCCTGTAGCTTCATATGTTTCTACAACTTCAGTGCTTTCGCATTTAGCTGCAGTCCCCATATAAGTACTTCCACCCTCATCCAGTGCCAATGCTTCGGCATTAACTAAAACTAAATTTGGCAATGCGTTTGTACTTTGAGAAGTATAAAGGCTATAACCAACCACCACAGCAAATACTACAGAGAATACTACTTTTATTAATGTTTTCATTTTTCTTTTATCTTTAATAATCAAAATAATATTTTTTATTGCTCAATACTATTTGTTTCAATCATTATATTAAACACATTTAATGTGTACATCATAAGCCAAGACACAAATACATTGTAATAACTTTTCTTTCCATACTATCGTAAAGATCGAAAACATCTTCTATTATCTAATTTAAAATTACATTTCTACCACAACCTCCCTTCTTTTAGAATAGAACAGACTGCCCACAACTAACCAATTAAACATTCGCAACCTGTCCTTTTTTATTTTATTTTTTATGAAATAATCAATCCACCGCATATTTCACCACCGGTTCATCACTATTCACATCCGTAGCAACAATCTCACCATTTAGTTCATCTACCGATATACCGTAAACATTATGATCCAGCACATATTTCCTTATAGGTTCACCGCTCAGACTAAATACATATATATACCTCCCACCATCCGTCATATCACCTTTCTGCATTTTCCGCGAAATCTCTTCAAAAGTATCCCCTTGAAAAACGGCATAAATAACAGTATCCGTCACCTGTACATCACTAAATCCCATAATTCCAGTAGGCACACCATAACCTTCTGCTATTTGAAATTCAGGTTCACCATGCAAACCAACACGAACTATATGGGTACTATCTTTCAGATTATAGATTTCGAGTACTTCTCCTAATTGAGTAACGGTAGCCAGAATCCCATTACGAGGATTATAATCAATGAAACTGCGCCATGCCTGCGCCAATGCCGGGCGAGCATGTTTTAAAGCCTCCTCATTCGTAGTGGGAATAATCCCCATTTTATGTAATAACTTACCCGTTCGATCCACCCAGCAAAAACGACTTTCTCCTGAATAATCAGGAATGATAAAAGTAGAGTCATTATAAATCACAAAATCCAGCCCTCGAAGTATCTCCTTATCCAAGCTCACTGCCTCTTCACGGAGTAATGAGTCATTGGATAAAGACAAACCAAACCGAGTTAATTTTGAACTATTTGCATCCAATGCCCACAACGAATTTCCATTCCATCGGATATTTTCAACAGAAAGCATCTCCTCCGGTGAGTCTCCACGCTTACCTAAAGAAATGATATAAGAGAAGTTCGGATAGTGGAACAAATGAATAAAATGATCCATACCATGCAAATCCATTATTGCTACAGTATCCCCTTGCATCTTTATCCGGAAAGGAAAACGAAATACGGCTGTATCCATAGGCAAAATACATGCAGTCAGATTTTTCGTTTCCGGAAAATCCGTATACGGTATTCCCTTATGCACAGATACAGAAGTACATGCAAGAAAGGAAAACAGAAACAATATGTCAATAAGGTACTTCAAGGCTGTAACCGATCATGACAAACTTTGTCTTTCCGCCTAAAGGGCAATCCACCGTTCCTGTACCTATACATTGTATTGGCACATAATCCTCACCAGCAGCTAAAGCCTCTATATTCATTAAGAATAAATCATTTTGCTCCTTCTCCGGCTTAGCCATATAGGAAACCAAAGCAATTAACACAAACAGCACACCAAGCATCCAAGATTTTCTTTTCATACAATATTAAATTTAGTATTAGATATTTAGATCATATCTGTCTCGGAAGCGAAGGTAGCAATCAAGGAAATCCGCTCCAACAAATCTGACTGACAAACACTGACCAAGCTTCATTTATCAGAATTTGTCAGTCCCTGTCAGAATTTGTCAGCCACATACTATCCATGTTTTTAGGCATTAGTCAAAGCATTTTTCTCGATGAAATGGGGGATTATCAGATGATAGGAATCATTTTTGAACTTTATTTGAAGAGCTGTTAACTCACCGAGTGATTTTCGTAAACGACGAATAAGCGTATGTATTCTTTCCTGACTTCCGCTACCATTCGGCCATAAAGTCTCACTAATTAGTGACGTAGAAAGCGTGTGTCCTTCTGCCTGAAGAAACTTTTCCAATAAGACAGCCGTTTGGGGAGTAAGCTTTACTACTTGCTCCTCTTTTATCAATTCCATTCGCTCCGCATCAAAAAAAGTATGCTCCCCCAACTGATAAACAGGTGATTGTTCTGCAGTCACCACTATAACGGGGAGACCTTCTTGTTCGACCTCCTCAGGCTGCCTTTTCTTTCTATAGCAATACATTTTTCCAAAAATGAAAAATAACAATTCAATACCTGCACAAACGCCTCCTATGGCAAGCAAACGCCAGTCACTAAGCAGCCACCACCACTCGCAAGAAGCATAACCGGTAGCTTCCACCTCACAACGAAATCCCATATAATAAGAAAGAAGGCTGTCAGTCTGGGAGAACTTCTGCACGTTTTTGGAAAAAGCAGAAGAGGGCTGCTCCTGAAAATCCCAAACAGTAATACGAGTATGGGTTTTCAGAAATATATCAGATTCTTTCAACAACTTGTTCCAGGTTCCATATAATGAGTCCGCATCTAAGGGAGATTCATCCAAAAGTGCAGTAAGAAGTCCGCGCTGTATACCCCCTTTCACAAGGCTATTCTCAAATTTAAAACATGGGATTTCATATTTTCTTTTGCCTGAATCCAATGCAATCTCTACCACCCCGGGATTTACCTCCTCTAAAGCAGATATAGCTGTCCAATTGCTTATATAGGGAATTGAGAGAGTATCTCTTTTTTGTAACTCCTGCAATAATGCTGTTTTAAATGTGGCACGTGCTTGTTCATCCCATTTTTGATGAACCAGAAAAGTTCCGGCTCCCATAGCCAACGAATACACAAGCAGCCTTATCCATAGTATCTTTTTGCGTTTTATTTTCATCATTCTTTCCGCTCCATTTTAATAGCTGTTTCTCAATTGCAAAAGTAGGGATTCATACACTTAAAGAAGAAAAGCAATGTTACAGAAACTTTCGTTCACGTTTCATCATTACCAATTTATAGCCAAAAAAACTTATCCGGATTATACCTGAGACGCACTTGCTCCGTACCTTCTCCACTCACAGGTACCTCTGACCGAAGAAAGTACGGCCTTGGTACGGAGCAAGTGCATTCCGGGTGTAACGGAGACAGGTCATAATACAATGAAGAAGATCAAAGAGTTATCTACGCAAAATGACGCAAATGAACGCAAAAATCACAGGAAGCGGGTTGAAGAGATTTATTTTCCATATATTTGCGCAGTGACAGAAACAAGTAATTAAAAACACGATATCATGGGAATTATCAACCAGGGCATTCTCGGAGGTTTCTCCGGTAAAGTGGGACCGATAGTAGGGTTCCGCTGGAAATCAAACTACTATATACGCGCACGGGCTGCCAAAGTCAGCAATCCGCGTACACCGAAGCAACAGGAACAACGTGGCAAATTCGCCACGGCATTCAGTTTTCTGAAAGCTATAAAACCTTTCATACGTATTGGCTACAAGGAATTTACACAGGAGAAATCCGCGTTCAACTCCGCTATGTCCTACACACTGAAAAGAGCCGTGACTGGCAG